>JAABUY010000009.1_pt1 | contig 551027 bp, 231 predicted proteins | sample 5560271 | NCBI WGS metagenome assembly JAABUY01 (sample SAMN10711886, study PRJNA513374) | rock metagenome | isolation source: Antarctica rocks | place: Antarctica: Victoria Land, University Valley
TAATGGATGGATGTAGCTATGTAGAATGGAATAACCATCACGAGAAATCTCTATTAGTCTGCCAAGGCCCCCTGACTAGTCCTGATTAGTGACTACCGAGGTTGACCCGGTCTGAATTCCAACATATCATAAGGTGCCCCTTTTAGTCTATTTCAGGCCTCGGGGTACGCTAAGCGTTATCGGATTAGCGCAGTAGGTGCTCCGATCTGCCACTATTCTTGGCATCACATATCCTATTTTCTCTATCTATAACGTTCGGCACGTTCCTCTACGGGTATAGCCCGTCAATCTGATGAAATGCAGTTGGAACATAATTGGAATCATTGTCATATTTCCTCAGCTGCGATCTTCTAAGCGAAGCAGCTACTCAAGAGCTGTAGATATGGATAGGGCGATTATAGGGGCTATTGGTTTCTAGGATGAATATGCTTCTCATCGTATGTTATCCTGCTGCTGTGGGTTTGCTGAATATGGGCGGAATCAGTGTATTGGTCGCTGATTTTGTAGGGAGCGTGACTGAGGGTTAGGCTGTATTGTCCACTTCTGTGCTGTTGGTGTCAGCATTACCGCCGGTTTTGAGGTATACAAACCCACATAGAAATGTATATTGAGATCGGATTGTCTCAGATTGGAGTGTAGGACTGGGATAGACGTTGATGATTCTTTCCGATAGGAGTGAAGCAGTTATTGGATATCATCCCACACGTCTCTGCGTCACAGCCAGAATTCACACATCAAGGGTCGTGAAGATCATTCATGAGAAGCCATCACGCTCTACGTCCCCTTATTCCCTCTCTTCCCCCCCCTCTTCCCCCTCTCCACATGCGCCTTCAACACCCTCCCCCTCTCCACCAAACTCCGCTTATTCTTCGCCTTCCCCTTCCCCAACGTCATCAAGAAATTCTTCTTCCTCGCCTTTTCCTTGTTAGTCGTACTCTTCCCCAGCACATCCTTCTTCTCCCTCCGCTTAGCCTGCGTACTCTGCCGCACGCTCTCGTCGCCTTTGCCAGCTTTCGCCAAGGCGACCTTGTCGGCTTTGGTGGTTTTCTTGGAAAGGGAGGCGAGGCCTTCGATGGTTTCGGCCGTGATCTGGTCGTCGGCGTGACGGGCTTGCAGGGCTGCGGCGGCTTGGGCGGCGCGTTTGCGTTGGGAGGCGGGGAGGGCTTGGTTGATGCTGGCGGCGAGGCGGAGTTCTTGGAGTTTGGCGAGGTCTGCGGGGGTGAGTATGCGGGTAGTTGCGAGGGTGGACGGTTTCTCTACGGTGGCATCAGGCTTGTCCTCTACATTCTCTTTGTGGTCGTCAGGTTTAGAGATTGGAAGTTGGATTTTTGCTCTCTTGGTTTGTCGATCGTCGTCGGAGTCACTGATGTCGATCTCTTTGTCGCTCTCCACGTTGATCCAGCCGCCGGAGTCGTCACTGTCCTCGGCTTCATCAATCTCCCAGTCCCCTGCATCTTCCTCCTCACTCCCTGCTTCGGACTCGTCAGACGCTTTCTCCGCAGGCAGCCCCTTTTCCACGCGCACTCGCTGCCGCTCTTCCTCCTTCCATTTCTCTAGCAGCTCCAGGCCTTCTATCTGGCCAAGGGCTTCTTCGCCAAACCTTTGCTCTTTCCTTTCGCCGCTCCTCAAACCCATCGCTGCTTCTTTTCCTCGGTCTCTTTTCTTCAGCATATCTGCGCCTACTTCTCGATAGAGACCCAATAATCCCTTTGCAGCCATCACTACACCCTTGTCTTTGCTCTTTCGGTACATGACTAGATCTTGAAGCAAAGTGTCATTCATCGCCAAAGGCTGCCGTACACATATCTCCCGAATCGCGTTCAATCCAGCAGAGGCAACTTCAGCTGCAGCGGCCTCCGAGACGAACTCGTTTGCGATCTTTTGCACCAAAGGTTCTAGAGCATCTGGTGGGACCAGATTGTGCGTTGCTTGAGCTAGCGAAGCCAAAAAGGATGTGACGGATGGCTGCCGAGGGGTGAGATATTTGATAAAGTACGAGTACAGACTCATGATTGTAAGCTTGTGGAGACCAATCAGACGCGACACCAATTGCAAAACCAGCAGCTTCTGCTCCAAATTAAGCTTCGATCTAGTATTCTGCAAATGCTTAGAAAACAGTGATTCTGCAAATCCTTGCGGATCATGCAGCAGGTGTAGAGCCGAAAAGTTCAGCGGATGCGGTTGCTTCTTCTTTCTCTCTTTCCTCTTGACCTTTTCTACAGCGTTATCCATCATCCTAGCTTTCTTTTTATTCTTCTTGTTGATAGCCATCTGATGCTTCAGCCTACCCATATCCACAGCTTCCTCGTCACTACTTTCATCGTCTAACTCTTCTCGCTCTTTATCGCCTCCGAGGAAGAAACGTACGCCTCCTACGATGACTTTCTCGCTGTCCGCGAGGGATGCCTCTTTCATGATCTCGACAGCTTTGGAGTCGGTCCATATCTGGCGTTTCCATAGCTCTCGTGTGAGCTTCACGGCCCATATCCCCTTTGGAGATGTCTTGTCCCTGCTAAGGAGGTTGGATAGAACGGTTTGTATAGTGCGGTTGAGTGGGTGATTCGTAGCATTTGCGTTGGACGTCCGTAGGTCGGAAAGGATCTTTTGGAAAAGGAGCGTTCGCAGAGATTTGCTGGGCGTGGAGATAAGGAGGGGGAAAAGTGTATCTAAGAGCCTGTGGACCCAAAGATTAGCCGGTCCTCATTCTGTACAAGACACAAGTACAGACTCACGTAGACGAATTGAGAATGTCCTTCCTCCTCAGCAGCACCAGACTCCCCACAATCTTCTCCCTCAATTCCGGCTCTAGTTCAGCATGGTGCGCATTCAATATGTGCATCAGGTCCTTCGGGAAGGCAGCCGTCTCTTGTGGGTAACAATCGGCGACATGAGAAACGAAGTCTACTAGATCTCGGAGTGAGACAATGCCGTCGTCAGTCGCGGTGGAAGGTGCTTGGAGAAAGATTTCTCGCTGCGTGTCATATTGGCCGTACTGGTTGTTGAAGTCGTCCTTGTATGACCTGTCTCGCATTAGTGCTGAGTCGGGCTGTAGCACAGAACGAAGGACGCACGTGGGATCCCGTCTGATTTTGTACTGGAGACTCGATCTGTGCGCGAGATGTAAGTGAGGGCGATTTATGGGTGGCAACGGGGTCGTACAGGTCTGCGTCTACCTTTTCCAATGCCCCCACCTTTCTCTTCGGCATGCTGAGCTGAATGGAAGCAGTGACTCGACTTCTAGAGACAATTGTTCAGAGCCCGATGTTGAAAGTCTGAACCGAATATGAGGAGAAGGCTTGGCAGTCTGGCGATTATCAAGTAAATACAATCTGTGTCAAGGAAACTTTTCGATGGTATTTCTTCAGCTTCTACTAGATGATGAAGTTGTTTTGACCTCCTATCGCATCACTCGATCATGTTCTCTGTATGATCTTGTTCGTTTAGCTATGTAGGAAGCTCTGGTATATGCCTTTGCATCATCCCAGTGGGTCCGTTCCCAAATAGTAAGGGAACCCCCATTTTTTATGTTGTATCAACACCCGAATCGCCATCCATCGTTATACATTACTTCTTTGTGATTAGAGACCGTAAGAGACCCATCATCGCCTGCCCCACTCATCAAATTCCACCCCTCTGATACTTCCGAAGACCTCCACGCCGTTCAGATCCTGCCTTCTCCTTTCCACTTTGCCTCTGTCCGCTAGCTCGATCTCCAGTCTTCTGCTCTCCCGACTCGCGGTGCTCGTAGGTCTCCGCTCCTGGACTTGTTGTCTTTGCCAATCCTCTTCGTCAACCACGTGATACTGGTTGTAGCCCCTTTCGATTAGGGGCGGCTCGTTCGTTCGTTGAAGCTCTGGCTTTTCGATGGGATAGCCGTTGGGTTGTAGCGGAGGAGGTACAGAGGTCGAGGTTTGTACCTGGGTCCCGGGCTGATATCGGGTGTTGACGATGCCTGGAATGTTGTGGTCGTCATAGCCTGAGGAAGGGGGGTAGGCTGATGTGCTCATCGGTGCCATCCTTGGGTTCATTGACTCTTCTTCGGTCACAGGATCCATATGCATCGCAGCTTGTGGATGTGGGTCCTGCACCATGAACGAAGCGCTACTCCTATTCTCATAGGCATGGCGTGCTGCCCTCGGTAGGTTCCTGATCGTGTTCATCGTATTCCTTCTGTTGTCGTTATTCCCAGGCCAGTCGAGCTTGAAAGTCTGCTGGTTTTTGTCTGGACTCGGTTTCTTGGCATCCTCTTGCTGTAAGAGCAGGCGCAGTAACTGTTGCCTTTGTAACTCAGTCTCAGGCATCATCTTATCCGTTGAGGGTTCCGGAGCGTGTCTGTGCATAGCGTCTCTGGCTCTCACAATATGGATTTTACGAAAAGTGAGAAGCGCGGCTATAATGTAGACGAGGGATGAGACGACGGATAGAACGACAGCAGCAATGGCAAAGCTTGTCCATTGTGGGGCAGCACTGTGCGTAGTGAGATTGTAGAGGACATTGATGAGGCCGAGTAGGGAGGATGTCAGGCAGGGAACGTAGAGAATGTCGAGCTGGAAGACCCAGCTGGAGCAAGCGATGGCGACGACAAGCGAGAGTATATAGGCCACAACAAGGATTACGATGGCCGCAATGACGGACGGCTGGATAGAGTTTCCCCCTGATGAAATTTTTTGGGAGGCGGGGCCCAAGATGAGGAAGCTGTAGAGTATGTCAACATACACTACTTGAAGCGTCCAGGACCGACGCACCCTAGCATAATCAAGAAGGCAGAGAATGCCGCAGCTGCTCTCCAGCACCACGACGTCTGGTCTCTCTCGGTATACAAGTCGATCAGCGTCCGCCGAGGCCGCCAGATTGGCAGAGGTGGAGACATGTTCTTGTCTGCGTCTTCGTCTTTTGCAGGAGCGTTGCGAGCACCTAGACAGCTCAGCATTTGAAACCCCATCACGAATTATCGGTCTTGACACAACGGAGCGCAGGACAAGACAGGGAACTTCGTGCAAACACACGCACCTTCTCAACAATACATGCAGACCCCGGGTCGCAAATACAAAACGTTTCTGCCAGTATGCGCACCACTTAGCCGCACGACGTTGCTCCCCACAAAAGCTCAGGGCAATAGAGCTAATCTATCCCATACACAATCGCGATTTTGCTTGAGCAAAACTTGACGTTGGAACAGGAAGAAGGACAGAGACGACGAGAGGAATGGCAGCCATACTGCCATCGCCTGCGCAAAGCAGCGCCGCACGAGGTTGACAAGGCAGCAGGGGATTTCGATACTGGGTACAGACGTGACAAGCAAAGCGGGCGGAGACCTGCAGGCTGCGGCGGGCGGGAAGGAATAGCAAGGGGTTTGGGCGGCTATTGCGAATGCATGGTCCGAGGGGTCCATGGGGGAGAAGTCCACTTCTTCTGCACATGTTTGATGTTTCATGGTTGGAAGAAAAGAACACCATCGATGCACGGTCCGGAGTTGCGCCCGTTTGAAGATCGAAAGGGTCGCCTGTTTGTTTGAGTATGGTATACGTCGGATGCTTCAACGCCGCCAAGACCCTCTAAGCAAAACTTGAGTGATCAAACTGGCAGGATCGCTAATACGAAGGATTGTCTGTGCCACCATTGCCTACTCTGCACTCATAGGCTCGTTCCAGCGCACTTACAGCCATAGGCTTGCGATCCCTGTACGCCACATACGAGCAGTTTATGATGACACATGGCAAGGATGGCATAGCCACAAAGGCACTCGAAGTAATCCTTCCATAATTCATCGTGCGCTTGCCTAGCGCTATGGAGGATGCAGGCACGATTGAACCGGATCGATTGAATCCAAAGTAAAGAACCTTTGGTATAGTAGACTATAAACGTGATAGGGTATCCGCAGCACGGGTATCAATAATGCACAACAATCGCTAAAGCACAAGGTAGTCATAACAGCGTGCCAGCGCTGGAGCTCCGTCAAGCCTGTCTACTCCAGGAGCAGAGGTACTGTGTCTCCTCAGGTCTGCAGACATAAGAGCAGCGCAGTCCCCATCAATAACAATAAGGTCATTGGGACTTTAACCTTCGGTACCCCACTCATTATCCTCTGGAGAGTAATGTTTTGGGTATCCGCAAACATGTCCGGAGACACATGCCCGGTCGCTGCAAGCTGAAACAGCTGTTGGCTGTAAACCTTGAGGATGTTGGAAGAGCGCCCCGTTGGGCAGAACACAACCTCGAAGCCGCCTCCAGACGGGATGATGAAGGTGGACGATTGATCATCGAAAGCATAGCTATATGCATCAGGACACACTTTCTTCGCTTCCGAACTATAGGTGCTAGGCTTGCAGACGTTGGGGTTATCGTAGCCGCCAGTGCAGCAATCCTGGGCATGGTTATACTTTGCGCACGCAGACAAGCATGGATTGAAATTAGGCCGCTGAATGTTATCGTCAGGATATGGATAGACACCGTCACTGGGCTTCGTTGGCGGCGCCAGCTGCAGATCCCAAGGACACCAGCTCTGCACATCGGACACACTCTGACTCTGTTCGAGAGGTATCGGGAACGATGAGTTTGTGCCGGAAGATGTCCCAGTTGCGTCCGACGTAGATCCTTCGGACGCCAGCAGCGCCGCGGTTCCGATACAGATGGGATTCGTCAGGTTGGGTGGTATGTCGGTCAAGGACGCATTGCCAGACTCAGGATAGAGCGACACGATTGCTATGGGGATATTGTAGCCGTCGACCAGGGAAATATCGTAGAACGTCTGACCGCTTGAGGTAGCGAGAGTAAATTCAGCAAGGCTCACGGGCGTTTGACCCTATCGTGAGTCAGTTCTTGTAAGTTGCACTTCTACCACATTGCGTACTGTTGCCTTGCAGTCGACAATACCACCGCAGTCTCCCGTACCACACGCAACTCCGCCTCCATTCAGACCCCCGTTATTGCTTGGTCCAGTGCCGTCAGAATTGAAGCTGCAATTTGTCCTTCCCCATACCCGGCCTTGCCAGTCAGCGCCGACAGTGAGGTTCCGAGTCTGGCCACTATGAAGCTCGAAGCCTCCAGCAGACGGAGCTGTCCCAGATTGGGTTACTATGCCAGGGTAAATGGTCTCGGAGCACAAGCTTGTGACAACCAAGGGCACCGTCTGGTCTCGCTGCAGAACGTAAGCCAACGGAGCACGTTTCATATGATGTAGCGCGTCTGCTGTCTTGGTCATGTATGTCAACATCACGGATGCTAGAGATAACGTCCTTATTCTCTGGCTGGACAGGCCCGCCTGTCTTTTTGCGTAAGTGACGGCGGTCATTGTGACCAAGGAATGCGAACGATGCTGGTTCGGGAGGGTCGAGGATAGAGTCTTTTAGTAAGCGTCAATGGGTCGATCGTTTGACTGTAAACGTAGCGCTGTCATTGACTCGATATCAAAGAGAGTGAGAATGCTTTTAATGTAAAAACGACCAGCGTTTGACACGACGTTGCACATGAATGTAATTCGTGAAAGGCCTCCAGAACCTGCTGGAGAGGCTGTAAGATGCGGAGCGAAGCTGAGCGGCGACATCTTAGTCTACTAGGTCCTCGGACCGGTCGAGAATACCTTATTGTGGTTGCAGGAGCAACCCCAGGGCAGTTAATGGTGCTGTCTGGTGTACCTGCCAAGGCTGAACAAACGTGACCGTTCAATGTAGCCTAGCGCCAACCGACCTCTTAGGTAACATACAATCACATCTTTCAAATCACAACCACATCAGAGTATCCGATGCCGATTGATTGTGGTTCATTTTCATCGGTGGAGCTGATCCCGATCATCATTCGTCTCGGACAAAGCTTGCATTGCAATTATCGTAGATCAAAGAAGCGCATTCCCTTCGATGTTGAGCATCCGACATATCGAGGAGAAATGCCATGAGCTTTTCCACAGTATCCTAATGAAGGTTCATGTAATATCCCACTGGACCCGATAATACCCGCATTCAGAGAGTTAATTTGCAGGATCATGGGGAATCCACTGACTCTTGTCCAACAGTCAATGGGGGAAGGAGCAGAAAGTTCAACAAGAGCACTCTCATGACTGGGTGATGTAGGAAGATCAGTAGGTGCGCAGGTATTGTAGATTTTGTCCTTCGCTATCGCTGGCTTCTCCTTCTTTCCATGATGATTGTTCTGTCGCGTTCTTCTCCACAAAAGTAATGCAGAATCTCAATAAAGCATGTGCAATATTGCATCTCCATCAATCCTCCTGGCTGTACTTTGCGACGCTATAAAACATTCATTGTTGATATCGACGGTGGTCACAACTATATGGTCTTGATGTATCGCAAACTCTCGCATTAGGTGATATATTGGAGCTGCAGAGGGAGCAAAGCCTGGAAACTCCTGAACGTATTTACATGGTCGGAAGAGGAGCTGCAGCACAGCTAGCCCATCAGTATTATTTGAAATCATGGTTCTCAAAACCTGCTTAACAACTCCAAAACCCGTGCAATCACACCCCCGGAACCTCGTTCCCTACCCCATATCTCTTGGTCCAAATCAACTGCCTCCTCTACAGGGCGAAGACCACAGCAGCAGCAGCGACAAGCGCTCCGACGGATCCAGCGACCTGGTTTGCGGCACCAGTGAAGGAGGTAGGCTGAGGAGATCCAGTGCGACCGGTACCGGAGGGTTTCGTGCCGTTGATGCCGATGCTGCTGACGATCAAGGATGGGCAGGGTGTGCCTTCAGACATCGACGGTGCGGATCGGGTAATCATCTTGTCTGGTGCTGGAGATGGGCAAGAAGTGCCGCAGGGAGCGAGGACGGTGGACTTAGTATTCTGGTCAGTACGCGCTCGAATCTACCGGAGACGTTCGAGAAGAGAGAGGATTTACCTGGGCGCTGGCGCCTACAGCCAGGAGGGCGAGAGCAGCAAGGGAGAATTGCATATTGCTGATTGAGGTTGTCCGTGAATACAGGTTAAATGGCGGCACTGATGGAAAGAGTGTTGGGCCGGTTGAGAGAGCGACTGAATGATTTGTTCAGAAAAGAGAAAGAAAAAAGATCAAGTGAGCAATGCAAAAAGGAATAAACACAGCTTGAGAGCTCTAACATCAACAGGGATCTCACAAGAAATGAGATTGCCCCTGCGCTATAAAATCCTCCGGAATGCGGACAAACCGTTCGAACGCCATGTATCAGGCCTTAGCGCAACTCTCAACGGCGGGGGCCCTTTACGACCTTTACGCGCTCAAAGGATGAGGTAAGAAGAGATTGTCAGTTCAATTTCCCAGCTCGTAATACAAGATCGGCGCGAAATTGGCTACATTCGATCAGAACCCTGGAACCCTGAATGGGGACCAGCTGCCTGAAAGAGATTTCTGGCGTTTTCACTCTACTATGATTGGGTGACACGGGAAGCAAACGGGAAGTCGTCTCTCCGGCTTTGCCTCTTTCGAAGTGAATCGGTGCGGAGAAATCACGCTAACAGCCCTAGTACGAATCGCGCTCCAAGCAACTGATCGAAGCAGCTAGACCGAAAGATTAGCGTCATATGGCTCTCCTCATTCTTGACGCACTATTGACAGCTCATCTCCCTGCGTGCATTCCATCTCACTGTTGCCACTGCTAATTTGTCAGGAACCATGGCATCATGTGCTTTACCCTCGATTTCTTAGTGGATTGAGCGGAACGCTTGTTTCCGTTGCAGCAAAATCACAGCTAGCTCTTCCTATAGTTTTCCTTTTCATCCTTGATCATTCCCTCTTTTCTTTGAACTTTTCACCTCCAGTCTTTCCGATCCACACGCTTCATAATTATCCATTTTCATATCAGCATTTCACTTCTCTAATTGTCGTACCATTAGTTGAAATCAGAAAATATGAAGGGTACATTCTCCGTTGTTGCAGCTTTTGCTGCCGTTGCTGCCGCAGCACCGAAGATGAGCAAGTAAGGAGGACGAACAAGCGACACATTGGAAGTGTTCTCTGACGAATTGAATAGTTATGAGATGCTCAAGCGTCAGGCTCCAGCCATTACGGATGCCGACATCCTCAATTATGCTCTTACTCTGGAGCATCTGGAGGACAAGTTCTACCGTGAAGGTCTAGCCAACTACACACAGGCCGATTTCGCCAATGCCGGTTTCGACTCAACCTTCTACAACAACCTCAAGACCATCTCTAGCGACGAGCAGACCCACGTTGCATTCTTGACTGCTGCCCTTACGGGTGCTGGCGCAACCCCAGTGAAGGAGTGCACATACAACTATGGTGTCTCCGACCCTAAGTCGTTCGTCATGCTCTCCTCCATCCTCGAGGGCGTCGGTGTCAGTGCCTACTTGGGCGCCGCAGCCGATATCATGAGTGCCGAGTACTTGACCGCAGCCGGCTCCATTCTAACCGTCGAGTCGCGTCACTCATCGTACATCCGTGCCTCGCTCAAGCTGAGCCCTTTCCCAACACCATTCGATACACCTCTTACACTCGATGAAGTTTACACTTTGGCCGCGCCATTCATAGTGTCTTGCCCATCAGACAACCCAGCTCTGCCAGTGAAGGCTTTCCCATCGCTCGCCTCGGCCCCTTCGAACGGCAACATCACTGTTGGGTCCAAGATCACTTTGTTGACCCCTGGCTCGATCGTCAAGCCTGCTGATGGTAGCTCGCAAATCTATGGTGCTTTCATCACCGTCACCGGCCCAGTCTTCGCTCCGTAAGTTTATATTCGTTGGAAATCACAGACAACAGCTAACAGCTATGTTAGCGCAACTCCAGTCGATGGCGGCTTCTCTCTTACCGTCCCCATGGCACCAAACGGCACTGCACCAATTTCCGGCCAAACCTACGTCGTGCTCACCGGCTGCAACACCACCGTTACAGACGACACCGTCGCAGCCGGCCCAGCCGTCTTCGAGGTTGGTCCTCTGTAAGCGTTACGCCTCGATTTGAATGTGCGAAGATTCTCCGTCCGTAATTGCCAAGATGAGTATGAAGAGCGCCGTGGTGAGAGAGTGGGCGTTCAGACTTCAAGAAATGTGTATATATTGAGTCATCTACCGTAATTCTAATACTCGAACCCCATTCTCTTCTGTCCGCGTCTTCATCCTGTGCTGAAATGACCATTTGACGCTCGCTCTGTTGCTGGCACCTCATCTCATGCGTCCCATGTTCTACATTCTATTGCATGAGTCAACATCTGTACTACTGAGCATCGCGTATCGCAATCTCAACTTAGAGAGACTACCGCGACCCCGATGCGACCAACACGAACGACATACCAATATCGCGCACTATACCCAACGCGGAAATATCTAATCTCCCCCATAAAGCTACACAACCTACACGCTAATGAACCGAGCTATGCTGCGCATGAATTGCGGGCCTAGAAATAGATCAAATGTTAGACTGGTTAAGATTGAGGTTTGTCAAGATTGGTGCAATGTCCTCATCTTATATTACTATGGCAACTTTGGAGAGGTGTCTAGATTCTGAGATTGGGCGCGGCTCATCTATCCTAGCATGCCACAGGGCTGGATTCGAATATTCTAGTGCTACACGCCATATCCCGTACACGAACCGCAATCGCGAGGCCACACTGTGCGCTAAATTTTCTGGGTACTTAGCTACCTTACGTTAGTGTACTTGGGATATTGATTAAACTAGGATATCAATTAATCGGGGCCCCCTGAGTCGCAAGCTCCTAGGCTCAGGGGGCCCCGATTAAGGGGAGCCTTTGTTGGAAAACAAACTTATCGACTTATGCTTTGCTAGGATCTGGAGTGCAGAGGTCAGGTGGAGATTAGCCTAATCGTGGAGGGGAAGTATGGATGTTGTGATCGGGTGGAATAGGGGTTTGGTGGTTGATGGTTGTGGGGTTGGTATGGGGTATGGAGTAGTGAAGTGTAAATTGAAGACGGGTATGAAGTATGGAGGGTGAGATGAGATAGGGGTTGGGAAGCGACAGAAACAATTCGTGTTTTTACCTCCTTATGTACGTGTTCATGTTGCTTAGAAGGAAGAGGTGCGAATCGGATCTCGAGCTGGGACGCCAACGTTCGATGATAAAACGTCAAACTCTAGGGATTTAAGTATATTTTTGTATGATGGTATACGTGGTTTTTCATAACAGATCAAGAAAGAAATGATGTCTGACCATACTCCAGCGTCATTCAGAATTAGCTCTCTCGCTCTCTTATTCGAATCATCTTTGATCATCCCTGATATCCACATGCGATCCTGCTCCTTCGTCTTAGACAAGTGTTTCTTGAATAGCTGTGGGACTTTTTCTGTCAGGAGAGCGAGTGGTTGGACTAGTCGTGAGCGTTGAAATACTCCGTTGGTGAAGTGGAAGCATACGCTGGATTTTGTTGTATCCTTGCTATTTTCTATTTTTTATATAGTAGGTATGTTGTACTCTCTCTTCCAGGGGGAAGCCTGCGTTCTTCGAAGCTGATCTTGATTTACTACCTAGAACCTACTTGTTCTACCGTGCTACTGGTACAAAGTCTCCATCTCCAGTCTCCAAAGCATCCGTCGTTAAGTCAAGTGATCACTCTACGTCTATTCTATCCCATATCCTGGCGAATTTGGCACTCGTGATTTCTTGGCAACAACCACCAACGTTTTTGAATACGGGATTTGTCTTATGATGTTCCCTCCAACACCGCACTCTTTATCAAAGATACCCTAGGAAGCCAGTCCATGTTATCTGCGGCATAGCCCCTAGGCATAATATTAGCTGTAATGGTTGAATGTAAGTGGTACAGGCGTCTGTGATTTGGTGTTCGCGATGCCCGGGTGAACCTCGGCACGAGTGCCTTGCCAGGATATGGGATACGGTACGAACTCGAACGATTAAAGCGTACTATGAACCTGTGCATTCCCATTCATAGGTAAACGATACTACAACCCTTCCTGTTCTATGATTTCCTATGAAGAAGACTCTACCTATACAATTCCCAGACTCCATCTTCCAACCCCACGGACCAAAAACGCATGGTAAACCCACTATCTTCCAAAACCGTCCCATCATAATCCAAAAACTCACAATCCACCTCATACTAAACCAATCACAAAATCACAAAATCAAACTTCCTCAACATATTCCAACACCAAACCCCTTTCCCCATACTCAATATCCCACCATCCCCATCATAAACCATCTAGGTACTCCTCACCATACCCACCATCCGCCCCATCAGGACCAAGGCACATACAACATATATCATCAACCCGTTTTTTCCAAAAGACATACACCCCAAGGCCGCTCAAATCACGCATAAATTCCACCCCAGACTCAGCACATCCAACCCTTCAGCTCCTCACCCTTATCCTCACCCTTATCCTCACCTCTCAAAAATATCCTCACCCTCACAAAAAACCCCACATCCTCAGATCACTCCCACCTCCTCCCCAAACCCCTTGACAGAAACAATAACACCACGACAATCCCCAACGTACACACGGATGGATGCCGACTTCTTTCCTCACACCACACCCATTCCGTCATACATCATGCATCGGAGGCGAGAAGCAGACGTTTAGCGCTAAGTAGGCTACGATCTAGCGAAAGGGAGGGAAGGGGGAGGGACGAGCGGAGAAGAATATTCCCGACATCTGATCGCATACTGTACTCTAAGCCGTATCGTCGGCCCCGAGTGTAAGATATGAGATTCGAAGAGCCAAAGAAACCCAAAAAACAACCAAAAACTGACATTATGCAGTATCGAAATCATGTATACGAAATATACTCATCAACCCATGTATTGACAAACGACCATAATCGAAAACGATGCTGTATCCCTTTTATAAACTATCTATCGCACGCTCCCTACCTACCCATCACCAAGTCTCGCAAGACTCAACACCGTCATCGTTGCACGCCTGAGATATCATCCATCAGAAGGTACGAAGGGAAAGAACGCTACATCACGAAGCCTAGCTCTATCCATCCACCAACCTGACGCGTCCATGTCATCCCCAGATCAAAGCGCCCTCTTGTAGCCTTCGTCGCACGTCGTGGACTTTGTCTCCGTCTGTCGTGGGTCTCGTTGTATTTCCTGATCTTGCTCCTTCTTTTACCTGAAACGTGCTGTGCAACGGCCCATGACTTCGCCTTGACAAACTAATTCGGCGTTGAATTCGCTTCCGTCGAGCGCGAGTAGAATATCGAAGTAGACACCTGTATTGGCACTGTTAGCTACCTCTGTTCTGGATGAAATTGTCGGATACTGGACTTACGGTAGAATGTGCCTTGCGGTGTGTCCATGCGCTCGAAATCTTTTTCCAAGTTCTTGCGCGAAAGATCTGACGTTAAGGTGACGACCTCCTTGATGCCTGCATTTTCAATCTTAGCGACGATCGGGAAAAGGGGCGGCTCAACTCACGAGGGTCCTTAGTATATTCCGGACAGACGTCCTCATCACACGCATACAGAATGTCTTCGTACATGAGCGTCGCTCCTGGCGCCACCTGCCTGAAGAATGACACCTTGACTGGCTCTCCAATCTTGACTCTTTGTCCCTTTTGCACAAATATCTGTCTTGTGTATTTACATCGGTCCTTGCCATCAAGACTTGGCACACGGTATTGCTCTGGGTGGTGCCCCTCCTTGAAGGGCTGAAGAGTGGCCATAAGGTAGTGGCGACGGGCGACACGGGAGGTGATGACTCGTTCGGTGATACCAGCTGTGACGGCTCCTTTGACAATGGCTGCGACAGAGTCCATAGGGCGGACGACTTTGGCTTGAAACTGGGGCGGGACGTGAAGTTTAATCTGTTGGAAAAGGTATTCCGAGGCACCAAAGCCGCCCACGACAAGTACATTCTACAATAGAGTTAGTAAATAGACGTGACGTAAAAAGATTTGTAAGAGTGCTTACTTGTAATATTCTGTTCTGAGCTTGGATGGCGATAATCTGGTTGCGAACGAGCTCTAAGATGCGGTTGACGACTGGTTCAAAGCACTGGAGGATTTCCTCGTTGGTGAATGTCATATAGCCTTCCTCGATACCGGCTTCGGGAAATTCGGCTTCGATGCCTACATCGACGGCCCATTTCTGACCGTTGTTACGGAAGTCGGCTTTTATCCGATTTTCGAAGTCCATGATACACTTTGCGTACACCTTGCCGGCAGTCTTCGATCCGTCAGGCAGCTTCATCTTGCGAATCTTAGCTCGGAGAATGTTGCTGAAATTCCGGTTGAGTGCGGTGGACCCGCATGAGTCTCCCGATCCAGCCGTACATTCTGCTACTGTGAATGGTGTCTCTTCCTCAACCTCATAGGCGATCAGATCGACGGTTCCTCCTCCACAGTCGACAATCAGGACGGCATCACGAATTTTCAGGTTGAGAAGACCAGTCTTCGAACAAAACATAGCAGCAGCTTCAGGTTCGGTGATCAGAGTCAGCCTGTTGTCGTTCTCGTCTCGTAGGAAGCCTGCTTGGATAGCCGCGGCGCGAGTCGCAGCCTTGCCAGCATCGTTCCAGATAGCAGGTACAGTAAGAAAGTATCGAATGTTACGCTCCTCTCTGTTGAAGACTTCACCAAGGGTCTTTTGTAATTGATTGCGCATCGCTTGTCGTAATTTGAAAAGGTAATCGGCTGCCACGTCAATCTCAGACTTGCCAGGTGGAAGAGGGGGAAGGTTTATAGGATCGATGTATGTGTTCCCGGAAAGCATGAGTTGTAGTTTGAACCATTCCACCTTTTGTACACCTGGCTTGGGGTATCCTGTTGGTGCGAGAGCATCCGCAATGTCTGGACCCCATCCGACAACCTTCTGATATTGGTCGTAGTACAGCACAGTGGGTATCTGGGGAAGTGAGCAAGGGCCATTACCTGTCAAAGATCAAACTCTACCTTTTGTTTTGTTTGATTGCCTGCACCAGGCCATTCTGTGATAATGTCCTCTTTCGCTTCCGTATTGGTTGCAAAAGCGAACGCGACACCTGAGAATGTAGTACCCTGTTGAGATTAGCTGGGTTCATGACTACTTGCCGTCGAGATAGCTTACAAAATCGATGCCGACGATCAGTTGCGCTTTACTCCTACCAGCACCTTCAACCTCGACAGCTTGCCCCCGACCGCCATACTGGCCTAGTGTCGGCTGAGGCGCACCCATGCCTTGACTCTGTCCATACCCGCCTCCATATCCGGGTGGTTGTTGCGTGGCACCTCCCAATGCTGGGTGACCTTGTGGGTATGATCCTGTATTGATGGGTGGGGGTGCATGGTGGGCCATCTGCTGCTGTTGCGGGGGCATCGGACTCGTCGCTCTGGGAGCGTTAGGGTTGTATGTGTAGCTTGGAGGGCGACCCAGCCCGTTCTGACCCGGATTCATAGGGAGGCTAGTCGTAGACGACGTACTGCCTGGCGGGGTATGGACGGTAGTGCCGTTGGTGGAGGTAGAAGGTGCGAGGGTGGTGGTACTAGGTAGCTGTTGCTGAGTAGGGACGCCGGATCTGTTAGAAGTGCGCTTCGAACCAAAGCCGCCAAAACCTTTGAATCGTGAACTCATCAAGTCAGGCATGGGTCAAGCGAGTTGATGAATGAAGTGCGGAATGTAACCATCTAGGAGGAACAAAGGAATTGGGAATGGGGGTGGGGGGGAACAACAGCAGTCAGACCTGGGTGGATAGGATAGGATAAATGCAGGCTGAGCTCGTGGGATTACAGCCTATTCTAGTGCTGCTCAGGTAATCTTTGAGGAGGAACTGACGAATATTCCGCCTTACATATTTCTATGCCACGCCATCCCGACCGTTTCGCCGTTTCTCGGCCAAACACGACCGGTAGAATTGCCTTATAAAATAGGGCAGTGCTTGCCAAGCTTCGTCGTAAACGTCGCTCGCAACGTTCAGGACCGCACAAGGAGGCGGAGTCATTTGGACTTTTTCCTTCAGGCAGAAATCCCTGGCTCTTATTCTATTCTAGCTCTATGCGCTTACAATGGAGCTCGTCGACCACCTCCTTGAATCTGCCTTTCCCAACTGCGACTACCTTGGTCAATGATAGTGCACTTATAGACGTCCAAAAAACTGTATACCGAATCCCAGGCTCAAACCGATCTTGCTTCAGATTTGTCCCTCTTCCTTGCAACAAAATGCGACAATCTGTATGTGTTTTGCAGCATGCTCCTTGGATTGTTGATATAGCCAATTCCTTCAATGCCAAGCTCGCGCCTCTCAATATCAAAGTCCATCTGCCGAACTAATTCTACAACCTCTTCATCTGTGAGCTCGAAACTTCCAGGTTCTTCAATGCCCGCTTGCGCACTCGTTGCTTCTCCCGATTGCGTTCGCTCATCAACGGCTGGTGATCCCCGGTCTTCGAAGTGCCAGAGTAATGGCCCGTTATTGATCCAGACACCTCCAGGTCTTAGGCAATGTCGAACAGTCTCGATGTATCTTATGAGATTTGGGGCTGTATCTATGAAGAAGACTGTGACCACAGCTTCAAATCTTCCGCCATACCGTTCCTCCCTGTACAGACTAACGAAGTCCCCTGCTTTCATCTGCATTCTCTCTGTACTAGATAATCCAGAAGAGTCTTCCAGTACGCTGCTGACGTGGACATCAGGCACCTTAACCACCTTGAGCTGATGCTCTCTTCTGATAACGTTGGAGAATTCGGCAGCGAAAGGGTATAAATCGAAAGTTGTCCCTTTAGTGTGATTGAGCACCCAGTTACTGGTCAGTAGTTGATGCCATGATATCTCATTACCTTCGACCATGTAACCTTTTCGCCAGGTTTCAAAGACTAGTCGACCAAGGCCAGCACCAGGAATTAATACCTTCACACTGCTCTTGTCTGGTAGATGACCAAAGTCTTCTTCCAGATCTTCCAAGACAGGACCATAGCATGCTTGGCGCTCATCTAGACCCTCAGCACTCCAGTCACGGTACATTTGCCGGATCGTTGATTTAGCTTTGTCGATATGGTGGGGTTCAGCTGTATCACGCCAATCCATCGACAGATCATCAGGGTCAGCTTCCAGGTCTCCAAGACCAAGAAACTGCAAAGCCGAGTTGACAACCTCATCAGCTAGATCACCGTTTGCATCAATAGCATCGTCGACGCGTTCGAGGTTCGCTAAAAGACTGAATGGAGGTGCAGACAGCATTTGCCATTGTGCGGTAGGTAGGGCGTAAAATTTTTGACGGCGCAGGTGGGTCACATTGTAGTGAGCCGCTTTACGGTATTGGCTGTTGCATCGATCTCCGATCAGATAAAGAAACAGTGAATGAATCAGAGAACGGGCTATTCATAGAGAGGAGGATTATTGTTGTCCACCCATAGAGACAGAATCAGAGTCTGTCACCTAGACCCTGATGATTTGGAGAATGAACATTGTCCCAATCCATCATAATGAATTGTTCACTTGGTTCATAATGCAGCGATCAAACACGCTTACCGAAACGAGTCCAGAGCTGCAAGCAGGACTCTCTTTTCCTCTAGATTCGAGAAGGGACCTTGGTTCTGAGGTGCATTTAGTCCTTGCCGGACTCTATCCTGGTCTTCAGACTCCAGAACCTCCACCATGACATGAGGAGTACAATAGGATACGGAATCTATAGACAACGCCGAACGAATGTACGTAGTTGGACTGATTGAGTCCTTGTTTACTTACCTTATTCTGTTGATCGTCAGTGCCAAGCCTTGATAGGGCTGAGGTCTATACGCTGTACTCCATACCTACCTTATGAACAATCATGTATTATGTTGCTGCACTTCGGACCTTGATATGCCTCTTATCATGTCTCCGTCCGCGGTTACTGGCAGTGGCCAGCTACAACAGTCGGCGCCGCCGGATATCACTCCAAGCTCGATATCCTCATCAATCCATCCAAAGCAGCTCTCAATTCCTCTCCCATTGTCTCCTCACACAACCCTTCATATACAGATTACACCTCTCGAAACGTCCACCATGGTCTTCCTTACTACCACCGACCCGTCAAGCAGCTCCTCGCTCAGCGCTCTTGGATCATTCGTCTATTCAATGCCCAGCGTATGCCTAACGCGGATGCCTCGCAATTCTCCATAATGCTGATACCACATGACAGCGCTTACAACCCACAGAGCCTCTCAGCACGCCCCTCTACGCTGTTCCCGGTAGTATTGACTTGGGAACACAGATTGCCAAGATTTTAGCGAGGAGAAGTGGAAAGCCTGCGTATGTGGGATGTAGTGCTGTATTTGGAAACAATGGCATCGAGGAGGAAATAGCAGGCGTACGAGCTGCGGTCGAGGGTATCATGAAGACGCTGGATGAGGTTAGAGAATGAACCTGTCAGGACAATCCTGGAGCCGTTCTGCCACAGAGATCCAGCCGTGATCGAAAATGTGACCTTCTCGTGCTCAAGCTACCTATGTCCACTTGAGAGGACCGTGCTCGAAAATATCAACAAGAGATGGTCTGTAGGCAGTCCTGGTGTCGGCAGAACCATGGTTGATAAGGAACATCGAAAATAGCAAAGCTCTATCGCCTCCGTCAAGTCTGGTAACTATGGAATATATTGCGCAACGGACGCATGACGAATACCTTAATGAAAAGGGTACTTACCGCCAAGATAGCCTTGATGAGAAGGCCTATGGGAATGGCTCGTAATTCCCAGGCCGGAGTGGTTCTCAACTCCTATTCATCTTTTGGATATACGGATGGACCCTCGTCATAATCACAAAATATAAAGTCGCTTTCATCGTCACTGTCGATGAGCCTGTAAAGAAGTACTCGGACACCGCGGCCACCGGAGCCCTGCTCCTGCTCATCTCCGGATGGTGCCAGCCTCCTCTAACCCCAATAACATCAACCTCCTAAGTAATCTAGGCTTCGTCCTCCAGAATGCACATCGGACATCAATCAGACCGCAAGTCCCTAGAGTGTGTATGATGTCGCGTCCCGAGTCTCGTGTTTATAGCTTGTCCAGCCAAGTAATGACGCTGTTCCTCCCAAGCATCTCCTGAGAGTACGGACTGCTCAATCGCAGCTTTGGAGGCGTCACTACACTAAAACGTACGCAGAGTCTCATAAGAAAGCGTGAGCGTTTGGGCCATGCGGTCATCGTGTGAATACTCACGAAGCCAACCCTCCACGTCATCGCCAACATTTCTGACACGATTGCCCGCATCTGCCTGGGCGTGGTCTTTAGTATCTTGCGTATGAAGGATCTGTTCACTGCCTTTCCTCTCCGCTCCTCTTTCACCTCCGTTCTCGTTGCTTCCTGACCTGTGGTGAGTATTCATTACAGTGTGCTCAGTGGAGGTGGTACTAGATGATGGTCCAGCTTTTCCGTCCTTGCGATCCAACATGGATGCGTTGAGTCTCGTTCTAGACCCAGGCGCTTCCATTCCGTTACTGTCGTCGTCCTTGGCGGTTACAGCCTCGGCTTTGGAGACGAAATGGTGATCTAACACTCGTCAGCTGTGTTGGTCCGAGAAGATATGCAGCTGGCTCACCCTGAAGCCACCCTGACCTGGTCATACAGGAGAAGCTGTCTAGGCTCTTCTGCTGATCAAGACTGTCCTTTGAGCCCAGGGTGTACTGTGCACCAGCTGTAACTTTGGTCATTTCAAGCTCTGTGTATACTTTGCAATGTGTTGAATTGAGATCTGGTAAAGCAAGAAGTGCAAAATGTCTTAGACTGTGGATACTGTCTGAGCTCTACGAATGCTAAGCAGAATTGGCGGATCAGAACAGGTTGCAATTTGTGCGTTGATTTGTGGGAGGAAAGTTACCGACTTGTATAGCTTCACGTAAGCCAACAGGCGCGCTTGCCGAGATCATTACAGGGGTATCTCAAAGCACCCCCAGAATCCTTGGTGATCTGCTCTAGCTGGACAGTCGTCCATCGTTGGATCGACTGTCGGCGCAAAGGCCAAGACTGGAATCGACTTCCATGCTGTATCCACGACCTGCACGTTACCTATTCATGAGAGATCATAATGTCAGTCACGGCATGAAAGCTCTAGAGCGCTAGAAGATCGGTGGGTCATTCGCTGAGTGCTCGAAAGAGACCCTACAAGTTGGAAGATGGGCGGTCTTTGAGCAAGGAAATTCATAGGTGCTCAAGGAGAAAGTTGCGATCATCTACTTCGATATCAAACGATTAAGCTGGCTCCTAATCTCAAAGATATCGTGACGCTAAATTTGGACACACTCATTGAATACACCAGAGAGACTCGGGATTGTCAGAGACGCTGCAATATCAGGTCTCTGGGCTCTTGAAATGCAGGATGTGGACTATTAGTTCTACAGACAGCTGACGCCCAGTGTGGTCACCTGCTCTATGAATGAGAAGGCCTTTACTAGAAAACGACAGATAGTGGCAACGCCTCCTCTCAAGTTGCACGATTTGTGCGGGCTAGACGCAAAATCGAAGGACTGCACGCTTGGACGGTCGCAGAATTGGGGCCTCTAATCCTCCACATTTCTGGAAGCTCGAGTCGATAATTCTCCAGATTGCCAAGCCTTATGATTCTTCGCATTGACATGTCGCTTGCATCTCCGGTGCATTAGTTGTCTAGGAGTATAGTATTGCAATACAACAGCCTAATGCGAATAGGACATCACTAAAGGCTAGTCTGCAGAAAGTCACATGAGAGACGAGAATTGATCGACGGGTGTTCCCTCGTCCTAATACGGAGCAACCTGTGTCTGGGAGTGTCCATAGTCAGAATACATTGGCTTCAATTTCCGAAATACATCGCCCAAGCCTCTTCGTCCGCTCTGATTCGTTCAGATCGAGCAAGCTCAGCCGTTCGCCAATTAGCAATACCACCAGTCCATCGACCAGGACCTCGTAAAGCTGGTGAATTACTGTTGTTCCAAAGCTCCATCCAGACTGTATCGAACTGCTTTTGCAGCGCATCCCATTGGGAGAAGTAGTTATCCATAGTATTGGTCCAGTCTGGGGTGCTGCCACCGCTGAGCTCCTTGAAGTCGGCAATCGTTTGCTCTAGCGCCGACTGCAGCATCTGAACTTCTTCCATCGACGTCGGTTTATCATTGCGTGAGTCGGTAGGGTCTTCCACTTCGCTTCGAACGCTGGCATTCGACGGAACCTCATTGGGGTTCCCTGCGGTCTGCCTACGTGCATATAACGCTGCAGCTGATTCTGCAGGTCCATCGTTCTGCCAGCTCTCTGCATCGAGATAGTCAATGTGATTCTGGACTTCGCCGTCATCAGTGAGCGCATTATCTTGTTGAGCCATAGATCCGAAACCGCCGGTTGTCCGATTTTGCGCAGCTTGGTGCGGCGATCTCGAACTTGATGATGCACCGCTTCGGCGTGCAACATCGTGCTCTGGTACCTTTTCCAACCCAGGGTCTGCTTTGTCATCTTGCTCCCCATACGTCAATCTGAAGAGTTCACCTCCGTTCCGTGCTCCTGGCTTAAAGATACTTTCATCCTGTGCTCCTGGCTTGAATTCATCTTCAGGATAACTCTTGATAGCATTTCGGTACTCTCTTCGGAAGATCATCATCTTTTTGGCAAGGAGATCAGCCGTGACTTTATCGGCGTCCACATCCTTCTCGATGGTGATCCAAGTATAGTTCGAGCGCTCGGATATCGTGATGTCTCGCTGAACGGCCAAGTTATATAAGATCTGGGCTGGTGAACGTAAACTTTGAAAGAAAGCTCTCGCTTCAGGGTTGGCATGCTGCACACCCCAACTCACCAGGCCAACTTCTTCTCGGAAACGCTTCCTTCGTGTGGCAAGGCCTTTGCTATTAGTAAGTGGCACTCGTTTTGTGCCGTTGGGCTTGGTATAGAGACGAGCCAAAATGTCCTTATAATTCAATCGTGGGTCGGCGCGCGTCCAGGCTTCCACTCGATAACCTTCTACATTTGAGGATATTGCCCACGGTATATCGAAGGCTCGAATCGGGCGATCTTGGAAATCGATGACAGGGTGGCCATTGAACCTCAGCGTGCCAATATCACTGGTGTTAGTACTGAAGGATGAGGGAGCTTGCCACAAAAAGAGAGATGCTGGCCGATAATCCAGCTCTTCTCCCCACGTTTCCTGGGAAGCTCTATAGGCAGTCACATTGTCTACTGTCGCGCCGCGAGCCGGCTCCTCGTTCACTAGTAACAATAAGTACGTATTAACAAGGAAGGGAGAGTATGGTAAGATGTGTACCATAGTGGTGAGCTCCATTGCCACTGGCTACGGCGACCAATCGATTGTAGATCTCGTGGTGGTAAACATTGCTTTTCTCTCGGCGCTTGTCTTTATTGCTGCCAACGGTTTCCTCGACTTCATCCTGCTCATCGTCGTCCTCACTTGTTTCGCGGCCTTTTCCCTTATCGAGTCTCGGTTGGGTGCAGTCTCCGTCTGTTACGCAACACTTGTCAGCCTTCAAGTGGAAACATTCCTAGAAAATTGGCATATGTTCCTGTTTCCACGGAGCTAGGCTCAATACCTGATTCCATATGTCTATCATCGGCGGATGGCCTCTGCATGGTAGTTGTACTAGCGATATTGAAGGTGTGGGGTGTTGAGAGGGTGGTTTAGGAAAGGAGACGCTGATAACAATTATTTTCAGTATTTTCGACCTTACTAGTGGCAAGGTAGGACTGACAAAGGTCGGACTTGTTATTAAAAGAATAGTGATGACTGTGAAGCCGAAAGGTTGCTTTAGTTTTTAGGTTACTAGGTAGGTCTTCGAGAGAGACATGATCGTACGAGTTGCTAATTTCAAAAATATAGGATGTTAAAGCATGTTAGCGTTTGAGGGTGTTGATTCTCTCGGTACGTCCCTGGCTCTACCCGTGACCCTATAGTGGTATCGGCGATATAGCTGCCATTACTTACCTCCAATAACGGAGGGTCCAACCACAGGATACAAATACTCTCTCTGTAGCCTGTGGCTGAGGTCTTCATTCAGCTGCCTGTTAGCTTATATGTATTTAGGGAATTTAGATGATCGGCTTCTCATCCTCTGGTTTACGATGGAACATTAAGAGCATCTATTCATGTAATACGACCTTAAGGCGCTTCACCGCCTTCCACTCCTTCGGTCCCGTCTGTTCACCACCGGGAAATTCACGCAATCCAATACTGCACTTCTCCCCCTTTCACTCTTTCGGTCCCGTACATTCACCACCGGGGGAATTCACGCGATTCACGACTGCATTTCTCCTATACTTCACAGTCCTTCATTCTCTTGTGTACCTTCATCTATGGCTGGCCGAGCGGACTTCCAATTTGAAATCCCACCAACCCATTCAGCCAATCCGAAGAGTGTGATCTGGTTATCATTCCTCCCCTGAGCTCGAAGAAAAGTGGCTAGCTGATAATGATAAGCAGCCCATTGTGAGAAATAATTCTCCATTGGGTCAGTCGTCACTGGGTATTGACCAGTGAGCCTCCTAAAGTGATCTACAGTAGCGACTAGAGCTGCTCGTAGCATCATGGCCTCGCTCATGCCCTCTGGTATATGATTTCGTGCATCGTTCGGGTTGTCCGGCCCGCTGCTGATGCTACTATTGGAAGATGGGTCGTCACTGTCTCCAGTCTCGAAGAACTCAAAAGGCCATTCGGCCTCCTCCTCGCCTTCATAGATTGGATAGGTCTCGAGGACCTCTTCATCCCTACTATTGTCGTACCGCGCATGTTCTGAGTGTTCGCCGGCTTCGATTTCGGAAGAACCTTGCTGGCTCTGTTCTGAGATCATTGTGAGATCAAAATATTGAGTTGGAGCACTAAGAGTTGGGACATCTGACTCAGTGGCACTGCGATTGGTCGCTTTCCCATGTGAACGGCTTGCGCCCGATTTACTCGAACCGGCGACATTTGAGGAGGTACTAGGAACAGCATTACCAGCAGTAACGCGCCGCGATACAAGTTTGCGGCTCATGCTGTAAAAGGCAGCGCGCTGAGCTGGCGTCAAATCAAGATCCGTCGTCATGTTATTTGCCCGCTGTGCTGGAGTCCGTAAATTGTCCATAAAAGCGCGAGATCGCGCTTGACTGGCACGATCTCTCCAAGAGACGCTCCCTGCATGGTCCCGGAAGTTACTCGTCCTTGTAGCCAATGCTCGGTTATCAAAGATGGGGACTCTACCGTGAGCGCCCTCCTTTGTCCGCATTCTTGCCACGATGTCACCATACGTTACCCTTGGGTCGTTTCTGATCCAAGCTTCCGTTCTCCAGCCTTCGACGTTCGAGGAGATCGTGGCAGGTAGCTCTATAAATCTTCTGATTAGATCTCCTTTCCAGTCTAGTACTAACCGGTTTTTGTAAGTCAGGGCCTCAACGTCGTAATTAGGATTATTTTGGGAAGGAGGAGGCATCCAGAGGGATAACGATGGCGGCCGATTGGCGCGTTCCCTACCCCATGTGGCGCTGCAAGCTATGAAGGATGTGATGTCCTCATTGTCTTCTCCTCCAACTGGAGGGGACGCTTCGAAGGCGGTATCAGCAGGTGATTGGTGGGAAGGTTCCGACACATGACGTACCGTATGAACCTGCACGACTGGCGAGATTGAGCAGGCGGTTCCAGATTGCGTAGTGATAAACCGGACCGTCGTCGTCCTCGTCCAATTCTTCCTCCTCCCACTCAAGCAGATCGCTGTCGTCATCGTCTTCTGTCTCACCAGTTCCTGCGCCACTCCCTTTAAGATCCTGCATACTCTCTGCTGGGCTGTCATCCTCATCGGGGGTGTGCTCCCTCTCTTTTCCTTTGTTTCGCTTACGTTTCCTTGGCTCTTCATACCATTAGCTACAACCTCAAGTGCTTGAATGACGGCTTTTCACCTTCGTCGGATGATGGTGGGTCAACGTCTGATGCGTCGTCCCCGTCCCTGTCGCTATCCTCGCTGAACGCGTCAGCCTTCCGCTTTCTTCCCTGCGGTTGTCGATCGGTCTCTACTACAATAGGAGTTGTCAGTGAATGTTATCTGCATAGCTAACGACGGTGTTTACCGTTCAATGTAAGTGCTCCGAGAGCCGTCGCAGGGATCACAGCCTCGTCTTCGGCTGGGATATCTTGACGTGATCGTCCGCTACTGGTGGACGACAGCCTCAAACCTGAGAAAATATGTGATCCTCTCGACATATCTGTACGATTTGATGACATTGCTGAGGGTGATATGGATGTGGTATGGAATAAGTGAGTAGCTGTCAGACTATATTGATGAGTTGTTTAGCTGGTATACGCCCAATGCACACGTCAGAGTCCCAGCATTCGTCTGTTTACTGACTAGATATTGGGCCAAGGTACCCTAGTAGACTAGAGGGCAGTATAGAAGGTGTGTACTGACCCTCTTCGTCTCAGTATGCAATTAGGAAGAAAGGGAGTTCAACGCGATTGATATCAGACTGATTGATCTCTTACGCAGCCGTATATTTGACCAATGAGGTGTATCGTAAGTCACGTCTAGGTAGTAGGAGGATCGTAAGATACAATTTTGACAGCAGTTGTGTTATAAAGAAGGCTTGTTTACCGAATTACTGTGGAGCATAAGGGGCTAGCGTCGATTTGTCCATGACACCCCAGCCCAGAAATCCGACTACTAGCCAGAATAAACACACAGCAGTCGTCTAAAGAAGTCAGAGAGTTCGTCAACAAGTCCTGAAGCCCTTCAATGTAGTAAGGTCCTATGGCATTTACGACATAAGGCATAGGCACGACGCCCCTACGTTAGCTTTGTTATGGAGTATAACGTGTCAAAGTTCATTTCCATACCGGCTCGAGCATGACAAAAGGCCCTCGACCAACGTGACTTAGACCACAAGGCCAATGTCATAACAAAGGAAGCTTTTGAACGATACAACAAGGCTTCAAATCACAGGTCGAACTACCTTTCATGGTCTCTTCACCTGCGGCTCCCTCATTGTTCTCGAGGAACTGACACCGTGGTTTGGCCAAGCGTTGAGTGTTCCCTATTCCTAAACAATGTGATTGTAACTTACACGAACGGCAGTGCTTAAGCCTGCTGGAACACCGCCTCACATACATACTTCATAGATGAAGTACCTACTGTTCACGACCCATCTTGCAATTATGGCTGCTTCTGATCCCTCTTCTCTGGCTAGCAGTTTAGCGTTCAGTACCCACCTATGCTAGATCTTAGACGGACACCTACCTCAGAGCCGACTAACATGCTATTCAGGTTCGGTCCTTCGGATACGCCTGAATTTGACGACGAGAAGACTCTTGCACTGCTCGAGACTGACCAGGGGCTTGCGGTGATATCAGTCTTGGTGCTGGGACGCTGGGTATGAGTGGATGATTAGGTAGTCTTCGAGGTTAAGATCGTCGGGTTACAGGATTATGTGGGATGGCGAGCTCTGTGGAAGCCAGAGCATGTTCCCTGGTCGCTCTTCCCATATTCGGAAAGTCGTTGTTCTTCCAGTTTCCTTGCGAAATGGATTGTATATTCGACTTGTGGAAAGAGCTAGACGAGCGCTATTCACAGGCTTCTAGATCTGCCTGCTACTAGCTCACTGCATACGTGCGTTCTACAGTGAGTCTCTCAATCGAATCTTGACGAAGAGCAATACTAATTCGCCATCTTATTGGTATTTCTCTTAGGGACAGCATCCTCTCAACGCTTCCATATACGCTTCGCCAAACGCTGAGGCAGATTTGGCAGTTTTAAAATTGATCTAGTCACTCTACCATGGCTGAGCTTATCGGACACGAATTCTTATGGACTGTACCCCTAGCGCTATGGCTCAAGAGCCTGGTTAATGGAAAGAGAAAGCAATTAGGAAGTGATCTGAGGAAAATACGTTGGATTTGGAAAGCGGGTGATCTAGTCGATCATTGCTGTAAGCTAGGGCATGATATTATCGGTCTAATAGTTATTCAGGTCTATCTCACAGCCTTCCTTCTTCTAACATTCGAAGAAGTCCACGCTCTGTTCCCAATGGATCGATCGTGTTTTCATTGGCAGGCGCAGTGGCTAGTACTGGTTCGCTATGGCCGTTCTCATATGCCTATACTCGGACTTCTTAATCCGCGACGGATTCACTGCAGCCAGAAGGCTGCTGTCTGATGACGATTGGAGGCGGGTAAAGACTTCCACGGTCGGTCTCGGTTCCCAATGGATGCCCACGTGTATTGCAACCTAGGGGCGGAACGCAGTTTTCGCTACGTGACCCATGAGGAAGGCCTTAACGACTTCGAGCATGTCTTGACGTCTATACGGGCGATTTAGACACCTTGCAAGGTCAAGTGTCGAACCAAATGATGATACTCATTGTGTCACCTTGGTTCAAGGGACACTGCATTTCGTACAGAGACTCGGAGCGAAGTCCTTATACACTTCCATACCCCACGTTCTCGGTTTGTATGGGATTACTAGACCATAAAAACTCTATCTTTAATTCTCTAAGAGGTCTGTCCATCGTCGATCCAATGTATCTAATGTTGTTGACTAACTAGGTCCCAGTTGATCTAACACCACAAGCCTTTCCACCGAACCATCCTTAAAACAACAACCTCAAAGGCTTAGTACAATACATCCCCAGGACTCTACAGTCCACATCGTACATCTCGAATCCTCTCACATCTCCACTATCGCCTTCATCTCTTTCCTATCTTCTACCAGCGCCTGACCCAACAGTCCCGTGATTCTCGCGGAGCCGATCAGATACCCCTCCACCCAACAGACCTTTCCCGCCTAGCTTTGCGGGGAAAGGCTAACGTTCTCTGCAACAATGAATTTGATGAAGATCGTATGGGGTTTGTTAGCAACGGAGTCTTAAAAAAATTGCGAATGTGTGACCCAGGGTTTTAGATCTAACTCCTGCGAATCATAAGGAGATTACAATTACGATGCCAACCAGGTCCGTCTGCTGCTGTTGGCATCTGAACTTTGGGTCCATCTTAAACCCCAGCTGCTGTGTACAGGACTTTGATCAATGAGTCTATGAAGCGGTAAAGACTGGGCGGGAAGGAATATTTCACAAGATGTTCCAATGATCTATACAACCACAGATGGAATGGGAGTTCTCGGACCCTCATTCTTTGAGGGCTTATGAACACGATCTTGAAAGCTTGTGGCCTACTGCCTACGGGCCATACAGATACTCAACGAAGCTGGGACTAAGGAACCGCTATAAGTAAGCCTTCCTTGTACTAGAATGCTAACGATGATACACAGTGGCAGAGTAGAGCGGAAAGGTCCTGAGAAGAGCGAAGCAGGAATCCAGCGAAAACATGTCAAGGGCTATATAGAAGAATACCGACTATATTACCCCATTATCTGCGATTCACCCACTTGAGATATTGCCCTGAGGCCCAAGCATTCTAGTGCTTTGCATACCATATCATATACCCGGATCCTAATAATCGAAGATCTGGTGTTATCACTGGGTAGCGGACTGTCTCGATCCTGGAGCATCATGCATGCATGTGGTACGTTGCATCTACACAGCAGCACTGATATACAGAGCCGCAGACTACAGTGCGTACTCATGTACAAGGACGTCTGATCGCCCACTTGACGAACGGCTATGACAGAGCTGCCCTCGTGCAAACTTCGACACTCATGGGACTTACCTTCGACCCTTTCCATTGGCTAGGCCCAAAAGTTGTGAGCCTTTCGAGGGACGTCATGGACCCATATGTTTTCCACGGGATGTTAACCCTCTTTCCTCTTACAAGTCTCTCGGTCTCCAAATTTACCACGGTCATCGCCAATTGCAAATCCGATTCCTCTCATTATCTTCCACTAATATAAGATCTTAGGCTTTACAGGTTATACTTATTGATCGGCTCTTCATCGTACAAGACTCCGTTGGGAGAATTGCAAGGGATTGAGGATCATTCCTGGGATCGGCGTTGACATGATGGTTGCTATCGCCTTTTTCTACTGGACTGGGACTCCAGAATTACAGATACATGAATAGTCACTGGTGTACAACTAAGATACCCATAGATTTATGTCCAGATATCACCCTAGACGCTGGCTGGGAATATCAAACTACGTACCTCACGAGGGACTTGGAAATGGACATGGCATCATTCAATGATCTCGCTAGAGATGTATCTGTCTCGCGCTCAATGCAATGCAAAGCGGCCAAAACCTAGATCCTCCCATTCCCTTTATTGACACTACAGATACACTATCCGTTACCACTTCATACAATACGAAAACTATATTCCGATCACATCCTTACGCTCAGAACCTCAGCCTATGGTTCTTCCCACCTCATCTTCGCCGCCCTTGAAACCCTTGCTTTCTCTTTTGCCACAGCATCTTTGAAGAGCCGTTCCAGTTCGTCCCTATTCGTGAAGAAGAAGTCTGGGCGGATTAAACTATAGAAGGAAGGGCGGGCTTGCTGTAGATGGAGCCATCGTTATGGGGTGTGGAATGCTAATTTTAAGTGGTGGGGAAATTGGAGGATGAATATTTCGAGAGGGAGTTCAGGGGGTCGGTATCAGTTAGGTGGATTGGAGAGGGTACATGTTTGTGACGGGGATTTTATGGATAGAGCAGGAGGGATGAGATGCGTTGGGTTTGTATGAGTTTGGACAGGCGACGAGGTACCTCGCCTTGACCTGATACTAGTTAGTATTTCGGTATTCGATATTAATGATGTAATAAGTATGCCTCTTGCATGAATGCAGCACTCGTCAAATTGATGTCATATGCGATTTTGATTTGTCTCTATCAACTCTTACTCCAGGGGATGTACAATGAGGACTGTTTTGACAGGGGAAGGGCATGATACGCTCTCTGTTCATGAAATCTGGAACTGTAGAAGCACGAGTGAGGGAGACGCGATGAGCAGGCATAATAGGAGAAGGTCTATCATCGATCGCATCCTGCCTTTCTTAGATTAGGGAACTGATGCAGGAGTTTTGGAGCTTTTCATAGGCAGGTGACAATATTAGTGTCACTTAAAACGTCATTGGAAACCTAACACGCGATCTGCCGAAGGAGTAGTCATAGATTTTCCTGGTGCAAGTTTGTGCTGGGAGGATTTGCGATGTAGGGATATGCAGGCAAGTGTTTAAAGACAATTTGCACACGACCATCAGTTCATGGTATAAAACTCTCGAAGGGACATCACAAAATTTAGAATTTCTTGTAGCTGATCGAACGCTCCGCATGTTGCCTGGTAATCTCTGCAGCTACTGTGGCAACCAGGCGGTCCAACACGTTTCTCCACGCATATTCCGTGATCTACCGATTACTCTTAGCCACCCGCTCCAACTCATCTTTTTTCTTGATCGCGTATGAATTGCTGCTTCCCTTCGCCGCGTTTATCAGCTCCTCAGCCAGACACTCAGCCACGCTCTTGACGTTCCTGAACGCTGCTTCACGAGCACCGATTGTGAGGAGGGCGATGGCCTGGTTGACACGACGTAGTGGTGACACGTCAACGGCTTGACGACGGACGGTACCGGCTGATCCGATACGGGTGGAGTCTTCGCGGGGACCACAGTTGACGATGGCGTCAACGGCGACTTGGATGGGGTTTTGGTCGGTCATTATGTGGATCTGTAAGGAGGAAACGTGTCAGCCCTGTCCACTGGAATTGGCTAGAGAGATTTCAGGGGCGAAGGAGCGGCTTACTATTTCGAAGGCGTGGGCAACTATCCGAACAGCCATGAGCTTCTTTCCGTTGTTGCGACCATTCATCATCAGGGAATTGGTGAGGCGCTCGATGATGGGGCAATTCGCCTTTCGGAACCGCTTGACGGCATAGCGACCAGCGGAGTGGGAGATGTAGACAGGGTTCCGGACTTGAATGTAATCACTGTGGTACCAATGTGTCTGTTAGTTGAAGGCTCAAGCTTGGTCAGACGTTCCCAATCGTAGTGCGCAACTGCGTCTTCAAGAAACCCCTATGAACTCCTCCCATCCCAGATTCATCATATATATCTCTGGCTCTTCTTCCTCCTGGGGAGGGTCCAAATTGGAAGACTCACGTCAGTGAGATATCTCGAACTTCGACATCCTCGTATGACCACTTGTTGAAGAGCTTGACGCTGCCAATTTCTTCCGTGACGTCTTTGGGCAAAACCATGTAACCGCTTGGGTTTTCGACCTCGACCTCGGCGGTGTCAGACATGCTGGGCGACTGTTGATAGAGGTATTGTTGAAGAGACTAGTTGGTCGTTGCACCACGAAGTTCGCTTAAGCGTGGTGCGCGCTAGCCATTGATACATCTAGCGCAGATCTTCCTAATCTAATCTTCTACCTCGGCGCAACCCGCACGCATGGAGAAGGCCAACAATCCCAACGGCGCAAGCTAGGTTGTCTATGAGCGAGGATTATATGGGTTTTCCAATCTCATGTAGCCATTGAGACTCACTGTGTTCGACTACATATACATTTGTCTCTTCGCTTGGGCTACCTTTCAAAATATGGCTGGTCCTACGCTCATAAAGCCCCGGCCTGCCGACCCTTCTAAGTCTGCCATGGAGAATGTCCTGGAGCTGGTAACTCTCAGAGACTTTGGGCCGGCAGGTATTCAGTATCCATCACCAGAGGGCCGCTGCTGAAACGTGACTTTTAGGATATATACACGAATGCTAGGTGAGCGACGACTTCTCCCGGACCCACCGTTGGTCCTTTCTCTGACTCGATAAGGGAGCTATGGCATCCTCCTGGCGCTCGTGGAGTATATGGCGGTGCCGTGATAGCCCAATGTCTTGCAGCAGCGCAGCATACGGTCCCTCCTCCCTCTCCAGCGAACAACAACGCCGTTTTCCTTATTCACAGCATGCATTGTTACTTTGTTCTTGCAGGCGACGGATCGATACCAATCTTATATCATGTGGAAAGAGTACGCGAGGGGAAGAGCTTCTTGACGAGGACTGTGCAGGCACGGCAGCGAGGAAAGTGCATCTTCACAACAACAGCAAGTTTCATGCGGGAGGGAAGTGGTGGAGAGACAACCGTGGACCATGGCTGGGACATGCCCATAGGCGCACGGGAGGGGCTTGAGGAGATCCTGCAAGAGGAGAAGGACGCAAATGAGAAAGAATCTGCGACAATGGGGGTCGAACCAACAGGCCCATTTATCTCGAAAATACTAGGCGTCAAGGACTGTGAGTCTTGTGCTTTCCATCCCTGAGACTTGGTGATGCTTATCGATGGCTAAGAAACTGACTGTGAATAACAAAGACACATCACCGTACCCACACCACCGGAAACCCCAGGCTTGGGTCTCATGCCGCGGCTCCATCTCGTCTTCCGGTGGCCAACATGCTCACCTCTCAGCTCTCGCCTACATGTCCGATAGCTGGTTCATAGGTACCGTATCTCGTGCCCACGGTCTTCAGCGCTTCGGTCATCAACTCTACAACCAGACTTGCCCCGATCTCCCAGAACCATCGAGCATCGTGGGACAGTCCAAGAACACATTTGAGACGCCTCGGCGGCCTGTTGGGATGATGGTGAGTCTTGATCACACTATATATTTCCATCGACCGAGGGAGGTCAAGGCAGACGAATGGCTGTACTCGGAGATGGAAACGCCCTGGTCGGGCGAAGGCAGAGGCTTGGTCATGCAACGGATCTGGAATAAAGACGGAAGACTGCTTGCTAGTTGCGTGCAGGAGGTAACGTACCTTTTCATCCCTCTTCAATCCTTAAGCTTTAGGATATGATTGCTAATATTTTCCCAGGGTCTTGTCCGTTTGCAGCAAGATGACTCGACAGCGAAGAGTAAACTATGATATATACCGTTTCATTTTCGTTCTCGTATATAGTATGCTGTACGTTATCTCTAGTATCGCTATCTGTATCACTATTCCTACCTAGGTTGCGGTGCACCGACAATACAGTTGCTAGTATCTGTACATCATTCATGATCAAGGTCTTCAGGAACATGCAAAGCTACGAGAGTGCGCCTCCTTCGAGGTCACACTGATCTCATATCCATGATCTTGGTGAGTTGTCAAGACCTCCTGCACTCAATGCATTAGGGTATACTCGTACATTACTACTTCTGCTTTCCTCTGATACGCGCCGCCGTTCATTTAGAGATACGGAGCCGATCAGTAAGATAGACATGCTTGCCTCTCGGTATCAAGGGGTCTCAAATTAGATACCGATGAAGAGCAGAGCTACAATTAATGTAGTGTTTTTATCAGAAGTTTGTGGGACCGTTCTCATCATGATCAACGTGTGAATAGCTGTCATACGCAGCGCTCTGACTGCGAAACGACCATTATCCCTCACAATTCCGCTCTCACCTCCCTCTCGACTTCAGCATAAGCTTTCGCCACCACATCCATGATCTTCCTTAGGTTATGTTCCTCTACTGTATAAGCCGGAGCAAGCAGTATGTTATCGCCCCTGATCCCATCAACCGTCGCCGCACCCGGATATATGGCCACTCCTAATTCAAAAGCCTTCTTCTGCACTCTCAATCCGAACTCTATAGATGGGGGAAAGGGCTCTTTCGTGGTCTTATCGGCTACAAATTCGATGCCCCAGAAAAGGCCGCGGCCACGAATGTTGCCAACGTACTTGTTGTTTCCGCTTTTGAATGTCTCCCTTAGTAGCTTCTCCAGAATGTCGCCCATCGTTTTGCATCTTTTCACTAGATCCTCGCGCTTGATAATCTTCTGCACCGCCAGTGCAGTAGCGCAGCTCAACGGATGCGCTTGGTATGTCTGACCGTGATTGAACATCCCGGTCCCATCTCTCAGTCCATCGACGACTCTCTTGCTCACCAAAACACCTGCAATGGGCGCATAGCCGCCACCAAGGCCTTTGCCCATAGTCATGATATCTGGTACCACCCCTTCGTGTTCGAAAGCGAATTGTGTTCCTGTACGGCCCATGCCGCACATCACTTCGTCCAGAATGAGCAAGATACCATATTTGTCGCATACTTCGCGCACGGCCTTGAAGTAGCCCGCTGGCGCAGTCACGCATCCGGTTGTGGCTCCAACGACGGGCTCAGCGACGAAAGCAATGACAGTCTCTGGGCCGAGGCAGTGGAACTCATCATCGAGTTCTTTGGCGAGACGGGCGACGTATTCTGCCTCTGTCTCGTCTGTACGTTGATACTGATATGCATACGCTGGCGATACGTGCGAAACGTTCGGCAACAGTAGCGGCTCATAGGGAACCTTTCTGGGTAAGTTGCTGCTAACAGACATGGCCCCGATGGTCACACCATGGTAGCCCTGCTTTCTCGCTACGAAGTTCTTCCTTCCCCTTCCAGCCCCATTCGGCATTTCGTAGAAGTACTGGCGCGCGAGTTTGAGTGATGCATCCATCGCCTCACTGCCACTGCCGCAGAAGAAAGCCTTCTCCAGTCCATACTGTTGGCCATGCTCGAGGATCACGTTGGCGAGATCTTCGGCTGCGGATGTGGTGTAAGCGCCTGTATGGACGTAGCTGACTTTCTGCATCTGCTCAATGGCGGCGGAGAGCACTTCTTCGTTGCCATGGCCGAGACACGATACTGCCGCACCGCCACATGCGTCTATGATTGTGCGCCCACTTGAGAGGGTGAGAGTGAGGCCAGATGCATGGGTGACGGTTTCAGGCTGATGAGCTAGAGAGCGGTGGAGAAGAGCAGGGCTGGCTGCTGAGTCGCCGAGCTTGGTTTGGGTTGCAGAGGGCTGGAAGCTGTAGGATGTTTCGGTGGAGTTGATGGTCATCGTGGAGTCTGGAGTCGTGCTGTGAGGTGCCATGATGGTAGATGCTCCGACTGTTGAGATTGCTATTGTCTTGCTGGCAACAACGAGGTAAAGATAATTTTACGTTTGGGATCTTGGGACAGAATATTTATTATAGATATATGGAAAAGAGACAAGATCAAAGGCTCAATACGAGTATCTAGGGAGCTTGAACGATCTACTAATAGGTCAATGGGACGAAATATGGACAGGTCACAGAGATCATCTGTTAGTCAAAGCCTTGACATGTATTGAAAACGCTTGAGATATCGATGGACAGTCTAGGAGATGAGCCTGACAGATTGACAATACCTTCAGATATCCGTTGACTTGGATTAGAAGGGTTTTGATCAATATCGATGAATTTCAAGGACGGAGATGCTAGATATCTAACCGGCCGAATGGAGTATTCAGTAATACGAAACATACTGTATAGGGATCTCTCACGTCAAGCAGACTGGATTATAAGTATCCCTGGGTTCTCTTTGAGCGCAGAGACTAAATGTATTGCGTGTACTATACAGCGTCTTACGGGTATCGAATGTCCAAAGCCACAAGCAGCATATATTGTAGATGAGAGATAAAATACCGTTTGGAAAAGGGAACTATGTTCTATTTCGTTCGGTAACAGGGATTGACGGAGCTAACCGACACCAGTAAGGATCCCATACGGCGACCAGACTAGTTCGATCTTCCTGCGAGCCTGCATATAAATCAGGAACAATGGAGTCGTGTACTCTGATACCCAATCATGGCTTTTGCAGAGCATATAGTCAATCTTGCTAGTCACGGTTTTTTACAGGACTTCTTCTCCTGAGCATCCAGTATTGCACGACGCCTCAAGACCGCGGGCCTTTGGAACATAGCAACCTACCAACACTCTATTAATAACGTTAGCGTAAGTAACTGAGCCCCACATGCTCTTGTCAAGCGGTAAGGTCAAGCATATCGCTCTCAATACCGTCATTCGGCAGCCTGCCCTGATTTCGGGTAGGCGTAAGATCTCTTATTTAATTCATCGCACCAATATCTCTCTTCATTTAGACAACGATGATGCTGGCATGTCAATTATCATCAGGTCACTTGTTTGCTTGGTTTTGTCGTGGTTCTCGTTTGTCATGAATCCTCTCATTATAGAAGCTGGTCCAAAATCCTCCAATGGATGACGCTTGCCGACTTCGAATTTGTCGTAGTAGGCAACTGAGTCGTAGCTCATGTAAAGCCTATTCAAACTTCTAAAGTCCTCTAAAGAACCGAGAAGGAGGCCCGGTTCCTCATTTTTATCTGTGACACGTTGCTGTAGGTTGACCTCCACAAAACCCTGTTCGAAACAATCCTGAATAGCTTGGCATATGTACGAAGGAAATATATTGGGAAACCTACCCTATTTGAGTTCACAGTTGAAGGTCTCGTGCTGCGAGTATGAGACTTGAACACAGTAATGGAATAACACTTCTGTCAGGAGTTGAGCTTTGTTTGTGTCGATGTTGACACAAGTCATGTCGAGAATCCATGGAACAGACTCCTCACTCTGCATGATTGAACTCCTTCTGAACACATCAGAGATCCTAGTATTAGCCCCGGGTCAAAGATGTCAAAGACTTCACCCCCGAGGATGCACTAGGACAATCCACGGATGAGGATTGTCCCACTGCCCAAGACGTTTGGAACGACGAGAAGAGTGGAACGAGCAGTACGTTGCCATTAATAAGTACGATGATCCTGTGTTTTGAAATCAAAGACATTATATCCTTGTGGTTAATCTAGAAGCAGTAAATCAGATCGGTCTGGAGTTGGTCGAGTGCAGGTACTGTTGAGGTGTGCATCTTTCCTTCACCTCGTTGACACGATCAGCTCGCACTTCTACTCTTCATGCTACAGTGCCCTGGTATTCGCGCTGCATGTTCTTCTGTGCGAATATATATCGGTGTACAAGGAACGACATTATTGGCTGTTATCATCTGGGCAGTGGAGTTATGCTAGCTTCACTATAGCGCCAACGCTCCGTCAGGATTCAAGGGTGACTGATACTATAATTAGAAGCTCTGGAGGAAGTGAAGGATTATTCCTTGGGTGAAGGATTTTGCCGGCTTAACAAGGATGACACTTCACTAAGACAAGCTGGTCAACATTTTCCGAGTCGTACAACATACCGTGTAACCTCCACAATCCTCAGCATAAGTAGGTCAAGATTCTTTTACAAAACCTGAATGAAACGATTTGCAAGATTCTTCATCAAGTATGATCATTTACTACCACGATGACGCGCCTGTAAGTTCCTGCAATCTCACTCACCAGTGCCAAAACCAACATCACAGGGCGACTGCCGCCTGCCACACAACTCTGGAATAGAGGTTCCACTAGAAACTCTTTCCTCACTCGGCATCCACCACCACTTTTTCTCACGCTCTTCCCCGGACTCCTCAGCAACCGCCCTTACAGAACTCGCCAAGTCTCGTAACTATGCCAACCGTGACGAAATCACCGTATCCCCTGACACCATGGGTTCAGCCTACGAGGACAATATCAAAAAGTTTTTCGACGAGCACATTCACGAAGATGAAGAGATCCGATACATCTTGGATGGAAGGGGGGTTTTCGACGTTCGCGATGCAGAGGATAAATGGATTCGGATTCCTGCTGGACCTGGCGATTTGCTCATCTTGCCGGCCGGCATCTATCACCGATTCACTGTTGATGAGGACAATGTGAGTGCCATCGTCTCTGGTTGACGGTTAAAACGTCGGAATCTTACGTTTGTGCTGCTAGTACATCCATGCGATGCGCCTCTTCCAGACACTGCCGAAGTGGGCTGCTCTGAATCGCGGCGAGGAAACGGAGGAGAATCAATTTCGCAAGGACTATGTTCTCGCAAGAGCCAAGGGTTTTGCGAAAGTAACACAGTGTGGCTGTTCTTCTGCTAAGTCTGTCCCATGACCACCAAGCAAAAGCTAAGATACATAAAACCCTTGCACGAAAGGAACACCCAAATCGTGCTCAATGTCCTGCATGATTACCCTCCATTTGCTTTCTCTATCCTGCCGTTGTCATTGCCTTCTCTGACTCATGATCCATAAGGAGCACAAAGCAGCCTCCTACCTGCTTCCTTGCGATGAATACTCAAAAGCTATAGGGAAGTAGAATTCAAGCAAGTGACACTAGACTTCAGCTTCACAATTCGACCAAGAATTTTGCTTCAGCCTCGAGGTACCACTGATAATACTGGCAGGTCTCGCGCTCCGCCTGGGCTTAATGGCGATGAACGCCTTTGCTTCAACAAGTCCGAACATCGGAGCCTGCTGAGTAACGTATCGTGTTCAACTGTCGTAGAATTGTAGGAGGATACGACGCTAAGGACATGCCCCAGTTTCTACACAGACTCTTGAATATCACCCAAATTTGATCGCTTCTATGTTGTAGCTCTCAGCCAGCTATTGACGGTCATTGACCATGCGACAGATTTTGTCTCGTATTGTAATCCAGCTCCTCCGTCCCATATCCAAGCACAGCTCTGTATTCAAATACAGCATGACGCTCATATCCTGCATATATCTTTCTTCACTGGAATCCCAGACTTCCTCGGTCCTGTGCCTGATATCCTTTTCACGCCGCTCTTGCCTAACAACGGAGTGCTTTGAACGGAGTTTCTGGCCAGGATGGCCGCTCGTTGACGTATAGAGCAAGGACTCTGAGCATTGGGCAAATGAGGGCGTGTATTGAGGACGCTGTCTGAGGAATTGCTTTCACGCTAGCTGATGAATATTATAGCTATGCTTGTCACTTTTGGAGAGGAATCCTGCGCCAGATTGTACTGTAGTAAGAGACATGCCAAAGAAGCGAACAAGCGGCTAACGCGCCTAATTGGTTACGATGTAGAGCTAGTCCGTATTAGGTACATTCCAGGGCTGATCACCAATGAGTACTCTGTACACCTATTTACATTGTTGCACCAGAGACTTGTTCCACATTTCGTGAGTGACCAACTATACAAGCATCGGCCGAGTACATGATTGAGTAGGTTTGTGATGGCCTCATGTGATGAAGTTGAGATCGCGGCTGTGCCTGCATTGCTGCCTTGAATTACTGTCAGCCCTCTCGCTCGTGGAAGCCTGCGCAGTACTATTCAATTACCCTTGTTGTTCATCAATCTATGCATTCGCTCAGTACATCGATCAAGAACATATCATCCAATTCAGGACCACGATGGCAGCCGCCGATTCCATAAACAAGACCTTACCAAAGAGCCTTCGTATCCTCTGCTTCGGCGATTCTTTGACTGCCGGTTACACCATGTACGGACTTGAACACCACCCTTACGCAGATCATCTACGCGTTGGGCTTGAGCATATGCTGACTTCGTCGGATATCCAAACCGAAGTCGCTGGTTTTTCGGGAGATCAGGTCCAGGGGTCATACCTCAATCGTATAAAGCGAAAGTGTCCTGTCACCCAGGGACGCCTTTATGATTGGGTCATCATCATGGGTGGCACTAACGATCTGGCTTGGGGCCAGGAGCCGGAACAAATATACGAAGGGTTAGGTAGGTTCCCTGCAAGTAAACTTCATAGCCCCCTGCATTGCAGGTCAAGGACATTTCGCTGTCACATCATTGGTCGACTAGAGACATCATGAGATTGATCTCAGGGCGAAAGGTGCGATAGGTTGATGCTGACAACGATACAGAAAGAGTTTGGAGAGTTGCGCTGGACACTGGTGCAAATGTATTGGCACTCAATGTGCTTGAAGCAGCTGCATCGGATTCATGCATGATAGAGAAGAGGAATATACTCAATGCGATGATCAAGGATCATGAAGAGGACAGATTGTATGCCCCCGTACCTCTACAATCCTCTCTTTCGACGATGGTGCTAAAATGCCAATCAATGAAGCTAATGTTCCTCCTAGCTATACCTTCGATCTCTACAGCGCCATTCCTTACGCCACCTTGGATGAAACAACGCGTGAGCAGCTCTGGGATGATGGTCTGCATCTGACTGGACAAGGCTACAAAGTCATGGGCGCTGCTATCGCGATTCGATTATTTGAGATCCTGCAAAGTATACAAGAGCTATAGTCCAAATCCAATGCTTAATTGAGTGGATGTGTATTTGCAATTTCGTGGGTGTCATTCCTCGCTTATCTCGTGATTAGCGAGATCTGTATGCATTCTCCAGATATCCAATTTCTTTTACACGCGTTCCTCAATTAAAGTACTATGGGTTCCGTGAACATCTTGGTAACATCCAAGATCCCAGCTCCTTCAATTCATGACCCAGCTAAAATTTTGGATTATTTTGATTGTGGACGGAAGATGCGGTGGAGCATAGTCGCGACTCTGGTCGCTTCTCTGGGCTCAGTACGAGCTGATATAACAGTCTGTCTTGCAACTTACGGCGGCTCCCCTACGAGGTACGAGTCGACATCATCTGAAGTCCTGCAGTTCCTGCTGTGCCCTGTGAACATGATCGATTTCCTATCACTCCGTTCGAGGTTTCGGCTAACCGTGTTCTCCAAAGTGTTCCACCACCTGGGCGGGATTTTCTCCTTCAGGTGATCCCAGAAGATGGTCCGATTGCGCGGCGTCAGACTCGATCTCCAAATGCAGGCTTCCTCGACTCTACAGGGGATATTCAAGCGCAGTGTCAAAAGGGCTCCATATTTCGTCTAGTCAGCGGATCACTATTCTCTGGACCTGGTCAAATCTCCGTCCCTAGAAACACATCATCAGCTCATTTCAGCACCAACAGCCTCGTCAAAGCTGTTGATACTACCTTCGCCGTGGCAGTCGATGAATCAGTATTCTGGAATAATGATGCCTTTGATGGCGGAACTGCAAGGTTTGCAGCCGAATCCGGTATGCTTTACGCTGTATTCTCTGGACCAATACCAGATAAATACATTGGGGTGTCCCTGAAGGCTCTTGATAGTAAGCATTCCGTGACCCCTATGCCTACCTGCGCTGGGTCAGATAACGATTAACATTTCCCTGTTTCGTACAACAGTGGCCAAATGCACCTCTCTGCAGTCCTTGTCTACTGCGGCCACTCTGGCTTCATATTCGGCTTCTTCGTTGTTTCCCACTTTGAGCGTCAACGTCACCACGCCATCGCAGCGTCCTTCGGATACGACTCAAATGGTAAACAACACAAGCGCTGCCTCATCAACAAGTGTTTCTTCTTTATCTCCTACTACTACGACCTCATTCAAAACATCCTCCTCAACCAGCAAACTATCTAGCACTATCGTACAATCCTTATTCTTGAATACATCCTCTAATCCACCCTCAACGCCATCCACTCCCGGTATTTCGACCACAATGTACAGCCTCAACGTTTCATCAACCGCAAGCAATGTCCCAGATGCGACTTTCCCAATAGCTTCGATTCCACCACAGTCTAGGGACATAGCGTCCAGATCAAAGGCAAGTAGTATCATATCTCAAAGTAGCTACACGGATTTCTGCACCACTTTACTCGGCTATACAACCTCCGAACTCACAACAACCGTCAGTTCGGCCGTGACTGCAATGGCTACACAGACTACAAGCCCCAGCGATAACATTCTCTCATCACTTGAAACCGTTACGTCCTTTGTGACCGTCACAAACCCTTCCATAGGTGTCACCATCAGAGAATCTCCCATTGTCAGCGCCACGATAGCTGTTATGGCGACAGATGTTGCGACAGGATCTCGGGCCTTGAAGGCCAGGCAAGATCCGAACTTACCTAGTATTACGACTCCGATACCTTTGCAAACGTTTCAGCCTACGATCCTCAGCACTGCATGCTCTTCGAATCTTCCAAATGCTACCGTATTCACAATGACAACGACGGAAATCTCTACGATCTTCCAGACCTCTTGGGATACGGAACCGTACGCCACTATAGATGCCACAGTACTTGCAGTCGCGACTATTACCTTGGACGGTGGCACCTATACAGATTTTGAGACTGCTGCTCCCGTCACAAGCGACTCAGCGGAAATGAGCACGATGGTCGATACAACCAGCATCTCCACCTCAACGCCAGAGAGCAGCTCGGCGGCACCGAGCACTACGATAGTATCGAGTGACTCAGTAGCGCAGAGCAGTCCGGCAGCGCCGAGTAGCTCGACTGTACAGAGTAGTCCGGCAGCGCAGAGTAGCTCAACTGTACAGAGCAGTCCAGCAGCGCAGAATAGCTCGACTGTACAGAGCATTTCAATGACTCAGAGTAGCCAGCTTAGCACTCCGCTACCAACCAGCTCTGCAGCATCAAAAACGCAAACCACTCAATCCACAAACATCTGTTCCCCAACCATCGTCCTCGCCTCCCCCACCGCACTCGTAGGATCAATCGACGGCTCCAGCGTCTCCGTCGATGACAGAAACTACCAGCTAAACCTCCCCTTCGACATGCAAATCTTCGACCGCGCCTCCCCCAACGTCTTCGTCTCCACAAACGGCGTAAGTCCCTTCCATCCCACCCTAAAATACCCATTAGAAATCTCAGAAAAACCGTCCCCCCCATACTAACATCGCTCAAAAACCCTCCAGATCCTAAGCCTCGACAGCGGCACCAACGAGTTCTCAAACGAATGCCTCCCATCCGCCGGCCCCGACTACACCGAACCCGCATACGTCGTGCCGAAATACGCCGCCTTCCCCTTCTGGGACGACACCTACGTCTACCAAGGCGACCCGCAGGGTATCTATTACGAATACGGCTCGCACGGCGACGCCAGCCCGCCCACCGCCGTCTCCTTCGAATACTACCTGAGTCACTACTTCAACGACACGCAATACTACCACTACACCGTCTTTTACGACTCCGCCGTGCCGGGACGGTTCACGTTCAAATACTATCAGGTATCCGATAATGGGTACTCTGCAACTGTGGGCGTGCAGAATAATAGTACGTTGGCCCCAATGCCTTCCCGAATATAGACGCTAACATGATCCGTTCACGGTACAGATTTTTCATCGCCAGGCGCGCCGTTCGCCGTTCAATTCTTCTGCCAGATGTGCAATGATAGCCCCAACACTGAAGATCCGACGAATATTAGACCTGTACCGCCGCCGTCAAGCTGCCGTCCAGGGACTGTACTTCCGGGTCTTGAGCTTGTGGTTACGACGTTTCCGAATAATACGGGTAGTATTAGCCAGAGTAGCTTTAATAATTGCGTGTGACCGACATGCTTTGGGGCTGTTGTCACTGGGGAATCTCAGAGCACTGAAGTCGGGTTCTGTGGGAATGGATTGTTTCTGGCTGGGATATCGATGATTGATTGCGTGCGCTGGCTTTTTGCCACCTTATATCAGAATACTTATATCATGATCATTCTTCTCCTTTGACCTTGATTTCCAACCCATATGAGCAGAGGGTGGGGTGTCGCCCTTAGCTCAGCTGAAATTTGCACAGTGATTTAATCATTGTGAGCAGAATGGGCATGACCTCAGTAATAGCATAAACATATCTCAGTCCAAGTAGTTTTGTAAAATATTGGGATCCATGCTACAAACTGGGTGATGTGCAGTAGACAATAACCGATTTGACTGCTTCGACCGCCATCCCGTTCATCAAGGGCTTTCCCCTTGTAAGACTGGCTACGTCCCCTCCGTAAGTGAGGAAGCTGTGTCACCGTTAGCTCACGACTGCCTTTGATATGTAGGCGCAGACGTACTTGAAGCCTGATATCTAAAGAATACTTGTCTCGTCCTGCTTGAGGTAAAGCCAAAGAGGTCTTGATCTCGCCCGAAGCGTCCATTCAGAGGCTGAGGGAGGGGGGGCCAGGTGGAGAATGTGGCTTTTTGTATATTTGAGTTCAACGATCATACACTCTACCTGAGCGTTGAGTGCAGCCATTTTCAGGAGGAGTGTGACGGAAATTTGTGTGATAGGACTGCTATTGCGAAATTCGGGTGCTAGAGGGTTGGTCTTTTAGCTAAGGTGGCCTCCTTGGGGAGTGTGATGATCACGATTTTGGATATTGGGCTGAGGAATAGGCTTGATTTTCTGCTGCTGAGGTGAGATTGCTGGCCTCCCGGCCCTTTGACTTCAATTCCGAAGAAAGCGTGCTCGAGCCCTGGTGCCACACTAATGAGATTCTTCACCATTCGCTCAATTGTGCACTGGCAGGTGGAGGGAAGCGATCCTTCAGTATACCAAAGACAAAATCTGGCTTCGGGTTGGTGAGTCCCATTATCTTGCCGGCGTAGTCTCCGATTCGCCTTGGTAGAACACCATTGGCGAATAGGCAGTCGGTCTGGCGATGAAGACGATCTTCGACAAACTTTTTCGATTCTTCTATGATGACACCATCCAATGATCTCTTCAACGTCGGCACCATGCGTTCTCCTTTGATGATCTGAGGCTCGAGAGTCGCATAGTACGTCGATTCCTTCTCGATGGCATTCTCTCTCCTCCACTGCTTGATCTTACGCACAGATTCAGTGCGCATCACGGATCCTCTATCACGAAATACTAATTTATCGATCTTTGCCTGGAAGGCAGGGTACTTGTCGTAGCTATCGTAGTTCTCAAACCACATCCCTTGCTCAGCTAGCGACATGCGGACATTGTAGACCTTATCTGTTTGCTTTCGATCTTGGCCGGACGAGGAGCTGCCGTTATGGGATGACAGGCTCATTTCTTTCCCTTGCAGAACAGATTTCATTGGAGGATGGCTCACGGTAGACTTGGAAGCTGTCAGCTATGGGTAAGCGATTGAGCATTGAATGCACCAAGGGCGCTTACTGGGGAGGAGCTGGTAGATCCATTGAAATTGATTGGAACATTGCGGCTTCTGTTGATATGATCGGGATTGATCTCATCGAGGGCGGTGTCCATGAAGACATGGTATTGAAGTTGACGAAGCTCTTGACTCGTTGGCTGAGTGTGAGCGATTGCATCTGCGAGCGGGATTGGTTGGAGTGCTCGGAGGGGTGACATTTGAGGCCACATCGGAGAGCCTTGAGACTATATCGAGTGTGATACCGTAATCACTTATCGGTGGAGAGTGAAGGAGCGTGAAGTATTGTGAAGAAACTGAGCTCTGAATTGAGCATGAACTTAATTCCGAGAATCGGACATAGAATAGCATCACTTGAGAAAGACGCTAAGCCTAAAGTGAAACATGCATATAAGGTAGATACATAGGAGAAGGTAGATGAAATATCAAGGCACTGTTTATTATAAAATCGAGCGAAGATAGCATAAAGATGTACTTGAGCTGACGCCAATTACCATCACTGCGAAAAGAGAAGGTGTACGGCCTTTACTCAGCAAACCTATCTAAAAGCTCGAGCTAGTGCGGCCGCCAGTCATCTCTTCTCCAGAACCGAGGTCCCGACATCAGGCGGATTTCAAGCTGCAGATACTAACTACGAAGACATTGCTTACTGAGTTTATTATAGTGTACTCCACTGATGAAACGTCTCTCCAGCCAGATTGAGTAGACAATCTCTAAAGTGAGCACTCGATTCTCCTTCTGATATACTATCATGAATAACGCCACCGATGATGTCTACGACGTTCTCATAGTAGGCGCAGGCATATCTGGCATCAATGCAGCCTATCGAATCCAAACAGAATTACCCTCGGCAAATTATACCATCCTCGAAGCGCGTGGCGGAATAGGAGGCACTTGGGATCTCTTCCGCTACCCTGGCTTCAGGTCTGACTCGGATCTCTACACATTCGGATTCGAGTGGCGACCGTGGGCCAGCGACAAGATAATCACAGATGGCGACTCGATTCGTACCTATATTCGCGAGTCGGCTGCCTTGTATGGCATAGACAACAAGGTTCAATACCACCACAAGCTCGTCTCGTCCAACTGGTCCTCGGATCAACAAGCATGGACTCTACATGTCGATGCAGGTGGGGAAAAGAAGTACTTCCACGCACGCTTCGTCATCCTCAGCACGGGATACTACGACTACGATGAAGCCCTGAGTAGCTACATACCCGGCAGGGACAACTTCAAAGGGACCATCATCCATCCACAGTTTTGGCCTGAGGATTACGACTACAAAGACAAGAAGATTGTGGTTATTGGCAGCGGCTCCACAGCTGTGACCCTGATACCTTCTCTCGCCGAAACAGCCACACACGTGACTATGCTTCAGCGGAGTCCCAGCTACATCATGGCGCTGCCAGCAACAGATTCTTTCGGACAATGGGCTAGCAGATTGCTCCCATCACGGATGGCATTCCGCATCGCACGCCTGAGATTCCTCGTGCTCGGCTTCCTCTTTGTCAAATTTTGCTCCTTCTACCCTTTGGCTGCCAGGAGAATGATCAAGAAAGCGACCGTCAAGGAACTGCCCACAAACATACCGCATGATCCAAATTTCGTACCGCGCTACAACCCCTGGGAGCAGCGGCTATGCTTCTGCCCAGATGGTGACTTCTTCAAAGCCATGCGTACAGGCAAAGCCTCCGTAGTCACCGACACTATCACCACCGTAACCGAGACCGGGATCCAGCTCGCTTCCGGAAAATTCCTCGACGCCGACGTGATCGTAACAGCAACGGGCCTGAAGGTCAAAATGGCAGGCGGCTCGCAAATAGCCGTCGACAACACCCCCATCACCATCGGTCAGAAGTTCCTCTGGAAAGCAGTCATGCTGCAAGATGTGCCCAACATGGCGACCGTCATCGGCTACACCAACGCATCATGGACACTCGGCGCCGACGCCACAGCGCTGCTCGTTTGCAGACTACTGAAATACATGAAGGCTCAGGGCATCATGGCAGCGACTCCACGGCTCGAGCACCCGGAGCGCATGAAGCCCGTGCCGGCGGTGAACATCACCTCGACATATATCGTCCGGGGGATAGACGATCTACCGAAGACGGGGGACAAGGCACCCTGGTTGCCACGGACGACGTATTTCGCGGATGTGTGGGGTGCGCGGTTCTCGAGTATCACGCAAGGCTTGCAGTTTGAGAAGGTCGCGGTGTCATGATTGTGATGGATAAGTTACACGACTACACATTTGGAAATATCAAACGCCTCTGTAAGGTAGGGTATATAGCAGAGGATATATTTATAGAAATAAATAGACATACCATGCACCACCACCACCGCCTCAGCTCAAGCCCTCATGCACACAATCCCGTGCAAACATGGCTGGGAACGGGGAAGACACTAGTAGACTAAAAGGCTGATCAGTAATATAGTGTATCCAGTGCTGTATGTTGTACTGTATAGTAACCACGGCCTCTACTCCTAAATCCATCCTTGATGAACACCTCCCACCTTATCACATATCATACCATCTACTCCTCCTCCCAACGCCCATCCCTCCAAAAACACGTCCACATACACAACCACAACCCATGACCCATAACCATCACAGCCACCACAACCACCTCCACCTCTCCCCCACCCCTTCCCTCCCCACTCCTCTCTCCCACCCATCCACCTCCCCCCCCCGCCCCCTCCTCCCCACCCCTCAAAAAACACATCCACATCCACCTCTCCCCCACCCCTTCCCCCACACTCCTCCTCAAACACATCCATCCCCCCATCCCCATCCTCAAACCCCCCATCCCCTACTTTCGCCCCCCACCCCCCTTCCCTTCCCTCTCCAAACAAAGACTCCCTCCTTTCCCCCCACTAAAACCCCTTCCTCTAATCTCCTCCCAGCTAGTTCGTAATTGGAATGCGATAGTAGATTAGATCTGAGGGTTTTTATGGGAGAATATTTGGGGCAATGCTTGGGTAGTGTGTAGGATAGGATGGGATAGGATGGGGGAGGAGGGGATGGGATAGGATGGGATGGGATGGGATAGGATAGGAGGAGAGAGGGGAGAGGAGAGCATTGTATACCTCCCCATCCACCTCTCCCCCACCCTTTCTCCATCCACATCCATCCCCTAATTCACCTCCACATCCACATCCACCTCTCCCCCACCCCTTCCCTCTCCAAACAAGCAACCAAAGGACTTCTCCTCCCCACGGCGTCAAAAAACCTCTTAATCTGATCTCTTCTCTTCTCTTCTAGTTCGTAATTGGAATGCGATAGTAGATTAGATCTGAGGGTTTTGATGGGAGAATGTTTGGGGCAATGCTTGGGTAGTGTGTAGAATGGGATGGGATGGGATGGGGGAGGAGGGGAGAGGAGAGCATTGTATACCCATCCACCGACCTCATTAGCAATGACATCAACAATGACACCAGAGTTTCATGGAAAGCACTCCCACCGCTTCAAAACCCGTAGGTAGCATATAACATTTCACCGACCCAGAGTTTTGAGCCGACGATTATTGTTGAGGACGTACGTATGTTCGAGTATTCTTTCTCGGTGTGTTGGCTGTAGATATGATATAGGCATGTAGTTTCTGCTTTAGATGGGTGAGGTAGGGAGGGGATGGGATGGGCTTTCCCTCACTCTGTGGTTGTTGAATGGAGGGGAAAAGGATTCCGAAGGGGGATTAAGAGGGGTGTAGTGAGGTAGGACGGTGGGAGGTGTTGAGGGGGAAGGAGGGTTGGGCGGTGTTGGTTGGGGGGTAGTGGTGGGTGGTAGAGATGGAGGTATGCGTATGTGAGGTTTAGGTCCATTGGACGCTTCATGCACCACATAACATCAGAATAAGGTATGTGTGGATGAAGAAGTATGCAGGCAAGTAATGAGTCCTTGGTATCTAAGCCTATGCTATCCCGCTTTTCGTGCAGTCTCTGGATCCGTGAGTGTCATCCATCATGTTCGTGCTGCTCCGTCGGCCGAGGAGCGATACCAGCAGTTTCAGTGGCTTGAACTGGTGTCCGCCTCGTCCTGAAGACGTGAGTGCATTTATGATTTGGCGTCATGCTTGGTCTCGTCCATCTTGTTGCCAGCGGCATCCTTTGCTGCTGATGCCTTGGTGCCGAGGGATGCACTGTCGCTCTTCGCGGTTTCTGGGACAAGTAGTATTAGCAGAAGCCCTGTGAAGGTGATCCTCGAGTTGCATACCCTTGTTGGCTTCCTTCTGTCCGCTAGCCATCGTGCTCTGGGCAGACTCGGAGACGGAGCCGGCAGTATTTGAGACAGTCTCAGTGGCCGAGTTGGCAGCGTTCCTGAGCGTACCAAGTCAGTGAAGGGGTGGGATGAGGAGCCAAACAGATGAGGCTTACTTAACGGCGTCCATTGTGATAGGTAGTGGTGTTGAAATGTGGATTGGTGTGGTTTTGGTTGCTTGTTGGATAATGGGCTTTGGTTGTTGAGATGGTGAAGAAGAGAAGAGAAGTTGGAAGGGAAATGGTGGGGTTTTGTTCACTGGCGAGGCAGCAAGAACGGTACCCGGCCGGTACGTCACTCGACTAAGGCACGTCACGGGAGACTAGACTGTGACGTTCAGGGTCCGTGAAGCCACATCTAGCCACTAGGATGAACATTCGCAGCGAATGGGAAGAGGGCGAGTAACTTCACTGTGTTCGAATGAGGCCCTTTGCTGCCTGGATGGAGAAACAACCCCGCACACGACTTCCAGCGAATCAAAGATGACAATCCTAATTCCCCACCCCCACATGATGCTGCGCGTGATCACTTTTTAGTGCGTCGGCTAATGCAGGATGATGCCGAAGCTACCCTCGGGATCCCTGAACGTTACGTATCCCATGGCTAAGGTACGGTACTCCGTGCACAAACCAAATCCTTTAGCACGCGGAAGACTTTCCGCGCCATGCTTTTGCGGCTAGTCGAGTATGGCTTAGCTCAGGCTCAGTGGCCTTCATGAACAATTCACCTCTCTCAAACCAACATCACTTGGACGACCCAAGTCAAGGGCTAAATTACGATACTTCTTTCGCTGCTTCGTGATTCAAGTCTATCAAAGACTAGTTCAACGTCAATGGCACCGGTCCCTCCTGGTCTGGCTGATTCAAAGGCTATGGAACCCCCAATATCATATCGTGTATGCCTGAGACAATGTATTTCCCCGGTCGATGCATTGATTTCCGAGTGGATGTCGAGATACATATCGACAGCCAGAATACGATGATGCCCACATATGCTGGGCATGTGGACGCGCTCCAACCTCGATCATCCGACTATATCATAGCCGCTGAGATTAGCAAATGTCTCAAGCCCGCCCATGGACAAAAGCTGCAAATCCTCTTTTCGAACCACTGAACTGCTAAGACCTCAGATTACGGTGTTACGTCAGTAATTCCATCAACGTTGTCTAACAATCGGTTCCTCGACGAAGTCGTCATGCTCCCACCAATCTCTTTGATACAGATCGTCATACTTTGTTTTGCCACACACATCTTCGCAAGTGCAAGGAATGTGGGATCGTCGAGATTTCTGGAGCGGGCAGCTCAAACCATTGCCCACGAAGCCAACCAGCTCAACGTTCCAGATCTCAAGCTCTTTCGACGAGCAGGGTTCAGAGGGAGACGACTCTCTACGAAACCGCAACGTTCGTCGCTTCCAGTGTTGGACCACAATGATGTATCGGAAAGATCCCTCAGCACATTAAGCCGAATTCTACTACCCACGAACCCAGCAGCCAGGGTGAGTACGTCGCCAGTATATCCAGTGGAGTGTTTCGAACGTCGCATACCGAAATTGAGCCCCACAATGGCCGATGATTGTCAAGTTATTATCGATCACGTCATCCTCAGGTACCCGAACCCCATGATGCCGCAAACCTTTGGCTACTCAGACTCTGTGGATATCGACCTCAGGAAGCCAGAGAATCAGAGATGGATCTTTGGTCAGTGCTCAATATTTGTCAGAGGTTTGGACCAGACACTTGACGATACTTTCCGGATGGTGGATGTGGCAAGCACCGCCTCTAGAATAACCAAGACATGCGTTACGGAGGTCAAATATCCGAATGGAGGAGCAGCGGGTATTGGCTCAACTGAAGAGAACTACTACGTTGCCGTTGGAGGTGCCCCCGTAGCACATATGTCCAATGAGACCGTGCTGTCCCTTCCGTCTGGAAAGTAGCAAACCGGAGGGAGAGAGATACAAGGCGTACGTCGGATAGTGACAAATCTGGCATTCGTAGATCAGACGTGGTCTAGGGTTTTTATTGACCAAGGAAGTCTCCATCTCTGAAGGCTGGAGAACGAAACCAAAGATCAGAGCTGCGAATCGGCCTATCAGCCTAATCGGGAGTTCACATCGCCGTGCTAAGCCTCGTCACCCATTACATTGCATCCAGACAAGCTTGAAGGCCGTGATGTTATCCTATGAATTATAAGCTCCGGCTCTCAATGTAATTTCAGTCTTCTTGGACCTGGTCATGTCTGGCTTATAAGATGGAAGATTCCCAGACTCATAATCAGTCAAGCCTGGTTCTCCCAGCTTTCCATCCCAAAGTACTGGCCCACTAGCGTCCGTTTTCCCTCCAAATGTTGATATAGCTCAAGTGGTTCACAAGCGGAACTTCTGCTATTCCCGATGAAGAAATTGCAGAGAGCAGTAACGAGAAATTTCACAATGAAACGGACAACTTTTCGGAAAAAGGAATTATCCTTCAGGTTGAGGCCACTATCATATGTCATGTCAGATCAGGGTATGCAGCACCCTCTCAATCGCCTAGGTGCGACGGCCGATCCGTTACGCCAGCGTTTCGAGGCGACACTGCTTGGTACATTTCCCAGTTGCGCCATATTTCCTGTCTCAATTTACGGTGTCAAAATGCAGCTGAGTGTCTCTTTTTTGTAATTTTCCCTGAATTTTATACAGTGTTGAGTCAAGTCAGTCCCCAATCTTATCTAAGGAAGAGTGGCACAATCGCCTGCTTTGAAGAATCTTAGTCGGGCTGAACGGACCCCTTCCAGTACTCCACAAGATAATAGAGTGATCGTTCAATAGACCGGCTCATCATTAACGAACCTATTCCAGGTGTATCCCAAAGTCATCTTAGTATCGAACGAACGGTTTCCACAGCAATAGGATCATGAAGCGGATTTGCTACGACCACTGCTAATGTCAAGCTTCTGGAAACATGATGAGCTTCAATGTCAATGCCACCAAATCCCTTTGCTTTATATTAAAAGATGTTGAAAGACCAAGCTAGGACACGACAACAGTTCCGCGAAAATGATCTATAGCACATGGATATGCTCGATATAGCAGCCATCAAGGAGATCCTCCAGTATTGAATCACACCACTGACTCTAATTCAACAACAGCACAGCCAGTGTAGTTACCCGAATACCCCTCGAAGTTACTCCATTCCAGAACCTTCCTACCCACCCAACGCCTTCACTATCTGCCCAGCCATAGCGTCATGCATCCGATACGTTGGATGCAAAGCATTCTCCCACAGGTACTGGTTAAGCGGTACACCGCAGCTCGGATCGAAAAGATCCATTTTCATGTAGTATCCATATATGTCACAACTGTCTGTCGTATTCTTGATTGAAGCAGTCTGTGGGAAAGAGGTCGGATCGTCGAGAACTTGCTCGAACAGATGATGAAGATCGAAATGGAAGACAGAGATATCCTCGAATGTCCTGCTGAAGTCGTCCGCGAGCCTTTGCAGACGGGTATTCCATCCCTGTACGACTGGCTTCAGGGTTTCATCTCCGGAGGGCGATCGATCCATCGGCGGCAGATTGACGAACAAGAAATTGCGAGCACCATTCTGGTAAAGCTTGACAAGTCTTCAGCCACGTCACCATACGAAAAGGCCATCAAACTCACCTCCTCAACCACACTCCTATAAGTCACAAAAATTCCATCCAGCAGCCCCTCCACATCATCCTCCCACTCCTCCGCCACAACATTAACATCATTAACCCCAAAAAACATCGCAAACAGACTCGACCCCGACCGCCATCCCAAATCCCCATACAACGGCAAAAAATCCCGCCGCACCTCATGTACGAAATCCGAGCCGTGCGGCGTTATGGACGCATTGATCGTATCCGCCGACCGAGCAAAACAGTACGTCTCGATATAACTCTGGTTGTATTCTGTGGTGAGGTACATGAACCAATATGCGCCGAATACCGCCGTTTGATCCGGATAGGAGGGTTTGGAGTTCCCGAATGGGGAGGCGGGGCTGGGTTGGGGTCCTGTGAGATTGAACCAGGCGTCGGACCAGGAGTCGCCGCTGGGGTGTGTTCGTTAGTGCTTTTGGAGAATTGAGGTGGATTTTGAGGCTATGGTACAATACGAAGATCTTTTCTATGTTGGACCAGCCGTTCCAGGCCGCCGGGGGTAGTGGTGGGTTCGGGTCTGGTTTCGTTTTCTGGAAACGTTGCGAATGGGATGCGAGCATGTATAGTACCAGGGCTATGAAGAGGAGAGCTGAACCCACGAGGGACAATTGACGACGAAGAGGCGTCATGATCATCTTCAATCTCTTGCGAATTACAAATTAAAAATTAATTATAAAGAGCTTGAAGGAGTCCCTTCGATAATTTTTTACTTGTGGGGGAGCTACAGAGGATAACTTTCCACAATTCTCCTTAGCTTACCACCATTACTGCTATTTCATAACGGCTTTGGTCTTTCCAACCTTCTCTGCTACCGCGCACTGTGGATATATCACTCCCGCTCCTCAAGAAATGGTATCGAACCAGCCAGTGAATGGGATAGGATAGGATAGGATCGCGTTAAATACATCAGAAAGAGGCTAGGGAGGACAATAATCAAAAACCACAGAACCAAAAAAAACCATCCGACATTTCGCAAATTAGGTGAAGATTGAATTCCTGAGCATCGATTTTTCTCTATTCTAGGAATGCCAAGACTGCCACATGAAAATTGTACGATGGTATTAAGATAGATACCCGCTCCGTACAAATATCAAACTCAAAATTCAAACAATGCTAGCATACTCAGCCTCATCCTTCCGGTCGTAGGCTTGGTATCGTTCTTCTTCTCAGCAGCTGCTGATGATGTGCATTCCTGGCTTTATCCCTCAAGGTAATCTTATTCGCATGGCGTGACTCAATCGGTTTTTCATAGGTGAAGATATGGGGGGTAGGTTAGTTTTGTTGTGCGTTTTGTTGTTGGATAAGTTGAGGGGGTATGTTTGTTGTTTTTGAGGGGCTTGGAGGGGTGTATGGATGGGGAGGTATGATGGGGAGGTATGGTGGGGAGGTATGGTGGGGAGGGATGAGGAGGAGGGGTGTGGGATTAAGGTTTTAGGGGATAGGTGCATTGGTGGATGGAGGGATGGATGGATGGATGATGGGGGGTGGGTGGTTAGAGGTGGTAATAGATAGGCTGGCGATCGTAACATGAAGGAAACGTGTACGTGAACGCATGGAAGATTGTGGACAGGATGGATATCTGTGAGCGAATTAAGCTGCTATCTGTCGTTGTCGTTGTTGTTGTTGTTGTTGTTGTTGTCGTTGGTGCTTTTAGGAGCTTCGAGATGGTTTTATGGGTGGAATGTCATTATATATTTGTGGTTGATAGGGCACGTTCTTAGCGAGGTACGCAGCATGCATGAATTAACAGGAAAGCATAGTATAAATGGTTTCTAGTCACTTGAGTGTCATTTTGGTATAGAGGTGGATATTTGAATGGGTAGTTATGTTGTACAGTCATGGAGGAGTGAATGGAAATGTAGCTAGATATATCATAAAGGCAGGCTGTCAAAACCGTGACATGAAGGAAACATGTATGTGACTGAATGGAAGATTGTGGACAGGGGTCGTTGGTAGATTTGCTAAGGGGGGGTCATCGATTTATGGAGTTTAGGTTGTGGGTATAGGACTTGGGTTGTGGAGAGGCGGAGGGATTTGGTGGTATGTGGAGAATGGGGAATAAGGAAGCGATGCCACAAGAGGGAACGAAGAGAGATCAGAGCGTGGGATTGGAGGTCTTCCCAATGTTAGCAATCGTAAGAATGATGATATGTCGCGATTGAATTCTTTCATTATTCTGGCATGCGTGACTTTATGTCCAAATCGCTTTGTTCGTCGTATCGATTCTTCCTCCAACCCTTCGTAGTGTACAGAACGCAAGCTTACCATACCGAAATCGCTCTCGGAATTGGTACGTTCATTCTGTTTTTAGTATCGGCTCCATCTCGAGTCGAGGGAATGACGGTAAAGTATCAGGGAAAGATGGTCGATTGCTTGCTCCCGGAAGAGGATTGGAAGGAGGTGTTGAATAATCTGCATATGAGATCGGGTCGTCGATCGCTGTTTCAGACTTTAGGGCATCAGGTTTGGGCTGCTCGTAGACCTGACGCGGACGGGGTGCATAGTTGGGAATCATTTGGGTTGGAAAGACTAACTCCTCGAAGCATGGTCGAATGGAACATGGCGGGTGTAGATGACTGCGAATAGGCTGGGGCTGGACTGGTACACATGGAATAGGTGGTAGATTGTTGTGATTGTATGGTACCAGTTGCCGGGTTTGAAAGCTGGTGCCCATCGGAGGAAGGTATTGTTGACTCCCGTATCCAGCTGCGCCGCCTGTGCCTTGAGTGTACTGCTCGCCATGAAGATTACGACCGAAATAACGGGCTTGAGGTACTCCACCCGAGTAGCCGTATGTTGGACGATCCTGACTGTATCGTCTAGGCTCGAGTACCTGGTTCATGTTGGCATGAGACAACCGATGATGATGTTGCGGTGGATATTGAGAAGTCGCACGACCGTGAACCCCCGATGCTGAGTGATCTTCCATGCCTGACTGCTTACCCTGGCGGACGTGGGTGGGGTATGCGGACTGACGGCCGAGCACGAACCCTGGAGATAACCCTCGAACAGCCGAGTCACTCGCCTCGTCAATGCTGTCCGGTAAATCGTTCTTGTTGCCATCGGAGCTTGTAGGTATTGGCTCTTGCTCTTGTTGAGGAAGATGGCTTTTGGGATACGGCTGATAAACGCAATCCAGACTCTCATCCTCACAAGCGCGACATGGTCTGCGTTGGTTGCAGGGAACCTTTCGTCTACGACAATTCAAGCAAACTGTGACCCTCCTATTCCTCTTCTTCACAACGCGAACGGAACTTTTCGCAAGGTCGGCGGCATTGTCGATATAAACACAATGCAAGCCCTTCGTCCTACACTGAGAGCAGGTCGGGCCTTTGTCGCATCCCACTTTCCGACTACGGCAATTGGTACATGAAGCAATTTTTCGGTTCCTCCTCTTGAACACCCTCTTTTGGACACTACTCTCAGGATCCGCGTTCTGTCGAGGTTTCGGAGCCGTCTTGGGAGGTATCGGGGCAGGTAGGCTGTTGGAATCTGGCGTGGCCATGATAATATGAAACTGACAAAGTCTCGAAGAAATTGGTATGCAGCGAATGGGATTTGGTACGATCACCTAAGTTCAACTGTCGAGTATGTAGGAGCTGTTGACGAGTCCTGTGTTCTATCTTACCCTGAGCAGGTGATACGGTGAGGAAGAAGCAGCAGCGCGGACGCGTAGAATGTAAATATTAGTGGTACGAGCTTAGTCTCGTTAGTATATCGGAACATGACTCCATTAAGCGGGGATGGAGTGTTATACCTCCGATACCTTACGAACGTAGTGTCTCACATATACTGTTGGTCAGTGTATGATGTTAAGCTGGTCAACAACCGCGGAGGAGGGGGACATGAATGTGGTGTACTTGTTTCATACATGAATGCGACACAAGAATGCGATACTATATCTGTCACCATCAGACTCCTTTGAGGCGTCGAGAGTGTGATCTCGTACTACCTAACACATTCGCCATCTCCAGGCTTCACGAAGAAGCTGCGCTTTTGATCAAACATTTGCCTGAGGTTTCACCTTGAGCAGTGATACGAAAGCTACAATAGCAAGCTTATATTGTCAGTATTCACCCCAGTTGTTGACGTCGTAGTCTCTTTTAGTGTCAGCAGATGCAACATTGAGACGCATCAGGCAAGTGATTCAGCACAACCCCAAATTTGCCCCAAATCCATCTGGCAGGTCCAATGGACGCAGGATGTCCCCTCAAGACTTGGACAGTGACCATCGAGCCGGTGTGAAGCGAGAAAGAACATGTTAGTGCAACGCCTTGTACTTCTTTGAGCCAGTGAAGTACACCGCCACCGCATGCCTAAAAGAGGATAGTGGCATAACCTTCGTAAGTCGTATTACCATCGTGGCTGTAAGGCAAGGCAATCATGAGGAATCACGAGAATCGTTCGGTGCCATGGCATTGGACAAGAATGGGCAGAGAAACGTATCACAAACCCTAAGCAATGTTTTCAAGACACTTCTGCCACGTATCAAGACCTTCGGCTCTATAATCCTCACGGCCATGGAATCCTCTTGGCATCATATCGGGGAGCTGTATGTGTTGCAGGTTGAACTTGGGAAATGCCCACGTCCCCACATACATCAGAGATCTCAGAAGCGAAGTACTCGACTAAGGATTAGCCCTCGGTTTGGAGGCCAATAAGCATACCTGGGCCGCTATTCAGTCAATCCCACCCTGATCTGTTGATATATCGAATCAGCTTGAGCGAAATCACGGTACCGTAGGGTTTATTGCATGGTGTATTTGCGTGCGGATGTTGACGGTCATCTGAAGTGGAACAGATGGGCCGAGCACAAGCTGCGTTTGATGTCAGCGCGTTTTCATTCAGTCACGTACATGCTTACTGAGTGTCCTGATTGCTTGCTTGGATAAATTGTTTAATCACGTCTGATGATTGCGTCATCATCTATTCATGTATGTAGCCATACGGACGCCTACAACGTATATCATGGGAACTCAAGTAGCTAGAGCAATCACAACTTCCTACTATCACTGCTGTGTACCTCGTTGAGATCTGACATGGTTCGTCTGGCTTGCCAAAGAGTACGTCGGAAGTATTCACGAAGCCCGTTCCGATGTTCTTATAGCTATCCTTGGTGCAAATGAACGTATATCAGGGATGGCTTGGCACAGCAGTAGCTGGACTTGATACGCATGTTGATCTCATCTCTCTTTTGAGTACATCCGTAACTCTACAGCCAGGCATAGCCGTCCATTCTCAGGAATGCATTCGAGTATGTACCCGAAATACTTGTGAGCAGCCACAGGGTCTGGCTTCTCCCAATCCACAGTCACGCAGCGCCTTTTGAGCACTACATGATTCGGAATAACTCAGCCAGCTCTTGTATGCTTGCTTGTAAGTTCAGCTGCAGATACCGAACAACAAGGCGTTGGTGGAATATAGATGAAAGCAATCTTGGACGGAAAACCCTGATTGGCGGATGGCATCTTACGTAGTTAGCGGCTTGGCACTGACCTATCCCATGTTAAATGATATAATGATTAATAAGTCATCTGCACGTGATTCTAGGTGTAGTATAATAGTATTTAATAACTAATAGATAGATATAGCTATATAGAATAGAATAACCATCACGAGAAATCTCTATTAGTCTACTAAGGCCCCCTAACTAGTCCTAATTAGTAACTATTAAGGTTAACCTAGCCTAAATTCTAACACTCCCTCTTAGATTAGTAATAATAAGGTAGGGTCCCTATTATTAATTACTATATCTAAATACCCTTATACTTTACCTAGAGCTAGTCCTAACTATTATCTAGCTAGGCTAAAGTTAATTAGACTAATAGGTTTTATAAGGGGGTCTATATATTAAGCTTTAGTATTAACCTATTTAAGACGGATTTCTTTAATTTTAGAAACTAGTTAATAAATTAAATAGTATCTTATTTAGATATATTTTATAATAGTATAATTAATTAGGTTAGTAGCTAATTTTATAGCTACCTAGTTATTAATACTTAGGAGTACTAGTACTACTCCCTTATTATACCCTAGCTCTTTAAGTATAAGGCCTAAATATAGAGCTTCTTTATATACCTCTATTATAATAATATATTTAGACTCGTATATAGATATTACTACTAGCTTTTATAATTTAAATTACTAGGTAATAGGGCTATTAAATAGTTTATAAATATATACTCTGGTAGAGCGAGACGTCTTATAATTATTATAGTAGGACGCGTTAGTAAAACCTACCAGGCTATTATTCTTACCTAGTTAGTAGATTAGGCTATTATTAATTATCCTAGCTAGGTAATATAATACCCTTTTTACCGCATTTATATATTACGGAGAAGGGTTATAAAGAGAACGACTTAGGGTACTAATAGTATAAGTAATATCGGGCCTAGTTATAATACTTAACTAATTAAGTACTCCTATAAGGGACTAATAAGCCTCCCTATTAGATAAGGGAGCTATATAACTATTAGGGGCGATGGTAATATACGCCTATTTTATAAGCGACTTTATTAGTAAATAATTCTTTATACTAAGCTATCTTAATAATTATATAATATATTTTATCTAATTAACTTAAATAGACTATTTATCTAGATTCCTAATAATATTTATACCTAGATAGTCTTTTAAAACTCTTATATACTTAAAGTTAAACCTCTTATTAAGTTTATTTTTTATATAAGTAATTAGGTCCCGATTACGTATTATAAATAGTAAGTTATTTATATACGCCGTAATAATAACTTTTATTATAAGATTAATAAATACGTAATAATTATACTTAAGGCGATTAAATCCTAGCGACTTAAGTACCTTATAAAGGGTCTTATACTATTTATAAGACGCTTACTTAAGGTTATATAAAGCTTTATTTAGTTAATAGGCGTATCCTTATTAGCTATTAGTAAAGTAATATAATTACTCTACCTAGATTTCTTCCTAAATAAGTAATTCTAGGAACGCCGTAATAACGTCTAAATACTTAATAACTAGCCTATACTTAATAATTAGGGTAAGAAGAAGACGTTATAATAATGCCTTTAGGGTTAATAAAAAGGTCTTATTAAAATCGATCCCCTTAATTTAGTAGAAGCCCTTAACTACTTACTAGGCCTTATACCTACTTATTTCGCCTATTAGCCTATATTTATAAGATAGGACCTATCTTCCTAATAAGATATATACCTTCCAGGGTAGCTTATATAATATTTTCCATATCTCTTACTTAGTATAATTAGCTAAATCTTCTTTAGTAGTAACGAGCTATTTCTTATTATTAGGCCCTTAAAGGGCCTTATTTATTAATATTAGCTAGGGACGCTCTTTACTAATAGTAATAACGCGGGTAAGTATAGCCCTAAACCTATTAAGGTTATTAGAAGACTTTAGGCCTTACTTATTAGTCTAGCTATATTTAATCCATAGTTTATTATAACTAAAATGACGTAATAAATTAGGAATAATTTTTTAGGATTTAATATTCCTAGCTAATATCTTATTAATAATAGCTAATAGTATTCTAGTAGTAATTTAGCGTGTCTAACTATTATAACTATTCTAATTTTAAATAGTTAATATTTCTAACTCCGCTTAGCTAATTCTTATAATCTAATTATCTAACTTATATTAATTTAACTTAGGTAGATTATCCTAATTACGTCTATTTAGACTAGTCGGCCTACTTATATTATTAGTTAGATCTAATACTAATTAACTATTAGGAAGAGTTATTACTAATCTATTATTAGAGTTACTAGTATTATTAGGATTTTTAGTATTTTTAGTACTATCTAACGCTCCCTTAACACCCTATTAATTAGGAGGGGGTACTCCCTCTAAGACCTTATTATTATAATCTAATTAATCTAACTAGAGGTAGCTTAGGAGGTCTATAATATAGTCGTCACTATCTTCTCTATCTACTAGAAGCTTATTATCTTCTATTAATAGTATAACGGCCTTTTCATTAAATATAATATATACTAACCTAATAAGATATTATCCCTTAATATCCTATACGCGGTAGATACTCTTACTATTATAGCTAAGGAAGCAATATTTAATAGCCTTATTATCTAGTTTCTTCTTATTTAATAATATATTAAATAAATAGTATTAATATCTAAAAGGCTTTAGGTATATTAATAGGGGTTTAAAGCCGTACTATTTCTTAAAGGGGGACTTCCCGTCTTTACTAGGTATAAAGTTCTTAATATAGTTAATATAGTAGATAGCCTTACCCTAGAACTTCTAAGGTAGTCTAGTATTAATAAGAACCGTTCTAACTTTACTAAATAGTATCTAGTTCTTTCTCTTAATAATCCTATTCTAATATAAGTTATATAGTACCGACGCAGTTAATTATATCCTATTCTCTTTATAGATCTATTAATATTTATAGCCCTAGGCGAGTTTATTATTACTCCGGATAAAGGCTAATTAATACCCCTAATTCTTCTAGTATTTTATTCTAAAGGCGAGTTTTATTAGTAATTCTCCCCTACTAGATATATAGTCTATAAGAGAAAATCCTAATACCTTATATATAGATACTATTATATTAGTATATCCCCTAAGGGTAGTTATATAGCCAGCTAATACTAGGTTAATATACTAGTATTATCTAGGGATAGTAACTCTATATATAGGTATTTATAAGGGTATTTAGGTAATTTTCCCTAATATATAACTTTCGCATAATTCTTATAACTTATATTTTTATAGGTGATTAGCGGCCTTATAGTTAATATTAATAGTACGTGCTATTACTTTAATAGCTTCTATACTAATATAATTATATTACTTATACTATTAAGTCTATAACGCGTTATTCTTAGCTAGTATAAATAATTTAAGGTGAAAGGCTCTTATTTATTATATCTATATTATTTCTAGCTAGTATATCCTATTATATAAGAAGGCTTATAATACCTCCTACCCTTATTTATTATAAAACGTCTCTTTTCTATTACTACTAATATACTTATAAACTTATAAGTCTAGCTAGGTAGTTAATAAGAGATTAAACTCTATATTAAGGACGTAGTAAATATTAGTTAATAGAAAATTATTAACTCTATTATTAATAAAATAGGCCTATAATTCCCTTCTATACTATAGTAATAGATTTTATTATAGTACTTCTACTAATAGGTACGGAAGGCTATAATAGCCTCCTTACTATTATAGATAAATTTTCTAAAAGGGTTTTACTTATACTAGGATAGATTATCTAGATAGTAGCCTAATAGGTAAATATAGTTCTCGCTAATCTTATAGCCTATAATTAGGGTATACCCTACGGGATTATTAATAATAGGGATAGTAAGTTTATATTATTATTCTAGAGGACGGTATTTTAGAAGCTTAGGTGCGAACTATTAACCTCTACGGCGTACTACGCTTAAATAGATAGCCTATTAGAACGGATAAATTAGATAGTTAAAATAGCGCTAAGATATTATATAATATAAAATATAGATAGTTCTAATTAAAGTATAATCCTTCCCTATATATAGGGATACCTTAATAACTCTAAAAGTTAAGTAACTAGTATCTCTCCTAATGAAGTACTTTATAGTTTTAATGTCTGGGATACCCTTAGAATACTCTTATAGTAGCTTCCTACGGAAGACTTCAGCCGTTTATAATAGCTTGAATAAGACTAGGCGGAGGAGTTAATAGCCTTTACTAATATATTCTCTAAACTATATTATAATAGTAAATATAAAGTAGTATTAATAGAGGTAGGTAATAAAGCCTACCTTAGGCTTAGGGGAGGTTATAAAATCCTAGGAGTAATAAATTTAAAACTCTATTAATAATATATAGGGCCTTTTAAGGTAATTAAAAGGATTAGGCTATTAGCCTATTAACTTTAACTTACCCTACTTATATATATTTACCCCGTCGTGTCTATTACTTAGCTTAAACTATTACCTAAGTTATTAGATCCTTACGCTCGTATTTATAACTATTAGCCTCTACTAGTAAATAAAACTAATACCCTTATAAATAAATTAGATAATTATAAAATAGAGGTAATTATTAATAAACGCGTATCTAGTAGGAAGGTTTAGTATCTAGTTAAGTAGAAGGGCTATAGTTATAAATATAATTTATAGTATAATATAACTAATCTAAATAATATATAGTAGATAGTAAGTAAGTATAATAATCGGCCTACTAGTTGACTTTATTATTATTAAGGACCTTAATAGTAGTATATAACGTAGGCGTCGCTTTTACTTCTTTATAACGGTATTATTATATAGCACCTTAGCTAGCTTACGGAGAGCGGAAGCCTTCCGCTAGGCTACTTTATACCTGGGATAGGCTTCGCTTCTCTAATAATGAATTATATAATTATAATTAGTCTATTAGGCACTTGCTACTATAATAAGATCCTACTACTAAAACTTTAGTAATATCTCTAATATAATTTTCTTTAGACCGGATTAATTATTCGTGAAATTTAATAGGCTTAAAATATTCTATTATTATAGTCTTTTTAATTAGAACTTTTATAACTAGCGCGTATTCTAATTAATTAATATCTAGTAATAATAATATCCCTTAGGTATAATCTTAAATAGAGATACTACTATTAAGCCCCCTATTAAATATATATACTTTCTCTTATATCTAACTACTACGTGTTAATATTATATATACCTCTATATCCTACTTAGTTCTTTACCTATAATATAGGGGACTATCTACGTCCTACTAGCTCTATTATAGGCCTAGCGGTTACCTTAGCTAAGGGTAATACTAGCGTAGGTAGGGCGCCCTTTATAAGCGTAGGGGTAGATAGCTTAAGCTAGGAAGTAGGCTACTTAGGTTATAAAGTATATTATTATTATACTAGTAAGGTAAGAAGGCTCTAGCCCCTACTACATCCTCTTAATACTACTAGACCTTCTCTTACCCCTAATATAAACCTCTACTCTAGCGCTAGTAAATTACCTTTAATATCTTCCTCTACCTAGCCTCTTAATATAAGCGTACTTACTCTACCTCTTATAATACTATAACTTAGAGTACTAACTTAAGGAGAGGGGTTTTTAAAGCTTTAATAAGTAAAGTATTCTTTAATAAGTTTAAATTATAAGGATTCGCGTTAAGTTAACTATTATATAACTAATTCTATATATATAGGTGTAACGGTTCTGTATTATTAGCTCGCCTAGGGTATATTATATCAGGTTATATTATTATTAATTCTTGTAGACTAAGATATATATATAAGGGCTAATATAAGTAGTTAGAGCTATTAGTTACTCCTTCTATTTATAATCCCCCCCTTATACCTTATAGCCCTTATAAGGCCTAATAACCTACTTTTAGCCTTTAAGTTCCCTATTAATATCCTACTCTAAGTCCTAATCTTTAGGCCCTAAGTCTTCCAGCTTTATAAGAGCGGGTTATTCTTTAGTAAACTATATAAGTAGATTAGCTATAATATAGCCTAATTTAATACATTATAGGAGTATATCTAGGGTATTATAATAAGGTAGGCCTTTATAGTCTATAATATAACTAATATCTAGATAACGGGCTATAATAGGAGTAGTTAGCTATCTAGCCTTATTATAGATTTATTTCACTTTAGCTTATAAAGTCTTTAAGATCTTATTACCCTAATAAAGTATTTAATATATCTTAGGGGTAATATTACTCTTAGCTATATTAAAGGCTTTCTTATCCTTTATAATAATAGCCCTAACTAAGGGTATAATATCCTTAATAGCTTTCCTAGTAAGTACTATTATATCTACTTAAATAAGTAGGGTACTATCTAAGCGCTTTATAATAGTAATTATATAAATGTATTACCTAATTAGATTAATAAAGGCCCCTTAAAGATTCCTAGTACTAGGTATTAAGGGAGGCGTAGCCTCTATTTCTATTATATTATAGTTATAAAGTCGGATAAGACTAGTAGAACTACTTATAAGAATTTCTTTAGATTCTTCTATTTCTATTATATCGCGGTGATAAGGTTAGATAAGACTAGTAGTACTACTTATATAAACCTCTCTAGACTTACTAGCCCTTATATCTAATAACTAGTAAGGCGCGTAGGTAAATTTATCTAGGAGGTTAGGGAAAAGTTTTAAGTATAAGAGTACTAATAGAGGTATATATAATTAATATAGGATAAGTAATTAACGTAGGATAGGTATACTAGTACTTTATAGAGGCCTAGGAGAGGACTTAGGCTTATAAGAGCTAACTCTAGTAGTTAATTCTTTAGCCTAGGCTTTAGCGGCCTTTAAGTTTAGTTATTATAAGGAGGTAGTATAATATAGTTTTAAGTTATAGTCTTCCTAACTATAAAGAATATATATATAATATTTATCCTTACTAAATTAGCTAAATATATTATACCTATTATTAAACTTAATACTAAATATATTACCTTAATAGATCCTAAGAGGCTCTAAGATAGTAAATCCTACGGCGTTAAAATCTAGAGGCTACTAGGCCTTAATACTAGTAATAGGGATACCTTTAAGAATAATAAGACTTATAATAGAGTCTAATAGCTTTACGCGTTTAAGTAATATATCCCTACTAAGTCCACTTATAATACTATTAAGAGTAAGGACCTCTAATAGATAGTTAATATCTTCTATTATAGGGTTAAAAAATAGGTACTCTAAGTATAATTTATCTTCTAGTTTATAACTATAATAGGCCTCCTAGAGTACTTAATTTATAATATTAATAGCCTTACTAAGTATCTAATAATTAGAATTCCGTGATATAATAATAGTACTAATAAGACCCTCCTTAGTTTTATAGGCCTAATATAAGCTTAAACTATATAGGATTATATAGAGTTTATTATCTTAAGTAGTAATATAGGGCTAATAGACTATTAAGCTGAGGGAGGATATAATTAAGTTAGAGATTTATAAGAGTATTAAGTAGTAAATCCTATAAAGTATAAAGCGCTAACCTAATTCTACTTAATAGGCTTATTATTATAATTATAAACTTAATAGCTAAGGCTAAATAGTTTATTTTTTATAAGATAGTTCTATACCCTACAATTCTATTATTATAATAGCTCTACGCTATAAATATATAAGAAATAGCTCTATACCTTAAAACTACGTACTATAATAGCTTTATACTCTTAGATATATAAGAAATAGCTTTATACCTCTACCTATTTTAAAATATCTTAAAAGGTCTAATTAATAGCTCTATACCTTAAGGCTCTATACCTCTAAGGCTCTATACCTATACTACTATAATAATACTTTAAAAGGATACTTTTAATAGAATTATTAAACTAGGTTAAATATATTTTATATATCCTTTACTAACTCCTATAAATTTTCCTTTAATTTATACCCCTTCTAGGTTATAAGATATTATAGTTTATAATAGTAGAATCTAGAGTCTAGAATCTTATCTACTTTATACTCTCTCTTATTACTATACTCTATAATTTTATTAATTAGGGGTAGTAGTAGTATAATATAGCCTTTAATTATATTAGTATAATAGGGTTCTATTAGATATATATAAAATACTAGGTATACCTTTATTTATAAAGGTAACTTAATCTTATAAGTATTAGGTATAGTAGCCTCTACTATTAGAAAGGGGCTAACTTTTTTATAATCTAGCTTTTTATAAGGTCTTTATAATAAGATATAAATATTATATAGTATAACGCGGTCTCTTAATTAGAAGGTTAGGGGCTTTCTCCCCTTATTATAATACTAAGCCTAGGTATTTTAAGCTATAATAAGCTCTTCCTTAAGGATTATATTAAGGTATTCTAGTTCTTTTACTATTTCCTAGGCGGTTATACTAGGGCTAATATAGCTAGGAGTATCTACTAATTAGAATAGTTTAGGCTCTCTATTACTAGAAATAAAGAATAGGCTTTAATATATAATACTATAGATACTATTATTATAAGTATATTCTCTAAGACTAAGTAGAGTAACCTAATTATCCTACTAGTAATTTATAAAGACTTATAAGTATTACTTAATAACCTAATTTTACTATTTTATTAGGCTATCTATTTATTAATAATATGCTATTAAAAGCCTATAATCTATATATTATAACCTAGTCGTCTCTAGGGTTAATAGGTCTAGGTTAATCTCGTAGAGTAGAGTATTAAAGACTAGATAAGTAGGCTTTATATTAAACTAGTCTAATATAGATATTATATTATATTTAATATCTAGGAGATAGCTAAGTTAATAATATAAGTTAAGTATAAAGCTCTTATCTAGATAGAAATCCACGCTATTTATATAATTATAGGAAATCCTACTAAGAGGTATAATTTATATAGATTACCTTATAATCTACCTAAGACGTAGTTTACCTAGGTTACCTAGTAATCTACCTAAGATATAGTTTACCTAGGTTACCTAGTAATCTACCTAACTATAATAAGAACTATACTAGCTAGTATATAGTATATAGACTAAGTCCTACTTATAATATTAGGTTCCCCCTTATTAATTTTTATCTTAAAAACTCTTATAATATTATACCTACTAATAGATATTAGCTTTTATTAATATACCGGCGTTAAGTATTAGTAGATTTATTTATCCCTTCTCCTTTAATATATATTTATAAGAATTATAAGAAATCCTATACACCTAAAAAGTATAAGCTTAGTAGTACTTTAGACTACTATATTAAATACGCTTATAAGGGCTATAGTTATAATCTTATACCCTTTTCTCTATTAAAGTAGGCCCGTATATATTAATAAAGGAAAGAGAAGTTAGTAGAAGCTAAAGAGGTTCTAGCTTACTTTACTTATCTCTAGGTAGAGATTACTACTTTAAAGAGTAAAGAGCTAGAACTAGTTAAAGGTGAACTTAGGAATATAGAGGAGGTAGAAGTAGATAAGAAGGTATAAGGCCTTAACCCTAATAACTTCCTCTTTAATATATCTTTAAATAAGTTAAAATCCCTATAGACTTTAACTAGTCCGGTCTTATTAATATTAGTAGAATTAATATAAGAGGTTTTAGTAGTTCTTAAGATTCTTAACTAGTTCCTAGGTACTCTTAGAATCCTTATAACCTTTCTACTTAATAAGATAGGTCTAATCTCTCTATACTAGGATTTTCTTAGCCTTAAACTTATCTTCTTCTTCTACTTTAAAGTAAAAGGTTTCTTATAAGGGTATACTTAGATCTACTAGTTCTAACTTAGAGATATAAAATACTAGGTATACTTTAGTATTAAGTAGAAGATTTAATTTATAATTAACTAGTCCCTTTATCCTTTAAATAGAAAATAGTCTAACTTTAATATAATCTAGTTTCTTACTTAATTTCTTTATTTTAAAATCCTTTATAAGGAGGTAGACTTTATCCCCCTCTTTTAACTAAGGATATATTTTCCTTTTCTTATTAATATACCTTATTATTTTATTATTTACCTTATAAATTATACCTTATATATCCTTATATAGTTACTTTATCTCTAATATAAGTACTATTACTTTTTCTATATCTAGGCTAGGCCTTAGGTCTAGGAATATATTTACTTATCTTCTATAATTTATAAAGAATAGAGATAGCTTTATTATATCTAACTACTTATTATTAAATAATAATTATATTATAAGTAGTAATAATACCTAATTATTTTATTTAATATTAATATAATATTTAAGGTATATTTCTATTATTTAGCTAGTCTATTCTATTTATCTATCTATTTATAAGTAGTAAGCTATTAATATTTATAGCTTTATTCCTATTACTAATATTAATATCTTTTAATAGTTTAATATAAAAAGCTGATCTCTATTAGATATAATAGACTTAAGTATATTATAATCTCTTATAAGCTTATTAAGGAGAATAAACCCTAATTATTTAATAGTATAGGTCTCTTTAAATAGTATTATAATTATATACTTTATTAGTTTATTTATAATAACTATTATTAAGTTATAAACCTCCTTTATAATTAGGTCTCTTAACTTAGGTAGTTTTACTATAAAGTCTATTATAATATCTTTCTATAATAAGTCTAGTACTAGTATAAATTAAATTTACCTATATTTTATATAGCGTACTACTTTAATTTATTAGTACTAGATATATTCCTTAATATATCCTTTAACTTTTACTTATAACCCTAATACTATATATATCCTTCTAATAAGTTTAACTATCTTAGTAACCCCTAGGTATCCTTATAATAGGTTATTATAGTAATCTTATACTACTTCTTTAATATATAATTCTAGTAAATAAAGCTTATCCTTATACTTTAAGAATTTATCTCCTAGTTACTAACTCCTTAATTTCTTTATTAGGTTATTAATCTAGTATCCCTTTTAAATACTAGTTAAAACTCCTAGGATTTAGATATATATAGTTACTACTAATATTTATATTAGTACTAATAATCTATTATCCTTTATATTTAGGATTAGTCTTATTATTATATTCTTAGTTTCTATATAGTCTATCCTTCTATTAAGAGTATCTACTTAACTATTATCTTTTCTAGGTATATATACTATTTTAAATTTATACTATCTAAGTAATTCTAACTAATAAACTTATTATTAATTTAACTCCTTTATTATAATAAAGTTAACTAGATTCTTATAATCTATTATAATAGTTAAGTCTAAATAACTTTTAGTATATACTTACTAATATTATAATATATATATTATAATAAGTAGCTCCTTATTATATATATTATAATTCTATTCTACTAATATTATTTTCCTAGAGAAATAGGCTATTAGATACTATTTCCCTTCTATTATTTAATATAAGTAAGCTCTAATTACTAGATCTAAGGTATTAATTTCTATCTATACTAGTTTATTAGCTTAGAAGGTTCTAAGTACTAGTAGATTTATATAGGATTACTTTAAGATCTTAAATACTTCCTTTTAAGCTATATCCTATTTAAACCTTATATCCTTTTTAGTAATATTAGTTAAAGGGATAGCCTTTTTAGAATAGTCCTAAATAAATCTATAATTAAAGTTTATAAATTTAAGGAAACTTTAAACTTCTTTAATATTTATAAGTACTAGCTATTTAAGTATTACCTTAACCTTCTTAGGGCTTATCTAAATACCTTTTATACTAATTATAAATCCTAGGAATTCTACTAATTCCTTATAAAATTTATATTTATCTAGGTTAAGGAATAGTTTAGTATTTATAAAGTATAATAAAACTTCTTATATATACTAGATATAAATATCCTCTTCTTTAAAGTATATTAAAATATTATTAAGGTAAGTAATTATTATTTAATCTAAGTACGCTCTTAATATATTATTAATTAATACTTAGTAGGTTACTAGTATATTAATAAGTCTAAATAGTATTACTAAATACTTATAATAATTATAGTATATTTAAAATACTATTTTCTATTCTTTACCTTCTTTTATCTAAATTAAATTATAAGCTCCCTAAAGGTCTAGCTTAATAAATACTTTTACCTTATTAAGCCGATCTTATAACTTATTAATATTTAGTAAAGGATACCTATTCTTAATTATAATATCATTTAACTTCTAAAAGTTAATATATAATCTTAGCTTTCTATCCTTCTTTAATATAAAGAGGATTAGATATCTTACTAGTAATTTAGATTCTTAAATAAATCCCTTTTTAAGGTTCTCCTTAATATACTTATAAAGTACTAAGAGTTCCTTTTTTAAAAGTATATATATTAGTCTAAATATTAGCTTCTTATTAGGTTTAAGTTTAATTTTATAATCTTATAATTAATACCTAGGTAACGCCTTTACTATTATCTCTTCCTTAAAAAGCTACTTCTACTTTTTATATTAATAAGGGATTATAAAAGTTTATCTTTTCCTTTAATTTCTCTAACTTATTTACCCTACTAACCTTTACTAGTATATATTAAGTTAGACCCTTTCTTTTAAAGGTTGTCCTTTTTCTTTAAAGTTAAGGCTATATACGCCTTAAATAGTCTATAATTCTACTTTTTATCTATTATTATCTACTATTAATATATAGGTTAGATCCTAGTAATATCTCTAGTTTACTAAAATATAAGTACTCCTTCTTACTAATCTATAACAGGATTATATTCTTTTAATTAAGGTATTCCTAGAATAATATAATATATAGCTATTATAATAATATTAAAGGAAAGCTCCTTATAGTAGTATTAAATAATAATAGGTAGTAAGGTTATCTCTTTATCTACTTTCTTTAATAGTTTTAGTCTATTAACTCCTTATAAATTATACTAATACTTCTTCCTATAAGTAGGTAAGCCTATTAACTATACTATTTCCTAAGAGATAAAGTTTCTAATTACTCTAGAATCTATTATTATAATAGTCCTCTAACTATTAATATTTACTAGTATATTTATATATATATTATACTAAGATATATATAAGTACTATATAAGGGTTAATATATTTATCTCCCTATACTTCCCCTTAGTATAAGGGATTACTCTTTTCCTAATAATAGGAGGAATCTAGTAAGCTTCTTCTATTATATATACTTCTTATATATATTATAAAAGTATATATATTAATCTATTAAGTAATATTCTCTAGTATTCTTATTATACTTAAGATATATATAAAGTATACTATACTACCTCTAGTTATAGCCTAGGAACTACTTTTAATATCTTTTAATTCTAAGGTACTAGTAGTAACCTATTACTCTATAATATTTCTAGTCTTTATACCTATATATAGGAACTACTATTATATCACCTAGCTACATTTTTATTATATAATAATACTAGTAATAGTATTCTATATATACTATCTAATATATAATATTATATTCTAGATAGTTTAGATTATTATAATACTTATTCTCTAGTAATATATTACTATACTTTATCCTATACTCTTTAAGCTTAGATTTTCCTTTTAGGTCTTCCTATATTTCTTCTTCTTAATCCTTAGATACTAAGGTATAAGGTTTAGATTTATCTAGAGATTTAACTAATTTATTATTATTAGCTACTAAATTACTCTATCTTAAATTATCTATCTCTATTCCTTATCCTTACTTATACTTTTCCTTATAAGCCTTATAATTATCTTCTACCTTAAGTTCGTATATTCTACTTTAGATTTCTTTAAGATATTTATTAATTTATTTAATATTCTAGCTTCTCTTTATAACTTCCTCCTAAAGCTTATAATAGTATTATTAAGTTTCCTAGATATTTACTTATAATAGATTAAAATAGTTAAGTAAATCTATTATAATTATATTAATCTCTCTATTACTAAACTCTAATTTAAGTAGATCTTCTATAAGTCTATTATTCTTAATAGGTACCTTTTCTAGTATATTAAGCTACGGTTATTATATTATATTTTTTAACCTATACTCCCTAGCTATATAACCTAGCTTATTATAGCTATAGTAAGTAATTACTTTCTTACCCCTACTTTACTACTTCTTACCTCTAAATACCCTCTTCTTTACTTTCTTTATAAAGTTAAGCTCTATTAGTATAGGTTTATAAGGATCTCTTTCTTTATAAGTTAGTTAGTAGGGTTTTATAAAATACCCTAATTATCTAAATCCTCTAGTACCTCTATTATACTATTTCTCTATTATTTATTTAAATAACTTATTATTAATATTAATAGCTTCCTTTATAAGGTTATTTAAGGTATCTAGGACTAATCTAGTCCTTATAAGTTTATCTTTAATATTATCCTTTAGTCCTTAATAGTATATTATTATAAGAGTATTATTATCCTAGTCTATCTATACTAAGTACTATTAAAACTAAGTAGAGTACTCTATAACTAACTTCTTTTATATTAGATACTAAATAATATATATTACTACTTTATTTTTATTTAATAGTCTAAAGACTCTTTAAATCTCTACCTTAAACTTAGTAAAGCTTTTAAACTATATTTTAATATTATTATTATTATTATTATCTTTATACTTCTTCTAGAATAGTCTAATCTATTTCTATATATATCCTTATATATAAGTAATTATAAAGGTAGTTTATTTCTTAATTAAAAGTTCTATTTCTTAAAAGGTAATATATAACTTAAGTTATATAAGCTAATCTTTAAGTTTATCTCTATCCCCGTAATAGAGGTCTAGTTATATAACTTTAACTAATCTTTTATTTATATTATCTATTATTAAATGTTATTAGCTAACTTAGCTTAGGGTAGGTTCTTATCCTAAGGTACTTATCTTAAAGGTACTTAAAGTATTATAACCTAGTTATCCCTAGGGTTAATAGGTCTAGGTTAATCTTATAAAGTACAGTATTAAGGACTAGATAAGTAGGCTTTGTATTAAACTAGTCTAATATAGATATTATATTATATTTAGTATCTAGGAGATAGCTAAGTTAATAATATAAGTTAAGTATAAAGCTCCTATCTAGATAGAAATCCACGCTATTTATATAGTTATAGGAAATCCTACTAAGAGGTATAGTTTATATAGATTACCCTGTAATCTACCTGAGACGTGGTTTACCTAGGTCACCTAGTAATCTACCTGAGACGTAGTTCACCTAGGTCACCTAGTAATCTACCTGACTATAACGAGAACTACACTGGCTAGTACGTAGTATATAGACTAAGTCCTGCTTGTAACACTATACTAAGGGCCTTTATAAGAGTCTACTAAAAGTATAAGGTAAAGAGGGTATCCTAGTTACTAATAATTATATTAGATATCCCGTATAACTAAAATATATCTTATAAGAATAATACTATAAACTATTTAGAGGTTATAGACTTATAATATATAATATAATAGTATATCTTACTAAAATAGTCTATTATTACTATAATATAGTTATAAGTAATATTATTAATAGGGCTTTTACTATTTAAGAGGTTTATAATAAAATCTACTATAATAGATCTCTATAGTATATTAGGAATTAGAATAGGTACTAATTTCTTATATAATAGGTATTTTAAAGCTTTAGTTCTTTAGTAGGTATTATATATTTCTATATAGTCGCCTATATTATTACTTAGCGACGGCTAGTAGAATTAATAGTAGATAGTTAAAATAGTCTAGTCGCGACTAAGGTAGCCTACTATTAGAGAATTATAGAAATTTTATATAATATAGACTTTTAGATCTATATCCTTAGGTATATAGAAATAATTACCCTAAAAATATAAAAGGCTTAATAGCTATTTATAGCTTAGTCCTTTAGCCTTAATAGCTCTATTATTAGTCTTAAGCTTTTCTAAGATTTCTTTAAGGATAGTTTATAAGAGCTTCTAGGTCTAGTTATCTTCCTATTCTACTAATTCTAGGTCCGTTATTACTTAGTAGGCTATATCCCGCCCTTCTTTAATAATTATAAGCGCTAACTTAAAGAAAGGGATTATAGTATAGGTAGTATTAGGCTTATTATAGTTAGCCCTTTATAAGGGTATATTAGTAGGGTTCCTCTTCCTAGGCTAGTATTAGATTTTAAAGTTAAATGCTAAGAGAAACTCTACTTAATACGCCTAGCGTCGACTTAGTATCTTAATAGTAAGGAATAATTTAAGGTTATAATAGTCTATGATAACTATAATATAGTATTAGGCTCCTTTAAGGTATTTCTATTATACTTAAAAGGATATAATAATAGCTAATAATTCCTAATCTAGGGTATTATAGTTTATTTCTACTAGGTTAAATTTACGGCTATAAAATATAATTAGATAGGTATAAGTATTATCTTTCCTCTAAGAATATACCCCTAATATTATATATATACTTACGTCTATTTTAATCTATAAAGGTAGGTTAGGATTATAATATATTAGTAGTAGTACCTTAGTAAATACCTTTTTAAGCTCTTTAAATACTAATTCGGCCTATTATAATTACTAAAAAGTAACTATTAGCTTTATTAGCTCTATTAGCTCCCTTATAATTTAGTTATATTCCTTAATAAATTAATAATAGAAGTTATAAAATCCTAAGAAGGATTAGACTTACTTTATTATTATAAGAGTAGGCTAATCTATAATAGTTAAGACTTATATTAGGTCTATTATAATACCCTTAGGGCTAATAATAAACCCTAAGAATTCTATAATATTAATACTAAATTTATATTTTTCTAGCTTAGTAAATAGACTATACTTTCTTAGCGCTATTAAAACCTCCTTAATATAATAGTCGTAGTTAGTAGGGTTATTAGAGTAGATAAGGATATTATTAAGGTATATAATAATAGTAATATTTATAAGGTGTAATAGCGCCTTATTAATATATAATTAGAATATTAAGGGGGTATTAGCTAGTCTAAAAGGTATAATATAGTATTTAAATAGCTTATAATAAGTATAGAAAGCTATTTTCTATTTATCGCCTTCTTTTACCTAAATTAGGTTATAAGCCCCTTATAGGTTAATTTTTATATATATTTTAGCTCTCCTTAGTTAGTCTAGAATATTTAAGACTAAAGGGATTAGATATTAGTCTCTTACTATTATTATATTAAGGCTTTAGTAATCTATATAGAGGTATAAGCCTCTATCCTTTTTCTTAATAAATAGGATTAGTACCTTAGCTATTAAATTTAAGTGTCTAATAAAGCCTAATTTAAGATTCTATTTAATATACGCCTTTAAGACGCCTAACTTAGTCTCTAATAAGTTATAAAGTAGGCTAAAAGGTAGTATAATTCCTAGCTAAAGGTTAATAGTATAATTAAGTTTATTATAATAGGGTAGTAACTTACTTCCTACCTCCTTATTAAAAATATCTAAGTATTTTAAGTACTTTATTAGTAGGACCCTTAGGGCTAATTAGTTAGCCTCTTTAGTTATAGAGGAATCGGTATAGATAATCTCTCCCTCTACCTTATTATTAAAGTCTATTTAATCTAATACCCTGATATTATTAGGTATACTAACCTTTCCCTTAGCTTAATCTATAATAGGATTAATTTATTAAAGTTATAATAGGCCTAGAATTATCTAATAACCTTATATAAGAATAGCTTTAAAAGTATAATAAGAGTAGTATCCGCTTAGAGCGCTAATTTTAATATAAAATAGTACTTATAATAAGGTAGAACTAATTATCCTTTTATTTATATTAATAACCTAGGCCGCCTTAATATTTAGAGGCGTAAGGCCTAATATTTAGACCTAGTCCTAATTAATAAAATTCGTTATAGCGCTATAATTAATTAAAGCTTATAGGGTTAATTTTATATATTAATAGTATAGGTTAGAATAGTTTTTTTATATCTATATAGGCATTAAGATATAGTCCTTATTATAGACCTTATTAAACGTATTTAATAAAGTAAGGCGTAGGAACTCCTTTTTAAGGGTATATTATAGCTTTTATAACTAATATTCTAAGTTACGCCTAGCCTACCTTAAAGGGGGTAATTCCTAGGTTATAAGGCACTCCTCTAAGACTAGTATACCCCGCGACGCTATCTTAGGTATTATAAGTAATTATTTTTTAGATAGGGGTAGTTAATAGGTCTATTAGTATAGTCTTTAACCTAATATTTCTTCTACCTATAATATATATATACCCCTTAATCTCTTTAGGCCTTCTAATAGTTATTATAGATATTAGCCCTCTTCTTACTATTTAATCCTAATAGTTTAAAGTTTATATTATTTAGTTTATTATATAAGGGAGAGTATCCTCTACCTTCTTTATTAGGATAGTTATTAGTAAATTATACCCTTTTTTATTAACCCTATTCTACCTCCTTATAATTTTCTAGGGTCCGCTTCCTAACTCTAATATAATTTTCGGCTTATTATACTATAGTCTTAAATCCTATAAATATATCTAGTAGTTACTATTATAACTAGTAGATATAGTTTAGGATTTTAGCTAATAGCTTTTTCTTAAAAGTATAGTAAATTACTAAATTATTCTATAATAGATCTATTACTAGAGTTTTAAATCTATTAATAAAATTTTATACTAACTCCCTATTTCCTATATATATATAGTCTATTTTTAACTTTATATCTAACCTAATATCCCTAATAGAGTAATTCTTTAATAGCTATACTTATAGCTTATCCTAGTCCTTAAAGGTCTCTTAGAGGCCTAATAGTCTTATAAGTTACGTCCTTATTCTAATTAATGTCTAAGGTAGATATATACTATAGATACTTAAGTATTAGAGTCCTTAATAATCTAGAGGCTAAAGAAGTTATTATAATTAATAATCTATAAATAGACGTTTATAGGAGGGCTAGTAAATATTAGGGGTTTATTATATTTTACTCTCTTATAATCTTAATTTATTATTATTACTATTATTATAACTCCTATTAGAGGTATATATATAGAAGGGGCTATACTACGCCTTATAGCGAGCCCTAATAGGTCTATTAAGCCTCTTCTCTTTTATAAGGCTATATTAATAGTATCGCGTTAGGACTCTACTACTTTAGCCTTAAGGATAGCTATTTAGTTAAATAGCTATTAAGCCGTCTTAGGGCTAATAGTATCTAGAACTCTAGAGTTATAATCTCCTTAGTATATAGGTAATAAAGATAGTATACTAGCTATTTCTTAAGTAGGTCTAAATTATATTATATCTTAGGTATTATAAGTCCTTAGGCCCTAATTAATAAGATTATAAGCTAGGCTCCTATTAGGAAGAATTAATATAATAGTTCTATATTATTAGCTCGCCTAGGGTATAGTATATTAGGTTATATTATTATTAATTCTTATAGACTAAGATATATATATAAGGGCTAATATAAGTAGTTAGAGCTATTAGCTACTCCTTCTATTTATAATAGGTAGCTCTTATTAATTATAAGGTCTACCTTTTATATAGGTAATAGCTAGTTCTTAAATAATAAGGAGTAGGTTAAGGTTATTATTATCTTCTAATATATTTAGATACTCTTATATTAAATAGGATATAGGCTTTTCAAATTACTAATAAAGGTAGATATTATAAAGTTTGAGTATACTAATATTATTAGACTTAACTATTTAATTTTTAATTCTATAAGTATATAAGAGACTTAATATTATTATAAAGATATTAGTATATTATTCTAGTATATTAACTTATATCTTCTCCTATTACTTTAATATAAGTCTAAGGGTAAAGGGGGAGATATAAATAATAATATTATAAAATATTAATATCTTTACCTTAAAGGGTATATATATCTTTACTAATTTTATATTACCTTTATATATTACCTTTTATTTATTAAAGAGAGTTCTAATCTTTTTAATAACTACCTTAAGGTTACTTATATTACTTTATTAATTATAATAGGCTAAATATAAGCTAGGATCTATAATACTTATTTATTAAATAATAGAGCTTTCTCTTTAATATAATATATCTACTTTTAACTTTTAAACTTACTATATTAAAGAAATATAGAACTTAATTAATATATACCCTAATAAATTTCCTCTAATATAGATTAATTTATTACTACTTTAAATAGGTAATAATACTACTATTATAATTATTATACTTATCTTATAAACTATCTTATATATACTTATAATCTATAATAGTATACGCGTAAATAACTACCTACTAGGTAACTTAGAACTTATCTTAGTCCTCCTTTATATTAAATTTAACCTTATAATTAATAAGGATATCTTTATTAATATACTAGATATAAAGTATATTTTATAATTAAGGGTATAATTTATAAAGAGCTAGTATAAGAGCTAATTTATAGTTTATAATATTAATTAAAGGATCTAAAATATCTAATAAGAGATATATATTATAATATTATTATACTACTTATATATAATCCTCTACTTCTTCCTTTTTAAGAAAGTAGAAGGTTATATAGAATAATAGTTTTAATATAATAGTTTTAATAATAATAAAGAGGGGGATTTTATACTTATTTATCTTATAAATATTATCTATTATAAGTACCTCCTAGTTTATTTTTAGTATCTTATAATAAGAGGTATATAAGAAGAATAGGTATATAATTTATTCCTTTTAATCCTTTAAGTATTTTATATACTAATTATCCTCTTTATATAATTATTAAAGAAGAGCTTATATAGTTATAAATAGCCTAAAACTAACTCTCTTTATACGCGCCCTAGTATTATAAATATCCTAGGTTATAAAAATAGGATTATCCTTATTATAATTAAGATATAAAGTAGTAATAATTTAACTAGGTCTATCCCCTATTAATATTTACCTTCTAATTTAGTCTTATACCTCTAGAGTTATAATAGTAGCTTAATAAGCTTAATAGCTAACCTACTTTATATTAGGATAATTATAAGCTAAGTTCTCTACCTTAAGAAATTATATATTTATAATCTAATTATATATTATAACGGCCTTAAAAAGATAGTTAATAATTTAAGAGGTAGAATATAATTATTTCTACCCCCTTAATACCTTCTCTTTCTCCCCTTAGTTATAAAAATACTAGGCTTTTTACTTTATCCCCTTCTTATTAACTTTAGTCCTCTAGATTCTAACCGCGTAGTTATATAATTTTATAAAGTTATTAATCTACGCTTTTATTACCTTAAGAGAGGTATCTAATAGACTATCTAGAGGTAGATCTATAAGGAACGGCATATTATTAATTAGAGTAGGGGAGTTAGGAAATAATAAGTAGCTAGAAATATTAGAAGTATATATTATAAGAGGCGTTACTATAGTAATATAGAGCTAACCTAATAGGGGGGGGTGTAATTATAAGTAGTCAGGGGGTGTAATAGTAGGTAGTTAGGGGGTGTAATTGTAGGTAAAGGGGGTGTAACCGTAATACCTCCCTTCTTATATTAGAAATACATCATCTTCCCCTACCATATCAAAAAGCGCCACGCCAATAATACTCCGATCCTCGATCAAACACACTTCCATCACGCAATGCAATGGCCTATGGCAGTCATCTGTCCTGATTGCGGTAGCCCAACAGGGGTTCGGACCTGGCCGACCCGACAAATGATATAGCTATGATCGAGGGTCATAATTTCGTGAAGATATAATAGTACCTATTTATGACAAACGAAAGGCCACACTTGGCATACATTTCAATCGGCAACAGACTCGCTCCATCAATATCTGGTCTGGTAATTCTACAATACTCGCCATGTCAACCCCAACTTTGTTTGTTTCGCCTGCCACAGATAATTCTCGCGGTAATACGCCTTCGCAACACAAGAAGTCAGTCGTTTTAGGACATGCTCCCAACGAATGCGCGGCGGCAAGGGTTTGCGCGGTAACCATTTAAGTACACAGCCACATTATTCACTAACCTTCTATACCTTTTCCGGTTGTTACCTTCATGGCAACAAGGAAGCTGTCTGATCGAGAAACAGCGCGTGCGCCAACAGGCTGGTCCGCGGGTGTGAAACAAATGCGCAGCCCCGTGTTTCACCAGTTTGCCGCACTCGTTGGTGACAACGTTGAAGATCTGTCTCGAGCCATGATCTATTTGCGTATGCGCCCATGAAAACCCAGTGTTTTGCTATTTAGCCATACATGATAGGGATGAAACATTGAAATCATCAATTTGAGCGTGGCTATGCATGTCTCGTTGGTCATTTAGTTCCTTAGGTACGAGCGAGCTGTCATAGAACTCTGATGACTCAAGACTTCTCCTGTTCTTTCTTAAAGCAACATCAATCCACAGCTTACGAGTTTAATCGTTGCATTTAGCTCAATGGCACCCAGATATCCAGCTCAGATCCAGGTCCCCCGTTATGCGCTTTTGCTTCTGGCTCTCATCTCCATAACATGTTTTGCAGTTGCGATTGGAATCTACGACCACAATGGTGCCAAGTACGAGGACTACATGTACGACTGGGGTGACGGGCTCGCTGTGGCTTCCGTGAGTCTACAGCCTCCTTCAGACGGCATCAAATGGCCACTTACTAATGGACACCCAAGGTGTTGCCATCTCTGTTCTGGACCTTATCAATCATCCTCTACAACCAACATGGAGTTCAGCTTCGTCCCGGTTGGCACGTCAGCCTCGAACTCGTGGCTTTTCTAGCGATCGCTTCGTGCTGCGGAATGGGCCTCGCGCTTTCTCAGATCTTCACTGTTGCGACTGAGCTACATATTGGAGGTGGTGTAGACTGCGCGAGTTGGCCGCAGCAAGTACATTGCAATTCTCACATCCATGGAACATTCGGTGTCGCCATAGCAGCGTACGCTAGCGCTTTTGTGATGGCGTAAGTGACACTCTTGTGGTCGTTGCTGGATATCCCAGGGGTCAGTGCTGAACAACATGCAGGTTGATCCATTTTGTGTACTTTGTCATTGCCTGCCGTACCACAGACGTCATGAATCGCGAGAATCGAAGGCGCAACAAAATCACGCGAGAAGGAGGGCTGGAAGCAGTCACATATAATGCGGAAGCTGAGGATGAGCATGTCAGACTATATCCTACCTCGAGGCTAGCATGCTCGGAGAGTCAAAGTTTCAAGTACGACCAAAAGTTCGCAGGAGAAGTATCCTCTGGAGCGGTCCATGACTCCGTGGCCGAGTTGAGCTCTCCAAAATGTCATGAGCGCACAGCTGAGCTGAATATTGCAAGGAAAGAGGCCTCTCTGCATGAGTTGGCGTCGTCTGGAAGAATGTCAGGCTCCACCCTCGGGTCGGTGTCTGCAAGGAGTCCTGTGGCTGTGGGAGGACCTTCAATCTGATTATAATCCAACGTACGATCAAGTAAGGTCAATAGTCTAGAAGGTCTAATACCCAAACACAATTACAGAGAGATTGAAAAATGATTTCCTTTCAGCGCATCAATGATTTTACATGAGAGTTACCACAAAAACCCTAGACCCATTGGACACTGCATCTCATCGCGGGTATGCCCACAGCCATCTATGTGCTATGTGGTAGTCTTCAACTGCAATGGACGTATGGAGGGCTCTGTGCGAAAGCGCGACGAACACTAATGAGGAGGAAATTACTTGGCGTCCCCGTCATAGTTATATAATAAGGCCTTGGCTAGTAGCATTACCTATCATATTTATTTAGATTATTTATAGTAGTATATATATATATAGATTTAGAGTCTAATTAATATTAATTATTATTATTTCTAGGTATATAAGTTTACTTTTAGAATAGTATATCTAGTATTAATTAACTAATTACCTTTTCTAGTAACTACGGTATAATTAGTAAGTTATGGTCTTTTAATTACTTAAAGTAAGTCTTCTTCCCTCTAGGAAGACTATATTATTATAGAAGTTTCTACCTATTTAGTATACTAATAATAGTTATATTTTATATCTCTTTTATTTATATACTTTATACGGATATATTAGTATTATTCTTATAAGTTAAAAGAACTATTTATATACTTAAGTTAAATTATCTATATTAATAATATAAAGAAAAATTATTATTATTTATACTATTTTATTATATAGAAAAATTATTCCCTAACCCTAAAAAGGGATAATCTACTAGTTATCTAAAATTAAAAAAGACTTAAGGATAGCCTAAATACCTATAAATTAGGGAGTTATTACTACTATTAAATTATAAGGAATTACTAACTATATAGCTATTATACGAATTATTCCTATTATTAGCTAATTACTATCTACTTTTCTTAGTACTTAGTAGCGTAGATATATATAGCGGAACCCCTCTTCTTAGCCTAATTTACCCCTATTAGAGAAGCGTTTAGAGATAACGCTCTATTAATAGTAACTATTAAGGGATTATATAGTTAAATATATCCCTATATTATTTTATATACTTATAATAAGTTTAAAAAATAGTTTTTAATATTAATAGTAAAGTCTATTAATTAGTTTTTAAAGTACTTAGAAAGCGCTTTCTCTAACTAAAGAAATAAAAAGTTATAACTCCTAAAGAGTTACTAGAATTTTAAACGGCTAGCCTAGTATTATTATTATTAGAGTTAGAGGTAGTAATACTTATATTAGCTAATATAATAATACTATTAAGAATAAGGACGCCGTTTAATAGTATAAGTAGTATAATTAGGTAGCTTTATATATTAGAAGAGGAGCTCCTTAGAGACCTTAATATCCTTATATAACTTAAGAGGTTTAATATAAGGCTTTAAGGGAAGGCTATTAACTAGTTAGCTTATATATTAAAGGTAGCTAAGATCCTTAATAAGGAAGGAATTAATTATAGAAATAAAGAAGATAAGGAGATAGTTATTACCTTACTTAAAGAAGAATTCCCTAGAGAGGCTTAAAATATAAAGTTTAATATTAATATAATAGACTAAATTAAGGCGCTTTATTAGACTTATAATAAGAGCTTAGAGGCTTATTTTAAGTATATAAAATAACTCCTAAAGATAATAGGAGGTAGAGACTAAATAGAAGAGACGGCCTTTAATATATTAAGCGTATTAGAAAAGTATTAGCTTACTAATATAATTTATAAATAGATCTCCGGCCTTATAAACTAGGATTTATAACTTAGAATATTAAAATATAAGTTAGAAATAAATAGATTACTATATAAAGTATTTAAGAAAGCTTAGGTATATATAGAAATCCTATTTACGCTTAAGGATTTTATAGAAAAGAACTATTAGTAGTATAAGCTAGAGAAATTTAGAATATTTTATATAGTAGTAGTAGTAAATAATAGTAATATAATCTAAGTATTTATATCTATAATAACTAGGCCTTAATATTAGGACTAAAATAGAATTTTATAGGATATAGTATTTTACCCCTAGAATAATAACCGCTTAGGCTAATTAATAATAAACTTAAATATATACTTTAAATAAGATAAAGGTAATTATAATATAACTAGAGTTCCTCCTAAAGTATATAATAACCTATAGTTAATAGTAGCCCCTTTAAGGTAGATAATAGCGCCGTTAGTAGTAGGTAATAGAAATAGCCTTATACTAAATTCTTAGTTTAATCCCTAGTTATTATTAGGGTAGTAACCCCTATAAAATTATAAGACTAGGAATAGATATAGCCTATAAGATTTATATAGAAGCCCTAGATGATAGGATAGAAATTAAAGGCCGCTTATAAGGCTAAGAAATAATTTTCTATAAGGTAGTAGGCTAATATAAATAAGGGATATCTACCTAGAGTTTATTCCTAATAAATTATATAACTAAAAGATATTAGTAAATCTATAAGTAAATAGCTTAAAGCTATAAGAACCTTAGAAGTATAATAGTAAAAAGCTATATCTAAAATATAGTAAACTTAGATATACTAGTTTAAAGTATATAAATTCCCCTCTATTAAGGGAGGAATAGTACTAGATTAGAAGGGAACTAGAAGACTATTAAGTAAAGTAAAAGGCTTATAAGGAAATAAAGGAGGTATAAGCTAATCTATTCTATCTCCCTACCTAGTATCCTATATAATAAAATATATAATAAAGCTATAATATTAATAATAGGTCTTATTAGGAAGTTATAGGGTAGGTATTATTATTATAAAATAATATTATTTTATACCTTATCTTATTAGGAAAAGTACTAGAAGTTCTAGACCTAAGGATTAAAGAATTAAAAGAAGAGGGGAATTCTTAGATACCCTATTATAATTTAGTATTTAAAGATATTAAGCTAATAGGTTACTTAGTAAATTTAAATACCCTAATACTTAAGTAGTTTAATAATAATACTTTTAGAGTATATAATACCTAGTTAGGCGTAAAGAGAAGGAAGAATAATAAGCTTAAAGAGGAAGGGTTACTACTACTAGTAATTAAGGGGAAAACTTAGAGAAAGAGAACTCCTACTAAGAAGATAGGAGTTAAGAAAGAATTATTGATAGTTTATAAATTAATTAAGAAACTCTAACTAGATATTAATTAGATATTAATAAATATAATAATATTATTACTAATAATTTATATATTATAAATCTCACTGTTCTTTAAAAAAGAGTTATAAAGACTTAGTTAGGCCCCTAAGAAAAAGGGGAAAAAGAAAATATTTAAAGACCTAGATATTAATATTAAAGTAATAAAAATATTTATAATATAATATATTAATAAAAAGAGTAGGTTTATACTCCTAGGGAATAGAAGTATAAGTTTATACTACGCGCTATTAAAGACTTTATAATAATAGTTTTATAAGATTATATATAAGGAGATAATAGTATAGGCTATAAATATAATTATTTAGAAGATAAATAGAAAAAAATATTTATTCCTATATAATATATTAAGGTAGATTAAGGATCTAATATAATTATTATAAACCTATTATTAGTATTAGCTATAAATTTACCTATCTATTCTATCTTAAAGTTTAGAAGTAAAAGGGTTACTATATTAGTAGTAAATAGTAAAGATAATAAACTTAGATATTAGATACTTTTCTAGCTTAGTATAACTAGAACTAAGAGGGAGTAATAGGTATTTATCTCTTTTATAAATAATCCTAGTATTACTATCTTACTTAGGCTCCCTTAGCTCTAGTTAATAGATACTAAGATAGGTATTATAAAGGGTAAGTTAAATCTAGGTAATATAAAGAAGTATAAGATAGTAAAAAGGATCTATCTTATTAAAATTAAGATTATCCTAATAATAATAGAAATTACCCTAGAAAAGTATTAGCCTTTAAAGCTAATAGTAGAAGATATTATTAAAGGTAATAAGATTATTAATTTATATACTTCTAGTAATAACTTAGAGAGTCTCTTAGAGAAGTCTAGTAATAAGAGTAGTAATAAAGATTTTAAATTAGAATCTAATAATAGAGTTAAAAAGTTAGGAAACTAGAGCGTCTCTAAAATAATATTAAAACTCTAAAGAATAAGGAATAAAGTAGATCTACTTACGCCTCCCCTTAAATACTAAAGCCTTAGGAGGAATACTTTAATAAGTATATAAATAAAGATAGAGTATATAATAGCTTTTAAGTCTATTATATAAATATTAAAATATAAATAGTATTTTAAGAAATATTAAAATATAGATATATCTCCTAGGATATAAAGTATATATATTTACTCTATTAAGATAAGGATAAATATATAAAGAGGTATAAAGTTACCCTTATAACTTATAATAATATAGTTTTATATAATAATAAGGGGAATTTAAAGTTCCTTATAAGTTAATAAGTAATCTATTAACCTATTAATTATTTAGAAAGTTTTAAATTACTCCTTAAATAGGTAAGAGATAAAGGAATTATACTTAGGGAAGTAATCCCTAGTAATAATGCTAAGTTATAGCTATTATAATTAATCTAGATATATAGGGATATTAGAGCTAAGGAGGTTAAGGAGATCTTAGTAACTAATTTAATGGTATATAAGATTATACCCCGTAATAGATTAAAGCTATATAAGGCTCTCTAAAAATATTTTATAAATAATAAAGAATAGTAGCTATAAAAGATAGTAGAGTAAGGTATAAAAGTAGGTTATTATAAAAGGTATATAATAGTAAATAAAAGGGTATCTTAATAAAATACTAGAGCTATCCTAGTTAATAAGGAGGGAAAGGCTAAACTACGCCTAATATTTAATTATTATTTTATATATAAAGATCTAGTAGGATCTTATATAAAACTAGTAGTAAAAGTTTATAATTTACTAGGACTACCTATATATATTATATTCTTTTAAGTAGATATTAAGTATAAATACTAGGTAATATCTATATACCTAGAAGATAGATATTTTCTAGTATTTAATATCCTAGGGATTAGCTAGTTATAACTAATAAGGATACCTTAAGGGACTAGAACTTTATTATTTATATTTATAAAATTAATAAATATCGCCCTTAAGCCTATCCTATTACCTAGTCTAGAGCTATTACTATTATAAAGTAATAGGCTATATAAGTAGCTAGAGGTAGTATTTTATATTAATAATATCTTTAATACCTATAACTTATTAGAGAGGTAATTTAAGTTTCTCTAGGATTACTTCTTCTTAAGGATATTATAATCTTAATTAAAGCTTTTATTTTCTAAACTTCTATTAGGAATAATTAAGGTTAAGGCCTTATATTATAGCTATGCCATGGCTATATCAGGTAAGTACGACCGACCTAGATAGTTGTATTTAGCCTTAGGCCTAAGGATATAGAAAAGATAAGCTTTATAACCCACTTATTTATATAGGCTCTAGCTAGTAACTTAATATCTAGTAGTAATACTAGAAGATCCTAAATAAATATACTAAGTTATCTATTTAGATCGGGTCTATTTATTAGTAATTAACTATTCTTAAGGGGATTACGAGGTATAAAAGTTACTTCCGCTTTATTCTATCCTATTACCCTATTAAAGATTTCTATTTAGCCTTAATAACTCTATTTATCTCCTTTCCCTTTAGTATTCTAACTAGAGCTGGAAAGCCCTCTATATTATCTAACCTAGCTTAATCTACTATTATAACTAATTATAATACCCTTATTCTTACCTTCTACTTATATAATTTCCTCTTTATAGAACCTAAATAAGTAAACCTAGTTAACTATCCTAATTAGCACCTTATTAAGTATCTTACTTAGAATAGTCTTAGACTAACTTAGTACGGAGTAGTAGTAGATCTTAAAAGATCGGCCTAGACGGAATCCTAATAATCTAGACTAGAGCTAGAGATATTTCTAGCTGCTCTATAGGATTTTAAGCGAGGTATTAAGACTGCCTAGTGTTTATTAAGGGCCCCTCTATCTACTAAAACCCCGGATTCTAGAATAATCCTAGTAAGGATAGCTAACTAAATTAAATTAGGGAGGAATAATTTAGGCCTTAATAATCCGGTTAACCTACCTAAATCTATAGAGGTAGCCTAGGGCGAATCCTTAGTAGTAGCTAGGAAATAAGCTATACCTTATCTAGGTACGGCGGAATATATTTCTAGGTAGATTAAGGAAGTTATAAGAATCTAGAAGAATTTAAGTAATATAGGGTATTTAAAAATAGTATATTAATGAGACTATATTATAATACTAGTAATTATAAGATAATTAACTAAGAGGACCCTAGGATATAAAGCTCTATTCCTTTAAGAACTAATTAGTAATATTAATATAGGGGCTACTTAGGCCGTCTACTAACTTTTATTAAAAACTAAGAAGAAGTCTTTCTAGGTAGAAGCTAAGTAATAACTTCTTAGCTACCCGTACTCTATTATTAAAAATAAAGAAATATTCTAGGAGTAGCTAAATAAACTATATAATAGGCCTAGAGAATAGGGTAATCTTAATCTTTCTTAATAAGTAATTAAAGAGGTTACCTCTAGCTATTACTTATTACCTATATAGCGTAAGCTAGCTCGCCCTCTAGGAAGAGGGCTATAGGCTAATAAAATCTAGTGTCTAGTATTAGATAAAATCTATTAAGAATAAAAAGACCCTTTTAATTAAGAAGTTAAAGAAGATTTAATAAGAGTATAATATAATAGGTCCCCGCTTACTCCTAGCTTTAAACTAATTACGGCTAGTTTATAGGGTTAAAATACCCTAGTACTACTATATTAGGATGCTTAGCCGGAGACTTTTATTCCTTACTAACCTTTTATAGAAGATTAGCCTAGAGTATTCTAGCCTAACTAGTATTAATAAGAACCTAAGCTATAACATCTTTTAATAAAATAAAATAAATTAGTATAGTTACGCGTGAAGGTTACCTAATAGGAAGCTAAACTTTATTATAATTAAAACTAGAACCTTAGCCTAGAACCTAGGTTTATACCCTAGGAAAACTATTATTTAGAGTTAATTTTAGGATATTATAATTATAAACCCTAGGAATATAGATATTAGAACCCTCCTTATAATTTTTTATAAGAATTTTAACTAGATCGTTATTAATATAAGGACTTTAATAAATATCTACCTTAACTAAGGGAGTATAAAGAGCGAAACCTTTAACCCTAAGAAATTATAATATTTAATCTTAAGAAATACTCTACCGCCTTCTTTATTCGCTACTTCCGATATATAGTAGAACTAGAAGGTAGTAGTCTAGTCCTCTAGGTACTCCTAATATACCTAGAAGGGGATACTTTAGAATAGTATAATAGCCTTTCTATAAGGGTCTACTAAGAAATAAACTATAATCTAGCTATCTAGGAAGATAAACTCCTTTAGGAATATTAACCTAATTAATTTAAATTAATAAAGGAGGCTAAGAAAATAAAGTTTTACTTTAACTAGCCTTTAACTACCCTTAGCTAATACCTAACTTAAAAGACTAACTACTTATATAATACGGGTATAACTAATAAGGATATAATTATTAAGTATTTATAGTAAGGCCTTAAGCTAAACCTAGTACTTATAACCCTAATACGGGAAGAGGGAGATATAGTAGAAAATTTTAATAGATAAGTCTAGAATAATAAGGTGGTAGTAAAGCGTATTTATAATATAAATAAACCCTACTAGAAACTTATAGTAACTCTAGTATTTTAAGTACTATCCCTAGCTAGAGTCTAGTAATTATTTAGTAATCTAGCGGCTAAGGGAATTATCTAGTCTAACCCTAAGCCTATAGAAATAAAGAGGCGCCCCTTAGAAAAGATAAACACTAATAACTAATAACCTAAGAGGTCTCTACCTTATCCTTACTAATATTACGGTGGAGATTATTAGGATAGTAACTATAGTAATAAAAAGAAAAGAGCCTTAAAGGTTAAACCGGAGGATAAAATAGATATTAACCTAGGGAATAGAGATAATAATAATAATAATAATAATAATAATAATAATAATAATAATAATAATAATAATAATAATAATAATAATAATAATAATAATAATAATAATAATAATAATAATAATAATAATAATAATAATAATAGTCTTAATCTATATAATCTAGAAACTTATATCGCCTTAAAGATCCTTATAAAGGAGGATTTATAAGGGGAAGCCTCTTAGGGCTCCTAACTAGTAGTCGGGGCCTAGCTAAGGATAATAACTCTACTAATAGCTTAAATATTACTACCGGAATATCCTTAGACTTATCCTATATTAATAATAACGTTACTAGCTTATCTTTAGAAGGAGTTAAACCTAATACTTTTAATTTTACGGATATATAAATAGGAGCTAGTATAGACTTTAAGAAATTCTCTAGTATAATATACTAATATATTAGTAAGAATAGTAAAATCCTTAAGTTTTACTTTAATACTAGGTCTCTAGTATTACTTATTTTTAATAATTACTATCTAGCCTTTTTTAACGCTTATAAGGTCTACCTTATAGCTAGAGGAAGAAGGCTTCAGTATAAGGGAGTTAGTACTAGAGAGTTATTATTACGAGATTATATTAAAGTAGATATTATAATATATAACTTAACTAAGGACCTAGTTAAAATATCTAGGGAGATTTATATAGTTTTAAAACTCTTATATAATATAATTATTAGAATAGATATTATAAAACTAAGTATAATTAATATTTAATAGGGTAAATACTAGGATCTCGCCGTAGTTAATAATACCCCTATTCTAATTAGAGTCACCTTAAAGGTAGATTATATCCTAAAAATCTAAGCGGATATTTAAGAACCCCTAGTAATACCGGTATTACTAATTAAACTAAGAATATTAAGGATACTAAAGTATAAAAGAGTAAACGTCTATACTACCTTACCTATTATACTAGATCTAGGAATAGGATAGAATATCCTAATTATATATTACCCGCTAGCGCTAAATTACTCCTATTTATTTAAACTATTATTAATAGTTAACTTATAGTTAGGGATATTTACTTCTAGAGTTTAAGTAGTAGTTAGTAATAATCTATAAGCTTATCCTATAGCTAACTTTAGCGATTATTCTATTAAGATCTACTAGGGGTAATTACTAGGAAGACTGGCCGTTTTATAGGAATTAGCTAGACCTACTAAAGTAGACTTCTACTTTATAGACGTTTATACCGGTAAGTTTAAAGAGGAACTAGATATACCTTATATAATAGACTTTCTAGAGGAAGTTATAGTTCTTAAAGTAGATATCTCTATATATTAGGGGCCTAAATACTAAGAATATATTAAAAAGGTACTTAAAAAGTATAAGACCCTTTTTTAAAATAGCCTAGGAAAGTTTAATAATAGTATTAAAATACTAATACCCTTTAAAGATAAGTTAGATATAGCGGGATTAAAGTAAAACCTATATAATCTTTCCTAGAGGGATTATAAGGCTATAGATTTAATCTTAGATCCCTTAATAGAGTAGGGCTAGATTAAGAAAGTTCTTTTAGGCGTACCCTCTACTATATTATTACCGGCTTTTATAGTTTAGAAAAATAGGAAACTAAGGGTAGTAGTAGATTTATATAAAATTAATACTAAGCTTTACCTAGATATATATCTACTTCTAAAGTAAGATATAATCCTAGAAGCGCTAGGTAGATTAATAATATTCTTATTAGCTAACCTTATTAAAGGGTTTTTCTAATAGGGAACACGCCCTTCTAATTAGTAGAAGACTACGTTTATTAGCTTATACTAAGGCTAGGAATAGTTAAAGGTTTCTATTATAGATTTAATAAATACTCTAAGTTTTTTCTAATACTATATAAAGAGGTTACTATCCCCCTACTTATAGTAATTCGTCTTTATATATATTAACAATATTATAATTTTCTCTATTACTCTAGAAGATTATATTAAATATCTTAACTAGGTTCTTAAACTCCTTAAGAATAGCGGAGTTACGCTATTACTAGTAAAGTACTATTTTATATACCCTAGTATAATAGCTCTTAGATATTATATATCGCGGTTAGGGCTTAATATAATAGAGGAGAAGGTTAAAGCTATCTAGAAGATATTATTCCTTATAAATTTAAGGGGGTTAGAGACTAGACTTAGTTTCTTTAGTTATTACTATAAATTTATAAAGTATTATACGGTAATTACTAGGCCCCTAATTAAGTTAAAAACAGAGGGCTTTAAGAGAAGCCTAAATAAGGGGAGGCTAAGAAGAAATTATACTAAGAAAAAACGACTCTTAATAGATATATCCCACCTAAAACCTACTTAAGTCTCTATTATATATAAGATAGAAGGTTTACGCGCTAGCCCTTAATATTATAAGGCTTAGGAAATCCTTAAAGAAAAGCTATATAATACTCCTACTTTAGTATTTCCTAACTTTAGTAGACTATTTATATTATATATAAACGGTAGTAAAGAGAAGGGATATAAAGTTACGTTATACTAGATTAGAATAGATAGGGTAGAAAGGCTAATATTATTTCTCTCTAGAGATCTCTTAGACGTAGAAACCCGATATTAGGCTATAAAATTAAAAGTAGGGGCCCTTATTTAGGCGCTTACTAAATTCCCTTAATTTTTTAATAATAGTAACTTTACTATTATTATAGATTATACCGCTCTAAAATTAGCGCTTTAGAATAAAATAAATAGTTACTAATCTACCTACTTAAATAAGTAGGCCCTTTACCTATTTATATTTTAACTAAGGATAAAAATTATCTATCGGGCTAGAATTATATATAGAAATATAGATAGATTATTTAGACTATTTATAATAGAAACTAAACTCGCGAATATCTTCCCCATAATAGTAATTAAAGTAGAAAAGGAATTTCTAAATAAAATTTTAAATATATTACTTAGGGATCCCTATTTTAGGAAAATCTATAATTAATTCTAGAAATAATTAAAAGAGTTATAAGGCTAAGAATCTAGGGTTAAAATAGTATATTAATCGTATTACTAGGACCTTAAGAATAACCTACTATATATATGAAATCACCTAGGACCGGATTAGCTTTATATTCTAGAAAAGCTTACCCGTAAAATCCTTAAATATAGATATAACTACTATATATATAAGGGTATTTATTAGATATATAACTAATTATATAGTTTAGTATACTTCCTAAGGATAAGAAAGGTTATATAAGGGTATATTAATAGGTACCTAGCTTATTAATTATTAAAACCTTTAAGATAACTACTATATAGGGAATTATATCTTATAAGAGATACTTAATACCCTCTAGAGGAACTAATAATAGATTTTATAATCGGCCTACTACTAACTAGGTAAGGCTATAACTCCCTACTTATAATTATAGATAAGTTCTTAAAGTTTATCCGGCTAGTCCTAGGGAATAAAACTAATATAGTTAAAATCTAGGCTAGATAATATTTTAATAATATATACTAATTATAGGGTATTTTAAGCCGCCTTATCTCTAATAGAGATCCTAAGTTTACTAGTAAATTCTAGAGAATTCTATTCTCTAAATATAGGGTATTATTAGGAATAATAATAGCTTACTATCTATTAGTAGATAGATAAGTAGAGTAAACTAATTAAATTATAGAAATAGCCTTAAGATATCTACTTATAAGCTAATATAGGGAAAACTAGGATACTTTACTACCTAAGGTTAAATATACCTTAAATATTATAGAAAATATAAGTATACTTATAACGCCGTTTAAAGTACTTTATAGTATAAAACCTAGAGGTTTCCTTAATACTATTATCCCCGGAAATAATAATATTATAATAGAATTCCTCTATTATTATAATATAATATATAATAATACTATAAATACTATAAAATTAGCCTAGGTAAAGATAGTAGTAAGATATAATTTAAAATATAGGGTTCTAGACCTAGTAGGTAGTATATATCTTAAACTTACTAAAATAGGAGACGCGGGATATTATATTCCTAAGTTATCCTCCCTATTAATAAAGAAAGTTAGGCCGTATAGGATCCTAGAGAAAATTAGCCCCCTAGTATATAAGTAAGAACTACCCCCTAGTATATCTAGGATCTATCTAGTAATATTAGTAATCTACCTAGAGTAGGGTAGACCTAATCCTTTTAGTTAAGCCGTTCCTCCCCTAGTACTAGTTATTATATAGGGTAGATAAGAATATGTAGTAGATAAAATACTATATAGAGAGAAGAGAGGTAGAAAAGATAGCTATTAAGTTAAGTAGGGAGGTTACAATAAAACTACCTAGGAACCTACTAGTAACTTTAGGGAAGATATACTAGATATAGTAGTTAAATTTAAGAAATCTTAAAGGTAATTTACTAACGTCCGTTAAAGATAAAGGTATTAGTATAATTATAGTCTAAAAATATATAATATAGGTACTCCCGCTACTAGCGTAGCTTTAACTTATAGTAAACTAAGTTTTATATTACATACCTTTATCTCTATTATTAATTATTAATACTAATATAGTATATATTATATATATTATATCTCTAGAGGTAATACTCTTTACTACCTAGGGTTCTTATATAGACTACTATTGCTAAGAAAGTCGCCTAGTTACTAACCTAGTTTAGAATAAATACGATAATAAGGTATTAACCTAAAACCCTATCTAATAAGGACATCGATTTATATATTATAAACTAGTTAAGGATAAATATAGATAAAGGCTATATTTAGCGCTTACTACTAACTTAATTCTATATAAGTAGACTTACGTCTAAGGAGATCTTAAACTACTTACCTAAAGTAACTATCCTTTTAAGGGTTTTTTAGGTTTATATACTATAATTTAAATTCTAATATAATCCCCTCTATAGAAACGACTTATATTACTCTAAAACTACTAATAAAGCCTATATATTAAGGTACCTAAGAGAAAATAGATTAAGACCTCTTTTAGTGGTATATACTTAGCCTATTCTTATTCCTAATAACCGCTATATTATATACTAGATCTAGGATTAACTTAAGCGGTAGGTGTAATAAAATTTATTCCTAGACCTTACTATACCCCTAGATATTACTAAGAAGTTAGGCGTACTAGTTAGTAATTAAGAAAATCTATACTAGGCTAAATAAGACGTTATTTAATATATAATAGTACTACCTAAAGTTAGTGTACTTAATTATAATAGTTAGGCCTAGGAAGTAGCGTTCAGCCTAAACTAAGAGAAAATAAGAGTAGAGGCGAGAAAGTAATTATAGGTTTTATAGGAGTTTAAAATTTATAAATTAAAGAAGGTAAATTTATAGAATAGTACGGGATTATAGGATAGTTATAAAGATTTTACCTTCTTTAATCCTCTTAATTATCTTGAAATAAATTATAAGGTACCCCTACTTAAGGTGCTAAGAAAGGACTAGGACCTAAGCTATTCCTAAGAATATATTATATTAGATTTAGACTAGCGGGCGGGTATAAATTATGCTAGCCTTTTAAGCCTTTTTAAGATAGTCTATAAAATAGTGGATAATATCTATTATAACCTTAAATATAGACCTAGGTAACTACTAGATATAGATTAGGATACTTATCTTAGGGAGAACTTATAACTTATATTACTAATAATATTAGAGGTATTATTAGCTCCTTTATTAGACTAGGAGATCCTAGCGTAACTACTAGACCTAAGTTAGGAAACTTATCTTAAGGAGCACTTATAATTTATATTACTAAGGGTAGTAATATTAGAGGAGTTATTAACTCCTTTATTAAAATAGGAGATCCTAGTAGACCCTAAGATTAGGCCTAATAATATATTATTACCTCCCTTAATTAAATAATCCTATTTAGTAGCTCTTAGGGGAGCCCTTAAGGCTATTAGTAAGGTTACCTCTAAAGATATTAATATTAGCTACTATATAGCTAGGGCCCTCTATATAGGGGAAAATAGGGGGGTAAAGATCTTAGGGAAAGCGGGTAAAAGAGTTATTCCTTCTAACTATCTAGACTAGCTATTAGTTAATAAATTCCCTACGTTAGTCTTCTTAAACCTAGACTACGTCGTCTTAAAAGAGGAGTTTATAGGCTATTATAAGAGCTTTACTATTCTACTAGATTATTAGGTATTCTAGGTAATTTATTCTAACTTATCTAAGCGGGGGGATTTCTACTAACTAAGCCTTAATTCTAATAGATATCTATCTATTAACTTTATCCTTATAAGGGCACTAGTAATAGCCCTAGATAATAAGGGGGTAAGGCGTTTCCGCGTATTTTAGGGATACTAACTATACGGTAATATAAGAGAAAGACTAGGCCTAACTAATAAATATTTACTACCTAACTAGACTTAAATAGTTAATAAATAACACCCTGATTATATAGCTAGTGGTAATAAAATATCGCCGTGGTACCTTAGGGATAATTATCCCGAAATTATCCGTCTACCAGAGGATTAGGACGTCCTAGGGGAACTACCGCCTAGCGATGTAAAGGAGAAAAATCGTTAGATACTAAGATTCTTAGTAATGAAAAAATCCGTAATTATAAAGTCTAAAAAACTAGTAAAATCTAGGAGAGCTATCCTTCTACTAACTACTCTAATACCCCTACTACTAGCTAGGAATCTTAAATTACTACTAACTACTCTTATACCCCTATTATAAGCTAGCGTCCTACCTAGTCCCCCTCTAGCTCAGAAAGGTCTTAAAAACCCGAGGTCTAAATTACTCTTAATAATACTAATAACTAAGATAGAAGAATTAAGGGAATCTAATAAGAAATAATAATAATTAAATATATAGCTACTAATAAATAGGAATGCTATAGTATTAGAGCTAGTAAAATATTTAAGTGTATATAACTAATCTATTATAAATATAGTAATAATAATTAATAGTACTAGGGATATTAAGTTAATAAAAAAGGCTAATAAGATACTTAATATCTCTAATAACGCGTTATAACGTCTAGTATTATACTACCTATATCTTAAGGATATTATTATAAAGTATAATAACGGTTAGTTAGTAAAATAGTTAGCTAATCCTAAAAAAATTATAGAGGCTGACTCGGTTAATTAATACGCTTAGGACGAGCTTTTTTCTATAGGGGGTAGATATTATAGCTATACTATAGCTATATTAGGTAAGTATAACTAACCTAGATAGTTATATTTAGCCTTAGGCCTAAGGATATAGAAAAGATAAGCTTTATAACCTACTTATTTATATAGGCTCTAGCTAGTAACTTAACACCTTAAGTAAGATATATAAGATTAGTAGATATATATAAATTAAGCTAATAACTATTAAGAAGATAAAGAACTAGTTAAGACCTTAAGAGGTTAATAAAGTTTATAAATTTCTAGGGATATATCAATCTACTAGGAAATAGACTAAGGGATATACTAAGATAGTAAGGCCTCTTTTAAGGCTAATAAATAATATTAAATAGATATAAAGGGAGTTAAAAGAGCTCTTATTTTAATTAATAAGGAAATTATATACTATTATTAAAGTATTATTCTTATAGGATCTAATATTTAAGATTTATATATTTAATAATATATTAGGTTTTAATAGAGGTTATTATATAAAGTAATTATAAAATAGTAAATAGAGATTAATAGTATATAATTTATTTACCTTTAATAAATTAAAAAGGAATTATAATATATATTAAAGAGAGCTAAGAGCTATTATCTACTTTAAATAAAAACTCTCTTATATAATAAGGGCTAATAAACCCTTAATAATTTAGATAGGTTATAAACTATTAATAGGCTTTATAAATACTAAGTTTTATAAGGATATCTTTATTAAGTAGGTTATAAAGCTTAAATAGCTATATATATAACTTAAATATATTTAAAAAAAAAGGAGAATATAATTATTAATAGCCTTTTTTAAATAATTTTTAATAATATAAATTATAAGATAGATAATCTTATAAGAAATTTATTAAAAGAAGTAGAAAAGTATTAAGATAATAAAGTATAGTTCTAAAAATCTAGAAAGGGTGGCTATACTTATATATTAAAGTAACTTAGTAAAGAGGATTATATAAAGAGAATTTAGAAGTAAGGAGAGGAGGTAGTTATTTAGACTATTAAGTAGATAATAGTTACTATTACTAATATAAAGGTAGGGCCATCTATCCTTATAATACTAATTACGGTTAATAGAGAAATACTAGATACTTTACTTTAAGGATTTATTATTTTATTTTTAAAGGACTATCCTAAGTTATATAAGGTAGATTATAAGAATAATAATTAGTACGCGGATATATATTACTTTTATACTTAATAAGAGAAATTAAAAAATCTAAATAAATAAATAATAAGTACTTTTAAAAAGAAGGCTTTCTAATTTATATTTAATAGTTATATAAATTAACTAATATATAAGTTTAATAATCAAAGAACTATATATATTATAAAGGGAGAGGTAAGTACCCTATTATAAGATATTTATAATAGGAGTAGATATTTCTTTATAAAAAATATTATAAATAAAAATTATAAAATTATCTATTAGCCTAGTATAGTAAAGGATATTATATAATATATTAAAGGGTATCTATTATATATAAAATAGGTAAATATAACTAGAATAGTACTACTATTACTAATCTAGATTATAAAGTTATTCTAGCTATTAGGAATAAATTATATTAGACTATTTATTACCCTAGAGGGGGAATAAAAATATATCTTAAATATTATAAATTACTTCTTATAAGTAATATTTCTAGAGGTAATAGATTTTATTAATATAATTACTACTATAAAAGTAATTACTAGATATCTTATAAGAGTACTAGTCCCTAATACTGTTTATTTTAATAATAGGACCTACTTCCTTAATAAGGAAATATCTAGATTCTTTAAGTCCTAGGGAATTATTATATTAGAAGCTTTAAGTAGAGTAAAATACTTAATTAGTATAATAAAAAAGTCTAATAATATCTTAATAGAGTATTTTAAGAAAAGGAGAGAAGATATTCCTAGAGAACCTTAAGATATATCTATTTAAATATTAGTAATTAATATTAATTTAAGAACTATTAACTACCTAAGCTATTTACCCCTTAAAATTCTATATAAAATCTAAGTAATAGGAGTATTTAAATAAGGTATATAAATTAGTAAGTACCTTAAAAAGTTAATAATACCTAATTTTAAGGAAATACTACCTATTATTTAGGAGTTTATAATAAAAAGGTTAGATATTAAAGAATTAATTCTCTATTAATCTATTTATATAAAGAACCTAATAAAAATAAGATATAATAAAGGGGTAATTCCTATTAAGTTATTATAATATAATTAATAAGTTATAAAAATTAATACTTAAACTAATAAATTAAAATTATCCTTAAGATAGATAGGGCTATTTATAATAATAGGCTATATTAATAAATAGGGAACTTTATATAAATTAATCTTAAAGAATAGGAAGGTTATAATTTATATATATTATAATAATTATTTAAAGCTTTATAAGTTATATTAAAGATATTTAAGATAGTTAAAAGAAAACCCCTTAATTATTTCCTTTATAATTTAACTTCTAAATATAAGAAGGTAGAGAAAGATACGCGTTTAGTAATTATAATTAATCTTACTAATAAGGGGTTAGATAATTACTTACTTATAAATATAAAGGAGAGTATATAAGTAAGCCTATTATATTAGGGCTATTTAATATATAATAGATATATAAGTAATTAAAGACCTAGTTATTAAAAATTTATAAAACTTCCCTTATAAGTAAAATTATTAAGAAATTAAGATAAAAAGGTTTTTAAAGGGGAATAGTTAATTCTATTAATATAATAAAAGAAAAAAAAGAAATATATAAAGCTCTTAAAGAAGTAAGATAATTATTAATATTAATCTTAAAGCCTCTAATTTATCTCTAACCTACTAAGCTTAAGAATAATTAATTAAAAATTTATAAGAAGATAACTAATATACTTATTAAGTACTAGGATTAAAAGAAGAGGGGGAGTATAAGCTAGGTAGTATATATACTAGCTAGTTAACTACTACCTACCTAGAAGGTAGGTAAGGAGGAGGTAGAGTAGGTAGTAAGGGTAGAGGAGGTAGAGAAGAAGGGGGAGGAGGGATATCCTCCCCTTCCTAGTCTTTTACCTAGGAAGGGAAGGACTCTAGGGGGTCCTCTACCCTAGATAAAGAAGGAGGGGGTAAAGATATAAGAGGGGGGCTTAGTATAAGAGGCGGAGAATTTATAATTAAATATCTAACCCTAGTAAAGTAAAGAGGAGGAGGAGGAGAATAATAGTAGGAGTAAAGAGCTTTACTTATAAAGTAGGAATAAATAATATTATTTAAAAGAGTTACCCCCCTCTAGTAAGTATAAGTATAAGTGCCCTCCCTCCTATTAAAAGGGGGATTTAAGATATTATAAGGGGGGGAAGGGGTTATAAGGTAGGCTAGGGGGTTAAATAAGTACTTTATAAGCTTATACTATTATAAGTAATTCTTATAACTATTATTATAAGAATTAATTATATAATTAATATAAGCTCTAATATAACCCCTTACTACTACCTCTATATATTAAGTATATAATAGAGCCTTCCTCCTACTAATTAACTAATAAAAGAATTTAATAAAAGTAATAAAAATAAAAATAAAAAATATACCTAAGTAACTTAATTTAACTCCTCTTAAAAATATAATTTATTTATAAGCTTTAAAGGGAGATAATAGTTTATATTTAATTAAATATATATACTTAAATAGCTAGTAAGGTAGCTAAGGCGCTTATAAATTATATAATTAAAGAACTACTTATTATTAACTATTATTAATTAATAATAGAGAAAATTCCTTAAAGTTAAGTAAGGGGAAGAGAAATTTCTTTAAAGGATATAAAAAGGATTACTTATAAAATTAATATTAATATTATTTATTATATTTATTATATTAATTATAAGAGTATTAATAATATATAAGTATATATAAAATAAGGGGATACCTACTATCTCTAAATAATATAATAGTAGTTAAAGAAAGAAGAAAGAAAAGAGGAAAGAAAGTAGGAATCTCTAGGGTTATATTTATTAAGTAGAGTTTAACTCCTAGTATTACTACTAGAGTAATAAATATAAATATAAAAAATAGTAGTAAATTAATTAATAATATCTTAATAAAAGGCTTTAAGGCTTATAAAGTTATACTAGTTATAAGGAATTATATAAAGTTATAATAATTATAATCTCTATTATAATTAATTAATAATTATAGAATATAATATAATATCCTAATAATATCCTAATAGTATAATAAAAGGACCTTATAAGTATATCTCTTTAATAATAAGATAAAAGTCTTAGTTTTTAAAAAATATAAAAGTAAATTAATTTTAGTAATATATTTATCCTAAGATTTTATTAGCTACTTTAAAGACCTTATATAAAGTAAATTAAAGTAAGACTTAATAAGAATATAAAATAAAGAGGACTTTAAAGAAGTCTAATAAAAAGGGTATAAAGGCCCTTATAAAGTATAGAAAGTTATATTAGAATAGTTAAGATAATATTAATAGGTATTCTTAATAAATTATAAAGAAGATCTACTAAGGATATAAAGAAAAAGGTAGAGAAAGCTTAAATAAGTTAAAGTTATAAAAGGCTAAGAAGGTTAAAGTATAATTATACTACCTAGCTTACTATCCTAGTAAGTAATTAGGCTGGTATAACTAGTATATAAAGTATACCTAATAGTCTAAGTAGGCTAAGATAAGAATATAATTAAATAGTAAAGTCCTCTCTAAGTAATCTTAGATAAATAATATTAAGAATCTTTAAGTATAAGTAGTTAAGGGAGATATATTAAGGAAGGGATATTAATCTAGGAGCTAATAAATAGTATAAGATAACTTAATATTTAATAGAGTAGATATATATCTACTAGAAGTATTTTATAGAAGTAGTTAAGTTATTACTCCTTATTTATTATAATTATAAAGGGCCTAGATAGTAAGAATTAATATATATTAACCTAATATTTAATAGAGTAGACGTATATTTATAATAGAATAGCTAGAAGTATGCTATTAAACTAGGAACTTAAGAAAAGGATTAAATATATAAATTAGTATAACTAGAATAATATCTAAAGAAGCGCTTTTTTATTAGGTCTTATTTAAGGGTCTTTTTAAGTTAATAGATATCTTAATATATTATTAAGTTAATAAATTTTATTAGGGGTTAATTTTATTATAATATCTTACTAAGATATCCCTATTATATAACCTCTATAAGAGGCTATTAATAATAGGATATTTAATCCTACTACTTAAGGTAGTAATTAGGAAACCCTTCCTAATATATAATTATAAATAATAAGATAGGGATAGTATATTACTTTATAAGGGCGTTATATATATATTCTTTAAAGCTAATAAGAAGGAAATTACTTAGCGTCCCTATTATAATTATATAATAAGGCCTTAGCTAGTAGTATTACCTATTATATTTATTTAGATTATTTATAATAGTATATATATATAAATTTAGAGTCTAATTAATATTAATTAATATTATTTCTAGGTATATAAGTTTACTTTTAGAATAGTATATCCGGTATTAGTTAACTAGTTACCTTTTCTAACACGAAGGGTAGTAGAATACTAAGACTATACTATTCTAGTTCTAGCTCGGAGGGGCGGACGCTTAGAGAAACGGGGATTAGTTAACTAATACTAGATATACTATTCTAAAAGTAAACTCGTATACCTAGAAATAATAATAATTAATATTAATAAGACTCTAAATCTATATATATATACTACTACGAATAATCTAAATAAATATAATAGGTAATACTACTAGCTAAGGCCTTATTATATAACTATAATGGGGACGCTAAGTAATTTCCTCCTTATCAGCTCCAGAGAATATATGCGCAGCGCCCCTGTAAAGTAGTATACTATCCCTATCTCGCTGTCTATAATCGTACACCAGGAAGGACTTCCTAATTACTACCCCAAGTGGTAGGACCAAATGTCCCATTGTTGATAGCCTCTCATGGAGGTCACATGGTGGGGATATCTCGGTAACATGTTGTGATGAAACTAACCCCTGACAAAATTCGTTGACTTGGTGACATACCAAGACATCCATCGATTCAAAAAGACCCTCAGACAAGACCCAGCAAGAAAAGCGGCATTGAGTCTAGGCCTTGGCGGAGGAGAAATTGCAATTGAACCACTTCAACAAACAGAGCAGTAGGTGCTTTTCGTGTACTCGCTGCCATCCAATATCTGAGCTACGACATAGCGGATATGAACAGATTTGTATCGGTCACCGCCGCAAGCAATATCCTCTGTGGCCGCTGGAATCTATGAATGACAATCCAAACGAGTTATTGCGATCTTCATAGTGGGAATATGTTTGATAGACGCCATTTGTCTTCTCAGCTCAAGACGACGACCATAGTGAGCACTCACATTGTCCTCATCACTAATGCTGCAGACTAGTCAAATCCCCAACTTACGACGGCAAGACCCAGCAGATGAATACTTTCCAAGCATAGAGCGTTCAAAAAATAATAGAATGCCCATCTCTACAGAATTCGATCGGAAGTCAAGTGGGTATCGGAGAAAATATCACTGCGTTGCATTTTGGTCAACCTACTGAACACCGTCAAGGCATCACTTGAATTCACGACCCAGAAAGACTTATTAGCTGAGTATCTGCGATCTCTCATGCCAGCAATCAATCGATTGCAAAACGCAGACAGGTCTTGGAAGTTCACATTCAGTCCCTGAACCTCGTACTCCAAGCATCAACATTTGTCCAGACACCAGAGAGAACCACCCAATCGAGACAATCGTATCATCAATATCCCTTCAATCTATCCCTCTGCAACCACTTCATCCGCTTGCATACCCTTCTGCCCTTGAACCGCTTTGAAGGTCACCTTCTGACCCTCCTTCAAGCTCTTGAAGCCGTTGCTCTGGATTGCGCGGAAGTGGACGAAGAGATCATCAGAACCAGTTTCTGGCGTAATGAAACCATATCCTTTCTCATCATTGAACCATTTGACGGTCCCGGTCTGGCGATCAGACATTGTGGATGAGATTTCTCGGCTGCACAGATTAGCTCAGTCTCAGCTTTCTCACGAACCATGCCCAATCCTTACCTTCTACGCGGCCTCTGTTCGATCCAAGGATAGATTGATCAATCAGAATTCTGGGGAGTCGTAGAGCCTTTGTCACTGGTGGATGTTGGATTGGGAATGTGTGGACATGGTTCAACTTAGGGGGCTTGAAAAGCTTTATCATCGCGACAGATTGGGATACTTCCCTTCCAAATCATCAGCTATGGTCGTAACAGAACATTGCACCCGTTGCAGAAGTCCCAAAGAAGCGGTCCGGTCCAGTGATTCGACAACCAGAGTCATTGGAGCTACTGCACGTCGGCGCATACTGCACGAAACCTTCAAGACACAGAACAGCGCCAATCAAGTTTGAAATAGGTGGCCTCAATCATGCAGCACCCGTCCTGTGATCAGGCTCAGTGGCCCAAACGGGTGATCCGAGAGCTAGACGTGGGAATGGCAGGCCCAGCTCTGATTCCTCGCAGTTCGCATCAACCAAATTTCGTCGCCGAACAGCTGTACAATGAGGAAATAGGCGGTCAAAGGTCTGCGGCCTCCTACCCAGTGACCGAAAACTCTGTCAAGGCTCCGGACCGTGCCGACAGCCAGCACGGTGTAACGGGCGGTCCCCCATGGGGTCAGTCGCGCTGTGAGGCAGAACTCTCATGCAGGGTTTCTTCGGGTTTCGGTCTCATCGCGATGGATAGGTCGACTAGCCTAATCTATGCAGAAGCCATGGCCTACTGATTGACAGCCCAGCTTATCAGCTCTCTCGGCATGGGTCTTACGGCAATTGAGTTTTCCTGCGACTGTCAACTTTTGGATATGCTTAACCAGAGACGGCTGAGGTTTCTACCTCTTTGACCGAGGTATGTGACAAGGCTCAGTGGCACTTATTGTGCTCACGGACGTTCTGTCCAGACTTGCAACAAGCACAGGTAACAACCACAACATACGACGATATGTTTTGTATACTCGCTACTTACAACAGCATAGGGTAGCAAGCGCCTCTTTCGGGGTTTGCGGATGAACTCACACTCCATCTGTACCTCCCCAGCAAACCTCCCTCTAGAAGAATGTTGTTCGTGCCGTGCTGCCATACGGCCATCATGAACCTAACTTCGGCGAACAGCCAACGATAACGACGCGCCTCTTACCATCATCCCCAATTTCTATACAGTGGTCCAATTTTGAACTCGAAAGCAAAACGTTTGGATTAATACGATTTGCATTGTCCGCTGCATTGTACTAGAGAGGATTCGGCAAGTTTCTCATGATACCCATTTACAAATAAGCGTTACGAGTCAGTACTAGTCGTGATCACGCCAGAGGGCTAAGGCTATCACGCTAATGTCTGACTCGAGGCGGCTGAGCACAATTTTGCTATACCAGGACGAAGACGTTTCCCAGATCGACGATGAAGAACGGATGTTAAGCTAATCAGATTAGCTTTCCATCGATACATCGCTAGACGTTAGCTACCATGTGCTCGGCTGCGCTACGATGAAGAACATGTACCTGCACTAAGTCATCCTGGCTCTATCACAGATCTCTATCACGGCTACGCAAAATACAGCTAGTGAAAAGACCGGCTGTGACCTGAGATCTATCTTACCCCTTGGTCTGTCTCACGGAGGTTGAAGACATTACTAGCATAGATATCAAGCTACAGCTAATATTTCGGTACCTAATCCCTTTGTCTGACTTTAGCCTTTCCAAGCAGCTGGTACAACGAGACTTCTGATCCCCTGTGACGGCAGTTGGCGGGTTCACTAGTTTGCTCATCGATGGTATCAATACAACTATCTTTTGTGCTCCCAAGGAGGGGGAAATCTGGGGGCTTTGTTAATCGATGTCGGTCGCTCAAGCGGTGAGCATACGGTACTTGCGCCGAGGAAATCGAAATATACTAGTCAACAGACGTCACGAAAGGAAGTTTGCCTGTCGAGTTTGACATCAGCGTGGGCGAAGAGTGTGGTTGAGTCCAAATACTTGGCAGATTCGTGGTACGTCTTCATTGCTATCAAACGTCTAAGTCGCAGACTTTGGGAAGTAGGCCAACGCCTTGTATAATTGCTCTCATTCCACCTCGACTAGGCGCCCTGTAAGCGAAGAGCGGCGTTGCCAACGACGCCGTCGAGAATCCCAGCTAGCCCTCATCTCCAGTACTGCTCGAAAGATGGCGTATTCGTTCCTCTCAGGAAACATACGCCGGATAGGGGGTCCCGCGAACGCACCTTCATGAAGTAGCTCATCGAAGGTATCTGACAAATCCTCCTCCACCTCGTCGAAGAGGTAACGTTCGCGAGTTCGCCATCTTCCATTGCGGTCATTGTTTATCTCCCAGAAGACACCACAGTCTCGCAACATATCATAAATTTCGCGGTTCGTGCGAGTGTGAGCGGTCCGAAGATTGCCTCGCTCCAGACGATACGACTCATTGAGAGCCAGACCGCGGAACGCGTCATATCTTTGAAGCCATTCGAATAGTGCTTGGTCTTGGCGGTGATCGAGCAGCTCATCCATCGGGTTCTCAGATTGGGGCAGATGCACGCCCCTGGCAAGAAGTGATGTATAAAGCTCACGTTCTCTCAGAGCCACCTGTCTTCGATTGGCAGCTCGCCGCCCAAGGATCTCTTCATGCTCGTGAGCAGTGTCTGGCCGCCTCGTCTCAGGCAGTATCTGAAAACCCGATTCTTCGACCAAGCGGACATGGAATCGTATTTCTTGGTCTTGATGACCATCTACCTCCTGCCTCGCGTTATCCAATGGGACATATCTATCGATATCGATAATGCCATGCTCTTCTATTCGCCGCTTGTATTCCTCAAATCTCGCCTCCCACTCAATTCTTTCAGGGCCCGCGTTCATTGGTGGTTCGGGTCCTGGAAGTTCAATGCCCAGCTCCTCCATTCGTCGTATGATCCCGACGAGTCTCGGGTCAGGTAAGTTTGTCTGCTGATTCGCAAGCCTTCTTGGCTGTCTGATCATTGAACCCTCACCTCTCCGCTGTTCCATCCGACGCATTCTCTCCCCAATCCTTGCCTCCACTTCATTCAGGTCGTGGTCTAGCAATTGAGCCTGATGTCTCCTTACTCTACCACGCGCAATCTCATGGTTGCCGAAGTTCGGCTGTGGTGGCGCAAGTATGTTCACATGCTCCACTGGTGGCGAAGGTATAGCTGGCCATGCCGAAAAGAGTCGTCGCCGACAGAAAGGACAGGTATTGGCATTCGAGCCTTCGGGATGACGCCTGAGCCATTTGGCGGCGCATGCACGCCCAATCGTATGGCCACATGGAAGGCGGCACGGATGCTCTATCGTAAACGTCTCTGGATTTTCGTGGTGGTACTTGACAAAACACTAAGAAATCTCGCCGTCAGCAATTTTCCATCAAGTGTTCAAAAAGCATAACTCCTGAGACAGAGATCTGGCAGCATATGCATCAAAGATATATCTCACAGCACAAAATTAAGTTGGGAAGGGGGAGGAACAACAAAAAGAAACCAAGACTTACAATCAAACACATATCCTCCCCCTGAGTAGACATGTCGCGAGCCTCAACGGCAGGGAGCTTGCGTAAGAACCTATTGATATCGAATGAATAGTTCTCCAGTGGTGCTTCAAGGAACGTCACCATATCCGCCAACATATCCGCCTCGATCGAGCTACCGGATGGCATATGTGTCCTCGGCCGTGTCTCTATCCGGTGGCTGTAGCTATTCCCACCCAATCGGTGTACGACCATTGCATGACCAGTTTTGTCGTGCTGTGACATCTTGACGACTATAGGATTGACCTTCTCTGAATATATGAGGACGTGGTTGGATGTATTGAGAATATTTGATGCCAGTGTATGTCGAAGTCTGAGGGGAATCTCTAGGAGGAGAAGGTTCTTATATGAGTAGTGGGTACTGTTGAAGAGGCTTAGGTGTCAGGAATCGTGACCTGCAAGATGTTATAAGTGCTGACATGTGTTGGCGTACAGGATGCTTTGTATTCTTTGGGGTGTCAATGGCTTTGTTATCAAACACACCATTCGACGGGATGAGCTCTACCTCGCGTGCCAGAACATCGTCTGTTTATCGCTTGACAGTCGTCCCATCACCATATCTGGACTCTTCGTCAATACCATTACCTTATGATTATCTACCTCAACCTTACCTTAACCCCTTCCTTAGTCACATCAGTATTCTCAACACTGGCACAAAATCCCCCCCTACATATCCTATATCCTATATCCTATATCCTATATATATAATCCACCTTCTCCCAGCTCAACAATCTATCCACCACATATAACTGAAACATATTAACAGTCAAACTTTAAGGAGCATGCATCATGTGAACAAACATCTAAAACACTAGAGACATACATACATGAAAGAAAAGGAATGATGATGCAGCCTGTCTTTGTCCCGCATGATTGCATTGACACACAAGCAATCATGCAATGCAATGCAATGCACGTAAACAGAAACACCCAGGCTAACAGCAAGCTACCTGTCTTCAACATCAATTGAAAGGAAACCTGCGAAAAGTCAACGGTAACACAGTTGACTTAAGGTATCACGCCTCTCTATCCACAATCTTCTGAGCAGACATCATAGGCCCTGACGAGCTAGCTCAAGTCAATCCTAACAGCAAATTACCAAACGCCCAAGGAGCCATCAATCTCCCTAACCTACAAAATACCTAATAACCTTATACTAACCAATGAAAGCATGCTCGCGCAGTGACCTGTATCCCATACCCCCATCCAACCAACCAACCAACCAATAGTACAACATAATTCCTTTCCCCAAGTTCTCCGCATCACGAAAGCGGACACACGTTGTAAACTATGGATTATCAGGCGGCGAGAACGAGGCCGTGCGTGCTCAGAACTCTATTTTAGAGCTGGTGATGCTTTTAGTTGAGAGAGCAGTGAGGAAGTGTGGATTGTGGAGGATGGTGAGATGGTGGGGGCTGTGGGGTTTATGGGGGGGTTTGTGGTTGGTTGCGTGTGGTTTTTGAAGGGATGGGATTTGCGCTGGGATAGGGCTGGGAATGGGAATTATAAGGGATGCGCAGGGTTCTGGGGGATGCTGATGTTGATGGTGCTGGGTGCGTCCTGCTGGTGGTGCTGTAGTGCAGGGAATGGCTCTTGTTAACATTTGAAGTGTCATTGGGATTGCATGGGGTTGAATGGTCTGGTTATGATGGATGTTCTATTAGGCTATATTGATCAGTTTATTCTGAGTGCTAGGGTCTCGATTGTTGGGATTGATACTAGATGGAGATATTAGGTGCGAGATGGATGAATAATTAACTTTCGCTCCTGCAGACATAACCACAATTTCGTAAATTCCAAAACGCTACCGCAATCTTCATACAGACTTCAAGTGGATGATTAATGTCGTACCACGCCACTTCTGATCTTTCCACACGACTTCGAAGTACATTCAACGACGCTCACCGATCCAGAGATTATCGACAAAGGCCAAAAGATCATCATCCGCATCGGCTCGCACAGTCAATGCACCAGTGCGTCGATCCTCCCACAGCAGCTCAAAAGATGTCATAGGTTGCCTGGGCACGTCGCCGTAGAGGGGGTCATTTCGCTTGTTGAACCAACACATCTTATCAGCACGGTAGTGTGCTCCATCTTTCCGTACCATCTGGAAGATCTGGTAATCGGTAGGCGTAAGCCTACCTTCACCCGGGAAGAGATTCTTGACGTCTCGGAAGCTTCGAGTGATCCCTATCGTTCGAAAAGCGCGTTGCCGGACCAGACGATTAAAGTAGCGCTCTTCGGCAGAGAACTCCGGATGGATGGCACTGAATTGGATCCGCATGCCACGGTTGAACCATCCGTGTCGTGCGGGGACGTAACGAGCACCGAGATTCCGGAGCTGCTCATACACGCCCTGGTCCGAAAAATCGGATGGAGTGCGTCGTTCACGCTCCATGCCAGTAATGCTGAATGCGCCCATACTCTGCAAGTGTCTGAAAAGCGCACGATCTGCTTCCCAGCCTAGGGCGCCGCCGACCAGCTCCCACGGTTTTAGGGCTGGGAGGATGTCGTCTCTCGGCACGCCGGCTTGGATCTGATCAACTCGTACAACATCGTAGAGATTACGAAGATGCACATCTGCCCTCCGCCGTCTGGCCGCATCTCTCCAAGACTGCGTTGCTTGTTCGTCGCTAATCTCGTTGTCCCGAGTTGCCCATTGGCCTGTGGCTTCTCTTTCATCAACTTCGTCTTCGGTCAGTTCTCGATGCTTCTCAAATTCCGCGAGGAGCCTGGCCTCGAATGTTCCAATCATGATCTCCGCAAGGTCAGGCTCATCGTCGTTGGTCGGAGGCGTTTGTGGGGATAGCTGTCTCCTGCACTATATAAAATCGCGGTCAGCATATTCATTGAGGCACAAGCTTGGGATATAAATCAGAGAATGACTTACATGAGGACACGACTTGCTACACTGTAACCACTTCGTTAAACAGATCGAGCCAATGATATGGAGACATTCTAGTTTGACAGCGTGTTCAATAGAGCCCTCGGCTTGAAGCTGCCCGTAGACCGTACTGCAACAAATACATTCGGTGTCGTCTTGTGAAAGCTCGTTGACAGGGATGGCGCGCTGTCTACGAACGTAATCGTCCATTGTTGACATGCTCGGAGATTCGCTGTGGAGAGTGATCGATGAAAATGGTAGCAGTGGCTCTGTGCTGGTTGGTGCTGAGACTTTTGCTCTGCTAGAAGATGGTGAACAGGGTTGAAGATATTTCGTTGAGAGGGGAGAGGAGTGCTTTTGTAAGTCACTCAATGTCTGAGAAAGGCTTTGTCGCTCCACATAGGCATTGACATTAAACCAGAGTTCTTTGTGGCCTCGAAACAACGAAGATCAACACAGAATGAACATGACAGGGTCTCAGTCCGGTGGATCAAAGAGATGCCATTCGTCAGTTTGGACTGGCGTGTAAAAGTACGCAGGTTCTTCGTGGCCTCGCCTCGCCATAGATCCTATACGCATACATACGTAAGAATGTATGTCCTGCAGTACGACTTCTTTCCTATATAGGTAGGAATCATAGGAAGCATCTTGTAATACCAACGGTGATGCAAGTCATTGGACTACGCAGCTTGAACACAATGTGTTGTAGGTATGAGGATGTCGATTGAAGCAAGCATGCGAAAGTTATCTTGACGAAACAGTCAAACAGACTCCGGATCAACAGCATAAACGGCAATCATAATGCTATCCACAGGCTCTCCTCCATTTATAATCCGGGCTGGCTGTTCCTCGCCCGAGATCGAAGCTGTCATGGACCGCATCAGCTCGACTCATTCAAGCGTAGGACCGATGCTCGTCGTTCTTAAGCTCAGTAGCTATATGTTTGCACGAAGAATTGTCATTGGAGGATTGTAATATTGCAGATTCGAAGATACATGCAATTGATAGAGAGAAATATATATCTTGTGACAATTATATCTTGAAACGACATAATTTGATCGGTTTTGTATGCTGAATGATGAAGAGTCAAGACAAAGCCTCATGTGGTATCACATATATAGCGTTACCGGTGACGAGGACAAGATCCTTACCTACTATCTTTGCGATTGGCCGGCTGACCAGCGCTTGGCAGTCACGTCTCGGTAGCCATGAGCCGGTGCCTGTAATGGGAGGTAAGCCACGTCGTCGATCCTATACTTAATTTCGGCAAGCTTATTAGGCGTTGTCAACGACAAGGCTGCCATGTAGGGGAGCACGGTCCCGCTCGTTACCGACCAATGATCACAAGAGAGCTCCACATAGCCAGCCGGGAGTTCTTGAGAGAATGCACAGCTATTGTCGTCCTTAATATTGAGAATGGGGGCTGAACCGTTCTCATCGAATACCAATTGTTTTGATTTTGGTTTGAGAAACAGTCAGAAGAGCAACAGCCTCCACTACGAATTCATAGAGCTGTTGGTCGGAATGCTGATGAGAGTGAAAGGTGCGGGAGCAGCATCTGGTTTTAATTCGAGAAAGGAGATATAGACGAGACCTGACCTGTACGTAGATAAGGCTGAGTGCCAAGACGGCAGCTAGTATACTACTATTCAGAGCTAGCGTACTTCCAGTATATTTCTTAGATTGAGAAATCGATCAGCTTCATGCTCATCGACACCCACACGGCGTCTGCTTTGGAGTTATCTGAACAGCGGTGGTCATACCGCGATGTCCTATCTTCCATCACAGCTGTTAGCGTTTTTATCCATACAGTGCACAGTCTCATTCTAGACCCTAATGTTCGACATTTGGCTCTCACCTTCCTCATTCAAGCCCTTAGGCATTTGTATTTTCACTCCCATAGCATCCCGGCAGGCTTATTCGAGATTCTGCCAGCTCCAATATGGCAGCACCTCAAGCCCAGCAATGGGGTACCACTCCGCCAGTTTCGCTGAGCTTCCCCACTACAGCTGAGCTTGCCGCCAATGATGCTCTGATTGCAGAGTTGAAGAAGCAGAACAACTTTGAGGGGGTAGAGGCAACCACTAAGAGGTACGTTGACAGATCTTAATGATCTCAACATCATTGACGCGTAAACTCCAGGAAGACTACCCTCACTTTAATACAGAAGGTCGTTGTGGAGTTCGTCAAGCACGTCAGCAAGAGTAGAAACCTTTCCCAATCCGCAATCACCTCGGCTGGTGGCAAAATCTTCACATTTGGAAGCTATCGCCTCGGTGTTTATGGACCTGGTCAGAGAGTATTCTGTTCTGCTCGAGCCTGTGCACATGCTGACTATCACTAGGCTCGGATATTGACACACTGGTAGTCGTACCGAAACATGTCACTCGAGAAGATTTCTTTGAACATATTCCCACTTTCCTCAAACGAGCCGCGCCTCCTGGAGCTATTCAGGAGCTGACTCCTGTACCTGACGCTTTTGTACCTATTATCAAACTCGAGCTTTCTGGCATAAGCATCGATCTAATATTCGCACGCTTGGAGCTGACGTCTGTTTCGGCAACCCTCACTTTGAAGGACACGAGCATACTGAGGGGGCTGGAGGAGAGGGATCTACGATCTCTCAATGGGACACGTGTAACAGACGAAATACTAGAGCTAGTTCCAGAGCATATCACATTCCGAACAGCATTGAGAGGCATTAAGCTCTGGGCCCAGCGTCGAGCGATCTACGCCAATGTTATGGGATTTCCAGGTGGCGTAGCGTGGGCGATGCTGGTCGCCAGGGTCTGCCAGTTGTATCCCAAGGCAACAGGGTCTGTCATAATAGCAAAGTTTTTCTTCATCATTGGCACGTGGAATTGGCCGCAGCCGATACTCCTCAAACAAATCGAAGATGGCCCTCTTCATGCTCGAGTTTGGAATCCTGCCATATACAACGGAGACAAGTATCACCTTATGCCTATCATCACTCCGGCCTACCCTTCAATGTGCGCAACACACAACATCACAATGTCGACAAAGGCCATCATTCTTCGGGAGCTGAAAAGGGGCAGGGACATTACGGACAAGATCTTCCTGGGTCAGCTGCAGTGGAAAGATCTGTTCACCAAGCACACCTTTTTTACCGAAGGCTACAAATACTACCTCAGCATCATCGCCTCAAGTAAGACCAAGGACGCACAACATGTCTGGTCAGGCCTCGTAGAATCGAAAGTACGAATGCTCGTAGCCAGCCTGGAAACTCAAGAATCCATAGCAGTGGCCAGACCTTTCACGAAGGGGTTCGAGCGGGTACACCACTGTCAAGATCAGAGTGAGATTGACGCCGTCCTAAATGGTGACCTCAAGTATCAAGCTACTGACGTGAAGACTGAAACTACGGATGATGTCAAAGATGCTAAGCAGATTGCCGCCGCTCAGAGCGGTGCTGATGGGATGGTGATGCCGGATAGTACTAGCGAGCCTGCTACAAATGGCAATGCGAAACAAACGATTTTCACAACTACATATTACGTCGGACTTGAGATAACTCAGGGTAGGTTTCCTTATTTGGATCAAGACACTACTAACATTATGCAGATGCGAAAAGGCTCGACATCTCCTACCAGACGAAGGAATTTAGAAATAAGTGTCTTGACTGGACGAGTTACAACCCAGACTTGAACTCGCTGTTCGTAGTCCATACCCGGAAGTAAGAACAGAATTCTTTGCTAAGCAAGTGCTTTGCCACGGCCTGCTGATCTCGTATCTGCAGCTACGATTTGCCAGATGATGTATTCGGACCCGGGGAAGTAAAGCCTACGAGGCCAAAAAAGAAAGTTGCCATAAAGAAGAGAGCCCACGAAACCATCGACACAGAGGTAATGTCTCTACCCTCTCCACAATCTTTGAGTAACTGATAGAGCTACCTCTGGGACTTTCATCAGTACTAACGTAACCTCTCGGTGGCGGTATCGGGTCTTGCTGACCAAGCGACCTGTCGGTATAGGGAGTCCCTCTGAATGCGAATAGCACGAAACGGCAAAGACCTGATGGAACAATTGCAGCATCTTGATAAGCCATACTGCATACTATACATGCGATTCTCTGACCTTTTTTCCGAACCAACGTCTAGGACGTCGCCGACTCCAAGATCTAGGTCACCTTTGCCCTGCTCGTGGACCCGTTCTTTGTGGACGGGGTTGCCTCACCAACATCGGTATACGAGAAGATTGTGGACCTTAGGCCTCTGTCTAATAATCCTCCTAGTGGTCTTATGACGATTCGATTTAAATTGCGCAGGATCTTGACACGAAGTTGATGCCACTTGATGTCGAAGCGGACCCAATGAAGATTATACAACTGGGTAAATCTCTTATGGAAGAGGGAGGAGTGCAAAGCAAGGTCCCCTCCAAAACACACCTCAACAGCAATCACCTTCATCGTTGCTACTTGCTGACATGTCTAGGCTGCATAAGTCAATGGTATGGAGTGGGGGCCTCGGGGTAGATAGCTGGTAATATTACGTCGATTTTGTGGCAGATAGCTTGCATTGTGTACATAGATCAATCGAAGTCCTTTCTCGGAGCCTACGGGCTTCAGCAATGAATTTCCATCATACAGTGACCAGACCAGTCCTGGGAAATAATCGAGTCCTTCCATCTCACGGTTTCCGAGTAAATGCCTTGGTTGAGATTGCGCTCAGAACGGCTGAACTTGAAGTCTCTATGCGCCTTGTTTTCATAAATACGGAAATATCAACAAGTCATTCTTGCATATCTTGCCGCTATCTCCGAATTAATGGTTGGGTTCGTGAATTGGTTCGCTGTCTCAATGGCTCACGATGACGTCCATAATGGGTGAACGGCATTCCCCTCGGCTGCTTGCTTTCATGATTGCCGGCAATGATTTTCCCACCATAAGATAGACACATCAACATCGCACACCGCTCCAAATCATCATATCCTACGCAGTCATGCCCGAGAACTTTGGCGACGCCGAGCAGCGAAAGGAGGACCCGTCAGGGCACGAACAGCGCTCCGATCAAGAAAAGACCGTTCAACGTAATCCACACCCCGACTTCAGCAAAGTCGAAGCGAGTCGTCCAGACTGGGACCCGAAAAGCGAATGGCATTTCACCAAGACCAAGCAGCCAGGGTGGAAGCTGGGACAGGGTGCCAATGACGGCGGGGCGAGCCTGGGGAAGAAACATGTCGAGATTGATCCGTACGAAGAAGGCAGGCCGGCGGTATTCAATTACAAATTGTTGATCAGTGGTATTATCCCAAGACCAATTGGCTTCCTATCTACCCGCTCAGAAGACGGTATGTACAACCCACCGCACTCACAAAAAACAAATCCCCCAAATATCAATACTAACAGCAAAAACCCCTACAGGCACCTCTACAAACCTCGCCCCCTTCTCCTACACCCAAGTCATAAACCACGACCCGCCCCTCTTCACCATCGGCTTCGCAGGCGGCTTCTCCAACGCAAAAGACACCCTGCGCAACCTCTCCGCCACGAAGGAGTGCACCATCAACCTGATCTCAGAACACTACCTCGAAGCCGCAAACGCCACCTCCATCAACGCTCCCTACGGCATCTCAGAATGGAGCCTCTCAGGCCTCACCCCCGCACCCAGCACCGACGTGAAACCCAGCCGGGTGAAGGAAGCGGTGTTTTCCATTGAGGGGAGGTTGGTGTCGACGCAGGAGTTTGAGAGTAAGGTCACGCCGGGGAGGAAGACGGGGGTGTTGGCGATTGTGGAGGGGGTGAGGTTTTGGGTTAGGGAGGATGCGATTAATGAGGAGAGGAATGTTATTGATCCGGCTGTGTTGAGGCCGATGAGTCGGTTGGGGGGGATCATGTATGGGAGGACGGTGGAGGGGGTGGAGCTTTTGAGGCCGGATTTTGGGGAGAAGGAGAGGGAGGGGGAGGTTGGGGGGTTGAAGAGGGCGAAGGTGGAGGGGCAGTGAGGTTGTGGCGGGGGGAATGATGCATAAATGTAGTAGAGGTTATGGTATAGCATATATAGATGTGAGATGTCTACTCTTTTGGACTCCTACTACTTCCCATGTTTAGCGAAAAACGCTCCCATCTGCTCATCGAGCCATTTCAGATCCTCCTTGCTGTCACCGGGCCCACCAGCCCAATGACCCCATATCGATGGGAAGACTCCCAATTGCCCAACCCCTGACTTCATATTCGCAACTTCATACTCCGAATCTTCTGGCCTGCATGAAAGCATGGGTGTTAGCAAAGCCTGCTTGAACCGCAGAACCAAGGCTGATCTTACGGGAAGTACAAATCTGTCTTTGAGGGAAGCACGAGGGTCTTCGTCTTGATGCTCGCCATTGCCTGCTCGAAATTGCCGTTGTAAGGTTCTTGGAGAGAGCAATCGGCGCTTTGCCACGTTTGCAACATCACGAGTAAGTTCTCGGGATCTGCCATGATAATATCAGATATGAGATACGTGGAGCTCAAGGGACTTATATACCTTTCGAAGTGGACCAAGCCTCCCAAAAGCCTACCATGAACGACTCCAGATCTTTGAAACCGAAGTCTTTCTCGTGAATTTTTTCGCGGTAGAAAGCCTGGCTGAAGCCCCTATACACAATGTCTGTGAGCGACCAAGCCTCAACTACCTCTTCTAAGGGTCCACCTACCACCCAGCATAACCCCTCCCAAAAGCCTTCAACCCTACCGATCTCTCCTTCTCAGTCCACTTCCTCTTCTCATCCCTCCCCTCCCCCTTCACACCACCTCCCTTAGTCCCCCCACTTTCAATCCCCTTCGCAGCCAGCAACGCACTCTTCACCCCCTCCAAAAACACCTGATTATGTAAACTCGTCCTCGCACTGCCGCAGAAGGGGACGGCCAGGTCTGCAAAGTTGGGGAACTGCGTTATCCATTGGTACGTCTGGCCAGCGCCCATGGACCATCCTAGGACTGCATAGAGGTGTTTGATGTGGAAGTGTTCGGTGACGAGTTTGTGCTGGGCGCGGACATTGTCGTGGAAGGAGACGAAGGGGAAGGGGTGGCTGTAGTTGGTGTTTGAGGGAGAGGTGGATTGGCCGTTACCGAAGAGGGCGGGGATGATGATGAAGAACTGAAAGGGTTCAGAAGTGTTTCGAGGATGAGCACGATCGTCATGGAAGGCGTGCCTTTTTGGGGTTTAGAGTCTTGTCCTCTCCGATTAGCCAGATGTTGTCTGATATCGCTGTTCGGGCGTTAGATCGATGCCATCTTAAGTTAATGGGGAGAGCAAACCTCCTGAGTACCAGGTCGGATAGACTATAGCTGGTGACTTTGGATCTCCGAATGTCTTGTAGGCAATATGGGCATTAGGGAGAGTGCTGCCGCATTGGAGATGCCAGTCTCCCAATTGATAGGTCTCGTAATCTTTCTCTGCCATTGAGGAGGGAGGTTTTGCTGTGAGAATACGCCAGATTGACTCGCAAGGTTGGAACCACCATCTCTACTCCTGAACGAGTGATTGCTTCACCAAGAGCATTTCCCCGCGATGCTTATCTATCGATATCAGGCCGGAGTTACTTCGGCCCCTTTCGTCCGTTAAGTTGAGCTTGTCTCGATTAGGAAGGATGAGTAATGGTCGATCCTCAGTGGAAGTTCCAGAGATCAGTCTTGCAGACAACAGTTCAAGTCTCAGATTCATTGTTCAGACTTGCTTCGTTGCTCCAGATACCGAACCCGTGGAGCTTTCCGGGAAAGTCTCTCGACTTCCGACCATGACAACCATCCTACACTTGGTGGAGGTTCGACTGGTCTTAATGGCCAGAAGATTGGCATGATGATCGACAACTTGTATGTGTCGGGATGGCAAGGTCTCAAAGTGCAGCATGAGTATGAAGCGCTAGAGATACGAGATACGAGATACGCACAATGGACACCGTCCATCACGATTTGTGAGACATGGCAATGCTCCCGCCTGTGTGACCATTGCGCTTTCACGAGTGGAAGCTTACCGTGTCCTTGAGGTTTGTCACAGTACAGCCATCTATGGAATTCAACCTTTCCTTTGTCCTTTCATCGTCTCATATGAGGCTCAAATATCCGTGTTTTATTTCGCTCTCGATGCGCCTGCACAGCCTTGTCCTAGATAGCTAATACATTGCACTATCTCGCACTGAGAACACCGAGTTGCAGGATACGAAACGAGATGCCTGTGCTGCTTACGGATCGAGGGATTGGGAAAATACATAACGATGAAGTACCGCGCCTCAGCAGGCTGAAACTTCGCCGTCCGCTACCTAATCATACACATTCACAGATTCAGATCCATGGCAGGTCACAGCTGCTATATACGGTCACATCGATCTAGATATACACCAGTTGAAATAAATCTAGTCAATCGTTAATCTATCCACTAGGTAGCATCAAATACTGCCGAATATTGAAAGTTGATCAGAACGTTCCTGCTGCTTCCTCTTCACCCAGTCAAAGAATACGATCGCTTATCCTTCAGGAGTTGCCATCAAATGCTGCCATATTCGGAGCAAGCTTCAATGCAGAAGAAAGAAATGCGGTAAAGGCGAGTGAAGGCACATTGACATTCCGCGAGATACAGAAAGCGTGAATGCGTGCTACGCGAAGACATTGATGTCGACTGCTACTGGGACGACGTCATAGAAGTGCACAAGAGATCCAGGATTTTGCAGTTTCCCTCGTACGTATACCACTGCGTCACTTAAGTAAGGTATCTTACGTATTGTTGTATTCACATTCACATTGACATCCAGGGCTTGGCACCCGCTATCGTTTCTTCTTCATCTATTCATACTTCGAACCCTTCCTCAACAAACACTCTTGAATCCATCTTACTCCCTGGAATTTCCTCTGCACACGCTCGAGATTGATTGCGATCACAACACAAACAAATTATCCAAGGTTTATCTCTCAACAAGTATCCACTCGTCCATCGCTCTGTCCCTAACCTTAACACTACTTTTCCACGTTCAGAAATACTGTGATCTCGATAACCACAGCGACCCTCCAACAATGCGCCAGACCCTAATCCCGCACAGCTTGCTGTTATTGGCGATTTCGGTGCCGCTTGAGCAGATGCGTAACATAATTCACCGTTGCAGGTTCTCGTCGACATCATGTTCGCATTTCTAAAGAAGGTTCGCTGGCCATCACTGGCCACTCGTATCAAATCCGATCTCAAGGCCTGGAATCTGCTCCACAGATTCACAGAGGTAAATAATCAAGAAATAGAAGATACCTTAGTGTACGGAATCCCAAAGGACAACGCCGTGGTACAGACATCACTTCATGCATTGCAAGGTCGATCACCTTCTTACATAGATAGCAAGAAAGTTCATAACGTGTGTTATCTTCTCCCTTATTCGTACCTCTGTCGATGCTAATATTTGCATGATCTTATGCAGACTGCGCATAAGCGTTCAGAAGTTGCAATTGATGACACTGTTATGCAACCAGCTGCGGCTATAGTGTTAGCATTTCCTGGAATCGGACAAAAGCATACAATTGTAGGGTCCACTGCCACGGAATTATCCTCTGACTCGCCTAGATCACTGCCAGTAATCCACAGTCTGAGCGAAAGATCCAAGGGCAAGTTGACGGCGGAGGCCAGAGCCGGTATAGGCTTTCACCTCACACATACAGAGGCCACTAGGTCTGCACCAGAGGAAGATAAGCCACCAGAAGAGAATTCACGGGATAACCCTAGCGCTACCCACAAAATCAGTCACAGACATAGCGAAGCTGTGGCAGGTGGTGATGCTTTTAAGCAACACTTGGATGTGGACACAGCTCAGGCAAGGACTATTTTCCTACAAAATGTGAGAACCGGATATTTTGAAGCACAAGCAATTCCCAAATTTGTCAATATCACCAGCCTGTCTATTCCATGTGAAGGCTTCGCACACTTGGCAGCGATGTTCTCGACTCCAGTCTTATTCAAGGATATTGCCAACTGTCGACGGGGAGTAAAGGGGGTCCAACAGACAGACGCAAAGCTTGAAGATGTGAAGCTTGGTCGAGAAATTAATGACGGAAGAGCCAGGAAGAAGTGCGATGATCGGTACAAGAACATCCATTCCAGTAATATCAGTTTAGAATTCGAACAGCGGAGGAACGGACGTCGCAAAACTTTGAAAAGGGCAAAGAAGGCAAGGAAGCGTGAGATACGTGTCCAACTTCCCAGAGGCGAGCACCCCTACTGCAGTCATCGCGCAGTCACAACCAAGCAAAGAGAATATCGTTCCCCTCTCAGAAGGCTTCCTTGCACATGCGGCGCACCTCATGCAGTTCCACACGCGAAGGAGTGGAAATCTTCGCCCGCTGAGGACGGCTGGGATGAAAGCCTCCGGGAGGGCGGCAGTGCAATTCGTAATACCAAGAACGTTACCTTTCGGAATCCAATCGTGACAAGAGTTCGAGTCTTCGAGGAATGGTGGGAGGAGGAATATGGTCTTAGCGATCGTTATCATTCGCGTGGTCCCTTCTGCAAGTCCACGGACCTTTCCACAAAGGCAGATGACGATCGGGATATCCAGAGCAAGGGTAATCTTGCACCACAACTTTCAGACAACTTGACACTTGCTGCATCGAATGCAATCGCTAACACTTCGGACCCGATCAATGGTACAGCGAACAGGCCTCCAGAGAGGGCGGTCCCCCCTACTTCAGACTCGATCAAGAATACAGCGAAAAGAACTCTCGATAGGGCAATGGCCCACAAGATTAAGATATGGTGGGAATCAATGTATAAGTGGTACGCTTCCGGAGCCGCTCCAGCCATCGCTTCTGGAGCTCTCATGAGAAATGGGGAGCCGGAGACGGCATACTACGAGCCTTTGACATAATGGTGACAGACCTGGGGGAAGATCCTGGATGGTTGGACCCCGAGGCGGATGCAGAGATGTCAGACCCGGGGGAAGATTCTGAGATGTCGGACGCAGAAGACGACATTAGCCCTAGTCCGCCAACTCTCGCCTTGCTTGGTCAACTTGCTCTACCGCCTTCAGGCTTTGAAGCTAGTCCTGGCCGCGTTACCACATTCATACAACGAGAACAATTGATCATCTGCAGACCTATTCAATAAGAAAGCCACCTTTTCGGTCAATACCAAAGACACAAACCTTCATACCACTCCTCAACCTCCTTGCAATACTCGCCGCCTCGAGCGCAACCCACACCTGCAGATGAAACTAATTTACAGCGGACAACAGCTTGAAAATGACAATCGTGGACTCCCATCCAACCGAGCCAATGTTCGCCAACGACGATGAAGCATCTATCACTGAGGGTAAAGGTCTTTGATCACGGTATGCAGTAGCGCCAAAGAGTATAATACAAGGAGACCAGTTGTTTTTGTCGAAGTGCCAAGGCGAAGATACACCCATGTTATAAAGTGGGCATGATGTTTACCTTGGCATGCTGACAGACAGTGATGTCGTGACATAGCATCTCACCTTTCCATTAAGAAGTCCAAACATCGAACAAGATATACGATTAGGGTGCGAGACTGGGTACGAAATCATGTATTCCAAGAGGAATCCGTGGCAAGCGGCACGTGCGCAGGACTATCGATCGTCCTGGATATTACTCAGATACGCAAATGAGACGAAGACAGACAACAGCATAGAATATTTTTCGACATTGCGATTCAGGCAATATGCCTCGTGTCCTTGCAGAAGCATGATGTGTCCAAGTCCTCCATGGCCTCATACGAAGCTCCTGTTGCAAGGCACAGATTTTGTAGAGCAGGCAAGTGTTGGCTGACGCACGGCGGAAACGCAAGGTGAGCAGATCCATCGAGGCTTTCTATTCGAGTTGATTCAAGCGAGGGGATCAAAATGGTAGGAAACGGATCGATTTGTTGCCCTCGAGAATGATACGTGGAAGATTTGGACCTCTGCAAGCTGGAAATTGGGTCGAAGGGTGAAGCTGTAGGTGGCTGAGTGAAAACGGGGTGACTCAAGGAAGTTTGTACTTGAGTCTTAGTGATCACTTCGCTACCTTTGCTTTTGGTATTTGACAGTCTGTTCCTGTCCAGAACACTTTACTTGCAGTCGAGGATCTTGATATCACTCGGCTCATGACACATGGCAGCATGCCACAGACAGAGTCCTCCAGCCTCAATCTATGGAGTAGTGATGATCTGCGGGCTATATGGCGAAATCGAATAGGAGTATAAGTACAATCACAAGCCCATCCGACAAAAATAACGTTTCTCGTAGACAAAAGACCACTTCAAACTTCCCAGATAAGCGTCCCTATGCGCATGAGATCGTATAAGCTCTCAAAGAAGGCGCAAATTGACAGTCTATTTCTCCCCCCCAAAAAGAGGAAGATTTGAGTAACGGAGGCGGACGATGCGGTCACTTTGTTGGACGTTATAGTCGACACAAGACGGAAGAGCTCTTGTTAGGACCATTCCAGAGAATGTGAAAGGTTTTAGCGAGCCAATTACTTTTCTGTTGGGGCCTACCGAAGTGGATGCTGGACGTTAGTTGATATGGACGAAGATTGTTGCTTGCAGAACGCAGGTTGCTAGGTATGGTGGTGTCGGGCGTAACGACGTTGTACGAAGCACAGCCTCTAGTTATCATATAGCATCGACCATAACAGACCTCACTCGAAGCCAACCCCTAAATACACTCACTCCATGCGAAGCATTCCCGTCACCAAATGGTAAATCATCAATCCCACTCCCACTCCCATTCCACCCTTTCCTCCGCAGCAGCCCACTCCCCCTCCTCCACAACCTCGGCATCCATCCATTCCCCAACCCAACCCATCACCTATCCCGTCCCTCCCTACCCAAGCCAAGACCAACTCCCACTCCCACTCTCCCTCCAAATCACAACCTCGGCATCCCTCCATCCATCCATCCCCCAACACAACACAATCCAACGCAATCCATCCAATCCATCCCCAAATCACCCCTCCCATCCCATCGCTCCCTCCTCACCAACCCAGTCCATCCATCAACTCACCAATCCCATCCCCCCCTCCCGTCCCCAACTCCAACACAACACAACCCCCCGCCCTTTCCAAAAGTGCCGGCATAAGGCTAGCATGCGTATCCAAAGGGATAAGGAGTTACGAAGATCCCCACAACCCATACCCAGTTCAGAAAGGGGGATAGCCAATAGAAAGGTTTGGAATGGAGGTAGGCAACTGTAACGGCACTCGAAATCCAATCCGGTTCCCCCGGATTACAAATGCAGTAGTTACATATGCAGCGGTCGTGCTTTGCATTTGCATTTGCAGCGTACATACGTGCATGCGTGGAGGATGCGTGTAGGATGCAGGATGGCTGGATGCAGTGCAGATGAAAGAAGGCATAGATCGCCATTCACCACTCAGCTCCATCATTCCTCACCCTTACAAACATTAACCACACCAAAAATGGAGAACCCATCAGTTGTGCATACAACGCCGTCCGGCCCGAAGACCCTTACTCTAGAACTAGAATCGAAATTAATTCTATTCCATGCAGCGGAGCAAGTCCGACATGAATCCATCGTAGAAACACCTCCCTTACGTACCCAATGCACAATGACGATTCATACCGCATACATACACAACACAACACGACCAAAACCCTTCACTCCATACTATACTCCTATTCTACGCACAACGCTGATCCCCCCTAACCCACCTCACACCGCACCTCACCTCACCCCATCTCCACAGCCCGACGATCCCACTCCGAAACAAACGCACTGATCACAACAGAATACGAAGATCCCCACCTCCCTCCTCCACAGTACACCAATCCCAAACCAAACCAAAGTCCAAGTCCAAAGTCCAAAACACAAAGCCAAAACCTACCTAAGTAAGCTCCATCTCCTTTCCCCAAACCGCCGATCACTTGCCGATCCCCCTTCCACCTTCTCCCGTCCTTCTAGCGTCCTGATCGACAACCTTCTAGCGTCATCCCTAAGATCCACCTCACGATCTCAACGTGCGCTCCAAGACGCTAGAAGCCTACAGAAGCCTTCTAGAAGGCTTCTACTCGTGGTTAGCGAGATTGGCGTCCTAAGGGTTTCTGGATGGGGTGTGGTGGAGGGCGATCTTGTTAGACGACGTGTACCTTACCTTTCGGAGTACGTTCCAAGGTCCCCTCGAATTTTTGCAGGTCAGGTGTACATTGCTAGGATGGAAGTAGTTGCTGGTCTAGATCTTGGAAATGAGGAGCTGCATCCGTCTTTTGTGGCTGAGCTTTACGATTGTTGGAAGTGGACGCCGAGACACGGTTTGAAGTTGCGGAATCGTGACGAATTAGTTCTAGTGGGGATGAGCCGCTGACCTGATGGATATCGAAGCGGAACGGGCACAATTGCAAGTGTTGAGTGCGTTTGGAGGCATCGCTTTCGAACGGAGTCTATTGTTTCATGGCGACATGATGAAAGTGTTGGTACAAAATCTATATAAATACCCAAGAAAGCCAGCGCGCCTTTTGCCGTAGTGAACGTTCCAAATCTATAGTCGTGATCGTGTGACAGAAGTAAATCGCCCAGAGTCTATCGAGATCGTTGTTGATACAGATGAAAGTGGTCGACAGAGAAGATGATGAAAGTGCCCTGTGGTATGTCGCGCTCCGTGAATAATACATGTTCAAATAAAAGCGATGCGGAAAGTCGCACTCAGCCAAATAGAACCTCTTTCGACTCAGCCTGTGCAACTTCTCTCCAGTCGACGTCGCCTTGCCCAGCGTCGCTACGCTGCCAAACTTTTTCGCAGACTTCCCAGGCTGTGACAATGTTGTTCATGCCTTGGCGAGTCTCAAGGTGGCGGAAGACGGTCCGGGCAACATTCCTGTCCACATCTTCCACAGCCTCGCATGCTGCGGTAAAAAGTGGCCACACTAGCGTCGCCATGGGGCCCGAGAAGATGACCACCCGTAGGCATGCCTGCAAGGTCTGCTTGCAGGGTGTTTGCACTTTGGGATCCAAGCGGGGATAACCGAGGATCATGCGATAAAGAAACACGAAGCAAGCTTGCTTGTGTGCCTCGGCATTATTCAGGATCGACTGTAAGCGAGAGTCATCGGCCGGGTTCTCGGTCGTAATGACGGAAGGAGGAAGCTTCGGTATCCATTGCTGCAGAGCGAGTTCAATACTAGTCGTGTTGGTCTCGAAATCGGCCCGCATGTTGTTGGCCTTGTCATGGCCGGGACTTTGCCGTTCTTCTTTGTCGAGATTCCGCTTGACGTCCACTAGACTAGCTAGTCGGTGGATGATGGGCCACAGGTCGGCGATGAGGCCAAAGAGGGTGTCCACCGAGGCCATGGGCGAGTGGTCATGGACCGAGATGAAATCTTGAGCCGTGGGTACCAAGATTGTTCCAGACATGGGCGACGAGCCGAAAGAAAGCGCTGAAGCTACATCAAAATACCGAAATGCCCTTTCGAGGAATGCACTGGTTGGACCACGCTTCGTCCTTCGTTCTCGCATTATTGAAAGTGCTCCTCTCAAATGACTGTTCAGAACTGTCGAAGAGCCACTGCGTACAATCTGGTATGCTCTTAGCTAGTGTCAAAGGTTATGCAATCAAATTTAAAAGCTCACCTCATAGTATAATAGAAGAATGATCACAGCCAAAACCTCATCGCGATTACCTTCATCTTTATGCGCAATGAGGCCTGCGAGCCCCTGCAGAGCTTTCGAATGCAGATCTAGCGCTCGTTCTTCCACGTGCAATCCACGGTGTTCCAAGTGGGCGCTTGAGATGGCGTAAATTGCATTCAATAAAGGCGGACTCTTTCTCGCCATGGGCAATACTAATTGTCTGAACGGGTTGCCGGAGTCTTCTTTGAAGACTATCAGGTGACTTAAGACGTTGCAGAAGTGATCCAAAAGACCTCGACGTGATTCTCGGCTAGTGTATTCGGAATAAGGGGGTAGGCTAGGAGACTGCGCGTGGATACTAGGAGTGAAGTCGTATGGAGAGCCACCGGGCTGGGGAGAAAGGAAAGCACTTGTGGGATCTGGATATGAGCTACTCCTTGACAAGGCGGAAGGTGGTGCGGTGAACATTTCTCGCGTCGTGACAATATCTGGATCATATTGGGGAGGATCCCTGGCGAAGTTATCGAGCGAGTCCATCTGAATATGTTTCACTTCATCAAGGCCTGGGGAATGTCGAGAATAATGGTCAAGAGTGGTGAAAGGAGGTAGCGGGGATCCCATATCTCCGAAGGTGTCGCTTCCACAGCTCGAAGCAGAATCACTGAAGACCGAGTCCGCACTATGAACTTCCCAATTTTCAGCAATGGCCGGAAGCGGTGGCGTAGGTGATCCGGAAAGGATCGACGAACCCGAACTGGAGTCGTGACGAAGGGCCTGAAGGCGATCATGGAAACCATAGTGTTGTCCTGGTGCAGTTGTTGGAGGCCTCATTCCCATATGTTCGGGGTTGGAAACGGTTCTTCTCCTCTTCCGGGGTTTGACAGGCTCATATTCACACCTCAAGCCTCGCTCGAGACATCGATCACAGTGTGGGCGCTCTTCATTACACTTCTTCTTTTTCTCTTTACTGAGCTATGGTCAATATACACAAGAGCTTCATAGGGTAACGATGGTTGACCTACCAGTGTACACATCCTAAATGGACCAACAAAATCAACAGTCAGCCTGGATGTTCTTCTTGACCTGAAAACGGGCCTTCTATGGGAAGGCTATGGCGAAGTGCATAAGTGCTTACCGGCCCTTGAGCGCCGCTTGGGAATCTTAGCAGGTACTGGTCGGTGGTAGAGCAACATCATAGATGGCGAGCAGTCAAACATGAAAAGCAGTCAGTGGCGGATACCACAAAAATTGAGGATGATATCTAAAGAGAGTAGATGTGACAGGGAGGCGGCCTTTAAGACAGATATGTGGATCAGTCACTGATCAGAGTCAACTTTGATAGCTTTCCCGACTTGATACACAGGGTATGAGGTTTTAAGACCAAAGTAGAATAGACGGGGAAGATATAGGCGCAGGAATATAGAGGAAGCATCTGGCTGGTCTTGCGGGGTTGAGAAGATATTTGTGGTTTCCTAGAGGTGGAAAGAGCACGAGATGTGTGGGGCTTTGCTCGAGAGTTAGCGTGGAAGATTGATTGCAGGGTTCTGTCCGTGATGCACCACCTCCTGTCAGGGTGAGAAACGGGGGACGCCATGTTGAGTTTTGGCGATATCCACTCCTTGGATTGGCAGTGGCTGCTTCAGAGTTGCCGGGGTATGGGGAAGATGTACGGAGGAAGTGATCTTCAACTGGCTTTAGGCTTAAGGCTGGCCATGACACACTAGAGCGCTAGTGCTGCAGCTAAGGCGAACCCCTGTCTTCCACTTGACAGGGCTTGCAGTCCTGATCGGCAGCTCGGTTGACCGTCCTTCGGGGCAAGCGTTGAGATCATCTCCGCCTTAGGATTCGGACCCCAGCCTATCTCTTGCTGCTGTCGTTCGATCATTGGAGCATCAGCGTTTTGATCGGCATCCTTCTAGAGACCTTCTAGAGCATTGCCTGAAGGGAACAGACAGGCATCATGGAAGCCACGAAGAAGGATCGGTGAAGCGCTTGTGGTGACCATCCCACAACCCTATCTCATCTGCTTCGAAACATACGGACATCATCTACAGCACCAGGAAGGGAAGGTCCTAGACTGGCGTCAGTTGTTAAGTCTGAGCATAGAGTTCATCGGGGCGCCAGAAATAGCTGAAACGTTTCTTGAGCATCTGCTCATGGTGCTATGCGTTTCGCACATTTCATGCAGCAGCAGGGTGTGTACTCGCGTTTCTCGATGCGAATGGGAAACTCTAAATGGAGTTGTGACGCAGAGCTTGGGATCTTGCTTGAGCGACTATGCCGTACTTGGTATGGTAAACTTCGTTGCAGAACTGTTCCTTACTAAGAATACCACAACTTGAAACAGGAAAGCCGCGCCTTCGGACTGGACACTGGACAGTCAAGCGGTTGTTCAGTGCAGTGCCATCAGTGGCACTCTTAGCGTACCTGCAAGAAGCTTGGCGTCCGGCTAGCACGACTCCTCCCATTGGATCTTGGTTTGCGTCGCTTCTGACCCCATGATTGAGAGCTAGCTCTTTCGGGTAAGAGCCCACGAGCTACCGTACTGCCGCGCGATTCATCTTCCATGGAACGTCCCAAGAACATTCCACAGATTCCATGGTTTTGATTGGTCAACGAAGTCCCTGATGATCATTCGTTGATCAAGGATCCGCAGGTTTTACCTAGCAACCTTCCAACATCCTATCAATGTTGCCGAACCCTCGATCTGATGAGATGCCTCATCAGAGCTTCGGGGATGCGCACATGAATTGCTATAACGCGTGGGACTGTGATCCTAGTGCCCATTTAGATTGATCTTGGGTTGCCAATTTGCCAGTACATCTGTAGATTGAAATATCGTGGCCATTATGCCAACAGTGCGTTGAGTGATATTTCAACCAAGGAGCTTTGTCTCCGGCGTACAAGCTTTGTAATGATGACAGCTACAGTCCACGATAACTTATTAGTCCATTCCCACGTCTCGTCAACGGTGGTACGCATACGAAGCCTAGTAAGAGGTGACTCGCGGATGATTGGTAGTAAAATCCCCTCGAGTTCTCACATTGTCGGATAGGGCAAGGCCTGCTGACCGTATAACGTTCGTCCACTCGCCACTTTACAGTAGAAGCGCTGCAAGTATCTCCAATCAATGAGCTACATCGTCGATGCGCCCTCTATCCAGAACATCACGGGGTCCCGGGCTCTAGCAATATCTGGCGAGATGATAAGATAATTCGCATGCCACCCAAGCCGGGAGCCTCAGTTGCGAATATTGTAGATGGCGACCAGTATCCTTTGCCTCTCCAACCATTGCGAGCGTTTTGATCTTTCCTCCGGCGTCATAGCTTCGGTGATTTCGGTAAGCCTTACGAAGTCAGCGCCGTAGGGTTCGTCGTTTCAGGCCATGTAGGCTCGCTCTAAGGCGATCAAAGCTTATTAGCAGTTTCACACAACCCTTAGCTCATGCTATTTCGATAATACTGCACACCCTTGCGCGGCTTCGTGATTTGCTATTTTTGTATATTCTTGTTTGAACGACATCTCGATACTCCCATGAGCAATTGCTTGTATGTCTTAGCCTTTTGACTGGTTTCAAGGATTACAAAATCAAAACAAGTTGATTCCATCATATAGATTATGGTACCGTTTTCGCTTCCCTGTGCCCCGATAGGTATTCGGCAGGCGGGAGAAAACTTTGAGGCTCGTTGAGTATCTCCATGTTTGTGGGGGAACTGGCGACGATGCCCAATCACAGCGAGGGTTTTGTCTGTATAGCCAAAAAACAGAATCTTCATACGATTGTAGAACCACAGAATCGTAATTCCGTGCCAACCAAGTTCGTCGAAAGTTGCCGCGATGACGGCGCAAGAAGCACCGGGGGAAGTGACCAAGGGTGTGGAAGATGAGCTTGATGTCAAATGCCTTGCCAGGATGTGGCCATGAAGAACAATAGTTGGACTTTTGCAGCCTAATTCGTGCGAAGTTCCTTGGAATCAAAAGTCAGTCTTAGTTGCCACGTAGTGCGTGCGGCTTTTCTGAAGACAGGGTCGTTTCTGGATTAGATATCGCTTCTCCACAACTTGAACAGACCGGAAAATTGATAATCGCCTCTCCCCACGGTCGGGAATATCATGGGAGACTTGTCGCTTGGGTATGCTGCTTTCGTGTTGACATGATCAATGCTTCCATCGTTACCCCAGATAACTGGCGGTAGAACGATGCAGGACCTCAGTGGTGGGCTTGTCGAACGCTTCTTCCAAAGTCAACCTTGGGTGGACCTGTTGGCGCTTTTCCTATGATTGGATTCGGATAGCGGCTACCAAAAGGTTTGAGAATACAACGTTTGGCTCAGAGCAAGATGCTTTCTTTGAGATCTTTCGGCTGTATGCTATTCCTGGTGAGGGAATTGTGGAGGACTTGTGACCGTCGAGTTGCTCGATGGGGGATTGAATACTGGGTATGATGTGTCACACAGTGAAAGATAGGAACAGGTTGGCCGCGAGCAGAACTATGGGAGGCCAATTCAAAGTCTACCTGGAGCTGTCCCAGGTTTAGGCTCATATACTAAAGTGATCAAGGTTGTCGTTGAAAGCTCGGAGTGGCCCTGCGAATAGATCGAGGCAAAAGACAGAGATGCCAATTACAGCCTTGGAACGCACTATCGTTTCCAATGTAATGGCATGATCGGGTATGACAGATTGGAAGGTTGATAGACCGATTGCTATTTGCATGGCTGTCCTGCTCTTCGCAGATAGAAATATGATGGATCCATCCCCCCGGAAAACCACGCATGAGAGGGATACGTAGGTATCCAGGTTGGCTAAAGCGATTGAGTCCAGCTCTTGCAAGATTCTACAAAGCAGCCAATCTTTGAGATCAACAAACTCAAAGCAACCAGCGCCAACATACCTCACCCTGACAAGGTGGCCACTCCTAGAGACAAAAGAGTTAAGGCATTATCTTGGCTTGGCCTCACCGAGTCTCAGGAAGCAGCATTTCTATCTGTCTCTAGTGAGCTGACTATCGAAAGGGAGGATCTACAGCCTGTATTCACGGCCTGGGAGTGGGCTGGCCGGGCCAGAAAGTTTTTTGATAATGCTTTAGTCCATGCGCGGTCCAGAACAGGGCACGAAGGTATGGTTTCTTGTCTGTTGTGTGGTTGGGAAGTGCATCTTTGCAGATGTCGATGGACTGTTGGCGTAATCTGAGAATGACCAAATATTTGCACCAGCGTTCTCTGAGCAAAGTGGCAGCTATGGAAGGATATACGCGCAGAAGCAGAGGACATAGGTTAAAGCCGGACTAGACGAGGTGGAGGTTGCGGCTCTGCGAGAGGATACAAACCAGCCACCAGATTCTGTTCCAAGCACAAAATGCAAAGATCTTATGAGGCAAATTCCGTTAGGGCAGATTTCACTGAGGGGGTTGAACAAGATAGAACAGAGAAAGACTCTTTTTGCCCCAAAGCAGGCACTCCTTGGGATGTACTGGAAAGATCCATACTTATGAGAGGTCAAGATGAGCCATATCACACAAGATAGTCGAGCATAATCCTGCCCTCAAATGACTGTTGAGGATCAGATAACCTTGAACAATGCTGATATTCCTATCTTCTCCCGGAAGGACAGTCATTGACCTCTGACATCGGCCTGCAGGCATAGAAACCAGAGTGCTCTCACAACAATAGTCCGTGAATGGCCACACAGTCCCTGTCAATACATCTGGCACCTTGTCATCAGGTACGCACTCGTCTGATCTCGTCTAATCCCGAACTACTGACAGAGTCAAACGTGATAGCTTCCCGTGCGCCCCCACGTCGGAATTCGGTTGAATCTTCGTGCAGGTCGTGCAGGAACACCATATAAAGGGTCAAGCGCCGCAGAGTTCCGCTGTAGAATATGTAGAAACTAACGTATGAAGATCCATTGGGATTGCCTTTTTTCTTCGTCATATACGTGTGTTCGAAGAGCTGATAATGGAACAACTTTTCCGAGCTTATCTCTCTTGCTGTCGTTACACCAAATTTAGATATTGGATGAATATGTAACACGTCGGAAGAAGTTTGGAGCTCGCCATACTGAGCATATCGCTACTAATTGTAAAGTCATTCAAACAATTTCACACTGCACTCCCAGTGGCCCCTCGGCCTATGATAAATCCGAGCACTTGGCAAGCTAGCAATTGTTCGGGATCAGTGAATAATTTAGTACCTCAAGTAACTCTTTCCAACCATAAAGTCACTATTTCTACGCTTGCATCTTCGCCACTCCTTTCTCCTACACAGTTCCGATGGCATCACCGCCGGCATCGTCGACAGGCTCGACAAAGCTTGACGGCGCCATACATAAGACTGCGGCCAACACCCCAGAGAAGCTCAGCGGTCTAGCGTTGTATTCGAGATTCGCTCTTGCTGGTGCAGTCTGCTGTTCCGTCACCCATGGAGGCCTCACGCCTGTCGATGTGTATGAGCGCACTCAAGCCTCACAGGATTCAATTGCTGATGATTGTTGCTTTAGGGTGAAGACACGGATACAACTCGACCCAGTCACCTACAACAAGGGCATGATCGGAGGATTTCGCCAGGTCGTTGCAAAAGAAGGTGCTGGCGCTCTAATGACCGGTTTTGGTCCTACTGCTGCTGGATACTTCTTACAAGGCGCCTTCAAATTTGGGGGATACGAGCTCTTCAAGCAGCAGTCCATCAACTACCTTGGCTATGAGACCGCATCAAACAACCGAACAGCTGTTTACTTAGCTTCGTCCGCCTCGGCAGAATTCTTCGCGGACATCGCGCTCTGCCCATTAGAAGCCACCCGCATTCGTCTTGTCTCTCAACCGGATTTCGCAAGCGGTCTAATCGGAGGATTTGGGAAAATCGCCAAGCAGGAGGGCCTTGGTGCATTCTACTCTGGATTTGGACCTATTCTATTCAAACAGTATGTCTGTCAGCTGATCTTATCCTATCTTGATCACAGCTGATCTGATCCAGGGTTCCTTACACCATGGCGAAATTTGTGGTCTACGAAAAGTGCGTTGAAGCTGTCTACAAGCGCGTAGATAAGACACAGACCACTGGCGGCACCCAAACCATTATCAACCTCGGATGCGGTCTCATGGCTGGTTTCGCCGCCGCCCTTGTCTCGCAACCCGCAGACACAATGCTCAGCAAAATCAACAAGACCAAAGGTCTACCAGGAGAAGGCACTACAAGCCGTCTGATCAAGATCGCAAAGGACCTTGGATTACGCGGCAGCTACACCGGTATCGGGGCACGATTATTTCTTGTGGGTCTGATCACCGCCGGGCAATTCTCTATCTACGGTGAGCACCACATATAACAACCCAGGTTATCCAGTTAATAATAATGTAGGCGACATCAAAAAGGTGCTCAATGCTACGGGAGGTGTAGAATTGGCCAAGTAAAACATGGTGAGGGTTGAGTCATTGTAGGTCAATCTCTGCAAATCAATGTCTTCGTTCACTTCGATAGTGTATTGCTTCAATCACATTACTAGTTATGCTTGCATTGCATTTTAATAATAGGCACAAAGACGTTACCGTAACCGGTCACTTTACAGGAGTTTCAGAAAGCCCGTGGTGCATAGTGATAGCTAACTCCAATCCACCGGTGGTTACTTTGCTGCCGGTGCTCTTGCTCCTATATAATAAAATTGCTGATCATACTCCGTAGATAAAGAGGACTTGATACTTAGCTATCACAAACGTGGTTAGCGGCGTTGCTATGGCCCAAAGCCGCGAACAACAAATATCAACACGGAAATTTCTCTGACCGTCAATCTTTGCTCGTGCTGCTGATTTTTACATTGTCATTGCAGTCTGTAAGGTCGTGGGTAGCTGATCACACAGTACCGCGTAGGACTGCGCTTTTGCGATGGAGTCGACTTCAGTGGAAGACTTCCAAAATTACCACAACGACCAGCCTGGCGTAGAGATAGGCGGTCTCATTGACTCCTCGCCGAACCCCCATCATGGACTTTCACACAGCAGTAATCACGATACGGATGACGATGAAGCCTCGTTTTCTGATGCAGCCCACCACTCAAGTGGGTCAGATGAGGCTGTCTTTGATAATCCTTCTCGTGGCAGCTCCCCACGCACTTCTTCCGGCTCTGAAGATGACATATCCGTCCTTGAATCCCACTACGAGCCCGAGCGTCGGAAACCGTCGCCTTTCACACCCCTTAAAACTCGCTCAGCCTTCCGCAATCCCTCCTCCGTTCGCGCCATGCAGATGGAAACCACCCCACCACATTTAGCATCCCCTTCATCACAGCATCGACAGAAGCTCCACATGCCTTCGCGACAATGTACACCACGCTCCGCTCGCTCGCACCGCAGCGCCATGAATACGCCTTCAAAACTCAGCCCTTCCAAGACTTTGAAGAAGGAATATCCTCTCGTGTTGCTGCACGTTACGCTCCTCCCAATACCCTTAGACTATTCACAAGAGATAATGGAGAGTGTACTTCCTTCGTCGATATTGGAGAACTGGAAGATACTACAAGAGAAAGCTACAGACACCGTGCTCGAGCGCGGAGTCCTGATCCCGCATCCTAAAGAAGACTATGATCTGCTCGAGGAACGCTTGCTCGAATCTCTGGAGCTCAGGATACCTCGCATACTCAAATGCGGCCACTTCCACCTCTCGCCCGAGGAAGAAGCCGATGTAGCTGCGGAGTCGGATAATGACAGTCCAGACACTGATGCTAACGACCTAGACATCTGTCTTGACTGCGGAAGGCGTATACGTGATGGTAAGTATGGCAGTGCAGGCACAGGTAGCAAGAGATGGGATATCAAGCTCTTCGCAGCGAACGGCTTGATGCGCGCTGGAGCGTGGAGTGCGGCGTGGAGGGAGATGGAGAGGGTGGACGTTGAGATCCTGCCGTGGATGGAGGAGGATATGAAGAGGGAGCTGGAATTGAGGAGGGAAGAAGAGGAGAGAGCCAGGAGGGAAGCGAGGGAGGAGGGCGTGGGAGGGCTGGATGACGAGAGGTTAAGGGAGATCTATGGGGGTGATGCACAGGCTTTTGTCGACGGACTTGCGGATCCGAAACCTGCTGCAGCAGAGATGCCAGCGCCATTGAGAGAGCGGGCGCATTTTCCAAAGGAAGATATACCGCTCTGGAATCTGTTCCGAGAATACATTCGTCACGCTGCCCAGGACCGAAGAAATATCGCCATCTTATGTCTCAGCATGCTCGTCTTGATGCTTTCGATGGGCTCGTTCTCTAGCGACATGGCACGTGGTGCGGTGCAGACGGAACATCATGGCAGCAGCCACAATCATGTCATGCCAGAAATCGTTAGCCAGGTCACCGAACATGTCCTGGGTCAATCAGCGATGAGTAATGCAGCTACTTCCTCAGCAAGCTCAATCCTATCATCCACGACTCCAAGGTCAGAACCAGAACAAAGCCCCAGGGAGAAGGAAAAGGAAAAGGAAAAGGAAGACGAAGAGCAAGAGCAGCCTTCGTCCTGGACAGAAGCAGCAGAAGAGATGATCGCAGACATACTAGAAGATTGAGAGAGGGAGTGCACAGTCGCGGTATCAAAGTTGCTATATCGAGAAACCGGATATGAATTTGTATACATCTGCTCCTGTCTATTGTTTTTTTTTAGCGAAGCGAAGCGAAGCGAAGCGTAGCGTTCTTGCTCAGTACTTGGAAAAGATACCACCATGTTACATCGCCGCGAGCGTGTCGATACAGAGAGAATCTTGCGCGGGGCGAATTATCAGTCTATAGGGTGCTATGCTAATACTACATATATGGCGGACCATCTCGTTAATATTGGGATACCAAAACAACGTCTTTCATACTGCCAATAATGATTTCGTTTCCGTCAGCTACTCGAGATTATTGGGCACGGTGAATGCATACGCTGACTACAATGCTGATAGAGGCATGACTGTAGTACAAAGACACAGAGAAAGAAAGAGTGAAAGTCATGGTTCTTTTGCAGTATGTGCTGCATTTTCTGAAGCCATGCGGAAAACGGTACGTACGTGGGACGTTAACGGTAGGTAGCCATGGAGCTGAATCGTATACCCTCGTTCCTTCGAAGTAGCATCGGTGGTGTGATCGTACCCAAGATATTGATTACACGCCACGAAGGGGCAATCGAACCTTCGGCTCTCGCCCGTCGGTTTCAGTCCTGCAAACAATGTGTGCGGAATCAGAAAGGTGCAGTGCAGACATTGTGACCTGGATTCGACGTGTCTCTATTCACCATATAAACATCAGAACGTCTGTAAGATCCTATATCGCGAGCATCGATGCTTCCCATGGTCTTTGCTATGTGCAGGCTCGACGAACCCAATTCAATCTGCGGGAATCAAATCTGTACGCCATCATCGTTCATTCAATCATAAAGATCCATATCACCCGCGCCATCCTCGAGCAAACCAACGGCATCGTCCTCGGCCTCCTCCTCATCAATCATCGCATCGACATCCTCGTCGTCACTACCCTCATGGTTTGGCAGGACGTTGATTCGTCCATCTTGCATCACCACGCGTGCAACTTCGCCGTCCTGTACGCCGCCTCGGAGGATCAGTACGGCTAGTCTGTTCAAGACCTCCTTTTCGATAAGTCGTGCCAATGGACGAGCGCCGTAGGCAGGTGAGTAGCCAGCAGAGCCGAGATAGTCCTTCACGTCATCGCTACAGTAGATCTTGACCTTGCGGTCGTTTGACGCCAGTCGCTTTTGTATTTCGTCCAGACGTACGTCCACAATCTTCCTGATCTCTTTTCTCGACAGCCTGTTAAAGATGACAATGCTCGATATCCTGTTCAGGAACTCGGGTAAGAAGTAGTTCCGCAGAGCGTTCATCACCATCTCGCGGGTTGTAGCGTCGATTCTACCATCTGCAGCATTCTGACGAGCGAGAAATTCGGCTCCAAGATTGGATGTCATGACAACAATACAATTGCGCGCATCCACAACCCTGCCCTGGCCATCCGTAATACGGCCGTCATCCATGAGCTGGAGCATTACCGTCAAGACTTCTTTTGCAGCCTTTTCGACCTCGTCAAAGAGGAGTATCGAGAAAGGTCTCCGACGCAAGGCTTCTGTAAGCTGACCACCAGCATCATGGCCAACGTATCCAGGTGGTGCACCGATCATACGAGACAGAGAATGTCTCTCCTGATACTCAGACATGTCAAACCGAATCATGGATTTAGCATCGTCAAAGAGAAATTCGGCCAAAGCTTTCGTGAGCAGAGTTTTACCTGTGCCTGAAGGACCACAGAAGAGAAAAGATGGTGGTTGATTGGGATTGCTAAGGCCGGAGCGCTGCAGACGGATTGCGTTGGAGACGCTAGTGACAGCTTCTTTCTGGCCAACGACGATTTTACTAAGTTGCTTTTCCATCAATAAAAGCTTATCCTTTTCTGATGTGCGTAAACGGGTCACAGGAATACCAGTCCAGCGAGCAACGATATCGTTGATTTGGTCAGGGCCAACAGCATCTGTGAGCATAGCTTCCTGAGCATCAGAGCCACCACGAGCGTAGGCTTCAGCGTCGGAACGAGTGCGTTCGGCTTCGAGCTGCTCGATGCGGGCCTTGGTATCAGGCATTGCGTAGTATAGGAGATCTGAGGCCGTCCCCAAATCTTTGTTTCGCTCGGCTTCCTCTTGCTTGATCTTTAATTGATCGTACTTGATCTTCGCCTCTTGAATGTCTTTGCTCCGCTGCTTCTCGCTCTCGTACTTCTCACGCATCGGCTTAAGATCTTCCTCGACGTTCGCGGCCTCTTGTCGCGCTTGTGCGAGGCGAGAGCGGGCAGATTCGTCTGTCTCGCGGTCCAACGCGTGGATTTCGATTTGTAGTTGCCGTAGTCTGCGTTCCATATTGTCGAGGGCTTCTGGCTGAGACTCCCGAGTGACTCTGACAGCCGCAGCTGCTTCGTCAATGAGGTCGACCGCAGAATCAGGAAGTCGTCGCGCAGTGAGATATCGTGCTGCCAGTGTAGCCGCTGCCACGATAGCCCCATCCAATATATTCACGCCGTGATGGACCTCGTACTTCTCTTTCAAGCCTCGCAGGATCGACACTGTCTCAGCTATCGATGGTTCTTTGACCAGAACCTGCTGAAACCTCCTCTCGAACGCTTGGTCCTTCTCGATGTACTTCCGGTACTCCGCAAGCGTTGTGGCGCCAATGCAATGCAATTGACCCCTTGCAAGCATAGGTTTCAGCAGATTGGCAGCGTCCATTCCTCCCTCGCCGCTTGAGCCCGCACCCATCAATAGATGCATCTCGTCGACGAAGAGAACAATCATCTCTTTCGAATCCTCAATCTCTTTTAGCACGCCCTTCATTCTTTCCTCGAATTCTCCACGATATTTGCTTCCCGCCACCAGAGAACCAACATCAAGGGATAGGAGCTTGCATGCTGCCAGATTGGCCGGCACATCCGCATTGACGATCCTCGAGGCCAGACCTTCGACAACGGTAGTCTTTCCAACACCAGGCTCTCCGATGAGGACTGGGTTGTTCTTCGTTCTGCGTGACAAGATTCGAACAACTCTTCTGATCTCCTCTTCTCGACCAATGACTGGATCAATCTTCCCCTCCCTTGCCATTGCAGTCATGTCAATCGTGAATTTCTTCAGATTCTCGTTTTCTTGCTCCGCATCGGCAGTCTTCGAGTCCACCCGCTTCGTTCCTCTGATCTGTTGTATGGCGCTGTCAATGAGTTTCGTATTAGGTACATTCGAATCTGCAAGGCATCGCTGGATTGACGGATCTTGTGACAGGGCTTGGATCAGATGGTCAACGGCAATGTAGCTGTCCTTCTGCGTCTTTTGTAGCTCGTTCGCGGCCCGTAAGACTTTCGAGAAATGTGGCGATAGGGAGACGTGCTCTGGTGGTGGATCCTGACTCGGTAGCCTCACAAGAGCCTTCTTCATTGCTCGATCGAGTTGTTGGGGATCGCCGTGAGCCCGATCCACCACTTGCCGGAAAAGTGGTGCATTGCCAGCAGTATGGGATGCGTTCATAGCCTGCTGCTGATCTTTTGATTCGTCTACTGGTGGGTCGAGGAGGGAGACAGCGAGGTGAAGTGGTAGAATTTGTGAGTGAGAATACTGCTGTGCAAGTTCGTGGGCGTCGGCGAGGGCTTTCTGCCCTTTGTCGGTGAACTGCATGCCTGAAGCCATGACGCTCTGTAGAGGCTCTTGAACCCAGCTGTGTTACGCAGAGCGTAGGTCTCGACGAGTTATTTGTAAGATGGATCCGAGTTGAGATTTCTTCTGTGTGTAGGCTGCGTTGACTACTTTTGCAAGGGTTGTGTATGTTCGCACGTATTGTCATGAATTTTGTATTCGTGGTCAAATCATCAAGTCGTCAATCATAAGTCAATCCGAGGGCTGGCTGCAGTCCGAAAGTTGGAGAAGCAACGGGCCTCTTCTGGAACTTGGCGGAACCAAGTTGAAGGATCGCCAAGCCAAGGCCAACCGTCACCACTGCCAAATCATCAGAGCGTAAAAATAATGATTTGCTTTCGTACAGACGATGAAGTCATGGTGATAAAACAACTAGTGGATGTATGGGATCTACTGCGCGACAATGAGAATATCACAAGGGGTCAAGTGAGTTCAAACATTGTCGAAGCATTGTTTCTTCGAAGATCAACGTTGAAATATAAACATCTGGAAAGGTCGTCATATACGCCATCCCCGTCTAATAACTCCTCCAATCTGGGTAACCCCTTGCAATTGATTGCCATGCGATCGAATCCATCGCAGTGATCGCGCTGAGAGCTTTCGCGTGCTAAAATAGGCTATCGAGGCAAAGTGAATATACAATCGTAAATTTATACTCGAATGATAGCTGGGGTATAATATCCTTTTGAAACTCCGCAAATACATCATGTAGCGTGACTTTAAGCTATCGTTGTTGCTGTTGCTGTTCATCCTCTGGCGGGCTCTCTTTGTGCTCTTGTAATATCTCCAACTTGGGCGTATCGGTCCATTCTGATATCCAGTGCTCTGGTCCTTGGTCCGCGACACCCCTCAAGGCATTGACACGGGCAGAGATCTGAATGCCGTTCCCTGCAACGACCTTGTCTTCTGTGACCTCATGACCAAAGGCTTGCCCGCCTTCCGTATGCTGGATGTTCGTCTTCGACTCAGCCATGCTGATGATTTGCGGCCAGACTCCGAGGCAGGATAAATTAGGATCGTGCTCGCATTTGTCCCAGATCTTCAGATCGATTGGAGAGTTGGCTTGCCTGAAGTGCTTCTCGAGCTTGTGGGCTCCTTGATTGCTGATCGCGTAGGCAGTAGTGCAGACGGTTTTGCGCATCTGAAATACAATACGTGAGCCTGGCGGTCGATGGCCTTCGCCAGGTCTTTCGGCGAATGACCATGCATGTTCCTCGTCAGGTGCAGAAGTGTCATTCCAAGAAAATATCCGACCGTTGCCGTCGGCCGAGGAGCCGCAATGTCCAAGCCATACGAGATCCCACTTGTCTCCGTATGGACTAAGGGGCGCCAATGCCTTATGGAAATCTCGAGGATGTTTGGAGTCCTGGGACTTTTTGGGTTGATCGAACGGCCAGTCGACGATCGTTTTTACGCCCTCGCCGAGTCCGACCATGGTTTCCTTGATGCGCATGTCCCAATCAACGTCGCTTTCCATGACTAATGCGGATGTAATGTTCTCATGTATGATCTTCCTCCATGTCCGAACGTGAGACATCAAGCAACCAAGTTCCCCTTCTTTCGGTACCCAGCCATTTGTCCCCCATCCCTATAGCACATTAGCATGATGCTTGAAGAAACGCTTGTGGGAAACGAGTAAGTACCTCGGGCCAGTCAGTCTGTGGGAGTTGCCTGTCTCTTACAGCATCGAGCACGGTCAATGTAAGATTAGTAGCATTGGCGGCAGCAAGGAGTGGAACTCTTCTGTCGACTCTTTCGGGTAGTGAGAGAACGAAGACTTCTTGGTACTACTCTTGGTATTAGTCCAGCACAATAGGGACAAAGGGATGGGTACACGTACACCTAGGGTGCTGTTCTTGATGGGGTTGGTCTCGACGGGTACGGAGGGCATGCGATGGATGAAATGCGAGCAGACATCCGTTATGATATTCCTCCACGAAAGGAAGAAGACTAGTATGAGAAGGATGAGTAGGGCCTTGGGATTGCGAGGGTGGAGACTGCTAGTTCGGCTTTGGATTCCATCTGTGCTCGGGAGTCGCAGATGGGAAGACGATGATTGGAAAGAATGAATAGCCTCCTTGAGGTAAGCAGACATAGCGATTAATAAACGCGATGTCTTTGCCTCGATGGATTGACTGTGCCGTTTAGGAAGAGACTGAAGGAATGAAGAGAATCCTCGAGGGCTGAAGAAGTAGAAGGTGTTCTAAATGGAGCGCACTCAGCAAGTAAGCCGAGAGCGGGCCGTTGACTAAGCCCGCTAAGGGTACCTTCTAGCGCACTTCCTGCTGAGCTGAGCTTAGAACAAAGACTAGTTCACTAAGGTAGTTCACATGGTTTGGTGGTGGCCTTAATTCTACGCCTTGCTTCATTGGGACTTTTGCTAGTAGAAGGGTTCACCTGGAAGAGGCGCATACCTGGAAGGGGCGCACTCTACAGGGTAACGGGGTTCCTAGAATAATCTACAGCATAAATATCGTCTTTGATAGTTCTTATAATCTACCGACTTACTCTAATATCAACTTTATAGGTATTATTTTATCAATAGAGTATAATGGAACGTGAATGGTAGGAGATATATTCTAGGGCTACCTTAGCGGCGGGATGTGGTTCCTCAGGACGGTCTATAGGCGGTAGCAAGTTGGAAACGGTAATTATCACGGTAAATTGAAATTTCACGTATTATATCATAGACGTTTATTTAAATTACGGTATCTAATTCCTAGCCGTCGGCGTATAATAGTAAATATAGTACGTTACTAGTTTTATTACATCTTAAGAATAATATTATACGTGATAGTAAACGCTCGTGATACTGCCAAGACTGCCAAGCCCTCTCCTCGGAAGTATGGGCTTCGGTATTTAACCAACGCTGTACAGATTCTGGTATTAAAATTAGTCAATCCAGCCGATTTTCTCGCGAGGGTGATGCGCCAGGCTACAGGGGTTAGTATGCGTGGGTGAAGGGTGCAGGGTGCAGGGTGCAGGGCGTAGGCATACTAGACAGGCTGTTAACGCGGGGGCGTTTTATATTTCAACGCTAAAATTAAGGTTTTATAGATATCGTTGATTAAGGAACTCGTTATAGGAAATCGATACCGCTACTTAATAAGACGTATTAGAAACGAGACTCGTTTTCGGCGGTGTTAATAGTTTTGAACGTCACTTATCGGTAACGGTAACTGGACGGTTCTGCTACAGTCCTGAGGAACCACATCCCGCCGCTAAGGTAATTAAAGCTAGTGACCCTATAGGGCTGAGCCTCTTCCGGGTACGCGCCCCTTCTAGGTGAACCCTTCTAGATGTGGGTATGGCTCTCGAATGGCGATATCGTGGGCGTTCAGCCACTTCCAATTCTCGACCACGCCCTCCTCTTCTTGACTTTGAAGAAACGTGAACTTCAGTGCCTTGGTGGAAACCCAATTTTCGAGCGCACGACATAGGCTTGATCCTAACAGTTCCGCACCAACTGCACATCTGCTCCTTAGTACGTCTCCTGGCGCACATATACATACTCCGTCGTTGCTACTCCTCTCTACCGTGGTCGCATTGAACGCCTCTTGCATTGGCGGGACCAGCTGACACTTGGACAACAAGTTACTTCGTGGCGTTCATGGAGTTTCCACGAGGGTCTTCCACCAAGCCACGATCTGGCCAATCCTCGTAAAGTCAAACATGGCACAGTAACAGCCCACCACACCAAGTGATATTTGAGGAACGACTTTTGCTTTTGGGGACTCAGAGGCCAAGAGAAACGGTCAGACGGATCGTAGATGAACAGTGGTCGTATCTTCATTCCATTGTAACAAAAAAAGAATCTCTCCTTTTCAGTATGAACGTATTAGCATTAATATCATCTTTTCCTGCTACCTTACCTGCATCACCATCATATGAAAATGCTACTCCGTACAGATCATCAACTTCCAATGACCAGGCTCATACCAAGCACACAAAGTCTCTCCTTATACATAGAACCCAATACTTCCCCCCCCCTCGCCCAATCCTCACTACACCCAAAACCAACACTATGCAAAAATCGCAGCCAAGATTCCAAACAACGTATCCAGTAGCTGCATTCCCCCAAATATGTCGGTCCATAACGGCGGAAACATATCACGCAGCCTCTTTCCACCAATTTGATACAGCATGGGTCCGCGAAGAAAGGCGTTCGACATCACTCTCATCATCTTGAGGTGGGTCTGCTAGATAGCGAGATGGTGGTATAGAGACTTGAACGGATGTCTCAATGGCTTGACGAGAAATCTCTATGGTGCTAGTATTAGGGCTGTGATGGCGGCCAGTCAGCGAGAGCGAGTATCAGGATACTGCTTAGCGATGCGTGAACACGAGTATCTGATTGACCCGTAGCTGGGTTCCGGCTCTCATCAGATATAGACGGGGGCAGAATTATAGCAATCAATCGCAGCGCGGTTGTTTTCCATGAATTAATGCTTCTGGAGACGGTTATGGATACCGGCTACGTCGAGTATGGTTGCATGGTGGAACTTGTGACATGAAGTTTTTTAATCATGAAAGATAAGATATTACGAATCCTAGAGTCTGTAAACCTTATCATATACACAAGTTGCATTGGAAACATGGCACGATGATGTAGCCCTAGATCGCGTTATGGTTTCTGAATGATAAACTACCTAAGGTATATCCCACAGCGACTGCATATCTACAGCATTGCATACTCATTTCCACAACAATGTAGCCCCTGGACCGTGTTTACTCCCGGCAATGTCATGGTACGATCAGCAAAGTTCTTTTATTATTGACAGCGCTAGAATTGATGATCAAGAACTATCGAAATGGCAGTAAAGTGTTTTTCATCGACAACGCTATATCAAACTCTATATATCAGATCCAACATCTGAAGAGTTCGTGGAGGAGTAGCTCCCGGAGCGATATGGTATATAATTGCTAGGCCTATAATTTAGCCGACTCGTTCTTGAAGAGGCTGGTATATCGGCTTGAGCACGGTCTGAAAACGTCGTAGAGCGCTCAGACTGGGTCATCGTTTGCACATTACCCCCACCGCCTGCTAATAAAGATACCGGCAGTCTACTCCGATCGTTTCGAGATGCAGAAGGTTGTGCAGCGAAAGAGGGACGAACCATGGGCGGAGGTAGACCAAATTCAGCAGGGATGAACGGCGTGTTGGAGACCTTGTCGATAGCGCGAGCTTCGGCATATGGTGAAGGGGGGTGTGGCTGGTGGCCGTATCTCGAATTTGGTAGCGGGTCTTGAGGCGATTGGGATGGTGCTCGGTTGTAGTCCGAGCTGGGAGGGACATATTGGGGCGGACGGTATGGCAGATACACATTGCCTGGACCTTGTGAATGAGTGAGAGGCGGGTACACGTCGGCAGTAGAAGGTCGACGGGGTTGAAGAACACGATCTGAATTGAGCCGATCACCTAGTGTCGTAGATCGAGCGTCAACGCGAGGGACAGCAGATGATCTGGATCCAGCACCGAAAGCAGAGTCGACTGACTCATCAATATCTTTCTCTCGGAGTGGATAGTTGCACCTCGGACAACTCTGATGTTCGCCCGCATTAAGCCATTGGTTTATACAATTTGCGTCAATGGCATGACCACAGATCAGTCTGACGGCGAATTCATGGACGGTTTTTATACATATCGCACAGCTGGTGTTAGGCGGCAAGTCATTCATTGAGACCAGCTGGAGCTGAGGAAGGGATGATGGCGCCATGTAGTATACCAGAGCGCTCGGTGAGTAGTGAGTCGACTGTGATTCGTGTAGGTCTAAAGGGCTTGGGGGAATCAGTCTTTTGTGAGAGAATTGCCAGCTGAAGAGCAGGGGTATGGCAGCATGGTAAGACACCGCTCCATAGACTGTCTTTGTTTCAGCCACCTTGTCCGAAAATTGGCATTGTCCACGAGGCCAAAGGAAGAACCGGTGGTTCAGACATTTCACTGGACCGAACAAAGCATCAATGTTATTATCTCGGAGAAAGCTTTTGTGAATCTTGGACACGAAACAGGATTGAGACAGGAAGAGATTGGGGGCAACATTGCCATTTTGGTTCGGACCTTCAGGTAGTATATGTCTTCATACAGAGCCTGAGACCTTACCTCCTGTCTCCGTGGTATGGATGTATTGGGCGCCAATACAGTCCTTGTCGACAAAGCTTTTTGCACTCTCCTAAGACCTGTTGACAGTGGCTATATCGTGTGATATTAGAATGGTGACGCAGCGATTATTAGAACGGCGTCTTTCGTCCGGAAGTTTGACCAGCTAAGAGATTTAACAATTCTTCGGCTTTTGACATGTACGGGATGTTGAGACCCATCGAGAAAATGGAGATGGAAGTGAGTCCATAATGGAAATGTGGATAAGAGAGACTCACTTCGCAACATGTCAGAGTACACGGACTCGACGGACAGCCCCTGTGGAAGAACTACAACCTTGCTTCCAGTACAGTAAGGTGAAATCCTGCGATACTGTTGGTATCTCAACACTCATTTGTCGTTGTCCAAGACGATAATTCGATTCGTTGAGACACTAATTGAAGGCCCGAACGAAAGGCATGGTCAAAATAGAGAGGCCGAGGATATGAAGACATGAGAGCAGATCATGCAAAATGACAATACTTAAGTTTCCATATGCTAGCTATCTGTCGCGTATGCTGATGCAGAATCGACAACTATCAGATGTCCACCAAATGTCCATCATTCTACGTTAGCCTCTATACTCGTACTTCATGATCTATCATTCCGTCATGCAGTATGAAACCGTGCCTTTAGGCATGAAGGTGTCAAAGTACCAGGAGATGCTTCTAGCAGACAGCATGTGTCTTTCCGGTCTTGCCCTGCAGGGAGTGTTTTTCGTTCCTATATTTGTCGTGGTTGTGGATGCTCTTCCCACTCGCAGTACTATGCTTCTGGATATGCTTCACGTGCTTATGAACTGTCTCCTTATCCATATCCTTTAATGAGTCCAAGGAGAGCTTCACATCGGCAATGAGTGTGTCACATCGTGCACGTGAGAAATCCTCGCGCACAACGACGCGCATCAATTTGAGCTTTTTGCTGTGAGGTGCCATAGTGTAAGCCGGTACGACCCAGCCTCTCTCGCGCAGATGATGTGCAATAGCAAACTCATCATAGTGATGTCTGTCCTTCGGGTTGAGACGGAAAGCCACAAGCGGCAGACCGTTGCCACTCTTCTTGCTCATGATAAGGAAGCCGAGCTGTTCGAGATTAGCGGCGAGATAATCAGCTGTCCGGGTAAGATTCATCATGATAGATCGATAGCCGCGCTTTCCGAGACGGATCAGCTGATAATACTGGCCAATGACTTGGGAAGCGCCCTTGGAGAAGTTGAGTGTGAAAGAGGCTTGGTCAGCACCGAGATAGTTGATGTTGAAAACAAGCTCTTGCGGGAGGTATTCGGGCGAGCGCCAAATGATCCAGCCTACTCCTGGATAGACCTTCATGATTTAATAAGGTCTCACTTACGTTTGGAAAGATTGGACTTACTAGACCATACTTGTGCCCAGAGACGTTGATCGAGATGACTTTCTCCAAGCGGAAATCCCACTCTAACTCGGGCACAACAAAGGGTGCCACGAATCCTCCACTGGCAGCATCGACATGGATGGGGCAATCGATGTTCTTCTTAACCAAAAGATCATTAATGGCCTTGACATCTTCGTATTCCCCAGTGTAGGTCGTCCCAATGATAGCACAGATACCGATGGTATTCTCGTCAACCAGGTTGACCGCTTCCTCAGGGTCGATCACGTAGCGATCTTCGGTGCAAAAACTATAGCGTTCTTCAACTTCAAGGTAGCGTGCTGCTTTCTCCCAACAGACTTGGACAGCAGAGTTCATGACGATGTTGGGCTTCGAGTAGTCCTTGCCGGCTGCTTTACGCTTGTTTTGCCAGCGCTTTTTCATGGCGAGAGTACCAAGGATCTACGAACAAATTAGACCAGGTGATAGGATCTGGTCTAAGAGAACGATGAACGTACGATAGCCTCAGAAGACCCCACAGTGCTCGTACCCATTGAATTCTCGTCTTCATGCTCAGTAGGAGCATTGAACATCCTCGCGATCATGCTGACACAGCGATTCTGAATCTCTGCCGTCTGAGGGTACTCCTCGTAATCGATGAAGTTCTTGGGTAAAGCCTCAGCCATGAGCTTCTCGACCTCTTCCTCCTACGGCGACAGTCATCACGTTGGTCAGTACTCCATCCTTCGGTGGCCGCAAGTCTTGTCCCATCAGGATAGACCCGACATACCATATAGGTGGTAACAAAACTCGCTAGGTTGAGCATAGGATTGCCATCCAAACTCAGATCGTCTTTAATCATACGATACGCCATTTCTTTCGGCATCTCCTTCTCCGGCATCTCATGCTTCGGCAGAGACTGTGCTGCAAAACGGCTGCCGTACACGGACGCAGAGGCGCCATCTCCATCGTCATTGGAATCAACCTCCAGCTTCTCCATGCCCTTAACGAGCGGGGCATCGGCCGCTTTGTCGTTAGGAACAGAGGCGAGATGGACCATGGTTGCAGTGATGTCGTGTTGGTCGTAATGGGAGCGGTAAATACTCAGAATATACGGTTCTGTGACTGTTTGAAAAAGAAACTATATGTGAAGCATGACGGCATCTGGGCATCCCAGTTATATCTTGGCAGGCACGCAGGGACGCAGGGACGTAATCTGAATCGTTCTAGATGCGGTCTTTCAACTTGACAGTAGGACCAATTATTTGTCTATGCACCTCTGGACAGGACTACATGTCTCTCTTTTATCTCAATCCTAACATTGTGGTTGAAGAGCTATAACACGGCTTCGTTAAGGATATGAAACTTCATCAACTAACTACAAGTGCCAAACCTCCACTACTTCACGTTACTATGGCCCTGGTAGTCTTGTCCGCGTGCCTCAAGAACCTTGGCTGGCGGGTCCTTATGTAATCTGTTGTGACCGTCGTGAGATCCGTAGGCATCGTGTGTTGTGGTACCACTGCCAATGGTTGAAGGTCCACCGTCGCCAAGAGATGAGTCGTGGACGCCAGATTGTGACCCATACTGTCCCTCCAGCGGCTGCCTGTAGGAGTCTACCCCAGTCCCCGTGGACATCTCATCATCAATGCCCCGACGGTCGTGTAGCGCCTGACCTCCAGCTTGAGTTTGATCGGCGTGCTTATCGTGCTTGTCATGCTTGTCTTTATGGAGAAAACCGAGAAGACCTCCATGCTTCTTTTCGCCGTCATGCTCATGCTTCTTCTGGTCCTTTTCGATCGCTACCATATGCTTAGCACGCTCCTTCTCGTGATGCTTCGCGTCTTTCTCCATGACTTTCTCATCCTTTTTGGCAAGTGCTTTGTCGTCATGCTTAGAGTGCTCATGATGAGCTAAACCGCCTGCTGCTGCTCCCCCAGCAAGAGCTTCTTCCTCCTTACGGTGACCGTGGTGGCCACTGCTTGGGTGAGAATCACGCTCGTTGCCATAGCCCGGAGATGGGAAGGTGGCAAGCGACGCTCCAGGGTGCTGATGCTCGCGAACGTTGGTGCCTGGGTCTACACGGCCGGTATCACGAAGTCTCTGATGCTCATCCATACCTGTGGCACCTGCACCAAGGGCAGCATCACGACCCAAGTGGTGGTCACGTCCGGGGTGATGTCCTGAGCCAGAGAGCTGGTCCTGAGGCATTGAGCCAAGTCCAGATTGATCCTTTCGATGATGCTTCTCAGCTTCGGAAGCTAACCCTACACCACCTGCACCAAGAGCAGCATCACGACCCAAGTGGTGGTCACGTCCGGGATGATGTCCTGAGCCAGAGAGCTGGTCCTGAGGCATTGAGCCAAGTCCAGACTTATCCTTATGATGATGCTTCTCAGCTTCGGAAGCTAACCCTACAGCACCTGCACCTAAAGCTGCGTCCCTACCATAGTGATGCTCTTGCCCGGTCAATGGTTGTTGGCTAGACCCTGCTAATTGGCGTCCGGCTTGGTCGTAGCTAGTGGGGCTGCGAGTATTATCATACGTGCTACCAACAGTGTGACCTGTGTGGCTCGAAGAATGGGTAGGCTGCCCATGGTGACGCTCTGCTTCGTACGCTAGCCCGCCTGCACCAGCGCCCAGGCTTGCATCACGTCCTACATGATGGTCCCTGCTGGTGCCTTTGGTAGAGCCATAAGGATCCGAGCCTGCGGTCTGCGATGGGTAAGCACCAGAGGTTCCTGCTTTGGCAGAGTTTAGGCTGGTATCGGCGCTATCTCGCTGCTTCGATCTGTCCATATCTCGAGGTCAGTGTTACCGAGCCGAGAACTTAAGAAATGCCATGACATATCGCTGTGGAACAGAAAGCGACCAAAGAAAAGGGAGTGCTCCCAGAGAAGAGCGACCACCAAAGATGCATTAGTGGCGTTATACAGGCAATCAACCAGATTATTTAGAAAAGCCAGGAAAGGGAGCTTGGCCAATTATCGTGTCTTGCAAAGAAATGAAAGTTAGGAAAGTGCCTTACAAGTCTGAGTCTACGCGAGGGTCCAATTTGTTCAACATGTCCGATTTATGAGGACCGGCGGTAGTTGGTGCCGGGCCATCAGATGAACCGGGTCCGATACCTGTAGAAGGACCAGTGGCACCGCGATGGTGGTCACGGTCACTTTCATGAGCCCCAAGCCCAGCACCCATACCGCTACCTACCAATGCTGCGTCTTCCTTTTTGTGACCGAGGCCATGATGCCCATGGTGGCCTGTTGTGGATTCGGTGCCTCCGATACCGCCTGCTACGTGAGGGTCAAGACGGTTGGCGGTGTCTGTAGCATGTGGGCCTTGGACGAAATGAGGTCCAGCGGCCGTCGTCTCTCCGGGTCCGCAAGGGTCGCCCTCGTACTGGTGTCCGTGCCTATTATGGTCATGCTCCCAGCTCTCTGGCCCATATCCAGTCGCACCTGATGCAAGACTTCCAGCAGCAGCTCCAGCGCCTACACCAAGGGTACTGTCACGGCCCAGGGAGCCTTGATTGCGTGCATGTGGGTGTGCATCTGTGCCAGAGCCGTAGCCGACATTTCCGACCGTGCGAGAGCCGTCCAGATCGCTATCGACACGAGGATCGGCCTTGTTAGCAAGGTGTGATGAGTGAGGACTGGACGTGCTTTGACCGATAAGACCGTGTGTACCAGACTGTCCTGACGGGTGGTCGGAACCAGCCATCGTATTCGAGGCACCTCCGAGAGGAAAAGAGCGTGCCGAGGCTGGTACGTGGTTGTCACGCTGTGCAGACTCATGATGATGATGATGGGCAGCCGTCCCAGCACCGATAGCGCCAGCACCGAGAGCTGCATCACGACCCATGTGTAATGATCCACTCGATTGATCAACAGCTCCAGGACTATAAAGGGTTTAGTATGTGTTTCCAGCGGCCAAATCGTTGTATGACTTACTTTCCCACGCTCCGATCTGGATAGCTGCTCCCAGTCAAGCTACTTCCTCCTGTAGCTGGCTCGCGTGGGAGAGGCTTGTTGGTGAGATTCGGATCATGGATGCCCGTCATGCCTGAACCCGTCTGAGTTGCTTGTCCTGGTATACCCGAGCGTACAGACGCAGTAGTCGCAGCATCGTCGTCGAAACCGCCAGGCATACGTGAAGCGTAGGGTTCGCTAAGGCCATGAGTACCACGTCCAGTGCTACTGGCAGTATCGTATTGACTTCCGGCAGTTGGGTTGGTGGACGTAGATAGAGGATCGTTACGAGAGTTGCTTCCAAGTCCAGATGTACCAGTTTTATCATATTGACTCACACCTGTGGGGTTACTAGATGTGGAAAGAGGATCATTGTGAGTGTTGCTATAGAGCCCCGAGGTGCCCGACGTAGGGTTGGTAGAGGATGAAAGAGGATCGTTGGTGCGGCCACTGCCGAGGTGGCTGCCTTTGATAACAGTCAGAGGCCGCTAGTAGCTGCATCGTGTTGTGACACTTACCTTGATCAGCCTGGGTACTGGTGAGACCAGATCCAGAGTGAACGGGGTCGTCAGAATGGCCGCTGCCATACATGACCTCGTCATCCTTCTTGCTACCCGGGTTGATCATGTTCTTTAGTTTCTCCATGGTCACAAACGTTGCACAAGGCTGGGATGGTGTGTTGAATAGCTTGTTGAAGATCTTGATGTAAGAGTGATGTTGATTGTATACAGGAAGGGTAGAGGTGTCTACGTAAGACTATGTACGGAGGAGAGATCGTGTGCGAGGAATCTAGTGAGTGTTTGTGAGGGTATAGTGAGAAGATGTGAGTGTTGATTGAGAAGGGTGAAGAGGGTTCAATACTCGAGGAAGCCGCCTTGGAAGCTCAATTCACGCACGCTTCTAGACCTTGGAAGTTAAGTATCCCACCTAGACGCGATCTGTGACGTATCTTTGCATTAGCTCTCGTCGGCAATCCTGAATGCAGTAATCTACTAGCCCATCGAAGGCTGTGGCACGGGGTGACTTTCATTCAGATCTTGCCATATCAAAGCTCCTAATCCACAAACGTATTGTCATGCTACCTCCCCCCGCACCCACGAGAGCAGTACACAGTATTCTGCGCTTAACTCACCGCTTTTGCGCCTTTCCGATACCGTAACCCACACATTCTACAAAGGACTCAAGAGGCGTGTGGCCACAGGAGTTCCATGTTGTGGTCGCATGGTTGTGAAGCTTCGCTACGATTGGAACGACAAAGAGTGGGGAGATGCAATGCAGCGCCACAAGAACCCCAGCCACAATCGTGCACCGCCACACGGCCCCACTCCAAGATGTGCATTAAGGTAATCTCAGCTGATATATCTGAGTTACTGGCTCCGTGGCTTGTACCAAAGAACGAACAAAGTCAATAATTGTGGTTGTGTACGGTGAACTGCTCGGGCTCGACATGTTCCGATCTTCATGGTGCACCACGCGGTCATCTGCCTTGCGAGGCAATCGTCATTTGAAATCTAGCGTGTTACTTTGTTTACTTCCTTTCTCCCCCCAAGGTGCAAGAAGGGTACTCCGCAATGACGATGCAAACGATGAGTTCATGAATCCAACTTCTGCCGCTACAGATCGATCTCCTCGTCCCGAGTTCATATGTCGTGCGGTCGTGCAAGTCCTTCGCCACCAATCACTCCCGCACATAGACGGGCGCCTTGACAAGAACACTTCTTCCCCTGACTTCTACTGCCATGAAAGTCGAAAAGCGGACACGGTCCTCCTTAGGCGCTGTATTTTGCTGCTGCCCTTGCCCTTGCGGTTGAGCTTGGCTTCCTGGCAACGCAGGTCCACCCCCAACACTGCCCTTCTTCGCTCCAGAATTACCCATAAGGCCACCAAACATTCCTTTCTTCTTCCCTTGTGCAGCTTGCTGCTGCATCGCCGCGTCTTTTGTTGCCTCTTCCGTACCAGCGCCACCACTGGCTCCTGTTTCTTTATTCTCGATGGATCCACTCTCCTCGGTCTGCTTCGACGTGATACTTGCAGCTTCGCCTTCGCTTGGTCCTTCCCCGGGTATGACTACAGGCGGTAACCCAGTCTCGACTTTCATCCAGGCGTCTTGTACTAAAGTCCCAGGGGTGATATACTCCACAAAAACATCTCGGCTTTCTAATGGCAAATTCGCCGCCACGCCAACAGCTAGCTCAATGATTGACTGTACACCACTATCAAGACCTGGGGGTGCAGGCTCTTTTAGCATTACTGACAGACTAGCGGTGAGTCTCTCGCTCAAGGACACTGTGAGCAAGCTTCGGTTCTCGGCGGCTTGAGAAGACGTGAGGATCTCCTGTAGCCCATCAATAGTGGACAGTCGCCAATTCGAAATCCGGGCAAGGAGGGCATCTTTCTCCTCATCAGAGGGAGTGGGCGCAGCAAATCGACGAAGGTTTTTCTCTATGATCTTCAACTGGGATGACAGTGCAGGATCAAGCGCAGGATGAAAGCAGCGTTCGAAAATCTCATCGACTACCCAACGTGCGATGCAGGCGCGACCCACGGCGGTCATTTCCTTTGTTGGCTGACTGGCGGCGTCACGATTGACATACGGGGCTAGCCATGGTGGAACAGTGCGCCATTCGCGGCGAAGGTTGAAAGCGAGATTGTTGATGGCGCCATCTAGCCGTTGAAAGCGATTGGAGTACTCGTTATCGTCGAGTGAGGTACGCGATTGCGCGAGACGTTGATGGGCAAGTGTGTTTTGGAGCTGCAATACTTGTGCATCTTTGTCGAAGTAATACTTTTTCACCTTACGGTACTTGTCCTCTGTGGGTACATAAATTTAGCCTAGGTATATAAGAACATTTGAAAAACAAGTGAAAAGAAATTGTGACCGTACGCAATTCATCGTGTCGCTGGAGCAATTGGGCAACATCCAGGCTTGATAGATCGTCTCGCGATCTATTCGGAGGCGGCGAGCTCCTCGCATCCTGTTCTCTATGCTGTGCCATTGGCGAGGTCTGACTTGTACCTCGATACGCTTGACCTTGAGGGGCCAATTGAGTGGCGTGCTGAGTAGAGTATCCTGGTGGCGGTGCGTTAGGTGGCGGTACCGGACCCTGCTGTGGCCCTTGGTTATATGGTTGATAGACAGCTCCTTCACGACCTTGTGACTGCTGACTCTGCTGGGTCGACTCGCTGGATCGTCTATTTAACGGGGCTTGCTGACCTGGCGGTATACCCATTGGAAGCTGTGTGTTTGGAGCGGAACCAACGGGAGTATGTGTTTGCTTGTCAGGTGCACGAAAATGCTGTGAGGACGTAGGCCGTTCTAGCGATTGCTGACTAGGAGGTCTGCTGTTCTCGTACTGATGTTGATGGAGCGTTTCAAGAGGAGATTTTGGAGCGAAAGGATGGCTGGATGTGGAAGTTGCTGAAGACGGTGAAGGATGATAGGACGAAGGTGTTGGCTGTGCTGAGTCGTTGCGAAGATGTTTGGTCGTTTGATGGGCTGTCTTCTCCCACGATGATTGCAGCGACCCTTGACGATCCAAAGGGTGCCGACCACTATTGTTTCGATTCGGATTCTGCAGTTGTGATCGACCGTGAACGTACTCTTCGTGAGTAAGAGGGGGCGGGAATGCAGGCGAGCGTAAAGGGTCTTTGTCCGCACGAAGATCAGCTTCGCCGAACTCTTCCCCTTCCTCCTCGTCTGCAATGGATGGGTTGGATGTAGACCAACGCTTTTGTTCAGCGCCGCGGTTTCTTTCAGCTGGAGGTTGTGGTTCCTCTTTCCTCCTCACCGACACTGATCGCCCAAGCTGTTGGGGTGCACTTTTACGACCAAAGAAGCCCCTCTTCTTCTTCGGTGCCTCTGCGTCTGCCCTGAGTGCTAGCGGTACGGAGTCGTAGTACCTGTCTGGGTTGTCGTCGATAGCAGACGACGGCGTAGAAGCGCTGTTGTGAGATACAACCGTGATTGTGGGTTGATGAGTATTGATCGAGCTTGGAGTGCGCAGACCACGTATACTTTGTGTCCGTGCTGGATGAGAATCTATGGGCTGCTCTGGCTGATGGGATCTTTGTGATAAATTGTAGCTCTGTCTGTCGTCCTCTTCCCTTTGTGATGAGGGAGCGGAATGGAGAGTGAATCCGGGAGAAGGCTCACCATAGGCTCGTTTATCCTGCTCGTCCTGAGAAGGTTCTAAGGATAATTGCGAGCGATTCCTATGCCTTGCTAGATGTCTAGCGAGCATGACAGCGATGAGGAGTGAAAGGGCGGCAAGCGGGGCGGAAATTGTGCTGTTGGATTAGCTACTTCTTTGATCATGGGTAGCGGTTCGGATCTATCCCCATTATGGATATAGCGAAGCCTTCCGAGATGGGGGTTATAGAACAGATCATATTCTATTTGGAAGCTCTAAACATGCACACTATAAGCAATTACTACAACAATTTCTCCGGCGACGACTACTATCGCTCTCTCATGATAGGCCACACAATTTGCAAAACGCCTTTATGACCTAGGTGTCACGTATTACCAGTGCAGCTTCCACAGCTAGTAAGCCGTTGGATACCAACAGGGCAACAAATGTTTGGTTGGGGGCTGTGTCCCTTGCTCTCAAATTACAGCGCTAGTAATGGTCGGATTGGGAAACCCATTCTTGAGATCCCATCAGATATGCGAGCAGGAATGAGATCTGACTATACATTCCAAGCATCCCTAGAAGCTTATTCTGATTCTATTTATACCCACTCACCGCCCAACCAGCGGTTGAAAAACTCCAAGCTAGCCTCTGGCTGATCCAAGGGAACCATGTGACCACCTGCATGAAGTCTCATAAAGGTCAGATTACCGTCACTCTTGACCTGGCCGATCTTCTTGCCGTCGCCGCCAAGCTTCAGATCTTCGAGTTCGACCTTGTTGTAAGCCTTCTGCCCGGGCCACTCCAGGGCTTCAGTCCAGGCGTGGTTGCCGAGCCAGTTGCAGATGAAGTCTGCGTCACCCTGGACAGGCATATCAGTACAATATTCTGACATATCAAAAAGATGAAAAGAATTGGGTATTGAAACGTACAGCATAGATTAGGACAGGAATCTTCTCCAGGATAGAGGGCACCAAGCGGTGGAACGGCATCATCCAGTCGCCGGCCAACAGGAAGTTCCTGTTGACGTCAAAATTGCAGCCTTCGTAGCTGTCAACCTCTGCACCCAGGGCTTGCAGAACTTCGGGCTTGTTGAGCCACTTGCTGATCCATCCGAGCTGCTCGTAACACAGCGACCCACCATCGGCGCACGGTACACGCACATCGTAAGGATTTTGCCCAGTCCTTTGGTAGGGACCGATGATAGCATTGTTGCAGTAGATGGCGGCGGGGACGCACGACCATACACTTTCGCTACTGTAGCAATTCTTAATGAGTGACTGGCAGCGAGGAAGTGCGTTGTCCATTGCTTGACATTGACTCTCCTCAACAACAGCTGGCCAGCCACCATCACCACAAGCCATGGGTCTGTAGTATTCGTACTGAGTCAGACCGTCGGTGAGGCCATTACCTATCAATATAGATTTCAAATTGATGTTCCTCTTCTTGTGGCTCATGATCTCGGATGTAAATACAGGAATATAGTGTCCAGCATACGATTCTCCTGCAATGTGGAAATCTTGATGGCCGTACTGTGGAAATTGGTTGAAGAAGAGAGTCAGGAGGGCGTAGACGTCCTTGCTCGCAGCAATAGTGTCACTAACGGAGCCTCCACTGTACGAATAGCCCGTATTGACCGGCTGGTCAAGGAATATGACAGACGCATTCGAGTTCCATGAGTATGGGTTGTGGACTATGTTCAGCTCCTCATCAATCGATGCGGGACCAAGCTCAAGGAAGAGACCAGTCAAGGAGCTGCATCCAGGTCCACCGTTAAGCCAGAGGACGACTGGATCATTCACGGGATCGTTTCGGGACTCAAAGAACCCTGATATTAACAATTAGCAAGGCTTGCTTAGGACTCCACTGGAACAGTTAACACCTACAGTAGAATAGGTGCTTGTCGTTATCGTTATCATCCAAGTATCCGCTGTACTGCTGAACCCCGGGATCAACCCCAAGAGATGTAGGATCAACCTTCTTCGTCCTCAGATCAAAAGCTTCCAGCTTTCCATCAATCTTCCTCTCTTGATCGCCGTTCTCGTTCTCGACCCAGACGCTCTGGATGTCTGCACCTCGGGTAACGTAGTCCCAGTGATTGTCAGGTCGGCGACGATGCTTCTTGGGCAAGGAGAAGAAGCTAGCTTCGTCCATAGCTCCAGGGTAGAGCATGGCCACTTCATCCCAGACCGCTCGAGCATCTTTCGTGAGCGACTTCAACGACGCTTGGAGGTTGTGGAGGGGTTTCGTCCACGAGTCGGACACTTGCCTCGGTGCCTGGAGAACTTGTTGTACAGGCGAGAAAGCTGCTGCGCATCCCCCAATCAATATAGACGACGCGAAGAGCTTCATAGTGGTGATGACTGATCCTCCTCAATAGTATTGACTAGCGATATATTTGGAACGGAGATGAAAGTGAAAGCTTGCGAGATAGAAACTTCGTTATCTATGTATCTATCAAGATGGGGGGCAACCCTCAAGCGCCCTTAGCAACGATATGCTAGGTCATGATTGGCGCTAATAGGCATCTGACCCTGGGACCACTGATCACGTCCAAAGGTTCAGTGCTCAAGGAAAGCTAATCACACGACATACAGCCAGGCGTTCTCCTTGCCTTCTTGATATATAGAACTACCTTACTAGCATCTGTGGCCATCCTTCCCGCCCGAGGGACACCGGTACCGATCCGGAGTGTCTAAATTAAACTCTCATCTAGTAACATTGAATATCATGAACTGTTCGCTTTTCTCAGCATTCCTATAAAAGCTCCTCGCTTGTGTGCCTTTTCTTTACCAAATTGGAGTAGCGAAGTGGCCGCGACTCGCGATTCGTGCCCGCTTGCAAGACCGAGCTCCAATGCTGGAGACTTCGCGCGTAGGAAGGAAAAGACATCTATGCAACGATTAGAGTCACCACCGAGGATATTTCGTATCCCTGATATTGATAGGGCGGCAGTACGCGTACACCCCGTCCTGGTTCGCGTACACCCCGTCCTAGTCCGCGTGCACCTCATCCTGGTGCGCGTACGGAGGATGACACCAAAAGTCTTGAGCATGCGCTAACGGGAAAGGCACCGACCTCCTAAGGGTCAGCGGCACTGTTGCCCCGGAAACCACACCCGGACTCCCTAGAGCTAGTCCCTAACCCTTAGTGCCCTCGTCCCTGTATATTCAGCGCTTGCTCAAGACTTTTGGTGTCATCCTCCGTACACCTCCCCCCATTTGACTTAGCGGCCTGCTAGTAGGTCACACTATGTTATTGCCCACAACTTTCCTATTAACGAACGGATTTTGAAGGCCTCTAGACCGTTAGACTCCTTATGGAAATGCGCATGCTATAAGCATAATCCGTAGTATAATGCGCTGAGTAGTCGTTGCCCTTAGGACGGTACAGCGGGAATGCGGAGCGCCAAGGAGCGGATAATTTTCCGCCGTACTACTTAGTTAACCATTCGGAACGCTCCCGCCAGCCGACCGCTAAGCCAAATGGGGGGAGGTGTACGCGTATCAGGATGAGGTGCACGCGGACTAGGACGGGGTGTACGCGTACTACCGCCCTATTAATATTATTGGCAAATCTATATAGTACTATAACTATTTAAGGTTTAGCCGCTAAGTAACCTACCTTATATAATCTAATTTCCTAGGAACTTTTCTTTTTATAATCTACCTATCCTGTTTATATTATTACTTCTTTATATACATCCTTTCCTATTCTTTATATCTCTATATCTACCTATATATATATAGAAAGATATTATAATAAACTTATATAAAGTACGCCTATATTAAGCCTATTACTAACTTCTTAGCCCCTAATTAGTCTATATTAAGGCTTTACCTACGTTATTAAGTATTATTAACTCTTACTACTCTATCCCTTTCTTTATTAACCTTCTTTAAGCCCTTAGCTAAAAAAGGCCTCCTTTATAAGAACTTAATCTTAATATAGTCTTATAATTAAATCGCTAGTCTAAATATTAACGTATAGCTATAAAATAGTTACTTCCTACCTCTAGACCCTCTATTCTACTACGTACTTAAAGGCGTAATCCTCCTCCCCTATTATAAAGCCTATTATAAAGCCCTTAGATTTAGCTATAATACCCTCTTACTAGCCCTCTACCTAATTATACGCGCCTTAAGGGCCTAATATTAAATTATAAGGCGGAAATATATACTTTAAGGCTTATAATAGAATAGTACCTAAGCTATTCTACTTTATACTAGAAGGAAGAGTGTAAGGCCGGCCTTATACTATTTATAATATACTACTTACGCGGTAATAGCGTACTTCCTCCTCTACCTAAGCCCTTATAACTCCTAAAAGAGCTACTCTAAGGAAGTACGCCACGTTCTAAGTATTTTCTAAAGAATATCTATAAATATAATAATACTCTTACCTTTATATCTTATAAATATTAATAGGATACCTAGTTATAAGGTTATACTAGTATTTAGTCTTTTATAATCTATAGGGAACTTTACTACTTATAAGGCCCCTTATAACCTAGTACTTACTTAATTCTATCCTTTACCTAACTATACTTCTATAATCCCGCCTTTATAATAATATCTTAACTATCCTACTATCTAGATCTTTAGCTATCCCTCCTTAAAGAACTTAATAGAATAATACGGGCTTATAATAACCTATTTATTAATATATACGCTATTATATAAGAGTAAATTAAGTAAGTAAGGGTAATAATAGGGCCTATCTAAGTAGTTTTAAACCTTTACCTTTAATTAGTTATAAAGGCTAGATCTAATAAGAGGCGTATAAATCTACTAACTACTTTAGAGGTTACCACTTTTATTCTAAATAAGTATAAGGATTATAGCTTTTATAATATTATTATTATAAAATATTACGAGGATAATAAAGAGCCACTTTTTTATACTATTAATTATAATAATACCGCGTACTTTCTATTATATTATATTCTCCTTTTCTTATAAGGAAATCTAGGCTAGTACTAGGCCCTATAGCTACGTAATAATAATAATTATTATACTATTATCTATTACTCTAAGCGTATATAGTTATACTATTACCTCTTTTAATATCCTAGTTAATACTTAATAATACTTTATAATAGAAAGCTATTTTAATAGTATATTATTAATTACTTTATTATAATTAACTAATAAAGACTTAATTTCCTTTATAGGAATTAAGAAACTATTTACAATAAATTATACTAAGGGGTAGAAGATATATTACTAGCTAGTAATAATTATATAGATACTCTTAGATATTATACTATTCTACCTTCTAGCTTTAATAGTAGTAATTAGGCTATAATATAGAATTATAAGGACTCCCTAGCTATTTAGTATTATTACAGGAAGCTAATACTCTTTATAATAATAATTATAAACCCGTACTAGCCTAAAATTAAGGCTACCGTCTTTAATAACTAAACTACTAGTAATTAAGCGGAAATTATTATACGTATCTTTTATATAAAGAAAAAGGTATTATTATAAGACCTTAAGGATTAATTTAGCCGCTATCTTAGTACTATTTAAACTATTAAGTACTAGAAAAGAGGTCTTTTATATATTTATATCCTCCTTTTTTGTTGCAGTCCTACTACTTTACTGCTTACGGAAGCCTTCCGCGGCCTAGCTATGCTAGGCCTAGCGCTTTAGCTTATAGGCAGGATTTCTGCACTTAGAGAATGTATCTTTCTACTATATCTTAATATATTCGCTATAAAATGGTAGTAATACCTTTCTAGCTACTACTATATACTATTAATTATATAGTAAGCTAAGATTATATACTAGCTCTACAAGCACTAGTTCTTCGGAGTACTACTAGCTATCCTTAGTACTAGTCACCTAAGTCTTCCGCTCTACTAAAATCCTAGGCCTTTAACCTCATATTAAATCTTTAGTAATAAAGCCTTCTATAACCTTAGATATATATAAAGGTCCCCTTAGAAGATTTATTATTAATAAGAGCCTTCTTTATTACCTATTACTACCGTCTAATAGTATTAGGATTTCTTTAGAATTATTAGGATTCCTCGGCATTTTACTAAGAAAACCTAACTTTTCCCCGTACCTTCCTAATTCTAATTTACTACTTATTCTAGTACTCTAGCTACCTTTATACTATAAGAGACCGTGGTACTTACTTTTCAGCTATCTAATTTCATTAATACTAGGCACGAATACGCTAATACTATTAATAATATTAGCCGCTTTCTAATCTCGCTTATTATTAAGGCTAATCTTAGGCCTCTAAGGACTAATCGGATATTATCTTCTACTTCTTCTTTATTATCACGAGATTAACGCCACCGTACCTAGTTAATATCTCTTGAACTAGTCACCTTTCTTAATATTAATAAACTACCCTAGCCTCCTAACTAGGCTATTAACTAGAGTCTAGTATATACTACGAATCGTCGTTTTAAATAAGCTACCTTATCCTTATAATAGCACTTATAACGACCTCTATCTAGCTTAAACTCCCTAATAAGGTCCTTATTATATAGCCCTAGATCTACCTCGCTAAGTAGTATGGAATTAATCCCTACTAGTACGCGAGTGATATTAGTAGAAGAGGTAATCTATAATTAGCTAATAGGACTAGAACTACCTAATTAGCTACTAGAAGCTTTAGATATAGCGGATAATAGTTAGGCCGGCAATAACGCTAGGAACGGGGCTACTAGGCCTACTAGAGGCTTCTTAGCCGAATAATTAAATATAATAGTAACCCTTATCTAAACTATAATAGCTAGTAATAGGGTTAGTAATAGGGCCGGTAATAGAGCTAATAGACGTTTAGCTACTCCGCCTATTATAGTAGTCCCCCTTATAAATAGTTAGTTTCGCCTACGTAATATTAGATATTTTAATCTAAACCCTAATATACTACTAGTTAAAGTTAAGGATACGTATAATATCTATTATAATATCTTTAGCTTTATTAATAAGCTTTAGGTAAAGGCTACTATTATAGATAAGGCCCTCCTTTAGTAGAATATTAATTCTTATCTACTTAGTAAGGCGGATAATTAGTTTACTAACTAGCTAAGCTAACTTAATTAAGTCGGGCTACGTAATAACTCTACTAGGGTTACCGAGTAGTATAATACTCTATAGGCACGCTTTTAAGATTCGCCTAGTAAATCTCTTAGCCTTCTAGAAAATATCCGTTATACGGTTAAGGATACTTATAATTAATAAGACCCTATAGATTATATATCTAGTATTATCTTAAACGCGAAGAATGCTAGTATTATAACTACTAAGTAAGTATAAGTACTCTTAGCCTATAAGTATCTTAATAGCGAGTTATAATATAACCTACTAAGACTGAATACCTTATTAAATATACTAGATCTTCTAGAAGAGCTCCGCTTTATTAAAGATAACTAGTTTAATATCTATAGAAATAAGGGCCTTTATTAAGATAAGGGGTATAAAATAAAGTTAGACTCGAAAAATTATAATAATCGCTGTGATTAAGACCCTTAATTAGGTTAGTATACCCCTAATCTATTTTATAATTTCAGCGGCGCTCTAAGGCTATACTATAATAGTATAAACCCTTATACTCGACTATTTATTCTATATTATAACTTCTAAGATAATATTAATAATAATCCTTAATAGACTTAACCTATTAGCTAACTCTAGATTATTAGGCGGTAACCCCTTTAAATAACTAGCGGAAACGTAAACGGGTCTTCTAGGTAAGCCTAGTTATAGAACCGGCCATTATTAAACGCTTTAAATAGCTAAAATCTATATTATAATAGGTTTCCTCAGCGCCCGGCTATATAAGCCTATTAAGCTAGCGTTAGTAAAGAGGGATATAATAAATAGGCTAAGTATAAGGTATATAAAGACGCTTTCTACTAAGGTGAATAAGTAAGGCCTAGAGAACCTAAATACTAAGACGAGTTAGGATATTATTAAGACCCAGAAAACCCTATATTAGGTAACTATTAGTAGGAGGATACTATTAAAGCCTACTTTATTAAAACCCCCTTAGCTATAAAAGCCTTCTATTATAAATAATATTATTCTAAGTTTACCTCTAATAACGGTTTATATAAGTATATTCGCCACGACTATAAAGAATTAAGGTCCTTATTAGTAGTAATAGGGAATTCTTCTATTAAGACTTAAGTAGGTAGTAATAGCCGAAGCCTTCCGTAGACAGTTACCCCTATTATTATTAAGAGCATTTCTAAGAATACGGCAACTAGAGGCTATATATTCCGGGGTTATCACTTTATAATAGTTATAATTAGCCTATCTTAAGAGGGACTGTATTATAAGCTCTACGCCGATACGGGTTATATAATAAGTCTTATTAATAGAGCGTTTCTTAAGGAATATACTTTAAAGGTAGAGGTTAAGAGAATACCCACGCCTATAAATATTAGAGGTCTAGGAGATAAGATATATAATACTAGCGAGTATACTAAATTAGAAATATACTTTCCTAGTAATAATAGTACGGCTCTAATTAAAAGGGAGCTTTATATTATTAATAACCTATTAGTAAATATACTTATTAGGGTTAATATTCTTAAGCCTAAGGGAATAGTTATTAACCTTAATTAAAATATACTAATAATTTAGTCTTATAAGGGGATTAGCGTTCCTATTAATATTTCTAGTAGAGGTAGTTAAATAAACTCTACTATTTATAGTAAGAAGGCTATAATTATTACCCCTTATATAAATAGGAAGGTTCTAATTACTAGACCTTATTATCGGGCTTTAGACCTTCCGTATAACAGAGAATTTCTATTTAAACTAGAGAAACTTAATAAACTTTTAGCCTATATATATATAATAGATTATAATATATCTTATATTATCATCCGTAATAACTCTAAAGAATAAATTAAGCTTCCTAGAAATATTAAACTTAGCAAGATCACGGAGTACGAGGCTATAGGATACTTCCCTATAAAAGCCTTCTATAGTAACCTAGCAGTAAGACCTCTAAAGAAAAATATGAACTAAGTAAAGTTAAATCTATAATATTTAGTAGCTACCGCCGCTATATTTTTAGTAGCTATATTAAATACCCTAGCTCCTAATACCGAAGCTATTTATAATATAGGTATTATAATCTACGGCTTACCCTAATTAAGGTCCTTATTAGGATTAGTCGTTAATAAATTTCCTAGTTTATAGTAAGATATAGGTAATATCACGAATATACCTAAGTCTTAGTAGATAGATATTCCTCTAGTAAATAACTAGTAGGACTTATATAAACTAGGCTAGGCCTAGGTTTATCTAGTTAGAAAGGCTGATAAAGAGGTAATTAATAAAGCCTTTAATAAGCTCTATTAATAGGGTTAGATAGAGTAGACTTCTAAGTTAACCCCGTTTTCTTTCCTATATTTTATCATCTAGAAAGATAGGGAGTTAGGTAGGAAGGGACGAGTTATTATTAATATTAGGGTATTAAATAAGATTACTATGCCTAATATATATCCGGTTCCTTCCTAGGCCGAAATTCTCGCTTTACTAAAAGGTGCTACGTATATTACTACTATTAATATATCAAGCTTTTTCTACTAATAGTAGGTAAATAGGGACTATTACCACCGCTTAATAGTAGCTAGCTACTATAGGTAGGAATTATTTAATATTCTAGTAATAGGCTATTATAATTTACCCGTATATGTCTAGCGTATAATTAATAGGATTCTTTATCTATTCCATTATTTCTATAGGGCTTATATAGATAATATTATAATCTTTTCTAAGTCGCTAGAGGAATATTTATCCTAACTAGATCAGGTCTTTTAGGTATTAATAGACATAAATATTTACCTTTCCCCTAAGAAATTATTCTTAGGATATCCTTCCGTTTATCTACTTAGTTAGAAAGTTAATACTCTAGGCCTTATAACTACTAAAGAAAAGCTTATAGCTATCGCTAACCTATTATTTCCTAGAATATTAGCCTAATTAGAAAAATATCTTAGTCTAACTAGCTATTTAAGATAATATATTACTTAATATACTATAATAGTTAAGCTATTATAGTTATATAAAACCTACTTAAATAAGGCCCTTCGAGGTAGGATAAAGAGTATTAGAGGTAATGCTCGCAAAAGGCTAGCCCGCCGTACCTACCTAGGAAAGCCTATACTAAAAGAAATTAACGCATTCTATTAGCTCTAGAAGCTTTTTACCTCCCTAACTATACTTTACTACTTTAACGAACTAAGATAACTATTTATAGACCTTAATACTAGTAAAGAATTCGGATTTAGTACTTATATCTACCACGTTCTACCGAAGGCTTCTATAAATAATCTACTAGGATAAAAATCTTAATAACCTATCATATTTCTTAGCCGTCTGCTTACTAACGCCAAGATATACTATTAGCTAATAGAGCTTAAAATCGCTAGTATAGTCTAGGTTATTAAGAAAATCCGTTATATAGTAGAGGCGGCTAAGTTAATAACTATTATATATACTAACTACTTAGCCGCTATCTCTATTATCTAATAGACTAGTCTAAACACCACGTTAGTTAAAAAACTTAACCTACGCCTTATTCGGGCGTTAGAATATCTATAGCATTTCCGTCTTAATATACGCTATAAACTAGGAAAGTCTAATATTATTCTAGATACGTTATCTAGGCTAGCTAGTCGGGAGTATTATCTAGCTAACGTAAATAAGTCTAGCCTAGACGTATTATCTGTTTAGGTTTTTCTAGTTAGCTTAGTTAAAATAAGTCCTAAGTTTCGTTAACGACTTATTAAGGGCCTTATTAAGGAACCCCGCTAGGTAAAGGTAATATCTATTATCAAGAAGAATGAAGCCTTAGGTAGTAATACCGCTAAACTACTATACTATATTATTAATAAGATTCTATATTTTAATAATAATAAAAAGGGCCTTTAACTATATATACCCTCTATACTAGAAAAGGAAGTTTTCTAGCTAGCTTATAATAAAATAGGTTATCCTAGGTATACTTATATATATAAGCGCCTTACTAATAGCCTCTATATTTATAATATAGCTACTAAACTTTATAAGTTTATTTGCTATTACCTATATAATTAACTCAACTAGATACTAAGGTATAGACCCTACAGGTTATTACAGCCTATCCTTTTACTTATAAGACCCTTCTATACTATTATAATTAACTTTATCCTTATACTTCCTATCTCTCTACCGGATTAATATAAATATATTATATTAGTAACTAATAAATTCTCTAAAGCTATTAGCTTTATTCCGGGTAAGACTATATAGACTAGCAAGGAATAGGTAATTAGACTATTAAACTAATTAGCTAAACTTAACTAGGGAATTCCTAGGGCGATTATTTCGGACTGAGATAGAAAATTCGTAGGGTAAATCTAGAAATAGATATTCTAATCCCTTAAGGTCAGTCTACTATACTTAACCGCCTAGTACCCTTAGATAGATAGTATATTAGAACGGTCTAACTAGATAGCTAAGGTAGTACTTCGCTACTACCTCGCTACCCTAGAAGATACTAGGTATTAGCCTAGCGTTCTAGCTAGGATATCTTCGGCCCTAAATAATTTAATTAAATACAGCACTATAAACTAAATACTAACTTAAATTATATATAGGTTTTAAATATAGGAAGCACTAGATCTACTACGAATTAATAACCCGTCTACTAAAGGCTTTAATAACCTAAATATTAAGGACCTTATTACCTATATATAGCTAGTATATCCTATCTCTATAGATAAATATTATCCTTCTTATATTAATACTAAGGATATAATTATATTCGCTACCCTTAAAATAAAAGAGTATTATAATACTACGCACGCCCTTATATTCTTTAAAGTAGGTAATATAGTTAACCTACGCCTTTACTAAGGATATAAGCTTCTAGTAGTTATATTAAGGAAAATTAGCTAATAATTAGCTAGGCCTTTTAGGATTAAGGAACGTATAGGTTAATTAGTATATTAACTAGATCTACTAATTAATATAAAGATTTATAACGTTATATTAGTAGCCCACCTTAAGCCTACTACTAACCCTAAGGATAACCTATATTAACGACGTTATCTAGCCGTTCCCTTTATTATTAATAGGTAGAATAAGTAGGAAATAGAGAGGCTAATCTAGAAGCGGAGGATTCGTCGGGGTTATAGTTAGTTAACCTAGTTCCTAGTTAGGTAGAAGAATTACGGCCCTAAAGAAGATTAGTAGATATTAGAAAAGGAGCTATTACGGAATACTTTAGCGTTAGTGAATAAATATAACGATAATTTCGGTGGGGAGTCTAGGATTCGGCCTTAAATATTATTAGCGTTATTAGTATTCTATATAACTATTAGGATAATAGCTTTATTTATTAACGGCATTTATTATAGTCCTACTACTTTACTACTTACGGAAGCCTTCCGCGGCCTAGCCATGCTAGGCCTAGCGTTTTAGCTTATAGGTAGGATTTCTGCACTTAGAGAATGCATCTTTCTACTACATCTTTTCTGCACTTAGAGAATGCATCTTTCTACTACATCTTGATGCATTCGCTACATTTTTCTATATTAGGATAATAGCTTCTTAGACTATTTTTACATTAATAACCTAATCTATATAAAGTTACCTAATCCTACTATTAATCTGGACGGCTCCTTATATTAAATTATCTAGGAGTAAATAACTTATAGCCCTTATAGGTACTAGAATCCTAAGTTACTATATATAATTAAGAAACCGCGTAGATCTAGGTAAATCTATTTAAAGTATTTTTTTATAGAAGTTCTAGCCTAAAATATCTATTATAGAAGATAGCTATCTTATATACTACTATTATAAGGACGGACGTATATAAATAAAATAGGTATATAAATAGGATATTAAGATAAATAATTACTAGGTAGTCCTATATAATCTCTAGCTTACCTATAAGTATATAATATATATTAATATTAAGGTTTACGCCTCTATTAGCGCTATTAAGTATATATATAAATATATCTATAAGGGCGCCGATTATATAACTCTTAAGCTAGTAGATAATTAGGATAAAATTATATACTACTTAAATAGTCGCTATATTAGTCTATACTAGGCTATATAGAACCTATTTAAATTCTATAACTATAATAAAAATCCTCCTATTATACGGCTCGCTTTATACCTCCCTAGTTAATAATAGGTATAGTTCCGTAATAATAAGACTAACCTTTCCTAGGTACTTAACGGGGTTAAAATAACCCTTATATACTTCTTATAATATAATACTAAATATTCGAATAGCTATTATCTATTATACTATAATTTTCCTAAGTACTATATCTATTATAGTAAGAAAGGGAAGCGGTAGTAGACACCTTAATAAAGGGGACGTATAATTAGGCGTATATATAATTATAGAGTTATATAAGGGGAGAGGTTCTACTTATAAGTCCTACTTACTATTATTTATAAGCCTTCTAGTTTTAAAGTAATTTATATAGTTAATAGTATTCTATATCTAACCTTCTAGGCTATATATATTACCCTAGGGCTCCTTAATAATAATAGTAAGTAGTTTATATACTTTAAAGAATCTTAGTACTACTCTTCTAGCTACTCCTTATATTCTTTATTTATATCTATACTTCTTTACGGCGATATTAGCGAGCCCTTTAAGCTTTAGAAAAAGTTCTATTATAATATCTACGATAATTTACTACGCCGTATTACTAGGGACTTTCTAGATATTCCTACTAGTACGGTAAATATATATCTTAATTACGGGTTATTCTTAGTCGCCGAATAGTTATAAATCTAGGGTAGAAGGCTTAGGGACTTTAATCTACTTATACCCCTCCTTATATAGTCCTAGTAGGACTACCCTCTTCTAATTATATCTAAATTAGAGTATAATACTAAGGAGTAAGTAACCTTATATAATACTACTATTCTAAAGTTAAATATTAACTAACGCTCCGCCTATAATACTATCCTTATAACTATTACGACTTTATTATAAACTACGTACTTCTTTATATACGGCGTTATAAGTACTAGGAAGACCTTTCTTTATAAAGCTCTTTATTATCATTTCTATATATAAGGACGTATTATATTATATATTACTTCTACTAGTATTATATTAATATTACTACCTAGTAGCTATATATCCTACTCTACTTTTAAGATCCTAATTATTTATAATAATATATCTACCTATTATATCCCTATATAGTCTAATATAATAGAATTACTCCGTTATATAGCCCTAATTATATAGGATAAAGTACTTATATAGAATAAGAATAATTTTACCGCGGTTAATATAACGTTATATAATATTTATAAGAGTAATAACCTATTTAGTAGGCTCCTAGTAATTATAGGTAGCGACTTTATATAAACGACTCCTATTATTTAGAGAGGTAATTAGGCTATATAAGTTAATACTAGCTTTTATAACTCCTAGATCTAGCTAAAGTTAAAGATACTCTAGCTATATTAAAATATATGGCTTTATACTAGATCTAATAACTAGGCGTTTATAAGGTAGATAGGCCGGATATTATATAATATATTAATATATAAGATAATAGCTCTTCTCTCTAAGGTAAAAAATTAGGATATAAATAGATATACCTTTATAGAATATATCTTTCCTATTACCTCCCTTATATAGCTATTATTACCGCCGGATTTCTTTAAGAGTAGAGCTATACTATCCCCGCGAAATAACTTTACTACTATTTTGAATAATAAGATCTTAATATATTTATATAGAACTATATAGTACCTTCTATTAGCTAATAAGTCCTTATCTAATAGTAATAATAATAGACTTAGCCTAGAATTCTTATAATCCTTAGAGCTATCTAGATTTCCCCCTTCCTAATTATACTTAAAGGTTAGGGCTCTAATTATATTATTATAAAACTTATACCTAAATAAAAGTATATATAATAGGACGCGCCTAATTATTATATATCTATTCTAATAGTATATTTAAGGTTAGATCCTTAATAAAAAGTAGGATAGAGGGATACGCTTAATTCCTTAAATTAAATTAACTAGTAAAGAAGGTAACTACCCCTACCTTCTTACGCGTAAGTAGTTTCTAGTCCGGCTCTATTTTATAATAACTATTAATAAATCCTAAGGCTAGTTACTTTCTATTATTAGGGTAGATTTACTTTTATTATATTTTAGTTATAGTTAGCTCTATATTATACTATCCTATATAAGAGATATATAGAGACTTTTAGTCCTCTTACTAGTAAGTTTAGGGGGGCGTATAAATAATATTATATATCTAGAGGCTCTTTTAGATCCTATATAATTTAGTTAGATAAATTAAGCTTTTTATTAAAATTATTCCTACTTTTTATATTTAAATCTTTATAAAATAATTAAGTTTTAAAATATTCTTAATATTTATAAAATTATTAGAATTATTAGAACTATTAAGGCTATTAAAACTATTAAGATTATTAAAACTATTAAAACTAGAAAAAATATTAGAATTACTAAAACTATTAAAACTATTAGAACTATTATAAGCCTAAGAACTATTAGAGTTATTAAAATTATAAGAAATTTTATTATTATTAAGAAGAATAATTATAAAGTTAATTATAAGTAAAGTTTTTATTTAAGTTACTATTAAAGTTAATACTTTTATTAAAGATATAAGACTTTTTTAAGTTTATATTATTATTATTATTATTATTATTATTATTATTATTATATTTAATTAAATTAAAATTTTAATTCTTAAATTATTTTTAATACTAAGCTATATAGGTTTAGTAATATACTAGTATAGGTCGTTATATTTTATTCCTATAGATATAATTATATTTATAGATCTTTATAAATCTATAAGACCTTGAAGGGCCCTATATAGTCTATAATAGTAACTATCTATATACCTCGAGTATAGACGACTATAGACCTGTATAGAGGCGGTATAAGCTAGTATACCTAATTATCTTCCCCTAACTATCCGTCCCCCCCCTTAATATCCTATAAATAGTTATATAGATCCGCCTATCTAGCGTATATATCTATAAGCTTCCTGTATACCTCCTTATAGCTTATTTCACTAACTTTACTAGTCTTTTATTTCTTATAAGCCGCTATATAGATTAGTAGATAGGCTATAAAGATCCGTAGATAGATATACTAGTATCTTTAGATTTCTTATATTTATAAGCCTTCTTTACGCTCTCTATATAATATAAGTATAAATAAATAAGGATTAATATAGAATCTATACTAACCTAGGATAAAGCTATAATATCTAATACCCTCTCTAGATATAAGATAGTTATTATATATACCGCTATAAATACGCGTATTATTCTTATAAGTATAAAAAGGTCTATTCCTATTTATATAACTAGTATACTTATTATTACCTATTATTAAGGTTATTATACGAGAATAGAGTAGAACTAATTCAGGTCTATAACTATAAGTCTAGGTCTATAACTATTAGTAGAGTTTAGGTAGCTTATAAGGATTTATACTAATAATATTATCCTCTTTCTTATTTATATAAAGCTTAATATCTAAGAGTAGATCTATATAGCTAATAGCCCTAATCTTTATAAGATATTTCTTAGTTATTATAACCTTTTCAGCCCTAAATAGAACTACGGATTTCTTTTTAACTAGCTCTCTAGGCTAAGCCTCCTTACTAATATTTATAGGTATTATACGGCCGGTATTAGGCTCCTCTTTAAAAGCTACTAGAGCTATTATAGATTATAATATATTTATAAGGAGATATACTAATATATATAGATAGTAGAGATTTTAATATAGAGATATATATAACTATAATAAAACCGTAATAATTAGTATAAAAATAGTAGGAGACTATATAAACCTTTCTAGGGGTTATAATATTTATAGATCTATAATAGTAAGTATAGAAGTAGGGCTAAGGCTAGCTAGGGATATAAGTAGAAGTATTAATTTATACTAATCTATACTAATTTATACTAGTTTTTATAGAATTAATCTTAAGATTTTCTTACCTAATAATATATAGGTTAGATAGTTAGATTTAGTAGAAAGAAAGCTTAAGACCTAGTATTAGAGGCTATTTCTAATTAGGATCTATATAGCTCTATAATTATATTATATACCTATTAATATTATATAGATCCTTATAAGCCTATAATAACCTAAATATATATCTAATCTCGCTTTAAGATAGCGACCCTCTAGTCTATATAGTACTATGATATCTTAAGGTTTGGCCGCCAAGCAATGTACCTCACGTGATCTAATTTCCCCCCGAACTTTTCTTTTTAGCATTGCCTGCAGCAAGACAACAGCATGGCTATAGCATGGCTAGAGCATTGCCAGCATAGCTACAGCATTGCCTACAGCATGGCTACAGCATTGCCAGCATAGCTATAGCATTGCCAGCATAGCTACAGCATTGCCAGCAGCATGGCTACAGCATTAGCTACAGCAGTCCCTACAGCATGGCTACAGCATTGCCTACAGCATGGCTACAGCATTGCCTACAGCATGGCTACAGCATTGCCTACAGCATGGCTACAGCATTGCCTACAGCATGGCTACAGCATTGGCTACAGCATTGGCTACAGCATTGGCTACAGCATGCCTACAGCATTGGCTACAGCATGCCTACAGCATTGGCTACAGCATGGGTACAGCAGTCCCTACAGCATGAGTACAGCATGGGTACAGCAGTCCCTACAGCATGGGGTACAGCATGGGTACAGCATGGGGACAGCATTGGCTACAGCATGGCTACAGCATGGGGACAGCAGTCCCTACAGCATGGGTACAGCATGGGTACAGCATAGGGACAGCATTGGCTACAGCATAGGTACAGCATGGGTACAGCAGTCCCTACAGCATGGCTACAGCATGGGTACAGCATGGCCTACAGCAGTCCCTACAGCATAGGTACAGCATGGGTACAGCATGGCCTATAGCAGTCCCTACAGCATGGCTACAGCATTAGCTAACAGCATGGCTACAGCATTACCTAGAGCATGGCTACAGTAGTCCCTACAGCATGGCTACAGCATGGCTACAGCATTAGCTACAGCAGTCCCTACAGCATAGCTACAGCATGGGTATAGTATTGGCTACAGCATTAGCTACAGCATTAGCTATAGCATGGGTACAGCATGGCCTACAGCAGTCCCTACAGCATAGGTACAGCATGGATACAGCAGTCCCTACAGCATGGCTACAGCATTGGCTAACAGCATGGCTACAGCATTACCTAGAGCATGGCTACAGCAGTCCCTACAGCATTAGCTACAGCATGGGGTACAGCATGGGGTACAGCATGGGTACAGCATAGGGTACAGCATGGGGTACAGCATGGGGTACAGCATGGGTACAGCATGGGGACAGCATTAGCTACAGCATGGCTACAGCATAGGGACAGCATGGGGATAGCATGGGGTACAGCATGGGGTACAGCATGGGGTACAGCATGGGGTACAGCATAGGGTACAGCATGGGGACAGCATGGGTACAGCATGGGTACAGCAGTCCCTACAGCATGGGGTATAGTATAGGGTACAGCACCCCCTAGAATTATAGATCTTAGCGGGTTTTTAGGGAGCTTAGCCCCTAGAGTAGTTAGGTTTCTAGGGAGTCCCTAGCTTAATTACTAATCTCGCACCGAGATAGCGACCCTCTAGTGGTTAGTATTGAACAATTATTCAGCCACATGGAGCTGCAGACCTCGAGATAGGACCGAATATGAGCCCCAATCCAATTCGTTTGGAACCTCAAATATACTACGATAGAACAGCATGATCGTTGCGGTTGAAGATGACTGCCACAGCATGATATACAAGAAAGAGAGCGGTAGCTGGTCGAAACATTTCAATGATTCTGGATAATCAGAACCTTGACTGTTCAGCTTTGTCTGGACAGAAGCACCCACGTGCATATCGTCGAAGTCCCTACCAGCGATTCCTCTGATGAACAACCATGACAATGATTTAGTTTCCCTACGGAGCACCCAACCCCAGTGCCACAAAGCTCAATCGTAACGACATCGGAGCAAGCACGCCCATCTCCCTATCTAGAGATCTTGCAACGGTCAAGAATAGTTCTACCATAGCCCCGGTGAGCTCGTCCTTGGTCCAGATCTCGTGCCTAGGTGTAGGGAATCAGCTTCACGGTCATTGTAGATTTTGTTTGCGATGGTGATACAACAGCCCTTGAGGACGCTGCCTTTGCAAATTCTGCCTTCGGTGGTGGCGCTGCGTTGACGGAGAAGCTTAGTCGTGAACATCCTCAGATCTTGATGATGGTCTGCGCGGAGTGTCCGATGCCCAACAGTCATTGCTAGGTAAGATTCCACCGATCTTATGTTACATTCCTAGTAGACATAAAGATTTCCCACGTGATTGGAGAGAAGTAGGTAGCGGGTTAGCTACGGTGGAAACCATATCCTCGGCAATTTATTGTCATCTGCTCTGTTCCCTTGAGCGGACAACACAGGCTTTGCACGCAGAATCATCAGACATAGCGTTAATTCATGATTGAATGGCCCCAAATCTAGATATAGTCTCCTCTAATTGGGATAACATTGCTTGCTTCCGAGATTCAGTACACCAGCTTCCACTTATGGATGCTTTTGCAATGCCTTCCCAGTCTTTCACTGTCAGTTCAAAAGCTTCTTGTACCGAACAGTAATTATCGAGAATGTAGCCACCAAAGTACGCTGGATCGTCGCTGTTGATCGAAAATTTGACACCAGCATCTAAAAACGTCTTGATCGGGAGATCTTTGACCTCTTTGACACATTTTAAGCTCACGTTAGAAAGCGGACATACCGTGATCAAGAGCTGCCTCTCCGCAACTTCGAGCATCAGATCTGTATCGTCTGCAAGACTTATTCCGTGGTCGATCCTCTCGACATCCAAATGTCTTATTGCGTCCCTGATATATTCTACCGGCCCCTCTTCCCCTGCGTGTGCCGTCCTCTGGATCTTTTTCGCCTTGGCACTTGCATAGATATCCTTCCATTTCTGTGGCGGATTGCCCTTCTCCGTCGAACTTAGGCCCAGGCCGGCCAGTAGCCCACTTAGGAGGTCAGCCTCTGCTTGAGCGTACATCTTCTCAGACTCTGAGACAGGTAGATGCCTCAACAAGCAGAGTATCAATTTTGTGCTAATCCCCAACTCTTGCTCTGCACGCCGACATGCTTTGACGAAACCATTGACCACGGTCTGATAGGCAACACCTCTTACGGTATGCGCCTCCGGATCAAAGAAAACTTCGGCGTGTATCACGCCATCACTTTTCGCTTTCAAGAAGTATTCGAATGCTAATTGCTCAAAATCTGATTCGGTTATGAGGCAGCTCATGCCAATAAAGTAGTAGTGGAGGAAGTCATCGAGGGAGGAAAACCGTGTGTAGCGATCTAAGAGAGCGGTACTAGAGCTGAAAGCAGGGTCTGACGATGGGAGGGCAACGACATTACGCTCAGCGAGAGTAAAGAGCAGGGCTGGCGATAGAGAGCCTTCAAGATGGATGTGGTGTTCGCATTTTGGGAGAGCGGCCAGGAAAGGGTGGAGACTAGATTTGCACATGGCAGGTAAGGCAATGGAGCAGTGGCAACATGGAGGAGTATCGTTTTACAACTGTGGAGGCTGGGCAAAAGTTACCGAATACAAATGCGGATGCCAAGACACTAGCAGCGTATTCTTCATGACTTACCGGCAACCGTGGTCTTCATTGGGATGTGGCGATGTGCCACAAACGCCTCTTCGAGGATGATTGGAATGGAATCGCTTCCGGGTACTCCGTATTGCAATAGCGCTTGTGGCTAAGCACGTTAAATCGCAAGATCTTCGGTATTTGGCCATTACTTCTCCCCTCAGATAAGTCTATCTGGTGATCCCTGCTGGTCTGGGTCGATCAAAGTTCCAGGTCGACGGTCGGTGGATGGAGCGCAGGATTATCACTGAGAGCCTCCATGTGTGAGCAATCATACAACGTTCATACACACCCATACTTCAGATATCAAGAACGCTTCCCTATTGGCCCATTTGGTTATATCTTCCGGGTTGAGCCTCGAAACACAGATCGCCTCTAGCTGATCCAATTCGACAGCGACATGCTAGCTTTCATGGTCAACCCAAGCATTGTTATCATCATTGCTTACACACACGTTCACAAAGATACAAGCATTAGCTCTCAGACCATAACGATGGCGCAGAATATGGGCAGCCTCAGGGTCACTACCTGGTCTCTTTTGAACGACACCGCACTTGCCCTCGTCGCATGATGTTGTCCATCAATGCCTTGGAAGACTTGAAAGCCGCAGATCCAGACCTTGTCACGTAGATGACACACCAGATACAGATAGGGAGTTGTCGATAGGCACGATCATCACTCCACCATCAAGGTATGACTTGCACAAGTTCCTTGTTAGCGGTTGACGTCTTCGCGCAGACCCGACGGCTTCGACCACTAGCGCAAGACCGACCTTTGGAGATCCCTGAGGCACAGCAATCACTAGAATCAGTCAATCAGTCAATCTAGACCACCGCTGCCCAAGCTGCGGGAAAGGGGCAGATCTCGCCATCTCGGCAAGATTGTCATTGGTCTCCTCCCTTTCATCCACACATCCACACATCCACACAACCAAATATCTGGGTCGGTTGAGTGAGGGATCATTAACGAACAGCTCGTTGGAGATCTCCTTTAGGCTAACATCCTTAGTTCCTCGATATATAATCCTGAGTAAAGGCAGCTATTAGTTCAGGGACTTTAGGAAGTATTCTATGTCGATCCATTACCTCTTCCTCTACGCTCTCATGCTAGACAGAGGACTATGTTTCGGCTTCGACTCGGCATGCCGTTGGACCTTTCTCAAGTTCGTCCAATTGGGAACTCTTGTAGATCTTAGGCATACACATTTGACTCTTGGTCGACCTCCCCAAAAGCCTTTCTAACAGACCGTCGATTTGATACCTTCCTTATTCTTTGCGATCTGAGCAGTGACATCGATTTTTTTATGATTGGACAATATGATAAGGTAGTCATTCTGCTAGGGACCTCCAGCTTCCATAGGCGTGATGGGTCTACCACAGTAGGCCAGTATTCACGTCGGTATACCAGGACAGCTTCATCCTCTCGGACATTTTCCACCAACGCTCAGACTTCGTCTGCTTTGTGCGGCTGTGGTCAGCCAGATTCGTTTCCGATAACCGACGGCCCAAAGTACATATCGACAAATAGGGAACGCTATCCTTGACTACTTGCATGAAGCTCGGCCCACCGTGGGTGTTGCCCTGCATGCTTGTCGTCTGTCATTGTGGGAGCCAATCATTGATGTGGCGAAGATCTATATTCAGGCCTAAAACCGCCCATAGCGATATCTAGCTGTCACTGACCCGGACCTTGAAGGATAAGCTTTTGTTTCCCACGGATCTCCAACCGAACCGAACAAGGACGTTCAGTAGTGGCTCTTCCCTCAAGTCGCCAGTGTGGCTGCGTGCCTAGGATCTCACTGACACCCTGGCAATGATGACACCGGATCTGGGAAGTGGACTCTTGTAGCCCTCGGTGTCTGCACGCCCACGGTGTAAGCTGTACCATCGGCCCTTACGGAGGCATCCCCGAGGCCTCTTCCAAATCACTGTTACCTTTCTTTTCCATCATGGTTATTAGTAGGGTATAATGGTCTTTTTCCTTCTGTAAACAATTGTACTTATCTTTACAGCTGTATATCTACGAGAAAGTGGCAACATGGCAGAACAGGGATCCAATTCAATTCCAAGGTCGTCACTTATGAAAACACAGGCAGATTTTTCTGAGAGATCTTCGGTGCCATCCAGTGAAACTCTTCGAGGCCGCTTGACGCCAGATCTTGCCATGTCTCATGCTAGTTCAACGAGCCAACCGTTGACAGGGCCGGCAGCTCTACGTTCACAGATTACCTCTGTCTTACCTGGGTCTTCGTCAAGGTCGGCCGACTATATTCACCCCTTCCATCCTTCTGTGACTCTGCCGGGGACTATTCTGGATGGGTACTCGGAATTTCCTCATTTCCATCGGCCCTTTGCTAGCGTACCGAACATAGGTTCACAAGTCCAGATGTCAGGTATGCAAGGCCAGAAACGGGCATATCGGCAACGAAGAAAAGATCCAAGTTGCGATGCATGCAGAGAGCGCAAGGTAAAGGTCAGTGTTGTATGCTTCCATTACTCTCATGGCACTGATGGTTAATAGTGCGATGCTACTGATAGCTCAAGTTGCACCGAATGCTCGAGCAGAGACGTGAAGTGTCAGTTCACGAAGGAGACGAACCGACGAATGTCTAATATCAGGTCAGCGTCTGCATATTCTGCTAGCTAACCCCGTAGTGCTGACTCTCATTGTGATTGAATAGACACAATCAGGACCTCCAAAAGGAGCTAGCACAAGCTAAGTCACAAGTGGACCATCTTAGGTCAATGTTGGACTCCGGACAGGAGGAGAGCCGGATCCATGATCTCTCCAAGAGACACCTTCCTAGTCCTGAGCCCTCCCATTCTCCAAAACATAGCCTTTCGCATTTACCTGGTCCTGAACCCGTACGACTTCACATGGTGGATCCATTGCCAAGATACGAAGAAAGGCGGCCAAAAAGACGGAGGACCGCTGGCACCGTAGATCTGACCACGATCGGATCCAATATGGATAGACATGGGCGAGAGATATTCAAACCACCATATCCACATTTACGGAAACCGTCTCCGATAACGTCCCCCTCCAGCCTTCCTACACTTCCGCAGAGAGACGTAGCGGACGCTTTGATCCGTCAATATCACTTTACACTCCACCCTACCCTGCCCATGATCCATTGGCCTTCGTTCCAGGAAAGATACGATGATGCATACCGTAGTGGATCCCTTGAGAGTGTCCCACGAGTATGGATTGCGCTGCTGTACGCTGTATTTGCTTGCGGTACCCTTCACCGCTCTTGGTGTGAGGGCAGGAGATATCTGGAAGTATCCAAGTCTCTGATAGACATGTGGACCGAACAATCGACCCTTGACCATGCCCGGGTTGCTCTCTTGAGTTGCATCTTTCTGGTCGAGATGAACCTCAAATCCGCAGGTTGGAATTGGATTGGATTTGCCGTTCGGATTGCGTTTGACATTGGACTCCATTGCGAGGCCGGGACATGGTCTGCTATAGAAGAAGAGATGCGCCGACGAACGTGGTGGTGCATATACACTTGTGATTGGTAGGTTCCTCTCAGAGCTTCTACAAGCTCTAGCTGATTATGCTAGCCTGCTGTCCCTCGAGTTGGGACGACCTGCCCTGATCAAGGAAGATGATTGCAATGTTGGCATGCCATCTGCGGTCGATGACCAATACATTCACGCAGGTAATAATTGGGTTTCGCCGACACCCGAGCAATTGACTTCACCCCTTCTGCCGACCATCCAGGTCATTAGTGGCATTGCCAGACTTCTCAGGGTTCTAAAGAGTCGGTTTCTCACCGAACCAGTGCTAGAAGCCTACGATTTGCATTTCAAAGGATGCATGCAAGCTTTCCCAGTGTACCAACAGATCCGGCTAAATGATTATGTGGACCCAGTAGAGCTCCCTCCAATCATGTACTTACAGAACGCTCGTCTCATGCTTCACCGCCACAATTTGAGCCCTACCTCCGGAGCCCAGGATAGATCTATGGCACTGGATCGTTGTGCGTCTACCGCCGCAGACACAGCGATGCTGCTCCGACGGACTATGCAAGAGATGCCTCCTGACTCCCAGTCAAGAACTACCGAGCAAAACGATACATGGGAGAAGCGCATGGTCACGGCAGTGAGCGCGTTCTTCTGCACCCATATTTGGCGCTGCACGTTGTTCTTGAGCTTCAGGCTCGATTATCGCAATGCAATATGGTGTGCACGTGCAAGCGCAACACTTGGAGCCTCACGTCCTGTTAACGTCGCCTGTGGCCGCTACTTGGAGTTTTTCCTCAAGAAAATGGCCGCAAGGAACATAGACGGACCCCAACTTGATACTGATGAGGAAATGGTAGCTTATGTGTCAGCTGACCTTCAAGGTAGCTTCGATCATTCGTGGATTTGGAAAGAAGCTAAAGGCGATGTTCATCTTGGTAACCCCTTTCAGGATCCGACTCTTGGCGGGAATGGAAACACCAACGATGCTTCGGACACAGAGGAGGCTGACTGGGACGGCTGGGATAACCTTTTAAGTATCCTGGATGACCTATTTCAGGAGCAGCAACGAAGACAGCAGCACCGTGCTATCCAGGAGTCATCATTGCGACCTCCACTCATGCTTCCGCCACTAGCGCCATCCCCAAATCCCTCCAACCGAATGAGCATCAAGGATCTTATCTGAGAGAGGTCATTACTGAGGTGGTAGTACCGTCCGTCTGGACTGGCAAGCCAACGCTGTCTGTACAAATTGACTGACGATGCGAGAGCCGCCTGTATCTTGTTTCTATATGTATGTTGTTTTATATCACCGCATAAAACTACGGACGACTACGAGCATTCAGGATACTGCATCACACCTGTGGAGCACGAGAAGCTTGTGTTTGGATCTACGTCGCAATGAGAGCAGTCTGATCAAGCCAAATAATATGGCAGGGTTTCTGAAGACATTTACATCACAGTGCTGAGCCCCCTTCTTGTATATAATTCAACTTTGGTATATATATCATGAAGATCTACCTCAACGATGCGAAGGGCAATCTACATTTCAAATGCCAGACTATCATGAGCCAAACTATTCAGATGCTGCAGGATTGTAGTCTCTCTGGCTATGGATTCTTACCTCACGCAGCAGATACCGTACTAACCCAAGATCTAGGAGCGCTAGAACCAGCTAAGCACATAAGGCATGGCGATCAATTAATGCCCCCAGATCTTTTCTCCGTCGATGCAATATGCCCTGCATCGACTCATAAAGGGTAGGGAGTTCATACAATCGTCAGACAGAGCCAGGTATGGACCATCATAGATATTTTGCGCGGCTGAAGTCGCCAAGCTGCCACCACCAGACCTGTCATTTACCGACCTTCGACCTCGGTGGGCCGTACATGGACCCGCCTTGTGTCGCATTTGCCAAGCATGCAATATCATGGAAAGGATTTGGTGCGAGGAAAAGCGCGCAAGTCGGACTGCAGATAGCAATGAAATCCCGACATGCCGTGATCCTTGCTGAGATCCAGATCATCCATTCAAACATTCGAGCGTACGATTACCCGCGGCTCTTTTATCATGCCTTGGGGTTGGGCGCCAGCTTCCTCTGGGAACGCATCTGTTTACACCAAACCCTATTGCCCCATCCTCCGCCAAACCTTGTCCCCGCATCGTGGTCCCGAGGTTTCCGACCATCTGCCCGGCGCCACCGCTGTGACCTCCGCTAAGCTCTTGAGCACGGGTCACCGAGTGATCCTAGTGTACCGCCGTCGAGTCGATAGGATCCCCATCAAGGCGGCAGATACTACCCGAGTGCGAACCACCAGGAAGCAATTGCATTCCTACAACTGTGCTCCGCAAGAAACTGCCTTGCCTAAGCGGATGCATTGGTTGATCAAGTCAGGAACCCTCGTACGGGTAGCTCAAGCTTGTCGAAGCCCATAACTCGCATCGTTCATCACAAACATCCCCACAATGCCTTTCCGAGCGAGGATGAAACGTGCTCTCGGCCGCACCAATTCCTCATCTACCGGCTCCGACCTTAATCATACCAACACAAATAACTCCAGCAAATCGAAGAAGTCTAAGAAAGATAAGCTACCCGACAACGTCTACAAGCCCGGTGAAGCCATGCCGCGCCCCAAGTACCGCGGTCCCTACAATCAAGCCCACCAAGAGAAATTGTCGGCATTCAGTTTCGGAGATATGTGGAACAGGAGACGGAGCAGTGCGAACAGTGATATCAGTCCTATGGGGTCGAGGACCATGAGCAGAAGGAGTAGCACATGGTCGAGGAAGAGCAAACTGGGTAACAGGCAAAACAGTGGTGGGTTCGCTGATGTGGAGGAAGCCGAAACCGACGACGATGTAGCGAATGGTACGTCTAGTCGATCGTATATGCAAAGGCTATCGATATACAGCAATACCCGCTAACTTCTTGAGTCATGTTCAGTGGGCTTGTCAAGAATACACACAGCCGAGAATAGGAGACCATGTGGTGTGGACACTACGATGACGGGCTTGGAGTCACAGAGGACCATAACGAACGGGGATACATACGGCCTTGACACGCAAAGAACGATTACGAATGGGACGAATGGACGACTGTTCACTGCGGATGAATTAGCGACTGCGTTGACCCAGAGTACGCTAGAGCCCTCCAGAAGGGAGGGGAACTAGGGAATCGCTCTGTTTGACGACTGTGCATTATAGATTCAATTTATTTGGGCACAGATGCCGACAGCGATCGGAGACCTATAGCTGGAACGCTTCCATGTTACGAACACGTCTTATATGAGGAGATGGATCTGAAATCTCGGTCAAAGTGACCGGTACTTAGATCGGGCCATCATGGATGGGGCTGAGCCTGGTGCTCTTCTCAATATCTCAAGATTTTACGTTATCAGAGGATAGAAGAAGATATGATCATACTTGCACACTATGCTTTTTGGGCGCTGCGAGCGTCCAAAGTCCAAACAAAATCAAAAGTGCAAGCAAAATCTGTAGGTACCTAGTCAGTCCCCTGTCGACATTTGATGATCGCACCCCGAATTCAGGCCTTCGGTCCGTGACCCTCACTATTTCCCTAAATTCATACTTGAGCACTTCTCATTGCAGGTCTTCGTACAAGGTTTCTATTGCCATGCAGATTGAGATGTGTTCCTCTCCGTTATGAGCTTCCATCCACCGTGCCACCTTTAGGTGGCTCCCAGGAAACCCTACCTACTCACGCAAAAAGCCATCTCGTCATCCATCTGATCCACTGTACAAAGATCTACATTTCGTATCGATGACGGGTGAGATATATTAGCGCAAGACGTCAACGTTTGAGTGTTGTTTACGTGTTGTTTGCAATTCATTATACTCTCAGAGGTATGTGTGAAGTGTGATGGTTACTTAGCAGTGGGGGATTCAGGTGGAGGAACAAGTATAGGTGTGATGGGGTATTGGAAGAGTAAGAGAGGTTGAGAGAGAAGATTAGGTGGGAGGAGAAGGGAAGACTTGAACAAATAGTAGGGTCTGTGAGCCATCGCCAGGGAAATGGATTGACATTTGACTATGTACATAGCTAGGGGTGGCCCGCTGGAAATCATCAAGCTTATCCATATTGGACCTTACAACTTTGACCTCCTCGTCTTGTCATCCATCAATTCCACGCCGAGAACACCTTCCAATTCTTTGACAGCTCGCCATGTCTTCCCAAGCTGCACTCTAATAGTCCTCATCCCTATCAACTTGCCCGTCTTCAGGTTCTCGCCAATATCATCCAGGAACACAATATCCTCGGCCTTGATTCCACTTCCGCCGCGCTGTTTGTCGAATTCATCCAAGCGCTTTACAGCAAGTTCATAGATATCCCGCGAAGGTTTCCGCATCCCTACTTCGGCACTGGCGATGTAGACATCGAAGAGGGAATGCGGGTTGTAGATGAAAGCGTTAGAAGACTGTGTTGCGGACGCGGAGGACGGCTCGGCCTGTTTGTTCCAAGGGTGGTCTGGGGGGATGATGATGGTGTTTGAGAGGGCGCCGAGTATGAAACGAGGTTTTTGCTTTGAGAGGCGTTCGAGAGCTGGGAAGACGTAGGGATCGGGGTGGCGGGCGGCAGACATCATAGCCCAGAACAGCTGCTCGCCATTTATGGAGGGTATTGGTGGGAGTGACGGGTCGGAATCCTGAAGTGACGACGATGGAGAGACTATAGGCTCTTTAGCCGTAGGGGCTTCCCCAGTTTTTGGCTGATCTGTTCCTGAAGACTCGACGACTTCTTCTGACTCTAAGCTCACCGGGTCTCCTATTGTGGTATCCTTAGCCAATTTGGATAGAGACGGCCTTTCCGTTTTCTGTGCGCTGGTAGGCCTCTTTTCTTCTCTTTCCATATCAGACTGAGCACCTCTGTCTTGATCTGAAGGCTCTGAGTCTGCCGCCTCGGCCTTCAAGCTGACGTGGTCTCCCAGTTGGGTAGGATTGACAGTATCTTTCAACTTTTTTTTCTCGTTCCTGAAACTCGTTTGGAACTCTTTCCATGCACGTTTGCTATGTAGATCTGCTGTGAATCCTTCGAAAAAATCGCCATTGAGTTTGACTTCTCCTCTTTCGAGCCGCTGCCAGTACCCATTGGGCGAGCTGTGTCTTATAGCATAATTGATCCAATCGGTGGTGATGCCATGTTTACGTTCAAAATCTATGATCGCCTGGAAAGGAGACAGAACCTGGGTGCTGTTAGTGTTGCAAGAAAAGGGGGGGTATAGTCCACTTGAAAACGTACGCAAACACCACCAATGTCGAAGAGAACGGCCTTCGGAGACCTTTGCAAGGCCATTGTCTACGGGCAGTGACGGTAAATGACCAAGGATTATTGGACTGCCACAAAATGGTATGACCGATTTAGCATGGGAAGTATGGCTCTTATAGATGGTGGATCTAAAACCAAGGAGAAATGATGTTATGACTTTGGATGAATGCCGAGGCACGAGCTTATCTTATCGCGATTAGGGTTTTGGTGTGAAGCCCTGAATGTAGAGGCTGAAAGTAACAAAGTCGGACTCGAGTAGCAGAAATTCGTACTGTGCAAAGACAGACAACATGCAGATCAATCAAGTAAGTCATCAAACCGTGAAGACTGTTATTGAGGACGTCTCATGAAGAATGACATTTAGCCCTCCAACCAAATCCGCTTGACGAATGTCTCCCTTGTGCGACTCAAGAAAGGCAAGAAACGATTTGAGATTGCCTGCTACAAAAACAAAGTTCTCGAATACCGCTCCGGTATAGAAACAGACCTCGACAATGTCCTTCAGATCCCCAACGTTTTTCTCTCCGTCAGCAAAGGGCAGACTGCGCCCATACAAGATCTTGCCAAGGCTTTCGGGCCGAAGACGAGTGTAGACGATATAATACAAGAAATTCTAAAGAAGGGGGAGATGCAAGTGGGCGAAAAAGAGAGACATGCACAAGCGGAGAGGATACACAATGAAGTAGTGGACATCGTAGCTGGGAAGCTGGTGGATCCTAAGAGCAAGAGGGTTTACACCGCGGGCATGATTGAAAAGGCACTGGAGCAGTTGAGTAGTCAGGGAGCACAGCATAAACAGGAGGATCAGGGCAAGGATAGCGGTGGGGCAGCCACACCAGTGGAAGGTGAAGATGGGAAGGTGAAGAAGAAAGACTTGCCAACATGGACCGGCGTGGTGACTACAAAGAGCGCGAAGAGTCAGGCACTGGAAGCCATGAAGGCGTTAATCGCTTGGCAACCTATATCAGTCTCCAGAGCGAGGATGAGATTGAAGGTTACCTGCCCGATGAGCATCCTCAAGCAAGGTGTCAAAGGTCCAAAGAAAGAGGCTCAGGAAGACGGGGAGGCTGAGGGCGAGAAAGCTACGGGAACGGTAAAGGATAGGATATTGAGCTATATTGAGCAGGTGGAAACACAGGACACAGAAGGACAGATATGGGAAATTGTGGGCTTTGTAGAACCTGGAGCATTCAAAGGGTTGGGGGAATTCATTGGCGGAGAGACGAAAGGGAGGGGAAAGGTCGAGGTCCTGGATATGGCCATAGTTCATGAAGGTGATTAAATGTTGATCAAAATGGTTTAACGACCGTCAAACGATTGTTGCGTCCCAAGCATACGAGCAGTATGCTTTCATGATTATTCTAAGCTATCCGTGAGACCGATGCACTCAATATTGATGACTAGCTGAGTAGTCGCTCATGATGACCGTTCTTGCTTTGACACAATCTATGCCATTAACGCAGTATCAAGGTAGCCATAGCATAGTACAGACCGGCTTCGGCCGTTCCTCCATATTGAGCACGAGGCCAACACCACCGAACAATGCCATGCTCCATCCTAGCCAGCCTTCCCTCAACCCTTCTTCTTTGAGACACCGACAGTTCTTCCCCTCCTGCCAGTAGTCTTTGAATGTTGTCCCCTGACCCTCAAACCCCAATAGTGCCTCAAACCTCTATGCGCACGTATCTTCTTCAATCGCTCTAGATCTTCACGCAGCTTGCTATCCATACCGTTGGCTAGGACCTGTGAGTCCTTGCCGTCCACGATATCGCGTTGACGATTGAGGAACCAGGTAGGGATCTTGTATTGAGTGGGGTTCTGGATGATAGTGACTATTCGCTCGAGTTCTTCGGACGTGATCTCTCCAGCTCTATTATCAGACACATATCCTATTAGCCAGATTCAGGTGCAAACAACATGCTTGATTATGAAGAGGATCTTGTACCGCTTGTTAAGATCCACATCAGCCTTCTTGCACACCAGATTCGAGTATCGACGTCCGACACCCTTTATCTTAGTGAGAGCGTACATGATCTTTTGCTTGCCATCCACATTGGTGTTAAGAAGACGGAGGATGAACTGGAAGTTCGACTTCTCTCCTGAGACGAGCGCTGTAATGGTTCAGCATTGCCTCACGTTTATATAGCGCTCTCTATAGTTTGAACCACCTCAGAATGACTTACACATGATGAGCGCTGCGCTCGATTGTTGATGTTGATGAACCGATGTCGTCCACAGCGAATTCGACATTTGGTGGGCAGTCCCTTAGCGCATCGGAAGCGAGCGCTAGCGTGTCCTCCAGCAATAAAGCCTGGGCATGGATTTGAAAGGACCAGCTTAATCTGGATTACGAGCTCTGGAGGCAACATCGGTATCACTGGCCTGCACTGTCTTCACCTCTCTGGCCTCTACAGAGTTTCGATCTGTAACTATTTCCCTTCATTGACTCACGATGCGGTTACGTCCCAGTCCGCCAAATGCTCTTGCATCTCTCTTTATACTCCTCCCATCATTCACGTTAGGTATATCGATCGACTGCGAACATATACGAGAAGATAGCACATCTTTCAATTTCAACCCGCTGGGTGGTCCACACTCCCTCTACAGCGTCAAAGAGCACCCCCATAAAACAACGACTACGATTTTCACATTCAACATATGCGGAGCATTAGAGCGGCAGAGGGGTGTTCCAAGCGGCGAGAACTGTCCGAGTGGTACTAGGGGTAAGTCTGCCTGCTCTCTGCTGCCGTGCGCTCCTCAAAGCTTTACAACCGGCTAACTAAGATTCTGTGTTTCAGTCTGTGCTATTGAGCGCATAGAGAACAAAATCGAGAATACCAATATGACCGGAGACACTATACCGATAGCCGGTGAATATGGACACACTATTGGAGGACATCTAGATCCCAAGTGGACGCGTCTGAAAGGGTCTTCCTCATTCGCGGACAGGGACAAGGAAGGGCTTCGACTAGAGATGCATGGTGGGAAAGATGACGACGGCAACAAGCAGAAAGCTATCTTTGAGTTTCTTTGCCCCTCAAAGCAAAAAGAAAGGAGGTATCTATTCAATGTTACGTCCGCAGACGATGAGGACGGTGAAAAAGGAAAAGAAAAGGAAGGAGCGGACAAAAGCGGAGAAGAGACAGATGATAACAATGGAGGTACAATAAAGCTGCAGAGCTGGGATAACGTAGGGGACACAAAGATCCTGAGCTTGGAATGGGTCACGGAGCATGCGTGTGAGAATGCAGAAGATGGAGGAAGTAGTTCGAGTAGCGGCCATTGGGGTTTCTTTACTTGGTTCATCCTCATGTAAGTATGAGCCGATGTCGGGCTTGTTGTCCCTAGCTGACCAGAGTCTTAGTGTTTTCATGGGAGTTGCGGCGTATCTGATATTCGGCTCCTGGCTCAATTACAACCGGTACTCTGCTCGCGGTTGGGATCTTGTCCCTCATTCGGATACTATCCGAGATCTGCCATATCTGTTCCGGGACTGGATACGAAGGGTTGTGGATACTGTCCAGGGCGGAGGATCTCGTGGGGGTTATTCGGCAGTCTAGACGAGGTCACGCGTCAACACCGATCAATACGCTTTTTGTATAACGTCGTTAGCAAGAGTCCGATGGACTATCTCTGGCGAGATCCGCTGCAATAGAGTGTCGCCCTACGGATTGAAAACCACCCGCTCCGGGGCGGTTGTACACAGAACGTGAACGCTCTGACTCACCTCCACAGTCGATCTTTTCCTTTTTACACGTCTTCACTGCATGTAAAATGTCTTTGTCGTAGTTCTGCAAGCGCAGTCAGCGACGGTCCACCTCATCATATCCCTATAGCTCGACCGCAACCCTGCCTCATCGCCTTTCTGGACATTGCCTTCACATACTACGCGCTCACAGAGTCATCCGCAACCAGCCTTGCGGGTTTTCCACTCGTCGATCCTTCATTATTGACCTCATCTGTGGCTTTTCATTTCTCCTCGCTCCACCGAGGTTCCTTTGTCTTTCCTCAATTCAACATAAGAGGTGGGAAGGAATAAGGGCACGCTCGAATTAGCAGTTGATATACACCCATATCGGTCAACTGGTTTTGCATTCTCCTCAACGCTCGAAACTTACACGCAGCCCTTTGTTCCAGGTATTGTCTTATGAGAGATATGGATAACCTTTGTAGGGCGCACACCGAGCGAGTCAGAGACAAATGGACAGCTCTCAGTATCTTGCAAAGGCCATCGATTTCCCATTTGGTTTAGTAAATTCCCAACGAACTTACTAGGCCGGCAAGCTAGGATGTCATGACGTTACGAATGAAAAGACCAGGACGTAAAACATGCTTTTGTTTTCTCGAACACAGATCCACCTCATCGATTGGTACTCAGTCTCATCCTCTGTACGGGAGTATCAACAACCGTCCCATGCCCCACTGGACCCAGGCCTTCCTGCATTACCGAAAAGCTCCAGGCAAAGGCCATGGAGTGCTCTTGGAGGAACGCCTCCATCGTCCGTAACGCGTTCTTCCACATCTCCCACGTCATGTATTTTCTGGGATATAACACCAACTGTACGTCTCCGGAGTGGTACAGCAGCTGTTGTGCTTTCAGAAAGGCTTTGGGATCTTTAGACAGTGCTGCTGCAACCGCAACGCCGAGAACGTTGGAGAGCTCTAGGGCGGGCAATGGGTCTCTGAAATGATAGAATCTCAAGCATTGATCTGGGTCACCGGACTGCAGGACGAAGGGGTCCGCGACTGGGCTTAACGATATCGTTGGCATGTCTGCATTCTGAGCGAAATAATGCACTTACTAGTCTCTATAAGTGAGATTGGAGATAAATGAAGGTAGTGTGATGTTTGTATCGGCGTCAGGTTTGAGCAAATATAGCTTTTGCGTAGAAACATTGGGCGACAGAAGCGAAGCCGTCAATACAGTTTGACATAGCTGAAGACAAATGGTGACAAGGAACGGTGCAGAAACTTTCCTCATCGCCACATGGTAATAAAGATTTGTGGGCTGGCTCCATCAATCCGAAAATATTGAGCGCAACAAGATGGCGCAACTAGGTTGCTTATGCGCCTTCTCGCATGTAGTTGCAGCTCACCATCAATACACCTCAGAATCTCTACCGTTGATGATGCAAGACGGGCGGGTTTATACCGCACCAGCAAATGCCATGATTGATCACAAGCCATTACAGCTGGCTTCCGTTTGCTGCCACCAAATTCTGCATCAGCATGGGACAAAGAGCCGCTTAGCTGCACGGACGTGGGAGGTATCCCCTGATTGAGGTGTTTTATGTAGTTGGTAGCATTATCTCCTTTTCAGCAGAGGAACCTTTTGACGTTGACGATAGTCTGCTTCCTGTATGCCTGGTTTTGCAAATTCCTATTCCTCCATCATGGCTTGATGGTAAGACGAAGGAGAGCCCGGCAATCTGACTTGTATGCCCTTGGCCGCGATGATATGGTTTGCAAGTAATGTGTTCTGGCACCCCTTTCTCCTTCACTGGACGCATCATTGCATCAAAGAAGTGATTCATTGGTGAGGGAAGCGACATTAATCTAAATCGCCCTCCGTCCCACCCCTCTTTCAACATCTCATCAACACCAAGTCCACTCCGATCCACCCAAAGCACTACCTCAATCACGAATATCAAAGATATCGCCAACTCAAACGTCATGTCGAATGTAGGTAACGTCATCGGTGGCCACAAGGCAAACATCAATAACCCAAGTACGTTGTCCGCGATTCTACGGCTTCCATGGTGCTGACATTCCTCAGGTACCTCTGCCGAAGCCAAAGAACACTCGAAAGAGGTCCTCGAAAAGGAATTTGGGATCCATGAAGGAAAGTCTGAGCAGGAGTATGACGACAGCAAGAAGGCTCAGAATGTCGCTGCTGGGCTCAAGGCGTAGGAATCGTCACCATCTCTAACTCACTATGTAGAAACCTGACGTCTGGCAGTACCATGAAGAATCCTAATGTCTCCAAGGAGGCCAAAGAGTCTGCCGAGGAGCGCTTGAAGAGTATGGAGAAGGGCGACGGCTCCGGAAACCATGACAGCTCCGAGAAGAACCTACACCATGTCGTTGGTGGGCTCAAGGCGTGAGCATTACTTATTCCAGTATCTGGGGGTCTATATGTTGTATCTGACATTTGGCAGTGCCGTAAACAACCCCAAAGTATCCGATGAGGCCAAAGAGTCTGCGAAGGAACGCCTGCATGAGATGGGTGAATGAGCGCGCTTGAGCACGAGCTCGCTCCACGCAATCTCATACGAAAGAGATAGAGACTGAACCAGGTGCATGGTGGAGGCATCATGTAGGTAGATGAGACCAATGAAGATCCTACCATTCCTCCCTTTTACCCCAAGCCGAAGCCCTCTGATGTTCGCGGTGCCTGCAAACCATCCAAGCCAGATCCTGCTCAAGAGGCCTCATCACTGAATTGGGACCACCGCGGCTACCGGCGTAGATAGGTTACATAGTCGATTGTATACATACATCTCAGCTGAGCCTCAGATCTCTATTATAGCGTAGTCAGACACGGTGAATAGACGCGTCGTGGCCATCTTGATGCGTGGATAAAGATAATCTCGCGCATTGGAGGTAGCTCAGTGGCGGACAAATGAATATCATGTCTGTTTTGCAGATCTTAGACATCGTTCTTGACCAACGATCTCGTTGCTCTCACAGGCCAGTGGGTAGATGCCCGCTCAGTACTTTTTCTCATCCAGCGGCAGTGAATGTCGGTGGATGCGACAGATATTCCAGAAGGAAACATAGCACAGCTCTGCATATCCTGATCGTTTTCCATGCAGAGCTGCGGTTGTCCGGAGTACGTCGAGATGGAGTGAGCGCACAAACTGGGGCTCATAGACCTCTACCACGTTCATACCAGGGGGCGAAGTATTCCTTGGAGCCCTTTCTACGGCCAAGGACAAGGACCGGATGGCAACAGGCTTTTGCATCAAAGCACCTTACGGATGTGCAAAACAAGAGCCCTCAACTGCCCTTAGCTACAAATTGCCACCAATGAGTTGAGGTTCATAGAGAAGGGATACGTCGTTGTAGATCAAACGAAGGGAAGCACAAATCACCTTGGGAGGATCGGCGTTAGGCAAAGTCCAAAAGGGAATAACGCCAAAGTGACCACCTACAGCAACGTCTTCGGCAGTCAGAGGCTGGTGTGACTGCGTCGGTGCAGACTGAAAGAATACGCGCTAACGAGGACAGACGATGTATCATGAGAACGCCGCTAGGATTGTCTTATGATGATCGAAGACATTGCACTACTCAATGGTTCCTTGGGGCACAGCCATAACGAACGCCACCAATGCAAATTCATCGTCAGCTTCGATGTAGGAGGTGAACGTGCTCGAAATTCGGATAGCGGTCATTGACAACCTTTCACCATAGATTACCTGTCCAGCATTTGAAGCGGAAGCTGTCAGGGAGTGAAGGAAGACAAGGTGCTACAATCAATCGGCCTGGTTTATGAGGCCTGTATGATCAGCATCGCTGAATTTTTTCCGACTCGTTGATGCATACCCGACGGGTGTTTTGCTAGAAGCGATTTGAGATGGGCGATACTTCGTTCTGCGAACAAGAGAAGTGGGGCTGATCTCCAGGTCAAGGTACAGAGTAATTATGATATATGTCACTAAGAGCGTTATGTTCTGAGGTGCAGGTATGCCTGAACGCCGGGCTGCTGAGAATAACCAGGAAAACAACCACTCCATTTGAAACGAAGGAATTCACCCGTGACATATGAACAGCGAGGAAAAAAGACGATCTTGCCATACTTCACATGATTCTCTTGTTTTGCCCGTTGCTTCTTTGTGTCTTGCTTTGCTGATTCAAAGCCGTAAAAGCCTTGGCGCTTTTCGAAATGCTGCTGTACAGAAGCACTACAACATTATATTAACACCGCATACCTTACTCAGGTATCTGACAGCACTCCACTCGGGGATTGTACTTACCACCTGGGATAACGATCCAAATAAAGTTCATGAAAAAATAGTACCCCCAGAAGTAGTAGGCTTCTGGTCGGCAGTATGTAAGACCTTTGTGATAGTGATCAAACATGCTTGTAGCATAGTAGAGGATGTCGCCGTAGATCTGACCGACAGACACTAATGCTTGCAAAGGGTGACGGAGAGGGTGATCGTAGGTAATCAACAGTGCAACAGCGAAAGACAGCGGACCCCAACAGATCTAATACAACCCATTTAGCTTGATGGAAGTGGCTGCGATCGATCGAGAGAGCTTACGGCTGTGACTGTCTCCATACACAATACAAAGGGATCCGATGTCAGATATCTCGAATCGGCGAATGCGTATTCCTTCCATAGCTGCCCAAAAAAGTCTTGTTTGCCGGACAGATTGACATGATTGAGGGCAAAGTACCCTTCGACCCCTTTAGCTTCTCCCTCTTTCCCCATTCTTCAGATTGTTCTCACCCTCAAAGAAGAGATGAATTGTTCCAGCTAGTAGCCCAAGCCGTTAGCCAACAACACTCTCTGGCAGAATCTGTGACACTTACTCAGAACAAACCACAATATGCTTGCCTTCTCCGTTGCCGGCAACGCTGGATTATGTCTGCGGACCAAGACCAGCGTAGTGCGTAGTATCACCGCCCATCCAAAAGCAAACATGCCTAGCAGGGTCACCACGGACCATTTATTGGCCAAATAGCCCACAATGTTTGCTTCGATGGGGTAGAATGGATGCGGCGGAGAGGGCATCTTTGTAGTATCAAGAAAGGAAGCCATTTCCGGTGCCTAGTGAGCAAGCAGTCTCTTCCAGTGCGGGGACGGTGTGCTGTGGGCTACGACTTCTGGAGGCGATGCTGTTATTGTTGTTGGAGGGCCATGATCCAGACGGAGTAAACAGCTGCGCCTGGCTGAATTTGTGTAGATACCGGTGATGGAGTATTGACACACTGAAACCCGTTTGCTAGACCAAGCTCACTTCAAGGATTTGCGTTCTGCCCCTCCAAGACGCAGGCGCTAAACGAAGTCTCCCGCAGTCAAGCCAATTGAAACCTCCCATGAAATCATAGCCTCACTCCATGCAACCCGGGTGTCCAACGTTGACGTCTTTATACTTAGAACGTGTCTTTGATAACACCATATGTGCGCTGTGCACTGTCCTGAGCCACGACCCGCACCCAAGACCGATTGCAAGATTGCTTACCGTAAAGATAAAAGATCATGTATTTACCCCATGACTTAACAGCTTCGAAGAATGATGCCTGATATTGAGTTTCAGCCATCTCTTGCAAATCGCTTGAATACGCTTATACCTTCCCCTCCACACACTCCTACAACCGTGCCTTCCCATTTTATATGGAACTCTTGATGGGCTTGGTACCTAAACACCTAAAATAGGAGACACTAACGCTCATAGCTTGGTGTGGGGCGGCATGAGTGGCGTGGGATGAGATGGGAGCATCCTCCGTGGCGCAGAGTGCCTATTGGATACCTTTGTCCTTGGCAATGTCGGTACGTCGCATCTCTTATGTACAGCATTGATGCTATTCGACGATCTATCGAAAAAAGCAATCATCATCATATAATAACACACCACAGACCTTGAATTCTCTGTTCCTCTCAAAAAATCTCCATAATACTGATTCGACATTCAATCCATTGGAACTCGCTGTAGCTCCAAATCATTCATATCAGTTGAACAAATATTTTGCCTTACCTGTTCATCGATCACGAGTCGTTATCCTCGCCGCTGAATTGATTATGTCCAATAAACCCATTCTCGTGGCTACCCATCCACGAGCATGCTCCACCGCTTTCGAACGGGTGAATACTGCCCGAGATGGAAATACATACGTCGTCTTCTTACTGACCTTTACATAGGTCTTCATGACTCGCCGTGACGTATTACAATGTGTACATGAACCCTTTGGAGACGCTTTTTACTACGGCCCAGAGAGGCTGAGCTCCAGATTTGAAAGTGATGAGAAGGGAAGGATTGAGAGCGGCTTCGAGCATTCAACCTTCAAGACCGTCCTAGACAGAATCGAGAAAGAGGGTGCTGAGGTCCGAATCACCCCATCCAGTGCAACTTCCTATCATGCGAGACCCTTCTTCGTTGCATAGCCTTGCAAGTAGATGCGGTGTTTCGTGCCGCGAACCCTTCAACAACAACATTTTTTTTACATTTAAAATATACCACATACCTACCCTTTTCGCCGTAAAGTTGTGGCAAACTCTCCTGGTCGACACGCTGAACCTAGATACCGGGTGCCTGCCTTTCCTTGCCGTACTGTTGTATTTTGATGATGCTGGCCTCGAAGCTTGTGACGATACGGCTACGGCGTACTTACCCGTTCTCAGGGCAAGCGTTTGTTTATCAAGGACATCATCCATTACCTTGTTCCTCCTCATGGAGGACCACCATCGATCGCTCCATCGCTTGAAAGGAAAGAAAGGGGTATTGGGACGTTCAATTCCAAAACCAATGGCCATTCCAATGGTATCCAGGGCACTCCGTATCCATTCAATACCGAAGCCGAGCCCGGGAACCCAACTGTCATTCCGAAGGAGATTCTCGACCGTTTCCACTTCACCTTCCTAATTCGTCATCCACGATACAGCATCCCATCGTACTATCGCTGCACGGTGCCACCTCTCAACAAGCTGACCGGCTTCCACGAGTTTATGCCCTCTGAAGCTGGCTATGACGAGGTCCGTCGCGTATTCGATTACTTGCGCTCCATCGGGCAGGTAGGACCGAAGATAGCTACCCACGAGAATTCTGGGATCAATGGCCTCAATGGCTTTGCAAAGAACAATAATAGGATCTCCAATGGCCATCCCGCCAACGTCGACATTTGCGTCGTGGATGCGGACGATTTACTTGACAACCCGAAGGGCATCATTGAAGCCTTTTGCAAGAGTGTGGGGATTCCATTTGACGAGGGAATGCTCAGTTGGGATTCTGAGGAGGATCAGAAGCAGGCTAAAGATGCGTTCGAAAAGTGGCCTGGCTTTCATGAGGATGCGATGAACAGTTGCGACCTCAAGCCGCGCTTGCATGTGAGTGGAATTGCATCTCACTTCCTGGATTTGCTGAAGCTGACTTTCTTGGACGAAAGAAGAAGCAAACTAAAACTAAGGAAGTCGAAGACAGTGAATGGCATGCAAAATTTGGTGCGAAGGGAGCGAAGGTCATAAGGGAGGTTGTGGATTCCAACGTTGAGAATTATGAGTACCTCAAGCAGTTCGCTTTGAGAGTCTGAATGGCTTCGCAATGGTGGAGATAGGTTCGGAACCAGGTCCAGCAGCTCGTCGGGTCGCGCATATCCATTGACCCTTGGACGCCTGCAACAATTATTCAAAGTAAGCAATGCTTAGTCCTATGACAAGGGTCACCGATTTTAGAACAAGTACTAGCACAAGGACATATCTCATCGCTCTCAGACACGTTTCGTGTGTCTGTAATGATGACAAAATGCAGTGCACTTTTTCCCAAGGGGCTTAAGTCCTTCCTTCTCGCAACATCTAGCCGTCCAGTACATCTACGCCCTTTCCAGCCATTGTTCCACTCTCCGCCAACTTGGTGAGCTTCAGAATCCTCCCCAGGCCGAAGGAGGGATTCGTCGTAACGGTGGTACCAAATGATCGGTGATACGTTGGAAGCGTGCGCTGAGCTTCGTTTTGAGTGCAACATTCGGGAAGATCGGTTCGTGAAAAGGAATGGAGACTTCGGGTGATTGGCTTGAGCTTGGGAGGCATGCTAGACCTGTTCCCGTGAAAGACCAACGATGAGCAATCTGTATGATCATTCGATGCATCTTCGGTACAGCATAAGTTAGCGCAGCAACCTCGGAGTCGTTTACTCATATCGTCCACTCCCGTCTCATTTTGTCATTTCCTGGACCTCTTCTACAACCTTCTCTTTGCCTCGTCTCACACCGATGAATACATCGGCCCCTGATTCCTTAGCTAATGCTGGCCCTTTATCCCTCACATCCATAAGGTAGTGACAAACACCAATCCGAACGATTTGGCACCCCAGATGCCCCAAGCCACAACCTGCAATTACCAACACTAACATCTCCACTACCTTCAGCGCTGTTTGCTAGATGCCTCGGAACGTCATACAGTCTACAAAGGGAATGGTGCGGCGGCGTCACAGGATATTTGATCAGCGTTGATACAGATTTGTCGTTTGTTGATCCATTTGCTAGACCTAGAATTCCTGAAATATCTACGCAATCCAGCTACTAAGTCTCATAGTCTGAAAAGTCTGTGCAATGACTGCTGCCGGACGACCTTTGGGGTTCGGTCCTTAAGCTTGATGTCTATGAATCCGGCCTATGACGGTATGGCTTGTAGGTTGATGGAAGGCAGCATGCGGCATATTATTCCTGTTACATTGCCATTCACCATATTATCTGTATGGTGTAGTGATCGTTCTTACAGCAGAGTCAGCATTGAGTTCTCCCTGTCCTCGCATGGTACTCGTTTCATGGGTTGCTGCCAAGGTCCAGGTGGAACGTGTGTCGAATTTGCTAGGATGTGGGCCATAACGAAGAGCCACGACATATATATGGGAAATGGGCAATATTAGAAACGATGCTATTCTATGCTATCGATACACTCTAATGACCCAGGGGATGAGATAAATTGCAATCGAAGCTTAGAGATAGTCTCAGCCCATCGCACTTCTGGAGAGGCTGTCGTTGTGGCTGAGAGTTTTGAGAGTGGGAACACCATTGACCTCGGGGTCTGGTAGAACTTAATAACTTCCTCCACAACATGTTTGGCACCTCAAATGCGATTTGTCCATAGTCTTAAAACAAAAATCGATAGAAAAGCTCAGGTAAAGCCTAAACGATGATCAAGAAACCACACATCACGAGAGCACGTACGCTGCCAACCAAGGATCTAAGCATACAGGTTGTGAGGACAGACGACATGCTTTCTCATGTTTTCATAGCAACGGCTAGTTTACTCGGGCTAGCCCTTTTAGGTTTAACATGCCAACTTCTGGTGCGATATGCGCGATTCGAGAATCTTGGTATGCACAATGCTATTGCTCAAAACTTGAGACACTGTCCGGGATCCGCTCTAGGTTGTACCATGAAGCTCTGGCTGGCCCACCGACGCTCATTCCAGGTTTGGGTTACGGATCTTCAACCCCCAATATCGCCAATCGAGGGTGTCAAACTTCGGTAAACACGACACCTAGGATACCCCCGATCGAGCGCCTGCGTTTCCTTCAACATGAAATGTATTATATTGAACGCAGGCTTTTCAACCACTGTCAATTGATGTCTTAGAAGTGCCAAATGTCCCTTCCATCCTCGCCAAGCCGCTTCTCCGGCAGTCGCAGCATCACACCTTCCCAAGTCAAGACGGTAGATGTCGGCAGTCCTCTTGCAGTTTATGACACCAACTCGGTTCGAGATCGAGTACGTCAGTGGCAAGCTCAGGGTGGAGGTGTCGTCGCGGCAGTTGACGTTGGCGGGGAGGAGAATGCAAAGACTCACAAGTCTCCGGTGAAAAGCACTACGTCTAGAGAGGATCGCACGCTTCGGACGCCATCGAAGAGCGACAAAGGGAGACGTGGCCAAAATACGCGAAGTAGGACTGGCAGGAGGTCAGTCGATACCGATGATTCAAAGAGAGTCCGCACTAGAAGCGGAAGTGCTCCAGCAAAACGTATAGTGAGCGATGGGCATTGGAAGAATGGAAGAACTCCCTTGAAAAGTGCGACGTCTTCTAGGGCTACAAAAACAGATATTTCGGGCTGTACCCAGCCAGACGACAGTATTCGAATCCGGTCAGTACTGGAGAATAGCGGGAAGGGGAGACAACGTGCCGGGAGGACGACGAAACGAGCAAGTATTGGTGGTGACGATGGCATCCGAGTCTACGTCACCCCACCTGGCTCGCATGGAAAGGTCAAGGAGTCTCGACCACAACAAAGTGAGTCTTCGGGTAGCGAAAAACAAGTTGACCACGGTTTGGAGGCAACAGACACATGTTCTGGGAACTCGTTTACAAAACAGAAGCGCCCAGTACCCGAACAATCATTGCCTGAAAGTACCCCTCCTACCAAATCAGACTCTGAGCGACGGAAAAGCGGTGCTCAGAAGATAAGGGATGGGAACGACTCGCCATGTTCTGCAAGGGGCGCGCTGTCACTTGGTCAAGGAAGCACAAAGTCACAAAAGGGCAATCTCTTAAGCCAGGTCTTTGGATTTGCAAAGCACGCGCCGGAGCCGATTCCTACGCCGAGGGTCCCAAGCATCGAAGCATGGCTGAATGAGACCCCCGATCCGTTCATAGAGCCAGATAAGCCACCCTTCGAGCCCATAGCACCTCTCAAGCCATCTGTTGCAAAGCGTCGATCGATCCCAAAGCAAGATGTCGTGGAGGAAGTGGAAGATCCGAACCGGATATGGGACGCGCTAGACACCAAGGAGGGTACAAGGCGAGCTTTCAGTGGAAGTAGGAGAGAGAAACGGATCCCGAGCTCTGCAATTTACGAAGATAATCCCTTCCCACCAGACTTCGATTCAGATACAGGACTTTCAGGTTCCGGAGTGGGTTCTGCGTCTGCGTCCAAATTCGTGGACCTCGTTCACGGACAACAGGAAACATTGCCGTCGGTAGTAGCAAGGCGATCGGGAAAGAAACGCTTGTCATCAGGCATGCGTGACCGAGGCAAGTCAATGCCTTCAAGAGAGTCAGGTCCGGAAGATGCTGCTGTCTCGGGCTTGTCATTGAACCTCACAACATCCTCTGTGGAAGGACCAGGCGTTAGTACCGCATCCAAGTCTCCAGGCTCTGGCATCAAGCGACCGTTCCCTTCGACAGGACGGCATCGTCTGTCAACTATCGCATCCGTTGAGACGTTCAGTACCAAAAACACCACCGCTGTCCCTTCCATTTCCGAGATGTCAGGAAGCACAATTCACCCCATTCTTGATGAGGAAAATGAGGCCGCTGATGAAGCCCGAGACCTTTTTGATCCCAACTCGTTGAAACGCAGCCACAGTCGTTTTGCGAAACATTCCGATCTCATGTCAATATTATCGTTACCAGACCCTAGCAGTGGAAGCATCAAATCCGCTCGAAGCATTCGTACAAACCGAAGCAGACTGGCCACAGCTACCGTTGGGGATCTCATGCAGGAGCTTGCCATGGATGAGAGCAAATACACGCGAGAACTACGAACCTTAGTTGACGGTGTCATCCCTGTTTTATTGACATGTGTTCTATCCAAGTCAGATTCTGCCGTAGCAGCTGGACTATTTCGACCCTCAGCTCCTGATCACGAAGATCCAAACTTTACCAAACCGATCGTAGATATGGGAATCGCGCTCGTACGAATGAACTCTCTTCATAAGCATATACCAAAGGACGATCCCATTACTTTGTTGACTTGGGCACACGGTGCACAAAGAGTCTACTCTGAATACTTGAAGGCCTGGCGTATGGGGTTTCAGGATGTGGTGGTCAACCTCGCTCCTTTTACTGAAAACAATGCGACTGCAGCTAGCTCATCAACTACTCAAGCTCTTGACGAAGGCCTACCAAGAAATGATAATGGTGATGTGATTAACGGAGACGGCGAGAGGGTCGATGTAGCTTTCCTCCTCAAACGACCGCTGATTAGGCTCAAATATCTCCAGAAGACTTTAAAGGGTATCAACATCATCAAGCCATCTGCAGAGGCAGCATCCCTGGCTGCGAAGTATCAGGATCTCGTGGAAGTTGCTCGACGGCGCTCGAACGAGGAACGTGCAAGGCTAGAGGATGAGGCGGCCTCGAACATTGATCCTTCTCGTGCTCGGGATCCACGAAATCTAGCTCCAACAGCAGGCGTTGTCATCGATCGAACTCGGCGTGTACGGGCTCGAGACAATTTCGACCTGGCTCTACAACATTCGAGTGGACAGTGTGTCGACTGCCGCGCCGAGTTGATCCTTCGTGATGAGGCTCCCGAATTTGGCAATGGGGGTGACTTACTCATATGTGAGGTGGATGCAAGAGGAAAATGGCTGCTGCTCCCGCCTGTCCAATCTAACCAATTATCAGCTCGTAATGGCGATATCAAAGGCGAGATAGTGGTTATGGTCAGAGGTATCAGCGGTGATGGTTCGGACTGGCAAGAACTATTGTCGCTGCGATCTGAAGATGAGCAGGCAGGCTTCGAATGGGTTCACATGTTGGGCTTGACGCCCGTGCCACCGCGTGTTAAGAGATCTCAAAGCTTCCTCAACAAGCGTCAAAGACACCGATCCGCGGCACCAAAAAGTCTAGAAGCCCCATCGACACCGGTTACCCCTGGTAAAAGCCGGACACCGAGCCCTAGGGAGATTGAGGTACCCATTGGTGAACAGGCTAACCATGCCTCCCAGTCTTGGGTGGACTCTATTACAGAAGGACTCACTCCTAAGGACCAGACCTTGCCCTCACGGGAGGTACCGTCCTCACAGGCTCAACTACACGATCTCCCGTCAAGTATCCCGTCAAAGTCTTCGAATTATGTGGACCAAGTCAGTGAACTACACTCGCTTCCAAGTCAAAAACAGAGCCATAAGCCTAACCTCGCTGAAATCACTCGTACCCCACGCAGCTTCAAAGAGGCTCTTGGGCTGAGCGGTACCAGTACCACCGTTGGGCTGAAACGGGCTAGAGCCAATAGACGTTCGAGGTATGGCGAGGGCTCGCCCTCGAGCTCCAGATCGAGGGAAGGGGCTCATCAGGAAGATGGATCCGAAGTGAAGATCACCGATGCTACTAAGAGAAACCGACCATCCGCAAGCTCAGCTGGAAACCCGAGTCAACTTCGATCCCTGTCTCCTGAGCCAAGTGGACAACATGTCACACAGGGTCTGGACCATGGAGCTGACCAGCAGAAGAACGATGCTCGACCGCCGAATGACCGAGCGCGATGCTCAGTTCCTTCTATGGAGCTTCCCTACATTCCCAAAGCAAGACAGAACAGCCCTCCAACGACACCTACTTTTGAGTTGGAACAAGAGCCTGCATGGCCATCACCTGTTGACACTCAGCAGGGGACATCTTCGACACTGACCAAGAGACGCCCTGTGCCGATAAAAGCGGAGGCTCAGCCAGAAACATCGCCGCCAGCTCCGCCCACTCATCGGTCGTCAAGCCCTGTCCAGTTGAGTGGAATTAGAACTCCGAATCTGACCAAAGCTCAGATAAGGCCGAGAAGATCATCGTCGCCTCTTAAACACCAATATGAGCCTTCAACAGCGTCTGAGAGTTCATCTGAGTCGGACACATCTACAGTAGAACACAGAGGAGCCACTTCAGTATCAGACTCCTCCGAAGATGAAGAACTAGAGGAGCGAGATGCACCGACGCCTTTGCTGCCTTTAGTCGCCTTGAAACGTCCCTCGACTATGAAAACACCTGCACGAACTCTCCCCCTTTCTGCGCCTGATGGCAGTATCAAACCTTCCGAATCAGCCTCGCAAGCACCTTATAAGGCAGTGCCTCCACAACCAACGAAAGCTTCCAAGACCATTGCTTCGATTTTCTCATGGTTAGATACAGGTTCTTGGCAAAGCCTTCATCCAGATGAATGCAGCATAGTAATTACCCCTGGTTTGATTGAGGCCTACCAGATGTCCGCTGCTCACTCAAAGGACGTTCCGCTTTCTTCGTCCATACCTGTCACGGACGCTGATGCTTTCTCAGAACTCACCTCCAACATGACAGTCCCAGATGATGAGGGTCAATGCGAACGTCCTCTGATTGCTTTGGAACTCACTCCTCTGGTTCCGCTTCGCCGTGGCACTGCTCTTGATATATCTATTCGGTCTCCTCCGACACCTAATTCACAGATTACTTCGGGTAACAACATCATGTTTCGTTCACGAAATCCAGAAGAATGTGAAGCACTGTATGCTCTGATTAACCACTCTCGTATCAATAATCCTACGTTTATCGCTCTGCAGAACGCACGTGCTTCTGGTAACTCTTTTGGCCCAGATCGCCGAACCAGCACAAGCGCGGGAAACTCCAGAAGCAGCTGGTTTGGCGGATGGGGTCGTTCATCTAGTTATCGCGCTAGCAGCGCTCCTACACCTAGCATTGCACCTAGCGAAAGTAGTATAGGTAGCGTTTCTAGCGTCTTCTCGGCCCTCAGACAGTTCGGGAAGGGTAGTCCCATGTTCAACATCTCCCGCAGCACAATCACTTCACGCGAAGGCAGCAGAGCCAACAGCATATACACAAGCTCTGACCATTCTGGTGGTAGCGGAACAAGCTCCCCTAATCCCCTGGGGCTAGCAAGCGAGAGGAAGGACTCACCCATCGGCCTTAGTGATGCGAAAATCCGTCTCTATCAGCGGGAGGCAGGGTCGAATTGGCGAGATATGGGATCTGCACGTTTGACAATCATGAGACCTGAAAACAGCAGTGCTGGGCAAGACGAAAGACCTGGTAGTAGGCAGCATCAAGGTATGGATGTGAAGCGTATCAGGGTGAATGGCAAGACAAAGGGAGAGGTACTATTGGACGTTCAATTAGGGGAAACCTGCTTCGAACGCATTGGAAGGACTGGTATCGCCGTGAAGGTATGGGAGGATGTAGTGGGGCCCAACGGTGAAGTTGGTGTCGTTGGGGCCGTTGGGGGTGTCGGCGGTGGTAAGGTGAGACTTTATATGATTCAGGTATGCTGTCCTTGCTGTGGAAAGGGGTTGAGTCTTGCCTACTAATCACCCACCCGATAGATGAAGAGCGAAGCTGAGACGACCTACACATTTTCCATTGTTGGAAGATTACGATACTAAAGTCGACGGGTCTTGATGGGAGGCCAGGTTATCATTTTGCTATTGGTAAATTCTCTTGTCATCTGTCTTTGGGAATGCACGGTTGGACGTGATGTACATCAGGGCAGGGAGGCTAGATTCTGTTTACGCACGGCGTACATCCGAGGAGGTCAATGGTCTCGAAATAATGAGCATGATTGAGCATGATTAGGCAGTCACTATACGTCCGTTTTTCCTCGATGTAATGCTACCTGTTCGGAAAGGAGAACAGCGTAATGATAAAGCATGCTGCTTGACACCACGTCTCGGTTCCCCATGTCATCCCTTACCAAGTACACTTGATGCGTAATCCTCCGCTCTACCAGCGCAAGCATTCTCTGCACTTCCCACCAGCATTTCCACTGTTGCAAGTCTAGCAGACGCACCTTCCGCAACCCCTCGACTCTTCTTGGGACGCCTCTCCTCGTTCCTCGCCACTTCCTCGGTGATTGCCGTCATTCGATACTGGTAGCAGTGCCTTTCAGCGTCCTTTACTTCAGCCTCAGCCACTGCGCCAAGGGTTTCTCTTGTCGGAACGATGCCTTCTTGACCTCATCTACAGCTATGTCGACCCGTTCCTTCACAATGACTATGTCATCCACGGGACACATAAGAGACGTAGGGCATGCTCTGCTTGAGGAGAAGGATCGGGCTACGCCTTTCCTGCGATTGGGCCATAGAGTGGAGGGATACGAAGCAGGCCTGTTCCTACTCAAGCCTTTGTTCAAGCCTTCTGGAAGGATAGAGAGCTGCACGTCGTGCCACTACAGCAATATGGAGTTTCGAGTATAGTCTAGATACTGTTTCGAGTTGAGCGTTAGAATATTACCTTGAGGTAGGTAGGTGCAGAGAAGGGAGTAATTAAAGCACTAATACCGTAATACGGAGTCCTCCGCTCGCTTGGCACAGGGAGTACTCCGGCTTGGGAATTGGGAATCTCCAGCCACCAGAATCTACTATTAGACTTCCCTATCAGCCCCACACACACCGACTGCAGCTCCTTTCCAACGTCATGTCGATCAATCAAGTGAAGTCGTTCGAGTACGCAATCATTCAATTTGCTCTCAAGGCTTGGTCTCAGAGGAGAGAATCGTCCGTACTCCAGATGCCTCTAGAGTTGTCTATGCCTGTACCTCTCCGACGCACCGTTGGACTAGTCATCGTAAACCAAAGGTTCACAGTCTTCTGGATGCACAATTTCCACCGAAGCCTCCCTACCCGGGAGAAAGGAGGCACGCTAGTCGGCAGGTTGAGTATTGGGCGAAACGGAGGATTGTGCTGGCGTGGCGGTGGAGCGAATCAGGAATAGGGGAGAGAACATCAGGCCGTTCCCTTGCAACCTTTATTCCTTTTCGGTCGAATGGGCCCATGTCACGGCAAATTGCGCATCGCTCTACTACTGTTACTAGTACGTAGTATGTACTAGGTAGGATGTAGTACAAGGTTGTCATAGGCCTGTGGCGTTCACATCCGTGCCACTATCCCTCTCTGGACTAAGCAACCATTACAAGATTCTCACCATTTTCCAGCGTTGTCAATATGTCATTTGCGCCTTCGTCAGCGTCTCCGTGCGAAACCGTTTCACTTAGTTCTAATCGTAACCTGTCACCACTTTATTCTCTTCCATACTCCGTCGACTTGGAAATTGTCTTTGTCTGGTTCTACTTTCAATTCAATTCTTAACCAGATTTGGTTCCATCTTTTACAATTTCATTTGTTTCTTCGTTGCACCTCAGCATGCAGAATCCTCTTCGTCGTCCAAAGGGCAACGGTGCTGCCCCGAGTGGCCGAGACTTGGAGCGTCAGAAAAAGAATGATGGTGGTGTCTTGGACAAAGGCGTTCGAGGTCACTTGGTAGCCATGTCAGGAGAGTTCGTTGGAACCGTCATGTTTCTCTACTTCGCCTTTGCCGGCACCCAGATCGCCAATACCATCGCGCCCGTCCCCAACCTCAATCAACTTATGTTCATCAGTCTTTCTTTCGGCTTTTCCCTCGCGGTCACCGCCTGGGCTTTCTACAGAATCAGTGGAGGGCTGTTTAATCCTGCTGTGCGCATATTGTTGATTCCCGATGCCCATGGCATTTGCTGACAATTTTGATAGGTGACATTTGGGATGGTCATCACTGGAACCCTTCCCCCTCTTCGTGGCCTTCTCCTCTTTCCTCCGCAAATGCTTGGTGGCATGGTCGCTGCTGGACTGGTGTCTTGCATGTTTCCCGGTCCATTGGCGGTCGAAACGACATTGACATCGGGAACATCGGCCGCCCAAGGTGTCTTCATCGAGATGTTTGGCACGGCAGAATTGGTCTTCACGGTCTTGATGTTGGCTGCCGAGAAGAGCAAAGCCACCTTCATCGCCCCGGTCGGCATTGGTCTTGCGTTGTTCGTCGCAGAGCTGGGATGCAAGTAACCCCTGTGACGATTGCGCTGTACATATTTGTTAATGTTTGAACAGGTGTCTATTTTACCGGAGGCTCTGTGAATCCCACTCGCTCTTTCGGTCCATGTGTGGCCAATCGGAATTTCCAAAGTCACCATTGGATTTACTGGGTTGGACCATTTTTGGGCGCTCTCATCGCAGGTGGTTACTACAGATTTGTCAAGTACAACAACTATGAGGAAGCAAATCCAGGTCAGGATGAATCGCAGGATCCGGAAATGACCGGTCAAAAGTCCGTCTGATCGTCTAATGACATATTCCACCCGGTCACTTCTTCGGTTCTTCTAGATTGCTTAGATAGATTTAGCATATATGTACATCTAACGGCATACACCTATGGGCTTGGGATCCACTTTGCATCACATTCACGCCTTTTCCTGCGTTCAGAGGCGGTCACCTTTCATTATGGGAGGTCTCTACAAATCTCGTCGAGATAGGAGGTGCGGACATAATAAGGCTGGAGCGTTAGTAGAGACGGCAAACACTTAGGAGAGATGTCACCACAGTTGAAACCAGCTTCCTGGCTTTATCACCAACCACTCGAATGAGGGACGTTGAGTATATCAGACCAAGCCTATTTTAGGACTATTTTCCTAATCCACGGCCTCCTTCCTATTACATATGCCTGGTCTACTCCGTACGATCATGGGATTTGGCCCTAGTTGCCAAGGCTCCTACTTGCTGGTGCTCACCTGACCTTGCCTGATGCGGTTACTCACATTATGTCGCGCTAGTTCTCAATCGCGGTCGCACGCGCTCCCAACCTCCTCCACTTCGCAACGGTCAAACTACCCATGCATAACCAATCCATCTCGAGCACAACTTGCACAGCATGTCCACCATGAAGCGGTCCTTCAAACGACCATTCCAGCCTAGCATAAGCTCCTACCTAGGACGTGGCTCGATCGAAACGGACAACACCAATCTATCACGGACCTCCAACCCAAGCCCGAGCCTGCCTGTGACCATTCAGTCCAACCTCCTCCACGTCGGCATGCGAGTGCGCAAATCCGTTCCGGAAGGTTACAAGACCCGGCCGAAACTCTTCCATGCCCCCGCGACAAATGCTCTGGATGATGCTTCGAACGATAGATACCATGCCAGCCCACACAGCAGGACTGCCTCTATAGCTCTTGCAGGTCTCGTGCCATACTGTGACACCCTGAGCACTGGCGGACACAACACGCATTCAGTGCCTGCAGAGGAAGACATCCCACCGCTGCAATTCGATCACGAAGACTGGGATCTGTCGCCGACATCCAGTCAAGAATCCACCTCGACCACATCTACCCACACCATCGCGCACCTCCCTACACTCCCCAACTCCATCGTCCACAAGCGCCGTCGCGAGGACGCAGACGAAGAAGATCTGGATATAGAAGCGCAACCGGTTTCGCCGCGCTCGCGACCGGTCAGCCATACGCGGATGCCGAATCTCGATCAGCTGCGAGCGATCGCCGTGCCGAAATCTAGGAAGAATTTGCTGTACAATGACGGGTCGAGGGAGAGCGAGATGATGGATACTGGTGATTTTGGAGAGGCGGAGTTTCTGAGGCCGGTCGAGTGGGGAGGTGGTTTTGGCTGGTAGAAGCGGATTTGATGGCAGGTATTGACGGAATGGTATGCTTCGGTTAGGACGATCCGGAGAGCTTAGGAGCTATTGATGAGCAATGATACCCAGGTTCGATTTTCGATTGCTTTCGGACGAAACAAAATTTCGCTCGGCAAACGCTGTTGCGCTGTCATCTCCATCGTGTTCATGTTAGATATGATATGTTGCACGGCGAGCATGACCTTTGCGCATGGTGCAGGTTGGCTACCAGTGTGGACCAAGCGGTATTGGAGCTCATATTGCCCCACTGGATCACACAACCTCCTGAGTCTATAGTAGTTCAACGCAATCCTTGTACAATAAGCGGTAAGACTCTGCCTCCGGATGCCGCAGTAAGCAATACGGGGACCAACCTCACTCATTTGTCCGCGATTCAATTCCAGTCGACAGCTCATTCAATTAATCTCAATGTGTCACTCGGACGAAAAGGCCTGAGTGTTGATGTATCTCTGCTGCTTCATATCAACACGTTAGGCAGAGGCAATCCATATTTACTCAAGCATTGGGTTCAAGCTCTCCCCAAGGATGCCTTCAATGTCGATCTTCCACCTATGCACTTCCTTCTCGACCGCCTCATCATCATCCTCCATCCCCTCGTTGATAAACGGTAGCATCTCCGGCAAGAGCGCCAGCCATTCCTCGCCCAGTCTCTCCGTCAGCGCTCTCTCGCACTGTACAGCGGCCAATCGTACGGCCGAGCTGTCCGAGCGCATGTACGGCAGGATCGCAGTGTTCATCTCCTTGTGAAGGTCGGCAGAGTCGGCTGCGACTGCCAGCTCGGCGACGGCGGGGATGAGCTCGGGTAGCATCGGGACCCGTGCGGCATTGGCGAGCTGGGAGAGGAGGGCGGCGGAGATGGGGCCGAAGTGGCTGGGAGATTGGTAGAATTCTACATTTCGCTCATCAGACTTCGAGGCTTCGGGGTAGTTCGGAGGGAGGGTCATACCGTCTTGATCATGCTCGAAAGTTTTGTGCAGAGTGAGGATTACTTGTCTCCATAAGTACATCGAAGCCTTGTCCAGTAGGGAAGAACCATTCAGAATCTTGACGGATTCCTCAATGATGAGTCCGGTATAACTCGTCACGATAGACTATAGCCGTGGTATCAGTTTGATTCGGGAATATAATCGACATTGGAGATATACCTTGAGCGTATCGAAAAACTTGAGCAGAAATCTGTACCATGTTGTCTGTCGTTGCAAGAAAGCCTTCATGTCGGTCTCCTTGTCCTGGTTCGAACCTACAAGGCTAGTCCATTCCAACATCCTCGAGAACATCGGCCTGAAGGTCGCGTCGTTGAGCTTGTATATCATGGCAATTGCAACCTCATTGGCACCATCTTCCACTTCCTCGATTTCGCCCGCACTATAGCTATCTCCTTTTGGCGGTGATGACTGCATCCGCCGCAGATCGAACAGCCTGAGCAATAAGTCGCCCAAGGGCGCCGATTGCCTCGCAATGACCGACTTTGGATGATGGTTTATCGCCAAACCTAGAACTTCAAGATACTCTTTGACAGCCTGTACCCTCATTAGTAACCATTGCGAAGATTAGCAGGGATAGGGCCGTACCAGGGGCCCCTCGGTCATTGCTTCGACCCATGTTCTTTCTAGAGCGGCGAAACACTTCTTTGCGTCCACCTTCCTAGGGATCAGTTGCAGGACCTCATTCCGTCTCTGACCGCAGTCCTCGTCCAACTCTGCGTTGGCTGACCGGTACGACATCTTCAACAAGCGATCTAGATCTGCGTCTGTAATGGCCCAAGGTAGATAGAGAAGAAGCGCACTGAACAACGTATAGACTGCACTATGTAACCTCGTGTCTTTGGTATATTCCTGCATGCTGCTGACCAGATTGTCCATTGCCTTTGGGAGAACATTCGGCACGATTGGAATAAACGCGTCTCCTGTTACTTCAACCATGGTGGCCAGACAAATCAATGATGCGACTCGAAGGCTGCTCTTAGCTGAGCAAAGGCATAGTTCCATCGATACTGTCTGTGCGGCATCGACCACTGCGAAAACACCATTCTTACCGAATTGCTCACTGATCCTGTCTACACAGCTCACAGCGATGCATGTCAATAGGGTGTCCCGAGATTCTCTGATAACAATCAAAAGTTGCGGGAGTAATACGAAGCAAGCTGTCTGTGTAGCCTTGTAATCTTTCTTTGCGTCGCTCAGTCGGTATTCAAATGACCGAAGCACTTGGCGACGGATGCTATCATTCGTGTGCGCAAGTAAATGTTGAAGTGTGTCAGTCAATTCTCGTATAGGGGGGAGACTGAGTGAAGCATCCAAAATTCGCATGCAGGAAACGTCCAACTTTTTATTACCCTTAGACTGCTCAGCCAAGAGGAATATCTTCTCAAGCAATTGTGCATACGAGCTTCGTATCGTGGCCGCATCCTCACCATCTTTATTGAGCTTTTGGGTAACCTTAGAGGCCAATTGTTGATCGCCGAGGATCTTGATGGGTAGCTGAAGCATGTTGACAGCTGTGACTTCTACGTTTCCATTCTTGTTTGTCATCAATAAAGAGGTAGAGAAAGTGGGTTTTGGCTTTCGAGCATCGAGGATTACCTCCAAATATCTTTCCATCGTCCGAATTTGAGCCTTTACATCGTAATGGCTTGTGAGATCAGCGGCAAATTGAGTGACTCGTTGGTCGTCTGGGTACTTGTCCATGAGAATCGCAAGCAACGCGAAGAGGTGCTCGCTGGAGCCCACTTTATCGACGAGGGACGTGAACAGATCAAAACGGCGCTGGGTTGGGATATGCTCATATGCAGCAGCGAAACTCAACAGGAGTTCAGATACTCCAATGAACGGACCGTCTTTCCGTTTGTGTAACGACTGAACCAGGCGTGGAATCACAGATTCCATAGTTTGCTTCACCACGTGTGCCGAAAAGTCGTCATCTCGACGAAGGAGGTTGGCACCCATGAATGTGAATACAGGCATGACGCTGTGCAGAACCGATTCCGGGGCGACAGTTGCCAGGGCAGATACCAGCAGTAGAGCTGTATTTCGCACCTGAGGGCTCGTCGTAGTCTTGACACAGTCTATGAGGACATCAGTTCGGATGACGGAATGACTGATGCCTAAACCAGTTGAGCTTTCAGCTCCTTTTACGATAGCAAGAACGCTGTCTATGATCAGTACAAGTAGATAGTCTGTCGTGGCCTTTGCTTTGCTTTGACAATGTTGTAAATCAGACATGACTTCGAAGAGACCTTTCAAAAGATCCGGATGGCGCTCAGCTTTGGTATCATCCACCAATTCAAGGACAAGAGTAATATGCTTGATGGCAGGAGAAAGACTCATCGAATCGAGTCCGGTCTCTGTTGAGTGTCTATGACTAGTGCGCTGTCGCTTCGAAGCCGGAGTTGTATCCCGCAGAGTCGAATGAATAGACGGCAAACCTTCAACAAATTGCTGCAGGATTTTAGTCGATAGGGGCAGCGCTCGCAGAATTTCCATCGTTTCGTCCTCTTGATCTCCGTTCACCTCGGGCCCGGCTTCAGTTAGGCATTGTTCTAATAAACAACTCGCAATAGACGTCTTGAGATCGGATTTGATGGAAGACCATATGGCTCGTATGCGACGGAGGGCTGCTATTCTGAGACTCGGAAATGATGTACGGAATCTGGATTCGATCAGACTTTTCAATGTCTGGATTCCGTCGCGGTCACTTGGGATGACGATTTCTACAATCTGATCTAGAAACGGCAACGGATCCAGCTGCTCTCTTCGACATAGGTCCTCAAGTTCATCTTGAGTTTTTCCAGCGCAATGAGAAAGGAGTGGCAATAACAGCTTCGTACGCGAAGTACCGTTTACTTTGGTAACTCGGTTCAGTATTTGCAGTAAGCGATGTTTGACGGTATACAAACTGGTGTTGACAGCATGGCTACTGAGGAAGCCGAAGACAGCGAATTTGGACGAGGTTCTAAGACCCTTCTTTGAGCCATTGCCGTGCTTGGAGCCATCAAGACCGTCCGAGAGAAGCTGAGATATATGGCCGCTATCAACAAGGCACTCTTCCGCCCCAGGGACCAGTATTCCTGTTATGAGTTTCCGGCCCTCGGTCATGGAAAGCCACGACAACCCCTCAGTCTCCTTTCCTTGCCCGTAGATCAGCTCATGGCCAAGTACTGGTATGTTTGCGTGCGGTTCGGTTTTCTCCATCTCTGTATGGGCGCGTTCTACAGCCAAAAGAAGCTCTACCGCTGCACGACGAACTTTTGGAGATTGATCAGCCAGTGCAAATATCAGATAAGGCAACAGTATCTGTACATCGGCTTTCAGAGGTCCTTTTTCGACATATTCTGACACTGTTCGTATTGCAGCTGTTCTAGCGTTCCTCGGAATCTCACTACACCAGAGCCGAATGTAGAATGACAGGAACAGCGGTTCGCTCGATGCTAGCGACTTTCGCAATACTGGTAAGTCAGAAAACTTCTTGACATCCATGTCCGAGGTAGACACTGACGAGAACGCGTGTGCAAGACTACTGAAAATATAAGACTCCGAATGTGATAAAAAGGACATCTCATATGCAGTTCTCGTAGGAATTCGACTGATCAATACGTCAAACTCTTCGGTGATTGCATGCCCACCACTACCATCCATGTCTATGTCCTCGATCATTCGCTCCGAGCCGCTCTCGGTATTTCGGTCCAGTCTTCGTAGTCTCATGTCCGACCGGCCGATGTCGTGCTCATAGCTTTTGACGGTGTTCTGCACAAGGCTCCCGATTGAGACGGAATCACCTAGACGTAGGAGAAGATCTGCCACCAATCCTTGGGTGTCAAATGTAGAAGTGTGCTCCAATGTCAAGGTTTGAGCAGTGAAGAGTAGAGATCTGACTGCGATTACAGTCGACGCTTCGTCCATTAAATTGGCCTCCATAAGGCTTCTCACCAGACGCAGTCTACTTGCATCCTGGGCGCTTTCAAGCCTACCGACAATACCCAACACAATACCTAACACCAATTTGTCGACGTTGTACCGTTTGCTGAGTATCGATAGGTCATCATCTAATCGTTCAAGCGCAAGGACCGCCTTTAACACTTTCTCTGGCAATGCAGCGTCTTCCCTTTGCTTCGCCAAAACTGAAAGACAGATCAATCCCGCGTGCGAGGTTCGCTTCCAGTCACAAGTTATAGCTTCCATCATTGCCATAATGACATCGTCGTTCAAAACAGCTTTCGAGGCTAAAGTTGTAAGAACCATGTAACATCCTACGCGGAGGTCAGGCGCTGTGTTCACGCTTAGACCTTCGTTGATGATCGGTAAGATGTAGAGTATGACGTCCTCTTGGTTCTGCTTTTGCAACTCTCGTCTGCTCGAACGAGCATTATCAAGCATAGCAGCCACTGCCTCGGTGGCGATTGGCGCCCAAAAAGATGTCAGTGTAGAATGCTGATATCCCATTCGGCTGGTGTTGAGCATATAAGTACTTAAAGCAGAAAAGAAAGGACGACTGTGAGACGCTGCATACACTATCGTGTGGCGTGGCGGATTGGCAAGGGACTGGATATAGAGATGGAGAAACTTTAGTGTTGGTGGTATCGCTTGAGGCAGGATTGAGAGGACTGTCAAAAACATCGCACTGGTGTGATATGGAAGAAACGTGACAACAAAGCATAAAGTATTGTTCTCGTGTATTCTGCGGTACTTAAATTATCAGCAATCGTGAAGACGTTCAAGCAGCTTGACATGGCTAGTCCTGCCTGACTGACCTAAACCTTCTCACCAGCCATTCTACAGCCTTCAATGCTGGTCTCAACAACAGTCTGCTGCCAACAAGGCCTAGAAATTCCTCAACGACTACATCAAGCTGTCGATTTTGGGCTGCCGTCATCTGTGTGCGGTCCTCCCCTTTGCTCTGTTCACTGAAAAGATTGCTGACGAACGGGGCAAACCTCGAGTCCAAGCGACAGAGTTCTTCGAAACCCTCGATACATATCTGATAGACGGTTTCGAAGTCTTGCGCTGCTGCATGGCGTGAATCGAAAAGGAGCGATTCCGAATGAGCCTTTTTTCGAGCCTTGAGGTCGAGCGCGTTGGTAGACTGCGCACGGACTTTGGCCAGCTGCGCAACAAGAGCTGTCGCCATGCTAAGTGACAAATTCTTAGGGACGTAGTAGGACTTCTGCACAAACTGTCTTGAACCTGCGAGATACACAATCACGCGAGAGTTTTTTTTGGCCTTATCTGGAAAGAGGAAAGTTTGCCGAGCCCGGTGTTCCGTTCTGGAGGTACTAGTAAGTAGCGTTGCCTCAGTGCCTCAGACAGGCGTCATTGGCCAGTAAGCTGGCTGCTAAGCCCCTTCGGATTAGCAAAGCTGACTACGCAGTAGGAGGGCGGCACCTAGCCTGTACTAAGGGTCTGAGGTTTCTGAGAGTATCTGGGTCTAGCATATGGGCATTGACTACTAGATGTCATTTCCGATCGCCGTTGGGTATACCCAAACCTCACATCCCGATCTCAAAATCGGGTGTTGAAGGTGATAGAGTGGGCTAGCTTTGGTGAGCTTTGATGGAGGGTCAGGCCTCGAAAGTACGTTGGTACGCCTCCCATAATTCCCAAGGACTCACATAATCGTGATGGTAACGGTGGGAGAAGAGAGCCGTACCTAGATTTGCGAGTTTCAGGCCTGGTGTCGCTCCTAGCCAAGAACACGGAACATTTTCAGGTTGCCCACACCATGTCGCAAAAGAGTGGGCCTCCAAGGATAGAGTCAGGCATGGCAAACATTCTTCAGTCACAGGTGATCCTCGAGAGGTTCACGCACATCGAGCAGCGAAAGAGGGTGAGACACCGCTGTCGTTCTTGGTCGATATGATTGGGGACCCCAATAACTTGGCTTACGGGACACTTTACCGATATGCAACGCCGTCGTACTGTCGCTTTGGCTTGGGCAACGTTCTGGGTGCTTCCAGTAGGCAGACCATCGACCGAGCGGTCAGTAGTGAGAGGGGATTAGTCCTCTCTTCCACTCAACAAGGCCTACCAGGTAAAGGGGTTAGAAGACCTCTTCGGATCGCTAATCAGAGCCAAACCAAAGAATTGAAGGTCAAGCAACAAGCATCTGACTTATCAGGTTTCGATGCTGGAGTGGATTTCGTTTGTTTGAAAGCTGCTCAACCAGCTAAGAGCGGACGGATCAACGGAGTAACAAGTCACATCTCTTCCTCGTCCTCTGATCGAGACGACAAGCACTACACATCGCTGGTAGGAAAATCCAAAGCCGAGAATGAGCCTGAGGATCTGGATTTAGTTGATGGAAACGATTGGTCATCGTCACCCGAGCAGGGAGACAGCTTCCCCTCAGCGTTGACCGATTCATTCCAAAGCCAACAGCTGGAGTACCAAAGGAATATCGATGCCGACCCAACGAATGTCGATTCTTGGCTGGGACTGATCGAGCAATATGTCGATGTGTCTGGGACACTCACCAATGCCGAACGAAAGAGCAACGCCGACATCAAACTGTTCCTGTATGACAAAGCTTTGTCTAATGTTCAATTGCCTAGTGACCGAGAAGCTTTGCTCCTTGGCAGAATGAATGAAGCCGCGCAAGTTTGGGATGATCAAAAGTTATTGTCCGAATGGCAAAGCATTTTGCACGATAACCCTCAATATCTTAGGCTTTGGGACAACTATCTAGATTTCCGGCAAACTAGTTTCGCATCATTCAATTATGAGGTAGTTCGAGGCATCTTTTTTGATTGTTTAAGCTTGCTTCAAATTAGCCAACAGGCGCCCGGGAGACTCCTTACCCAAAGAGAGGAAATATATGTCATCCAGATCCACATGATTTTGCGTGTGACTCTGTTCATGAGGGAAAGTGGCTTCGTCGAGCAAGCGGTCTCAGGGTGGCAAGCTCTCCTAGAGTATGAATATAACAAACCCTTCGAGTCGCAGGGCAGTGAGCATAAAGGGGGAGGCCCGCTTCATCATGCCACTATCTTGACTTTTGAATCTTTCTGGGATAGCGAAGTTCCACGTATTGGCGAGGACGGCTGCAGAGGCTGGGCAAGCTTCTCCCAGGCCGACGGCACTCCACGAGCGAAGACAGAGGATTCAAGCATCCTGGAGGACGCTCAAGATATGTGGGGATCCTGGGTAGCTTCAGAACGTGATCGCAGCCTGCTAACGCGAAGCCCTGCGCGCACTATTGACGATGTTGTTGAGGATGATCCCTACAGAGTAATTTTGTTTTCTGATATCAGGCCTTTCTTGATCGATTCACCATCACTCGAAAGCCGAGCAACCTGTTTGGACGCCTTCCTTGCGTTCTGCCACCTTCCGCCCTGTCAAGATGTAGGTCCTGATGGTAGATCAAGATCCTGGTGGAGAGATGGATACCTACGCAATGAGACGCTCTATACCCCGACTGACGCATTACGACCATGGACTACCGCTGCTCTCGAGAATCAAACGACTAAACTGAAGAGCGACCAGGCTCGAGAGTCGCATTCTGGCTTGACCTTACCAAGGCGTAGCTTTTTTGACTTGCCTCTGTCAGACTACCAGCTTTCATTAGATAACTTGTTTGCTGTCGCAGGATCCTGGTTTGGGGCCTTTGAAGCATGGCAGAAGGAATTTTCTGAAGATCATGGGCCGGTAGAGATGACATGGATACTCCAAACTCTCAAGCATCTCATTGGTGCCGGAGCTGGAGGAGACTTTCTCGCAGAATACTTCCTAGCATTGCAATTACATCTCTCTCCGGCAACTGTTAGGAAGGCAGCGAAAGATCTCTTGAAAGAGCGACCATCGACGCTGCTACTCTACAACGCCTACGCACTCATCGAATACCGCCTCGGCAACACATCTATAGGAGAGAAGGCCATCGTGACCTCGATCCGCATGGCAAAGACTTTTCGCGGGTCTATTCAACGAGATTCTATACTTCTTTGGCGAACTTGGATCTGGGAGCTGTTGAGTACGGGACATCCCAAAGAAGCTCTCACTCGGATAATGTCGTATGGAGACGAAGATATCCTGAACACTTTGCCTGCGATCGATCCATTGGAGGATCAGGGCTTCAAGCCAGCTCTACTGCTTCGTACTGAGAGAGCTCTCACAGCCACTCGCGACCACATGCTTTCGCTCCGCTCTCATAGACATGCAGCACTCGCCATTGAATGTTTGGTCCTATTTCAGTATCTCCAAACGTCGCTATCGCTGTCGGCAGCAACTTTAACCTTCAAGTCTAATATCTCTGCCCTTTCTTCTCCAGCCTCAGCCAACTCCACAACTCTTGAGTACCTTTACCAAAGCTTCGCTCGCCTTATTTACCACCATTCAACCCATACAAAGCTTGTCAAACCCTCTGAAGTCCGCTCTTTACTCGCGGACGGTATAGCCCTGTTTCCCCAGAATACTATCCTTCTCTCCCTCTATGCACGGAACGAAGCACAGTTCCGCATGAATGATCGGGTACGCTCCATCGTTAAAGACGTGGTTCTTAGGCCTTTTCACGTTATAAACGGCAAACACCAGGAAAGTGTAGTTTCACACTTCTTCGCCATTCATACGGAATTAAATCGCGGCGTCACCCTCGGTAGCAATATCTCAACCATCCGCAGCACCTTCGAGCGTGCTGTAAAGTGTAAGAGCGGCACCCATTGCGCTGGATTGTGGAAGCTATATTTCCTATTTGAGTATTCGGAGGCGGATATGATCAAAGCGAAGAGTCTATTCTGGAGGTGTATAAAGGCTTGTCCTTGGGCGAAGGAGTTGTATATGCTCGCGTTTGAGTATTTGCGAGGGATGGATGGATTGGGCAAGGATGAATTGAGGAGTATCTATGAATTATTAGGGGAGAAGGAGATCAGAGTTCACGTCAGCCTTGAGAATGTCTTCGAGAATATGGTTGACAGTAAGTAGCTACATCAATCCTGATCGCTTAGCGATTGGATCCTCTTCATATATAAACGTACCCAAATCGTCGATGCACGTCAGGCGAGCTATCAGAATAATTGGCAGTCCAAAGGGACACAATCTCTACAAGACCGAGCACCACGATATTCGGAAGCAGCACTCCATCATACAAGACCTGTAATAGGACTTTCTCTGATGCAGAACCCTACATCGTTGTCGATAACACTTCCTGGAAAATGCGGGAGGACCTAACATCTTGGGCGTATTACTCTTTGTACTACATCGCGCCCAGATATTCTAGGTACTTACTTCATGCTTATTCATCGCTAAATTACTCCTCGATCCCATCGTATCCAATTCGTGGAGAGTGTGACCTTAAAGGCAGCCTGGAAAATCTGGCCCGCATAACATTCGGGGGCCCACTTTGAGGACAGGGTAGCACGGCGACTTTACATCGACCAAGAACATGGCTGATCAAAGTAACCGCTCTCGCTACCGTATCCATCACCGCCCTCACGCGTGATAGCGAGATCTGCCCCTTATCTCCTTGAGATATGCTATGAATTCAAGATACTTGTCATGTTGAAAAGGTGTTACAGCATATTCGTGCATAGCACCAGATATCATGATGTTATATGGCGTAGGGATATTACTCACAGTGACGTGGTCAATACTCCGCAAGTCTCGGGACACTTGTCCTTCCTTACAAATTTAACGTGGCATGAATTGCGTTTGGTGTGTGAGACTATGAGCAAACGTGAGTTGGGAATGAACAGAAAAGGGAGCCCATGATCCGGAGAGCTGACCACTATCCTAAAAGATGACGTGGTTAATCAAACCTTGTTGACCAGAAGAAACCCGCTGAAGTCTTCGATTGAAATATGTTGTTCGTGCGCACATGGGTGCGAACCATTCCCTAATATACTGCAAGCTCTTACGACGTGTAATGAAGATTACCATATTCAGCTTGATGCCTATATGATGCTAATCTTGGAGTATATGCCATCTGGTGCTCTTTCGCTTCAAGCTATTCGCAGTGAACTGTTATGCTGTGAAGTCTCTTTGCCACATCATGCCAGGCTGAGGCCTGGACAATCAAACACCGACCAGTGGCATTGCAAGCTCATCCATTCGTCTTCGCAAACACAAAAGATACCCTATTGCCTTCATCCTTCAGCACACTCAGCAAGGCTTCGTCATGAATCATAGCTTCCATATCATCGTCATCTACGGTTGCGAATTTGGACGTATCGATGTGAGAATATGCCATGAGTGAGTCAAACTTCACCTTCATACGAGGCAGACACCGAGCAGATCCAGCGATCTTCCGTTCTTGCTCTTCCATGTCGACTTTATTCGCCTGCATCAACTCAGGCATGCTTGGAAGGTCGTCATCGTCGCCCGACTCGGATTTCGCCTCCACGTCAAGCGTCTCAAGGGGTGTCAAATCATCGTCAGTAGCCGGATCTGGAAGCCCGCGCCCTTCACATGCGCACCCTAAAAGATCGTGAGTCTGGCAGGATGATCCTTCATCAAGCCTGAATAGGTCCCTCAACTCGTCCTGACTGAAGTTGTTTACACCTCCTTTCTGATCCATAATGTTGCTGGCAAGGCCTAACTTGGTCATTTGCCTCTGCCAAATCTTCTCATCCAAGCCTCCGGCCATAACGAAGCGGTATATGACGCAAGGTCTCTTCTGGCCATCGCGATGAATGCGCGCCATTGCTTGCAAATCTGTGGCAGGGTTCCAGTCCACATCGAAAAGCACGAGTCGCGAAGCTCCTATGAGGTTAAGACCGACACCGCCTGATTTTGCGGAGAGGAGGAACGCGAAGCACTGTGAGGCTGGGGTTTGATTAAACTCATCGACCAGTCCTTGGCGCTTGGTGGACGGAGTGGACCCATCGAGGCGGAGGTAGGAGTGGCCGATAGAAACAAGAAGAGTCTGAAGAAGATCCAACGTTTGGGTGTAATGCGATACGAGGATCACTTTCTCTTGCGTCGTCGTCCTCAGAACATGCATGAGCTGGTCAAGAACCCGCAGCTTGGTGCTGCCGGCACTGCTACGAAGAAGGGGTGCGGGAACACTATCCAAGAGAGAAGCGGTCAACGGCGTTACTGTTGCTGCATCATCTAGCGGTGTTTTTCTGGTCAGCAAGCTAGGGCTATTACAGACCTTCTTGAGGACGGTTATCAACTGCAAAGAAGCTTCGGAGCTCCCAAAAGCAGCCTTAAAGGCGGAACACTGGAGGACATGTTGATAAGTGGATATTTGAGCTGCGGTCGGGCGACAGAGCAAGACGTACTCGGTCTTGGACGGCAAGTACTTTGAGAGAATGTCGGCGGTACGGCGAAGTATGAACATACGCGTGAGTGAAGCTAGCACTTCACTTCTCGCTTCCCCTACATCAATGTCCTTGCTCGAAGCACCACGTTGTCTGCTCTGAACTATCGGCACTTCAAATTCCTTAGTAAATGCCTTGAACGACCCTAATAAATCCGGATTAACGAAATCCACCATCATGAAGAATTCGCTTAGATCATTTTGAATAGGGGTCCCGGATAGAATTATTCTTCTTGGGGTGTTTAAAGATTTGATGGCCTGGGCACTTTTGTTCTTTGCGGTCTTAAGGCGATGGCCCTCATCGGCGACTATGATGTCGATTCCATGTCCTTTTTTCAACTCTTCCGCCACATTCCTCAGCTTTTCATAACCTATAATCATAACATGATATTGTTTGCCTTTTGTGAAGTCAGTGATTCGTTTCTTGCCATCATCAAAGACATAAACTCCTAGTCTGTCCGGTCCGAGCCATTTGCGGAACTCCTTGCGCCAATTATTGATCAAAGTGACAGGACACACAATCAAAGCTTTCTTGATTACCGGCAGGTCTTCATAAATGGGATTTTGCTTCAGGAGAGTCCATATAAGTGCAATGGTCTGCAGCGTCTTGCCGAGACCCATTTCATCAGCCAGGATCGCTCCCTGCCCATGAAAATCGCGTAAACCCATAACACATTCGTACAGGAACTTAACCCCCTCACGTTGGTGTTCTCGTAGATTCGCAGTAAGAAGGGGATCAACCACCACATCGACTATTTGTTTTCCCTTTGGCACACTCTTTGGACGCTTCAAAACGATCGCTCCAGGCTCGTTGAGAGAATGGCGAGGCGTTGGTTCTTTATTGGGCAGCTTTGGTAAAACAGTGCTGACTAGCAACGGACCTTTGAACCGGGCCTGCGTGGCTACGCTTCTCGGGACCGTTATATTCTGTGCCTTCTTAGCATCCTCTTTCTGAAGCAGAAGAGCTGCTTTGAGTTTGGGTTTTGCTAGTGGTTTAACATCGTCCGTAGACTTAGATTCTAGATCTGGCTCCACGTCGGCTGTCTTCAAAGACTGCCGACCGTGGAGGAAGTCTCCCTTCGATATCACATAGTCAATCTCTACCTCCTTTCCACCGACAGAAATAGCAGACCCCGGAAGAAGGGGTGAATCGCACGATGTCCTTCCCATGTCGCGTCCAGAAATGTCTTGTAGATAAGCATATCCGCCGATAACACGGAGCATACCATCGCCGTCCCAAGTCTTATGCTTCTTGGTAGTGTACTTACGCCTACATGCAATATGTTGAGCTGAAGACTTGGACTGATTATGAGATCATCACTTACCAGAGCACATTGTAGTAGCTCTCAACACCTCCATCGAAAAGCTGGGTAGCCGGTACCAATGCTGCCACTGCAGGGTTCTCCACCGCCGCAAGAGGCTTGCGAGGTAAAGAGGAAATTCCAGGCTGTTTAAATACCAGCTGAGGTGTATTTAGCTTCACTATATCTTCATCACTGTTGCTGATCCGTCTTTTCTTTGCCTGGGGTTCGTCACCATGCTGATATACTGAGACCGCTGGCTTCTCGATCCTTCTCAAGAGAGGGGGCCGAAAGGGTTTGCCAGTCATGATAGTGACTTGCGACCATCTCTTAGGCGATTGAGCGCATCATGATTGGATCATGCTTGAAAGGTCGATATCAGAACACGGCTTCGTGCATACAGGAAGCACGTGATCACGTGCTCTTTGTTACTCTACTCGTGCCAACCACATATGACTCCCGAGGCTAAGCTTTAGCGTCTTGGCCCTTCACGAAGAGGAAACTCGTGTTAATCGGCGCCCCACCCCTAGTCGCTGTCGCTCCTAGGGGTTCCCACCTAAACGTCGGATTCACCTAAATATTAGATTTTTTAATTTTCTATTTTAAAAGTATATACTTCTCGCCTTATAACTAGCTAGTTATAAAAGTACCTTCTAGAAGTATAAATTACCTTCTAATATTAATAGTTCTATTAATAGAGAATTACTTTTATTATTATATTAGCCTTTTTTTACTTTAATTTCCTTAATATACTTTTTTAGGCTAGTATCTTTTTATCTTTTTTTATTAGTTACTCTATCTTTAATTAAGTTAATATTTATATTTAATTAATAATTATCTAGCCTTCCTTTTTAATAATAATATTTTAAATAACTTTTATTCTCTTATTATTATAATAGCTTTATAAACTACTTTAAAGTCCTATTTAATTAATAATTAGAAATAAGTATTTATAATAAAATCTTTTAAAGTATAATTTATTAGTTATTAAAAGGCTAGTTATATTACTTAAAACTCCCTTACTATCTTTCAAATATATTCTATATATATAATATTATTATTAGTAGTATATAATATATATCCTAGTACTATTAATAATAGGAAAGGAGTATTAGAATAGATATCTTCTAATTTTATAACTTATATCTTTATAAGTACTACTTTAAAATTAAATTAAATAAATCTAATCTTTTAAAAGATTAATTTAATATTTTAAATTATAAATATCTTACTTTTTATCTATTTAAATATATTATATTTATTATTTATTATTAGGTACTATAACTAATAGGTTAAATAGTTAAAGAATATCTAGCTATCTAGAAAGTATAAGAATAGCTAAGTATATTACTAAGGAATATTCCTTAGTAGCTCTCTATAAAAGCCTTTTATAGACTATCTTCTTTACTATAATAGAATATCTGTAATTTAGGACCCTAAGCTTATTACAGCTTATTAGTTAGTTAATAAGTCCCCTAGTTACCCCTCTAGGACTAGCGTAAATATTAAAACTCTACTTTTCTTTATATTCTACCTATATTTATACTAATACTCTATAATATTTTCTATATAAATAATATTACTTAGCTTATTTAAACTACCTAATACTTTAAAAATAATTTAAATTAGTCTAGTAGTTTAGAAGATATATCGTAATAAATAGATTTACCTACTAAATTTATCTAACTATATTATATCTTAGTACCTCTCTATTATATTAATAGTTTTTTTTATCCTACCTCTTCTTTATATTTTATAGTATATTATAGATAGTAATACCTCCCCTTATAACCTATAATATATAAATTATACTAGCCGCCTTTAAATAATATAGTATTACCCCTCTTATACTAAATTTAACTCCTCTACCTCGCTACTAATACCTTCTAAGCGAGTAGCTCTTTCTAAGCTAGAACTTAATACTATTAATAAGAGGGTTAAATTTTATAAGAGTAATAGTATAAGGCGTATTAAATACCTAAGGAAGACTATATTACCTACTTATATTATATCTATTAATCTACTAATAAACCCTAGAGATATTACGTTAATAGAACCTCGCCCTAGAGAAATACTATTAGGTACTTACTCTTATAACTACCTCTATAATAGTATTACTCCCTAGTAGTATATAACCCTTACTAATATAACTATTTAGGTAGTTATTCCGCCTAGGAACCCTTAATAACCTACTCCTCCTATCTTTAAAGAGACCCCCTAAGAAATTACTCCTTTACTACCTCTTAAATATTATCTAGATACGCGTTACTAGTACGCCTCCTAGTAGGCTAATTAAGATAATAATACTAAGTACTAGCCCCCTATTTAATAAGGCTTATACCGGCGTTAAAATAATATATATTAGGGGTAGATACTAGGTTAGAGATATTAAGTATATAGGGATCTCTAGATAGTAGGAGATATAATACCCTACCTAGTTAATAAATTATTTAACCTCCTTATAAATATATACCCCTATTATAATATACTATTATAAAAAGATTAATATAGTAACTTAGAGGATAGTTAATAGTTATATTATAATAGTAGGAAGAATAATTAGCTATCCCCTAACTAGTTATATAAGCTAGCTAATATTAACTTATTACCTAAGGGGCCTTAAAAGGAGGTAGAGCTTAGGGTATAATTTATTAATAAATTACTTAGTAATATAAATTACTTAGTAATATAAATAATAGTATTATTAATAGATAGTTTATAAAAAGGAGGACTATATATAATAAAGAATTTTTAGATAATATTATTAATTATAATAATTATCTCTCCTTTATAAGTAAGGGTATAATTAATATTAATACCTATATTAGTTAAACTACCTTCTAGATCTAAGGGTCTATTTATTATCTTATAAGTCCTCTTATTACTAATAATAGCCTTAGGCTAAAATTCGCCTAGATCTATATACTAGATAGTATATAGGAGTAACTAGATATCTACTATTAATATTTTAATAATTTAAATTAAGATACCCTTATATCTATTTAATATACCCTCTAGTCTATTAACCTATATATCTAAGGGTTTCAATCCTACTATAACTACCTTAAGGAGGATAAATTATAATATCCTATTAATACTATAAGTATCTATATCTAATAGCTAAATGTTAAATAATAGGATAAGGGTACTTATAATTAGCCTACCTTTATAGAAGTCGCCTATATTATAATAACTCTTAATAACGCTATAAGAGGCTAGATTAAGCGAGATATTTATATTAAAACTATTAAGGGGGGGCCTTATATTAATCCCTAATTAATATCCTTCCTATATAGCCCTCTAATATCTACTCCTATTTCTATTTAGTAAATAGTTATAGTATAACTACCTCCTACTAGCTAGCTATTAGCTTCTAGGTAACTATCTACTATATATATCACGACGGAACTATATTACTAATATACTTACCTAGTATACCTTAATTAGTAGTAATAATAAGCTAGAGTAGGAAGAGGGTAGTAACCCTAAGTAGGAACTAGACTAGTATATTACCGGCTAGTATATACCTTAGGGTTATAGTAGGTCTTAGTAAGTAATAAGATATTAAATAGATATAAAATAGATATAAGTAAGACTATTTAATATATTTTCCTAGTTATTTTTTAGACCTAAATCTACTTAGTTATAAATAGTTCTAAATTATTTAGATAATAGCTAGGGGATAGTTAATATAATTTAAATAATTAGCTAATTAATATCTAGATCTAGCCCGATTTCTTTAATTATACTATTAATAGCGGATATCTATTTAACTACTAGGCTACTAATATCTAGATATTAATAGAGCTTAATAACTTAAATTAGTATTATTAGAATTAATAGACTATTTAAGTAGACTACTACTCTAGCCTAATAGATAGGCTTAGTACTAATCTAGATATCTCGCTTAAAGATATTAATAGTAAGGTAACTATCCTCCTATTAATAATACTAGGAAGCCTACGTACTATAAAAGCGAGAATATAAGATACTATAATAATAATCTAAAAAGGGGTAAACCTAAATTTTTATTACCTTTATATATAATCTTAAGTAGCCTAATATTTAAAGCTTACTAGTATCTAGTTAGATATTAGAGTACTAATATAACTTAATTACCTATATCTTTAATTAGAAGCTCTAAGAGCTAATAAAAGACCTCTTTAAGTAATATATCCTTAATATTTATATAGCCTACTATTATATTATTAAGTTTTAGAAGTAAGGTCTCCTATATACTTATATTCTCCTTATTATATAGGAAGAGGATTAGATCTAGATAGTTAATAATATTAATAGTATTATTTAAGTATTTATCCCCCCTTTATAATAGGGTAATATACTATATAAGTTAGTCTTATAATATATCGTTTATAATTACTATACTAGCGTCCCTAGTAATAGATATTTTAATTAGGAGAAGAATTATTATAATAAGGCTTTTCTAAAGGATTTTTACTAAGAGATATCTTTTATATCTAATAGGAGTTATCCTTTCTATAAATATCTAGTTAGCCCCCTTAAACCTAACTCCTCTATTAATAATAGATAGGTTATCCCTTATAACCTGTACTTATTAAAGAAATATAGTACCTATATTAATATTAAGATTTATAGCTCTATTAAGTCTATTTTCTATCTATATAAATATATTTATAAGGGACTTAATTAGATTAATATCTCCCTTACTAGGAACTATATATATAATAATAATAACCCTACTCCTAATAGCTACTTATAATAGTAAGGGGAGTTAATAGATAAGATTATAAAGTTCTAGTTAGCCTATTAGATTAGGTCTATTAAAGCTATCTAGAAGATACTCTTATTTAATATAAGTATTATAAAGCCTTATATAGAGTATTTATAAATCTACCTCCTAGATTAATAGTATTTTCTTTTTAAGCTAGTTAATAACTAGGCTATTAATAAGGCTATTAAATAAAAGCTAATAGATAGTAATAAGCCTTATAAGACTATATTAATAGAGTTTTTTAATATAAACTATCTTACTAAGGAAGCTTATAATAATAGTTAGCTATTACCTTTTATAAAATAGAATAGGAAATATCTATAGTAGTAGTCTTACGTCTTACCTAGGGCATATAGTATTATTGTTATAATAGTCTTAATTCTTACTATATAAGAGCTATAATACTATAGGCCTAATAGCGACCTATACCTAGTAGCTCCTTCCTACTCTACTAGGCCTAGTCGCCTTCTATCTATTTATAATCCCCCCTCTCGTTCCTTATAGCCCTTATAAGGGGTGGAAGTTATCTATCTATTAGAGCGGGAAGTTATCCTCGAGGATATTAGCGCTATTAGCGCCTGAATATACTAGATAAAAGCTAGTAAACTATTCTAAAGGATCCTTTATATCCCGTACTCCTTCCGTATAGGCCTCGAAGGCCTTTAGGGTATTATAGGTAGGTAGAGGGCCGTATTTAAATATACGGGTAGTATCTAGGAGCGATTCTATATATTCCCTAATATATTCCTATCCCTTTCTAACTATTATAAATTGTGAAATAAGTATAAACTAGTCCCCTTAAATTATTTTTAATAAATTAGGGGTAGTAGTATCTTTAATTTATACCTATACTTCTTTATCTTTTATCCCTAATACGGTAAAAACTAGTAGTATCTTATTAATTATCTTTTTTACTAGGATAAGCGTGTTAGATTAGATCGCGACGTATATATCTAGGCGTTCCGTATAGTTTACCACCCTAATATACTTAATAATAAGGTTCTTAAATACCTTATTTATTTAGGCTAAGGCTGTATTAGCCTCTGTAAGGCGTAAGGACTACTAACGGGCGTTAGTAATATCTTATAACCTCGTATTAACTTAGGTTTAATAGTAGAGGGGCGGCGTTAGTAATATATCTCGTAGGGCTCTAATAGTTTTTATTAGACCTATAGTACCCTTTATATATATTTCCCTATCTATTACCTTAGGGGGAGCTTTCAGGTTTAGAAAAAGCTTGCTAGTCTTAGGGGTCTTTAAGTTAGAAAGCTTACTAGCCTTTAAGGACTTCTTACCCTTAAAAGGGTCTAGGGGTAGGGGTAAGGAGTTTACGCCTAAACCTAATACTAACTATTAAAGAGCTTTCTTTCTCTAAATTAAGAGGGGTTAAGTAATTATTATAGTTGTATATTTCTTAGGGTTGAAAGTATTATTATTATAGAGGATATATATTATCTTTTCCTCCTTCTTAAACTATATATAGGCGACGTAGTTATCCCTAATATTAACTAGGTATAGATAGCCTTAATATACTCTAATAGGGCTTATAATAGCGTACCCTACTATATTAAAGTCTAGGGGCTACTATATTAAAGATTTATTTATCCCTACTCCTAAAGTAACTACTAGCTCTACCCTAGAGTCTAATAGCTTAACTCTCTTAGGGAGGAGTTAGGAGCTATTAGTATTAATAAGGCTATTAGCTATAATCTATACCCTTATTAAGGTAATATCTAATATTAAGGGATTAAAGAATAAGTAGTCTATAAAAGGTATATCCTCTACTCTATTTCTATTTATAAGCGCCTAATTTACCCTATTTATCGCGTTAATTACTACCTTAATTATAGCACGATTTAATACCCGTAGGCTAGATATAACGTCGTTAGTAAGAGGGCTTATATAGGTTATAAGAGCGCTAGGAATTTCGCGCTTAATAAGGTAAAGGACTTAGAGGGGTCTAAGGCATATAAGGAAAGGATAGTAGGAGTTATATAAATCTTATAGAAGTAATACTTCCTTATTAGAGTTATTATATATCTTTATACTAATTAAGATTCCTCTAAAGCCCTCTCTTAGACGCGTTTAAACTACTACTTAACTATTATATAATAGGGGTAATATAGTAAGGGTAATAGTAGTATAACGGGGTTATATAAGCTAATAGAGTAAATTATTATAATATTATTCTTTCAAGAGTATATAGAGCGTTACTAGGCGTATAAAGCATTACTAGGGAACTTTAATACCTTACTAAATAGTTCTATTTTACTATAAGATAGCTATAGGACTAGATAATTATATAATACTATAACTATTAGCTCTTTACCTAATTAAGTAGCTCTATACCTTTACTACCTCGCCTATTATAGGGTAGTAACTACTTTTAATTAAGTTAGGGAGGCCTGCTAGGGCCCTAGCTTAAATAGATATTCTTAATAAAACTGCTATACTAGCTCTAGGCTATTTTATAAGTATTTAGCAGGTTCCTAGGTATTCTTATAGGGCTAATACCCCTTCTAGGATATAAGGTACTAAAGTTTGCGATAGTATAGCTTTAAGTCGAGAATTTCCTCTACTTTATATTCCGGGTAGTCCCTTTCTTTAATAATAATTCTAATAGGGGTAGAGGTAGTATAATACGGCCCTTAAGAGTATTTTAGTAATATAGTTCTAATAAGGATATATAGAATACCGGGTAGATTTTTATCTAGTATAGTAGCCGGAGGCGGTATAAATTAGGTATAATAGTTTTAGCTATAGGAAATAGTCTAAGTTTCTTATAATTAAGTTTCTTATACGCCCTCTAAGACGTAATATTATTATTTTAGAGTATTACTTAGTCCCCCTTCTAGAGTATAAAAGCCTTTTAACCCTTATTATAATATTTTACTTATATATTTTAAGCTTCTATAAGAATATCTACTAGATATAAGTTAAGTTATTCTAGCCCTTAGTAAGCTTAAGGGTACTTATACTAGGGTTAGGCGTAGGCACGTCTAATAGTTAGAATAGTATCTAATATCTCCTAGTATAGATATAGAAAGGGGTATATTTTATAATATAATAAGGACTATTATTATAAGTATACTCTACTAGGGGTAACTAGGAAACCTAGTTATCCTATTAATAATTTATATATATATAAAGGTACTATTTAATTACCTAGTTCTATTACTTTATTAGCTTATCTATCTATTAGTAAAAGGTAGTTAAGAGCTAATAGTTACTACCTAAAGCCTACGCTAATATTTACTAGAAGTAGGAGGTAATTAGTATATTACAGTTACTAATAATTACGTTTAGTATACCGTATAATTAGAAAACTTCTTATATAAATATTACAGTAAATTACCTTAATATTATAGTTTTATAATAGGGGATATAATAATATATTTTACTAAAATAGTCTATAACTACTATAATATAATTATAGGTAATATTATTAATAGGACTCCTACTCTAGGGTAAGTTAGTAATAAAGTTAATAGCTACAGCCTCTTAAGGGCCGTCTAGGACTAGAATAGGTATAAGCTCTTTATAGGGCTTATATTTAGAATACTTTAATTACTAATAGGTATTATAGGTCTTAATATACTCTTTAATATCTTTACCTATTATAGGCTAATAAAACTATTACCGGATAGTAGTAGTAGTATAATCTTAGCTAAGATAGCTTATAGTTATAGAGTTATAAAAGTTCCTAAGAATTTAGAGTTATAGGTCTTTATTATTAGGTATATAGAACTAATTACCTTAGAAGTATAATAAGCCTACTATCTACTTAAAGTTAGTACTACTAGCTTTAGTAGCGTCGTTATCCCCCTTAAGCTTTTCTACTATTTCCTCTAGGATAGTTTATAAGAGCTTAGGGATTTAATCCTTATCTTTAAGGTTACCTAGGTCGGCTACTACCTACTAGGCTACCTAGCGGCCTTCTTTAACTACTATAATACCTAATTTAAATAAGGGGACTATTATATAAGATATATTAAGTTTTTTATAATCTACCCTTCTTAAAGGTATATCTACTAGGTTCTTCCTCCTAGGCCGGTATTATATTTTAAAGTTAAATACTAATAGAAATTCAGCCTAATACACTTATTAGTAGCTAAGGGTCTTAATAGTTAGAAAGGATTTAAGGTTATATTAGTTTATAATAACTATAATTTAATATTAGGCCCCTTCTAGATACTTCTACTACGCCTAGCAGGATATTATAATAGCTAGGAGTTCTTAATTAGGCGTACTATAATTTATCTTAACTAGTATAAGCTTCTAGTTATAGAATATAATAAGGTATATATAAGTATCCTCCTATTTCTAGGAGTATATACTTAATAGTATATAATTACTTATATTAGTCTTAACCTAAGATAGTAGTACTAGGTTATAATATACTAATAGAGGAGTTATAATAAAGGTATCCTTTAATTAATAGAAGGCTACTTCCGCCTAATCTATCTAGTAGAAGGGTATAGTAGGCTTAGTTAGTTCTATAAGCTCTCGCGTAATTATATTATAAGCTTTAATAAATTATTTATAAAAGTTATAAAACCCTAAGAAGGATTATACCTAGTTAATTATCCTAGGGATTAGCTAATTACTAATAGTTAAGACGCGCTCCGGGTTTATAGAGATCCCCTTAGGGCTAATAATATAGCTTAGAAACTCTACTATATTAATACTAAACTTATATTTCTCTAACTTTATAAATAGGCCATACTCTTTAAGGGCTATTAGAACTTCCTTTATATAGTTTTTATAATCTACTAGGTTATTAGAGTAGACTAGGATATTATTTAGGTATATAATAACTATAATATCTACTAGATAAGCTAGGGCTTTATTAATATAAGACTAGAATATTAATAGAGTATTAATAAGTCTAAAAGGTATAATATAATATTTAAAAAGGTTATAATAGGTATAAAATACTATCTTCTATTTATTACCTTCTTTAACCTAGATTAAGTTATATACTCCCCTTAGATCGATTTTAATATATATCTTCACACGCTATAACTAGTCTAGGATCTTAGAAATTAAAGGGATAGGGTACCTATTATAGATTATAATAGTATTAAGAGCTTAATAGTCTATATAAAGGTATAGTCCCCTATCCTTCTTTTTTATAAATAGAATAGGTGCCCTAGCGGGTAATTTAGAGTATTTAATAAACCCTAACTTAAGATTTTAATTAATATAGTCTTTAAGGACAGTAAGTTCCATCTTAAAGAGGTTATAAAGAGGACTAAATAGTAGAGTAGTACCTAGTTAAAGGTTTATAACGTAATTAAGGGCCCCCTAATAAGGTAGTAGCTTAATATCCGCTTCCTTACTAAATATATTAGCGTACTCTAAGTACTTTATTAGGAGTATATTTCCTAATCCTTTAAAAGAAGTATAATAAGTATAAACTATATTATCCTTAATTTCTTTTTTAAATTCATATTAATTAAGAATCCTAATATTTTTAAATATCTTTACCTTCCCTAATATCTAATCTATAATAGGATTAATTTATTATAATTATAAGAGGCCTAAGATTAACTATTATCCCCGTATAAGTATTACCTAAAATATAAAATAGCTATATAGTACGCTAGGGGGGCTTATCTTAATTTAATATAATACTTAAGATAAGGTAGGGCTAATAGTCCTACTATTAATATCTACTACCCTAGTAGCTCTAGTATAAAGTAGCGTAATCCCTAAAGTCTTTATAAAGTCTTAGTTAATAAAAATAGTTATAACTCCATAATTAATAAGGGCTTAAAGGGTTATCTTAGTATATTAAAGTCTAGTAGTTATATATTCCTTTTATAATTATATTTAAGTACTAATATAGTTAGTTAGGTCTATTATATAAAAGGTATTATTTAAGGTAAGTTATAAGGATTCTTATTTAAGAGTTTCCTTTAGCTTTTAGAGTTATCTATTTAGGATACGCCTATTCTACCTTAAAGGAGGGGACAAATCCTAGGCTAAGATACTCCTTAAGGCCTTAAATACCTATAATATTACCTTAAATATTACGGGCGTACGTTTTTTAGGTAGGAGTAGTTTATAAGGTTACCCTTATAATCCTTCCCTTAATAGCCTTTCTTAGTATAATATATATATAATCCCTTATCTTAGCGTTTCTTTTAATAGTTATTATAGATATTAGACCTCTTTTCTATATTTAAGCCTATACCTCTTAAAGGATTTAAGCTATTTAGTTAGTCCCTTAAAGGGGAGTAAGGGTTAGACTCCTTAGTCTTATTAGTTATAAATTATACCTTCTTCTACCTACTATACTCTACCTCCTCCCTATCTTCTAGGGTTTATTTTCTAATCCTAAGGTAATTTTCGGCCTACTACGCTACTATCTTAAAGGCCGCGAAGGTATCTAGTAGTTTAGATTAAGATTAGTAAATCTAGTCTAGAATCTCTACTAATAGCTTCTACTTAAAGGTATAATAGATAGTAGAGTTATTTTAGGAAAGATCTATTATTAAGGTCTTAAAGTAATTTACAAAGTCTTATATAGTCTTATTATTCCTTATCTAAATCCTTTTTATTTTAAGCTTTATATCTAATTTTATATCCCTTATAAAATAGTTCTTTAATAACTATATTTAGAGTTTATCCTAGTCCTTAAATATATCCTTTTAGCCCTTTAGCCTTATTAACTATATTCGCGTCCTAATCCTAGATCCTAGATAGGTATAAGCTATAAAGGCCTATATATTTATACCCTTAATAAGTTAGAGGTTAACAAAATTATTATAATTAATAATCTAAAGGTAGATATTTATAAGAGGGCCGGTAAATATAAGGGGTTTATTATATTTAACCCTCTTCTAGTTCTAACTAATTAATATAAGTATTCTAATAGTAGGAATATAAGGGAGGGTAGGTACTAGGCTAGGTTTTATACTCCTTATAACTAATCTTAAGAGGTCTATTACCTATCTACTACGTCTTATAAATATAGTAGGGGTAGAAGCTTATTATACTACTTCTACCTCTAAGGCGTTAATCCGCTCTAATAACTATTAATATATATCTAGATTAATTATATCTCTTTAGACTTAATCTATTAGTTATACTAGGGAAGATAATATTATTATAAGGGGTCTAATAAGTCTCTATTAGGCTATTATTATTATAATTACTATAATTCTCCCCTTAGGTATTCTAGAGCTTCTAGCGTAACGATTATAGGCTAGGCTTTATAAAAAGAAGAATTAATATAGTAGTAGTCTTATATCTTACCTAGGGTATATAGTATAATCGTTATAATAGTCTTAATTCTTACTATATAACAGCTATAATACTATAGGTCTAATAGTAACTTGTATCTAATAGCCCCTTCCTACTCTATTAGGCCTAGTCGCCTTCCGTCTATTTACAATATCCTACTATTATAAGGGATCTACTTAACTATCTATATACTAATTTTCCTAAAGTCTTTATATAGAATAAAAGAAATAAACGTTAGAAAATATATAAAAGGGGGGAGACTCTTAAGTATATTAATTTTATTAGTCTTAAAACTAAGGATCTCTACTATTACTAACTACTCCTCTATTATATTAAGGGGGCTATATTATTTAATAACCTCTAGATAGTAGATAGCTAGTTAATAGGATAGAAGGAGGCCTATATAAAGCTTAGGTTAACTAAAAATAATAGATATACTAATAAAATCCTTAATAAGGGAAAGAATTTTTAGGGAGGTTATAAGCTATATAGTCTTTTTATATTAATATTAGTTAAACTCTAACCTACTAACGCCCTTATATTATAAAATAAGTATAAGGAGTGTATCTTAAATAACTACTTATACCTCTTATAATCAGATTTTTTAATACTTTAAATACTAGATAGTTATTATAAGTAATAGTTATTTATAGAATAGTACGCCCTTTACCTAATTAATAGCTAATTAGAATATTAATTAACCCCTAAATATACTAAGGATCTAATCTAATATAGCCTACCTATTTTAACTATCCTATTTAATAATTTTAATAATATTCTAAATAGACTTTTATAGGAAGAAATATCTTATTAAATTACCCCTAATAAGGCTAATATCTTATAGAATAGGCTAAATACTTATTAATATTATACTATTAATTAGATTATTACTACTATTAATATTAATACTAATAATAAATTTAATACTTTAAGTATACTATTCTTCCTTAATAGTACTAGGGGGACTAGTAAAATAATAGTTTAAAATACTATTATAAAAAGGCTATATTCCTAGTAAAAGGTTACTCTAATAATAATATCTTCTAGTATTATATTAATGCTATTATAAGGAGGTTAGACTACTTACTTATAATTTAAAATACCCCTAGACTCTAATACTACCTCTTTATATAAGATTAAGAAGGGGACTAATCTTACTAAGCTAATTAAGTAAGCTTATATTATCTTTTAAGATAAGTCTCTTATATAAAGTTAATATAATATAGAAGCTATTAGTTATAGCCTTTAAAATATTTATAATAATAACTAGGCTTATTTTAAGGGTAAGGTAGTCTACTTTTATAATAACTTCTAATAAATACTCCTAGTTATTCTAGGAGGATCTAGTAGCTAGGTTATTAAGGCGTATCTTTTAAAGGCCTATTTCTAGAATAAGGTTATATATTTAAATCTTACTATTAATAAGCGACTTAATAATCCCGACCTAATAGATATTATATATTATAAAATAGGACTATTTATAAGTAATCTCCTCGCTATTAATAATAGTATTAATATCTAGAAAAGCCTTATAATTAATAAATATATATTATATTAGAAATATAGTTATACCCCTAGAAATATTATTAATAATTTAGTTAAGAATATCTATACTAATATTAGGATAAATATCTTTTAAAGGATTTATCTATTAGAATAGGCTATTCTTGCTATTATTAATAAGGAAATTACTAGTATTAATATTAAGATAATATCGCGTATCTCTAGTAATATAATAATATATTAGAATATTAATTATACTATATTAGAAGAAGATAATAAATTCTTCCCCCCTAAGTACTTTTATAGGTTTTATAAACCCTCCCTACTATCTTATAAGTTATATATTAAGCTAGGTATATTAGTTATACTATTAAAGAACCTTAATCTACTATATTTATATAATAGGACCTAATTATAAGTAATAAGGTATAATAAGTATATCTTTAAGGGTAAGATTATAAGTAGTACTTATAATAGTAAGAAGGTAATACTATTTAAAATACTATTATAGTCTAAAGAAAATAATAGGCGGATTCCTACCCCCTTTATTTATAAGTAGTACCCTATCTAACTAGTATTTATTATAATTATTAATAAATTAGGCCTACTTTTAATTATAATTAGTTATACGTAGCCCTATTATAGGTAATAAGATAGGGAAACCTCTATATTATTAGGCCTAAAACTCCTAAATATATATCTAACTAAATAATAAGAAATATTATATATAAGTAGATACTATTAGATAATAGGTAGACTACCCCTAATATATTAGTTATAATTTATTATTAATACCTAGATCTTATTAATAGCTACTTAGCGGCTTATAAGAATATTAATTATAATATTAGAAGTATAAAAATAGCCTAATACTATACTTAGTTATATAGTTATATCTTTATATTAGATTACAATATTAGACTTTTTAATAATAAAAATAAGCTATTCTATTATTTAATTTATTAAATACTACTAGTTAAACTTTAGAGGGCTAGATAAATACTAGGTTATATAAACTCTTATATCTAATAGATTCCTTTATATTAATATAATAAATCTAGTATAATTATTAATAATTATTATAATAGTATAAAAGATATATTATAATATAAGGGGTATAATAATTTAAGAATTATATTAAATAGTCTAGTAGTATAGAAGTTATTAATAGAATAGAATATTACTTTACTAGATATCTTATAATTAGTTAGCTACTTAATAAATAATATTAGTCTTTTAATATTTCTATCTTAATAATAATAATATCTTTTTTTAATAATAATTAATATAATAAGTTATCTAATAATAGTATACTTAGTTATATCCTATTAGTCTTAAATAGTAATATTATAGTAGAGTTATAATATAATATCGGTAAACTAGGAGAACCTGCATTTTATAAAAATACGCGCATTATACGTATTATACGCACGAATGACAGGCGCGCTTATGTACTAGCCCTAGGGCTGAGTATAACACCGTAAGTTGTAAAATGCGCATTTAGCAACTTTTAGAAATACTAGGTAATAGGACTAATAGGGGATAAGTCCTACTAATTAGCTATAATATAACTATATTAGGCTAGTACTAACTAGGTAATTATAATAAGGTACTAAGTCTTAATAGTAGTTAATAGTACTAATACTTAATAAGAGAAATAATCGCAGGCGTAATATAGGGATAGGATACAAGGCTAGGCTAAAGGGGGGTACTCTACGCGTATATAAATCACGTGAATCGACTGTATTTAAAACCTATATTACGCTAGCGTTAATAACGTAGCCGCTATAATTCTAGCAAGCTTCCCGTTTCTTCCCGGCGCTAGGGGAAAATCACGGATTTAAGGCCTTAAATCCGGATTTTCTATATTCAGGATTTTTAGGCTAAAATAAAAACCCCCTAAAATATTCCTATTTATTACTAGCATTTACCTAAAAAAAGCGCTTTCAGATTTAGCAGTTTAGATTTTCTATGCGGGTTCCTAGTTTACCGATAAAGTAGGCCTAATAACTATTTATTAATACTCTAATACTAGGTAACTATTATAAATAATCCCTTAGATCTAAAATTAATATTTTTAGTAATATTTACCCTATATCTCTTATAATACTTAAAGGGGGTCTTAGTATTTATAAAAGTTTATATAAATATCTATTATATTTAGACTTAAATTTACCTTATAACTATTATTACTTACTAATAAATAAAAGAATTATATTTTTAAGTATACTTTTCCTAAGTAAAAATCTTGAATTTTATAGGTATTTTCTAGTACTCTTATAATATATATAAGTAAATGAATAAATAAAATAGAAAAAATGGCGGAAAACGGCTTGGACGTATAGGTACTAGGCGGCGAAGCGTTTAAGAAACGCGTATAAGAGACGAGTAGAGGAGTAATAGGATAGCCTAATCCTAATCGGGGGCCTAATAGAGGCGGAGGTAGTAGAACTAGGGAGGAAGGGGAGAGTAGAGGACTACGCGTCGGGGTAGAGGTTACGGGGGCCTTTACCCTACCTACGGACTTAGTAAATGCGACGATACTTAGATTATAACGTATAAATAATATTAGAGCTATAAATAAGCTAAGTAGCTAGGCTACTATAATAATAACGGCCCTTAAGGCTATTAAAAACACGCGATTTAAGGACTTAAACGCGTCTAGATAGAAGATTTTAATAGCGGGTATTAGCCTAGTATAGGTATATATCAAGGAACTCTAACTAAAGGAGAGGAAAAATAAGGAAAGGGACTAGGAATATAATAAGCCTGGGACTACTAGTTAGGCTAGTACCCCGATAAGACAGGGCTCTTTATAGGGCTAATAGAGCTAGGGGAACCCCTTTACGAGGAATATACTACCGCCCCCCCTACGGGGCCTATACGTGCCGACGCTAAAGGCGGTCGAGGCTAGGAGGGCACGACAGATACTCGTAGTATTAAAGGACGAGAAAGAGAGGGAAGCGGTAGCGGGGATAGTAGGTGAGAGGCTAGTTATAGTATTCCAGGCCACTAGTAATAAATATACGTCAGAGATTATAGCGGCGAATAGATTAAAGAGTAGGGATATACTACTATAAGTCACCTCGATAGAGGCGAGAGAAGTACTAGAAAGGGAGTAGTCGTAGGTAAATACGATATACTACTCCGTAGTAGTAGTAAAGAAATCGTTCGGCGTAGTAGTACACGGAGTACGAATATCTATCTTTAATACGAAGGATTAATAGGCGATTAAGGAGAAAATCTAACGGGAGAATAGGGCCCTCTACCCTAACCTAGACGTGGTAGAAGGGAGATAGCTAACAAGTACGTATATACTCGGGAAGGTATACTCCTTACTCGTAGTAAGCGTCGCGTCGCCGGTAATAGCAGACGACCTAATTAGGAAGGAGATAGTAGAGGCGGGCGAGATAAAACTCGCGGAGCGGTATAAATAGAGGGTAAGGCTATTATAATACTTTAAATGTCAGTTATACGGGTATATATACTATAACTACCCTAATAACACCTAATACGCCGACTATAGCTAGGGCTATAGTACGGCGGAACATAGGGCGAAGGTTATAGACGCCCTGCGAGGGTGTACTGCGTGTAAATAATAGGGCTACTCCTCCTAGTCTAATAAATGCCTAGTAAGGGCTAGGGAGAGGCAACGCGCCAGATAGCTAGTCGCGAACAAGACCCTATTTTATAAGATAAGGCGAGAGCGAGTAATAGCGGCGATAGACGCCGAAGGATTTATAACTATAGGGATAAAGAAGAAGAGAAAGGCTATAACCGACTAGGTAACGTACGACACGCCTAGTAGCGGAGAGTAGCTAGAGCTTTAGAGACCCGGGTATAGGCTAGGGAGGCCGCCTGCCTTTAGAAGGCTTATAGTTAAGGAGCTAGGCCAGAAAACATTAGAGGTAAGGACGAGTAGCGGAAAGGAGCTGGCGGATAGCGTTAACAAGCTACTTATAGAAATAGTAGCGAATAGCGCTATTAACCTTACTAGGGAGGGCGAATAGGTCGACTAGGGAGAGATAGATATACGAGAAGTAAATAGCGGTACCCTAGATCCGGATATCTAGTATACTAACCCTAAAGATATTATAGTATAATATTAGAAGCGAAATAGGTATAATAATAACCCTACTAGAAGATAGGGTTATCTAGGAAATAGATATCTTAGCGATATAAGAACCCTACTATAACGCTAGGAACCGATCGTCTTATAACCCTAGCTCCGGGGCGTTCTTCCTAGCGTATAAAGCTAGGCGGGATATACGAACGTGCTTCTATATTAATAAGAGGCTTTAGGTAGATAGCTAGGAGGTAGAGTTCCTTATAAGGGATATTAGTACCTTGAAGCTCTAGCTCCCTACCTAGGAGGGTAAGGAACACCTAGCCCGCTTCCAGTTATATAATATATATAACCCGAGCCTATTACTAGTAATAAACGAGAACCCGTCAAGCCTACTAATTATAAGGGAGGAGGTCGGGCGACCTAGTAAGTATATCGTGGTAGGGGATTTTAACCTCTACTACCCTAACTAGAATAACCCGGGGCGGTTCTTATACTACCTAGAAGTAGACTAGCTAGTAGGAATTATAGCTAATAACGATATAAACCTAGCCTTACCGGATAGGATAGTTACTTAGAGGGCGAGGGGGTTTAAGAGCGCGATCGACCTAGTCTTTACTACGCCTAGACTTCTTAACGCAGTATAAGTCTACCGGGTACGCCCTAAGCTATAATTCGGCTCCGACCACCTTCCTATATATATAGAGCTCGACCTGAGAGTAGAGGAGTAGTAGAGCGCACTAAAGAGGTCGTGGAAGACGGCGGACCCTAAGGAAGTTAGGAAAGGGGCTTAGGCGCTAAGCCGGAAACTAGGTCTCTAACTACTAGAAACTATAAACTAAATAGATAACTACCTCTCGCGGTTATAATAGGGCCTAAAGGAGGTTATAGACGAGACGGTCCCCTAGGCGAAGCCTAGGGGTAGGAGAAAGACCTTCTAGAACTCGAAATGCCGATATACTACCGAGGATACTATAAGAAGTATAAAAGCATTCTAGAGGTATAGAGATACTACTATAGAGGGAGCTAAGAACGCAGTTATTAAGGAAAGGAATAGGGTACTAAGAACGGAGAAGGCGATCGACTTTAGAAGAAAGATTTATAACGCTACTAAGTCTTAAAAGGGTATATAAGGCTTCGCTAAGTAGGTAAGGAACGATAGCTCGTCGCCACGGCCCCTCCCTAAGTTCCCCCCTCTAAGGAGGGGCGATAGGGAAGGGGTGGCCGAGACCTTTAAGGAGAAAGTAGAAGTCCTGCGGATGATATTCTTCCTACCCCCCTTATAAGCCGACCTAATAGATATTAATAGCATAGAATACCTACTACCGGTAGGTAATAGTAGTAATATTATAAGCGAGGAAGTCTTATAGGCTATCTATAGGCTAAAATAAGATAAGGCCCCGGGGATTAATAGGATCCCGAATCGGTTCCTTAGGCTAATAGCGGACGGGCTCCTTAAGGAGCTTACTTATTTATTTAACGCGTGCTTCTACCTTAGCTACTACCTAAGGGAATTTAAGAAGGCTAATACGGTCGTCTTAAAGAAACCGAAGAAGGAGGACTACACGGTACCTAAGGCGTACCGTCTAATAGCGCTACTAAGTACCCTTAAAAAGGCCCTAGAATTAATAGTCGTAGGGCGACTTAGCGACTATACTAAAAGTTAAGGCCTCCTCCCGTAATAATAAATAGGGGCGCGAAGGAATAGATTAATAGAGATAGCGCTAGAGATAATTATAGACGCGGTATATATAGTATAAGACTGCGGTAGAGGTAATATAACTAGCCTCCTTTTACTAGATATCGCAGGAGCCTTTAATAACGTCTCCCACCGGAGGCTTATCTATAACCTCCGGTATAAGGGGATCCCTCGCTATATTATAAGCTAGACGGAAAGTTTCCTAGCGGAAAGGTCCTCGTCTATTATAATTAGGGGGATAACGAGTAGGATAGAGCCGGTAGAGATAAGGATTCCCTAGGGGTCGCTAATCTCCCCTATCCTCTTCCTATTCTTTAACGCGCCACTTATTAAGGAGTATACGGCGGCTAAACTACAGTTATAAGTTAGAGGGTTCGTAGATAATATCTACCTGCTAGTATATAGGAAAACCACGGAAGGTAACTATAAGACCTTAGAACTAGTATATAAGATCTGCCTTAAATAGGCTTTAACGTACGGGGCGAGTTTCGCCCCCTAGAAATATAAATTAGTCTACCTTACCCGTTACCCCCGTCGCTTTAATATAGGTGCGGTTATTAACCTAGGGCATGCGATAATAAAGCTATAAACGGAGATCTAAGTCCTAGGACTATATATCGACGGTAAATTACGGTAGGGCCCGTACCTAAAGAGGGTATAGGCGAAACTCGCTATCTAGAGCCTCGCCCTATCTATAACGACGGTATTAACCTAGGGAGCTACCCTTAGTAGGGTAAGGAAAGTATATAACGCGATAGTACGGCTAGTTATAACCTACGCGTCCGCCTTATAGTATATATTATAAAGACTAAGGGATACGAAGAAGACGCACGTAAGGAAGCTTAAAGTTATCTAAAATAACTACTTAAGACGCGTACTAGGGGTATATAAGGCCACCTTAACGCGAGTACTAGAGGTAGAGTTAGGGATAGCCCTTATATAACTAATACTAGATTACTCGGTTCTCCGCCGGTATACGTTAAAGGGGATCTACCTAGTAATAGTAATAGGGAATATACGTATCTAAAGGAAGCTAAACGCTAAGAGGGGGAGGAGGAGAGAGGTAGCGAAATCCCCCGCGGAAGAGAAGAACGAGTAGGCTCTACGCTCCCTACGCCTAGATGACGGGGGCGCGATCGTAACTAGGGAGGTAGCCCGCCCCCCCTAGAGGATCGAGAAGATAATACACCATTAGTAGAGGTCCTCCTAGGATACTATATAGGACGAATACTAGTCGGGACTAGGAGCTAGGGATTACCCCCCCGCCTAGCTCGGGGGCTTATAGACCGGTAGGAGGACCCTCTATAAGGGCCTTTAGAAGGCTGAGAGCTCCGTCCTTACGTAGATAAGGACGGGAAAGATCGGGCTAGCCGCCTTCTTATACTAATATAGAGTCCCCGGCTATATATCCGTAAGCTGCGGGTACGGCTAGCGTAGGCAGGATACGAAGTATATCCTTATCTATTACCCTAGGCTCTAGGACCGCCGCTAGGAGCTAAAGGATACCTTAGGCGCGGTAGACGCCTATAGGATGCTCGCGAAGGCGGGGGGGGTAAAACGAGTAGCGAGATAGATAATCTAGACTAGGCTACTAGGCTAGTTCTCGCTCGCAGCGAAGTAGTTATACTAGAGCCGACCTTAGACGTAAATCTTTACTACCGGAGCGAATTTCGCTTTTATAGTATATAAGCCGGCCCTAGGGAGCTAGACTAATATAGTAGTAAATATAACCGCCTATTATTATAGAGGACCGAATATAGTATAAAGAGAAAACGGAATAGAAGTTATAGAGAAGGTAGGAAAGGTAAGGGTTTTTACCTGCGCCTATGCTTGGTATAAGTATATAGTTTCCCCTATAAGTCGGCTACCGTCGTAGCGACTATAAAATACCTGCAGGCCCCTGTAATTATCTTTTATTAGTTTAGATAGACGCGTGTATAATTTATAAATAAATAAATAAATAAATATATAAGTAAATAATAATATTATTAATATAAGCCTTAGTAAATACCTAGTATTACTAGAGAATAGTATTAGTCTAGTATTAAATATATAGAGGTAAGCCCTTATAACTTATAAGGGCTATTAAAGACTACTTCTAATTATAATAGCTTATAATTATAAGCTTTTATTAGTCTTTAACTTAGATATAGAAATAAAAAAACTATCCTATAATATTAATAATTATTATATATTATTAACCCTATATTAATATTATTATATTAGCTTATAAGGGGAGTAAATATATATTATTCTCTATAATTTTATTAAGCTCTTATATATTAATTATAATATAGCCTTTTTACCTACTAGGAGTATTATACTAGATTATAAAATAGGGATAATTAAAAAGACTTAGCTAATTTAATTATATAAATTTCCCCTAGGCTTAAAGCTTATTAAAAGTCTTATTAATAAGATCTTTATTCTTTTACTAAAGAGTATATAGGCTTAGATAATATATTTAGCTTTAATAGAATTAGTATCTATTACTCTTTAAGGATATTTACTATATTACTACTATTTATAAAAAGATTTTAATATAATTTAATAATTTTAACTAGTTAATTTATAATATATAATTCTTTAAAGATTCTAACTCTATTCTTAAGTATATTTATAAGACTAAGGTTAATAGTAGTACTTAATTCTATAAAAAGAGCCTAATTAATAGACTTAATAGATATTATAAATATTATAAAAGGCTTCTTATTAACTATAATTAATAAGGATATAAGTAATATAATTAATATAATAGCTATTATAATAATTTTAGCCTATTTACTCTTCTAACTATTATACTAACTACTAGTTATAAGGCTAGAGTAGTATATATTAATTATTAAATATCTATTATAATTAAATTCTTTTATAATCTCTAATCTTACCTTTCTAGGAATAATAATATCCTTATTAATATTATTTTTAATAAAGACCTTCTTAATATAAGTATTAATAATATAAGTAAATATACTACTAGTATATCTAAGATTAAAATTATAAGAAGACTTAAAGAAAAGGTCTTAATTATCTAATAGAGTCCTATTAAATATTATAGCTACTAATATAGTAGTCTTTATAAAAATTAAGAATTTTTTTATATTCTTAATTACTTATTTTACTAGTAAAGAGTAAATTTAAGTACTTATTAAGATTTTAATATTTTAATAGCTATTAATAGTAATTTATTATTTTATAAAATCTAATATTATAACTTTTAAAGTAAGAATATCTACTCTTATAAGTATCTTAGCTTTTAGGTTATTAACTATATAAATTTCTTTAGTAATATATATAATTATAAGCTTTTTATTAACTAAATTATAAATAAAGAAAGTTATAATAGTAAATTTATTAAAATAATAAATTTTAGAATTAAAGCCCTTAATAAGGATATTAAAGGGTATAGTTTTAATTTTTATACTAGTAGGAATAAAAGTTATATCTATAATTAATATTATATATCCTAGATTAAAATAGATTTTAATATCTTTATTACTAATAGTCTACCTAATAGTTATAATAATATAATAATAGTTCTTAAAAATATAACTTATTTCTTATATAATTACTACTAATAAAATAATTATAATGGAATCCCCTATAAAATAACTTACTAAGTTAGTATTTACTAGAGTATTAATAGCTAGTAGATTAATTATAAAAGGCTTTAATAAAGTATCCTTCTAATATTAGTTATAAAGATAATTAAAGAGTTTATTCTTTAATAGGAATTTAAAATAGTAATAATAATATTTATAATTTAAAGAAGGACTAGTTATAGGGAAATAATTTTTATAATTATTCTTAAAGCTATTATTTAGTTTAATATCTTTTATTATTAATATTTATAAATATTATAAAGTTTCTTCCTAGGATAGCTTATGAAAACCTTTCTAATAGAAGTTAAAGGGCTTATAAGTAAAATCCTAGTATAAACCTTCCTATTTATAACCTTAAGGGCTTTAAGAAGGCTATCTATTAGAGGCTTCCTTAATAGTAGCCTAACAGATCTATAGAAGTCTTAAAGGCTATTACTATAATTCCCCTTATAATTTAAAGGGAAAGTAATTTCCTTAATTTTAATTTTAATTCCTTATAAACTAAGGACCTTATTAAGGTTACTTATTAAAATAATTAATCTTATTTAATAGTACTAGTACTATCATTTAAAGTCTTATATATTATACTAGAAGAGTATAGATATTTACGCTCTAATTACCTTATTAATAGCCTAATAGAGGCTTCTAGTACTAATTATTATAATAAGTATTATTATTAGTTTATAATTATAATTAAAAAGGTAGTAACTACTAGGGAGGCTATTAAAATTAAGACTAAAATTAAGATTAAAATAAAAAGGTTAAAATAGAGATTAATACCTATTATACTATTTTTACCAATTTATTTTTAAATATTAAGAAGTATAATTCTACTATTAATACTTCTTATAATCTAATAAGGTAAAGAACTTATTATAGTTAATATTATTACTAGGCTTAAGGATATTATACTAGAATTCTATATTAAGACTATTTTAAATAAGAAGAATATAATCCTTTATTACTCTAATCTCTAAATCCTTAGCTACTCATATAATAGTTTAAAAGTACTCCTAAGGCTCTCTCTACTAAGAAGTATCTTATATAGTATACTATTTATAAATTAATATACTTATACTAATATAATATAAAGCCTTCTATTATTATATTAATAGATAATACTATTTATTAATATTATAAGTAATAAGATATTTATTACCTTCTCTAAGCTTAATAGTATACTATCCCTAAGTAGTTCCTTAAAGATATAATTAAAAGTTTATATAAATAATAGTATTACCCCTTACTTAAATAATATCCTTAATATAGTTTATAAATATATAAATTTTATAAAAATAGGTAGTCTTACTAGTATATTTAATATTAAAGGTAGTATTTATAGATTTATTATTATAAAAGGGATTAAAATATCTAATATTATTAGGGTTAAAGCGGGGAATACTATTATTATAAGGTACTTTAAGAGGTATACTAAGATCTATAGGTCCTAGTACTAGTAGTAGGGCTAGTAGTATAATACTAGTAATTATTTCTTATAACTTAGTATATTAAGCCTTAATAAAGCCTATATTCTTACTTATAACTAGATATTATATTAATCTAATAGGCTATATATATATAACTTCTTTAGTAGAAGTCTTATAAGTTATAAGATTGATATTAAATTTTAGTAGTATAATACTTAATATTACTAAAGGTATTCTTATAAATAACTTAATATTAGATAGAGTAAGAGTAGAAGATATAATAATAAGTATTTTAATTAATAGGAATCTCTTAGAACTATTCCTAGTAAATAATAGCTAATACTTTATAAAATATAATAAGAGTTATAAAAGACTTTAATATAACTTAATAATTTTAATTAAATACTTAATTACTTTTTAAAAGGTAGGGCTATTAGTAGCTTAATTAAATAGATAGAAGGGTAGTTCTATTAAAGTAATATATTAACTACTTAACTTAGAGATTCCTAGTTATAGTAGATATTTATAATAGGTAATAATATAGTTAATATAATAGCTAATAATCTTTAGTACCTTATATATATATATCTTACTAGTATCCTAGATAAACTTATAGATTTAATTTACTAATATAATAAGATAATAATTAAGGGGTAGTAGTTAAACTACCTTAATAGCTTCTTTTTAAAGAAAGGCTTCTTAGATCTTAGAGAAGAAATATAAAAAAGTAATAAACTTATATAAAGTTTAATAAAAGAGGCTATTAAAGCCTTTAATAGTAAATTAAAGTAATATAAGGTTATACCTAAGTATAATAATAGAGTATACTATTAGGGCTTATTACTATTATAATAGATAGTAATAAATAGAGATAGATTATTTATAAAGAAGTAGGCTTCTTTATAATACTAAAGGACTTAGGGATTATTAGTATTATAAGGGTAGCTTTAGTATTTTAGTAGTTTAAGATAATTAATTAGTATTATAAAGCCTTTTATATAGTATTACTACTATATTAATAGGGATATTTCTAATTTATATAGATTAATTAATTAGGAAAGCTATTAAGGCTATTAAGAAAGATAAAGTATTAAGGAGGTAGAAGTTATTCTACTATTACTAAGTAAAATATATAAAGTAGAGTAGATTCTATATTAGTTTTTAAGACTCTCTACTTTCTTATTTACTATAATTATAATAGAATTTTATATATAGATCTAGATACCTTAAAAGTAGTAGGATTTATAACTATTATATATTATATAAAGGGAGATTCTATATAGTTATTAAAGCCTTTTATAAGGACTAATATATAGCCTATTATATTTTTTAAACTATTAACTAATTAAATTAAAGACTACTAGTATTATATAAGTTATTAAGAAGGTTTAATATATAATTAAATTAAATCTATAACTACTTATAATTATTTATACTAATTATTCTATTATTATTCTAATATTAAAGTAGTTTATCTTAAGGGTTATAAGTATAAATAAGTTAAATCTATAACTTATATAAGCTTCTAAGTACCTTTCTTTATTTAACTTAGAATTATATTATAAATCTAGGAAATTAAATATAATTCCTAATATACTATTAAGACTTATTATAATTACTTTATAATTACCTAATATTTACCTTGTAGTATTACCTAAATAGGCTTAGCGTCCTTTCTTAATAGAAAGGCGAACTTCTTATATATAGAGAATATATCTTTTTACCTACTATTTATATTTACACGTAATAAATAGTAGTAATACCTTCTAGCCTCTACTAGGTACTATTAATTATTCTAGTATATCGAGATTATCTACTAGTAGTACTAGTATAAGCCTGTTAGTTAATTATAAGCTATTAGTAAGATGTCCGCTAGACAAGTACTAGCTCCTTAACTACTAGCTATATAACTACTAGCTCTATAAGTACTAGGTCCTCTACAGCCTTCTATACTACACTATCCCCAGTCTATTTATTACCTAACTAGGCTATTACAGACGCCTTCAAGAGTATTAGGCATATCTATTACAATACTATTTAATTTGTTAGTAAATAGGAGCGTTATTTATTACTCCCTACTATTATCTAATAGTATCGGGATTATTGACTTAGAAGAAATAGGCCTTCCTATAATTCCATTAAGTAATAGTAGGCCTATTAGATACTGGAATAAGGTAACAAGGTCCTTGTTAATTAGAAATACTATACCTTTTATTAGTTAGATAGTTAGGTACTATCTAAGAATTCTTCTTTACTACTCCTTCTATTATCTGGAGAAAGCAGCCTAATTAATAGGTATAAATCTCTACTACGTTAAAATCCCTCATCTATAATAATATAGATACTCTAGGCTTTTTAGATATACGTACTAAAATGTCTAATATTATAGCCTAGGCTATAAAGATCTTTAATAAGACTTAGGTAGCTTATTATATCTTCTACCCTAAAGACGTTAGCTATTTTAGCCCTAGTTTACAGGTAAATAATTATAATATCTATTATAATATATTTAGCTTTACTAATTATTTACACTCTAAGGCTACTAGTATTAATACGGATATTATAAGACTTAATATTAACGCTTACTTACTTAGTACTACTAAGGATTAGTATACTAGTCTACCTAACTTAAGTAAATACAGTCTATAATATAACCTAAACGGTATTATTAAATAGTATTATTTACTTAAGGAACGCTTCTATAATTTATTTAAATCAAGGTCCTTATTACTTATATCTATAAAGCTACAGCTATAGCTATTTAACCTAAATAAGTTTATTAGGATATTAAATATTAATAGCGAGAATTACTACTTTTACCCGCTTATATCTTAGTTATTTAATAACCTAGCCTATTAGGTAGAAGAGTACAAGAACAAGGTCCTTTATTATTAGAAAATAAACACCTATTATATCTATTTAACTACTTTCTATTTAAATAACTTATTATACTATTATATCTATTCTAGCTATCTTATCTTACATCTACTAAATACTACTACTACGCCTTAAGATAACAAGGTCCTTAGTACGCCCTTACTAGCTAAGACTACTCAGCGTACTAGAGTTATAATCTATAAAGAAACGTCGTCAATTCCTCTTACTATTAATAGCGGAATACTCCTTTTAGAATTATTAATTGCTTTAGATTCTAATAGTCTAATATCTATCCAGGCTATTAATAAGGTACTGTAAAAGCCTTCTTTAAAGCTAAAGCCTTCCGTAAAGCGACTACTAACAAGGACCTTAATAGCGACTAATAGTCCTACCGTCCCTCCTACTATCTTATACGTTCCTATAATACCTGTCGCTATAAGTAATAGGGATCATCCTGTAATTACTAGTAACTATACGTAATTAGATAAATGGCGTGATAAATCTCCTACTAAGACATAGTAATAGTTAGCTACACTTCTATTAGCTACTAAATAAGGACCTTTATACCCCTATTAGACTGTACTAGATCTAATATATAGTATTTAGCTGCTATAGTACGTAGCTACTATAGGAATTAGGGGTTATATATATATATTTCTATTTAGTATTATTTACTACAGATATTTTTACTACTAGATAATATTTATAAGATATCTAATTAATTAGGAAGTATAATATATTTATAAATAATAGTAGTATATACTATTAGGGTAATAGCTTTTATTTTATTATTAGTATTTATTATAATTACTTTATAATTACCTGATATTTACCTTATAGTATTACTTAAATAGGCTTAGCGTCCTTTCTTAATAGAAAGGTAAACTTCTTATATAGAGAGAATATATCCTTTACCTACCATTTATATTTACTTATAATAAATAGTAGTAATACCTTCTAGCTACTACTAGGTACTATTAATTATCCTAGTATATTAAGATTATATACTAGCTCTTTAAAGTACTACTAGTTATACTAGTATTAACTCCTAGAGTACTAGCCCCCCCTTAAAGCCTTCTATAGTAATATTAGTCTATTAGCTATAATAGTAGGCCTATCTATTAATTTATAAGCTATTAGTAAGATATATACTAGCTTTATAAGTACTACTAGCTATATTAGTATAATCTCCTAGAGTACTAGGTCCTCTTATTTAGTCTTCTACTTTATACCTACCCTAGTCTATTTATTACCTAACTAGGCTATTACAGAAGCCTTTTATAGCTTTAGATACCTTTATAAACCTCTTTAAAAGACTTATCCTTAATAGTAGCCTTATTTATTACCCTATACTATTATCTAATAGTCTTAGGATTATCTACTTAGAAACCGCCCTTATATTAAGTTAATATCTACTAGCTAGGATAGTAGGCCTATCCCTTTTATAAGCTACTTATAAGATAATTAATAAGACCCTTATTATTTAGAAATACTATACCCTTAGTAAGTATAGTTAGGTACTATCTAAGAATTCTTATTTACTACTCCTTCTATTATTTAGAGAAAGTAGCCTAAGTAATAGGTATAAATCCCTATTACAGTTTTTTAATAATATTAGTAAATCTCCCTACTACGTCTTATTTACTAATAATAATATAGACGCTCCTAGCTTTTTAGATATATAATATACTAAAATATCTAATATAATAGCCTAGGCTATAAAGATCTTTAATAAGACTTAGGTAGCTTATTATATCTTCTAGCTTAAAGATATTAGCTATTTTAGTCCTAATCTATAAGTAAATAATAAGAATATCTACTATAATATATTTAGCTTTACTAATTATCTACGTTTTAAGGCTAATAGTATAGATATAAATATTATTAGATAGAATATTAATACTTACTTACTTAGTACTATAAAGGACTAGTATAATAATTAATTAGATTATTTAAGTAAATATAATCTATAATATACTCTAAATAGTATTATTAAATAGTATTACTTACTTAAGGAATAATTTTATAATAAACTAGTTAGTATTTATAGTAATAATCTAAGGTCCTTATTACTTATAATTATATAACTATAGCTAGAGTTATAGCTATAGCTATTTAACCTAAATAAGTTTATTAGGATATTAAATATTAATAGCGAGAATTATTAGCCGTTTATACTACCCTTATTTAATATACTAGCCTATTAGCTAATTATATATAAGATAGAAAATAATAATAATAAGGTCCTTAGTATACCCCTATTAGCTAAGATTACTTAGCCTATTAGAGCTACTAGTAATAGTAGAAACTCCTATTTATTAATTATTTTAGATGTTAATAATATAATATCTATTATTAATAATATCTTATAGAAGCCTTCTATAAAGGCTAATAGTCTATATCCTATCTAAATTATTACTAAGATCTTATAAAAGCCTTTTATAAAGCTACTACTAATAAGTACCTTAATAGTAACTAATAGTCCTACTATTTTACTAATTTATATTATTATAAGTAACGGGGATATATATCTTATAGTTACTAGTAACTATATAAAATTAGATAAATAGTATAATAAAACCTCCTACTATAATAAGATAGTATAGTAATAGTTATCCTCTTAACTACCCTCTCTTCTATTATCTATTAAATAAGGTCCTTTATACCCCTATTAGGAATACCTACGTACTAGACCTAATACGTAGCGAAGGAGAATTAGGGGTTAGAAATATAGGTTAGTAATAAATAGATTTATATTTAGTATTACTTATAGTAGATACTTTACTACTAGATAATATTTATAGATATTCTAATTAATTAGTATTATAATATATTTATAACTAATAGGAGTATATACTATTAGAGTATTAGCTTTTATTTTATTATTAGTATTTATTATAATTACTTTATAATTACTTAAAATTTACCTTATAGTATTACTTAAATAGGCTTAGTATCTATCCTTCCTATAAAGGCGGATTTCTTATATATAAAGAATATATCTTTTACCTACTATTTATATTTACTTGTAATAAGACTTTAAATAACTAACTCTATTAAGAACTCTAATTTATTATATAGAATCTCTAATATTCTCCTTACTTTATCTAATAATCTTATCTATAATACTAAAGACTTTAATAGCCCTACTATCTCGTATATAATAAAAGTAGAGATAATAGATAATTTTAAAGCTTAATTATAAATAGGCTATTATAATAATAAGTAATAATAAAAGATTCTTAATATATTAAAGTCTCTTATAAATAGTAATCTAGATATAATATTAAAATATAATAAGCCTAAGATATTATTTATTCTTAGAGATAAGCTTATTTTTTATATTAATAGTAAAAAAGGTAATAATTATATATTCCTTCTATTATAAAGAAGGAGTTATTTATATAAGCTTATAAGTCTTCTAATTATAATAGTTATTATAAATATTATAGTTAACTTTCTTATATAGTATATATCTAATATCTTACTAGAAACCTCTAAGCTTATATAAGCTACTACTCTTATTATTAACTTAATTAAATAAGAAGATACCTATTATATAATATGTAAATACTTATACTTATACTACTTATACTATTTTATATAATTACTAGAAAATACCTGTAAAAATTCAAGATTTTTACGTTAGAAAATTACCCCTACTACCTAGCGTTTAGTAGGTGACGTAAATAGCGGGGAGTATATTAGATGTTTTAGCCTGTAAATACGATAGTATTAGCTATATTATATATACCTATATACCGATTTAGATTATTCTAATAGTATTAGATACCTAGTAATAAGACGGATATTTCCCCCTATTTAAACCGATATTAGACACGTTAGTAGGTGAGGTGAATAGTAGGAAGTATATTAGATACGTTAGTAGGTAGCTAGCCTGTAAATATAATAGCTATTCTAATAGCATTAGATACCTAGTAATAAGACGGATATTTCCCCCTATTTAGGCCGATATTAGACACGTTAGTAGGTGAGGTAAATAGTAGGAAGTATATTAGACACGTTAGTAGGTAGCTAGCCTGTAAAAACGATAGTATTAGCTATATTATATGTATATACCTATTCTAACAGCGTTCTATACCTGGTAATAAGACGGATATTTCCCTCTATCTAGACTGATATTAGACATGTTAGTAGGTAAGGTGAATAGTAAGGAGTATATTAGATACGTTAGTAGGTAGCTAGCTTATAAATACGACAGCTATTCTAATAGTATTCTATACCTAGTAATAAGACGGATATTCCCCCCTATTTAGACTGATATCAGACACGTTAGTAGGTAAGGTAAATAGTAGGGAGTATAGTAGACCCGTTAGTAGGTAATATAAATAGTAGGAATTTTAGCCTGTAAATACAATAGTATTAGCTAATATAGTAATATACTAATTTAAACTATTCTAATAGCGTTACCTACCTAGTAATAAGACGGATATTACCCCTTATTTAGGCTGATATTAGATACGTTAGTAGGTAGATATTAGATATATTAGTAGGTAATATAAATAGTAGGGTTTTTAGCCTGTAAATACGATAGTATTAGCTAATATAGTAATACACCGATTTGGATTATACTAATAGCGTTACCTACCTAGTAATAAGACGGATATTTCCCCCTGATATTAGATACGTTAGTAGGTAGATATTAGATATATTAGTAGGTGACGTAAATAGTAGGGTTTTTAGCTTGTAAATGTAATAGTATTAGCTAATATAGTAATACACTGATTTAGATTATACTAATAGTATTACCTACCTAGTAATAAGACGGATATTTCCCCCTATTTAAGCTGATATTAGATATATTAGTAGGTAATATAGTAGAATAGGTAATTTATAAATAATACTAGGATTTTTATTATTCGTAATCTATATTCTAGCTATTAGCGCATGGAATTTAGTAGGTAAATCTACTTATTCTAATATATCTTTTAAACTATTCATTGATTTTTATTATTTTTAAGGTGTTAAGTAGACTAAAATAAGTTATATAACTTTATTTAAGTAGAAAATATTATAGAGTATAGGTATAGATATAGGTAGAATATAAAGAAATATTAGACTTTTAATATTTACGCTAGTCTAGGAAAGGAATCTAGGGGACTTATTAACTAACTAATAAGGTGCGATAAGCTTAGGGTCTTAAATTAGCTATATTCTATTATAGTAAGAAGATAATAGATCTTATAATTACTCTTTCTATTACACTATTAAGTATAAATTACCTACTAATAATAACTTATAAGTTCTTAAAGAACGTCCTTCTTCTACTAGGTATTAATACTTAGAAAGCTCTCTAGTAGGTCTAGGTTATAATTTTATCTCTTCTATTATATAACTAAGAGATAGCGCGTAGTATTATTAGTAATAGGGATCCCTAGTTTATATTAGATTTTTAGTAAGAAATCTTTAAGCGCCTTAGTATTAAATTTCTTACCTTAATTATATATTATCCTTAAACTAATAGATAGAGTAAATTAATTAATTAAATAGTAGAAATTATAATAAGATTTAATCTTACCTACTATCTAGATAGCTAGAATTAATAGGATTATATACTCTTATATATCTAGGCTAAACTTAATAACTCTCCTACTACTACTAGATATATTCCTAATAAGCTCTACTATAGTTTCAAGGTAAATAATAGTATAATATATATATAACTAGTAGTATTAGTAGTATAACTTAAGCTAAAAATAGAGGGTATTAATCTACATAATAGGACTTTTAGTAATAGGCTACTACCTATTACTACTAAAGACGGCGCTATTTATAGGGATAAGTATAAAATCGACAGATTACTAGATAAGAGGTATTTAAGAGGAAAGACTTAGTACCTAATTAAATAGGTTAGTTGTAGTAATAAGGATAATTTATAGTATAACCTAGTAGATTTATCTAAGGCTAGTAATTTGGTAAAGGTATATAGAGATAGATATCTAGTAGGATAAAGTAATTAGTAATTAGTAAATAGGATTATTTCTTTTTTTAAGTAATACTAGGAAAGTTATTATTAATTAATATATTATAAGCCTTTTATATATATACCTCTTAATTCTTATAAGTTATAATATAGTTAATAGGGAGTAGGTAAAGATAGGTTAATAATAAATATAAAAATTCTAATATTAAATTAAATCTAATATTTAAGTAGGAACCTCTAGAAGTAATAGTAACTAGGGGTAGGGTACTAATTAAATTACCTTAGTCTCTTAGATATACTCTAAGCTAGGCGTTAAGCCCCTTTAACTTAGTAATACTAACTACGTAGCTAGGTAGTAATATACCTAAGTATAAACTTTTATTCCTTTACTAGTAAACTTCTTAAAAATAATATATTAAATACTAAAAATATTATTATAATAGCCTTACTCCTAAAGAATCTACTTAGTATAAGATCTAGTAATAATAAGGATATATTATATAAGAACTTCTCTAAAAATTATAAGAATTTTAATATTTATAAAGAGGTTTCTAGGAGAATTTCTTATAAACTAGAAAATTACTTAAGAGAAAAATATATAAAAGTAAACTATATATTATAATACTATTTACCTATCCTTATAATATATTCTTATATAGAGATATAATATATATTTATATTATAGATACCTTACTCTAAGTACTATTCTAGGTAGACTAACCGCGAGGAATCGAATTTAGAATCGAATTCATAAAGTTATGTAACGCTAAACCTATACAGGGTATAAGCTAGCCGTAAGTAGTTTGGTAATTCGAGTTAATACTAAAAATAACCCCTAAGTACCGAAAAAACGGTTAGTCTAATTCTAGGTAAAATCTATATATATATTAGTAAAATCTTAACTCGCCCTTATACCCTTAGTAAAGACCTTATACCCGTAAGTCTAAGGCTGGCTCTAGGGGCTCTAGGCTAGCTCTAGGCCTATTATAGTATAATATAAGGCTCTAGAGCTACTCTAGGCTTTAAGGGTAGTATTATATAACTACTAACTAAGTAATATTTCTAAAATCTATTAGTTTATAGATTTTAAGAAGTTATATAACTAATTACTAAGTAAAACTATATTATATAACTAATTACTAAGTAGAACTTTAAAAGGTTTAATATTTTATAATTAATAGAGGACTTAGATAGTATATCCTAGAGCTACTCCTAATACTATCTTAAAAGCGACCCTGGAATTAATTAATTTAACTAGTTTCTACGCAGAGGTAATATACTAGAGTAGGCTGTAATAGGAGTTAATAGTATAGTAGTTATATTAACTTAGAGTAGTTAATAATATAATATTATTAATATTACAGGTACTTTAATACTATTACCTAGTATTAGGGACTAGAATAATATCGGTTTAATAATATAGTATTCTAGTATAATAAGAATAAAAGCTATAGTATTATAATATATCTATAATATAACTAATATAGTACGCGCTAAGGCTACGCTAGTCTTAATTAGGCTAATATAGTAATACTAGAGCTATAATAATACCCTCCTCTTTACTATTAGAAGCTCTAGTAACTATTCTCCTTCTAAATTATTAAAATCCGATGTTTTCTTATTTAATAATATATATTACTAGAAAATGCCTGTAAAAATTTAAGATTTTTACTTAGGAAAAGTATACTTTTAAGTATAATACTTTTATTTATTAGTAAGTAATAATAGTTATAAGGTAAATTTAAGCCTAAATATAATAGATATTTATACGAACTTTTATAGATACTAAGACCCTCCTTAAGTATTATAAGAGATATAAGGTAAATATTATTAAAAATATTAATTTTAAATTTAAGAGATTATTTATAATAGTTACTTAGTATTAGAGTATTAATAAATAGTTATTAGGCTTACTTATATTATAACTCTATTATAATATTACTATTTAGGATTAATAGAGTATAACTAAGTATACTATTATTAGATAACTTATTATATTAATTATTATTAGGAAAAGATATTATTATTATTAAGATAGAAGTATTAAAAGACTAATACTATCTACTAGGTATCTAACTAATTATAAGATATCTAGTATAATAATATTTTATTCTACTAATAACTTCTACGCTACTAAATTATTTAATATAATTCTTAAATTATTATATCCCTTATATTATAATATATCTTTTATACTCTTATAATAACTATTAATAGTCCTACTAGATTTATTATATTAATATAAAGGAATCTATTAGATATAAGAGTTAGTATAGCCTAGTATTTATCTAGCCCTTTAAAGTTTAACTAGCGGTATTTAATAAATTAAATAGTAGAATAGCTTATTTTTATTATTAGAAAGTCTAATATTATAATCTAATATAAAGACTAAATTATATAACTAAGTATAATATTAAGCTATTTTTATACTTCTAATATTATAATTAGTATTCTTATAGGCTACTAAGTAGCTATTAATAGAATCTAGGTATTAATAATAAGTTTTAATTAGTATATTAAGGGTAGTTTATCTATTATTTAATAGTACCTACTTATATATAATATTTCTTATTATTTAGTTAAATATATATTTAGGAGTTTTAGGCCTAATAATATAAAGGTTTCCCTATCTTATTACTTATAATAGAGTTATATATAACTAATTATAACTAAAAGTAGGCCTAATTTATAAGTTAATATTTATATATTTTATTAATTAGCCTTATAATTAATTAATAGTTATAATAAATACTAGTTAGATAGGGTACTATTTATAAATAAAGGGGGTATAAATCCGCCTATTATTTTCTTTAAATTATAATAGTATCTTAAATAGTATTACCTTCTTACTATTATAAGTACTACCTATAATCTCCCCTTTAAAGATATACTTACTATACCTTATTACCTATAATTAGGTCCTATTATATAGATATAATAGATTAAGGTTTTTTAGTAGTATAACTAGTATACCTAGCTTAATATATAGCTTATAAGATAGTAGGAAGGATTTATAAAACCTATAAAAGTATTTAAGGGGGAAGAGTTTATTATCTTCTTTTAATATAATATAATTAGTACTCTAGTATATTATTATATTACTAGGGATATATAATATTATCTTAATATTAATACTAGTAATATCTATATTTATAATAGTAAGAATAGCCCGTTTTAATAGATAATCCCTTTAAGAGATATTTATCTTAATATTAATATAGATATTCTTAACTAAATTATTAATAGTATTTCTAGGGGTATAATTATATTTCTAATATAATATATCTTTATTAATAGTAGGGCTTTTCTAGATATTAATACTATTATTAATAGTAAGGAGATTACTTATAAATAGTCCTATTTTATAATATATAATATTTATTAAGTTAGGATTATTAAGTTACTTATTAATAGTAAGATTTAAATATATAACCTTATTTTAGAAATAGGCCTTTTAAAGATATACCTTAATAACCTAGCTACTAGATCCTCCTAGAAATACTAGGAGTATTTATTAAAAGTTACTATAAAAGTAGACTACCTTACTCCTAAAATAAGCCTAGTTATTATTATAGATATCTTAAAGGCTATAATTAATAGCTTCTATATTATATTAACTCTGTATAAGAGACTTATCTTAAAAGATAATATAAGCTTACTTAATTAGCTTAGTAAGATTAGTCCCCTTCTTAATCTTATATAAAGAGGTAGTATTAGAGTCTAGGGGTATTTTAAATTATAAGTAAGTAGTTTAACCTCCTTATAATAGTATTAATATAATATTAGAAGATAGTACTATTAAAGTAACCTTTTACTAGGAATATAGCCTTTTTATAATAGTATTTTAAACTATTATCTTACTAGTCCCCCTAATATTATTAAGAAAGAATAGTATACCTAGAGTACTAAATTTATTATTAATATTAGTATTAATAGTAGTAATAATCTAATTAATTATATAGTATTAATTAGTATTTATCCTATTTTATAAGACCTTAGCCTTATTAGGGGTAATTTAATAAGATATTTCTTCCCGTAAAAGTCTATTTAGAATATTATTAAAATTATTAAATAGAATAGTTAAAATAGGTAGACTATATTAGGCTAGATCCTTAGTATATTTAAGGGTTAATTAATATTCTAATTAGCTATTAATTAGGTAAAGGGCGTACTATTTAATAAATAACTATTACTTATAATAATTATCTAGGATTTAAAGTATTAAAAAATCCTATTATAAGAGGTATAAATAGTTATTTAAGATATACTCCTTATATTTATTTTATAAGGTAAGGGTATTAATAGGTTAGAGTTTAATTAATATTAATATAAAAAGACTACGTAGCTTATAACCTCCCTAAAAATTCTTTCCTTTATTAAGGATCTTATTAGTATATCTATTATTTTTAATTAACCTAAGCTTTATATAGGCCTCCTTCTATCTTATTAGCTAGCTATCTACTATTTAGAGGTTATTAAATAATATAGCCCCCTTAATATAATAGAGGAGTAGTTAGTAATAGTAGAGATCCTTTATTTTAGGACTAATAAAATTAATATACCTAATAGTCTCCCCCTTTTTATAGATTTTCTATTATTTATTTATTTTATTTTATATAAAGAACTTAGGAAAATCTGTATATAAATAGTTAAGTAGATCCTTTATAATAGCTAGATATTTCCCGTTCTATTTTATAAAAGGTAATAGCTAACTATTATTATAAGCTTCCTTAATAAGATAGTTTATATTAAAAAACTCTATTAATATAGTCTTATAAAGCTTATTACTATCTATTAACTTTTATTTAGTAGCTTTATTAGTAGCCTAATTATTAGCCGGCTTAAAAAGGGTATACTATTAGTCTAGGAGGTAGATTTATAAATACTTTATATAAGGCTTTATAATACCTATATTAAATAAGAGTATCTTCTAAATAATCTTAATAGACTTAATCTAGTAAGTAGACTAATACTTTATAATCTTATCTACTAACTCCCCTTACTATTACGGCTAGCTATTAGGAGTAGGGTTATTATTATTACGCGTATAATTCCTAGTAAAGGAGATATTAGCTTAATTAGGTCCCTTATAAATATATTTATATAGATAGAAAATAGACTTAATAGAGTTATAAATCTTAATATTAATATAGGTACTATATTTCTTTAATAGGTATAGGTTATAAGGGATAACCTATCTATTATTAATAAAGAAATTAGGTTTAAAGGGGCTAACTAGATATTTATAAAAAGGATAACTTCTATTAGATATAAAAGATATCTTTTAATAAAAATCCTTTAGAAAAGCCTTATTATAATAATTCTTCTCCTAATTAAAATATCTATTACTAGGGACCCTAATATAGTAATTATAAATTATATACTATAAGACTAACTTATATAATATATTACCCTATTATTAAGGGGGGATAAATACTTAAATAAGGCTATTAATATTATTAATTATCTAGATCTAATCCTCTTTCTATATAATAAGGAGAATATAAGTATATAAGAGACCTCGCTTCTAAAACTTAATAATATAATAGTAGCCTATATAAATACTAAGAATATATTAATTAAGGAGGTCTTTTATTAGCTTCTAGAGCTTCTAATTAAAGATATAAGTAATTAGATTATAATAATACTCTAATATCTAACTAGGTTCTAATAAACTCTAAATATTAGGCTACTTAGAATTATATATAAAGATAATAAAAAATTTAGGGTTACCCCTTTTTTAAACTATTATTATAGTATCTTATATTCTCGCTTTTATAGTACGTAGGCTTCCTAGTATTATTAATAGGAGGATAGTTACCTTACTACTAATATCTTCAAGCGAGATATCTAGATTAGTACTAAGCCTATCTATTAGGCTAGAGTAATAGTCTACTTAAATAGTCTATTAATTCTAATAATACTAATTTAGGTTATTAAGCTCTATTAATATCTAGATATTAATAGCCTAATAATTAAATAGATATCTACTATTAATAATATAATTAAAGAAATTAGGCTAGATCTAGATATTAATTAGCTAACTATTTAAATTATATTAAGTATCCCCTAATTAATATCTAAATTATTTAGAACTATTTATAACTAAGTGGATTAGGGTCTAGAAAATAACTAGGGAAATATATTAAATAGTCTTACTTATATCTATTTTATATCCTATATCCTAGTAGCTTAGGTACTCGTGTCGGCTATACCTCGGTAAAACCCCCTGAAACAAGTGCCCTACTAGGATATAGGATAAGATTATTATCTTGTTACTTACTAAGACCTACTATAACCCTAAGGTATATACTTACTAGTAATATACTAGTCTAGTTCCTACTTAGAGTCGCTACTATCTTCCTACTCTAGTTTATTATTACTACTAATTAAGGTATACTAGGCGAGTGTACTAGTAATATAGTTCTATTATAATATATATAATAGATAGTCGCCTAGAAGTTAATAGCTAGCTAATAAGAGGTAGTTATATTATAACTATTTATTAAAGGGAAATAGGAGTAGATATTAGAGGGCTATATAGGAAGGATACTAATTAAGGATTAATATAAGGCCCCCCTTAATAATTTTAATATAAATATCCTACTTAATCTAGCCTCTTATAATATTATTAGGAGTTATTATAATATAAGTAACTTTTATAAAGGTAGGTTAATTATAAGTACCTTTATCCTATTATTTAAGATTTAACTATTAAATATAAATACTTATAATATTAATAGGATATTATAATTTATCCTCCTTAAAGTAGTTATAGTAGGATTTAAACCCCTAGATATATAAGTTAATAGACTAGAGGGTATATTAAGTAGAAGTAAGGGTATTTTAATTTAAATTATTAAAAGATTAATAGTAAATATCTAGTTACTCTTATATACTATCTAGTATATAGATCTAGGTAAATTTTAGCTTAAGGCTATTATTAGTAATAAGAGGACCTATTAGATGATAAATAGACCTCTAGATCTAGAAGGTAGTTTAACTAATATAGGTATTAATATTAGTTATACCCTTACTAGTAAAGGAGAGATAATTATTATAATTAATAATATTATCTAAAAATTCTTTACTATATATAGTCCTCCTTTATATAAATTATCTATTAATAATAATATTATTAATATTATTAAGTAAGCTATTAATTAATTATACCCTAAGCTCTACCTCCTTTCCTAGCCCTTTAAGTAATAAGTTAATATTAGCTAGCTTATATAACTAGTTAGGGGATAACTAGTTAGGGGATAACTAGTTAGGGGATAACTAGTTATTCTTCCTACTATTATAATATAGCTATTAACTACCCCCTAAGCTATTATATTTACTTTTCTAGGATAGTATATTATAATATATATATATATATTATTAGTAATATTAAATAATTTATTAACCTAGTAAAGCTCTATATATCCTATTATATAAGGATCCCTATATACTTAATATCCCTAGCCTAGCGTCTACCCCTAATATATATTATTCTACCGCCGGTATAAGCCTTATTAAGCGGGGGGTTAATACTTAGTATTATTATCTTTATTAGTCTACTAGGAGGCGTACTAGCGACGCGTATCTAGATAATATTTAAGAGGTAATAAAGGAGTAATTTCTTAAGGGGTTTCCTTAAAGATAGGGGGAGTAGGTTATTAAGGGTTCCTTAGCGGAATAACTATTTAAATAGTTATATTAATAAGGGCTATATACTACTAGGGAGTAATACCCTTATTAAGGTAGTTATAAGGGTAAGTACTTAATAGTATTTCTCTAGGGCTAGGTTTAATTAATATAATATCTCTAAGGTTTAATAATAGATTACTAGATATAATATAAATAGGTAATATAGTCTTCTTTAGGTATCTAGTATACCTTATATTATTACTCTTATAAGATTTAATCCTCTTATTAATAGTAATAGGTTCTAGCTTAGAAAGAGCTACTTACTTAGAAGGTATTAATAGGGAGGTAGAGGAGCTAAATTTAGTATAAGAGGGGTAATATTATATTATTTAAAGGCGGCTAGTATAATTTATATATTATAAGTTATAAGGGGAGGTATTACTATCTATAATATATTATAAAAGGTAAAGAAGAGGTAGGATAAAAAAAACTATTAATATAGTAGGGAGGTACTAAGATATAATATAGTTAGACTAATTTAGTAGGTAAATCTATTTATTATAATATATCTTCTAATCTACTAGGCCGATTTAAATTATTTTTAAAGTATTAAATAGTTAAGAATAGGGTAAGTAATATTATTTATATAAAAAAATATTATAAAATATTAGGGTAAATATAGCTTATAGGTAGAATATAAAGAAAGTTAGACTTTTAATATTCGCGCTAGTCCTAGAGGGGTAACTAGGGGACTTATTAGCTAACTAATAAGTTATAATAAGCTTAGGGTCCTAAATTATATATATTCTATTATAGTAAGAAGATATAATACTATATACTATATATATTACCTTATTATATAATACTATCCTATTACTACTTAGTCTATTTCCTATCTCTTATATTTATAGTACCTTATAGATCTACTAATCTATTAGTTAGTCTATTCTATTACTTATCTAGCCTTCTATTATAACTAGTACTATCGCTATACTTATACTTATTATAAGGTATATCTTAGAGACTTATAGGTAGGTAGGTAGGTAGGTAGGTAGGTAGGTAGAGAGGTAATATAGAGGTATTATTCTAACTTATCTACCTTAAAGTAGGCTTACTTATTAACTTACTTAGTAAAGAGGTTAAACCGTTTAAGTAGGTAAGTTATAGTAGAGCGGCTAGTTAGTAGGTAGAGTAGGTTAGAACTTTATAATAATAGGCTAATAGTAATAATATTCTAATAATAATAATAATAATAATAATAATAATAATAATAATAATAATAATAAGGCTATATTAAATGTAACTAGGGTAGTAGATAGCTAGTTATAGTCTAGAAGGATAGCTATTATTATATTAGAGACTAGAATAATATTAGCTTAATAATATAGTATAATAAGAATAATAAGAATAAAAGCTATAGTATTATAATATATCTATAACTAGAAAATACCTGTAAAAATTCAAGATTTTTACGTTAGAAAATTACCCCTACTACCTAGTATTTAGTAGGTAATATGAAATATTAGATATTTTAGTATAAATATAATAGTATTAGCTATATTATATATATATTCTAATAGACCGATATAGATAATTCTAATAGCGTTTTATACCTAGTAATAAGACGGATATTACCCCTTATTTAGACTGATATCAGATATATTAGTAGGTAAGGTGAATAGTAAGGAGTATATTAGATATTTTAGCCTATAAATGCGATAGTATTAGCTATATCATATAAATGTACTAATAGACTAATATAGATAATTCTAATAGCGTTCTATACCTAGTAATAAGATGGATATTACCTCCTATTCAGACTAATATTAGATATATTAGTAGGTAGGTGGCCTGTATATATAATAGCATTAGCTATATTATATATATACACCTATTCTAACAGCGTTCTATACCTGATAATAAGACGGATATTTCCCCCTATTTAGACTAATATCAGATACGTTAGTAGGTGACGTGAATAGTAGGGAGTATATTAGACATGTTAGTAGGTAGACGGCCTGTAAATACGATAGCATTAGCTATATTATATGTATACACCTATTCTAACAGCGTTCCATACCTAATGATAAGACGGATATTTCCCCCTATTTAGACTAATATTAGATACGTTAGTAGGTAATATAAATAGTAGGGAGTTTATTAGACACGTTAGTAGGTAGCCTATATATAGGATAGTATTAGCTATATCATATATATACACCCATTCTAATAGCGTTCCATACCTAATAATAAGACGGATATTTCCCCCTATTCAGACCGATATCAAAGACGTTAGTAGGGGAGGTAAATAGTAGGGAGTATATTAGACACGTTAGTAGGTAGCTTATAAATACGATAGCATTAGCTATATTATATACATATACCTATTCTAATAGCGGTCTATACCTAATAATAAGACGGATATTTCCCCCTATTTAAACCGATATCAGATATATTAGTAGGTGGATATTAGACAAGTTAGTAGGTGACGTGAATAGTAGGGTTTTTAGCTTATAAATGCGATAGTATTAGCTAATACACTTATACAGCGATATAGTACCGATTTAGACCGTTCTAATAGTATTACTTACCTAGTAATAAGACGGATATTTCCCCCTATTTAGACTAATAGTAGTTATATTAGTAGGCGTTATTATAGAATAGGTAAAATATAAATAATATCAGGATACTTATTATTCGTAATCTATATTCTAGCCGTTAGCGCATGGAATTTAGTAGGTAAATCTATTTATTCCGATATATCTTTTAAACTACTAAACTAATTTTCCTAATTTTAATATAATTAGGTAGTATAAAATAGGGTAAATAATATAATTTATCTAGAAAATATTATAATATATTAGTATATATATAGGTAGAATATAAAGAAGATAAGGAATTTAATATTCTTTATAAAAGTAAGTTAAACTAAAAGCGATTAAATAGGAGGTATAAAGCGATAAATCTATTAGATAAGGGGTCTAGGAGATCTTTAAGGTTCGAATATCTAGATATTCTATTAGGGAGGTATTATAATTACACCCCCTTTACCTATAATTATACCCCCTAACTACTTATAATTACATCCTCTAACTACTTATAGTTATACCCCCCCGTATTAGATTAGATTAGTTATTACTAGGGTAACCCCCTTATAACGCGACTCTATAACTTTATATTTTAGGTTACTTATTATATCCCTACTCCCTTATATTAAATAATAATATACCCTTTAGATATAAAGCGAGTACGCTTATAATAGGAGCTTAAATAGAAGTAAGGGCTAACTTATTAGTACTAGAGTAGAGGTTTATACTAGGAATATTAGGAGTAAGAGAAGGTCTAGTAGTAATACTAAGGGGACGCGGTAGGAGCCGGGGCCTTCTTACCTTACTAGTACGGCGACGACGTACTTTACAGCCTAAATAGCCTACTCCCTAGCCTAAGCCATCTTACCCTACGCTAACGTCACCCTTAGCTAAGGCGACCGTTAGGCCTACGACGTAGCTAGTAGGACGTAGACTATCCTCTATACCGTAGCCTATACCGCAGGTAAGGGTCTAAGTATAGAGGTATATATAATATTACCGCGTAGTAGCTAGATATAGGAAAAAGCGTATATATTTAGTAGGGGGTATAGTAGTAGTATCTCTACGCCTAGGGGATATTACCGTTACTAGATATTAACTAATTAGAATACGCGCTAGCTAGAAAAGTTTTAATTATAAAGACTATAGTAATAGAATAGTTTAAGTCTATTAGATTTCAAGAACTAATCCGGTCTAAAGAAAATCGCGTTGGAGCTATTACTAAAGTTTTAGTAGTAGGATCTCTATAAGGCGTTACTATAGTAACGACTAATCTAACCTAATATAGGGGGGTATAACTATAGGTAGTTAGGGGGTATAATTATAGGTAAAGGGGGTGTAACCGTAATACCTCCTATCTATTATAGTAAGAAGATATAACTAATATAATATGTATTAAAGTTATACTAGTCCTAGTTAAGCTAATATAGTAATACTAGAACTATAATAATTAGTACCTAATAGTCTAACTATAAGGTACTAGAACGCTATTACTTAGCGCTTAAAAGCTTAATCTTAGCGCGCCTTTTAAAGCCCTAGGTACTTAGTAGATTACTTCTATAGCCCTTATAATCCTATATAGAAGCGTATCTACCCTTATAGCCCTAGAGTAAGCTTTCTTAATATATAGCCCTAAGGCCTTGGGGCTAGCCTAGGGCTAGCCCTAGAACCTCTCTAGGTTTTTAGAAATTACTAATATACCTCTAGTAATAGAATAGCTATTTAAAATTTAGTTTTCTATATTAAAAGTAAAAAGCTACTAAAAAAGTAGAAGTTTATACTTATATATACTACCTTTCTATTACATAGTAAGTACTACTAATTTAAAGGGGCTTAGTAACCTACTTACTAGCTAATAGTATATCTAAGGTACTAAGGTAAGTATTAACTAAAAGTAAGTCCGCTTACTTAATAGCTTTAAGAGAAGCTACTAATTAATTAATTCTAAGCTACTTATACTAACTATATATATCTCCTAATACTATAATATAGTATCTTAGCCCTTTACTAAGAGAGATAGCTTAAAATTAAATAATTAGTAGCTTCTCTTACGTTAGCAAGATCTTAACTCGCCCCTATACCCTTAGTAAAGACCTTTTACCCGCAGGTCTAGGGCCGGCCCTAGGGGCCCTAGGCTAGCCCTAGGCCCTTAGTCCTTAAATTAAGGCGCCTAGGGCTAGCCCCTAGTACTATAAGAGCTCTAGACTAGGTACTAGGAAGTCTTTAACTTAGTTAAAAGCTTTCTAATATAATAAGTATATCTAGAGAGATATAGTATATATTATATACCTTAATTCTTACTTATAAGATATTATCTATCTATCTTATATCTTATATCTTATATACCTTATAATAACTAGTATATATAGATATTAAGTTATATCTTATATCTTATAAGTTATAAATGCTACTATTATATTAAGTATATATAATATACTAGATAATAGTAATTATTAGAGTTATTTCTATTAAACCTATATTTTATATCTTATATACCTTATAATAATTAGTATATATAAATACTAAGTTATATCTTATATCTTATAAGTTATAAACGCTACTATTATATTAAGTATATATAGTATACTAGATAATAGTAATTATTAGAGGAATTTTTATAACCTTTATAGCCTATAGACCTTCTTATTAAATCTAATGCTTAAGTATTATATATATTATATATACGTCTCTATCCCTTACCCTATTTATTAGGTAGGAATAATTATATAAAGTATAGGTACCCGTTATTTAATCTATATTATAGGTACTAGCTATCTTTATTTATTAGCTTAAGTAATAAGTTACTATTAACTTTAGTATCTAAATATAAAGGTAATATTTAAGATTTAACTTACTAATATAATATTATTAAAACGCGCTTATAATATCTTATAGGTTAGATACCTTTATATTATTATAAACTACTTAAATATTCTTCCCTTTTATATTAATAGTATCTCCCTTAAGCTATTATATCTAAATTAGTAAGGTCTTCAAGTAATTATAAGATTTAATAAGTAAGGACTAAGATAAAGGGGGCCTATTATAAATAGAGATATACCTTTACTAGGAGTATATAGACTATTATATTTATTTTAATAATTATAAGCTTCTTTAATATTATACTAGGCTACCTATTAAAGCCCTTTCTATACCTTATAATACTAAGCTCTTTAATAATATTAGTAATAAAATTAAACTTTAGAGTAGATATAACTAGTTTAATAAGTCTTTTAAAGTATAGATTATTATATTTATTATCTAATATTTTATATTCCTTTTATTATATCTATATTACCTTTAACTCCTTATCTTCTTCTAATATAAATAATAGCCCTAGGATAGATATAATAGCTCTTAATTATTATACCTTTTAGAAGTATACTATATTTTTCTACTACTTTATTTTTCTAATACTAGTAGTATCCTCCTCCTATTAAATAGTTCGCTCTTAACTTTTTAAGGGCTAGGATAAGTACTACTAGGAACCTAGTTATAATATTTATAAACTTAAGTTACTATTTAAGTAGCTCTATAAGTAGTAGATAGAATTATAATAAATTAGAATAGTAGTTAAGTAATATAGCTTTAATAATAATATATAAGTAACTAATATACTCTTCTAGCTCTAAGGTAGTACTAACTATACCCTTATAATCTATTAAACTATTAAAAGCTAAGCTAATTACCTTAAAATCTTCTAGTAAAGTCTATTAAAGGCTAGGCTTAATAAGTTACTAGCTCTCTTATCCTTCTTATAACTAATAGAATACTAGTTAGGTTAGTTAGAACTTTATTATATAGAGTACCTAAGATAGTATTAAGTATAATAAACCCCCCCTAGTTATTAATCTCTTTTTAACTAGTTATAAGCTTAGTAGAGTCTCCCTTACTTAAGTACTATTTATTATATATAATATCTATCTTAAATAAGGTAAAATTAATATTAGTAGGGTAGTGAGGCTTAAAACTTTAATCTATATAATATATAATAAACTATATACTAAGGGTTTATTAATACTTATTATTAGATTAATTAACCTATTTATTTACCTAATTATTAAGTACCTTTACTAATATACTAGTAAAGTTTAATCCTTATTATAAAAGGAAGCTATTTATTAATCTATTATAAATATACGCGTAGAGGAATAGCTACTAACTCTAAGATAGGTAGGTATTATTAGGACGCTAACTATTAAGAAGGTATTAATTAATTTAAGTAGTTCCTTAATTATATTTAATCTTACTCTATATAATATTAATCTAGCGCTAATATATAAAGTATATAATTACCTCTAAGGTTTAAATTATTACTTAAAGTAAGTTAGCTTTCCTCCTTTTATTAAATATATTTAAGGGCTTATATTAATTATTAACCTTTTTAAGTCCTATCTCCTTAGTTATAACTATCCTATTAATTATAGAGTTCTTAAACTAAAGTATAATAAAGGTAATAAACTTACTTAATACCCTTTATTTTATTATTTTATTTTTTAAACTTCCCCTTCTAATACTTTTAATTAACCCTTTATTTATATTTTATATCCTCCTTTATAACTTTATAAAAGCGCGTAAACTATCTTAATAAGTCTAGATTAAAATACTTTATTACCTTAATATCTCTAGCGGCTTATATCTATCTATTAATAAGTCTTAGCTTTATTCTTATAAATTAATTAAAGGGAGAGGACTTACTTTATAAATCTATTTACTATTCCTTTATTACTATCTCTTATTATTATATTACTATTAAGTAGCTTATATATAAGATCCTTACTACTATTAATATTAATATACTCTTATTTTATAATATTAAGCTCTTTATTAAGTAGGTCTATATTCTACTAGGTTTTATCTACTATCTTTATACCCTTTTTATTTAACTTACCTAATATACTTAGTAGTAGATAGGTATCTAGTTCTTTAATAATAGGAGGCTTAATAAATTTATTACTTAGAAGATCTATTTAAATAGCCTATAAAGGGAATAAAAATATATAATTAAATAGGGAATATCTAGACTTAAAGAAGACCTTTAATACTATATATAAATTAGCTATTTATAGGGGATTTATAGAGGTAAAGAAGAGGTATTACCTTTTCTAATAATATTAATATACTACTTAAAGATATTATTAAATATTAAAGGCTAGAGTAGAGTTATATATAAGATTAATTCTTTAATCTTTATAATTAAATTTTTAATTATAATAGTTAATATTAGCTAGGTCTTTAAGTAGAGTATAATAAGTTACTTACTATATAATCTAAAGACCTTAGAAGTAAATATTAATAATAGGGTATAATATAACTTATAACTTAATTAATATCTTAAAATTATTAGTATAATTATTAATCTTTATCCCTTTATTCTTAAGGGTATTTAGTTTATAAATATTTATATCTTATAATTAATTAATAGTACTTAGGTAGAGAGTATCTTATAATAGGCCTTTAAATTAAAATAATTTAAAGTATTTAAGTCTTTAGTTTTAATATTCTTACTAAGAATATCCTTAATTAGATAGATAACTTAATTTTCTCCTTTAATATTATTAGGATATTAATACTAGATAACCCTTTATATAAAGGGAACCTTCTCTCTCTTAACTATTTTTATATAACTAATTATATATTTATTATCCCTTATACTTAACTTATCCTCTAACTTACCCTTAATCTTAATTACTCTCTATTTAATAGTACTAGTTTTAACCTCCTTAGGGGTAGTAACTTTATATTTTAAGTTATTAATAAGTTTATAATAGTTATATTTAAGTATCTTATTAATCTAAGTAGCTAGGATAATATTAAGTAGTAGTCTAAGTATAAATTAAAGATAATCCTTTAATTATTAATATACTAGCTTAATAGCCTTTTAATTATAAGGTAAGGCTATATTATTTATATATTATAAACTAGCTATTATAATATTATATTATATCTAGATATAATAATTATAAGGCTCTTTAATTAAGAGCCCTAGACTACCTTATATTCTCCTCTTAGTACTCTCTCCTTCCTTTTTTAAAAGGTATAATTAAAAGGCTAAGCTATATTAAGTAAGTAAGTATAATAGTAAGGCTTAAAGGTTAATCTCTATTAATAGAGTAGAAGTAGGACCTAAGGAGTAAGTAAGTAGATAAGGGAGAAGGTAGATTAAGGGAGAAAGTAAGTAGGACTAAAGAATAGCTCTTAAAAAGAGGGAGAAGTAGTACTAATTAATATAGTAAAGAAGCTTAAGCTACTTATAAATAGATAGAAAGGCGTAAGGTAGATTAAGTTATAAATAAGAGGAAAGTCTAAGTTAAAGGGATATACTTTCCTATTATTTTAGCCTATCTAGGGGGTATATTAATTAAATAGCTTATAATAGGTATAATTAATTATATTACTCTTAGGTATCTATTATTATAATAAATATTTATACTAAGGCTTATAAAAGGCTAGGGTAATAATAGAGTATTTATATTTAATAGCTAGGACGCGTTAATTAAGTAAATTTATTAATATAAAAAGGAGTACTAAGACCGCTTATATAATTAATATTATCTAGTATATATCTTATAATTTTATACTTTTTATACTACTACTATCCCTAATAGCGTTATCTATATAATAAGATAAGGTACTTATAAAACGTTAAAGCTATAAAGAGTAGTTAATATATAAGATATTAAGTATACTTAGTATATCTTATAATATTATATATCTTATATAACTACTATCTAAGAGTTAATTCTATTATATTATATATCTAGTATATCTTATAATCTTATATATCTTATATACTAACTATTACTTAATTTAGAAAGTATATCTTAAGCCTAGTATATATCTATTAATTCTAGTATACTATATATCTAGTATATCTCGCGATCTTATATATCTTATATACTAGTAGTAGCCTAAATTAGAAAGTATATCTTACCTAGTACTTATCTATTAATTCCCTTATATAGTATATTTAGTATATCTTATAATCTTATATAATCTTATATATCTTATATTAGCTTATCCGCCTGTTATTTAGTATATCTAGTATATCTTATAATCTTATATATTATATATACTGACTAGCTGTAGCCTAAGCCTAATATTCTATTAATTCTACTATCTAGTATATCTAATATATCTTATAATCTCGTATATCCTATATACTAGCTATAGCCTATTAGTATACCCTATTATATTCTATATATAATATATAGCTTCTAGCTCCTAATTTTAAGTATATCTAGCGTATCTAATATATTTAATAATATTAAATATCTTATAATACTTAATATCTTAGTTCTAGTATCTTATATTATTAGGCTAGATTTATTATAAATATTATAAGTATTTCCCTTATTATATATACTATTTATTAGATTAAAGATAGCTTATATTATTATATAATAACCTTTATAACTTCTTATACTTTCTTTACCTCCTTCCTAGCCTTATCTTTAATCCTTATAAACTAAGCTATTAGCTAGCTTTACTTTCCTTATATATTATATATCCTCCTATCTATTTTAACCTTTAAGTACTATAGAACCTATATATATATCTTATTCTATTACTTAATTCTATAAATATAGAAGATTACCTATTATATAAGTATCTTTAAGTACTTTATATTAAGTATAATAATCTTCCTTACCCTTATTAAGTTAATACTAGTCCTAATTAGACTTATTATAAAAATAAGAATATTATACTCTAAGTCTAGGTTACTACTAGGCCTTTATTAAAAAGTATTAATAATATCCTATTAATTAAATAGCTATATATTACTATAAACTACTCTAACCTTCTTCTCTTTTATAATAGTAAGATCCGCCTCTAACTATTATACTAGATTTAATATAACCTTTAATAACCTAAGATATTTATAATAAAAAGGACTAGGATAAAAGAGGGCTATTAGGTATATAAATATACCTTTATTAGGAGTATATAAACTATTATATTTATTCTAATAATTATAAGCTTCTTTAGTATTATATTAAGCTACCTATTAAAGCCCTTTTTATACCTTATAATACTATGCTCTTTAATAATATTAATAATAAACTTAAACTTTAAAGTAGACGCGGCTAATTTATTAAGTCTTTTAAAGTATAAATTCTTATATTTATTATCTAATATTTTATATTCCTTTTATTATATTTATATTACCTTTAATACCTTATCTTCTTCTAATATAAGTAATAACCTTAAGATAGATATAATAGCTCTTAGCTACTACGCCTTTTAGAAGTATATTATATTTTTCTACTACTCTATTTTCTTAATACTATTAGTATCTACCTCCTATTAAATAGTTTACTCTTACTTATTAAGGGCTAGGATAAGTACTATTAAGAAATTAGTTATAATATTTATAACCTAGAGCTACTATTTAAATAATTATATAAGCGGTATATTAAATTATATTAAAATAGAATAATAGTTAAGTATTATAACATTAGTAAGTATATATAAGTAAGTAATATAATCTACTAGCTTATCTATTATCTAGAACGCGCTTATAGCTTTTATTAATCTATTAAAAGTTATATAAATATCTTTAAAGTTTTTTAGCTTAACCTATTAAAGATTATTATTAAGCTATTATTAATCCTTATATCCTATCCTTATTACTACTAATATACTAGTAAGGTCTAAAGGTACCTTTATCTAAGGGGTTCCTAATATAATAATAATTATATAGAACCTTAAATAAACTTTAATTACTCTTAAGATACTTATAAGTCTTATTAAGTCTCCCTTAGACTTATACTATTTATTAACTATTATATAACTAACCTTAAGTTTTAGTAGTAAGACTTTATTAGATATAATATATCTTCCCTACTTAATATTTTAATACTTATAATTAATAAATTAGCTTTAAACTTACTTAGTAAATACCCCTAGTATTATAATAAATATTCCTTACTAGTTAGTATAAATAGGTAGGAAGCCTTTACCTATCTTAAATAGGTTTAACTTAATATTAGTAGGATAGTAGGGCCTAAGATTTTAATTTATATAATATATAAAGAAATATATATTAAGTATTTACTAATAATTACTATTAAATTAATTATCCTATTTATTTACCTAATTACTAAGTAACTTTACTAATATAAGAATAAGGTTTAGTCTATATTATAAAAGGAAGCTACTTATTAGTCTATTATAAATATATATATAAAGGAATAGCTATTAATTTTATAATAGGTAGGTTTTATTAAATTATTAATTCTTAAGAAGATATTAATTAATTTAAGTAGTTTCTTAATTATATTTAATCTTACTTTATATAATATTAATCTAGTATTAATATATAAAATATATAATTACCTTTAAGGTCTAAATTATTATATATAATAAGTTAGCTTTCCCCCCTTTATTAAATATATTTAAGGGCTTATATTAATTACTAACCTTTCTAAGTCTTATCTCTTTAGCTAGGATTATCCTATTAATTATAGAGTTCTTAAACTTAAATATAATAAAGATAGTAAAGTATTAATAATAGTAGGCTACTTACTTAATACCCTTTATCTTAAGACTTAATACTTTAAACTTCCCCTCCTAGGGCTTTTAATTAACCCTTAGTTTATATTTTATATCCTTTATTATAACTTTATAAAAGCGCGTAAACTATCTTAATAGGCTTAAATTAAAATACTCTATTACCTTAGTATCTCTAATAGCTTATACCTATCTATTAATAAGTCTTAGCTCTATTCTTATAAATTAGTTAAAGGGAGAGGACTTACTTTATAAATCTATCTACTATCCCTTTATTACTATCTACTATTATTATATCCTTACTACCTAGCTTAAATATAGAATTCTTATTATTATTAATACTAATATAATCTTTTTCTATAATATTAAACTCTTTATTAAGTAGGTTTATATTTTATTAAGTCTTATCTATTATCTTTATACCCTCTTTATTTAACTTACCTAACTTACTTAATAATAGATAGGTATCTAGTTCTTTAGTAATAAGAGGCTTAATAAACTTATTACCTAGAAGATCTATTTAAATAGCTTATAAAGGGAATAAAAATATATAATTAAATAGGGAATATCTAGACTTAGAGAAGACCTTTAATATTATATATAAGTTAGCTATTTATAAGAAATCTATAAATATAAAGAAGAGGTACTACCTTTTTTAATACTATTAATACGCCGCTTAAAGATATTATTAAGTATTAAAGACTAGAGTAAAGTTATAAGTAGAATTAATTCTTCTTTAATCTTTATAATTAAATTCTTAATTATAATAGTTAATATTAGCTAGGTACTTAAGTATATTATAATAAATTACTTATTATATAATCCTAGGACTTAGAAGTAAATATTATTTATAAGGTATTATATAACTTATAACTTAATTAATATCTTAAAATTAATAGTATAATTATTAATCTTTATCTATTTTCTTTTAAGGGGTATCTACCTTATAAGTATTTATATCTTATAATTAGTTAATAGTACTTAAATAGAGAGTATCTTATAACAGGCCTTTAAATTAATATAATTTAAAGTATTTAAGTCTTTAATTTTAGTATTTTTATTAAGGATATCCTTAATTAAATAAATAACTTAATTATCTCCTTTAGTATTATTAATCTATTAGTACTAAATAACCCTTTATATAAAGGGAACCTTCTCTCTCTTAACTATTTTATATAGCTAGTTATATATTTATTATCCTTTATATTTAACTTACCTTCTAACTTAACCTTAATTTTAATTACTCTTTATTTAGTAGTATTAATCTTAACCTCTTTAAGTACTTTAATTATATACTTTAAGTTATTAATAAAACGGTAATAATTATATTTTAATATCTTATTAATTTAGTTAGCTAGGATAGTATTAAGCTATAATTTAAGTATAAATTAAAGATAATCCTTTAATTATTAGTAGACTAGTTTAATAGCTACTTAATTATAAAGTAAGGCTATATTATTTATATATTATAAACTAGCTATTATAAACTTATTTAAGATCTAGCTAATAAAAGTATAATATTCTTTTATAATTATCTTTAAGTTAAGCTAGGTTTAATTATTTTTAGCTTCTTTATTCTTTTAAATAGTATAATTAAAGGGTTAAGCTATATAAGTAAGTATAAAGACTAAGTAAGACTTATAATAGCTTAAAATAATTCTTAGGGATAGAGAGATAAGATAGTAAGGAGAATAAAGTCTAATATAAGAGTAATAAAAGAGTTAAAGTATATTATATTATAAAATTAATAGAAATCTAAGTAAAGTAATATAAAAAGAGAGGAGAGGCTAAAGTTAAATTCTTTATCTAGGGAAAGTCTAAGATTATATAATTTAATAAGATAAAGTAAATATAAGCTCTATTAGGAATTTTAGCTTTAAATATTAAGATATAAAGTAAATAGTAAGGAGTATAATATATAATATATATTATAATTAATACCCTTAAGAGAGATCTTATATATTAGTAGGTTCTACTATTTATAATTAGGAGAGAAGGGGTTCTTATAATAGATCTTCTTATTAAAAATATATCTTTTATATATTAAGGATTTATACTATTTAGTCTATTTACTATATTATTTATTTAATAAATATAATATATCTTATAATATTATACTTTTTATATAACTATTATCCTTAATAGTATTATTTATATAATAAAACAGGATACTTATAAAAGGTTAAAGTTATAAAGAGTAATTAATATATAAGATATTAAGTATATTTAATATATCTTATAATATTATATATCTTATATAACTATTATTTAAGAGCTAATTTTATTTTATTATATATCTAGTATATCTTATAATCTTATATATCTTATATACTAGCTATTATTTAATTTAAAAAGTATATCTCTAGTTTAATATTAATTCTATTATATTATATATCTAATATATCTTATAATCTTATATATCTTATATACTAGTTATTACCTAATTTAAAAAGTATATCTTAAGCCTAATAATATTTATTAATTTTATTATATTATATATCTAGTATATCTTATAATCTTATATATCTTATATACTAGCTATTATCTAATTTAGAAAGCTTAGTATATATCTATTAATTTTATTATACTATATATCTAGTATATCTAGTATATCTTATAATCTTATATATCTTATATACTAGCTATTATCTAACCTAGAAAGTATATCTTAAGCCTAGTAATATCTATTAATTCTATTATATTATATATCTAATATATCTTATAATCTTATATATCTTATATACTAGCTAGTATTTTAAGCCTAATATATTATTAATTTTATTATATTATATATTTAATATATCTTATAATCTTATATATCCTACGCGCTAGCTATTACCTAACCTAGAAAGTATATCTTAAGCCTAGTAATATCTATTAATTCTATTATATTATATATCTAATATATCTTATAATCTTATATATCTTATATATTAACTATTACTTATACCTAGTATATATTAATCTATTCTATTATATTATATATCTAGTATATCTTATAATCTTATATATCTTATATATTAAAGTACGCCTCTTAAGTAATATACTAGTTCTATCCTAATCTATTTAAGCTCCCTTTAATTAATAAATTTAATTAAAGAAGGTAAAGGCTCTATTATATTATATTATATTATATATACTTATATTCTATTATATATACTTACCCTTAACTTATCTAATTATTTTATTATTATCCCTTCCTTTTAAATAGCTAGTTAGGTATATAATAGCTATAACTTTATTATAAAGACTAATTAAGCCTTCTTAAAATATATTAATAAATAATATAAATAATATAAAATAGCTTTAAGTATTCTCTTATAAATAAACTTTTAAGTTATACTACCTCTTAAGTAGAATATTACCCTTATATAAGTTATAATTAATAAGTTATTTACTTTAAATTTAATAACTAAAGAGGATTAAGATAAAGATATCTTAAAAAATATACTAGCTAGTAATTAAGTTATAAATAAATATATCCCTTTAAATAAATAAAGTATATTAAATAGAAAGAGATTAGGGAAGTTCTCTATTTATATAACTTTTAAGATAAAGACCTTTTAGGATATTATTAATAAAAGAGCTAGAGAACTACTTTTAATAGAGCTTCTTATAATATATTAATATATATTAGACCCTTTATTCTTTCCCTTTAATAATAAGATAGATTATACTCTTACTTAATAGTTTTTATAAGTAGAGTATACTTAAAGAGATATAAATAGCTTCTTTAATAATTTATAACTCTATTTATTATAAGAATATATTAATTTTAAGAGTAGTATAAAATAATTAAATATATTAGGTACAATAAAGAATAGTATCTTTAATAATAAGTAAATAAAATTAAAGATTAAGATTTAAGTAGATATAAATAATATTAAGGCTAAGTAATATACTATCTATTATTAAGATATTATAAAGGTTATTAAATTCTTAATTAACTATTAACTATTTATTAATAACTTAGTATATACCCTTATATATAAGTATATAATAAATAATCCTAATAATCCTTCTATTATAAAGGTAGATTTATAAATCTAGAGTAAGATATATATTATAAATTAGTAGTAGGAATAATAGACTTAACTACTAGATAATACTATTATAATATTAATTTTATTAATAATAGATAAGATATAATTAATAACCCTTATAAGTAATCTATTAATATAGCCTATTTATATAATAATTAGTAATTTAGATAAAGAGACTTATAAATAATATAATAGGCTAAGTATAATACTTCTAGGTTTAATACCTATCTTATAAGAGCTAGGTAGAGAAATTAAGTTAAAAGTCTATTATATAATAATAGAGCTTATATTAAAGTATAAATATATATCTTATATAGTTATAATTCTTAATTACTAATACCTATAATTTAACTAGTATTAGAGTAGTATATAGTAGATAGTTTTCTAATAATTTATATAGATAAGAAAACCTAAAGGGGGTATCTTATTATTACTAGAATTTTAGCTAATTATAAAGAGTAAGTTCTAATTATAGGTATTAAAAGTTTATAATATTACTCTATTTATTAGGTACCCTAAGAGAAATAAGAAGATCTATATTAATACGGCTTCTAGCTTATATAAACTTATAAATAGATAAAATTATAAATTACCTTATAATTAACTTTATAATAGAATAAATACTATTCTTAATTAGACTATTAATATATCTATCCTACTAATAATTTTACCTAGAAATATTATCTTATAAATATTTATAAGTATATATTATCTAATATCTTATACTAATTATTTAAAGGGGTAGCTAGAGACTACCTACTTATATAAGTTAATAAAATAATTAGAGTATTTATATAAAAGATAAAGGGGAAAAAGTATATTTAAATAGAAACTAGAAATAGAGTACTTCTAGAATTATTTATAATAGTTTAATTAGATTAGACCTACTACTAAGTCCTACTATTCCCTAATCTTAAATACTTTAATTATTTTAGTAAGGTTAAGTAGTAGTTAGGAGTAGAATATAAGGGGATTATTTAGTAGTTACTTCCTATAATAATCCTATTACTAGATAAGAAGTAGCTAGGTATTATATTTACTATTAAAGTATTAGTAGATTTTATAATAGTAGTCTAATATATCTCTTATATATAAGATATAATAGCCTACTTAGACTATTATTTAAAGGTATTTAATCAAGTAAAGGATTATTTATAACCCTATTATAATAGTTACTATTTTAACTTTCTAAAGATATATATATTAAGCTATTATACCTATTATATACGCGAATATAATAGCCTACTTAATATAATAATTAAAATAGGCGAGGTAGCTTATATTAAGATAGTTAAACGCCTATTTTAATAAATAAATAAATAAAAGTATTTTAAGAGGTAACTACTTTAATATAATACTTAAGAGCTTAATATTCTTATAATAGCTAATATTAAGAAATATAGCCTTAATTACCTACTAGGTTAGGTTAATTATAATAATAAGGTATATATTAATTAACTTAGCGCTATTATACTACTAAATAAGCTAGGATAGAAGATAGATAAGTAAGAGTAAGGATAGTTATATTATTTATATTATAATCTAAACTTATAATATATAGTATCTACTACCGCCGCTAAAAGTAAAGTCTTAAATCTTCTATATATATTAGTTATATTTATTTAGTAGGAGTATATAAAGGTAGTAGACCTTAGGTTTATATAAGATATAGGTAATATATAGGAAGATAACCCTTCTTAGATTTCTTACTACCTAGTATAGATCTATAAGTTATTAAGGACCTAGAAAAGATCTAGTAAAAATATAGCTAATCTAGATTAATTATTAGAGGAATTCTATTATTACTCTATTAATTAGTAGAATAAAGGCTATTAGTAGTAAGACTATATATAGGGTTAAGAGTATTATCTAGATATTACTAATTAATCTAGTATTTAATACCCTTAAGGAGGGAAACTAGTAGGTTAGCTATAGCTCCTAGTTATTATTTAGGATATAAAGAACTATAATAGAAAGGGTAAACTCCTAAGATATAGTAGAGTAATAATTAAATAACTTAAGATATAAAATAGGGGTATTATTAATCCTTTATATAATATAATTAAAGTAGAGAAATAGTAAATAGCTATAATTATAACTCCCTAAGGTCTAATTAATAAGCGCCTATTTACTTTAAATAGTATTATTTATAGTATATATATAATGCTAGGATATAGTAATATATTATATATTAGCTATATTAATAATACTTATATAATAAGGATTTTATTAAGAAGGAGACTTAAATTATAGATTATATCTAGAAAAAAGTATAAAAGGATTAACTTCTAAGGGCTAGTAATAAAAGGTATTAATTACTTAGATAATATATAAGGTATATAATATTTAAGTTATATTAGAGGCTTTATTAATAAGTATTTAATTATATATAAAAGGAGTAGATATAAGAGATATAAGTGAAATACGCGATTAAAAAGATATTATATATAAAACTAGTAAGATATATATAATATATATAAGATATACGAGATATATAAAATATATAAGATTTATAAAATATATAAAGCGTACGAGATATATAAGATCTTATATAAGATACTAGAAAATACCTGTAAAAATTCGAATAGCGGGGAGTATATCAGACACGTTAGTAGGTGGGGTGAATAGTAGGGAGTATATTAGACATACTAGGCTATTAATAAGACGGATATTTCCCCCTATTCAGACGGATATCAGACACGTTAGTAGGTAGGGTGAATAGCGGGGAGCATATCAGACACGTTGGTAGGTGACGTGAGTAGTAGGGAGCATATCAGACATATTGCCCTGATTATAAGACGGATATTTCCCCCTATTCAGACCGATATCAGACACGTTAATAGGTGAGGTGAATAGTAGGGAGCATATCAGACACGTTGGTAGGTAGCCGGCCTATAAACGCGACAGCATTAGCTATATACATACACCTTTCCATTCCGACAGCGTTCCATACCTGATAATGAGACGGATATCACCCCCTATTTAGGCCGATATCAGACACGTTGGTAGGTGGATATTAGACACGTTGGTAGGTGACGTGAATAGTAGGGTTTTTGGCCTGTGAATACGACAGCGTTAGCTAATGCAGCAATGCACCGATTTGGATCATGCTGACAGCGTTACCTACCTGGCAATGAGGCGATATTTCCCCCTATTCAGACCGATATCAGACGCGTTGGTAGGCGAGGTGAATAGTAGGGAGCATATCAGACACGTTGGTAGGTAGGTAGTCTGTGAATGCGACAGCATTAGCCATATCATATGTACCAATGCACCGATTTAGATTATTCTGATAGCGTTGCATACCTGGCAATAAGACGGATATTCCCCCCTATCTAGATAGATATCAGACACGTTGGTAAGTGACGTGGTAGAATAGGTAATTTGTAAACAATGATAGGATTATTGAGATTCGCGATCCGTAGTAGGCGCATGGAATTTAGTGGGTGAATCCATTCATTCTGATATATCTTTAGCACTAACAGACCGATTTTAATTATTCTTAAAGCGTTAGATAGCTGAAAATAAGCCATATAACTTCATTTAAGCAGAAAATATTATGGAGCGTAGGTGCAGACGTAGGTAGAATGCGAAGAGATGTCAGACTTTTGATGTTCGCGCTAGTCTAGGAAAGGAATCTGGGGGACTTATTAACTAACCGATAAGCTGCGATAAGCTCAGGGTCCTAAATTAGCTATATTCTATTATAGTAAGAAGATATAAGCACGTTAGTAATAGAAAAATCCGGATACTAAGCTAGATTTAGAACTCTACTAAAATTAATATGTAATTCTTATACTATATTAGGTTAAATAGATTATAAGAAACCTACTAGGAATAGATTATATTATAGTAGCCTATTAGTAAAGGGTATTAGTTAATTAGAATAATTAGCCTAGAAGGGTAACTTACAGGTCTTTAATATATATAAATCTTAGTAGGGTTCTCTATCTAGTCTAGTATCTAAATTATTCTATTACTAATATAATAAGATATATAAGATATATAAGATATACGAGATATATAATATATATAAGATATATAAAATATATAAAGCGTATAAGATATATAAGATATACGAGATATATAATATATACGAGATATATAAAATATATAAAATATATAAAATATATAAAATATATAAGGTATATAAGGTATATAAGATATATAAGTACTTAATATATAAGATATATAAGATATATAAGTACTTAATATATAAGATATATAAGATATATAAGATATATAAGACGTATAAGACGTATAAGATATATAAGATATATAATAGCCTTAGTACTTATATCTCTTTTACTAGGAGTATAAATAGGTTAAATCTTAATATACGTCTTTATTTATATACTATTATCTATTATAACTATCTAAGTACTCTATTATAAGCTCTCTAGACCTTTTAAATATATTAAGTAAGCCTATTAAGTCTATCTTTTATTTAGTTTACTAGTTAATATATAATATACTAATTTAGACTCGCGTCTTTATAACCCTAATTCCGCCCTACCTCCCTATAAAAATCTTATAGGCGGGACCTCCTAAAATAATATAGTATCTATTTTTAAATAGTTAAATAGTATATTAGGAACTTTAAATAAGGTCCTAGTAGGTAGTTCTATTAGAATAGTATTAGTTAAAATAGTAACCCTAGATTATAACTTAATAGGTAATATATATATTAATAGGCCTTTTTATCTATCTAAATTATAGACTTATATACTATTCTTAATTTAATACTAGATAGTTTATAAGTAAAGGAACTTATAACTACTAATACTACTCCTTAAATTATAGACTCTACTAGAGAGGATAATAACTCTTAAGTAATAGTCTTTATAAGGGATAATAATAAGACTATCTCTTAGCTATTAACTACTAGTTAGGATAATAAGGCTTTTACTACCTTAATAAAGTATTATTAATATTTATTAGATACTACTATATTAACTAATACTAAACCTATAATTAAAATAGATAACCTTATTATTATATTACCTAATAAAGGCTTCTTATATAACTAATAAGTAAGTAAATCTCCTACTTATATTCCTATATTCTTATTACTAGCGAGAAGACGCCGTATAAATAGTTAACTAGGTATTTTATAACTAGAAAATAAAGTAGATATAAATTAATTTAATATTTTTATTACTATCCTTAATTATCCTAAGCTAAGTCTTAAAATTATAAAGAACCTTAATATTAAGGACTTAATCTCCCTCTACGCTATCTTAAAAGGGTTTTATATACTTATTAATACCTATTTTACTACTATAATAAAGGCTTAATAGTATAGAAAAGTATATAAGTCTAGTAATATATTTATCTTCTATTACTATAAAAGTCTTTATATACGCGATCTAGCTTACTAAATTAATAAGACTTATTTAAATTAAGTATATTTTACCCCTAGCTTTTAATAGCTTTATATAATTCTCTTTTAGGAAGTAGTTATTAATAATATTATATATTTAATAGTATAAGAAGGCTATTATATACTAAGGCGTATAATAATAATTATTAAAAAGATTTAGTTTATAATAGACTTTAGTAATAACTTATATTATATTAGACTCCTATATAATATTAGATTTTAATCTAATAAAGATCTTTACTTTATTATTATATTCTTTTTTAAACTTAATATACGCCTTACTAACCTTATAACTAGTAATAATAAGCTTAGCTTATAAAAAATACTACTTAGTTAGCGTAGTTTATTAACCTTATTAAAGGTCCCTAATAGAGAGGAGATAAGGATATAGCTAGATATATTATAAATAATTATATACTTTAATTATAAGCCTAAGAATTATAAGGAAATAAGTATTTTAGGAGTACCTCTAGAGGAAATTAGGAAGTTATAGTATAAAGGCTAGGGGTTAAAAAATATAAAGTTTATTATATTAAGCTATTATTAGGGTCCTATTAAACCTCCTTTATAAGTAGCCTTTCTTATAATAATAATAGTAAGGTATCTTTAAAATATAGATACTAATATTTTAGAAACTATTAGTAATAATATTAAAGATACTTATTATAAAGTTATAAAAGAAATAGTAGATAGGTTCTCTAGGAATTATAAAAGTTATATACCTTATTAATAGGCTAGTTAAAGGGTAGGGAAATACTTTAAAATTTATATAGATATCTCTAACTTAGGGTATAATAATTAAAATCTAAACTATTATAATAATAAGGGAGTTATAATTAGGTTAAATTAAAGCTACGCCTTTTATTTTTAATATTAATACTACTTTTAAGCTATTTATAATAATTATATATTATATTATTACTATTATATAGTAATAGATAAGAGTTTATAAAACTAAAAATAATAACCTTCTCTATTAGGGGCTAATATAAAATCTTCTAGGCTTAAAGTACTAAAGTATACTTAAATTATAAGTTTAAACTAATATTAGTTTATATTAATTATAGTATATATAGTCTTAAGGTTTAACTAGGAGGATTAGAAGGTATTTCTTAAGTAATAAGTATCTTTAGTCTTATAAATAGTAGAGGTTTCTTATTATAATACCTTACTATTAATAGTTAGTTCTTAGTACCTAAGTTTATTAAGTAGGTAATAAAGTTCTACTATTAAAAAGAGGTAGCTAGTAAGAGGAATAAGGCGGGTCTCTCTTTAATATTTAGTTATAAGGTTAGTCCAGTAAGTAGTAGGTATAACCTCCTTATTTAGCTCTATTCTATTAAAACTATATATCTATTAGGCCCTTATAATATAAATATTAGATATTACCGGCTTAGACCCCCTACTTATAAAAGTTAGTTTAGATTAGGAAGTTTAGAATAGTAAAATATACTATTAAGCTATCTACCCTTATAATTATTAACTATATTACTATTTTAAGATATATACTTTAAATTCTACTATATATACCTTTTTATAAATATACTAAGATTAATATATAAGATATATAAGATATATAAGATATTAATATATTAATATATATAAAATATATAAAATATATAAAATATATAAGATATATATAAGATATAAGATATATATAAGATATAAGATATATATAAGATATAATATATATATAATATATAAGATAAATAAGAGTTATAAGATATATAAGATATATAATATTTATAAGATCTTATCTAAGATATATAAGATATATAAGATATACTAGTATTATAATTATATATAAAATATAATTTTTCTAGCGCTACCCTACCTTTACTTTCCTTCTAGGATTAAATACCTACGCGTTATAATTAAAATAGATTATTATAATAGTAATTAACTATATAAAGTCTATATTAGGGACTTTATAATAGGAATTATATATATAAATAGATATATTATAAAGTAGGAGGTTAGCTTATAATACTCTCTAGTCTATATTATAATTACTCTAGCTACTTTATAAGAATAGATCTAGAAGGAGTTAAAGGTTAACTATTAGGTAAATAATTAGATTTACGCCGGTCTTACTATTAATAATAAGATATATAAGGTAATATATATAATACTAGAGGTAGAGATTAATATATGTAAGAATCTAGGGGATAAAATTAATAATATTATTATAAAGAAGGAGTTATAACCCGCTTTTATAAGAGTTATATAATAGTTTTATAAGGTTTTTAGTAATATTAATCTAGCTTAGAAAGAGGAGTATTTAATATACTAGGCCTAGAAATATAATAATAATAAAAAGTAAAGAAGGTATTATAAGAGTAAGGTTAATACTATATTAATAGTTATAAGAGGAATAATACTAACGCTTTAGTTATATAGTATTACCTTTAGTAATATAAATATTAGCTATTATAAGAAGAATAGGGGGAAAATTAGGATATATAAGCCTTAAGACCTAATTATATTTAATAAGGCTATTAATAAGATTATTATAAATAACTTATACTTTAATTTATTTATATAAATCTTATAAGAAGATATTAGATTTAATATTAACTAGGATTCTATATTTTATAAGCCTAAATAAATTAGGGGAATAAAATATATAAATACTTAATCCTAAAGATATATATTATTTAAAATATATTTACTAAGGCTTAGCTAATTACTTTTTATAATTAATAACTTATTAAATAGTAAGCTTTACTTAAAGATAATTAATAGTAACTAATAAATATTTAGACTCTAGTAGGTATAAGCTAAATTAATATAAAAGCTCTATTATATAATATAGTATTAAGCTACTATTAATAATATAAACCCTTATATCTACTACTTTATAACCCGCTAATTATAAGAGATATATAGAAAATAATAATAGCTAGAATTAGCTTAAGAGATATAATATAATAATAAATACTACCTTATATATAACCTTTATACCCCTAGTATATATATAAAAGTTTAAAAGAGTAAAGATATCTATAATTATAAGCTTAAGGAAGTAGAGGAAGATATCTTATAAATAATAGAAAGCTAATAAGACTAAGGTTATAATAGCTTTATATCTATTAGGTTTATAAGATTATAGCCGGAATAGTAAGAGGATAATAGTAATAAATAACTAGGTTAGAGTTTATATAAAGTTAATTATCTAATAACTTAGGTTTTAAGAGATATTAGTATAATTAAATAGAGGAACTTATTATTACTCCTCCCGTTATATAACTCTAGTAACTATCCTAGGTATTTTAATAGATTAATTAGGTATTATTAATAATATTATTATAAATAAAGGGAGGGCTATTTATACTAGGAGTAGAATCCTAAGTTATAGCTTTAGAATAGGTATAGTTAAGATTTTAATATATTTTATAAGTTCTCTCTTACTAATAATATTTATCTACTTATAAAGAGATTAGTTCCTCCTTAAGTAGTTTAATTTATACTAAGGTAGACTAGAATTATTTATTATAAGTAGTATAAATATTAATAAGTACGCTAGTACCTTTTACCCCCTAAGAAATTATTTAGTATAATACTACTTTTATTATATTATTAATTATTATATTAGTATTAGTCTTAAAGTATTAAGTTATATATAGTTTATAGTAATTTATAAGCTAATAGACTTATATCTTAAAATAAATAGTTATAAGGTTATTATATATATAGTAATTAAGGAGAAAGAGGGACTAGCTAAGATACTATTAATAGTATAATATCTACCTCTAATTTAGGTATTTATCTTATTATAAAGGGGAGAATATTAGATAGGAGGTATAATTAAAGATAAAGTAAAAAGTATTATTTTATACTATCTATTATATATAATAATTAAAGCTAAGTATTTTAATTTAAAGGGATAGTATACTAAAAAAGAGTAAAGCTTTAGAATAATAAGAGATAGTAATAAGAGAGTAGGTAATTTAAAGTAGTTATATTTATTATAAGTTCTAAATAAATATCTAATAATTTCTAGGGGGTTTAAATAATTAAAATATAAGAATTACGCGCTAGATCTTATTAGATATATTAGATATAATAGACTAATATATTTATATATTAAATAGGGTTTTTACTAAATCTAATATATTCTAACTTAAAAGTAATAATAATAATATTATAAAAAGTATATAATATATAGTTAAATCTCTACCCCTTATTTTTCTTTTAATTATAAGCTACCTCCTTATTTCTTAGATATTCTTTTATGAAATTATTTACCTATTATATTATTATTCTCTAATACCCCTATTTCTATAAGAAATATTTATCCTATTAAATTAAAGACTATTTACCCTAATTAAAGTATAATATCTTAGAGGCTTATTATAATAAGGGTAGGTAGAAGTAGGAGAGGTTTAAGCTACTCCTAGTCTTATATATAATATTTATACTTATAATATTATACCTATTTATAGTAGGAGCTAATTATTTAAGTAGGCTAGTAGAGCTTATAATCTATTTAATATACTTAATAGTATTAAATATAATAATAAGGTTAGTAATAGTAAATCCCGTATTTAAGAGAATTAAATAGTTATAAAGTAGAGGCTATTACTAAATATAATAGATTTAAACTTAAAATAAGGGAGATAAGATAACTATATTATTAATAAGGAAGAGTTAGATAAGGAACCTATTAAGATATAACTAGTAAAGAGGGTATATTATATTATAAGTTCTTATATTAATCTACTATATTAATAGAAGCGGCTTATATTATTATTAATATAAAGGATAGTATATTAACTTTATAACTAGTCTAGTAACTAAGACTTAATATAATATTATCTACTTTAAAGCGTGTGTCTTATACTAGATCCCCTTATAATACTATATCCTTATCTTTAAATAAGAACCTCTTAAGAGCTTAAAGACTATAATTACCTTATAATTATAATAAGCTAATAGTAGGGGTATTTAAGGGTAAAGAAGAGTAAGGGTATAATTTCCTATAAGGTTAGTTAAGGCGCTATAAAGGAATATAAAATATCTTTATAATAAGTTATAAAGCTATCTTATCTAAGGTTATACTATACTTATAAGTACTAATATTTACTAGTAGTAGTAGTAAATAGTATATATCTTAGCTTAAATATAATCTAGCTAATTTTAGTAATATAATAATTAAAGTATAAAAGTATTATATTAATTAATTAATTATTTATACTCCTATACTAGCTAAAGCTAATAAGGGTAGACTTTTCAAGAGGTACGCCTAGCGTACCTGTCGTTCGGGGAGAAACCCAGCTAAGGGATAAAAACTCTACCTACTATCTGCAGGCTATACTATTATTCGGCTCCTTCCCTCCCCCCCCTAATAGGCCTGCTATCGGGGCGGTATATCGAGGGGTCGGGTCTACCGTCTATAACACTAAGGTTTCGTCGACTATATTCTCTTCTCTTTAGTTAGGGCGGAGCCCTTCCTCTCTATTAGTTCTCGCTAATATCTCTTTTACTAGCATAAACTGGTAGAGGGCGCCTGACCTAATTAACTACCTCGCCGCCGCCCTTATCTCTATTAGTAATAAGAGAATAGTACTATAGTCTTCTAACCCAGCCTCTAGTAATATCTAACTCCTACTAGTATAATAGTCGGGATAGAATAGTAGGATATATTTACCGGTCTACCTCGCTACCCCGCACGGGTAGCTAGGACTTAGGATCCTAGGAACCTTCCTAATAAATAAGAAGTAGTTAAACCTAATCTTATCCGTACGTAACTAGACTATTATAGAGCTCTCCGGCTTCTTTAGGCCCTTATAGAGGTCCCATCTCCCTCCTACTAGGTCACCCTTCTATGCTAGGCTTGTATTTCGGCCCTCTAATCCCCGCTGGTAGTAGCGCCACCGGCCCTACTACCGGCCTTCCTACTAGGTTAGTATCCTTTTCTATAACGTCGGGCTATTAAGTACCCCGTTTAGCGACCGCTTCGCCTAAGACTCCTTCTTAGCTAACGGGGGTAGCGGAGGGCGTAGCCTCCTACCCCCTTTTAGTTATAACCGAGACTTAATCTTCGCGTTCCCTTTCAGGACTATCTTATATATCCCTCGGAGGATCTTACTCCGTAGTAGGGCCTTATCAAGGAAGTCTCTTACCGACGGGATTCCCGCCTCTACTTCGAGGACCGGAATTAGGGTGGCCTTATACGCCCCTAGTACTTTACGTAGTCCTTTATTCTAGATTATCGTCAGGGTCTTTACGTGCTTCCCTACTACCCCGGGGGTATTCTTAGGGCTATATTATATATAGCGCCGCGAACGTTATTATAGGCCTTACTACTACCGCGTATATAAGCCTACTAACCGGTAGAACCGCGCCTTATATTAAGCCGGCGACGTAGTAGAGCGCCTAAATCTAGTTATCTATCTTAGCTTATACCTTCCTTAAGTATACGTTCTAATTTAGCTTACTATTAAGTATAAGTCCTAGGACCCTAATCAACGTCTTTAATTTAACTTTGATTCCTTTAAGCTTAACTATTACGTCTATCTTTATACCCTTCGTTCTACGGGTTATATAAACGAGCTCGTACTTCTTCGGTATAAATAAGGCTTTATAGGTCTTCGCCTACCGCAGGTATACCTTATAGGCTTTATCTAGAACCTCGTAGTTCCGTTTAGTACTCCTACTATAGGCTAGTAGATAGATATTATCTATAAATCCGCCGACTTAAATTAGTAGCTTTAGCTTTTTATACTCCTCGATTAGGGGAGTATTAAAAAACAGAAATAATATCGGAGAGATAGGTGAACCCTAGGGGATCCCTATCTCTACTAACTCTATCTAACTCGTCCTCCTACCGAGGGTAATCGAAGTCGCCCTCTTTATAAGGAAGCTTACCGTCTAGCGTACTATCCTCTTTAAGACCCTCTTTATCTTTATCGTATAGAGTAGCCTGGAGTAGGAGACGTGATCGAAGGCTCCGGCGATATCTAGAGAGAGGAGGCTTACTATATTCCTCTTCCCTATTCCTTATACTATATAGACTATATTAGTAATTATTTCTAGCGCGGTTTCTACTAATCTTCCTTACCTTATACCTATCTATTCCTCCGGAAGGAGGTTATTAGCCTCCGCGTAATCTCTAAGCCTAGCCGCTATTACCGTCTTAAATATCTTTCCTAAGGTATCTAAGAGGGCGATCGGCTTATAGGACTTAGGGTTAGTATAGTTCTCCTTCTACGGTTTCTTTAAGATTACTATATTAGCCTCCTTAAATTTCTAGGGGTGGTATCTAATCTCGAAGCACCCCTAGAAGAGATAGTGGATCTCCTCCTCCAGTTTACTATATACGGCCCGTAGGAACCTATTTAGAATCCTATTTATCCCGGGAGCCTTATCCTGCGACGGTCTCCTTATAAAGTTATAGACTTCCGCCTCTATTAGATCCCCTCCCCCTAGTATCGGGCTTAGGTATTCTACCTTAGTAATATCTTCTAAATCTACCCTTAAAGGGGCTAGGAAATGGGTTTCCCGAAGGCGTTCTACCTTCTCCTCGAAGGTAGCCGCTAGTATCCCGTCTTGTCTACTTAGGGAGGGGAACTTAGGTAGGGCTCTTGGCGATATACTCTTGTTCTTCCCCCACCGGGCTAGTACTTATACCCCCCGAGGATCTTCTAAGGCCTAGTATATAGCCGCCCGGAAGTAGAGGGTTTTCTCTCTTTAGATCGTGGCTACCTTCGCCCTTTCCGCTTCTTTTAGAGTCTCTCTCGTCTCTATATTACGGTACCGGTAGTAGGCCTTTAGTTCCCGTTTAGCCCTTTACGTTATATCCCTATAAGCCGAGTTCTAAAAGGACCTTACCTTACTAGACGACTTCGCCTACGGAATATATTCCTATATAATGGCCTGGAACCTATCTAGTATCTACCCTAGGTACTCGTCCGCCTCGCCGGCGGATCTAATCTAGGGGAGCCCTAGAGAAAGTCTAAGCTACTAGGCCCTATTCCTTATATTCGTAGCGACCTCCTTGTCTTTAAGTATCTTCTACGCCCTCCTCTAGACTAGGGTTTAGCTCTCCTAGCTCTATTCGAATTCCGTGTATACCGGGAGGTGGTTAGATCTATACTAGAGGTCTGCCCTTAGGCCGTAGTTTCGGAGTACGTTAGTAGTACCCTCGGTAGTAAAGACTAGGTCGATTACCGACTTCAGACCTCTCCCCCGCTATATTACCGTACCCTCCGGTAGGGTGACTTCTATACTATATTTACTCGTTTCGCCTAGTAATATATCTGCTATAGCGTGGTATATACTTCTCCCTTTATTATTCCACCGGGGATAGTGGAGATTAAAGTCCCCGAGGAGGATATATTCCCCTAGCCTCTTTAGGGCCTCCGCTATTAGAGGGATTATTATTAGGCCGTCCTTTGACTTATACGTCGTCGGAGAGGGGCTATAGATATTATATATCCAGATATTATCCGCTTATATTCCCTATTACCCTTTCCTAAGGCTGACTTTCAGCGAGTAGCAGTCGCCGCTCGAGAAGTCTACCTCCTAGCTCTCTATATCAACTCTTTTATTAATATAAAAGTATACCCGAGTGTTCTCCTTAGCTCTATAAACTAGGTGGAACCTATTATAAGATAGGTCGTACGTCGACTTAGTCCTCGGGTTAGTCTATAGCTCCTGTATTACTAAGACATCTATTTACTGGACTTTAGTATCTTCTAGGAGTAGCGTTTACACGCCGTCCTTTTCTTTTCGTACGTTATACTACAGGATCTTGAGCGGTTACCCTACCATATAGTTAGTATAAGGCTAGAGTCTACTACTATTTAGTCGTCTATAGCCTAAGCGCCCCCCTAGGTAATTAGTACTCCCTAGGGTAGCGGGAGGACCTATTATCCTACCTCCTTTCGGGCTATTTAGACTATCGTGGTTGGCCGCCCTCTTTATCGGGGAGGGGCTAGGTCTAGTAGTTCCCTTTCCGCCTATACCGGTGACTTCCTCTTCCTTAATATACCTTAGACTATCCTAAAACCGTCTATATCTATCTCCTCTTCGCTGCGGGTATTAGTTCCCCGCAAGCCCTACGTGTTATAGAACGCCGGCCTAGTCCGGCGTCTCTATACTACTCTCTAGTACTCTCTTCGCCTGACTAGGTAGTCCTTACTCTAGGCCTTATAGCCTCCTTTATAAGCAGCGTATATCGTTACTCCTTCGCCCGTAACGTGGTCTACTAAGCTATAGCTGCCTGTATAATAGCCGTACCTCTTCTCCCTTTAATACTCTCGCGTAAAGTGTCCGTATCTATGGCAGTTAAAGTATTATCTTATCTCTGCTCCTTACTCCCATCTCTTATAGATTAAGAGACTACTACTAAGAGCTATCCCTCCTCGAACCAGGCGGTTCACCGCCTCCGGTGTTACTACTCCGATAATTAGGGTTAAGTAGGTCTTCTTACTCCTATCCTACCTTAGTCTTACCGTATATTTCGCCTACTTAAAACTGGTAAAGTTAGTATTCGGGTAGGTAATAACATCATCCTCCCTAATTCTCGCCAGCCCCTTCTCCTTTTCCTTTTTATTAAGGAGGTTTATACACGCCCCTTTAGCCACTACGTAGAAGGTCTTCCTTACTACTTTTACTAAAGGGTAGGCTACGCTCGCCTACTCCTATATTCTCTTAAGGGCCTTACGCCCTTTAACCGTCGCCGTCTATAGTACTACGTCCGTCGTACCCCTAGTATAAGTACTAACGATATTCTTTATAACTATATTTACCGGGTTAATAAAGCTTTTAATAAGCTCCTCCTTTTTTATCTAACTCGCTTTTTTATAGCCTTCTTTATCTCCGAATCGTACTACTACTTCCCTTATCCTCTAAACGTCTAATTACTTAAGTGGCTAGCTACCTCGCGCCCCCTCTAGGCCCGGTCTTATCCTCGGGCCCGGGCTTTGCCAGGACCTAGTCCCTATGCTAGCCCCAGCTACCTAGGCCTATAACCCTCTACTATACCCTACTAACGCGTTTCTATCCCTCCCTGTTTTTTCTAGACGCGTTTCTAGCTTAGTAATACGTACTTCCGCAGCCTTAAAGCCTCCTATTATAGTATAAAAGGTGACCTAGGTAACGCCCTATATCGCCTCTATTATCTCCCTGAACTAGAGACTCTAGAACGCCTGGATTATATCCCTTGCTTTTATAATAGACTCTATAATATTTTAACCTTCCTAGCCTTATCTCCCTTACTCTTTTTCCCTAATTTCCGGGGACTTTAGTAGTATTAGGGGTCCTGTTATCGCGACCCCAAGAGTATCGCCTCTTACTTCCCTCCTACTACCACTTCTACTACCTCCTCCGTCCCCTTCTCCCCTCTTATCTCCTTCCCGTGAGTTCGTATGTAACGCCTAGTACGTTACCTGCAGTCTTTGCGCGTACGCTTATTCGCCCGTTATTACTACTATTTTCAAAGTATTATATTAAAAAGGTAGGATAGTAATATAATTATAGACTAGATATTAATAATATCCTAAAGGTATATAAGGCGTAAAAGGTTAGTAGGGAGAAATATATTTCTAATTATTAATATAATAATAGCTTTATAATAGTATAAGTTTATTTTAATCTTATATTATACCTAGGATTAAAACTTTAATTAGGTTATATTACTATTTCTTAAGTACTAAGTAGTCTTATAAACTTATTATAAAACTTTTAAATAAATATATCTTTATATATTATAATATAAATAATCTAAAGGTTTAATATTAAGGAAGGTAGATAAATAAAACTAAAGTTAATCTAGTTTACTAGATAGTTATAAGGTTCTAAGCTAATATTATTATTAATATAATTATTAAAGTATTTTATAGAAGGATATCTATTAGTTTAGGCTTCCTAATAATTATAAGGTACCTTTTCTAGCTATTCCGCCCTAAGATAATCTACTTTCTACTTTTAATAATCTACTATATAATTAAGGAATATATATCTTTAAATAAAAAGATAGATTACTTATATTAGGGCCCTATTATTAAAGGTATTCTATAATTAATACTAATTTACTAAATACTAATATTTCTTATAAAGAACTTTAATCTCTATATATTAATATAATTTAACTAAGGTAAAGATAGATAGGAGAAGGTTATAAAGTATTTATAAGATAGGGTTAATAAAAGTATAACCTTTATAGATAATAATAGAGATAATATAATCTATCTACTATATAATATATATAAGGATACTAGTTAGGGCTTACTCCTAGCTAGTTATAATAGTAGGTAAAACTTATATAATATACTTAATAAGGATAATAATACTTATAAGGGAGATATTATATTATCTAATTCTAGTTATTAAACTTAACCTTTACTTAAAGATCTACTACTATTTAACTAATAAATAGTATATAAAGGCCCGTTATTACCTATATATTTAACTTAGACTTATAATATAATATTTACTTAAATAGGAGTAATTAAAGATAGTATAGGTAATAGAACTAGTTCTAATAATCTTCTTATAAATATACTAGTCTCTTAAACTATAGATCTTCCTAGAATAGAGTAGAATTATAGTAGAGTATTAGTAAGTATATCTATTTAAGTAGAATACTAGTAACTTATACTTAACTTAGGTAGTACTAGATAATAGTATTAAGGCTAGTTATAAAGAAGGTAATAGAGGATCTTATAAGATAGTCTTACTAGAGGGGCGGAGTTATAGGTTAGTATATTAACTATTATAAGATAAATTTTATAAGTAGATTAATCTAGATAAGACTTAAATATATTAATATTCCTTTTATAGTAATAACTATTAAGAATACCGGCTAGTAATAGAGGATAATTATACCCTCTTTTAGACTAGGGTAGATAGGAATAATTATATAGTACTTATTAGTCTTAAATTATCTATTAGTTAAATAGATAAGAGTAATAATTAGGTAGTAAGTATATAAAGGAAATATGGTTTATCTAGTATATCTAGTATACCTAGTATATCTAGTATACCTAGTATATCTAGTATACCTAGTATATCTCGTATATCTAGTATATCTCGTATTAGACTAACCGTTTTTTCGGTACTTAGGGGTCATTTTTAGTATTAACTCGAATTACTAAACTACTTACGGCTAGCTTATATCCTGTATAGGTTTAGCGTTACATAACTTTATAAATTCGATTCTAAATTCAATTCCTCGCGGTTAGTCTATCTCGTATATATAGTATATATTATATATCTATTATATCTTATATATCTTATACTTCTTATAATTTTAATATTCTTTATATCTAGCGCTTTATATAGCTATATAACTAATAATATAATTAGTTATTATATTATATAATTAATATATTACTATTAGCGTACTCTTAATATAGTATCCTTATAATATAAATATAGTATAACTTACCTTACTTATACTAATAACCTTTTTAATATAGATTAGGGAATTATTAATAATATTAAGTACGCCTTTAATAGTCCCTAGTACGGAATTATAGCTATAGGCTAAAAGTATAGTAATTAGGGTGCCTAGATCGGCCCTAGGCGGACTCGTATCTACCCCTATAGCCAGAGGGCAAGCTTTGTTAAACCACGGCCCTAGGGGCCCGGGGCGGCCCGGGGCCGGCCCTAGGTACTCCTCCGGGTTTTCAGAAATTGCCGACGTAAAGCTACTAAGTAAGAGGACTTACTTTTAGCTAATATAAGTACTAATTATACTAATTATAAGTAGAGTCCTAATTATAAGTCTTTATACTATCTATACTTTTAAAGATAAAAGTCGTACTTTTTACTAAGTTATAACCTTTCTTCCCCTTATATTATAGTTTTAGTATATATTAGCTAGGTATAACCTAATAGGATTTAGCGCTAATCTAGGCTTAGTACTTATATATACTAGAATTATACCTTATAACTAGAATACTATAGTTAATATTCTATCTATATAATAATATTACTACTATTTAAGTTTATATTACGTCTCTAATATAATATTAATTATTCTTATTAGTAGTAAGCTTACTTTTATAACTATAAGCTTACTACCTTACTATTAGACCTACTACTAGCCTATCCTACCTACTAATTACTAGACCTACCTCTAGCCTACCTACTTAATAGACCTACTACTAGCCTACTTATAAACTAACCGTCAAGTCGGGTTGTAGTACTATAGATTAGTACCGACCTAAATACTTAGTACTACCTCCTAGTACTAACCTAAATACTTAGTACTAGTTTCTAGTACTAACTTAAAAAGCTCTTAGTATCTTAGTAATTTAAGTTAAACTAACCTAACTTACTAAGGTATTACTAAAACACTAAGATCCTAGTAAAATAATAAGGAATACTAATTTTTCTCTAGAACTACTCTTATATTAAAGATAGATTTTGAATTTTAATACCCCTCTTAATTACCTAGGGATATATATTACCTTTTTATATTACCTTATTACTTAGGGGTATTACCTAGGTTATAATAATAATAATAACTAGTAATATAGTAATAAATCCTATATATAGTAAGAAATACTATTATAAATAGAAAATATTAGTAATATTATAGTTATTATTTTATAGGAATAGCTAATTAGCTATTATCTTTTTATATTACTTTATTTACTATTAAGAATTACCTAGTTAGTAATAATAATTATACTTAGTAGTATATTAATAAGTCTTATATATAATATATAATATTATTATAAATAAAAAATATTCCTAATATAATAGTCTTAGTAGAATAATATAGGTAGAACTAATATCTTAGTAAGTTAGGTTAATACTTTAGTACTAATACTTAGTACTACCTTATAGTATTAACTTAAATACTTAGTACTAACTATTAATACTAATCTAAATACTTAGGCTAGGAATTTAGTATTAACTCGCTAAGAGTTAAGTTAGATACTTAATTCGAGTTCAAAGTACTAACCTAATACGATTAGTCTACCTACCTACCTAGTTATCTACTACTTAACTAGCTACTATAAAATTCTAAGAAAAGTTAACTTTTTTAATATAATAATAGATTTTTACGACTCTAATTATAAGATTAGACTATTACTTTAGTAGCTTAAGATAGATAATATATAACTTTATAATCTATATAAAATATAAAGAAACTATTACAGCTAATATAAAGCTATAAGAGAAGTTGTAATAGCTAGAGAAGAGAATTTAAGATCTAACTATCGAAAAATTTAAGTATATTTATAAGGAACTACTAGATTCTAATAATAAAGCCCTAGTTAAGAGGTCTACCTTAGTTAAGATATCTCTAGCTCTCTTTAAAGTTACTACTACTAGAGGTAGTAATAAGAAATACCCTAATATCCCCCTCTTATATAAAGACGCTAGAGAATAGGAATTATAATAATTATATCTAGAGGTAAAATTTAATACTAGTACTATACTTTTTCCCTTTAAAAAGAATAAGACTAGTTATATTTATAACTATTATAAGTTAATAGTCTTTAATATTATTAAGACTAGATTTATAAAGGGTAGTATTCTATTTAAGACTTCTAATAAGATTATTAACCTCCTTAATAGTAATTTTAAAGCTTTTAATCTTATTAGTAATACTAAGGCTACTATCTATAACCCTAATTTTATTATAAAGGAAGATAAGAAATTTAATATATTTCTTATAAGATTTAATAGTACTATTACTCTATTATAGTACTTAGAGTTTATAAAGATTTTAACTCTTAAGTAAGTTATAGGATAGAGTTATAAATAGTCTAGACTTAAATATTTATAAAGACTTTATCTAGTATCTATACTTAAGGTAGTTAATACTTAGATATATTAGTATAATTAGGGGGTAGGATAAGAATAATAATATTATATAGCTAGTAGTTTACCTTAGCTAGCTTTCTTAGCTAGCTTATAGAGAGTAGAAGCCTTCTACTAAGCTACCTTATACCTAGGAGAGGCTTCGCTTCTCTAATAATTAATTATATAATTATTATTAGTCTATTAGGTACTTACTACTATAATAATAGTAGTAATACCTTTATTTATACTAATATCTTCTATAAATACTATCTAACTATTTAAGTAGAATTAAACGCCGTCTTTATAATACTAGTATTAAGTCCTTCTAGCTTAGAAATAAATACTATATATTAATAATAATAAACCTTACTATTAAGGACCTTAAAAGTATACTAGAGGCCTTATATAAGTATTATAGTAAGGTATTATAATAGACTTCCTATTTATAAAAGCCTTTATTAATAAGTATTCTCTATACCTCTAGAGAGTTAGTACTAAGCTAGAGAATTTCTACTAAGGCCCTAATAAATTTACTACTCTTTTTTAATATTCTCTATATTCTATTATCGTAGCTCTCTTAACCTTTTAAGAAGTAGTAGAATTTACTTTTTAATTAGATAAATTTATATAGACTAGATATATCTTTATATCTTTAATTAATAATACTACTTACTATATTATCTCTTTATTATAAAGGATCCCCTTAGACCTACTAGATTAGGCTACGAAGCCTCTTCCTCTACTAGATAAGGAGGTACCTATTTTAGATCTATATCCTTAGAAGTAGTTAGCCTCCTTAAGGCTTTTATATAGTCTTAGCCTTAAGACTAGGCGATTAACAAACCTTTTATTTATAAGGCTATCTTATACTTAGTAGTAGTAGTAGTAGTATTTATACACGGATCCAGCCCTATAAGGGCTATGCCGGAAGTATCTATAGAGCTCCCTAAAATGCCCTAGCGCTTAGGCTCATCTACCCTACTTTCCGCCCTCCGAATAAAGAGGCACTAGCCGCTAGTATATATTAGGGTGGGGTCCCTCTCAGCCCCTAGCCGTTTTAGTGTCCTATCCTTTATTTACTTCGCCCCTATCCCTCCGCCTATAGGAATTCTAACCTAACTAGAATTCCGACTAGAAAATCGCCTAGAAATCCGCCTAAAATCCTACCACTATTCAGTATAGTCCCCCACCGCTAACAGCTATAAAACCACGTATTATTAACTAATATATCCGAATTCTATATCGCTAGCGGCGTGTCCTACTCTTGAATAGTGCCCTGTGTTATAATAGATAGCCCTCTATTAATAGCTTTCCCTTATTAACAGCTTCTTATTAGAGGGCCTCGAGACTCATTCCGCCTGAGGGCTTTAGGGTAGAGACGAAGGATATAGGAATTATAAAGAGGTTAATATACTTATCTATTCCAGGGTAGTACGTGTTAAAAAGACCTCTATAGAAAGGTAGGTTAGTCTAAATACCTTAAGTCTCTCCCTAACGTCCTATACATGATATTAAATATATAAATTAGCTAGGTTCTAATATAATAGCCGTATATAGGGGATAGGCTTTTAGATAGATATTTTAGGGTATATGTAGCTATATACATAATGTAACTATAGAACGGCCCCTAAAGGAGCCTTTATTATTTTTATAAACGCGTCTTTAGACCGGATTAACTAGAGTTATTAATCACGCGTATAGCGAGTATACGGGTAATTAGAATTATAATAGACTATTTAGCAGACTACCCTAGATATATTTTAGATACCCGGAGGCTGTTTATAATATAAAATATAGGGGTGGCTTTCTTCCTTAAGTTATTATTTTCGCTATCTTATACTTTAATAAGGGAATAGAAGCCTCTTATAAACTTCTTAATAATCCTCTCTTACTAAATAAATTATAGACTACCTTATCTCTTAATAGTACTACTACTACTAGGTAAATATTAGTTAAAGAGGCTATTTATAGATAAGTAATTAGCCTAGAACCTAAACATTCTAGCTATTAATAATTATCTAGTAGTATAGTAATATTTATTATTAACCCTATTATATAAGTAACTATTAACGCTACTATAGCTTAATATATTTAGGAGAACCCTACTATACCTAGTCTACTATACCCTCCTAGACTAGCTAGTTAGCCTAGTTAACCTAGCTAACTAGATAAAGTAGGTATATTAATTATAGTTAATAGCAGTAATAATTATTCTTAATAAAACCCTAGGGACTTAGGATTCTTTAATCCTATATATAATAGTAAATCTATTAGTACTAGCTTAGCTAGTAAGTATATTAGAAAAGATACTTACTTTTAAGATATTTATATATTTACTAATTAAGCTAAGTAAATATACTTACTTAAGGATCCTACTACTATTAGGAATAACCTTTAGCTAAGCCTTTATAGGTAAGTACTTAAATAGTATAATAGTAAGCTCTCTAAGATAGAATAAAGGATAGTAACCTTTAGTAATAGTATTAATAAATAGGTATAACTTATTAAAACATATTAAAATAGGATGTAATTAGTTAGACTAGCCGCGTACTAGACGCGCGCTAGTACCTATCTTAGTATCTTATATATTCTATCTCTCTCTACTTATATAGCTAGTAATATAATAACTATTACTATTCTACCTATTTTAATAGGTTATAAGCCTAGGCGTAGGGTATTTATTTATTTATTTACCTTATAACTATTATTAATACTATCCCTTATAGATTACCTCTATATTAATACTACGTACTATTAAAAAAAGGGGCTAGGGAATCTACTAGTATAGATTTTTACTAAGACAGCTAAAATCCCCCTAACTTAGTAATAATAACCCCTTAGTAAGTAGTTTACTAATTATATAAATAATATCTATTCCCTATATATACTAACTACCTTAGTAATAGTTATTTATACTTATTACCTAGCTAATACTATAGATAATATATAGTATTCTTATAAAAGGGGGCTAGGAAGATAGAGAAGGCTAGGAATATTTACTAACCTCTTTATAAATTAGTTATATCTATCCTATCTGTTAAAATGTGTAGTAGAATAGTTAATTAGGTTACTAAGTCTAGATGCGTAAGAACTAAGTATAGATGCTAAGAGACTACTTAGTTATATATTACTAAGCATACTAGCGTCTTAGCAGGACCCTATATTTTAATACTCCTACTTAAACTATCTATACCCCTAAAACTAAAGAATATTTCGAAAATAATCTAAAAATAACTATATTAAACTACTAAATACTAAAAACGACTATATTAAACTATAAATTCTACTTTTTATAAAAATATAGTTATTTAAGATTTTTATTTTAGGATAAAGCTATATATAGTAAAATTATACTAAAATATTATTAGACGTACTATAGGTAGGTAAATATTATTAACTATTAATATATTATTAGTTATCGCCGTCGTTATCTAGGCTTAATAGTACCTATAGTAGCTAGGTAAGTAGCTATAAGGCTCTATATTATTATGGGGTTACCGTTACTAGGTCTTTAGGGTAGTTAGTCCCCGTAACTTAGTAATAGTTTAGGGTATCCTTAAGCTTACTCCCGCTAGTAATAATACTCCTACTATATTAATAGACTTCCTTAAGGCTAAGTCCCTTATAGAATATAATAAATATCTCCTTACTAAGGGGTTTAATAAGGCTATTAGCTAACTATTAGTCCGTGGGAATATATTTAAGGTTAATAGTTCTAGTAGTAATTTACTCCCTTATCTAGTAATATTAGAGCTTAATATACTTAAAGTAAGTATAAAACTCAGGGTTCTTTACGAGGGTAATTACGCCTTAGTTATTATTATAGATACTTACTATCTTAGGTACTTCCCTAGAATAGAGCTAGCTAAGGAGGTTCCTTAGCTAGATAGCTTCCTTAAAGGCCTACGTCTAGCTAATATATTCTACTTTATATAAGGAAAGGGCTATTATAACCTATTACTTAGAAGACTAGCTAAGGGCTATACTACTAATATTAAAGATATAGCTTAAGGTTAACCTACGGGTATTATAATTACCTACCTAGTTAGAGTTAATATACTTAATAAGGTCCTATAAGGAGCCTTAGAATATAAGTTAGAATTTAATTATAGTATATAAATACTAAAAGATATACTTAATAGCTAACTAATATAACTTATTAGGATTAATAGTATAACGGCTAATAGCTAATATTATATAAGTAATATTAGGCTAAGTTCCTAATATAATATATGTACGAGATCCTACGGCCTTTTAATAGTTCTTCTTAAATATAGGGTTTACTTTATACTTTTTATCGGCCTTTTCTAGGTAAGTACTAGTTTCTATTAGTATAATAACTTACTTATACTCTTATATATTAAAGTCCCGTAGTACCTTCTTAATATAAGCTACCTAACCTAGTTATAATATTTACTATTAGTAGTCTTAAGTAATTATTATATTAAGGTAGTAGGTATATAGACTTAAATCTATTATCTTAAATTAATTATTTAAGGTATCTTTAATCTATTAAATAGCCTACTTATTTAGACCCGTAATTAAGATATTATCTATATAAAGAGCTACTAAGGTCCCTTCCTTAGGGTTAATAAAGATACTTAAGTTAGTAAATAGTAGTATAAGGCCTAATTCCTTTATAAAGTTAGTAAAGGTATAGTATTATACTTATAATAACTACTTAAGTTTATAAAGAGCCTTATAAAGTTAATAGACCCCTTTTCCTTACTTATAACCCGTAGGTTAGTTAATATAGATTTCCTTATTAATATTATTATAAAGGAAGGCTATCTTAATATCTATTTACTCTAAGTCCTAGTCTATAATAGCTACTAGAGTAAAGATAGCCTTATAACTTATAGGTTTTACTACTAAGGTAAAAGTCTTATTATAATTAATAACTTTATACTATTTAAACTTATAAATAACCTAGTATACCTTATAATATATAACCTATCCCTAAGGGCTACGCTTTAAGGTATAAACCTATTTACCTCCTAAGGTATACTTATTTATAAGTAGATTAATAACCTTTTAAGTATTATTTTCTTATAGGGATTTAACTTTATTACTTATCCTAAGGCTCTATTAGATATTATAGCCGTCCTCTATTACCTATTAAGAGGTCTTTAACTTAAATAGTTTAATTATATTAATATTAGTAAGGAGTATAAGGGCTATTATAACTAGAGGGTCTAATAATAGGTCCTATAGATCTAGTAGAGCTAGCTTAGGATAATTATATATTACCTATTAGATAGCCCGTTCTTCCCTCCTAATATATTCTACCTTATAAGTACGGGCTTATTACTAAGTAGGAGCTATAGCTTATTAAATAGGGTTAATATTATCCTAGATATCCCGCTTCTTATTATTCTCCCTTAGAGTGGATATTTATAGGCACTTATTTAGCCTAAAGTTTAGTTACTACTACTTATTAATACTAATATACTAAGGGTATTTCTCCTAAAAATAGATATTATTTACCCGTATAATTTATTATCTTATAAGGTTTTATAGCTAAAAGATATAGTCCCCTTTATAACTAAGGAGGTAGTACTTATTACTCTTATCTTCTAACTTCTTCTAAATATAGTATAAGGCGTAGGCTACTAAGCCTATTATTTAGAGGTATAAGAGCTTTAGTAGGTATTTATACTATACTTTATAAGGAGTCTTCCCTAATTTAGAATTAAGAGACTAGATAATAAGGTAGTTAGCTATAAGTATAATCTTAGGCTAGAAAGATTTATTAAGGCCGGAGCTAAGGAGTATTAATTATATCTTATATAGTAATATCTACTTAAAATACTCCGCTAACCTATTTATTTAAGGGTTCCTAGGTATTATAACTTTATAATAGATACCCTAGTCTTTAAGGTAGTTAATAAAGGTATAACTTATATATTTACCTCTATTATTAATATAAAGGTAATAGATACGGCGTTTTAGACGCTTATAAGCTACTTTAAACTACTAGAATAACTAGAAAGTATTACTCTTATACTTAAGGTAAATAATAACTAAGATATAAATAAAATTATCCTTAAATATTATAAAGTATTAGCTCCCTTTAAAACCTATTAAGTTAAAAGGGCTAATAATATTACTATAAATAAGATCTATTAGATACTCCCCTAATTAAATAGTATCTTTATAAGGTACCGCCTTCTAGTAGCCTTAGATATAGTATTTGTACGTAAGTTTACTAGAAATAGGCTTTAAAAAATTAATCCTAGTTAATATAGCTAGCAGTTTATTAATACTTTACTATCTAAGGTACTTTATATAAGTATACTATAACTATTAAACTTAGTCTAAGGGAATATTATAGGTATTAAGGGCTAAGGGCTTTTATAAGTCTAGTATAAAGACTCTTATAAATTAGCTAGTATTAAAGACTATTAGACCCTTTAAGATAATATAGCCTACTTTAATATCAGTTATATCTATATTAATATTAAGGAGCTAACTTATAAATAGGAGACTACCAACGCTTAGGTTAGGTACTTATATAATATTAGGTATAAGTATTAACTTAAGTTTACTATTAATATTATAATTAATCTTAATAATCCTACTACCTTATAAGGTATAATAGACGCCGCTAATACCCCTAATAGTATAGGAGGTTTTAATTAGTTATAGGTTAATAAATATACTATAATCCTAAAAGGCGTATTAGTTATAACTAGAGTCTATAAAGACTATACTATTTAAGTCTAAGAGTAATTTCCTAGAAGCTACTATTAAGATAATAATATTATCGCCTACTATTTTATAGATATTAAACTTATTAGTATAGCCTATAAAGTTAGATTTACCGGGAGTATTATTAAGCTTTTACTTCTTTAAGTTACTATTAACTTAGGTAGCGGTAGCCGCGGCCTTTATTAAGGCTTTCTTAAATTTATTAGGCTTTATATAAGGGAACTACTCCTAGTATTAGTCTATAACGTAAGCGTAGTAAGACTTATATAGGATATCCCTATAATAGTTATAACTCTACCGTAGCTTATTATCTACCTTACCTTTTCCTTAGGTATTATAAGCTCTAAATATAGTAATAGTATAACTCTCTAAAGCTTATTAATATTATTCCTTATTACGGGCGGTAAGTATAACTTAATTAAGGGGGACCTTTCCTAGGCTAAAGAAGGTATAGCCCTAGGTATAAGTAGTCTAGAAGGTATTAAAGGTACTACCTAATCCTATAAAGTAGAGCTAGATTATATAGGCTTCCAGTATAACTACCTCTTTATCTAACTCCTTAAGTTTAGTATTAACCTCCTAAAATTAATAGGTATAGTTATCTATATCCTTAATAGTAGACCTATTAAGGTAGATTATATAAAGGTAATAAACTAGTTTAGTATAAATATTAAAGCCTATTAGCTTAAAGTTAATCTTAATTTTATTAAGGATAGCCTAAGCTTATAAGTTAAAATAAGCGGGATCTTTAATAAGTTTATAAGTATTAAACCTAAGATAGTTATAAATTATAGTATATACCTTAATTTATATAGCCTTTAAAAAGGACTTAAGGTTATTTAGAACTAGCTAGTTATTAATTTCTTTAGCCTAATAGTTATAACTAGAGTTAGACTTAAGGATTATAATTAAGGTAAGGGGAAAGCTCCTACTATTACTTTAACTATTAGCCATTTTACTAGGAGTCTACCTCTAAGGATTTAGCTTTAGATAGTAACTAGTTAGTTAAGCTTAGCATATTTTCTATAAAGTCTTAAAAGGATTCCGCTAATAAAGATGCTAAGGAAGATAATTTTAAAGATAAAGATATTAAGGGAGGAGGCGTAGGTTTATTACCTTTAACTTATAAGCTAAAGAGAATAGTTTTACTAGGAGTATTTAATAATAGTTTACTAGCTTCTAACTTAGAATTATTATAACTTAAGGATAATTATAATAGTTTATAGTTACTATTATCTTCCTTAGTAATAGGCTTCTTAACTTCCTTTATAATAGCTTTTAATAAGTAAGGGAAGAACTTAGACCTAGAATATTAGTAGATAGCTATTAAGATATTAGAATAAAAATAGGATTTAGGGAGTATTAACTTAAACCGGTTTAACTTAGAAATAAGAGGAGGATTAGTAAGTTATTTACTACGATAAGCTATCCTTATATTCCTAAGGATATAAACTTTAAGGGGCTAACTTAATAGGAATAGCTAGGCTAGTATCTACGGTAGTAGGAAAAGCTAGCTCTAGGCTTAGTTAGATAGTTAATAGTTACCTAATTAGATCTAGAAGAATCAAGATAGCTAGGGCCTAACCTCCTTTTATAAAGATTTTTCTAGGGGGCCTAATAGCTGAATAATACTAAAAGGCGTAATATAGTAAAGCGGAGATTATTATAGAAAATAGTATCTACTATAATTATTTAGGAGGAGGAAGTATCTTTCTTTCCCTGAGTATAAGGTAGTAGTAGTCTACCTAAGAAGGCTTAATAGAGGGAGTATTAATAGGATTTCTACTTATAGAATTAGTATTTATTATAATAATAAGGTTAGAAGCGGGTATTTACTTAGAGGGCCAAGTATAATTACTTAGTAGCGCTTACGCTAATAATAATACTATAATAGCCCTTATAACTAATCTCTAGACCTTATAATTATAAATTAATTAAGTTTACTTATTTATCTAAGGTTACTTATAATAGTAAAAGCTGAGTACTTTAATAAGAAGTTAAAGAATTCTAGGTAATATATATAGTAATAGTAATTATTAACTTACTAAAGGGTACTAGAGGCTACTAAGACTTCGGTATTATATTAGCTAGGATAGGATAAGTAATAGCTATAATTAGAATAAATACCTATACCTCTAGGCTTATAACCTATTAAAATATATAGTAGAATAGTTAATTAGGTTACTAAGTCTAAATACGTAAGAACTAAGTATAGATACTAAGAGACTACTTAGTTATATATTACTAAGCATGCTAGCGTCTTAGCAGGACCCTATATTTTAATACTATCTTCCTTAGATTCTTCTCTCCCTTCTTCTTATTATTATTCTAATTACTTTATACTAGAACTTAAAGAATCTAAATAAGAAATCTATTAATAGTTAATTAAGATTTATATTTACTTTAAAGGCCTTCTAGCTAACCTTTAAATAAACTACTACTTCCTTAATTTCTTATATCTCTACTAAGATATTAGTTATAAAATTAACTAAGAGGTAGCTACTACTATTAATTATTAGGGGATACTATTAGATAATACCTCCTTTATACCTTAACTAATATTAGGAACTTATTCTTAAAACTAATTACTATTATTTTTAATAGAAGGCCCTAGAATACTAGGTAAAAGTATTATCTTTAGCCTTACTACTAACTTAAGACTACCCTTTATATATTTATAGTTATTAATACTAGTATTAACTTAGTCTCTAATACTAAACCTATATAATCTAGATATTAAGATTAAAGATATAGATATACCTCCTATTAATATTAAAGTAAAGATTAGAGGGGCTAGTAACTACCCCCTTATATTTATTTTTATACTAGAATCTAGTTATAACTAGCTATTATACTCCTATAATATATAGTCTTATATTATCCTTAATAGCCTTAGAGCTATCCTTAAGATAGATTATATTATCCTTATAACCTAAAACCTTTAAGAGATTTAAGATAATAAGTATAATAAGGCTTATAAAGTAATAAAGGTATATTATAATATTAATACTTATAATATAATTAAGGATAAAATTATCCCCTTAATAGTTTAAAAGATCTTTAAAGACTTTTATGAGCCTTAAGGTACTAGTATCTTTAATAAGATTATCTATAATTTTAATACCCTCTTTTATACTAACTATAAAGATATTAATAATTATATAAGTAAATTTAAAACTATTAATTCTAACTTAATTAACCTAGGATATAAACTCCCTTATATCTTTATTATTAATACCTATCTCTAGTATTTTAATATAAAGTTTAATATCTTTTAGAGTATATTTATTTAGATATATATTATTACTATTAAAGAAGGTATTATAATAGTTTTATTTAATAAATTTATACTAGTTATAATAAATAAAGAAGCTTATTAAAACTTTATAAAATCTTTTATTATAATTATAATTATAACTATAACTACTACTTACCTATTATACTAGGCTAGGTTAAATATATAATATAATAATAAATATTATAACTACTATAATTATTTAGGTTATATAGCGTTTAAATACTAGATTAAGTACCCTAAGCTAATAAGGGCCTACTTTAAGATAATTAAGGTAGATAGAAGTTAAAACTAAGGGGGCCGTAGCTAAGGGGGTAGTAATACTAGAGGTAAGTATCCTTATATACTTATAGAGTTTAAAGACCTAGTTATTAGCTTTATAACTACGCTAGGTATAATTAGCCTTACTACTACTATTCTACTAGATATAGTATATAACTAATATATTATTAATAATTAAAATATCCTTAAAGAATATAAGGTAATTCCTAAGTCCCCTATTTATAAGATTAGCTAGGCCGGTCCTTATATAATAAGGCGTAGTATTATAATTATCCCTTATAAGACTAGTAAAGGAATTAAGATAAAAGTATACCTTATTAATATACTTTATATCCTAGATACCTAATTAAATCTAATTTTAATATTCTAACTACTTTATCTTAAAGTTAAAGTCTTCTTTAGCTTATAAGAGTATACTATTACTTATAAAGGCTATATCTTTATATATACCTAATATAATAGTATCTTTTACCTTAATATATAAGACTATTTAACCCTTACCTTTATAGCCCTAGTAATTATATTATAACTTCTTCCTAAGTTAAAAGTATATATATTTATAGCCTTTTAAGTCTCTCTATCTATTAGCCTCTAGTATACTTATATAAGTTATTTAGGTTAATAGAACTTAAAATAGCTAATAAAAATATTTAATAAAATTAACCTTAATAAGATTATCTCTAAGGACTATATATATAATATTTATATAGAGACCTAAATAATAAAGGCTTTATATAATTATCTTATTACTTTAGGGAAGTACTTATATAAGTATATTAATAGTAACTTAGTAAGCCCTTATAAGGTTTATAAGGGAATTATTATAACTTATAATAGCTCCTAATTTTATAATATAATATTATATAACTATACTAAGGAATTAGATATTACCCTACTTAAGGTTAAAAGTAAATTCCTACTAGCCTTTAAGGCCTTTAAAGTAAATTAGGAGTATTTTATATAATATATATAATACTATTATATTAATAGTAGAGGGGAATTTAACTTTATAACCTTTACTAAGTACTACTAGGCTAATAGTATTATCTAGGAGAGTATAATATAAGATACTCCCTAAGCTAATAGATTTATAAAGCGTCTTAATAAGACCTTAATAAATAAGGCCTATATTATACTAGTTAATAATAGAATAGATTATAAATATTAATTTAAATTAATTTAAATAGCTAATCACTTATAAAATAGATCCCCTAAGTCTAGTATTAAGATAATATCTTATAAGAAGTTTAATAGCTACTAGCTTAACCTCTCCTATTTATAAGCCCTTAGCTCTTAGGCCTTCTATTATATTAATAGGACTACTACTAAAATTAGTTACTTTAAGGCCTATTCCTATATAGGTTAACTTATTAGTTATAATAGTAAAACTATCTACTATCTTATTAATAATAAAATTAGGAAGCTTATTTAATTATTTAATATCTACTTTATTAAGAAGGTCCTTATAAGCTACGCTAAATTAAAGGTTAAAAGGTATACCTTTATAAACCTCCCTTACTACTCTAAGTAGGCGCCTAGTAATATAAGGGGGTAATCTCCCTCTAGAAGTAAACTATTATTAATTTATATTAAAGATATACTACTAATTTATACTAAAGATATAATAGCTAAGGATAAATCCTACCTTAAGACCCTATTAAATATCTAGCTTAAACTAAATTAGGCCTATCTAGTAATATTTTATTAGGATACTAATAAGCTCTTAATATTAGCTAAGGTTCTATCTAATTACCTTAAATTTAAAATACCTCTTAATAAATTATATAATAACTCCTTAGATCTATTAATAATATTTACCTTCCTAATAATAATTAAAGGTATAAAGCCCTTTAAACCTAAATTATATAAAGAAGCTATAATAAATAATATTAAAAAGGATTAAAAGGTAGTATTATAAGATAAATTTAACTCCCTTATATAAAATAATATATAGGTACTTAAATAGCTACCTTTAGGCTAGAAAGTACTCTAAGGGAAGTAGGTATTTAAATTAAAAAGAGGGCCTCATAATAAAGTCCTTTACTATAAGGTATACTAGGTAATTAGAGGCTTTAAATAATAGGAAGGAATTAATTATAATAAGACCTTTACTTTAATAGTAAAGCTAATAAGTTATAAAGCTATCTTTATACTAGTTATATCCCTTAATTAAGAATTAAATTAAATAGATATTAAAATAGCCTTTCTTTATAAGAATATTAAGGAAGATATTTATATTAAATAGCTTAATAGCTTTATAATTAAGGGTAAGGAATACTTTATTTATATCTTAAAGAAGGTACTTTATAACTTGAAATAATTACTTTAAATCTAGTTCTTTATACTATTTATATTCTTAAAGACTTAGGGCTTTATATAACTTATAACTAATAAAAGCATCTTAATTAATTATAAAAATTAAGTTATTATTATAACTTATATAGATAATTCATTAATTACTAGTTCTAGTTAAACTACTATTAATTAAGTTAAGGCTACCTTAAGTAAATACTTTTAAATAACTAACCTTAGCTTATATTCCTTTTATTTAGGTATATTAGTTAGGCGGGATTAAGTAAATTAGGTACTATAACTAGGCTAAGAAGCCTATATTAAAAAGGTATTAAGGGACTTTAATATATAAGAGTTATATCTTATAATAACCCTAATAAATATAAATAAATTATAAGTATTTAAAGAAGATTATATAACCCTTAATACTTTCTAAAAGGAATATTAATTAGCTATTAGCTCCCTAATATATATTATACTAGGAACTAAGCTAAATATTACCTATATAATCTTAGTAGTTAGTAGATATAAATTAAACTTAAATTAGTTATATTAAATAGCTATTAAGAGGATTTTCTACTACCTTTAAAATATAATTAATTTATAACTTACCTTTTATAAGAGTATCTTTCTACTTATTAATTATAATAACACTAATTAAGCTAGTAATTAAGATACTTAATAGTTAATTATAAGTTATATTTTTAATATTAGTAGTAGAGTAATAAGCTAGTTATTAAAGTAATAGCCTACTATTACCCTATCTAGTTATAAAGTAGAATATATAAGCTAGATATAAGCTATTAAAGAGGCTATCTAGCTTTAATAGCTACTTACTAAGCTAGACCTCTCTAAAGATACCTATTAGCCTACTACTATAATACTCTATTATAATAATTAGGGAGCTATTACCCTAGCTAAGAACCCTTAGTTTTATATATATATAAAGTATATTAATATCTAGTATTATTATATATAAAAATATATTACTACTAGTAATATTAAGGTAGAATATATTAAGATTAATAAATAAGTAGTTAATAACCTTATTAAAGCCCTCTTTAAAAATAAATTTATCTCCTTTTATAAGGCCTTAGGCCTAGAAGTACTATAATAGTAGGAGCCTTTAATATAATAAGGTTTATAAGTACTCCTAGCGGCTTTATAAGTACTCTTATAATTAACTAAGAGATAGCTAGCTCTTAACTACCTACCCTTATAGCCTTATAACTCTATACTATAATATTAGAATATAAAATAGACTTTATAAGCCTATTTATCTCTATTATCCTTCTATATTCTAAGCTTAAATAGTAAGTTATACTACTAGTAATATTATCTAAATACTAGACTACTTCTAGTTATAAATTAATATTATAATAGATAAATTAACTACTTTCTTATAAAACTATTAGGCCTAGATTATAATATATATCTACTATAATCCTATCTCTTACCCTACTATTAATATAAAATAGAACTAGCGTAATATATTCTTAGATACTAGTAAATATAGTACCTATAATAGCTTTTAGTATAATATACCTCTAGGCTATAATAGCCTTACTATCTTTATTACCTAGATATATACTTAGGTAGGATAAAAATAGGAAGTAGATAATTAATACTACTAGGGAGTTATAATCTTTTACCTAGGTATTAATATTATTATTTTTAACTATAATATAACTAAGGATATAGATATTAAAATTAAGCCTTATAATACCCTCCTACCTACTTAATATAAGCTTATCTAGTATATTAAAGGTAAGAAATATACTATTAAGTTATTATAATATAGAAACCTTAATAGTATACCTTTATAAAATAAGTATATCTTAGAAATAGTTATATAAATAGAAATAGTTACCTTATAATTATACCTACCTTATTAGAGTCTATTTAATTTATATTTAGAAGGCTTTTATTAAATTACTATCCTTTAAACTCTTCTACTACTATCTACTTACTTTTATACCTATTACCTAGTATTTAGTTAAGAAGGGGGATTTTAGATAGTAAGAATAGAATATTAATAAGTTAATTATACTACTATACTAATAAGATACTTTATTTAAGTAGGAGTATTAAAATATATTAAAATAGGATATAATTAGTTAGACTAGCCGCGTACTAGACGCGCGCTAGTACCCGTCTTAGTATCCTATATATTCTATCTCTCTCTACCTATATAGCTAGTAATATAATAACTATTACCATTCTACCTATTTTAATATAACTACTACTAAGAAGGTTCTAATAGCTATTAAATATCTCTATTAATAGTATACTATATAAGAAGTTTATTATAAAGGATACTACTACTAGCTATTATAAGTTATAGGAGTTAAGTACTAAGATATTATACTTTATAAAAGATACTAGGTTAAAAGATATAAAGATTTAACTTAATATTATATATAGTACTATTAACTTTAGACTTTATTATAATATTTACTATCCTACTAATTAAACCTCTATTAATAACTTCTTATTAGAATTTAAAGATAGGAAGTATAAATAGTAAGTTTATATAAGTAGATAGAGAGCTTCTATTAGTACTCTAAGTAATAGGTTATAATAACGTCCTAGTTATAAATATAAGCCTATTAGGTAATATAGTTAGTACGGTTTTTCTAATAATAAAGTAGGGTACTAGCTATTTTAGTAGAGTAACTAGTTTTATAGTAATACTTACCCCCTATTTTTACCCTTTTAAAATCTAGGCTTATTAAATAAACTAATAGCCTTATTAAAGCCTATTTTATTAAAATATCCCTTAAATCTTACCTCTAGTATAAAGGCTTTAAATTATAGTTAGCCTAGTAAACGCGTTAGATTCTATATAATAACCTAATTAACCTTATATAAGGACTAGTTAGGAATACGGTACTACTATCGACGTGGTGTCTATAATGCGTAGTAGTACTACGCTACCCCTTTACCTATAGTATATAAAGGAGGGAATTCCCCCTAAAGGGAAGGGTAGTAATTAGTCTTACTATTAATAAGAATAAAGAGTTCTATATATATACGTATACGTACTATTTATAGTACTTAATAGCTATATTATTACGTAGTACCCTTATATTCTAATTACTCTACCCTATTTAGGGGTAGTAGCCTAACTATTAGTAAGATAAGCGGAGAAGGGTTATTATAAGTATAAGGTAAAAAGGTTAGTTAACTAGTATAAATAACCCGCCTAAATATAAGGGATTAAGCTTATAGAGAAAGTAAGTCTTAAGAATTAATTAATAAATTAATAATAGATATATTATAATTATAATTAACTATCTAGGGGCGGCTACTAGGCGTATAAACCTAGTCCCCGCTATCTAAAACCTAAGAAGCACTATTATAAAGGATATAAGAACTTAAAGAAGAAGTCTCTAAGAGGTAGTAGATATAAGATCTATAATAATATTTATAAGAGTTAGAGCGGGAAATATATACTAATAATACTACTTAAGTAGGTTATTAATATTACTTATTATTAATAAAAGAATTAGAATTAAAGCGTCCTTAATATAAAACCTATATTCTTAGGCCGTAGGACCTATATATATATAATGGGAAGTTAGTATAAGAATATTAAGAATAGTTTAATAATATAGTTAATATAATTAAAATAAGTATAGCCTATTTTCTTAATAACTTTATAAAAATCTAATAGGCGTTATAATATATAGCCCTAGACCCTAAGGCTATATAATATAAGTATATAAAGGATATATTAAAGGATAAATAGTCCTAGGAATACTTTAATAGTTTCTTAATAGATTAAATAGAAGATCCTTAAAATTAATATCTAATAACTAGTAAGCGCTACTTAGAAGCTAAGTAAAAGGAATATTAAAAGATTATAAACTTTATAAATTACTTTACTAAGTTAGAAAGATAGCTTAAGCTATTAATAGAGTATATACTTTATAATAACCTTTTAAATAAGTTATATAAGGATCTCTATAATTAACTTATAATATAACCTAATATTCTAAAGATAAGGAATACTCTTATTATATTAATAACCCGATTAAAGCCTTATACATTACTACTTATATATAAAGACTAAAGGGATAATACTCCTATTAGGGGTTAATATCCTTAAAGAGGAAGAGGAAATTTCTAAGGGCGAAGAGATAATAGCCTATATATAAAGTAAGAAGGGCGGGGTAGTATTAAGGTATTACTATACCTTCCCTAAAGGCCTAAGCCTAACCTCTCTATTATTAAGTATTATAATTATTAAAAGAAGGGATATATAGCTAAGGATTACTAGAGCGTAAAATTAATAGTTATAAGTATTATTATTAATAAGCTTATAACTAATAAGATATCTAATAATAAGCTAGCTAAGAGAGGCTTAAATTTAAAAAACCCTTAAGTATTATAATTATATCTACTATTATAATATAAGGGAAGAAGTAGATATAGTAACTTATTATAATAGTATAAATAGAGCTTAAGAGCTTATAAAGAGAATTTATTATATTAATTAACTCTAAAGTAGATATTAATTATATTAACGTACGCTTAATAAAGGAGTAGGATTAAAAAATAGACTTAAGCTCTAGTAATACCTTATATAATAGAGTTAGGAATCTAATATTATTACTAAGTTCTTATATAAGAGAAATTAAACTTATTAATTCTAATAGTATTATATAATATTATAAGGGCGCCTTCTATATAGTAATAAACCTTAATTATAACTTCTACCTTAGGTATTTATAATTAGAAGAATAAAATCCCTAAGTAGATTAGCTTATATAGAATTAGTAATTCCCTATTAAGAAAAGTAATATTAAGGAGTACTTTAATACTACTAAAGCCCTAGAGGAGTAGCTTAATAATATTATATTTATTACGGCGTACTTAGGAGTAGGTAATAAAAGCCTATTACCTAAAGTTAAGCTCCCTTTAAAATTTAGGAATTCTAAGATATCTTTTTAACTAAGAATATTAAGGCGTTATTAGACTATATATATTATAATTATACGATTAATATAAAGGAGAATAAAGAACCTCCCTTTAATCTACTTTATAACTTATTAGAGAAAGAGTTACGCGTATTAAGGGAGTACCTTAAGTAAGCTTTAAAAAAGAGATAGATTTATTATTTTATAAATCTAGTAGGTATATTAATTCTGTTTATATTAAAAAAGGATAGAATATTATACTTATATATTAATTATAAGGCGCTTAATAAGATTATAATTAAGAACTACTATCTACTTCTATTAATTAATAAAATATTAATAAGATTAATTAATATTAAGTACTTAATTAAGTTAGATCTTGAAGATATATATTATTATTTATAAATAAGAAAGGGTAATAAATAGAAGACTATATTTTATATAAGGTACGGCTATTTTAAATATATAATTATACCTTTTAGACTTATTAATATACCTACCTTATTCTAAGTATATATTAATAAAGCCCTAGCGGGACTACTTAATATTATATATATTATTTATCTAAATAATATTCTTATCTACTCCTAAGATAAAAAGTCTTATATTAGAGCTATAAAGGTAGTACTATAATATCTTCGCGAATTTAAACTTTCTATTAGCCTAAAAAAATATAAATTTATAATAGTAGAAGTAGAATTCCTTAGCTTTATTATTAACCGTGATAGCGTATATATAAATCCACGTAAAGTAGATATTATAATAGAATAACTAGAACCTAGGAGTATTAAGGATATTTAGATCTTTTTAGGGTTTACTAATTTCTACTATTATTTTATTAAGTACTATTCCTCTATAACCGCGGCGTTAATAGACTATTTAAAAAATAATTATTTATATATTAAAAATAAAAAGTTAATATTAAGTAATATTATAAGAGTAGTATTTAAATAGTTAAAGTAACTCTTTTAAGAGGTACTATTACTTACGCATTTTAACCTTATAAGAGAAATCTAATTAGAGACTAATACTTTAATTCTAGCTATTATAACTATTTTATTATAAAAGTTCTTAATTAGTATTAAAGGGGTAGAAGTAGAATAGTATCCTATTACCTTCTACTCTTATAAGTTATATTTAGTAGAAACTAGATATAAGACTTATAACTAGGAACTACTTATAATAGTTAAGGCGTTCTAGGTATAAAGGTACTTCTTAGAAGGTAACGTATACCTAGTTATAGTAATTATTAATTATAATAACTTAAGGTATTTCTAGATAATATTATTATTAATAAGGAGATAAGTATATTAGGTAATAAAGCTTATAGTATATAACTTTAAGATATACTATTATACGGGTACTAAGAACCTAGCTAATACCCTATTAAGGTAACTAGATTATATACTAGTAATAGATAAAGAAGACACTTATCTATTAATATTATAAAATAAGTTAAAGAATATTAAGTATATTCCTTCTAATAAGTATTATATATATAATATTTATAAAGGTTTATAAGATAATAAGGCCCGTAGTTATAAATAGTATAAAAGGTTAGAGATAGGGCTTAGAAAGCCTTATACCCTAAAAATAGGGGAGAATAACGCGCTCTTAAGGATATAGAGTAGCGTAGGTAATAGCCTAAATCCTATTATAAGATAGTTTAATATTAATTAAATAATACCTAGAAGGTATATTATAACTACGTTAATAATAGAGCGCGTATAGAATAAGTATAATAACTTAATATTAGAGATACTCTAATATCTTTAAAAGGGAGATAAAGATATTTATAATAAGAAATAATTATTAAAGTCCTAAAGCTATAAAAAGGCCGCTAACGTATCTCTATTAATAGATAAGATAGGGGTCTTTTATAAGGGTAGCGTAGTTTTTATACCTAATAATAAAGTAATTAGATAAGAAATCTTAAAGCTTTATTATAATAACTCTTATACTAGCTACTACTTATAGAAGTATACGTAGGAGCTTATTAAGTAGAAGTTCTATTAGAAATTAATAGGATAAGATATTTATAATTATATATAAGAATACTTAACCTACTAATTAATAAAGCCGCGTAGATATACTATTTATAATATACTATTACTATTATTAATACTTATAAGACCTTTTTAAAAAATTATAATAGATTCTATTATAAATCTTCCTCTAAGTAAATAAAAGGGTAGCGTTTATAATATAATCTTAGTAGTTATAAACTACTATATTAAGGTAACTAGGTATTTACCTATTATAAAGATAGTTAATACTATTAGTATTACTAACCTATTATATTATAAAATCTTTTTAAAGTTTAATTAGCTAGAAGGTATTATTAGTAATTAAGGGATAGTATTTATAAGTAGCTTCTAGGTAGCTATATATTATTATACTAATATAAAAAGAAAGCTTAGTACTACTTTCTACCCTTAAATAGATAGTTAAATAGAGAGATAGAATAGTATACTAGAGTAGTATTTATACTACTATTCTACCTAGAGATAAGATAACTAGGTAGAGTTACTTTATCTAGTAGAGTTTATATATAATTATATAAAGTATACTAGTACTAAGTTACCTCTATATAAGGCGCTTTATAACTACTTACCTAAGTTAAATATAAAGCTTTTAGAGCTACTATTAAGAGAAGTCCTATTAATATAAGAAAGGATTAAATTACTTTAAAAATAAAGGGAAGGTTTAAAGTAGTACTTATATTAAGTATAAGCTATATAAGTAGAGTATATAAATAAATAGTAAAAGTAAAGATAATATAACATAGGTAATTATATCTTATTAAATATAAAGTATATTAGATTAATATAAGTAACTAAGAAACTATTATAATATTATCTAGGGCCTTTTAAGGTCCTTAATTATATTAGTAGTTAGGTATATAGGTTATAACTACTTAATATCTTTTATATATATAATATCTTTTACGTCTTACTTATAAAGCTATATTAAGGTAATAGTAAGAGTATTATAAAAACTATATAAGTAGAGCTTATAAATAATAAAGATAAATAGGAAGTTAAAGCTATTCTTAATTATAAAATCTCTTACAATAAACCTTAGTATTTAGTAAAGTAGAAGGGTTAATCTTATAATTATAATTAATAGCTATATAAGTAGGACTTAGTTAATACACTAGATATATTAGAAAGATCTAAGTAGGATTACCTTAAGGTATAAAGTTTATATTATATAGGAGGGGAAATAATTTCTATTATTATAAATAAAAAAAGAAAAGATACCTAATATAACTAGACTACTAAAGGCGTTATAAGAGAGGGCTACTATATTATACTAGTAGCGGTACTAGGCCTATTACTATTACTACTACTAGTAATAGGAGTATCCTCCTTATTATCCTCTTCTTTATCCTTTATAATAGGAGGGAGGCGCTCTTATAATATATTAGCGAGGCTTTAAAGGTACTTTAAAGGGGGAGATAGAGTAATATATATACGCTAATAAAGAATATTAAGAATACCCTCTAAGGTATTTATAATATAGATAGTAATAGCTAGGTTAACCCTAATAGGAGCTATAATAGTAGCGGGGGCGGAGGAGGCGCGGTAAAGGTAGTAATAATACTATTAAATAAGCCTATTAAAGGTTTACTAAAATCTAGTAAGTTAAGGGAGGTTAAAACTAGTATCTAAAGTAGTTATAATATCTAAGGACTAAAAAAGGCGCGTATAAGCGCGGTAAGTATAGGTAGGGATCTCCTATTAATATTTAATATTAAGATCTTTATAATAATTATATCTAGTAGAGCTAGAGGAGGCGCGTATATAGGTTATACTATTAAAAGGATAAGTAAAGCCTTAATTAAAGACTTAGACTTACGGCTCTTTAAATTAGAGTATAGTATAATAAAGGTATACTATATAGGATAATATAAGAATAGGCTAGGAGCGGCTTAGTAGGGGAGGTTACGTACTATTATAAGTAGAGGGGGTAGTAGTGGTCTTCTTTTAATTAATAGTAAGGGTAAGTTAATTATTAAGGATTACTTATAAAATAACTATTAGAAGTATAAGGAGGTATAATAAGGTATAAAGGAGGTAATAATATAAATAAGACTTAAAAAGGACTTAATATAATTAATAAAAAATAAAGATATTATAATTAGAAGAATAATATTAAAGTTATATAAAGAAGGTACGCCTTAAGTACTTAGTAAACCCTTAATAGTAACGACTTCCTATTTACTTTAAAACGCTAAGACTTCTAGCTACTTTTATAATAAATTAATAAAGGATAATAGGAAGTATAACGGGAATATATTATAGTATAAGGATTATATATAAAAGTAGTATTTATAATTATTATAATCTAATAAAACTATAGATTCCTTAAGGCTTAACTTAGAGGGCCTTATAATTAATTATATTATTATACTCTTATTAGAGGTACGTTCTATTATTAAGGGAGTATCTTTTATAGATTATAACCTTTTATACTCTTAGAGCTTAAGAGCCTAGATAGGGAGATAATTATAAGGACTAGTTAGGAATATAGTACTACTATTAATATAGTATTTATAGTATATAGTAGTACTATACTACCCCTTTACCTATAATATATAAAGGAGGGAATTCCTCTTAAAGGGAAGGGTAGTAATTAGTCTTACTATTAATAAGAATAGAGAGTTCTATATATATACGTATACGTACCGTTTATAGTACTTAATAGCTACGTTATTACGTAGTACCCTTATACCTTAGCTCTAATAATCTTTATAGCTTATAAGGCTAGGTTAAGGGAATTACTAGCTAGGTAGTTAATTATAGGATAATTATATACCGCGCTTTTTATTATAATAAGTATACTAGGCTATTATAAAGGATATAGTAGAAGACTTTACTAATAGTAATCCTAATAGTTATTAGGAGTATTATACTACTATATAAGGCGACGCTTATAGCGTTAAATAGCTAAACTTATTATAAGATTAGTATAATACCTTCTATATAAGAAATAAGTCTTTAGGAATAAATAAGGACCTTATTAATTATAATTAATAAAGACCTGAGGTAAACTTTATAAATTAGCCTAATATAATTATTTATACCTACTCCTCTTATACCTCTATATTCTTATTAAGAAATAAGTTATTTAGTTATCTATAAAAGTAGTACTAGATAGTATAAAAGCCTTCTATAACTATATCCGCCTTTATGATAACTAAGAAGATAATTATAACCTATTTTATAATACCTATTAATTAATTATTAGTATTAGTAGAATTAACTATTCTTCTAGATTAATTAAAAGCCCTAGGATATAGCTTTAGGGGATAGAAGTATACTACTATTAGCGTAGTATAGTCTAAGGCTAGAGGGTAGGCTAAGGTCTACCTTAATAGTAGCTAATCTATTATACTAATTAATTAAACCTATCTTATAAGGATACTATTAAATATAGAAATTAAGAAGATAATATCCCTAATACTAGTATAAGGTATTAGTAATAAAACTATAAAGACTAATAAGTATACTCTAATTAGAATATTTACTAATAGAACTATTAGTAAGGGACTAGTAACTACTTTAATAGTTATAGAAGTCTATATTATAAAAGATTTAAAGGCTAACCTACTTATTAATAATAATATCCTAGTATTATAAAAGGCGATTATAGATTTTAGTAAATAAATAGTTATATTAAGTTCTTATTAAGACCTTATATTATTAATTAGAGTATATACGTAGTTATTACCTAATATTAAATATACTATTAAGATTAAGGTATTTATAATTATTCTATTATATTTAACTATCTAGGTACTTATAATCTATAAAGGAGATATCCTAGCTAATAGGGATTTCCTATTTAAACTAGAATATACTTAAAACTTTAGCTTTAAGAGAGGTATCTTTATATATATTACTAATTTATCTATATTAGAAGTCTATATATTTAATACTTCACTTATATTTATATAACTACCTTAAAAGGTATAACTTAGGTCGCTTATTAAGTATAATTAAGATAGCGCTTATCTTATTATACTAATAGACGCTTATAAGGCTATTAGTAATATAAGCTTATAAAAGACTATTATAAAAGGCTTTACTATCTTAGTAGTAATAATATATATTAGTATAATATAACTTTTTATAATAAGGACTTTAATTATAATAGTTAATTCTACTCTTAAATATATACTACCTAATAGTATTATAATCTATAAACTACCTAGGATAGTATAGAAAACTATTAAAGTAGTAGTTAAATTCCCTAAGATCTAGACTAATTAGGGTATAATAGTAGATATCCCTAAAAATAAATAGATAATAATACTACTAAAGTCTAATATAGACCCTAAGCCCTTATATATATACTTAGTTAGTTAGAAGGATAAAGACTTAATTAATAAGATATTTAAAAAGTTATATTCCTAAGGGAAAATATTATAATCTAATTAATTAATACCTTTTAACTACCCTATTTTTATAGTTTAATAAGATACGCTAGAAGGATATAAGAGCTATATAATAGTAGATATACCCAGTCTAAATAAAATTACTTAATTAGATAATTACCCCCTACCTTTATAATAGCTAGTTTCCTATTTATATCTATTATAGATAGTATTAGTTAGTTTTATTAATTTAGTATATAAAAATAGGATAGATATAAACTTATTATTATTTTATATTAGGAATAAAAGTAGTATTATATTACCTTAAAAGGTTATAAAGACTTACTACCTTATATTTAAAGATAAATTAATAATCTTCTCTATCTTTTTAAGAAGTTTATAAGAGCTTATATAAATAATATAATTACTTTTTTAAAAATCTTACTAGAGTATTTTATATACTTATAAGTACTTTTTACCCTCTATTAAAGCTATCAAATTAATTTTAATTTAAAGAAAATATTCTTTAGCTATCTATCTATTACCTTATTAGGTTAAAAGGTAGATTCCCTTAGCCTATTTATATTAAAGGAAAAGCTTAAAGCTATTAATACCTTACTATTCCTATTTTTATTATAAGACCTTAAGATTTTCCTAGGACTTATAAGTTAACTATATTTATCTATCTCTAGATATACTTAGTATATAGATCTATTATAAAAATATAAAACTAACCTTACTAGCTTACTTCCTAGGGGTATTAAAGGCTTTATAAGAAAGATATAATTTATATAAGTAGTATATAACTCTATTAATAATAATAAGAATACTTTTATAGACTTAAAATCTACTTTTAATAGTTCTACTTTCCTTATCTATTTTAATAAAATAAGGATTATATTTATAGATCTAGATACCTCTAAGAGGTAGGGATTCGTAGTAATAATCTATTATATTAAGGATAATATAATAGAAGGCTTTCCTAAGACCTTGATTTAACTAATAATATTCCTTAGTAAGATATTTAACTAAGCTTAATAGAACTACTAGCTAATTAAACTAGAAGTAGCTAGTATTATATAAGTTATAAGATAGATTTACTATCTTATTAAATTATTTTAAAGACCCCTAATAATTATTTATATTAATTATTTAGTAGTAGCTCCTATCTTATAATAAATTAGTCTTACTACTTCCTTAATAGATAAACTTAATCTATAACTAATTTATACCTTATTATATCTATTATAATTTAACCTTATAATAAAGTATAAATTAAGAAAATCTAATATTATCTTAGATATATTATCTAGGCTTTAAGGGGCTAAGGGTAGCTCTATTAATATAATTAGAATACTAGATACCTTGTATATTAAAGGCTTTAGTAATAAGGGCTTTATTAACTAGAGTTAATAAGAGGCTATTATACTTAATACCTTATATACTACTACCTTTATAGAGGCTTACTTATAATATAATAAGTTACTAAGTCTTATTAATTATATAATACTTATTAAATATTAAAGGAATTTAAAAAGCGCCTTACCTAGGCGTACTAATAGGATAGCTAATAGTCCTAACTACTAGGGATACTTATACTAGTAAATAACGACCTAGTTAGAGTAGATAGTAAGACTTACTAGGGGTTATACTTTAAGGTCTATAATAGGCTAATCTACTATACTAACTTTAGTAATAGCTAAGAAAGATTATATATATTAAATACTTTAAAAAGGATATATTTTAACTAGCTTATAATTAGTAATATTATAATAGGTATTATTATATTTATAAATAAATAGTAGCTTCTCTATATATCTATTACTTATAATAGTACCTATAAACTTATATAAAATACTATCTAGACTATTAACCTAATAAAATAATATAATATAAGCCTTATAAAAGTATAGTTCTTATAAATAGGCCTATAGTTCCCTTTTATATTATAGTAATAGATTTTATTATAATACTTTTATTAATAGGTATAAAAGGCTATAATAGCCTCCTTACTATTATAGATAAATCTTTTAAAGGGGTTTTACTTATACTAGGATAAACTATTTAGATAGCGGCCTAATAGGTAAATATAGTTCTCGCTAATATTATAGCCTATAGTTAGGGTATACCTTAGAGGATTATTAGTAATAGGGATAGTAAGTTTATATTATTATTCTAGAGAATAGTATTTTAAAAGCTTAGGTATAAACTATTAACCTTTATAGCGTACTATACTTAAATAGATAGCCTATTAAAATAGATAAATTAGATAGTTAAAATAGCGCTATAGTACTATATAATATAGAATATAATCCTTCCCTATATATAGGGATACCTTAATAACTTTAAAAGTTAAGTAACTAGCATCTGTCCTAATAAAGTCCTCTATAGTTTTAATATCTAGGATACCTTTAGAATACTCTTACAATAGCTTCTTATAAAAGACTTTAGCTACTTATAATAACTTAAAAGAGACTAAGCGGAGGAGTTAATAGCCTTTACTAATATATTCTCTAAACTATATTATAATAGTAAATATAAAGTAGTATTAATAGAGGTAGGTAATAAAGCCTACCTTAGGCTTAAAGGAGGTTATAAAATCCTAGGGGTAATAAATTTAAAACTATATTAATAATATATAGGGCCTTTTAAGGTAATTAAAAAAGTTAGGCTATTATAAATAAAAGGAGTAGCTAATAGCTCTAACTACTTATATTAGCCCTAATATATATATCTTAGTCTATAAGAATTAATAATAATATAATTCAATATAATATACTATAGGCGAGCTAATAATAAGGAACTATTATATTAATTCTTTTTAATAGGAGCTTAGCTTATGATCTTATTAATTAGGGCCTAAGGACTTATAATACCTAAGATATAATATAATATATGTTAAAATATATAGTAGAACAGTTAATTAGGTTACTAAGTCTAGATACGTAAGAACTAAGTATAGATACTAAGAGACTACTTAGTTATATATTACTAAGCATGCTAATATTTTAGTAGGACCCTATATTTTAATACTCCTACTTAAACTATCTATACCCCTAAAACTAAAGAATATTTTAAAAATAATTTAAAAATAACTATATTAAACTACTAAATATTAAAAATAACTATATTAAACTATAAATTCTACTTTTTATAAAAAATATAGTTATTTAAGATTTTTATTTTAGGATAAAGCTATATATAGTAAAACTATATTAAAATATAATTAGATATATTATAAGAGGGTAACTATTATTAACTATTAATATATTATTAGTTATTACTATTATTATCTAGGCTTAATAGTACTTATAGTAGCTAGGTAAGTAGTTATAAGGCTTTATATTATTATAAGGTCGCCGTTACTATATCTTTAAGTTAGTTAGCCCCTATAACTTAATAATAGTCTAGGGTATCCTTAAGCTTACTCCCGCTAGTAATAATACTCCTATTATATTAAAGGACCTCCTCTAGGCTAAGTCCCTTATAGAATATAATAAATATTTCCTTATTAAAGGGTTTAATAAGGCTATTAGCTAACTATTAATTTATAGGAATATACTTAAGGTTAATAGTTCTAATAATAATTTACTCCCTTATTTAGTAATATTAGAGCTTAATATACTTAGAGTAAATATAAAACTTAGGGTTCTTTATAAAGGTAATTACGCCTTAGTTATTACTATAAATAATTACTATCTTAGGTACTTCCCTAGAATAAAGTTAACTAAGGAGGTTCCTTAGTTAAATAGCTTCCTTAAAGGCCTATATCTAGCTAATATATTCTACTTTATATAAAGAAAGGGCTATTATAGCCTATTACTTAGAAGACTAGCTAAGGGTTATATTACTAATATTAAAGATATAGCCTAAGGTTAACTTATAAGTATTATAATTACCTACCTAATTAGAGTTAATATACCTAATAAGGTCTTATAAGAAGCCTTAAAATATAAGCTAGAATTTAATTATAACGCGTAGATATTAAAAGATATACTTAATAGCTAACTAATATAACTTATTTAAGTTAGTAGTATAATGGCTAATGGCTAATATTATATAAGTAATATTAAGCTAAGTTCCTAGTATAATATATATAAGAGATCCTACGGCCTTTTAATAGTTCTTTTTAAATATAGGGTTTACTTTATACTTCTTATTAGCCTTTTCTAGGTAAGTACTAGTTTCTATTAATATAGTAACTTACTTATACTCCTATATATTAAAGTCTTATAATACCTTCTTAATATAAGCTACCTAACCTAGTTATAGTATTTACTATTAGCGGTCTTAAGTAATTATTATACTAAAGTAGTAGGTATATAAACTTAAATCTATTATCTTAAACTAGTTATTTAAGATATCTTTAATCTACTAAATAGCCTACTTATTTAGACCCGTAATTAAGATATTATTTATATAGAGAGCTATTAAGGTCCCTTCCTTAGGGTTAATAAAGATACTTAAGTCGGTAAATAGTAGTATAAAGCCTAATTCCTTTATAAAGTTAGTAAAGGTATAATATTATATTTATAATAACTACTTAAGTCTATAAAGAGCCTTATAAAGCTAATAAACCCCTTTTCTTTACTTATAACCTATAGGTTAATTAATATAAATCTCCTTATTAATATTATTATAGAGGAAGGCCATCTTAATATCTATTTACTTTAAGTCCTAATTTATAGTAGCCGTTATAATAAAGATAGCCTAATAACTTATAGGTTTTATTATTAAGGTAAAAGTCTTATTATAATTAATACCTTTATATTATTTAAACCTATAACTAACCTAGCGTACCTTATAATATATAACCTATTTATAAGGGCTATACTTTAAAGTATAGACCTATTTACCTCCTAAAGTATACTTACTTATAGGTAGATTAGCTACCTTCTAGGTATTATTTTCTTATAAGGATTTAACTTTATTATCTATCCTAAGGCTCTATTAGATATTATAACTATCTTCTATTACCTATTAATAGGTCTTTAACTTAAATAGTTTAGTCCTATTAATATTAGTAAGGAGTATAAGGGCTATTATAACTAGAGGGTCTAGTAATAGGTCCTATAGATCTAGTAGAGCTAGCTTAGGATATTTATATATTACCTACTAGATAGCCTATTCTTCCCTACTAATATATTCTTCCCTATAAATATAGGTTTATTATTAAGTAGGAGCTATAAGCTATTATTATATTATAGCTTACTAAATAGGATTAATATTATCCTAGATATCCCGCTTCTTATTATTCTCTTATAGAGTAGATATTATTGAAATATACTCTCAGTAAGGAAGGTTTACTAAGATAACTAAGTATAAAGTCTTAGTATATATAGATAGATACTCTTATAATCTTAGATAAATTAACTAAGTATTCTACTCCTACCATTCTAATAGTTTATAAGCCTAGACGTAGGGTATTTATTTAAATTACCTCTTATTTAGCCTACTAGCTTATTAATTAAGTATATAAAGTCTAAGGCGCTATATAAGTATACTATATAATATATGTATTATATTATAAGGTATAAATAACCTTTAATCTTTAACTAATAAGCGAGCTTACTATATAATAATTAATTTATTAAAGAAAGTTAGGGGAAGCTTTAAAGCTTAAAGTTATAGTTTCTTAGCTACTAGGATTCTTTTAAGGAAGTTAGTACTACTAGGTTTTTCTTTATAATAGTACCTACTAATTAGCTAAGTATACTAAATAATACTAATTCCACTTATATAGAATACTAACCTACTTAGTAGGATAAATATACTAAGGTAGTAAGAAAGGAGATATAACCTTAATCTACTAAGTAGAAATAATATTAAAACTACTTTACCTACTCTAAAAAACTATTTATAAAATAGCTAATATAGCCTTAGTTAAGTAGTTACTAGTATACTTTAATACTACTACTACTTATAAATCTTAAAGTAAAAGTAAAGAACCTCCTATTAAGTTAAAGGTTAAAAAAAACTAGATTATTAGCCTATTATAATAACTCTTAATTATTTCTAGTATAAGATATAATCTCTTAGCCCCCTTAAAACGTAATAGTTACTAAGATTATAAGGTATAAGTATTATAAAAGGTAGCTAGATCCCTTATTTTTTCTAGAATAATTATCTTCTAATCCTATTATAATTCTATTAAATAAAGATATTCTTTTAAGTAATTCTCCCTTATTCTTTAATACTTTAAGCCTATTATTTATAAGCTCTTCCTCTACTTTTAACTTAATATAAATATATTAGCTACCTATCTTTTCCTTAGATACTACTATTAAAGAGTTTAGGTAATAGTAGAATAAAACTTATTAAAATTATTATATCTTTAAGTATAATTTTCTAAAGTATAATATTATACTTAATAAGGCGGCTAGGTAATATAAATATAAATAATTTAATTAAAATAGTTAAGATTATATACCTTAATACCTCTCTAATAGTTCCCCTTCCTTAAGTAACTCTACTTAAGAATCTTCCTTTAAAGCCCCTAATAAAAATAATCTTTTTAATACTATTATTAACTTAAAGCTACTTAATTTAAATTAACCCTTTAAAGCTTACGCTTACCCTTATAAAAAGTAATATTAAAAGAAAGTACTATTATTATAAATAAGACTAATAGCCTACTACTTTATATTAAGAAGCTTAAAGGACTAAAAGGACTCTAAATATAGACCTAAGAAATATATAAGTACTTAATATCTACCTACCTTTTTAAATTTTATAAGGTAGACTAGGTTATAACTCCTATTATTCTAGCTCTCCTTAACTATCTAATAATTAATAATATTAAAACTTATAAATCTACTTCTAAGGAGCTAGTTAAATAGGAGCTTAAGTATAAATTAGTTATTAATACTATTAAAAGCTACTTAGGTAATAATCTCTTTATTAATTATAAGGATATTAAAAATACTTATATATTATAAGAAGCCCTTAAGATTAATAATAAACTTATAAGCTTTAATACCCTTAATAACTTATACTACTAGCTACTTAAGCTAGACCTTAATTAATATAAAGATTTTATAGATTTTATAACCTACCTTAAATCTCTTTATAATAAAATTATATTAATATCTACCTACTTAAAGCTAGAAATAAACTTCCTTATCTTCCTCTTTTATATAGGTCTTAATAAAGCTTATAAAGGGTATTTTATATATTATATCTAGATTTATAGCCTAATAAGTAAGATTAATACTACTAAGCCGGCTTATTCCCTTAAGTATACTACTAGACGCTTTGTTTAAATAATAACTAACCCCTTAATTAATTAGGAAGAATTAAACTTTATTATAATAGCTACTTATACTCCTACTACTATTAATCCTACTATTTTAATTAAAAATTAAAATAAGGCTATATTTAGACTTAATACCTAGCTTATTTAAAAGTTTAATAAATATTATATATATTACTATATATATTATTATACTTAAAGGGAATACTTTAAGCTAGGGAATAGTAAGTTACTTATAAAGAATAATATTAATAATAATAAGGGAAGAGGTAATAGGGCTAAAAGTAAAATTAATAAGGGGAAATAATCCTTTAAGGATAAGTTTAATAATAAGCCTAATAAGAAACGCCGTTATAATAATAGTAACTCTAAGGTTAATACCTATATAACCTTTTAAGATAATATTAATATAACTTTTACTACTATTAAATTAGATACTTAACCTAAGAAATAGGTACTTAATACTACTTATTTAATATATTTAATACCCTCTTATATAAGTTTTATTAAATACTACTTACTTAATCCCTTACTAGATAATATCTAACCTATTAAAGGTATTAATAGTACTTACTATCCTCTTAATATTAATAAAGTCTATATTCCTATTATAATAGATAAAAAAGGAAGGCCTTAATTCTTATTAACTACCTTTATATCCCTAGGTTACCTATTAATTTAATCTTATAAGGATAGCTCTAGTATACTTTAATACCCCTTTAAATTATTTAAAATAATATTAAGATTAATAAGTAAGGTATTATAACCTAGTTATAAGATAATAATCTTTACTACCTATATATATAAGAGTCTCCTTATATTATACTATTTATAAAGATAGTATTATAAATATCTATTCTAATATTAAAAACATTCTATTCCCCTTTAAAAGGGGTTACTAAAGTCCCTAATAAGGTTATTATACTTTATACTATATTAAGGTAGTAGAAAGAGTAGGCTAATTTAGTAGATAGTATTATTCCTACTCTAGAATATTTAAACTTAAACTTAGAGTTAGACTCTTTTAACTTAAAAGGCTAGATTAATAATAAAACCCTTAATTTATAGTATACTTATATAGGCTATTTAAGCTAATAAAATATTAAGAAACTCGCCCGTCTCTTTAAAGGAATTAACCTTATTGAGGAACTTATTAATAAGGATTTATACCTATTATATACTATTTAAAAAGTAAAGTAGGTATTATATAAAGCTTATATCTAACTAGGAAGAAGGTCTTTTAACCTTATTTATAATAATATCTTAGGCCCTTATACCCCTAGAGGCTATAGGGGAGGGTATTACTTTATTACCTTCCTTAATAACTAGGATAAGCGGTTTAAAGTAGAACTAGTAGAGGTAAAAAGTAAGATCTTTAAGACCTTTAAATACTATTAAGCTTATAATAAATATAATAATATTATTATAAATTACTTAAGGTCTAATTATAATAGTAAATATAAAGATTATAACTTTAATTCCTATTATATTAATTATAATATCTTATAAAAGCTTATAATCCTAGGAAATCCTAAAAATAATAAGGCTATTAAATATCTAGGCTAAACCCTCTAGTTAATAGTAAGTATTATCTTATAAGATATAAGTCTTAATATAGAGTTATAATTTAAACTTATCTTTATAATTAATTACTTATAAAATAGGAGCCTTATATCTAGTAAAAAGTTTATATTATATAAGGCTTATACCGGCTATTACCCTTATCTCTCTTATATTAAATATATTAGAATAAAGGGCTATATTAACTACTAGAAACTAGCTATTAATTAGGGTTATAAAAAGGATTAAGTTAAACTTAATATCCTTATTAATTTTAAGGGTAACTATATTTATAAAATATTAATATCTAATTAATAAGTTATTAAGGCCTTAAGAATTACTTAGGGAAGGGAAAAGGATAGCCTACTCCTTATATTACCTATTATTATTAATCCCCTAATATATAAAGTATTAATAGTAGGGGAGTATAATATTAAAGAGTATTATCCTATTAATACTTTCCTATTTATAAATTTAATAGATATTAATAAACTTATTTAATTAATATAATTAAGGCCCTTAGTAATAAATTTAAGGCTAGAATTAATAGGAATTTAAACCCCTTAATTTATAGAGTCCCCTTTAATAATAGGAATACTAGTAACTCCGCCCTTAGTCTTAAATAAAACCTTATAAGTAGATAGTATATAACCTAATTACCCCTATCTTATCTCTTAAGATTTATTACTAGATATCTATTTATATTATATTATAGTATTTAAAACTATTAATTAAGAACTTTATAAATCTAAGATATTTAAAGAAGTTATAACTAAGTATACCTATTAAAAGTAATAAAAGGCTAGAATAATAGATAAGTTTAACTCCTTTATTAAAAATAATACTTAAGAGCTAGTTAACTTATTAAAGAATTAAACTACCCTTTATAATAAATAGGTTTATACCTTAAAATATAGCTTATAAAGGGAAATTACTTATTATAAAGCTTATTAGATTATTTAAGGGTTTAAATAATATAAGGGACTAGATTATAATAAAACTTTTACCTTTATAATTAAGCTTATAAGTTATAAGGCTATCTTTACCCTTACCGCCGCTAAAGATTAGGACTTAGAATAGATAGATATTAAGATAGCCTTCCTTTATAAATATAAGAAATTTATATAAAATAACTAATAAGGTATAATAATTAATACCCTAGGAAAGTATATAAGTTAAATAAAACCCTTTATAAATTAAAATAGTTATTATAAGTTTAATATAACTACTTAAAAAATATATAGAAGATATTAGCTTTAAACTATTAATATTAATTTTAATATATTTATTAATACCTTTTTAAGTACTATTATTACTCTTTATATAAATAATATACTAGTTATAAGGCTATTAAAGCCTAAGATCTAATAGATTAAAAACGCCCTTAATACTAAATTCTATATAATTAATTTAGGCTTATATAACTATTACTTTAATATAATAGTAACTTAGGATTAGGTTAATTAGATATTATAATTAAAATAAGCTACCTACGTAGAATATTTCCTTAGATATTATAAAATATAAAAATTAAAGCTTATTATAACCCTAATAAAACCTACTACCTAGCTTCTACTAGTTAAAGATAGGTATATAATACTATTAGACCTCTTTAAATAGTATTAATTAGCCGTTAGTTCCTTTATATATATAATATTAGGTACTTAACCTAATATTACTTATATAATCTTAATAGTCTCCCGCTACTTATTAAACCTTATAATAAAATACTTTAAAGTAGTAAAATATATCTTCTACTACTTTTAATTTATAATTTACTAGTAACTTATTTATAAAGGGTTACTAGAAAGTCTTACTAGATAGATAGACTTAGACTAGGCTAGTAATTATAATATTAAGAAGTCTACCTTAAGTTATATCTTTAACCTTAGAAGTAGTACTATCTCTTAGTTATTTAAGTATTAAGTAATAGTAGTACTATCTACTTATAAAGCTAAATATATTAGGTAGATATAAGTTATAAAGGAAGCTATCTAGCTTAAAACTCTCCTAGATTAAATCCGTCCTACTAGTAATATACTTTAAATAGTTATTATTTTTAGGGATAATTAGGGTATAATTACGCTTATAAAGAACCCGCTTTATTATAGTTATATTAAGTATAGATCTAAGGTTAAATTACTAATAGTAAGATTAACCTTAAGTAGACTCCTACTAATAAATAGGTAGCTAATAGCCTTACTAAGGCCCTTAATTATAATAGCTTTATTATCTTTAAGGAGGTAATTAGTTTAAAAGAGACTATATTAAGAGGTATAGAGTACTAAGTTAATTATATATAGGAATTATAATACCTTATAATTACTAGAGCTTTTAGGCCTTAACAATACTATTAATTAATAACTATTAATAATATTACCTACTAATAATACTATTAATTATTATATTAATAGGCCTAAGGCTTAATTATACCCCTAGGTATATATAGTTTAAACTAAGATTTTATTAGTTTATTAATAAAGTTATTATACCTTAAATAGTAGAAGGTAGTTTTCTTATAATTATAATATTCTAGGGTACTCCTAGGGTTAACCCTCTAGGGTATAATTACCTTAAATCTTATAATACTTATTCTATTAACTAACGCCTTATTAATTAAGTACGTATTTATTCTATTAACTAATATCTTATAAATTAAGTACTCAACTATCTTTATTATTATTATAATTATTCTAGGCTACTCTACTAATAGCTACGGGGATATAAGCCTGTAGTTAGCGCTATTATTATAGCTAAACGCCGCTATACTAGCTCGTTTTCTACCCTAAGTTCTATAGCATTTTATCCTTTCTATCTATTAATTAAATAACGCTTTATAGACTAGGTTCTTAACTATATCTCGTCACTATTATTACGCTATTTCCGGCCACTTAATTAAAGGCTATAGGGATACTAGCCTAAAGGTAGTACTAGTACTATTACTAAATAGCGCTATATAGGCTAACTTCCTAAGGTATCTACCCTAAAATAGTATAACGATAATAGTAATATTATACCTTATAACTACTTACCTAGCTACTATTACCCTACTAAGCCTAGAGGTTAACTCTTACTAGTAACTGTTAATAGTTACCCTCTTATAGTATATCTAACTACGTTTTAATATAATTCTAGTATATATAGCTTTATCCTAAAATAAAAATCTTAAATAACTATATTTTTATAAAAAGTAGAATTTTTAGGTAAGGCTCTAGATAAAGATAGTCTATTCTAAATAACTTAGTTATTTTTAACTTTTAGTTTAATATAGTTATTTTTAGATATAGTAGGGTTTACTCTTACTACTTAGTACTAGATTTTTCTACTTATTAATTCTTAAGACTTCTAGTAATTATATAGGAGTATTAAAATATACTCTTAGTAAGGAAGGTTTACTAAGATAACTAAGTATAGAGTCTTAGTATATATAGATAGATACTCTTATAGTCTTAGATAAATTAACTAAGTATTCTACTCCTACTATTCTAATAGATATCTATAGGCGCTTATTTAGCCTAAAGTTTAGCTACTACTATTTATTAATACTAATATACTAAGGGCGTTTTTCTTAAAAATAGATATTATTTACCTATATAACCTATTATCTTATAGTATTTTATAGCTAAAAGATATAATCCCCTTTATAGTTAAGAAGGTAGTACTTATTACTCTTATCTTCTAACTTCTTTTAAATATAGTATAAGGTATAGGCTACTAAGTCTATTATTTAGAGGTATAAGAGCTTTAATAGGCGTTTATACTATACTTTATAGGGAGTCTTCCCTAATTTTATATTAGGAGATTAGATAGTAAGGTAGTTAGTTATAAGGATAATCTTAGGCTAGAAAGACTTATTAAACCTAGAGCTAAGGAGTATTAGCTATATTTTATATAGTAATATCTACCTAAAACGCTCTATAATCCTATTTATTTAAGGGTTCCTAGGTATTATAGATTTATAGTAGATACCCTAATCCCTAAAGTAGTTAATAAAGGTATTACTTATATATTTACCTCTATTATTAATATAAAGGTAATAGATTTAATAGTCTAAATACTTATAAACTACCTTAAACTACTAGAATAATTAGAAAGTATTACTCTTATACTTAAGGTAAATAATAATTAAGATATATATAAAATTATCCTTAAATATTATAAAATACTAACTCCCTTTAAAACCTATTAAGTTAAAGGGGCCAATAATATTATTATAAATAAACTCTATTAGATACTCCCCTAGTTAAATAGTATCTTTATAGGGTACCGCCTTCTAATAGCCTTAGATATAGTATTTATATATAAGCTTATTAGAGATAGGCTTTAAGAAATTAATTCTAGTTAATATAATTAGTAATTTATTAATACTTTATTATTTAAGGTACTTTAAGTAGGTATATTATAACTATTAAATTTTATTTAAAGGGATATTATAAGTATTAAGAGCTAAGGGCTTCTATAAGTCTAGAGTAAAGACTCCTATAAATTAACTAGTATTAAAGGCTACTAATCCCTTTAAGATAATATAGCCTACTTTAGTATAGGTTATATCTATATTAGTATTAAAGAGCTAACTTATAAATAAGAAGTTACTAATACCTAGATTAGGTACTTATATAATATTAGGTATAAGTATTAACTTAAGTTTACTATTAATATTATAATTAATCTTAATAGTCCTACTACTCTAAGGGGTATAATAGACGCCGTTAATACCCCTAATAATATAAGAGGTTTTAATTAGTTATAAGTTAATAAATATATTATAATCCTAGAAGGTATACTAATTATAATCTAAGTCTATAAAGACTATACTATTTAAGTCTAAAAGGGATTTCCTAGGAGCTACTATTAAGATAATAACTTTATTACTAACTATTTTATAGATATTAAACTCGTTAGTATAGCCTATAAAGTTAGATTTACTAGGAGTATTATTAAGCTTTTACTTCTTTAAGTTACTATTAGCTTAAGTAGTAGTAGCCTTTATTAAGGCTTTCTTAAATTTATTAGGCTTTATATAAGGGAACTACTCCTAGTATTAATTTATAATATAAGTATAATAAGACTTATATAAAATATCTTTATAATAGTTATAACTCTATTATAACTTATTATTTACCTTACCTTTTCCTTAGGTATTATAAGCTCTAAATATAGTAATAATATAACTCTTTAAGGCTTATTAGTACTACTCTTTATTATAAGCGGTAAGTATAACTTAACTAAGGGGGACTTTTCCTAGGCTAAAGAAGGTATAGCCCTAGGTATAAGTAGTTTAGAAGGTATTAAAGGTACTACCTAATCCTATAAAATAAAACTAGATTATATAAGCTTTTAATATAACTACCTCTTTATCTAACTCCTTAAGTTTAGTATTAACCTTTTAAAACTAGTAGGTATAATTAATTATATCCTTAATAATAGACTTATTAAGGTAGATTATATAAAGGTAATAAACTAGTTTAATATAAATATTAGAGCTTATAAGCTTAAAGTTAATCTTAATTTTATTAAAGATAACCTAAGCTTATAAATTAAAATAAGTAGGAACTTTAATAAATTTATAAGTATTAAACTTAAGATAGTTATAAATTATAATATATACCTTAATTTATATGACCTCTAAAAAGGGCTTAAGGTTATTTAGAACTAGTTACTTATTAATTTCTTTAACCTAATAGTTATAGCTTAAGTTAGACTTAAGGATTATAATTAAGGTAAGGGGAAAGCTCCTATTATTACTTTAATTATTAACTATTTTATTAGGAGTCTACCTCTAAGAATTCGGCTTTAAATAGTAACTAGTTAATTAAGCTTAGTATATTTTCTATAAAGTCTTAGGAAGATTCTATTAATAAAGATACTAAGGAAGATAATTTTAATAATAAAGATATTAAGGGAGGACGCGTAGGTTTATAACCTTTAGCTTATAAGCTAAAGAGAATTATTTTACTAGGAGTATTTAATAATAGTTTACTAGCTTTTAACTTAGAATTATTATAATTTAAGGGTAATTATAATAATTTATAATTACTATTATCTTCTTTAGTAATAGGCTTTTTAACTTCCTTTATAATAGCTTTTAGTAAATAAGGGAATAACTTTAACCTAGAATATTAATAGATAGCTATTAAGATATTAAAATAAAAATAGGATTTAAGGAGTATTAACTTAAATTAATTTAGTTTAGAAATTATAAAAGGAAGATTAATAAGGTATTTATTATAATAAGTTATCCTTATATTCCTAAGGATATAAACTTTAGGGGGCTAACTTAATAAGAATAGCTAGGCTAGTAATTATAATAGTAGGAAAAAGGCTAGCTCTAAGCCTAGTTAGATAGTTAATAGTTACTTAATAAGATCTAGAAGAATTAAGATAGCTAGGGCCTAACCTCCTTTTATAGAGATTTTTCCTAGGTTCCTAACCTCCTTTAAAGAGATTTTTTCTAGGGGGAAATAGCCGAATAATACTAAAAGGTATAATATAATAAAGTAGAGATTACTATAGGAAATAGTATCTATTATAATTATTTAAGAGGAGGAAGTATCTTTCTTTCGCTAAGTATAAGGTAGTAGTAGTCTACTTAAGAAGGCTTAATAGAGGGAATATTAATAGGATTTCTACTTATAAAATTAGTATTTATTATAATAATAAGGTTAAAAGCGGGTATTTATTTAGGGGGCTAAGTATAATTATTTAATAGTACTTATATTAATAATAATATTATAATAGCCCTTATAATTAATCTTTAGACCTTATAATTATAAATTAAGTAAGTTTACTTATTTATCTAAGGTTACTTATAATAGTAAAAGCTAAATACTTTAGTAAGAAGTTAAAGAATTTTAGCTAATATATATAGTAATAGTAATTAATACTTATTAAAGGGTATTAGAGGCTACTAAGACTTTAGTACTATACTAGTAAAGATAAGATAAGTAATAGTTATAATTAGAATAAATACCTATACCTCTAGGCTTATAACTTATTAAAATATATAATAGAATAGTTAATTAGGTTATTAAGTCTAGATATAAAAGAACTAAGTATAGATACTAAGAGACTACTTAGTTATATATTACTAAGTATACTAACGTCTTAGTAGGACCCTGTATTTTAATAATATAGACCTACTTAAGAAATAGCTAATATACTATCCTTATTACTTATATACTAAGAAGATTATAGTAGAGTCCTAATATAATACTATTAGTATAACCTTATAAAGGGGAAGAGGCCTAATAGATCTATTAGGGCTTATTATAAGGTGTAGTATAGCCCCTTCTATATATATACCTCTAATAGGAGCTATAATAGCGGTGATAGTAATAAATTAAGATTATAAGAGAGTAAAATATAATAAATCCCTAATATTTACTAGCCCTTTAATAGATATCTATTTATAGATTATTAATTATAATAACTTCTTTAACTTATAGATTATTAAGGGCTCTAATACTTAAGTATCTATAGTATATACCTACCTTAGACCTAAAATTAGAATAAGGATATAACTTATAAGGCTATTAGGCCTTTAAGAAACCTTTAAGGACTAGGATAAATTATAGGTATAGCTATTGAAGAATTACTCTATTAGGGATATTAGATTAGATAAAGAGTTAAAAAGAGACTATATATATATAGGAAATAGGGAGTTAGTATAAAACTTTATTAATAGATTTAAGACCCTAGTAATAGATCTATTATAGAATAATTTAGTAATTTATTATACCTTTGAAAAAAGCTATTAGCTAAAATCTTAGACTATATCTATTAATTATAATAGTAACTACTAGATAAGAAGACTATAAAGAGGTAGAGTAGAGTTAATAAAAAAGAGTATAATTTACTAATAACTACCCTAATAAAGAAGGTAGAGGATACTCTCCCTTAGATAATAAATTAAATAATATAAACTTTAAAATATCAAGGTTAAATAATAAGAAGAGGGCTAATATCTATAATAACTATTAAAAGGCTTAAAGGGATTAAGGGGTATATATATATTATAAGTAGAAGAAATATTAGGTTAAAAACTATATTAATGAACCTATAAACTACCCCTATTTAAAAAATAATTACTTATAATACCTAAGATAGTATTATAAGTTATACTAGTCTTAAAGGAGTACTTTATAACCTAGGAACTAGCTCCTTTAAGGTAGGTAAGATATAACTTAGAGTATTAGTTATAAAAATAATAAAATACCCTTAAAAAGGAGTTCCTACGCCTTACTTTATTAGATATATTTAATAAGGTCTATAATAAGGACTATATCTTAATACTTATATAGATATAAAAGACTATTCTAACTTATACTATTAATATATAAAATTAATACTATAAGCTTCAATTAATTATAAAGTTATAGTAAGTTTTATTAATTAAGACTAAGTCTAAATATTAGGCCTTATACCCTAAATATTAAGGTAGCTAGGGTAGTTAATATAAATAAAAGGATAATTAGTTCTACTTTATTATAAGTACTATTTTATATTAAAATTAATACTCTAAGTAGATACTACTCTTATTATACTTTTAGAGCTATTCCTATATAAGGTTATTAGATAATTCTAGGCTTATTATAACTTTAATAAATTAATCTTATAATAAATTAGACTAAGGGAAAGGTTAGTATACCTAATAATATTAAGGTATTAGATTAAATAGACTTTAATAATAAGGTAGAGGGAGAGACTATCTATACCTATTACTTTATAATTAAGGAAGCTAATTAATTACCCCTAAAGGTCCTACTAGTAAAGTACTTAGAATACTTAGATATTTTTAATAAGGAGGTAGGAAATAAGTTACCACTCTATTATAGTAAATTTAATTATATTATTAACCTTTAACTAAAAATTATACTACCTTTTAACCTACTTTATAACCTTTTAGAGACTAAGTTAGGCGTCTTAAAGGTATATATTAAATAGAATCTTAAATTAAGCTTTATTAAATACTTATAATTAATAGCTAGGGTACTAATCATATTTATAAAGAAAAAGGATAGAGGCTTATACCTTTATATAAATTACTAAGGCCTTAATATAATAATAGTAAGAGATTAATATCTAATCCCTTTAATCTTAAATATTCTAGACTAACTAAGAAGAGCTAAAATATATCTAAAAATTAACTTATAAGGGGCTTATAACCTAAAAAAGGGTAATAAATAGAAAATAGCTTTTTATACTTATTATAAGCTATTTAAATATTATATTATACCTTTTAGACTAGCTAATACCCCCTTAATATTCTAATTATATATTAATAAGGTACTATTATACCTTATAGATATTATAGTTATTATATACCTTAATAATATCCTTATTTATTCTAATAACCCTACTAATTATAACTATTATATTAAGGAGGTTTTAATAGTATTAAGAAAGTATTATCTATTTATTAAGCTAGAAAAATATAAATTTAGTATTAATATTATAGAATTCCTAGGGTTTATTATTAGCTATAAAAGTATTATAATAGACCTAATATAAGTCTTAACTATTATAGATTAGCCTACTCTTATAATTATAAAATAAGTTTAATCCTTCTTAAGATTTTATAACTTTTATTAATAATTTATTAAAGAATATAATTAAATTATAAGGGAATTAATAGAGTTAATAAAGTTAATAGTTACTTTTTAGTAATTATAATAAGCTAAATTAGTATTTAGAGAGCTTAAAGAGGTATTTACTAAGGTACTACTATTAATATATTATAATCCTAACCTACCTTTATAAATAAAAATAGATATAAGTATATATATACTATTAGGGGTATATTCTTAAAGGAAAGATAATACTTATATCTATCTAATTATATTTTATAGCTATAAATTTAACCTATTTAAAATAAATTATAATAGCTTAGATTAGGAATTATTAGCTATTATTATATCCTTTTAAGTATAATAGAAATACCTTAAAGGAGTCTAATACTATATTATAATTATTATAAACTATTATAACCTTAAATTATTCCTTACTATTAAGATACTAAATTAATACTAGACCTATTAAGCGGAGTTTCTTTTAATATTTAACTTTGAAATCTAATACTAGCCTAGGAAGAGGAACCCCGCTAATATACTCTTATAAAGGGCTAAATATAATAAGCCTAATATTATATATATTATAATTCCTTTCTTTAAATTAGCGCTTATAATTATTAAAGAAGGGTAAGATATAACCTACTAAGTAATAATAGACCTAGAATTAGTAGAATAAAGAGATAACTAAACTAAAAAGCTCTTATAAACTATCCTTTAAAAGATCTTAGAAAAACTTGAAACTAATATTAAAGCTATTAAGGTTAATAGATTAAGCTATAAATAGCTATTAAGCCTTTTATATTTTTAAAGTAATTATTTCTACGTACTTAAAGATATAGATCTAAAGGTTTATATTATATAAAATTTCTATAATTCCCTAATAGTAGGCTACCTTAATTATAACTAGACTATTTTAATTACCTACTATTAGTTCTATTAGCTATTATTAAGTAATAATATAGGTAATTATATAAGGATATATAATACCTACTAAAGAATTAAAGCTTTAAATTACCTATTATATAAGGAATTAGTACTTATTCTAATTCTTAATATAATATAAAGGTCTATTATAGTAGACTTTAAATAACAAGGGAATCATCCGATGCGTATTCACCTGACCCGTATTTAGGCCCGAAGCTAGCCTCGGGCTGGTAGATATGATATCGTTCTGACTATGCGGTAGGATACCCTTGGGCTCGACTCTATTCTAAGACTGTTGGACCGCCCGGCGCGGCGGAGTAGCGAGGACGGGAAAAGACGCGACAGCGTACCTTATTCGTACTAAGGCCCGAAGCCGCTACTAGGGATAAAGGTAGCGGTGGATATAGTACCGCCTATACTATCGTGGAAGAGCTTAGTTAGTAAGAGTTAGGAATAGATACACGGCTAGGGCCCTGGGGTATATAGAAACATCTACTCTTATAAGACACGGTCGGCCTAAACCAGCTACGACTAGTTATTAAGGGAGACCTCTATAGGTAACGCGAAACAGGCTTTCTATAGAAGGCTTATAAGGCGTGGTATATAATGGTAGCGACCGCAGTTAAATACAGCCTAAAGTGCATATATATAGCCCTAGGGACCTTAACCCTTTAATAGGCTCTAACCCCTAGCGGATAGTCGCCTCTGGCGGCCGGATAGCCGTGAGTTTATAGGAAGCTTATAAAGGGACACTGTCTATATAGCCTAAGAAGACAGATACACGTATTAGGGAGAGAGAGATACCGGGGCTATATCGTTAAAACGGGTTAATAGGAGACGAATCGTTAAGACGCCTCCTCTACCTCTTAGGGGTTCAAGTCCCTTCACGTAGTCATCAGCTGAGAGCGGCTAGGAGGACGGACACAGGCACCCTCCTATCTCCTTACACAGGCACCCCCTAGCAGGGGACAGACTAGAAAGAGATGCCGGGGCTATATCATTAAAACGGGTTGATAGGAGACGAATTATTAAGACGCGTCCTCTACCTCTTAGGGGTTCAAGTCCCCTCACGCAGTCATCAGCTGAGAGCGGCTAGGAGGACGAACACGGGCACCCTCCTATCTCCTTACACGGGCACCCTCTAGCAGGGAAAGGGCTAGGACTGGGTCTAAGGCCTGAGACGCGTTGGGTCGCGCCTAATATCTATAAGGGAAATCGCTTATAAAAACCACCCGACTGGTAGCTACTACGCGTCGTCGATATAGGCCGAAGCTAGTCTCAACTAGTAGATGCGCTAGACTGCTAGCTACTAGACAAGGCACCCTTAGGGTACGTGGACTACTAGATATAGGGAACTTATTAATACCGACTCTTATACCTCCTAGGGGTTTAAGTCCCCCCCGCGCAGTCACCGGCTGGGAGCGGAATAAAAAGTAGGTTTCGATATAGGCACGCTAGAAACCTAGTGTAGCGTACCTTAGTTAGTAGGGTGGAAATACCGTATTATACTACCTGGTTAGGGGCTTAATACTAGCAGTCCCTGCGAGACACGGACGGCCTAAATAAGGGAGACCTCTAATAGTAACGCGAAGCAGGGGTCCTAACCCTATAAGGCGTGGTATTTAATAGCGGCTACTGCGGAGACCATCTATTTAGCCTGAGAGGATAGTATACGCGTGTTAGTACGTGGAGCTGAGGGAATAATCTACCTAAATAGGGCCTGCGGCGGAGTAGAGAGCAAGCTAAAGCGGTAATAATACCTAGATCCGCTTAGGAGATATGCTTAAGGAGTAAATAAGGATTGACTTAGGTACTAATAGTCCGCCTCCGCCGGAAGCATGAAGCCCCCCTGCGGGCGAATAGTCCTAAGCTCTAAGGCAAAAGGTGACGCCTGTAGGGAGGGGTGGAAACTAGGGTAAGGACCTGAATAAGCAGGATGCTAACCTTACATATCTATCCTTGGCCTAGTATAGAAGGGTGACCTAGTGGGAGGGAGATGGGACCTCTATAAGGGCCTAAAGAAGCCGGAGAGCTCTATAACAGTCCAGTTACGTACGGATAAGATTAGGTTTAACTACTTCTTATTTATCAGGAAGGTTCCTGGGATCCTAAGTCCTAGCTACCCGTGCGGGGCGGCGAGGCAGACCGGTAAATATGTCCTACTATTCTATCCCGACTATTATACTAGTAGGAGTCAGATATTACTAGAGGCTAGGTTAGAAGACTACAGTACTATTCTCTCATTACCGATAGGGATAAGGGCGGCGGCGAGGTGGTTAATTAGGTCAGGCGCCCTCTACCAGTTTATACTAGCAAAAGAGATATTAGCGAGAACTAATAGAGAGGAAGGGCTCCGCCCTAACTAAAGAGAAGAGAATATAGTCGACGAAACCTTGGTATTATAGACGGTAGACCCGACCCCTCGATATACCGCCCCGATAGCAGGCCTGTTAGGGGGGGGAGGGAAGGAGCCGAATAATAGTATGGCCTGCAGATGGTAGGTGGAGTTTTTATCCCTTAGCTGGGTTTCTCCCCGAACGACAGGTACGCTAGGCGTACCTCCTAAAAAGTCTACCCTTATTAGCTTTAGCTAGCATAGGAGTATAAATAATCAATTAATTAATTAATAGTAGACTTTATTATAGACCTCTTAAATAGTAAAGCTCTATTAATAATATCTCTTATAATTATATTATAATAGTAATAAATTATTTTAGTAAAATATATTACTATATTATAAATTATAAATTTATAACCTTTAAATAGTTAATAATATTATCCTTATAAGATATATTTTAGTTATATAAGATACTTAATATAATTATTAATAACTAGGATACTCTCTCTACCTTATACCCCTAATAAACTTTTATAAAAGCCTTTAGTATAAACTATAAGCTTTTAATAGTATATTATTAATATATAGATAGCTTAATAGAGTAGTAAAATCAAGTTATTAAATAATACTTATAAGTCTTTATAAATTACTAATAGAATAATTAGATTACTCTACTTAACCTTAGAGAATATATTTATACTAATAGTATTTATAGTATTATATATTAAAGCTTATGCTTTATTTCTAGTAGTAAAGAGCTTAAACTATTTTAGTTAGTAGATACTCTTAACTATATTAGCCCTAGTATAACTACCTAGGAAATAGTAAAAGAATTAAAATACCTTAATATATTCTTAAAAGAAGAGCTTATTATAGCTTAAAATACCTAGGCTTATTATTATAATAAGGGAAGGAAGCCCCTAACCCTCTAATTAGAAGACTATATTATATTATATCATATTAATATCTTATTATAAAGACCTTATAAGAAGCTAGATTATAAAAAAGTTAGCCTCTTTTTAATAATAAAGGCTATTATACCTATTACCTTTATAAATAAAAGTATACCTAGTATTTTATATATATCTAATAGAACCCTATTATACTAATATAATTAAAGGCTATATTATACTACTACTACTCCTAATTAGTAAAATAATAGAGTATAATAATAAGAGAGAGTATAAAGTAGTTTAGATCTTAGACTCTAAACTTTACTATTATAAACTATAATATTTTATAGCCTAGAAGGGGTATAAACTAGAGGAAAATTTTATAAGAGTTAATAAAGGATATATAAAACATATTAAACTTAATTTAATAATTTTATTAAAAGTATTCTTTTAAAGTATTATTATAATAATATAGGTATAAAGCCTTAAGATATAAAGTTATAAGTTAGACCTTTTAAGTTATTTTAGAATAGGTATAAGTATAGAGCTATTTTTTATATAATTAGGAAGTAGTATAGGGCTATTTTTTATATATTTAAGAAGTATAAAGCTATTATAATATATAGTTTTAAGGTATAAAGCTATTTCTTATATATTTATAATATAAAGCTATTACAATTATATAGTTTTAAGGTATAAAGCTATCTTATAAGAAATAAACTATTTAGCCTTAGCTATTAAATTTATAATTATAGTAATAAGCTTATTAACTAGAATTAAGTTAATATTTTATATAATATAAGATTTACTACTTTATACTCTTATAAATTTTTAATTTAATTATATCCTCCTTTAACTTAATAGTCTATTAGCTTTATATTACTACTTAAAATAATAAACTCTACGTTAGTAATTTCTAAAAACCTAGAGGGGTACCTAGGCCGCCCTAGGCCCCTAGGGCCGTGGTTTAAGAAAGCTTGCCCTAGGGCTGCAGGGGCAGACACGAGTCCGCCCGAGGCCGCCCCAAGATTAGGCTTCCGGGTACTAGGTAATAGCGTCGCGCCACCCTACGGCTAGGCTTCCAAGTACGAGGTAATAGCGTTACGGTTCCTGTAACTAACGCTATTCGTATTATCGTTAACACCCCGAGTTAATATGACTACCACGCTGTCGCCCCTTATTACGGCCCACCCTAGCGTATTACCCCCGTGTAGAAATCGGCTGAATCGATGGATTCCGGGGTCGCTTTTAGGGTGGCGTTAGGGGTGGCTCTAGGGTACGCTACCTAAGTCCCCCGTCAATTATAGAATATTAAAACTTCTGAAGTTCTACTTAATAATTAGTCATGTGATATAGTTTCGCTTAGTAATTAATTACGTGACTTCCTAAAATCTACTAAATAGTAGGTTTTAGAAATATTACTTAGTTAGCAGTTACGTAATACTACCCTTGAAGCCCGGAGCGGCCCCAGGGCCTTGCGACACGCTGCGACAGGCCCAGAGCTAGCCCGGGGCCCCCGCCGGCCCTAGGCCTGCGGGTACAAGGCCTTTACTAAGGGTATAGGGGCGAGTTAAGATCTTACTAATATATATAACCCTATATAATCTAAGCTTATATTAGACTTATAAAACTAAAGGTCTTATTAGTACTATTATTATATTATTAAATTTTAATTATTAGATACTTAGTAAAGCTATTAATATTATAAATTAAGTACTTTAAAAGACCTATTATAATTATAAATTAAAAGATAAATTATACTTAAAGTACCTATTTATTAACCTTATAATAGAAGATATTAACTATCTATTAAAGGTCCTTACTCTTAATAGTATTATAAGTAGATTTAATAGGGATATATTATTTAAATTTATAAAGCTATTAGACTTTATTATAAGTCTTATTATTTTTAAAGCTATCCCTATTACTAGTATTAAGGCCTAGTAGCCTCTAGATTTTAATATTATAGAATTAACTATCTTAGAGCCTTTAAAGACCTATTAAAGTAATATATTTAATATTAAATTTAATAATTTAACTAATTTAGTAAGGATAAATATTATATATATATTCTTTATAATTAGGAAGATTATAACCTAAAAATATACTATATTACTACCTTATAATAACTAAACTTAAAGGCTACTAAAGCCTAGGTTAAAGGATTAACTACTACTAGAATTAACTCTTATAAGCCTAAGTCCTCTCCTAGGCCTTTATAAAGTACTAGTATATTTATCTTATATTAATTATACCTTACTTAGAGATTAGCTATAAATTTTATAAAAGGTAAAGTACCTCTATTAGTACCTTTAAACTTAAAACTTTTCTTTAACCTCCTAAATAAATTTACCTACACGCCTTACTAGTTATTAGATATAAGGGCTAGTAAATCTAGAGATATTTATATAAGTAGTACTACTAGTCCTATCTAACCTTATTACTATAATATAACGGAAATAGAGGAATTTAAAGAGATTCCTAGGAGTAGTTCCGCTAGTTCTATTAGTCTTATATAACCTTATAGCTGTAATGTAATAGTAATAGAGGCTACGACTCCCTTAATACTTAATACTAAGAATCTTTAAAGGGCCTTTATTAATCTAATTAGATGATATATTTATATAGTTATTATAATAGAGTACCTAGATAATACTCTACTTATTTAAGTAAATATAATAATACTTACTAGAAAAGTTATTAAGGATATTATACCCTTAATTAGGGCTATTACTATAAAGGATAAAAGAGCCTTTAATATAACTAAGAGTGATATTACCCCTGAGATATATTAAATACTTTATTAGGGTAATAAGGCCTTTAAGACCTTATAGATTAAAGTAAAGTAAATCTATAATAAGGCTAAATAACTAATTACTCCTATTATAACCTATTATCTAGATATTAGTTATATTATAGATTATAAAGGCCCGCCTTATTATAATACCCTAGATATCTTCTTACTATAATAGAATATAGGAATATTAGGACCCTAAGCTTATCGCGGCTTATTAGTTAATTAATAAGTCCCCTAGATTCCTTTCCTAGACTAGCGCGAATATTAAAAGTCTAATATTTCTTCGTATTCTACCTACCTATATACTAATACTTTATAATATTTTCTATTTAAATAAAGTTATATAGCTTACTTTTAGCTATCTAATACTTTAAAAATAACGAAAATTAATATAGTAGTTTATAGGATATATTAGAATAAATAGATTTACCTACTAAATTCTATACGCTAATAGCTAGAATATAGATTATAAATAATAAAAATCCTAGTATTATTTATATTTTACCTATTCTATAATAACGCCTACTAATATATCTACTATTAGTCTAAATAGGGGGAAATATCCGTCTTATTACTAGGTATATAATGCTATTAGAATAATCTATATCGCTGTATTAGTATATAGGCTAATGCTATCGTATTTACAGGCTAAAAACCCTACTATTCACGTTACCTACCGACGTATCTAATATCTACCTACTAACGTATCTAATATTAGTCTAAATAGTAGGAAATATCCGTCTTATTACTAGGTAGTTAACGCTATTAGAAACGCTGTTAGAATAATCTATATTAGTATATAGGTCTATAGCTGTATTAGCTAATACTATCGTATTTACAGGCTAAAACCCCTACTATTTACGTCACCTACTAACGTGTTTAATATCGGCCTACTAATATATCTAATATCAGTCTAAATAGAGGGAAATATCCGTCTTATTATCAGGTATATAACGCTATTAGAATAATATATACTAGTATATAGGTTTATAGCTGTATTAGCTAATACTATTATATTTATAAGCTAAAACCCCTACTATTCACGTTACCTACTAACGTATCTAATATCAGTCTGAATAGGGGGAAATATCCGTCTTATTATCAGGTATATAACACTGTTAGAATAATCTATATTACTATATTACTATATTAGCCTATTTATATTACCTACTAACATGTCTAATATACTCCCTACTATTTACCTTACCTACTAACGTGTCTAATATCAGTCTAAATAGGGGGAAATATCCGTCTTATTACTAGGTAGGTAATACTATTAGAATAATCTATATCGGTCTATTACTCTATTAGCTAATATTATCGCATTTATAGGCTAGAAACCCTACTATATATTACCTACTAACGTGTCTAATATTAGTCTAAATAGGGGGAAATATCCGTCTTATTACTAGGTAGGTAACGCTATTAGAATAATCTATATCGGTCTATTACTCTATTAGCTAATACTATTATATTTATAAGCTAAAAACCCTACTATTCACCTTACCTACTAACGTGTCTAATATCAGTTTAAATAGGAGGAAATATCCGTCTTATTACTAGGTATATAACGCTAATAGAATAATCTATATTAGTCTATTACTCTATTAGCTAATACTATTGTATTTATAGGCTAAAAACCCTACTATTCACCTTACCTACTAATATATCTAATATCTACCTACTAACGTATCTAATATTAGTCTGAATAGGGGGAAATATCTGTGTTATTAATAGCCTAGTATATCTAATATACTCCCTACTATCTACCCTACCTACTAACGTGTCTTATATACTGCCTGTATCGGTAAACTAGGAACGTGGAATAATACAGAAATATGCGGAAAATACGCACATGACTGGCGCGCTTATATGTCAGCCCTAGGGCTGGGAATAATACCGTAAGTTGCTAAATACGTATTTAGCAACTTTTAGAAATACTAGGTAATAGGACTAATAGGGGATAAGTCCTACTAATTAGCTATAATATAATAACTATATAGAGCTAGTACTAACTAGGTAATTATAATAAGTAACTAAGTCTTATTAATAGTTAATAGTACTAGTACTTAGTAAGAATTAATAGTAGGCGGGATATAGGTATAGAATACGGGGCTAGGCTAGGGGGGGTACTCTACGCGTATATAAATTACGTGAATCGACTGTATTTAAAACCTATATTACGCTAGCGTTGACGATGTAGCTATTATAACTCTAGCGAGCTTCCCGTTTCTTCTTAGCGCTAGAGGAAAATCACGGATTTAAGGCCTTAAATCCGGATTTTCTATATTTAGGACTTTTAGGCTAGAATAAAAAAAACCTGAAATTTTCCTATTTATTACCTGCATTTTACCTGAAAAATGCGCTTTTAATAGAATTAGCAGTTCGAATTTTCTATACAGGTTCCTAGTTTACCGATATACGATTTACGTCACCTACTAAACGCCAGGTAGTAGGGGTGATTTTCTAACGTAAAAATCTTGAATTTTTATAGGTATTTTCTAGTACTCTTATAATATATTAAATTAGGTTATACTATAGCTAATCTACTTATATAGTTTACTAAAGAATAACTCGCTCCTATAAAGCTAGAAGACTTAGGGGCTAAAGATTAGGACTTAGAGTAGGATATTAATAGGGGACTTAGAGGCTAATAATAGAGTATTAGGCCTTATAAGGGCTATAAGGTATAAGGGAGGGACTATAAATAGAAGGAGTAGCTAATAGCTCTAACTACTTATATTAGCCCTAATATATATATCTTACCTTAGTCTATAAGAATTAATAATAATATAACCTAATATAATATACTCTAGGCGAGCTAATAATAAGGAACTATTATAGCTATTAGCTTATTAACTTTAACTTACCCTACTTATATATATTTACCCTATTATATCTATTACTTAGCTTAAACTATTACTAAAATTATTAGATCCTTATACTCGTATTTATAACTATTAGCCTCTACTAGTAAATAAAACTAATACTCTTATAAATAAATTAAACGATTATAATATAGAGGTAATAATTAGTAGATATATATCTAGTAGGAAGGTTTAGTATCTAGTTAACTAGAAGGGCTATAATTATAAATATAATTTATAGTATAATATAACTAATCTAAATAATACGTAGTATATAGTAAGTAAGTATAATAATTAGCCTACTAATTAACTTTATTATTATTAAGGACCTTAATTAGCCTTAATAATATATAATATAGATATTACTTTTACTTCTTTATAGTAGTATTATTATATAGCTAGTAGTTTACCTTAGCTAGCTTCCTTAGCTAGCTTATAAAAAGTAGAAGCCTTCTACTAAGCTACCTTATACCTAGGAGAGGCTTCGCTTCTCTAATAATTAATTATATAATTATAATTAGTCTATTAGGTACTTACTACTATAATAAATAAGGTATATAAGACTTCTCTACTACTTCTAATAAGCTATTATAAGACCTATCCTATAGACTTCTAAGTAGATTTAAAGAAAGATAGCTAGTACTTTTAATATCTTATTACTAGCTACTAACCTAGTTTAAATAGGCCTTATAAGGATACTCTATAATCAAGCTATTTATAAGTAAGGAAGCTATTAGAAAAGTTAAGAGTAATAGAACTAGATTAATAGAGAAGAGCTTAGAGAATAATAGTAGGATAGATAGATAATATAACTATCTTATCTTTAAAATCTCCTGTAGTAATAATATATTATAAGGGTAAATAATATTATTAATAGAAATATAAATCTTTTATAGATTTTCCTTATAAAGTAAATAGCTTTATACTACTAGACTAGTAATAGTATAGAAATATTACGAGATTATATAATATTTATTATATAATATAAATATATATTTAATTAACTCCTTTTTATAAGTTAAAAATAATAAGAGTTTTTAAAAAAGTACTAAGATTATATTAATAACTATTTATTAACTTACTTTAAGTAGTTAATACTTTATAACTCTATATTCTAATAATATACTTATATACTTCTTTTTAATTAGTATAACTATTAACTAGTAGAAGGAATAGTTTAAGTATATTATAAATACTATAATTTAGAAGAAGAAGTAATATTATAGTTTTTATATATATTAGCTAGGCGTAGCCTAATAGGATTTAGTACTAATCTATGCTTAGTACTTATATATACTAGAATTATACCTTATAACTAGAATACTATAGTTAATATTCTATTTATACTAATAATATTATTACTATTTAGATTTATATTAGATCCCTAATACTTTATTAGAAATTTCTAAAAATTTAGAATCTAATATAAAATAAGTTAATTAATATCCTATTAAGATTTATAAAAGTAATAATAAACTTCTAGTTAATAAATAAGAAGGGAATTAAATATAGTAAAATTCTTAATTTACTATTACTTTATAAAGCTATATTATAATACTAGTAGAATTTTATATATATAAAGTTTATTATATATTTATTTAATATTTTTTAGTAGTAATTATAAAGTAGTAGAAGTATCTCTTTACTATAAAAGAATATAAGTAATTTAAGACCTTAAGCTTATTATATCTTATTAGTTAGTTAATAAGTCTCCAAGATTCCTTTTCTAGACTAGCGCGAATATTAAAAGTCTAATATTTCTTTATATTCTACTTATATTTATACCTACGCTCTATAATATTTTCTACTTAAATAAAGTTATATAGCTTATTTTAATCTACTTAATACCTTAAAAATAATAAAATTTAGTATAGTAGTTTAAAAGATATATTAGAATAAGTATTAAAAATAAGTAGATTTACCTACTAAATTATATATACTAATAGCTAGGAATAATAAAAATCCTAATATTATTTATAAATTACTTATTCTACTATATTACCTACTAATCTTCTTACTATAATAGAATATCTGGAATTTCGAACCTTAAAGATCTCCTATACCTATTTAGCTAATATATTTTAAGAGAAGTACCCTAGCTTAACCCTCTTAGGCTTAGCGTTCTTTCTTAAAGAATATTAAAGTTGTAATATTATTCTTATTCTACCTATAGAGGTACTAATACTCCATGATAATTTCTATTTAAATGAAATTATACGGCATATTTTCAGCTATCTAATACTTTAAGAATAATGAAAATTAGTAGAGTAGTTTAAAAGATATTTCAGAATAAATAGATTTACCTACTAAATTCTATACGCTAACGGCTAGAATATAGATTATAAATAATAAAAATCCTAGCATTATTTATATACTTACCTATTCTATAATAACGCCTACTAATATATCTAGTATTAGTCTAAATAGGGGGAAATATCCGTCTTATTACTAGGTATAGATAGACTAACCGCGTCGAGTCGGTACTTTAAACTCGAGTCGGGTACCCGACCTAAGTCTTGGTGATTCGATACTAAAATCTAGTACCGAGTATTTAAGTTAGTACCTAAGTAGGTACTAAGTATTAGTATTAAAGTATTAACTTAAATTACTAAGACTTTAGTTTTAATAAGGGTATTTTACTAGACTATAATATTAGGAATACTTTATAATAATATAAAAGGGTAATATAATTATTTAATAGTCTTTAGTAGATAGCCTATCTATCTAGTTAAATATTTCTATAATCTTATACTTATAATCCTTCTATTCTTTACTATCCTCCTTACTATTATTATACTTACTATTATTATCTTTACTACTATTACTAGTCTTATTAATATCTTCTAGCTTATATTCCCTATCCTCTTCTTTATCCTCTTTAGTAGTATACTTAATTTCTTTCTTATTAGTACTAACTTTAATTAAGATACCCTCTTTATCTTAATTCCTCTTTATAAGGTTAGGTATAATATAATCCTTTATATTAAACGCGTTAATATACTTTTATATAAACTTAATATCAAGGCTGCAAATGCCTGATAGACTGATTGTAATTATATAATTAATTATTAGAGAGGCGAAGCCTCTTCTAGGTATAAAGTAGCCTAGCGGAAGGCTTCCGCTCTCCGTAAGCTAGCTAAGGTAACTACTAGCTATATATATAATAATACCGCTATAAAGAAGTAAAAGCGACGTCCACGTTATATAATACTAATCAAGGTCCTTAATAATAACGAAGTTAACCGGTAGGGCGATTATTATACTCACTTACTATCTACTATATATTATTTAGATTAGTTATATTATACTATAAGTTATATTTATAACTATAACCTTTCTACTTAACTAGATATTAAACCTTCCTACTAGATACGCGTTTACTAATAATTACCTCTATTTTATAATTATCTAATTTATTTATAGGGGTATCTATTTTATTTACTAGTAGAGATTAATAGTTATAAATATAAGCGTAAGGATCTAATAATTTTAGTAATAGTTTAAGTTAAGTAATAGACACGACGGGGTAAATATATATAAGTAGGGTTAGCTAAAGTTAATAGGCTAATAGCCTAACCCTTTTAATTACCTTAAAAGGCCTTATATATTATTAATATAGTTTTAAATTTATTACCCCTAGGATTTTATAACCTCCTCTAAGTCTAAGGTAGGCTTTATTACTAGCCTCTATTAATACTACTTTATATTTACTATTATAATATAGTTTAGAGAAGATATTAGTAAAGGCTATTAACTCCTCCGCCTAGTCTTATTTAAGCTATTATAAGCGGCTAAAGTCTTTTATAAGGAGCTACTATAAGAGTATAGTAAAGGTATCCTATATATTAAAACTATAAAGTACCTTATTAGGAGAAACGCCGGTTACCTAACTTTTTAAGTTATTAAGGTATCCCTATATATAGGGAAGGACTACGCTCTAATTAGAACTATTTATATTCTATATTATATAGTATTATAACGCGATTTTAACTATCTAATTTATTTACTCTAATAAGCTATTTATTTAAGCGTAGTAGGCTGTTAAAGTTAATAGTTTATAGCTAAGCTTTTAAAACACTATTCTCTAGAAGGATAATATAAACTTACTATCTCTATTACTAATAATCCCGTAGGGTATACCCTAATTATAGGTTATAAGATTAGCGAGGACTACGTTAACCTATTAGGCTACTATCTAAATAATCTATCTAGGTATAAGTAAAACCCTTTTTAAGAATTTATCTATAATAGTAAGGAGGCTATTATAGCCTTCTATACCTATTAGTAGAAGCGCTATAATAAAATCTATTATTATAGTATAGAAGGGAACCGTAGGTCTATCTATAGGGATTATACTTCTATAAGGCTTATATTATTTTATTTAGTTAAGTTAATAGTCCGGATAGTACTCTATATAGGTCCGTAGGTACTATTATAAGTAATAGATATATAGAGATACTATTATTTATTTATAGGTATAATAATACCTACTATAATACTACTAATTATAAGCTAGCTAGAATATATCTTTTTCTAAGGCATTTAGTATATATAATCTTTCGCGGCTATTATTAAAATTTATATAATAGATTAGTTTATTATAGACCTTAAAGCGTAACCCTTATAAAGCCTTAACTAGGTCCTTATTTACTAGTATAAGTATTTCTAGTAGCTAGGACTATTAGCTATCCTATTAGTACGCCTAGGTAAGGCGCTTTTTAAACTCCTCTAATATCTTAATAAGTATAATATAATAAATAAGACTTAGTAAATTATTATACTATAAGTAAGCCTCTATAAAGGTAGCTACGTATAAGGTATTAAGTATAATAGCCTCTTATTAATTATAGTTAATAAGGCCCTTATTATTAAAGCCTTTAATATATAAGGTATCTAGTATTCTAATAATATTAATAAAGTTCTTCCCGTCCCCTTAAAGCCTAGATAGCGTATCTAGGATAATATTAGATTTCCCTAATTTATACTTTACTATAAGGTTAAATTATAATAGATATAATAAGGCGTAGATTAATTATAAATTAAGTTTATCTATTAAAGAAGTAGTAAGACTAGTTTATTATAAGATAGGTACCGCCGCTAAATAATTAGTATAGATAATTATTAGTAGTCTCTAGGATAATTTAATAAGGTAGTAAGTTCTTCTTATAACTTATATAATACTAGCTACTTCTAGTTTAATTAGCTAGTATTTCTATTTAGCTTAGTTAAGTATCTTACTAAGGAATATTATTAGTTAAACTAAGGTCTTAGGAAAGCCTTCTATTATATTATCCTTAATATAATAGATTATTACTATAAATCCCTACTTTTTAGAAGCGTCTAGATCTATAAATAAGATCCTTATTTTATTAAAATAGATAAGAAAGGTAGGACTACTAAAAGCGGACTTTAAATCTATAAAAGCGTTCTTCTTATTATTAGTAGGATTATATACTACTTATATAGACTAAATTTTTCTTATAAAGCCTTTAGTACCCTTAGGAAGTAAGCTGGTAAGGTTAGTTTTATATTTTTATAACGGATCTACACGCTAAGTATATCTTAGAATAGATAAATATAGCTAGCCTATAAGTCCTAGGAAAATCTTAAGGTCTTATAGTAAAAATAGGAATAGTAAGGTATTAATTACTTTAAGTTTCTCCTCTAATATAAATAGGCTAAGGGAATCTACCTTTTAGCCTAGTAAGGTAATAGATAGATAGCTAAGGAATATTTTCTTTAGATTAAGATTAATTTAATGGCTTTAATAGAGGCTAAAAAGCGCTTATAGGTATATAAGGTACTTTAGTAAGGTTTTTAAAAAAGTAACTATATTATCTACGTAAGCTCTTATAAACTTCCTAAAAGAATAGAGGAGCTTATTAGTCTATCTCTAAATATAGGGTAGTAAACCCTTATAGCCTATTAATATAACGTAGTACTACTCCTATCCCTAATATAAAATAATTATAAGTTTATATCTATCCTATTTCTATATATTAAACTAATAACACTAACTAGTACTATTTATAGTAGATATAAATAGGAACCTAGCTACCGCGGAGGTAAGTTCTAATTATAAAGGTAGGGGGTAACTATCTAATTAAATAATTTTATTTAGGCCATGTATATCTACTACTATATAGCCCTTATATCCTTCTAGTATATCCTACTAAACTATAAAAACTAGGTAGCTAAAAGGTATTAGTTAGTTTAACTACGATATTTTCCCTTAAGAATATAACTTCTTAAATATCTTATTAATTAAGTCTTTATCTTTCTAACTAAGTAGATATATATATAAGAGCTTAGGGTCTATATTAAGCTCTAATAGTGTTAGTATCTATTTACTTTCTAGGACGTCTACTATTATACCTCAATTAATCTAGATTTTAGGGAACTTAGCTACTACTTTAGTAATTTTCTATTCTGCCCTAGGTAGTCCGTAGACTATAATACTATTAGGTAGTATATATTTAAGAGCGGGGTTAACTATTATAATTAAAGTCCTTATTATAGAAGGCTATACTATACTAATATAGGCTACTACTACTAGGACTATAAAGCCTTTTATAATAGTCTTTTATAAGCTTATATTACTAGCGGCCTTATAGGCGTCTACTAGCGTAGTAAGATAAGCGCCGTCCTAATTATACTTAATAAGTAACCTAAGCCGTATCTTTTAAGGTAGTTATATAGATATAAGCGAAGTATTAAATATATAGACTTCTAATATAGATAAATTAGTAATATACGCGAAGACGCCTCCTTTAAAGCCGAAGTTTTAAGTATATTCTAGTTTAAATAGAAAGTCCCTATTAGCTAGGATATCTCCTTTATAGACTATAGGCACCCGTATAATTAAATATAGTAGAATAATAATAGACGCCTTAATCTTAATAGTATGTTAAATATTAAGTAATAACCGCGTATAGACTCTAACTAGTAATATAAGGTCTTAATAAGAATCTAATATTACTATTTATTTACTAAAATCTAGGATTACCTTTTATAGTACTAGGATATTATTACTAATAAATAGGTTAGCCTTTAGATCCTTTATAATATAAACTTCTATAATTATTAAGGCGGTTACTAGTCTCTTACTAATAGTTCTATTAATAAATATTTTAACTAGAGCGTACTTATTAATTATTATAATTTTATTACTAATACCTTATATTAGTATTAGGGATACTATCTTTTTAATATTAATATTTAGTAGTACCCTTATAAGATAGGTTTAATTAATTAGTATAATAAAATAGCTACTATTAAGGTAGACTTTAATCTACCTACTAGCCTTAGACTATACTATACCGACGGTAGCGTATTTCTATCTCCTAAAGCTATATCTTAGGGCCTTTAACTAGTCTAGAAGAATAGTTAATTCTACTAATACTAATAATTAATTAATAGGTGTCGTGAAATAGGTTATAGTTATCTTCTTAGCTGTCGCGGGGGCGGATATAGAAGTAAGTATAAAAGGCTTTTATAATATCTAGTAGTATTTTTATAGGTAAATAAATAGCTTATTTCTTAAAGAAAAGGTAGATGTATAAGAGGAGTAGGTATAACTATTTATATTATACTAAGCTACGAAGTTTACCTTAAGTACTTATTAATTATAGTTAATAAGGTCCTCGTTTATTCCTAAAGACTTATCTCCTATATAGAATAAGTTATATTAATCTTATAATAGGTCTAGCTATTTAATACTATAAGTATTACTTAATTATATAGTGGTACAATATTCCTAATAACTATTAGGATTACTATTAGTAAAGTCTTCTACTATATCCTTTATAGTAACCTAGTATACTTATTATAATAAAAAGCGTGGTATATAATTATCTTATAATTAACTACCTAGCTAGTAGTTTCCTTAACTAGGCCTTATAAGCTATAATAGTTATTAAAGTTAAGGTTAATTAGATTACTATATAGAATCTAACGCGTTTACTAGGCCGGCTATAATTTAAAGCCTTTATATTAGAGGCAAGATTTAAGGGGTATTTTAATAAAATTCCTAGCTTTAATAAGGCTACTAGTTTATCTAATAAGCCTAGTTATTTTAATTAGGAATAAACGGGGGGCGAGTATTACTATAAGACTAGTTACCCTACTAAAATAGCTAGTACCCTACTCTATTATTAGAAAAACCGTACTAACCGTATTACCTAATAGGCTTATATTTATAACTAGGACGTTATTATAGCCTATTACTAGGCGTACTAGTAGAAGCTCTCTACCTACTTATATAGACCTACTATTCGTGCTTTCTATCCTTAAGTTCTAATAAGAAGTTATTAATAGAGGTCTAGTTAGTATACTTATAAATATCACGGCGAAGTTTAAAATTAATAGCATTATATATAATATTAAGTTAAATCTTTATATCCTTTAACCTAATATCTTTCGCGAAGCGTAATATCTTAGTACTAAACTCCTATAATTTATAATAGCTAGCGGTATCCTTTATAATAAACTTCTTATATAGTATACTATTAATAGAGATACTTAATAGCTATTAGAATCTTTTTAATAGTAGTTATACCTATTTATTAATACTATTACTAAAGGTTATAATCCTTTATTCTATTTTAGAGAGCTTACTATTATACTATTTAAGCGCTTATCTATAAAGGCTTAGCTAGAGGTTATTCCTAATAGTAATAGGATCCTTAAGTAAGTATATTTACTTAGCTTAATTAGTAAATATATAAATATCCTAAAAGTAAGTATCCTTTCTAGTATACTTAATAGCTAAGCTAGTACTAATAGATTTACCGTTATATATAGGATTAAAGAATCCTAAGTCCCTAGGGTTCTATTAGGAATAATTATTGCCGCCGTTAACTATAATTAATATACCTACTTTACCTAGTTAGCTAGGTTAACTAGGCTAGCTAGATAGTCTAGGAGGACCTAGTAGCCTAGGTATAGCTGGGTTCTCCCGGATATATTAAGCTATAGCAGTGTTAATAGTTACTTATATAGCTAGGTTAATAGCGAAAGTTACTATACTACTAAATAATTACTAATAGCTAAAAGGATTAGGTTCTAGGCTAATTAGGTATTTATAAATAGCCTCTTTAGCCGATATTTACCTAGTATTAGCGGTACTATTAAGAGACGAGGTAGTCTGTAATTTACTTAGTAAGGGAGGACTATTAAGGAGTTTATAAGAGACTTCTATTCCCTTATTAAAGTATAAGATAGCCTTATAAATAGTAGGTTTATTAATTACCTAGTCTTAAGGCTAAGACTATATAAAAGCCCTAAGGAGGCTAACTACTTCTAAGGATATAGATCTAGAACAGGTACCTCCTTATCTAGTAGAGGCTTCTTAACCTAATCTAGTAGGCCTAAGGGTATCCTTTGTAATTAAGGAAATAATATAGTAAGTAGTATTATTAATTAATAATATAAAGGCGTAACTAGTTTATATAAATTTATCTAACTAAAATATAAGTTCTACTACCTCTTAAGATATTTAGGGAGTTATAATAATAGAATATAGAGAAATATTAGGAAAGAGTAGTAAATCTATTAGGAATCTTAGTAGAAATTCCCTACCTTAGTACTAACTCTCTAGAGGTATAAGGAAGGTTAGTAAAGGCTTTTATAAACGAGAAGCTTATTATAATAGCCTTATTATAATACTTATATAAGGCCTCTAGGATACTATTAAGGTCCTTAATATTAAGGTATATTATTATTAATATATAGTATTTACGGAGGTCCTTCCTAGGCTAAGAGGACTTAATACTAGTACCGTAAAGACAGCGTTTAGTTCTTCTTAAATAATTAGATAGTATTTAAAGAAGATATTAGTATAAATAAAGGTGTTACTACTATTATTAAGGTAGTAAATACCTAATAGACTAATTATAATTATATAATTAATTATTAGAGAGGCGAAGCCTCTCCTAGGTATAAAGTAGCCTAGCGGAAGGCTTCCGCTCTCCGCAAGCTAGCTAAGGTAACTACTAGCTATATATATAATACTTAATATAAGTATTTATAGTATTAGGGTCTTATATATCTTTTAACTCCTTTAAACCCTTATAATATATAATCCTTTACTTAATAATTTATATAATTAATAGATTAAATCTAGTAAATTCTAGCTTAATAGTATTTATATCTTTTTTAGAAGTATTCTAAAAGTTAAGTTAATTAGAAGATAGGATTAAAGACTAATTATATATTTATCTCTTTTATAAAACTAGTTATACTATTTGTATTTTATATATAATTTACTAGTTTATCTAGTTTAGCTTATTCCTTAGTAGCCTCTTTATTATCTTTAAAGTATAACTCTATCTTAAAATATTCTATTATATAATATTAATTATTTAGGAAGTATTATATTACCTAATTATATTATTATAAATCCCTCTTTTATATCTTTCCTCCTTTATAATATCCTTTACCCTAATTATTAGCTCTATATAATCCTCTTTAATAGCTATCTTTTATATATTTAATTCCTTTAACTTCTTAATCCTTTTTAATACTACAATATAGTTATTAGATACTTTTATATATAATAGCTTTTTATTATTATCCTAGTCCTTTACGCGTTCTTTACTTATAATTAATTTAAGATTCTAGTTATAAAGACTTAATATTATTATAATATTATATTAGCTTATCTATCTAGTAATATATTTAAGTAATATAATTAGTAATAAATATTTACTATATATTAATAACCTATCTTACTATAATATCTTAAGTATATAAAGGTAGGAGGAGTTATAAAGAAGATTTTAAGGGGTAATTCCGCCTATAATTATATTTATAATTATATAGAATATTCTACTTAATATTACTTTACCTTATATTAAAAATTTTAAACCTTATATTCCTTCTTTTATCTACTATTATATATATTTAACGACTTTAATAATAGCTTATACTAAGTAGACTAGTAATATTATTTTATAATATATTTCTTACTCTATATATTAATAGGTAGATAATATAAGTAGGTAATAAAACGCTAAGATTACTAGCTAGAGGGGGTAAACCCTTATAAGGTAGAGGAGTAAATAAGCTATTATATAGGAAGGGAAAGGTAATATAAATAGGTAATATATTAAAATATAATTAGCTAATCCTTTATAATTACTAGTACTAAAATTAATAATAAAAAGATAAAAGTATAAGGTTAACTTAGGTCTTAAAGCTTTAAAGGAGATAAGATAATATTAAAAGTCTATTAATAGCCTTATCTTAAAGCTACTATTTAGTTATATTATAAGGGAGGTTATAATAGATATTATAAGAGTTAGTATAAACTTATATTAAATCTAAAGTTTAGCTTTAAAAGTATTATAAGATATTATAGAAGTATATATAATATCTTTTCTCTTAAGTAAGTATATTATTATTTTATATTATTATTTAATTCTTATAATAATTATTTATTAATATATCTTTTAATATAAATATAAATATACTTTATATTTATATTAAATATATTACTATTATATAAAGGGATCTAAAGCTTATAAAGGAATTAATAGAGAGCTTTAATATTATACTATTTAGCGCTTAAAGGTAGTAATAGTTTTATAATATTAGGAGTAGAGGGTAGGTCTAGGATAGTATAACGCCCCTAGTATTACGGCGCTCTTAGTATTATAACGCTCTTAGTAAGATAAAGAATAATATTACCTTCTTATATTACCTTTATATATATATATATAGAAATTAAACCTACTTTTTAAATATACTACTTAATTATTAAATAACTTTAAATTAATAACTACTAATCTATTTATTTTAAGATATCTACTAATTTTAACTTAAAAGGATCTTTACCTCTATTAATATTTTAATTAGTATCTTCTTCCCTTTAAAGAATATTCTAGGGTTTAATAAGAGCTTCTTTAAGGTCTAAACCTATAATATAATTATAATACTTTAGAAGTATTATTTATTTTATAAACTCTAATTTTAATTATATATAATCTTATAAATATACTCTTTAAGTAAGATTAAAGACTCTCTTAATACCTATAAATAATATTAGATATAAAAGGATATCCTTAGCTATTTATATTAGATTTAAATAAGTTAAAGTATTATCCCTTTAATACTCCTATATAGGAATATCCTTTAATAGACTTTTAGAATAAAAGTATTAAATAGCTTTACTTTATAATAAAGACTTATAATTTAAATATTAAAGTAGACTTCTCCTTACTTTTATTAAAGGCTATTACTAGTTAGTATAAATTTAAATATATTATTATATTATATTACCTTATTAATATTTTATATATCTTATATATTAGTCCTTCTAGTAGCTAGTATTATCTTATAATATTTATTAAAGTAGTTAGTAAATTAATTTTTATATATCTCTTTATAAGAGGTTAAAGTATTATTATTATTTAACTCCTCTTATTTATTTTAAGTTTTATATAAACTTAGTTTTATAAAAGGGTCTAAAATATTAATAAGGTTATATATTAATCTACCTTTACCTTCTATTTTAGAATAATATTTAATAAGTTTTATTAAGGCTACTTTATAAGTATTAATAATACTTACTCTACTAAGTATCCTACTATTATATATTATTATTTTAGTATAATTAAAATAATTAAAAAGGGTATTATATAATTAGAACCTTAAATATATACTTATATTTATTATCTAAGAAACTATTAAGGTAAGTTAATAGATAGGATTTAATATATTTTTAAATAATAAGACAATTAACTACTTATATCTATTAAGGCTAATCTTATTAATTTTTAGATTAATTATATTTTTATCTACTTAAAAATTAATAAATTAATATAATTAATATATATAATAAAGTATTAAATAGGTAGAATTCTAATAAATATAAATATCTTATATAAGTTTTCTAGGTCTTCTAATAAAGCTTTCTTATAACTATTAAAAATTAAGCTTTTATTAAGAAGATAAGCTTATAGCTATTATAAGAGTATAAATCTATTATAAATATTAGTAAGTATATTACCTATTTATATTACCTCTATTATATTATACCTTCTTAATAATAGTAGATAGACTTATACTTACTTAGATATTTTTAATTTAAGTATCCTTTAATAATATTACTATATTATTTAAGGCTTTTAAATCTAGGGCTTTAATAAAGTCTTATATTATAAGGTTAAAGATATAAGTTATATAAGGAATAGAGTTTTATAATTTATCCTATTAGATATTATATTAAGTAAGAGATTTTTCTAGTTTATCTTTTAATATTCTATTATTATTAATATTATTAATAATAACCTTAAAAAGTTTATCTTTAATTTTATAAATAGTTAATATCTTTATTAGTTCTATTATAAGTAAGTACCTAGAATAATAGATATTAAGTAGTATAAAAGTAATAAGATATTCCTAATATTAAAAATTAGTATTAACCTAATAGACTAGTACTCTAAGATAGGTAACCTTTTAAGAACTAAACTAGGTATCTAGTATAATAGAAATATATTAGGGATACTTTAGATCTACTTTAATTTTTATATATATTCCTTTAAAATTTAAAAAGATTATACTTTATAATTTAGTATAATAGATTAGGGTTAAATCTAGATAGGCTATTAATAATAATTACTAAAACTCTAGTTAATTAATAGTATAAAAAGATTAATTTAAGGTAAGAAAGTATTTATATAATTATTTATTCTACTTCTCTTAAGAAAAGTTAGTAGAAAACTTAGTATTACTTTTCTGTTAATATTATCCTAAAGAATTAGTTTTATATTACTATTTTATATTACCTTAAATAACTTATTTAAGTTAAAGAAAGTTCTATTTATAATAATAAATTAAGCCGCTTTTATAAATAGTATTTACTTATCTAAGTATATTTCTTTATATTAGATATACTTAAATTACTAGTAATTATTAAGTAGTTTAAAAGCTTATTATACTTTTTATATATAATCTTTAATAATCCTTCTACTATTAAAGTTAATTAAATAAAGTTATTTTAGATATTAACCTATTTACTTAATATAACTTTTTTTAATTAAAGGGGATCTTTAACTTTAATATTAAACTTTAATTTAATACTTTTACTAATAATAGTTTACTACTATTATACTTTAAATTAGACTTTAAAGGCTAAATTATATTTAATATATTTATTATTCCTTATTAGTATTAATTCTAGGAATTCTTTTCTAATAAATTAAATAGTATTTTAAAGAAGCTCTTTCTTTTAATAAAAGGATTTATTTAATATACCCTAACTAACCTAACTTATAAATTAGCTAGGATAAATACTACTTAATATAAAATTAAGTATAATAAGATTATCTAATTCTAATTTAATATTTTATAAGAGTTAATATAATATAAATCCTATATATAAAATAAGGTAGAAGTAATATAAACTAGTAATATAAATATTTACTATACTAGGAAGAATATATAATAGATATTAGGAAGATAAAGTTATAAGTATAATAATTATTTTAAATATATATTATAAGGAGACTATTTTAATTCCTTCTACTATTTTATTAGGGGCTTAGTATCTTAGTAATACCTTAGTAATTTAAGTTAGGTTAATCTAACTCGCTAAGGTATTAAGGCCTTAGCGAGTTAGTACTAATAGCTAGTACTAAGTATTTAAGTTAGTACTAAGACCCTAACCCGAGTATTCGGTCGGTACTAAATCTTAGTACTAAATCCCGACTCGACGGTTAGTCTAGGTATGGAACGCTGTTAGAATGATCTATATTGGTCGATTGGTGCATTAGCTAATGCTGTCGCATTTACAGGCCAAATACCCTACTATTCACGTCACCTACCAACGTGTCTGCTATCAGTCTGAGTAGGGGGATATATCCGTCTCCTTACCAGGTATAGAACGCTGTCAGAATGATCTATATCGGTTGATTAGTGCATTAGCTAATACTATCGTATTTACAGGCCAAAAACCCTACTATTCACGTCACCTACTAACGTGTCTACTATCGGCCTGAATGGGGGAACATATCCGTCTCATTACCAGGTATGGAACGCTGTCAGAATGATCTATATCGGTCGATTGGTGCATTAGCTAATGCTGTCGCATTTACAGGCCAAAAACCCTACTATTCACGTCACCTACCAACGTGTCTACCATCGGTCTTAGTAGGGGGAAATATCCGTCTCATTACCAGGTATGGAACGCTGTCAGAATGGGTGTATGCATATGATATAGCTAATGCTGTCGCATTCATAGGCTACCTACTAACGTGTCTGATATGCTCCCTACTATTCACCTCACCTACCAACGTGTCTGATATCGGTCTGAATAGGGGGAAATATCCGTCTTATTGCCAGGTATGGAACGCTATCAGAATAGGTGTATACGTCTAATATACTCCCTACTATTTACCTTCCCTACTAAACGCCAGGTAGTAGGGGTGATTTTCTAACGTAAAAATCTTGAATTTTTACAGGCATTTTCTAGTATATTTATATTAGCTTAAATAAGGGAAAATATCTATCTTATTACTAGGTAGGTAATACTATTAGTATCTTATATCCTAGTATAGTATCTATCTTAAAGGTTTTTACTTTTTACTAAGGTATAGCTAAAACGGATACTAGCCTTACTAGGATATAGGATAATCTAAATTAGTATATTACTATATTAGCTAATACTATTATATCTATAAGCTAAAAATCCTACTATTTATATTACCTACTAATATATCTAATATTAGCTTAAATAGGAGGAAATATCTATCTTATTACTAGGTAGGTAATACTATTAGTATAATCTAAATTAGTATATTACTATATTAGCTAATACTATTATTTAAATAGGCTAGCTATCTACTAATATATCTAATATACTTTCTACTATTTACCTTACGTACTAATATATCTAATATTAGCTTAAATAGGAGGAAATATCTATCTTATTACTAGGTAGGTAATACTATTAGTATAATCTAAATTAGTATATTACTATATTAGCTAATACTATTATATTTACAGGCTAATATATCTAATATACTCTCTACTATTTACCTTACCTACTAATATATCTAATAATAGTCTAAATAGAGTAAAATATCTATCTTATTATTAGATATAAAATACTATTAGAATAGGTATATATATATAATATAGCTAATACTATTATATATATAAGCTAGCTACCTACTAATATATCTAATATACTTCCTACTATTTATATTACCTACTAAATACTAGGTAGTAGAGGTAATTTTCTAATATAAAAATCTTGAATTTTTACAGGTATTTTCTAGTAAATAATATAACTTTTATTAGTTTTTTATATAGAATTATTATTATATAAGGTCTAGAAACTTATAGCTTAATACTATAAGTCTAGTTACTTAGTAGTAGTAGGAGAAGCTACTTATTATTTAATCCTAATCTATTTCTCTTATAAGAGGGCTAAGATACTAAGCCTTAGCCTTAAGATATACTAGTACAAGTACTAAGGACTACGTAGTCTTATAGTATAAAAGGGTTTACCCTCTTCTAGGCTAAACTTACTTCTAGTCTAACCTTAAGGGGCTAGTAGCCCGGAGCTTTTAAGACTCTATACTCCTAGCCCTAGCTCTAGAGTACTCTTAAGCCTAATAGTATTTATATCTATAAATCCTTAATTAAGCTAATTCTAAATATAAGTTTACTATAAGAATTATTTAGTATAAGATTTCCTATAATACTTATAGCGAAAAGAAGTTAATAAAGTCTACCGTTACGGAAAGCGAGGGCGTGGACCAGAAGTAAGTGTGGACCAGAAGCCGAGTGTGACTCTCCACCGAACGATTGGTCAAGCTATCATTTTCCAATCAATACTCTTAGGCTACACAGAAAGTCGGTAGATAAACTGTTCTGCGAAAACGTTAACGTGACGCTAGAATTAGAATAGTGGGTGTGTGAATTACTAAGAATGATGTTGATGCACCTCCCTGTGATGTGTCCACTAAGCATCGCCTGGGTTAGTCTACGCAAGAAGTGAGCTCATGTAAGCATCATACGCGAGGTACGTGCTATCGTTGCGCCCATTCCACGACCTCTAAAGCACACATGACCAGCACGAGTGTCGATGGCAAGATCCAGACCACGTAACTTTGGAACAAGAGCCTCGACATGGCGCCCATGTACACGTTGTTTATCTGGCAGATCTGAGCGAGTTGCAATGCAGTAGGAGCTCCGGTGATCAAGAAGCAGACGATTACGAATATCGGATCGTCTAGGATACTGACGGGTACAAATTTCGCGGTGACCGCCAACAGGGGAGCCATGATGATGATTGGAAGTAACATACGACTGACGAGCGCAGCAATGAGAAGCTTGGTCTCCTCTCTGTCATCCTCACTGGTGTGGTTGGGGTTCACTGGTAGAGTATTGCGTGCTAGATTAGCTCCTAGTACGACAAGAATCAAAGGAACGGCGACGCCTCCGCTTTGCCGTATCGCGCTGGTAACGGAATTCTTGACGAAAGAGCCATCCGAGAAGAAGAACCGTTGAAGGTCTGGTATAGAGGCCACGACGATTGCTGCTAACATGGCCCATAGTGGGGGATTCATGAAAGACCACACTCTGAGAGAAAACGTTCTGCTTGCCGCTCCGGTCGTCGCCAGCGCCTTCTGTATTAGGACTGGTAGTGTGTTAAAACCTCCTTTGGCACCATCTGAGGTGGTTTGAGAGAGTGATCTCATCATTCTTCTGATCGCCGTCCGACCACGGGCTAGTACACCTTCCAGCCCTCTCAGGGTCTCCTCGTCGACTGGTATAGTAGTGGGTGTTATTTGCGGAAACGACGTTATACGTCCCACTTCTTGGGAAGGTTTGATACTGCCAAAAGGTGAAGTCGGCACGAATTCCGGGTGTTGTTGACTCCTCATTAGACCATCATCTGATGATCTAGACGAGAACGAAGCGGCATCTTCTCTGTGCGTTACATGGGTTCGCTGCCCGGAGTGAGTGTCTGGACCAAGTTGACAGCCGCCTCCGCTACTCGTTCCAGCCCTTCTGATGTCCACTTTCGTATCATCAGAGCCGCTAGCATTCTGCTCATCTCCTTCGCTGTCGGTGGTTGTCACTCCCATGAGAGGTTCATTCTCTTCCGCCCCAACTTCACCGCTCTCCAAGCGCGAATATGCATTATCGAAGGTACCTTCAATATGCTCTGGCGGTGCCAACAAGACATTGTAACCCCAACTCCATCTGACCAACTGACCCAGTTGTTGGAATATGAGGAGGTACAGGATCCCTCGAGCTCCAACTTCGCCGTCGTTGTCTCCATCAATCTTATCCCAATGTAAACCTTTGATTGTTTGCGAAAGAGACAATACCAGAGATATAGGAAGCGAGTTTGAATTGCCGAATACCTTTCGCAAGGTTAGCTTATCTCCGTTATACAGAGCCTTGCGTGGCTTTCCTTACCCCCATAGCGATCACAAAGTTTCGGGGTCTTTTCGAAAATCCGAAAGCTTTCGAAACAAGTAAGGAGCACAGGAATGACACAAGGGTTTGTACTATGAATATAATGGGTATGATAGCGAGATCGGCAAGCTTGTTCGTCGTTAGCTGAGAGGCCAGCTTAGTGAATACTGGACCCGTCAGCGTTACCTCTGATTAGGCATACTCGCGGCGTACTTAGGCATGGAGTGAAAATAGTGACATTGAGGTTGGCAGCAAACTTTTGCATTTCCGCGTTGAACATGCCCTGCCGTGCAACAATGTAGCCTGGCAAGGTAACACAAACCACCTCCAGCACAGCTTCAAAGACCAGCATAGTGAGACGCGGAAGTGCGGGATGTGAGGAGTGGGGAGGTGGTGCTGAATTTGCCATCATGGAAGACTTCTGAGCGTGGTGTAAGGCGGATTGAGAGGTCATGCCCATGGTATGTATCCTGATGCTCGAGAATTGCTGCACCATATTGGCATTCTGAAAGGACGTTGGAGTAGTGAAGAATGGCATGCCGCGTTGTGGGAGTACGCTTCAGTGAAGAGTCACTCTTCCCATCATGATTCTCGTTCGTTGATTACATTTATAGCCTTCGAACTAACGTACGTACTCGTTCAGTCGATCGCTTAGTAGCGGCGGGAAAGCCACCAATCCGCTACTTTGATGCTAATTCTCTAGCCCCGGGACTTAAGTACTGTAAGGTGAGGACCTGTCAACAAATACTTACATAGTAGAGCTGTGATTGCGTATTATGCCATCGACAATCACTCTCAGCGTTGGCGAGATACTCGCTGCAGCTCCGCTTCGGAACGTTACCTCAGAAACTACCATTATCGTGAATCTCATTGAGGAGCCAACAGGCGCTTGCAGTCTTGCGATTTCCCTTCTAGAGATATTGAAGGGTGCTGCCGTTCCTGAGCATTACGTTCAAGCTCAGTCTGTGTCCAACCCGGATATTGCCGGCATAGGGGTATGTCCCTTGCTGAACAAAAATTGGCTCTCGTGGTTCCTTGCAGCTCATTATGTACCACAGATCCTCATCGCTTTTTTAGCAACAGCATATGGCATATTCATATGGATGATTGTTGCATACTTTTCTTGCTGGCTGTCACCTTCACTTTTGGGTCAAGCAGACGAGTATATTTTCAGGCGGCCAGCCCGCAAGAGAATCACTCCGCCTTGGTGGCAGAACGCTGTCAATCAAGGCATTCTGGGCTATGCTGATCAACAAATAGTGACTGGGGTGGCAATCCTTGCCGCTGCGTTCAACAACATGAGAACATTATCAGCGTACCATCTCCAAGTTGCAATCCATCTTGCATGGATATCATCCAATACTCATCTTACTGCCGTTTCGCTGTTGCAAACGGAATTTCGAGAGACCAGAATGAGTCCGAATGCCCGACGCCTGCGTATTGCAGGGATGGCGCTTTTGGCCTTGATGCTACTGGTGGCCTTAATACCGACTACGGGTATGAATTGGGATGCGATTTTGCATGATGGAGGACCCACAGATATAATCTCATCTTCAGGGGCCCCAGCTTGGTGTTTTTGGCACAGCGAATACTCTGGAGGTCTGGCGCCAGATGCAGCTTGGTCCTTTATTATCCTCATTTTTAGCTACCTATGGAAAGGAATGCTCCTTTTCAAGCCTAGCCAGCGGTTCCTGAAGGTCAAGTGTCGTGAAAGACTCCAGGATCCTCTCAAGATATTCATCGACCGCGTGTCAGCCGAGTTGATTCAGGATCGCAGGGCTCATCGCATGTGGCTGCTCGTCCAGTATAAGCTCAGTCTAAGCTTATATTTGATGGTATGGACCACATTTGAACTTGCCGAATCATTCATTACGTCGCTATGGATATGTGGTGGAGGTCTGGTCTGGGGCTCGATCCAAATACTGCAAGTTCGTCAGACTACATCAGTCAAACTCCGAGCCGCTGAGAACTCATGGGCCTTTGGTCAATTGTTGCCTGTGCTGCTTCTTGCAGTACCCCTTGTGGCTTTCTCAGAAGGGCTGTCTGGTAAGTGATCTACAAAGCCAATCACACCAATTATCTTGCTGAAGGTTGCGTAAAGTTCAGAAGCTCGAAAGATCCGGTAGGAATGCTTTGGAAGAAGAGACTGCAGCTCGAGAAGGACAAGATAATTTGACAGACGGACACGCCACAGGCAGCCTTGCCACTACATGGGAATTAACACCACGAAACCTAGACAATGCCAATATACCCAAAGGGAGGCTTGATTCGGATATGCGGAATGCAGAAGTACGACTTCTCGAAGAGAAGGCTCCCGCGCTCACGATTTCGGAACGAACCTGGAAAAGCGATAGGATCATCTACCAGTCGGGATTCATCCAAAGCCTTTTTTGGATTTCACAGATCTGTTTTCTCTGCTTCTTCTGCCTCCTTACTGTTTTCTATTTCATGGTAGTTGTCGGCACCCCTTTTGGCCTCTGGCTTATTGTTGGACTCTCATTCATAGGATGGGTTGGCGTTGTAGTACTATTGTTTATAGGAGGCGCTATATTTAGCAAGCTCTTCGAAATAGATAATAATCCATTCTAATAGGAAGGTATTATCTTCTTACTATAATAGAATATCTAGTAATTAGAACCCTAAGCTTATTATAACTTATTAATTAGTCTAAAGTTATCTAAATTACTATTTTAGGACTAGACTAACTATTAAGTCGGGATTTAGTACTAACTTAAATACTTAGTACTAGCTATTAATACTAACTTATTAAGGCCTTAATACCTTAGTAAATTAGATTAATCTAACTTAAATTATTAAGGTATTACTAAGATACTAAGCCTTTAATAAAATAGTAGAAGGAATTAAAATAGTCTCTTTATAATATATATTTAAAATAATTATTATATTTATAACTTTATCTTTTTAATATCTATTATATATTCTTTCTAGTATAATAAATATTTATATTACTAGTTTATATTACTTCTACCTTATTTTATATATAAGGTTTATACTATATTAACTCTTATAAAACCTAGTAATAAAGCTATTAAATTAGAATTAGATAATCTTACTATACTTAATTCTATATTAAGTAGTATTTATCCTAGTTAATTTATAAGTTAGGTTAGTTAAGATATATTAAATAAATCCTTTTATTAGAAGAAAAAGCTTCTTTAAAATACTATTTAATCTATTAGAAAAGAATTCCTAGAATTAATATTAATAAAGAATAATAAATATAAAAAGGTAATATAATTATCTAATAGTCTTTAATAGATAGCTTAACTATCTAGTTAGATATTTCTATAATCTTATACTTATAATCCTTTTATTCTTTACTATCCTCTTTATTATTATTATACTTATTATTAGTCTTAGTAAAATACTACAACTAAAATTAAAGTCTTAGTAATTTAAGTTAATACTTTAATACTAATACCTAGTACTAACTATTAGTACTAACTTAAATACTTAGTACTAGATTTTAGTATTAAATTACTAAGACTTAAGTTAGGTACCTAACTCGAGTTTAAAGTACTAACTTGACGCGGTTAGTCTACTTAGGACTAGCGCTAATTATAGTAAATATTAAAGCTCTAATACTTATTCTTATTCTAGATACTATTATACTAATATCTTATATAATTTTCTTAAATTATATAAAATAACCCTTCTTTACCTATTATATACTTTAAAATTAATTTTAATTAGTATAATAGTTTAAAAGATATATTAGAATAAAAGGATTTACCTATTATATTTAATATAACTATCTTATATCTTAGTACTTATTAATCCTATTACTAATTTTTTCTTCCTACTTATTATTACTATTTAATAGTATATTATAGATCTTAATACTCCTTCTAATTATCTATTATATATAACTTATACTAGCTATCTTTAACCTACCTACTATTATACTTCTTATATTAAATTAAGCTCTTCTAGCTCCCTTATAATACCTTTTAAGTATATAGCTCTTTCTAAGCTAGGTTATAATACTCTTAATAGTAATAATAAGAGGATTAAATCCTATAAGAGTAATAGTATAAGGTATACTAGATACTTAAAGATAATAAATATAAGTACCTTAACTAGATCTAGAATCCTTAAGCTTAATCTAATAGATATTATATTAATATAACCTTATCTTAAAGAGATATTATTAGGTATTTACTCTTATTATATAAGGACTAGTTAGAAATATAGTACTACTATTAACGTGGCGTCTATAGTATATAGTAGTACTATACTACCCCTTTACTTATAATATATAGAGGAGGGAATTCCCCTTAAAGGAAAGGGTAGTAATTAGTCTTACTATTAATAAGAATAGAGAATTCTATATATAAATATATATATACTATTTATAATACTTAATAGCTATATTATTATATAATGCCCTTATATTCTAATTACTCTATCCTACTTAGAAGTAGTAACTCGACTATTAATAAGATAAGTAGAGAAGGGTTATTATAAGTATAAGGTAAAAAGGTTAGTTAATTAATATAAATAGCCTACCCTAATATAAGAAACTAAGCTTATAAAGAAAGTAAGTCTTAAGATTTAACTAATAAATTAATAATAAATATATCGCGATTATAACTAACTATATAAGGGTAGCTATTAGGTATATAAACTAAGTCTCTACTATCTAATACTCTAAAAAGTACTATTATAAAAGATAAAAGAACTTAAAAAGAAGTCTTAAAGAGGAAGTAGATATAAGAGTTAAAATAATATTTATAAGAGTTAGAAAGGGAAATATATACTAATAATACTACTTAAATAGGTTATTACTATTATTTATTATTAATTAAAGAATTAGAATTAAAGTATCTTTAATATAAAACCTATATTCTTAGATTATAAGACCTATATATATATAATAGGAAGTTAATATAATAATATTAATAATAGTTTAATAATATAATTAATATAATTAAAATAAATATAACTTACTTTTCAGATAACTTTATAAAGATTTAATATATATTATATTATATAATTCTAGATCTTAAGGCTATATAGTATAAGTATATAAAAGATATATTAAAGAATAAGTAGTTTTAAGTATACTTTAATAGTTTTCTAATAGATTAAATAGAGGATCCTTAGAATTAATATCTTATAACTAGTAAGTACTACTTAGAAGCTAAGTAGAAAGAATATTAAAAGATTATAAACTTTATAAATTACCTTATTAAATTAGAAAGGTAGTTTAAGTTATTAATAGAGTATATACTTTATAATAACTTATTTAATAAGTTATATAAAGATCTTTATAACTATCTTATAACTTAACTTAATATTTTAAAGATAAGAGATACTTTTATTATATTAATAACTTAATTAGAGCCTTATATAATAGTACTTATATATAAAGATTAGAGAGATAATATTCCTATTAGAAGTTAATATTTATAAAGACGAAGAGGAAATTTCTAAAAATAAAGAGATAATAATCTAAATATAAAGTAAAAAGGAAGGGGTATTATTAATATATTATTATATCTTTTATAAAGGCTTAAATCTAACCTTTCTACTATTAAATATTATAATTATAAAAAGAAGGGATATATAATTAATAATTATTAAAATATAAAATTAATAATTATAAGTATTATAACTAATAAACTTATAAATAATAATAAGCTAGTTAAAAAAGCTTAAATTGAAAAAAATCCTAAGTATTATAATTATATCTACTATTATAATATAAGGGAAAAAGTAGAAATAATAACTTATTATTATAATACAAGTAGATTATAAATACTTATAAAGAGAATTTATTATATTAATTAACTTTAGAGTAGATATTAATTATATTAATATATACCTAATAAAGAAGTAGAGATAAGAAATAGATCTTAACTTTTTTAATATTATATAATATTATAAGGGTATCTTTTATATAATAATAAACCTTAATTATAACTTCTACCTTAAGTATTTTTAATTAGAGGAATAAATCCTCAAGTAAATTAATTTATATAAAACTAGTAATTCCTTATTAAGAAACGTAGTATTAAGTAGTACTTTAATATTATTTAAGGCTTAAAGGAGTAGCTTAATAGTATTATATTTATTATAATATACTTAAGAGTAGGTAAAATTATACTCCCTTTAAAGTTTTAAGAATTTTAAGATATCTTTTTAATTAAGAATATTAAGGTACTACTAGCTTATATATCTTATAATTACGCGATTAATATAAAGAAGAATAAAGAACCTCCTTTTAACCTACTTTATAATTTATTAAAAGAAGAGTTATATATATTAAGAAAGTACTTTAAGTAGTTTTTAAAAAGGGGTTAGATTTAATATTTTATAAAGTTAATAAATATATTAATTCTTTTTATACTAAAAAAAAGATAAAATACTATATTTATATATTAATTATAAGGTACTTAATAAGATAAAAATTAAAAATTAATATCTTCTTCTACTAATTAATAAAATATTAATAAGATTAATTAGTATTAAATACTTAACTAAGTTAGATCTTAAAAATATATATTATTACTTATAGATGAAAAAGGGTAATAAATAAAAGATTATATTTTATATAAAATATAACTATCTTAAATATATAATTATATCTTTTAAACTTATTAACGCGTCTACCTTATTTTAAGTATATATTAATAAGGTCTTAGTAGGATTATATAATATTATTTATATTACTAGGAAATACCTGTAAAAATTCAAGATTTTTACGTTGGAAAATTACCCCTACTACCTGGCGTTTAGTAGGTGACGTGAATAGTAGGGAGTATATTAGATATATTAGCCTATAAATGTAATAGTATTAGCCTATATACTTATACAGCGATATAGATCATTCTAACAGTGTTATATACCTGGTAATAAGACGGATATTTCCCCCTATTCAGACTAATATCAGACACGTTAGTAGGTGAGGTGAATAGTAGGAAGTATATCAGACACGTTAGTAGGTAAGGTAAATAGTAGGGAGTATATTAGACACGTTAGTAGGTAGGCGGCCTGTATATAAGATAGTATTAGCTATATTATATATATATCCCTATTCTAACGGCGTTCTATACCTAGTAATAAGACGGATATTCCCCCTATTCAGACCGATATTAGACACGTTAGTAGGTAAGGTGAATAGTAGGGAGTATATTAGACACGTTAGTAGGTAGCCTGTATATATAATAGTATTAGCCTATACACCTATACAGCGATATAGATAATTCTAACAGTGTTATATACCTAGTAATAAGACAGATATTTCCCCTTATTTAGACTAATAGTAGATACGTTAGTAGGCGTTATTATAGAATAGGTAAAATATAAATAATACTAGGATTTTTATTATTTATAATCTATATTCTATTCTAGCCGTTAGTATATAGAATTTAGTAGGTAAATCTATTTATTCTGAAATATCTTTTAAAGTACTATATTAATTTTAATTATTTTTAAAGTATTAAATAGTAGAAAGGGAGCTATATAATTTCATTTAAGTAGAAAATATTATAGAGTATAGGTATTAATATAGGTAGAATATAAAGAAATATTATTATTCTAATATTCGCGCTAGTATAAGAAAGGAATCTAGGGGACTTATTAACTAATAGATAAGGTGTAATAAGCTTAGGGTTCTAATATTCCTATATTCTATTATAGTAAGAAAATATTATACTAGTTAAAATATTATAAGTCTTTAAGGCATGTTTATTATAAGCCTATTAAGATAACTAATAATAGAATAAGATCCTTAATATACTTAAAATAACTAGTTAAACTTCTAAAGTATCTTATATATCCCTAAGATTTAAACTCTAAAATAGTCTAATCTATTATACTAACTTTAATAATAGATATAAGCGATTATATATTTTAAATATAATAAAAAAGGGAGTCTTTAAGTTAGCTTATAATAAATAATATTATAGTAGTTTTTATAGAACTTAAAAATATATTACTAGCTCTCTTTACCTTTAATATCTTACTTCTTATCTCTAAGTATATATTAAGTATTATCCTAGTTAGTAGATTAATTAAATAAAATATTATAAATCCTATAATAATATATAGCCTATTAATAGGCCTAGTATTCTATTCTATATAATTATTAAGCCTTATTTATAATTATTATAATTTAATAAAATTATATATTCTTTAAAGCTTAGCTTAGGAGGCCTTATAATTAATTATATTACTTATTATACTATTAATAGAGCTATATTCTATTATAAAGGGATTAATAGAATATATCCTTTTATACTCTTAAAGCCTAAGAGCCTAGATAGGGAGATAATTATAAAGACTAATTAGGAGTATAATACTACTATTAATATAGTATTTATAGTATATAATAATAGTATACTACCCCTTTACCTATAGTATATAGAGGAGGGAATTCCCCTTAAAGGAAAGAGTAGTAATTAGTCTTACTATTAATAAGAATATAGATTTCTATATATTAGTATATATATACTATTTATAATACTTAATAGCTATATTATTACGTAGTACTCTTATATATTAATATAGTTAAGTATTATCTTTAAGTACCTATTTTATATAATTTTTAATATTATAATATTAGCTTTTTTTACCTTTAATATTCCTTTTAAGTTATATTATATCTCTATTATATATTTAATTATTAATTAGATTATAATATTATAGAGCTATTTTATCCTATTAAATATAATACCTTATATTAAGTTAATAATAATTAATAAGGTTAGCTTTTATATCTTTAATCTTTAATCTTTATTTATTAATATATAAGCCCTACCTTAATTTATTATTAGTATAAACTCTAAGGATATTTATTAATACTTCTAACTATATTATTACTACCCTAAAGTCTATTCTCTTTTTAATAATAAACCTTTTTTAGTTCTTTAATAAGTAGATTAACTTATACTTATAAAGAGTAAATATTACCTTATATATATTTACTTAATAAAGGTATATTTTATATATTTTATTAAGATCTTATAATTCTCCTTAATAATTTTATTATATATTATTAAGTAAATATTATTAATAAAGACTTTAATTTATATTTAAAACTTTATCTTTATATACTCTTTTATAAGTAGAAAGTTAAAGAATAGAAATAAAATAAGTAATATTATAGATTTTTAAAGGATTTTTATTTTTTATTATCTCTATTATATCTATCTTCTAGCTTAATATAACTATTATAACTCTTTTTATTAAAAAGCTTTATACCTATTCTATAATAAGGGTTAACCCCCTTTTTTCTTTAAATTAAAAAAATCAAATCTTATAAGAGATATTATTAAAAGTACTTATAATATCTAATAATAATATACTTATTATATTATATAAATTACCTCTATTATTATATTAAAGTATATTATTATTAACCTTCTATTTTTAACTTTTATCTATTATAAGGATAGTAGTTTATATATTTTTATAAGGTTACCTAGCTTTTTTATAATAACTACCTCTAATACCTTCTCTCAAGTATTAAGTAAAGTAATTAAGTAATATAATTTTAATTTTAAATAGCTCTCTTTCTTTAACTTCTTTTAAATAATTATATTAGCCTTTTTAAATTATATTAAATAGTATTTAACTCTTAATTAAATCTAAAATAAGTATATAAAGTTAGATAATAATTCCCCTTTTATTATTCTTAAAAAATTTATGTAATATACTAGCTCCCTAGTTTACTAATATAATTATAAAAGCTTTACCTAAATATTAACCTTAAGATTATAAGATTAAATAATAATAATAAAAAAGGAACTAATATTTAGACCTATTTATATATTATTTAGAAAGGAACTCTTAATATTATATAAGTACTTAGATAAGAACTTAAAAAGGGATTTATTTAAAATCTAAATTTTTAATAAGGTATCTAATACTCGTTATAAAGAAGAAAGATAGATTATTATAATTATATATAAATTATTAAAAGTTAAAGAATATAATAATAAAAAGTTATTACTTACTACCTAATATTAATAAGTTAGAAAATTAATTAATTAAAGTAAAGATCTTTATAAAGTTATATTTAAAGGAGGTATATAACTTAACTTAAATAAAAGAAGGTAATAAATAAAAAATAGTATTTAAGATATAATATAGATATTATAAATACTTAGTTATACTATTTAACCTTATTAATATATTAGTAACTTACTAGGTATTAATTAATAATATTATATAAGCTTATTTAGATTAGTTAGTAATTATATACTTTAATAATATATTAATCTACTCTAAGACTTTAGAAGAATATCTCTCTTATATATAAAATATATTAATATACCTATTATAAGTAAGATTCCTTTTAAAACTAGAGAAGTATAAGTTTTATAAGACTTTAATTAAGTTCTTAGGATTTATAATAATAACTTAAAGCGTTTTTATAAACCCTTAAAAAGATATAAGTTATAGAAGAATAGCTTATACTATATAGTATTGAATTAATATAAAGATTTTTAAGATTTACTAACTCTAATAAATATTTAATAAAAGGCTACTTTAAGAAAGCCTTACTATTAATAAAAATTATAAAAAAAAGGATTTTAATAGAAAACTAATTAAAAGAAAGTATTTACTAAATTAAAGTAAATTTATATAAATCTATTAGTACTTTATATATCTTATAATAGAGAGCTAGTATATATTAAAATAGATACTTTAGACCTTATAACTAGAGCCTACTTATATTAATAAAGAAGTAATAATAAATAGTATCTAATAGCTATAAAATAGAACTATAATATATATAATAAAAAACTCCTAGTAATTATTTATTCCTTATAATACTAGAGAGTATATATTAAGAGTTATTTTAAACTTACTATCTTTATTAATTATAAAATTTTAGTTACTTTTATAATAATTAAAGAATTAAATTAATAATAAGTTACCTTATATAGTCTAAGCTTTTTAGATAATATAAATTTAAAATTTAATATATCTTAGGTAAAGATAATAGATAAGTAGATACTTTAAGTAGATAATCTAATAATATATAAATAAAAGATATTATTAATTAACTTATTTTAAAATAAGAGGATAATAAATTATTAATATTAATTAAAAATCTAGTAATAACTATATAAACTATAATATATATAGTTCCTAACCTTAAGGAAGTATATATTAGAGATAACCTAGCTAGTAAGCTTAAATAATAATAATTTAATTAAGACCTATTATTATATAAATAAAAATTATACTTACTATTAATAATAATTAAAGAGGTAATTAAAAATTATTATAATAATCCTTTACTAAGATATTTAAGAGTATCTAAGACCTTAGAACTTATATAAAGAGTATATATTATACTAAAGTTATAAGTAATAATTAAATAATATATTAAAGAGTATATATATTACTAGTAAAATAGATTTATAAGATATATTAAATATAAATAAAACTATTTTATTAAAATTTAAAGGATATTATAAAAGGATATTATAATAGACTTTAAGTTAGAATTACTTTAATTAATTACTCTAATAATAAATAATAAGTATAACTTAATAATAGTAATTATAAATAAACTTACTAAATATATTATAATAATTTTATATAAAGAAATTTATAATATTAGTTAGCTTAAGTTTATTTTATTAAATAAACTTATTAGAGATTATAATATATTAGAATTTATAACTTTAAATAGAAATAAGCTCTTTATATTAAACTTTTAAAAGACCTTAATTACCTTAATTAAAATTAAATTAAGAATATTAATAGTTTTTTTTAAATAAATAAATAAATAGAATATATAAACTAAATAATAAAAGTATATCTAAGATATTATATTAATATAAAGTAAAATAATTAGATTTTACTACTTCTAATAATATAATTAAAATATAATAATAAAAGATTTAATATAATAAAGCTATTTCTATTCTTTATAAGTTATAAGTAATATATAATCCTATTTTTAAATCTAAGATAAGGGCTAGATATAAAGAAAGTACTAGTATTAATATTAGATATAAAAGAATTGTTTAAAGATATATAATAGTAAGTCTATAAGAGAAATACCTCTATAATAGAGATAGCTAATAAGAAGAAGAAAGCCCTTAACTTAAGAAAGAGGATAAAATATACCTCTTTATAAAGAAATTAAAGGGTATAAGACTAAGTAGAAAACTAGATTATATTAAAGTTAAACTATTTTTAATAATTTAGGAGAAAGGACTTATTAATTATAAGTTATAACTTCTATTTAATATTAATATCTATTTAATATTCTATATTTTAATATCAGAGTTAGTAAACTTTACTACTCCTTTATAAAAAAACCTTTTATTTTAAAATAAAAAAAGAGAATATATTTAAAGTTAAAAAAATTCTATTATAAAGAGGTTAAAGTTACTTAATAAAATAAAAAGGATTTAAAGATTTAATAAATACTTATAAATTAATTATAAATCTTATAAACTATTAAGTACTCCTTTACTTAATAATAATATTAAACCTAGATATACCCTAAATAATCTACTTAGATACTTTAAATAAAAGACTTATAAAATCCTTAAATTTAATAAAAGTAGATATAATAAGCGCCTTTTTAACTTTACTAGCCTTTTTAAGTTTTTCAAAATATTCTAGCTGTTTAATATTATTAAGACCCTTATTAAATATCTATTATTTATATTCTTTTTTAAAAATACTTTTATTAATAAAGATATATAAATTTTATTTATTCTTAATAAGTAATTTTATTAATAGCTTTTTATACTACCTTTATCTCTACCTTTTTATACTTAAGCTTCTTTATAACCTTATTAATACTAAAGAAATAGATAATTAATAAAATAAAATAATATTACTTCTTTAACTAAATATACTTTATATACTTTTAAGAGAAAAAGGATATTTAATACTCCTTTTATTACTTTATCTATTAAAGATAAGATATTATTATAATTACTTCTTTATAAGCTATTTAATCTAATAACTTAATATAATATTATTATAAATAATATAATATAAAAATTTATCTACCTTTAAAATAAACATTTAAAGAAGAAGGGGTAATACTATACCTTTAATATATAAGCCTTAATAGATATTATAATTACTTATAAAGTTAACTATACCTTAATATAATAAATAGGGTAAGTACTTATTAACTTATTTTAAATAATATAAGTTAAGTATAATAAGTAGTATAAATACTTACTAACTTATTTTAATTAATATAAGTTACGTACTATAAAGTAGTATAAATATAGACTTTTTATACCTGAATAAATAGTATTACTTTCCTTTTAAATAAGAGCTTTATATTTAACTTATATTATCTATTAAATTAATCTCCTAGATATTAAATATAATTTTATACTAAACTTGTTTAATATAAAGCCTACTTACTACTTACCTTCTCTTTAATACTCCTCTTTATAAGATTAATTAATAGATCCCTATTAATTATTACAACTCCTAGTCTCTAGTTAATTAATAGGAATTAGTAGGTAAATCTTATATATTAAACTAATTAAATATAAAATTATATTCTATATCTAAGAGATTAATCTAATAAATAATATAAGTTAAATATAAAGCTTCTATTTAAAGGGAAAATAATACTATTTATATAAATATAAAACAAGTCTATACTTATACTACTTTAATTAATTATACTTAATTTATATTAATTTAAGTAAATTAATAAGTACTTATTCTAGTTAATAATACTTAACTTATATTAATTAAGGTAAGTAGATAAGTACTTACCCTATTTAGTATACTAAGGTATATTTAATTTAATAAGCGCTTATAATATCTATTAAAGCTTATATATTAAGGGTATAATATTACCCCCTCCTTCTTTAAACCTTTATTTTAAAGGTTAAATAAGTATTTATATTATCTTATCCTTAATAATATTATATTAAGTTATTAGATTAAGTAGCTTATAAGGGAATAATTATTAATTAGTAGAAGTTAGGTAGTAGTTTCTATTAAGGTTATAATAGGCTTTAACTCTTATATCTTATAATACTTAAGGAAATATTTTATATAAGTAGCTTATCCTAATTATAATATCTAATAACCTAATCCTAAGTTATTATTATATTAAGGTTATAATTATATAAGCCTAAATTAGTTATATAAAATTTAATATTAAAAGTATTTTTAATTTATTAAATCTTAGGCTTTAATAGCCTTATAATTAGTATATTATTTATATAAAGAGTAATAAGTACTTAAAGAGATATTAATAAACATATTAAAATTAGTATTAATAAGTTTATAGTTAATCTCCTTTATATACTTTATAAAGTAGTTATATTAAATTTATAATAACTATTTTAATTTATAAAGGGCTTTATTTAACTTATATACCTTTCTAGGATATTAATTATTATACCTTATTAATTATTTTATATAGATTTCCTTATTTATATATTTATAAAAGAAGGCTATTTTAATATCTATCTATTCTAAGTTTTAATCTTTAATAATAGTAAGGGTAAAGATAGCCTTATAATTTATAAGCTTAATTATAAAGGTAAAGGTTTTATTATAATCTAGTCCTTTATATTATTTAAATCTTTAAATAACCTAGTAAGCTTTATAACAAGTAATTTCCCCTTATAAGTTATATTTTAAAGTATTAACCTATTTATTATAAAGAGTAATTTAATTCTTTAATAAATTAACTAGCTCTTAAGTATTATTTTTAATAAAGGAGTTATATTTATTTATTATTTTAGTCTTTTACTACTTTTAATAGGTATAATTAGTTATAATTTCTTTAAATATCTTAAGTTTATAAGGTTGTTAATAAATAGCTTTAGATATTATAATATAATATAAGTAAAAATCTAGTAATAGATCTTAAAGGATAAAATAGGGGTAATTAAATTATATACTATCTACTTATAAAGTTTTATCTAAGATTTAGCGTAAAGTTACTAGTATTCCTACTATTAAAGGGGACTTTATTATTAAAATATATTAAAATAGGATATAACTAATCAGACTAGCCGCGTACTAGACGCGCGCTAGTACCCGTCTTAGTATCCTATATATTCTATCTCTCTCTACCTATATAGCTAGTAATATAATAACTATTATTATTCTACCTATTTTAATAGGTTATAAGCCTAGGCGCAGGGTATTTATTTATTTATTCACCTTATAACTAGTATTAATGCTATCCCTTATAGATTACCTCTATATTAATACTATATACCGCCGAAAAAAGGGGGCTAGGGAATCTATTAGTAGAGATTTTCACTAAGATAGCTAAAATCCCCTTAATTTAGTAATAGTAACCCCTTAGCGAGTAGTTCGCTAATTATATAAATAATATCTATTCCTTATATATACTAACTACTTTAGTAATAGTTATTTACGCTTATTACCTAGCTAATACTATAGATAATATATAGTATTCTTATAAAAGGGGGCTAGGAAAATAGAGAAGGCTAGGAATATTTACTAACCTCCTTATAAATTAGTTATATCTATCCTATCTTCCCTAGATTCTTCTCTCCCTTCTTCTTATTATTATTCTAATTACTTTATACTAGAACTTAAAGAATCTAAATAAGAAATCTATTAATAGTTAACTAAGATTTACCCTAAAGGTCTTCTAGCTAACCTTTAAGTAAACTACTACTTCCTTAATTTCCTATATCTCTACTAAGATATTAGCTATAAAATTAACTAAGAGGTAGCTACTACTATTAATTATTAGGGGATACTATTAAATAATACCTCCTTTATACCTTTACTAATACTAGAACTTTATCCCTAAAATTAATTACTATTATTTTTGATAAAAGGCCCTAGAATACTAGGTAAAAGTATTATCTTTAGCCTTACTATTAAGTTAAGACTACCTTCTATATATTTATAATTATTAATATTAGTACTAACTTAGTCTCTAATGCTAAATCTATATAATCTAGATACTAAGACTAAAGATATAAATATACCTCCTACTAGTACTAAAGTAGAGATTAGAGGGGGCGGTAACTACCCCCTAATACTTATTCCCGTACTAGAATCTAGCTATAACTAGCTATTATACTCCTAGAATATATAGTCCTATATTATCCTTAATAGCCTTAGAGCTATCCTTAAGATAGACCGTGTTATCCTAGGGACTTAAAACCTTTAGGAGATTTAAGATAATAAGTATAATAAGGCTTATAAGGTAATAAAGGTATATTATAATACTAACGCTTATAGTATAATTAAGGATAAGACTATCCCCTTAGTAGCTTAGAAGATCCTTAAGGACTTTTATAAGCCTTAAGGTACTAGTATCCTTAATAAGACTATCTATAATTTTAATACCCTCTTTTACGCTAATTATAAAGATATTAGTAATTATATAAGTAAATTTAGAACTATTAATTTTAACCTAATTAACCTAGGATATAAGCTCCCTTATATCTTTATTATTAATACCTACCTCTAGTATCTTAGCGCGAAATTTAATACCTTTTAAAGTATATTTATTTAAACGTATACTATTACTATTAAAGAAGGTATTATAATAGTCTTATTTAATAAACTCATACTAGTTATAATAAATAAAGAAGCTTACTAGAACTTTATAAAGTCTTCCGCTATAACTACTATTATAACTACTACTTACCTGCTCCGCTAGGCGAGGTTAAATATATAGTAGAGTAATAAGTACTATAACTATTATAATTATTTAGGCTATATAGAGTTTAACTACTAGACTAAGTACCTTAAGTTAATAAAGGCTTTCCTTAAGATAGTTAAGGTAGATAAGAGCTAAAATTAAGGGGGTTATAATTAAAGGGGTAGTAATACTAGAGGTAAGCGTCCTTATATACCTATAGAGTTTAAAGACCTAGTTATTAGCTTTATAGCTACGCTAGGTATAAGTAGCCTTACTACTACTATCCTCTTAAATATAGTATATAACTAATATATTATTAATAATTAAGATATCCTTAAAGAATATAAGGTAATTCCTAAGTCCCCTATTTATAAGATTAGCTAGGCTAGTCCCTATATAGTAGGGCGTAGTACTATAGTTATCTCTTATAAGACTAGTAAGGGAATTAGGGTAATAGTATATCTTAATAATATACTTTATATCCTAGACACTTAATTAAATTTAATTTTAATATCTTAGCTACTTTATCTTAGAGTTAAAGTCTCCTTTAACTTATAAGAGTATACTATTACTTATAAAGGCTATATCTTTATATATACCTAGTATAATAATATCTTCTACCTTAATACCTAGGATTATCTAACCCTAGCCTTCGTGGCCCTAGTAATTATATCCTAGCTTCTTTTAAAGTTAAAAGTATATATATTTATAGCCTTTTAAGTCTCCCTATCTATTAGCCTCTAATATACTTATATAAGTCATTTAGGTTAATAAAACCTAAAACGGCTAATAAATATATCTAGTAGAATTAACCTTAATAAGATTATCTCTAAGGATTATATATATAATATCTATATAGAGACCTAAATAATAAAGGCTTTATATAATTATCCTATTACCTTAGGGAAGTACCTATATAAGTATATTAATAGCGACTTAGTAGGCCCTTATAAAGTTTATAAGGGGATTACTATAGCTTATAATAGCTCCTAATTCTTTAGTATAATATTATATAACTATACTAAGGAATTAGATATTACCCTACTTAAAGCTAAAAGTAAGTTCCTCCTAGCCTTTAAGGCCTTTAAGGTAAACTAGAAGCGTCTTATATAATATATATAATACTATTATATTAATAGTAGAGGGGAATTTAACTTTATAGCCTTTATAAAGTACTACTAGGCTAATAGTATTATTTAGGAGAGTATAATATAAGATACTCCCTAGGCTAATAAGTCTATAAAGCGTCTTAGTAAGACCCTAATAAATAAGGCCTATATTATACTTATAAATAGTAGGATAGATTATAAGTACTAGCCTAAATTTATTTAAGCGGCTAGCTACCTCTATAATAGGTCCCCTAAGTCTAGTATTAAGATAATACCTTATAAGAAGTTTAATAGCTACTAGCTTAACCTCTCTTATTTATAAGTCCTTAGCTCTTAGGCCTTCTATTATATTAGTAGGACTACTACTAAAATTAATTACTTTAAAGCTTATTCCTATCTAGGTTAACTTATTAGCTATAAAGGTAATACTATCTACTATCTTATTAATAATAAATTAGGGAAGCTTACTTATTTATTATATCTACTTTATTAAGAAAGTCCTTATAAGTTATATTAAAGAGCTAAAAGCTAAAAGGTATATATTTATAGACCTCCCCTACTACTTTAAGCGGGTAGCTAGTAATATAAGGGGGTAATCTCCCTCTAAAAGTAAAGTATTATTAATCTAGATTAAAGATATACTACTAATTTATATTAAAGATATAGCGGCTAAGAATAAATCCTACCTTAAGACCCCGTTAAATATCCGGCCTAAATTAAATTAGGCCTATCTAGTAATATTTTATTAAGACGCTAATAAGCTCCTATTATTAATTAGGGTCCTATTTAATTACCCTAAATTTAAAATACCTCCTAATAAACTATATAATAACTCCCTAGATCTACTAATAATATTTACCTTCTTAATAATAGCTAAAGGCATAGAGCTATTTAAACCTAAATTATATAAGGAAGTTATAATAAATAATACTAAGAAGGATTAGGAAGTAATATTATAAGATAAATTTAACTCCCTTATATAGAATAATATATAAGCGCTTAGATAGCTACCTCTAGGTTAGAAGGTACTCTAGGGGAAGTAGGTATTTAAGTTAAAAAGGGGGCCTTATAATAAAGTCCTCTATTATAAAGTATACTAGGTAGTTAGGGGTTTTAAATAGTAGGAAGGGATTAATTATAATAAGACCTTTACTTTAATAGTAAAGTTAATAAGTTATAAAGCTATCTTTACCCTAGCTATATCCCTTAACTAGGAACTAGATTAAATAGATATTAAGACGGCCTTCCTTTATAAGAATATTAAAGAAGATATTTATATTAAATAGCTTAAAGGCTTTATAATTAAGGATAAGGAATACCTTATTTATATCTTAAAGAAGGTACTTTATAGCCTAAAATAATTACTTTAAGTCTAGTTTTTTATACTATCTACTTTCCTAAAGACTTAGGGCTTTATACTACTTATAACTAATAAAAGCGTCTTAATTAATTATAAAGATTAAGTTATTATTATAACCTATATAGATAACTTATTAATTACTAGACCTAGCTAAATTATAATTAATTAGGTTAAGGCTACGCTTAGTAAATACTTCTAGATAACTAACCTTAGCCTATATTCCTTCTATTTAAGTATATTAATTAGGCGGGATTAAGTAAATTAGGTATTATAACTAGGTTAAGAAGCCTATATTAAAAAGGTATTAAAGGACTTTAATATATAAGAGTTATATCTTATAATAACCCTAATAGATATAAATAAGTTATAAGTATTTAAGGAAGACTATATAACCTCTAATACTTTTTAGAAGGAGTATTAATTAGCTATTAGCTCCCTAATATATATTATATTAAGGACTAGGCTAGATATTACCTTTATAGTCTTAATAGTTAGTAGATATAAATTAAACCTAAATTAGTTATATTAAATAATAGTTAAGAGGATTTTTTATTACCTTTAGGGTATAATTAACTTATGGCTTATATTTTATAGGAGTATCTTTCCTCTTATTAGTTATAATAACACTAATTAGGCTAGTAATTAAGATACTTAATAGTTAATTATAAGCTATATTTTTAATATTAGTAGTAGAGTAATAAGCTAGTTATTAAAGTAATAGCCTACTATTACCCTATCTAGTTATAAGGTAGAATATATAGGCTAGATATAAGTTATAAAGGAAGCTATCTAGCTTTAATAGCTCTTTACTAAGTTAAACCTCTCTAAGGATACCTATTAGCCTACTACTATAATACTCTATTATAATAATTAGGGAGCTATTACCCTAGCTAAGAACCCCTAGTTCTATATATATATAAAGTATATTAATATTTAATATTATTATATATAAGAACGGGTTACCGCTGGTAACATTAAGCTAAAATATATTAGAACTAATAAGTAGGTAGCTAATAGCCTTATTAAAGCCCTCCCTAAAGATAAATTTATCCCCTTCTATAAGGCCTTAGGCCTAGAAGTACTATAATAGTAGGAGTCTTTAGTATAATAAGGCTTTATAGGTACTCCTAGCGGCTCTATAAGCGCTCCTGTTACTAACTAAGGGATAGCTAGCTCCTAACTACCTACCCTTCTAGCCCTATAGCTCTACGCTATAATATTAGAATATAAAATAGACTTTATAGGCTTATTTAGCTCTATTATCCTTTTATATTCTAAGCTTAAATAGCGAGTTATACTACTAGTAATATTATTTAGATACTAGACTACTCCCGCTTATAGATTAATATTATAGTAGATAAATTAACCGCTTTCTTATAAAACTATTAGGCCTAGACTATAATATATATCTATTATAATCCTATCTCTTACCCTACCTCTAATATAAAATAGAACTAGCGTAATATATTTCTAGACGCCGGTAAATATAGTACTTATAATAGCTTCTAGTATAATATCCCTATAAGTTATAATAGCCTCGCCGTCTTTACTACCTAGATACGTACCTAGGTAGGATAAAAATAGGAAGTAGATAATTAATACTACTAGGGAGTTATAATCCTTTATCCTAGTATTAATATTATTATTTTTAACTATAATACTACTAAAGATATAGATACTAAAGTTAGGCCTTATAAAGCCCTCCTCCCTATCTAATATAAGCTTATCTAGTATATTAAAGGTAAGAAACGTGCTATTAAGTTATTATAATATAAAAACCTTAATAGTATACCTCTATAAAATAAGTATATCTTAGAAATAGTTATATAAATAGAATTAGTAACCCTATAATTATACCTACCTTATTAGGGTTTATCTAATCTATATCTAGAAGGGGTTTATTAAATTACCGCCTTATAAGGGCTTCTACTACCGTCTACCTTACCTTTACGCCTCTTACCTAGTATTTAGTTAAGAAGAGGGATTTTAGATAGTAGGAATAAAATATAAATTAGTTATACTACTATACTAATAAGGTACTTTATTTAAGTAGGAGTATTAAAATATATTAAAATAGGATATAATTAGTTAGACTAGCCGCGTACTAAACGCGCGCTAGTACTCGTCTTAGCATCCTATAGATTCTATCTCTCTCTACCTATATAGCTAGTGATATAATAACTATTACCATTCTACCTATTTTAATATATTCCTCTCCTACCTCTTATACTTTAAAAGGTTATATCCCTTTATTAAGCCCTTTTTAATTATTTTATCTACTATTTCTCCCTCTCTTTTCTCTTATATAACTATTTATAACTAGGCTACCCTTATAATCTTTAGCCCTAAGAGGTTCTTTTTATTTTATTAAATAATTACCTCCTTTACTTCCTTTTATTTTAATATATCTACTACCTTCTTTAATACTTTATATATTATAACTAGGAAAGTCTATCTTAATACTCTTATTAACTTATAAGCCTTTCTTATCTAATTATTATTCTCCTCTAGCTCCTCCCTTACTTTTATCTCTATTATAAATAGTATTAAGTTACTTTTAATTAAATACCTTATTATTATAATCTTTTATATCTTTAAAAATATAATTATTTTAAACTTCTTAATTAATTATTCTTTAATAAGTACTTTTACTACCTCCCTTTTAATCTTATTATTAATTTAAATAGTTAGGGTCTTAACCTTCCTATTATTTAATACTCCTAATATCTTCTTGATAATATTACCTATTAATATTATAATAAATATCCCTTTAAGGCTTATATTATTTAATTTTATATCTATTAAGCTCTAGCTAGCTATTTATACCTATCTCCTTCTACCTCCTTATATCCCCCCTCCTTATAATTACTCTTTTACTATCTTTTTAAACTTATATATCTCTTTAAGCTATTAATCTATTTTTATAATAAACTCCTTTATATATTTAAATCTTATCCCTATTATTCTTTCTACTTTATATAATATTCTATCCTTTAATATATCTTATATAATTATAATAGCCTTTAAAGCCTTTATTAATATCCTTTTAATATATAATCCCTCTTCTTTAAGTTCCTTCCTCCCTACTAAGCTCCTTAGCCCCTATATAAGTAGCTTTTTACTACTTCTTAGCCTACCCCTTCTACTACTATTACTACTTATAACTCCTCCCCTAGTACTATATCCTAATATTAGGGCTCGTCTTACTATATATTAAAGTAAGTATTATTCTCTTAATAAATATAATAATTCCCCTCTATATAATTATAGTTAAGAAGTAGTAAAAGGATATATTCTCTAAGTATAGAAACCCTACCTATAAGCTAAAGTACTAGGCCTAGTATAACTACCCTATAGAAGCCTTCTATAAAGGATATAATAGTAGTAACTATAATAAATACTAGTATATAAATAAAGCTATTATTCTAATAGTAAAAGTAATTATTAAATAATTACTAATTCCTTACTATATATATTATTAAAATCCTTAATAATTTTAGTAGTATTCCTTAGTAATTCCCTCTCTAATATCTAGTAGTCTTCTTTAAGTCTACTATTCTTCTACCTAATTAAATACTATAAACTACGTAATTTATTAAACTTATAATAGGAGTTAGAGAATACTTAATTTAAATTTACTTTAATATATAGTAAGACGGGTCCTAATATTAGGATATAGTATAAGGGGAGGAATTATAAGGGGTAGTAGTAGTAGAGGTAGTAGGTTAGGGAGTAAAGGAGGGATACCCGCGTAGGGGCTAGAGAGCCTAGTAGGGGGGAAGGAACTTAAAGATAAGGGAATATATATTAAGAGAATATTAATAAAGGCCCTAGAAGTTATAATAGTTATATAAGATATATTAAAGGGAGGAATAATATATAAAATAGGATAAATAATAGGGATAAAGCTTAAATATATAAAGGAGTTTATTATAAAAGTAGATTAATAGCTTAAAGAGATATATAAATTTAAGAAAATAATAGAGGAGTAATCTTAAAGAGGGAAGATATAAGGGGGTAAAAGGAGCTAGGTATAAATAGCTAGCTAGAGTTTAATAAGTATAAAAATAGGTAATATAAGCTTTAAAGGGATATTTATTATTATAATAATAAGTAATATTATAAGGAAGGGATTTAAAGTAATAAATAATAAAAAGGCTAGAACCTTAATAATTTAAATTAAAGATAAGATTAAAAGAAAAATAGTAAGGGTACTTATTAAAGAGTAGTTAATAAAGAGGTTTAAGATAATTATATTCTTAAGGATATAAGAGATTATAATAGTAAAGTATTTAATTAAAAGTAACTTAATACTATTTATAATAGAGATAGAGGTAAGAGAGGAGTTAGAAGAGAATAATAATTAGGTAAAGAAGGTATATAAGTTAATAAAGGTATTAAGATAAACCTTTTTAATTATAATATATAAAGTATTAAAAAAGACGGTGGATATATTAAAATAAAAGGAGGTAAAGAAGATAATTATTTAATAAAATAAAAATAACCTCTTAAAGTTAAAGATTATAAGGGTAGCCTAATTATAAGTAGTTATATAAGAGAGGAGAGAGGGAGAGGTAGAGAAAGAGAGAGCCTTACTACTATTAAAGCTCTTTATATTAAAGATAATAAATAAAGTAATTAAAAAGGGCTTAATAGAGAGATATAACCTCTTAAAATATAAGAGGTAGGAGAGAAATAAGGTTATAATATAATACTTGAACTATTAATAATATAAGCATATAATAAGATATTATAAAAGCCTAATATAATATAAAATTTATATTAATAAATATAACTTAAGGGAATATAAAGTAAAAGAAGGGGAGATTAAGAGATATAATAATTATAAAAAGAATAGTTATATAACCTAGAAGTAAATATATATAATTAAGGTAAAGGAGTTAAATAAGCTTTATTAAAAGATAATAGAAAATAAGAAGAAATTATATAAAGGCTTTATAAGAGGAAATAGGTAATAAAATACTTAGAAATAGCCTTAAAGGGAATAAATAATAGTAGTAATAAAGAAGAAGAGGAAGCTTATATTAAAATTTAAAGACTTTAATAAGGTTATAATATAAATAAGTTTTTAAGGGGATATAAGGAAAAGGGGAATTATACTATTATTAATAATATTATTATAAAATAGGCTAGGAAGGCTAATTATTCTTTAAATAATAGAGATAAATTAATAAATATTAAAAGAAATATTAATATAAGAGGCCCTAATTATTAAGGGAGTAGAGGTTATAAAAGATATCTAATAAATATCCTTATAAGGGTATAAAAGATAATAAAACTATTATAATATAATATATAAAGGGAGTAGATTATAATAATAATAATATTATTAAAAGATAAGGAGGTATAATAGATAGATATCCTAGCTATTTAAGAGCTATTATATATAAAGAGGATAGGTTTAATATATAATTTAAATAAAGGAATATTCTACTTAATATATAAGGTAGGAAGGGATATAAAGATATATTTCTTTATAAATAAATATTAGAATATTAATAAATAGGGAGTTAAATTTATATTAAAGGACTTATACTCCTTAGAGATATAAGTTATAAGGAAGGAAGGGGGAGTATTAACGCGCCTTTAAATATATAATATATATAACTCTAACCTAGAGTTTAAGACCTTAATAAATAGCCCCTTTATATTATTAGGGGTAAAGGAGTAATTAAGTTAACTTAAGGAATATATATTAATAAGAGACTTTAACCTTTATTACTTAAATTAAAATAATAGGAGTAGATATATATATTATAAAGTAGTAGATATATTAATAAATATTATAAAAGAGAAGGAAATAAAGCTTATCCTATTAAAGGATATAATAACTTAAAAGATAAAGAAAGTAGAAAGTATTATTAATTTAATATTTATAATAAAGGCTATTAAATAAATATTATTAAAATATTATATTAAGTTAAATCTCTATTATAAGTTTAATTATATTTTAATATATATTAAAGTTAATCTTAAGGTAGAGGTAGTAATCTTATAATTATAAAGGGTATAAAAGTTAATAAATTTAAAGGAGATAAAGAGGTAAGTAGGTACCTTTTAATATTTATTATTAGAAGGGGAGTTAATAACTTAGGGGTAGATAAATAGCTACTTAGTTAAAATACTTTAAGGCCTAATTAAAATTATAAAAAAGGAGGTATTATAAATAAAGCCCTCTTTAAAAGTAAAGTCCTTTTAAAACTTAAATTATATAAAGGTTATAAAGATAGTATTAAAGCTTAAGGTAAAATATAATTATAAGAGAAGTTAAAGGAGTTTAAAGGTATAATAAGAGGCTTAGAAGATTAAAGGAAGGGTATTAAAAAAAATAAAAGTACTTTATTTTAAAGAGGTAGTATATAGAATATCTTAGATACTTAATAGACTTTAAAAGCTAGTTAAATAGGGTTAAGAGAGAAGTATATTACTTTAAAAACTCCTAAAGTTCCCTACCCTTAAGAAGGATAGAGAGGGTCTTAAAGTAGAGTTATTTTAAAAGAAGGTAGAAGTCCTTTAAAGGACCTTCTTCCTTCTACCCTTAAAGGTAGATTTAAGTAATATTTAAGGGTTTTAATATAAGATACCCTTAATAATAAATATAAAAGTTATTAAAGAGGAGGTTTATAAAGTAATTAATAAGTTTAAATAGGATAAAGTATTAGGGATAGATAAGATCTTAAATAAGTTTTTAAAGATAGTAGAAAGGGAGCTACTACCTAGCTTTATATACTTATTTTAAGTATATTTAAGGGTTAGATATTACTTAATAAAGTTTAAAAAGGCTAATATAATTATCTTAAAAAAAATTAAAGAAAGAGGATTATTTAAAGTTAAAATTATATTATTAAATTACCCTATTTAATACCTTAGGGAAGGTATTAAAGGTAGTTATTATAAAAAAAACTAGGTAACCTTATAAAGGAATATAAGCTACTACCCTTATAATAAATAGGGGTAAAAAAGGGAAAGTTAATAATAATATCCTTTAAGATAATAATAGAGGTAGTATATATAATATAAAATTATAATAAATTTAATATAATAAATATATTATTATTAGATATTATAAGGGCTTTTAATAATATCTCTTATAAAAGGTTATTTTATAACTTAAAGAAGAAAGAGGTCTTAACCCTTATTATAAGGTAGGTATAAAGCTTTTTAATAAAAAGAGTTATAATAATTATACTAGGCTAAGAGATAAATAGGATAAAGATAGTAGAGACTAAGATCCTTTAAAGATCTTTAATATTTTTATTTTTATTTTTATTTTTATTTTTTAACTCCCTATTTATAAAAGAATATATAAGGATAAAACTTTAAGTATAAATTAAGGGCTTTATTAATAATATTTACTTAATAATATATAATAAAAGTATTAAAGAGAATTATAAGATCTTAATAAAGGTATATAAAATATACCTTTATTAAGTAAATATATATAAGGTAACCTTTACCCCTTATAAGTATAAGTTAATCTACCTTTTAAAGAGTTTAAAGAGATTTAATATAAAGGTAATAATAGACTTTAAGGTAATAATAATATACCTTAAAGTATTAATATAAGTCCTTAGACTTTATATTAATAATAAATTAAAGTAGGGCTTATATATTAATAAGATAAGGTTAAAGATAAAAATATAAAAGCTAGCCTTATATATTATTATTAGCTTAATATAAGGTATTATATTTAATAGGGTAAGATAAATATATAATATTATAATCTAGCTAATAATAACTTATATAATAGAGATATAATATAACTTAAAAGGGATATTAAAGGTAAAGAAGGTAAATATTATAATATTAAAAACTATATAAAATAGGTACTTAAAAATAATACTTAAAGCCTTTAAAGTAATTAGTATATAAGTATTAAAGGTAGAGTTAAGGATTTTATTAATAAGGATAAGCCTTAACTAGTTAATTTTATAAGTATTAATAATATAAGGGATTTATCTATTAATTAAAGAAAGGAATATAAAGATCTATTATAAGTTAAAAGGGAAAAGGGGAAGAGAGAAGAGAGTTATAAAGACTTTAATAAAAGAGAAGTAGTCCTAAGTAAAGGGAGCCCTCTAAGTAGTAATAAGAGGAGGGGATACTAGAATAATAGACTAGAGCCCTAGAGGTAGGGAAATAATAAGGAGGGATAACCCTACCCCTAAAAAGATTAAGAGGTAGGTAAAGGAGAAGTAGAAAAAGAGGTAGTTAAGATATTAGGAAGATATTCCTAGTTATATAAAGATAGTAGTATAAAAAGGGGAGGTTTAAGAGATAAGAGTTAACCTTTATATAGGGCTTTTTAAGGTTAAAAGCTTTATAAGTATCTAGTTATATATAAAGAAAATAGGACTACGCGCCTTCTTATATAAGAGGAGGGTACTTAGAATTAATAATATTAATTATAAATATAAGTAAAGGTATTAAGATATTAAGTATATACTTATATTCTACTTTAATTATATAAAGGAGAGGAGGTAGATATTTTAAAAAGTAGGGTTAAGTAACTTTTATTAAATAATATTAACTTTAAAAGGGTTAAAGGTAATAATTAAGTAGGTAATTTAATAAAGTATACTTAGCTAGTTTATACTAATAAGGAAATAACTCTTTAAGGTAGTATAAAAATAGATAGGCTCTAACTAAAGGATAAAAGGGTAAGTAACCCTAATAAAAGAAGAGAATAAGATAGTATAAAGAATATAAAAAAGGGTAGTATATAATATCTAAAGATTTAGAAGTATAATAATAAGTAGAGTAAGGGATAAGGTTTTCTTTTATAAATTATAATTTCCTTTAATAAGTTAGATATAAACCGCCCTTATTAGCTCTAAGTAGCTAGATAGTAGAGTATAAAATATAAATATAAATATAAATATAAATATAATTAAATACTATATTAATTATCTATAACTATAATATACCCTTCTTTAGTAGATAAGCCTATTAATTTCCTATTCCTTATAATTATTAATAATAGTTAGTACTACTAGCTAGTATTAGTAGTATAAGTTATTAGTAGGGATAGTAGCTAGCTTAAGGTAAGCTATTAAGATAATACTATAAATCTTTATAATACTTAAAAGGTTAAGCTTATAAGCTAGCTAACTAATATATCTAATATCTAATTACTTAGAAGGGTCTTATAAATTACTATCTAATTTTTTTAGACTTAATAGCTAGGATATAACAACCCTTATAAAGGCGTAGGTTAATTATATTACCTTCCTTAAAAAATATAGGCGTATAATAGGAGTTATAATAGCCCTTTATTTTTATAGTAGTAAAAGTAATTATATTACTTATATTAATATAAGTTAGCTAATATATATTAATAGGTAGATATACTAGTATTACTATAACTTTATTTATAGTAAGGGCCTTATTATAGAAGCCTTTTATAGGTAGTTTATTATTATTAACCTATAATAAATCTAGGGCCTCGCGAGTTTTAAAACCGTATAGGATTTAGGTTAAAGTAAGGTTAGTAGAATTATACTTAATAGAATTATTTAATAAGGTAGATATTTTATTAATAATACTTAGCTAGTATTACTAGTCCTCTAGGGTAATAATAAAATAAAATAATATAATCTTAGTAGTTTAATTAGTATATTCTAATATACTATTAGATTATAGGTACTATACTATTAAATATAGAAGGCTAACTTTAAGTAATAAAAAATATATTTCTATATCTATCTAATAAACTTCCTATCCCTATCTAAGATAATTACTCTTAAAGTACCTTAATCTAATAAGGAGAGGCGGTCTAGTAGCTTAATAGCCTAGTCCTCTCCTAAATATATATTCTTATTAATAATAAGAGTAATTACCTTTAAGAACTTATTAATAACTAATATTATATATTTAAAACTATCTATAAAGAGTAGTAGATTAAAAATAAAACTAATTATTAGGGTATAAAATAGCTAGGCTAGTAGTAGGATAGATTAAAGAGAATTATATAATTTATACCTAGGAGTCTAATTAAGCTAGTAGTATAGGTAATACCTAATAAAGTTATATAGCTTTATTACTAGATTATAGATATAAAGTCCTTTAATTAGCTATTTATATATATAGATTTACCCTAGATACCCTATTTTATTATAAGTAAGTTAGAAAACCTTAGTTTCTAAATCTATTATAAGTATATATAATTATAAGCCTTTTTATTTATTATTAAAATATAATAAGCTATTAACTATCTAGTAGGGGAGGCTAGTAGTACTACTACCTAAGGTTATATTATCCTTTAGTATTAATATTACCTTTACCTATTAGAGAACCTTAATAAAGCCCTTAATAACCCTTTATTAAAATTTAGGAGATATTTCTACTAGGCTAACTAGGAAAGCCTATATTAATAGCGCGTCTAGACTTAACTTATTAGATAGGTAATACTTATAAGTAGCTAGTCTTAATAAGGTATCTAGTATAATATTAGATTTTCCTAGCTTATATTATATATCTAGATAGAATTACTAGAGGTATTCTAACACTTAAATAAGATATAGGTTAAGCTTTTTAACTAATATAATATTTAGGCTAGTTTACTAAATAATAGTAATAGTAGCTAAATAATTAATATAAATAATTATTATTAATTAAGCCACCTTAATTATATAATATATTTTCTTAACTACTTAGATTATACCTATAATTTCTAACTCTATTAGCTAATAATATATTTTAGCCTTAATAAGGAGGCGACTAAGGAAGAGGATAAGTAGGTAAGACTTCTATTCAAGGTACTTTATAGAAGCCTTTATTAGGCCCCTAATATAGTAGATATAAGCCCTAAACCTAAACTCTTTACTAGCGTCTAAGTCTATAAATAGCTAGAGGACCTTATTAAAATAATAGAGGATTATAAGACTAGTAAATATTTTCTAAAGCTAATAAAATATATTAAGTTCTTTTAGTATAAATTTCCTAAGATATATTCTCTAGGCTAGCCTTTTATATATATTCCCCTAAATACTAGATTAAGATAAACTATAAATAGACTTATTAAGACAAGTCTTTTATAGTTATAAAAGTTTTATAATAGTAATATAGAAGGTAATATACTAGTATAAATACTTAATAAGGATAAGGTAATACTTAAGTAAATTAAGGGTAAAGGGGAATTATAGGTTAGTAATAATAGCTGACTTTTCCTCTATTATAACTAGCTTAAAGGTATCTACCTTTTACCCTAGTAAATAAACTAATAGAAATCTAAGGAATAATTTCTTAGGAGAGAGAAAGATATTTATATTATTAAAGGCCTTAAATACCTAATCTAGGTATAAAAGGTATTCTTCTAATAAATTAGAAAAAATATTATTATTATTAATATATACTTAATAGAAATACTAATACAACTAAAGGATCTAATTAATTATATATTATATATAGGCCGGCGAATTTCTATACCCTATTATAGGTATATTAAAGGTTTCCTAGCCTTTATAACTAGCTATTATAAGATAATACTAGTAAGATTAATTTACTAATTATTAGTAGAAGAAACTAGTAGTATTTATTATACTAATATATATAATACCCTTTAGTAGAGCTAATACCTTAGCTTATAAGAGTATTAGGTATATATTAGGTATAATAATTTTATTTAAAGCTCTAATATCTATAATAATATAGCCTTTTTTTATACTATCTATACTTACCTTCTAAATAATAAAATAAGGGAATAAAAAGGGTATTAATTCTATAGTCTAGTCTATTCTCCCTTAATTATAGAGTTTATTAAACTTTATATTAATAACTTCCTTATTAGTTTTTCCTAATAGATATACCCTTACTTAGCTAGGCTTATAGAGATCTAGCTAATTATCTACTAGGGGTATATCTATCTATTATAATTTAGGTATATTAACTACGCTATTAATATCCTATTATAAGGCTAGATACCTTTTAATAACCTCCGCTATTAAGGGCCTTATTTTAGACGACTTATAAATAGTAGTACCTATAATATATACTACCTCTAGTACTATAATAGGGACTATAGGGATAACCGCGGTAAATATAGTAGTAGTAGTTATAAGTTATTAAAGATTTATCTTAACTTAATTAGATAATTTAGCCTTTTTAAGGGGCCTAGTAGTAAGGTTATTATAAAAGGCTTTAACTAGGAAGTATTTAATACCCTTATACTTAATAAAATATCCTAGCTTTATATTCCTAGGTAGTTTAATAGCTCTATTAGTATTATTCCTAATAAAAATATATAATATATAATAGTCTATAATATAGGTATAGATAGATAGGCTATCTAGCTTCTCTAGTTTAAAGATTAAATCTCTATTTATAAGTAAGTAATATAGCCTAATAATATAAATCTATCTATTACTATATAGAGTAATTATAATATTTACTTAGCTAAAAACTATTATATTTATCTAGCTACCCTTACTTAAAGATTTAATTAAAATCTCTAGGTTTTAATATAACTAAATAATTATTAGATTTTAATCTAGATTAATTATAATTCCTTTTAACTTAAGAATATCTACGCTAATAAGTATATTTATAGAGAGGTTCTCTATTATATATACCTTATACTTAATAAGGGTAGTAGCTCTATTAGTAGTAGGGAGGTATATTTATAACTTTATATAATAGCTTATATTATACTTTCTATTACTAATTCCTCCAACTCTTATAAGTATTAGTATTTTTAATATCTTAATATTTAAGTCTTATTATAAGAGGAAAGCTTAGTTTATAAGACTTATTATATAGCTAGTATCTATATATAACTTTTAAAGTTAGTTAATAGATATAAGTTTAATAAGAGTAGTTATAAAATAATACCCCTTAAATATATACCCGCTTAAGGTAACCTCTTTAAACGTATTATAAATAATTAAGGGGTTACCCTAAGAAAGGCTTTAGTAACTATTACTACCTAATAATAATAATACTAAGGCCCTTATTTTATTATAACCTTAGCGTAGATAGTTATAAAGGGTATTATTAGACTAGAATATTAATATATATATTTAATACTTAAAGTCTTTAGTATAGGAAATTAATAGGAAATAGGTTTCTACTATATTATTACTATTATTCCCGGATTCTAGCTATTTTCCTAGGAATCTTCTAGGTAACTAGGGTTTTCCTAGTTAGTAGATTAGTAGAAGTCTTCCTTATATATATTATAGTTTACCTATAGATTTATTATATAGTAATTCCTAGGAATTTTCTTTATCTTTAATAGTAGCTTAATAGACTCTAAGCTATTATTAGGCCCTATTAAAAGATTTATATAAGACCTAGTTATTATTTAAAGCGTTTAGTAAAGGATATCCTTAGCCTTAGTTCTAATATTAATTCTACCTAGGTAACCTATTTATATTTTTATTAGTTACTTATATAGGTTAATATAGCCTAGTAATATAAGGCTATTCTACCTATACCTACTACCTATTATTATTAAAATTCCTAAAGTCATTCCCGTTATAAGGGATAAATAGTTAAGGGTTATTATAATAAGGTCTTAGAGCCCTATTATAATAACTACTAAATTAGCGTAGTAGGAAGTTTTAATAAAATAGACTTAAATACTAACCTATTTAAGGATCTTAATTATAATAGTTATTATTATAAATATCCTACTTTACCTTATAAAGGGCCTTATTACTCTTATAAATATTAAATTAATAATTCTTATAAAGTAAAGCTCTTCTAGAAGCTCTAGAATAATTAATCTACTATTTAATCTTAATAGGTTATAATAAAGTTCTCTATTAAGATACTTATATACTAATAATACTTAAGTACTATCTATTAAAGTAATACTAGTATTCTTACTATTTAATATAATACTAGAGATATAATCTACTAGATCCTATCTATTATAAGTATCCTTAATAGTATAATTAATATTTCTAAGGAGATTAAGGGATTTTCTAGGCGAGTCTTAAAAATACTCTTATAAAGCCTTATACTATTTAGTTATACTAGTTAGATTATTCTATATTACGATTATCGCTATGTAGCTAGTAGCGTAGAGAGCGGAAGTCTTCCGCAGGCACGTCTTAGGCCTGCAAGAAGCTTCCCTTCTCTATAACCTTTAGTCCTTTACCACTTTATTATATTATTAATTACAATTATAATATATAGTAGTAATACCGCATTAGCTACTATTAGTACTATTAACTACTAATAAGCTATATATAGTCTACTAGCTATTATAGTACTAGCTATTATAGTACTAGCCTTAAGGTATAAGTCCTTATAAGTCTTCTATACGCTATTCTATTTAATACTTATTTAGGCTAGCTAAAGAAGCCTTCTATAACTAATAATATCTATAGAAGCCTCTTTAAAACTTATAATTAATAAGAGCCTTATTTATTACCTATTACTACCTCCTAATAGTATTAGAATCTCGTTAACTTATTAGGATTTTCGGAGAAACTTCGGCATTTTACTAAGTAAATCCGGATATTTCCCGGATATTTCCCCGCTTACCGCTACTTATCCTAGCTACTAATAGGGAAACCCTTATCCTTACTTTTTAATTACACGACTTTATTAATACTAGATATAAGTACGCTATTATTATTAATATTATTAACGGGAATCTTAGACCTCCTAGGACTAACTATATTACCTCTAATTCTTTATAAGGTTAATAGTACTATACTAGGTTATTATCTCTAGAGCTAGTTAGTCTTTTTATTATTAATAAATTATCCTAGCCTACTAACTAGGCTATTAATAAAAGCTAATTCTATATAATAAATTATTATTTTAAGAAAGCTACCGCTTCTATAAGGTACTATTTATAGTAGCCGCCTTTAATACCTACCTCCCTAATAGGGACCTTAATCTATTTACCTTTAAGGTTAACTTTATTAATACTAATACTAACAGAATCTATTTTATCTTTAATAGGTATAAGAGTAATATTAGTAGAAGAGGCTATCTATGATTAGCTAATAGGATTAGAACTTCCTAGTCCGCTAGAGCCTTTAGATATAGCGGATAATAGGGGAAATAATAATAGTAATAGTAATAGCTAGGCTAGTTTACCTATTAGAGGCTTTACGCCCGAATAGTTTAGTATAATATCTACCTTTTTCTAGAGTATAAATACTAGGGTAGGGGGTTATTAGACTTATCAGCTTATAGTAGCTATAGCCCTAGCTCTTATAGTTAGTACCCCTCTATTTAGGCCTTATAATATTAGGTATTTTAATCTAGATCCTAACATACCCCTAGTTAAAGTTAAAGATAGTTATAATATCTATTATAATATTTTTAACTTTACTAATAGGGTTAAAGTAAAAGATACTACTAAAATTTAACTTTTATATAGTTAAATTTAGACTTATATCTACTTAGGAAAGCTAATAATTAGTTTATTAACTAATTATCGCGTACTACCTATATTAGGCTATAAAATAACCCTACTAGTATTACTAAATAGTATATAACTCTATAGGAATATTTTTAGGACTCTCCTAGTAAGTCGCTTAGTCTATTAGAAAATATCCGCTATATAGTAAAGGATACTTAGAATTAACGGGATCTAGCTAACTATATCTCTAGTATTATCTTAAATAGTAGAAATACTAATATTACTACTACTAAAGAAGCCTAAGTCCTCCTAGTATTTAAATATATAAACGGATAATTATATTAGGATCTATTATTACTAACTAAGAAATTAATAATTAAGGGCCTTCTTAAAGAACTTAGATATAGGAAGGATACTTAGTTTAATATCTATAAAAATAAGGGCCTTATTAAGAAAGGCTTTAAGATAAAACTAGATAGTTATTATAATAATTAATAAGATCCTTAATTAGATTAGTATACTTCTTATTAAAGTAATCCTCTTTACTAATTTAGTAGTAATAGTTTTAATTATAGTAGTAGGGCTCCTAGGTTAAATTATAATAATTAGAATCTAGTTACTTAACTATTTATACTATTTATACTATATAGAAATTATTAAGGTAACTTTAATAATAACCTTTAATAGGTATAAATTATTAGTCCTTAATAACCCCTATAAATTATAAACGGAAACGCGTTACCTAGGTAGAGTTAATACTAGAATTATAACCTAGGTCTAGGCTGACTACTAAACGCTTTAAATAGTAATTACCTATATAAGCTATATAATTAGGTATAGTAATAGCCTTATATATACTAGGCTACTATTAAGGATAGGAATTCTTAGGAAGAGTTATATAATAAGTAGGTAACTTATAATACTTATAAAGATAAGTACTACTAGTCTATAAACTAGACTAACCCTAGTCTAAGTTAATACCTAGATAATTCTTAGGAATATAGTTAAGACCCTAAAAGTTATAAGGGTAATAATACTATTAAAACCTATTTCCTATTAATCTAGTTATCTAATAAAGCCTTTACTTATTAGAAATACTCTATTATATTTAAGTCTAATAATACTTTATATAATTATAATTATTATAATTATTATATAATAAGGGCCTTAATAGCTACTATAATATTATTAAAAGTAGCTAATATTAGTGGTACCTACTAAAGCCTTCTATAGACTATTATTTAAAGTACTTCTAAATAGATTATATTAGAGGGATATACCTTTAAGGGATATTATTTTATTACTACTTAGGTTAGATTTATACTAGACCTTAGCTACCCTTTATATAAGCTTTATATAGATATAAGTTATATTATAAGTCTAATTAATAAAAAGTTTCTATTATAATAGTTCTTATAAGTTAAAATCTCTAAAATACTAACGCTTATAGAGGTAAGGGGTATTAGTAGTAGGAAGTATAACGCTAATAAATATATTAAGCTATTAATATATATCCCTAGGGGTAGTAGTACTACTTTTATTAAGAGAGAATTATATATCATTAATAACCTTTTAGTAAAGGTATTAATTAGGGTTAATATCCTTAAATCTAAAGGTATTATTATTAACCTTAAAAGGAATTTAATAATAATATATTCTTATTAAAACCTTAAAGTCCCTATTAAAGTCTCTAATAAAGGAACCTATACTAATACTATAGTATTTAATTAGGCTAATATTATTATTAGCCCTTATACTAATAAATAAGTTTAAATTATAAGTCCCTATTATTAGTCTCTTAATCTTCTAAAGGATTAAGACTTAATCTTTAAGCTAGATAGCCTAAAAGACCTCTCCGTCTATACCTATATTATTAACTATAAGATATCTATTAAGGATCCGTTATCTAGGGTATAATATATATGAATTATTAGCTATCTAGAATGGAAAATCTATAATATCTATCGGTTCGCTTAGTTCGGAGGGTCTAACCGGGTTGGGCGTAGTATACCTGAGGACGAATATTAAAATATTAAGATATAACTATATAGGAAAATCCTATACCTATAATAATACTACCTTTCTTAAAAGAAAATAGCGTCCTCGCTATTATAATAATACTAGGGAGGTGCTTTAACTACGTAAGTAGCTAATTAGAAGTCCTTATATATATACCGTCTATTACTATATATATATACTAATAAATAAAGAAAGAAAGAAATAGAGAAGCTATCTATTATATAGCGTTATAAGTCGAGTTACTCGTATAGCGATAGCGAGGTTATAATAGCGGCGATTAGGCTGCTAAGTAGCTCTAGTAGTAGGTAATCAGCGTATCTTAAAGCCTATAAAGAAATAAATAGAATCGAACGACGTATTATTAGGAATTAAGCGTATAAGTAATATTAATATTTATAGGAACTCGGACTAATAATATCTTGGCGATTTCGGCGAAACTCCTGAATAGTAAAAAGGAGTTGATTACTAATATCTTTACATTTAAGACTTTACTTATAGCGCTAGGCTTCTTTAGTATTAGCGTCTTAGGAATTACCTGTACTATCGTTATCGATTTGTGAAATTTCATATACAGGTTATGAATCGACATAGTAGTTAAGATGGTAGGGCGAACGGGACGGGTTAATTGGACGGATTTAAGCGGAGTATATCTTATAAATAGATCGTCTATCGTCATGTATATAGGTGGTAGTGTTGTTGGAGGCGATGTTAGTGTCGTTCCTAAGGTAGGTAGATCTGTAGGAGGAGGTACGGCTTATTCTACTGGTGATAATAATAGAGGAGGTAAGGGTGACAACTATCTAACTAAGTTCTTCTATACGTAGGGATACTATTCTAACCGACGTAAATGCTCTTATAATAGATTATTATAAGGCTCCTATCTATTAAGAGTTATCTTATAATTAATATAGGCGACTAGATCTTTTAATTAAGGCGTAGGTATATAATAAAAGCCTATAATAGCTAGTAATTATAGAGTAGGTAATAAAAGCTATAAGGTATATATAGCGAGTCGTTTAATATAATTTTTAGGAGTAGTATCTAATACTAAGGTAGATGCTATAGATGCTAATTATTAGTATTATTATTTTTTGCCGTAAGTATAGAAGACTAAGGAGGTAATAGATAAGGGTAGGTCGTTAGTAGGTAGGGCTTTAGAGGGTACTCTTTAGAATAAGCGTACTAGAATTATATGTAGGTACGTCGTTAATATACTAAATAGATTCTCGTAAGAGGTGTTTTAATAGAGGTTCTTAGTGTTATTTTTTTATCCGGCGCTCTTAGTAGTTAAATGGGACGGCGTACTATACAGCTAGTTAGGGCGCTCTAAGCAGCTAATAGGGACGGCGTACTATACAGCTATAATGAAATATCTAGTGTTGCTACTATTATTAAGGATCCGTTATCTGGGGTATAGTATATATGAATTATTAGCTATCAAGTCGGTGATAAAACCTACTATACACTAGCGACTTGGCACAGAGCGCCTACAAAATTCTATGAAATTGTTTACGTTTTCATCTCAAGAACTTGATATTTAGCTAATGCCATGTAGAATAGCCTGGAGCATACTCTCATAGGAATGTGAATAGTAGGTGACGACATACTAGTAGCTAACGAAGAGGTAGAGAATTGTTAATAGGGAGCCTCTGCCAAGTCGCTAGTGTATAGTGGTTTTTGTCACCGACTTGGCTACAGTTGTTTGCAAAGCGGTTGACCCGACGCTAGTGGGCCGCAAATCGTCGAAGCTCCCCTACTAAAAATGGGTGGTAAGGCCTCGACGACGTGCGGTCTTAATTATAGCCTGTAGATACTAAATAAACGTTGAAATAAAGCTGTAAATTGTCCTGTATACATGATCCATGGTGTTATAGCCCCTAGCCGCCCCTATAGTTACCCCCGCTATAGCCTTATTATAGCCCCTGTAGCCGCTACTACTATCATATTATAAGCCCTACTATTATCATACTATAGGCCCTACTATTACCATACTATAGGCCTTATAGCCGCTACTACTATTATATTATAAGCCCTACTATTATTATACTATAGACCCTGTAGCTACTACTACTATTATAATATAGACCCTACTATTATTATACTATAGACCCTGTAGCTACTACTACTATTATATTATAGACCCTGCTATTATTATACTATAGACCTTATAACTACTACTACTATTATACTATTATCTTACTATAGGCCTTACTATTACTATACTATAAGCCTTATAACTACTACTACTATTATATTATAGGCCCTACTATTATTATACTATAAACCTTATAACCGCTACTACTATTATATTATAAACCCTACTATTATTATACTATAGACCTTATAACTACTACTACTATTATACTATTATCTTACTATAAGCCCTACTATTATTATACTATAAGCCCTGCTATTACTATACTATAGGCCCCGCTATTACTATATTATAGGCCTTATAACCGCTACTACTATTATATTATAAACCCTACTATTATTATACTATAGATCTTATAACTACTACTACTATTATAATATAAGCCCTACTATTATTATATTATAGACCTTATAACTACTACTACTATTATATTATAGACCCTACTATTATTATATTATAGACCTTATAACTACTACTACTATTATATTATAAGCCCTATTATTATTATATTATAGACCTTATAACTACTACTACTATTATACTATAGACCCTACTATTATTATATTATAAGCCTTATAGCTGCTACTACTATTATATTATAGACCCTACTATTATTATACTATAAACCTTATAGCTACTACTACTATTATACTATTATCTTACTATAGGCCCTGCTATTATTATACTATAAGCCCTGCTATTACTATACTATAAGCCCCGCTATTACTATACTATAAGCCCTGTAACCGCTACTATTATTATATTATAAACCCTGCTATTATTATACTATAGGCCTTACTATTACTATATTATAGGCCCTACTATTACTATACTATAGACCTTATAACTACTACTACTATCTTATTATAAGCTATACTATTATCTTACAGCCCCTATAAACGTCCTATTATAGCCCCTATAAACGTCCTATTATAAGCTATACTATTATCTTATAGCCCTTATAGACGTCTTATTATAGCCTATACTATTATCTTATAGTCCCCGTAGACGTCCTATTATAAGCTATACTATCGTCTTATAGCCCTTATAAACGTCCTATTATAGCCTATACTATCATCTTATAGCCCCCGTAGATGTCCTGTTATAAGTTATACTATTATCTTATTATAGCCTGTAGCCGCCGTAGACGTCTTATTAATAAGATAATAGTAGTAGTTATAATAAGACGTCTACGGGGGCTATAAGATAATAGTATAGCCTATAACAGGACATCTGCGGGGGTTATAATAAGACGTCTACTATCATTTATAGGCTATATCTACTACCGCGAGTCGCTAAGGCCTTGCCACCTATTTTAAGTAGGGGAGCTTCGATGATTTACAGCCTACTAGCGTCGGGTTAACCGCTTTACAAACAACTATATCTAGAATAGAAAATCCATGATATCTATCGGTTCGCTTAATTCGGAGGGTCTAACCGGGTTGGGCGTAGTATACCTAAGGACGAATATTAAAATATTAAGATATAACTATATAGGAAAATCCTATACCTATAATAATATCTTATATCTTTATTAGAAATAATACTAATAATAATATTAAATTAGCTAAGAATATAAAACTTAGCTAGGTTACTAAGTATAATACTCCTAACTATTTCCTTATAAAAGTCTTCTATAACGACCTAGCTACTAGGCTCCCTAAAAGGGCTTAGGTAGCTAACTAAGTTAAAACTAATCTCTAATAGCTTATTACTACTACTATAGTATTTATAGTAATAGTACCTATAGCCTTAGAGATGGAATCCCCTTACTTATTAGGTATAATAGTCTATAGTACCCCTTAAATAAGGGCCTTATTAGGGGATATTATTAATAAGTACCTAAACTTATAGTAAGATACTAGGACTATAACGTATATCCTAGAGTCTTAATAGATAGATATCCCGCTTATAAATAACTAGCTAGAAATCTATAAACCTAGCTAGGCTAGGGTATATCCCCTAGGAATAGCTAATAAAGAGGTTATTAATAATAAGTTTAATAAGTTATATAGATAAGGTAGAATAGACTAGATAATAGAGTTAACCCTATTTTTATTCCTATATTTTATTATCTAGAAGTAATTTATAGACGGCCTTTATAAGGGCTATATAGTAGTAGATTTATTTATAAATTATATACGCGTCTATCTAAACTAATAAAAGATAATTACGGGGGCTTACAGGTATTTTATAGTCGTTATAACGGTAGCCGACTCGTAGGGGAAACTATATACCTATACTAAGTATAGGCGTAGGTAAAAACCCTTATCTTTCCTACCTTCTCTATAACTTCTATTCCGTTTTCTCTTTATACTATATTCGGTCCTTTATAATAATAGGCGGTCGTGTTTACTACTATATTAGTCTAGCTCCCTAGGGCCGGCTTATATACTATAAAAGCGAAATTCGCTCCGGTAGTAAAGATTTACGTCTAAGGTCGGCTCTAGTATAACTACTTCGCTGCGAGCGAGAACTAGCCTAGTAGCCTAGTCTAGATTATCTATCTTGCTACTCGTTTTACCCCCCCCGCCTTCGCGAGCATCTTATAGGCGTCTACCGCGCCTAAGGTATCCTTTAGCTCCTAGCGGCGGTCCTAGAGCCTAGGGTAATAGATAAGGATATACTTTATATCCTACCTACGCTAGCCGTACCCGCAGCTTACGGATATATAGCCGGGGACTCTATACTAGTATAAGAAGGCGGCTAGCCCGATCTTTCCCGTCCTTATCTACGTAAAGACGGAGCTCTTAGCCTTCTAAAGGCCCTTATAGAGGGTCCTCCTACCGGTCTATAGGCCCCCGAGCTAGGCGGGGGGGCGATCCCTAGCTCCTAGTCCCGACTAGTATTCGTCCTATATAGTATCCTAGGAGGACCTCTACTAATAGTATATTATCTTCTCAATCCTCTAGGGGGGGCGGGCTACCTCCCTAGTTACGATCGCGCCCCCGTCGTCTAGGCGTAGGGAGCGTAGAGCCCACTCGTTCTTCTCTTCCGCGGGGGATTTTACTACCTCTCTCCTCCTCCCCCTCTTAGTATTTAGCTTCCTTCGAATGCGTATATTCCCTATTACCGTTACTAGGTAGATCCCCTTTAACGTATACCGGCGGAGAACCGAGTAATCTAGTATTAGTTATATAAGGGCTATCCCTAACTCTACCTCTAGTACTCGCGTTAAGGTAGCCTTATATACCCCTAGTACGCGTCTTAAGCAGTTCTTTTAGATAACTTTAAGCTTCCTTACGTGCGTCTTCTTTATATCCCTTAGTCTTTATAATATATACTATAAGGCGGACGCGTAGGTTATAACTAGCCGTACTATCGCGTTATATACTTTCCTTACCCTACTAAGGGTAGCTCCCTAGGTTAATACCGTCGTTATAGATAGGGCGAGGCTCTAGGTAGCGAGTTTCGCTTATACCCTCTTTGAGTGCGGGCCCTACTATAATTTACCGTCGATATATAGTCCTAGGACTTAGATCTCTATTTATAACTTTATTATCGCATGCCTTAGGTTAATAACCACACCTATATTAAAGCGACGGGGGTAACGGGTAAGGTAGACTAATTTATATTTCTAGGGGGCGAAACTCGCCCCGTACGTTAAAGCCTATTTAAGGTAGATCTCGTATACTAGTTCTAAGGTCTTATAGTTACCTTCCGTGGTTTTCCTATATACTAGTAGGTAGATATTATCTATAAACCCTCTAACTTATAACTATAGTTTAGCCGCCGTATACTCCTTAATAAGTGGCGCGTTAAAGAATAGGAAGAGGATAGAGGAGATTAGCGACCCCTAGGGAATCCCTATCTCTACCGGCTCTATCCTACTCGTTATCCCCCTAATTATAATAGACGAGGACCTTTCCGCTAGGAAACTTTCCGTCTAGCCTATAATATAGTAAGGGATCCCCTTATACTAGAGGTTATAGATAAGCCTCCGGTGGGAGACGTTATTAAAGGCTCCTGCGATATCTAATAAGAGGAGGCTAGTTATATTACCTCTACCGCAGTCCTATACTATATATACCGCGTCTATAATTATCTCTAGCGCTATCTCTATTAATCTATTCCTTCGCGCCCCTATTTATTATTACGGGAGGAGGCCTCGACTTTTATTATAGTCGCTAAGTCGCCCTACGACTATTAATTCTAGGGCCTTTCTAAGGGTACTTAGTAGTACTATCGGACGGTACGCCTTAGGTACCGTATAGTCCTCCTTCTTCGGTTTCTTTAGGACGACCGTATTAGCCTTCTTAAATTCCCTTAGGTAGTAGCTAAGGTAGAAGCACATATTAAATAAATAAGTAAGCTCCCTAAAGAGCCCGTCCGCTATTAGCCTAAGGAACCGATTCGGGATCCTATTAATCCCCGGGGCCTTATCTTATTTTAGCCTATAGATAGCCTATAGGACTTCCTCGCTTATAATATTACTACTATTACCTACCGGTAGTAGGTATTCTATACTATTAATGTCTATTAGGTCGGCTTATAGGGGGGGTAGGAAGAATATTATCTATAGGACTTCTACTTTCTCCTTAAAGGTCTCGGCCACCCCTTCCCTATCGCCCCTCCTTAAAGGGGGGAACTTAGGGAGGGGTTATAGCGACGAGCTATCGTTCCTTACCTACTTAGCGAAGCCTTATATGCCCTTTTAGGACTTAGTAGCATTATAAATCTTTCTTTTAAAGTCGATCGCCTTCTCCGTTCTTAGTACCCTATTCCTTTCCTTAATAGCTGCGTTCTTAGCTCCCTCTGTAGTAGTATCTCTACACCTCTAGAATACTTTTATACTTCTTATAGTATCCTCGGTAGCATATCGGCATTTCGAGTTCTAGAAGGTCTTTCTCCTACCCCTAGGCTTCGCCTAGGGGACCGTCTCGTCTACGACCTCCTTCAGGCCCTATTATAACCGCGAGAGGTAGTTATCTATTTAGTTTATAGTTTCTAGTAGTTAGAGACCTAGTTTCCGGCTCAGCGCCTAAGCCCCTTTCCTAACTTCCTTAGAGTCCGCCGTCTTCTACGACCTCTTTAGTACGCTCTACTACTCCTCTACTCTCAGGTCGAGCTCTATATATATAAGAAGGTGGTCGGAGCCGAATTATAGCTTAGGGCGTACCTAGTAGACTTATACTACGTCAAGAAGTCTAGGCGTAGTGAAGACTAGGTCGATCGCGCTCTTAAACCCCCTCGCCCTCTAAGTAACTATCCTATCCGGTAAGGCTAGGTTTATATCGTTATCAGCTATAATTCCTGCTAGCTAGTCTACTTCTAGGTGGTATAAGAACCGCCCCGGGTTATTCCAGTTAGGGTAGTAGAGGTTAAAATCCCCTACTACGATATACTTACTAGGTCGCCTAACCTCCTCCCTTATAATTAGTAGGCTTGACTAGTTCTCGTTTATTACTAGTAATAGGCTCGGGTTATATATATTATATAACTGGAAGCGGGCTAGGTATTCCTTACCCTCCTAGGTAGGGAGCTGGAGCTTCAAGGTACTAATATCCCTTATAGGGAACTCTACCTCCTAGCTATCTACCTAAAGCCTCTTATTAATATAGAAGCACGTTTATATATCCCGCCCAGCTTTATACGCTAGGAAGAACGCCCCGGAGCTAGGGTTATAGGACGATCGGTTCCTAGCGTTATAATAGGGTTCTTATATTACTAAGATATCTATTTCCTAGACGACCCTATCTTCTAGTAGGGTTATTATTATACCTATTTCGCTTCTAATATTATACTATAATATCTTTAGGGTTAGTATACTAGATATCCGGATCTAGGGTACCGCTATTTACTTCTCGCATGTCTATCTCTCCCTAGTCGACCTATTCGCCCTCCCTAGTAAGGTTAATAGCGCTATTTACTACTATTTCTATAAGTAGCTCGTTAACGCTATCCGCTAGCTCCTTTCCGCTACTCGTCCTTACCTCTAATATTTTCTGGCCTAGCTCCTTGACTATAAGCCTTCTAAAGGCAGGCGGCCTCCCTAGCCTATACCCGGGTCTCTAAAGCCCTAGCTACTCTCCGCTACTAGGCGTATCATACGTTACCTAGTCGGTTATAACCTTTCTCTTCTTCTTTATCCCTATAGTTGTAAATCCTTCGGCGTCTATTACCGCTATTACTCGCTCTCGCCTTATCTTATAGAATAGGGTCTTGTTCGCGACCAGCTATCTGGCGCGTTACCTCTCCCTAGCCCTTACCGGGTATTCGTTAGACTAGGAGGAGTGGCCCTATTATTTACACGTAGTACACCCTCGTAGGGCGTCTATAGCCTTCGCCCTATATTCCGCCGTACTATAGCCCTAGCTATAGTCGGCGTATTAGGTGTCGTTAGGGTAGTTATAGTATATATACCCGTATAACTGACATTTAAAGTACTATAATAGCCTTACCCTCTATTCGTACCGCTCCGCGAGTTTCATCTTACCCGCCTCTACTATCCCCTTCCTAATCAGGTCGTCTGCTATTACCGGCGACGCGACGCTTATTATAAGTAAGGAGTATACCTTCCCGAGTATATACGTACTTATTAGCCATCTCCCTTCTACTACGTCTAGGTTAGGGTAGAGGGCCCTATTCTCCCGTTAGATTTTCTCCTTAATCGCCTATTAATCCTTCGTATTAAAGATAGATATTCGTACTCCGTATACTACTACGCCGAACGATTTCCTTACTACTACTATAGAGTAGTATATCGTATTTACCTACGACTACTCCCTTTCTAGTACTTCTCTCACCTCTATTAAGGTGACTTATAGTAGTATATCCCTACTCTTTAATCTATTCGCCGCTATAATCTCTGACGTATATTTATTACTAGTGGCCTAGAATACTATAACTAGCCTCTTACCTACTATCCCCGCTACCGCTTCCCTCTCTTTCTCGTCCTTTAGTACCACGAGTATCTGTCGTACCCTCCTAGCCTCGACCGCCTTTAGCGTCGGCACGTATAGGCCCCGTAGGGGGGGCGGTAGCATATTCCTCGTGAAGGGGTTCCCCTAGCTCTATTAGCCCTATAGAGAGCCCTGTCTTATCGTGGTACTAGCCTAACTAGTAGTCCCAGGCTTATTATATTCCTAGTCCCTTTCCTTATTTTTCCTCTCCTTTAGTTGGAGTTCTTTAATATATGCCTATACTAGGCTAATGCCTACTATTAAAATCTTCTATCTAGACGCGTTTAGGTCCTTAAATCGCGTGTTTTTAATAGCCTTAAGGGCCGTTATTATTATAGTAGCCTAGCTACTTAGCCTATTCGTAGCTCTAATATTATTTATACGTTGTAATCTAAGTATTATCGTATTTACTAAGTCCGTAGGTAGGGTAAAGGCCCCCGTAACCTCTACCCCGACGCGTGGTCCTCTACTCTCCCCTTCCTCCCTAGTTCCACTACCTCCGCCTCTATTAGGCCCCCGATTAGGATCAGGCTATCCTGTTACTCCTCTACTCGTCTCTTATACGCGTTTCTCAAACGCTTCGCCGCCTAGTACCTATACGTCCAAGTCGTTTTCCGCCATTTTTTCTATTTTCTATAGTAGTAGATATTAGAGCCTTAAATAAAATAATAATACTAGATATATATCCCATTCTATTATAAGCTAAGATATTAGCTCTACTAAAGGGTACTACCTATATTAGTACTATTAATATAGTAAGCTTCTTCTATTAATAGTCTATTAATAAGTTATATTATTATTATCTTATATTAGCTAGTTATTAAGGCTAGGAGTTATTTAACGTCCTAGTTATAGGATACTATAACTCCCCGGCCTATATATAGCGAATAATAGATAGAATTCTCCGGCCGTTTCACCGTTTCTATTATACGTATATTAATAATATTATTATCTTCTTAAGCTTACTTAAAGAGTATCTTAACTACCTTAATTAGGTGTTCTAGGCCCTTAATAATATAAATATCTACCTATTACCTAAGAAATCCTTTCTCGGCTTCTCCTTAATCTACCTCCTAGGTTTAAAGGTAGATGCCCTAGGACTTACTATAATAGAGGAAAAATTAGCTACTATTATTAATCTACACTTCCTAATTAACCTAATAGCCCTAGAATAATACTTTAACTTAATAGGATATCTTTATTAATATATTACCTTCTATACTACTATTATTAAACCCTTTTAATTATAAAAGACTTATCTTAATAAGTCTATTTATAATACTACTATATAATAAGGACCTTTACCTAGTATTTAGGGTAATACTTATAAAAAATTAGCCCGTAGAACTTATCTTAGTAAACCTATATTAAAGGAGCTTAATATATTCTATTAGCTCTAAAAACTATTTATTAGCCTAATAATTCTCTATTATTTTAATAAAAAGCTCTAACTATTTATATATCTTAACGCTAGTAAGGAGTTTAGGTTTAAAGTATATATATATTATATTATTAGTCTAATAAAGGCTTTAATAGGTAATATCCCTAGGTAGAAGTTATAACTACTAATCCTTTTCCTTAGCCGTCTACTTATTAACGCTAAGACGCGATACTAGCTAATAGAGCTAGAAATTACTAGGATTATCTAGGTAGTAAAGAAGATTAGGTATATAATTAAAGCTATTAAATAAGTAACTATTATCTATATTAATTATTTAGCCGCTATATTAATAGCCTATTAGATAAGTCTAAATATAACCTTAATTAAAAAGCTAAATCTTTATCTTATTCGCGCCTCTAAATATTTATAACGCTTTTAACTAGATATCTGTTATAAACCTAGAAAATCTAATATTATCCTAGATACTCTTTTAAGACTTACTACTCGCGAGTATTATTTAGCTAATACTAGTAACTTACTTAAGGCTATACTAGTAAAGGCTTTCCTAGTTAGTCTTATAGAGATAAGTCCTAATTTTAAATAATATCTTATTAAGGGCCTTATTAAGCTATATTAGGCACGCTTAATATTAATAGTAAAGGAGAATAAAGCCTTAAGTAGTAATACTATTAAGCTATTATATCGCGTTATTAAGAAATTACTCTATTTTAATAATAATAAAATAGGCCTTTACTTATATATCCTAACTTCTTTAAAAAAGGAAGTCTTCTAACTCGCGTATAATAAAATAGGATATCTAGGTTATATATAAACTTATAAACACCTAACGGAGGGACTATATATTTATAAGATAGTAATAAAACTCTATAAGTTTATCTATTATTATCTATATTATTAATTAAATTAGACCCTAAGATATTAGCCTTATAAGTCTTTATAGCTAATCTTAATGCCTTCCTAGCTATTCTATACTCTAATTATAGATTTTATTCTAGTATTACCCTACTTAATTAATGGATTTAACTTAATTATATTAGTTACTAATAAATTCTCGAAGGTAATTACGCTAATTCCTAGAAAGAATATATAGTAAGGGAAGGATTAGGCTACTAAGCTAATTAGCCGTCTCGCCCTATTAAACTAGGGCGTACTAAGAGCTATTATTTCTAATAGAGACCGTAAATTTATTAGATAATTATAGAAGTAAATCTTCTTAGTACTAAAAGTAAACCTACTCTATTTAACGGCTTAGTATCTATAAGCTGACGGTATATCTAAATATATAAATTAGACGGCTAAGATAGCCTTATAATACTACATTACTACTCTAGATAATTCCTAGTAATAGCCTTTAATTATTAATAGAATATCGGCCTCGCTATATAACTCTATTAAGTATAACTCCTCTTGCTTAGCTCTTATATAAGTCTTATATAGGTTTAAGACTTAGGAATTACTAGACCTCTTATAACTAGAGGACCCTACTAATATAGACCCTATTAAAAGCTCTTATAATAAGGCCCTTATTAATAAAGCCTTAGCTATACTAGTATACCCTAGCTAAGTTATAACTAATTATAAGCCTTTATATATTAACGCTAAGGATACTATTACCTTTATAGCTATAAAGATAAAGGACTACTATAATACCTACTATATACTAATATACTTTAGAGTAGGAGATATAGTATATCTATAACTCTACTAGGGTTACTATATTCTAGCTATCTAATCTAGGAAGACTAGCTAATAATTAGTTAGCCTATTTTAAATAATTAGACGGGTTAGTCGCTTAGCTTATAAACTCGCCCTTCCTAATAATATAAGGATCGCCTCACGGCGGTGTTTAATACATACTACTACTAGTATAGTAGACCTATACTAGATACAGCTACTGCGTGGGTTCGAATCCTATAGGGGCATATTATCATTGAGTTCGAGGTATATTATTAAGTTCGGGGTAAACGTTAGTACGATACTCGTTAGTCTTTAAGACTACATAGTAGGTCTATTATACTACTTAATCTATAGAATAGAGCTGGTATAAGCGAAGTTCTTTAGATCTTACTTTAGTGGGTAAAAAGACTTTATAAAGAGCTAGGGACTATGCTAAGCAAGCTCTTAATAGTCAGTCTCCCTTTATAGAGTAGGATACCGCGGGTGTACTCCTTTAAAAAAGACCTACGGGCCGTTAGATATATACTCTTAGAGTAGCTACTTATAGTTAGAATTAGTATTATAGGACTAGGATAGCTACCTTATTAGCTACCGGTATATCTATAGTAATAGATGTAAAAGATAAGGACCGGGGGTTCGACTCCCCTAAACTAACTATAACGGTCCAGGTTTACTAGTCTATAAAATGCCTAGAAATGTTGATAATATAAGGATCTATAATATTATATCTATTACTTATCTAGAGCCTATTATAGACCCTATTAATAACTAATACTAACGTCGCCGCCAAGCCGTACCGGTTATTATTAAGGGATAAGATAAGGAAGAATAGGAGATTAAGAGGCTAGTTAGTAAGAGACAGATATATCGTAGCTATAGATAGACTACTAAATACCTTATTAGGTAGAAGAATAGTAGGCCTAAGGAAGACTACTAGATATTAGAAAGGGAGCTAATAAGAAATACTATTAATATAGTAAGAGACTTTAATAATATTAATAGTAATTAATTAGCTATAGTATAAAGGGCTTTATTATTTTACTAATATTTTACTATTACTATCGGGATGATAGTATTATTTATTTACCGGCATCTATTATAATTATCGCTATATAGCTAGTAGCGTAGAGAGCGGAAGCCTTCCGTAGGCACGTCTTAGGCCTGCGAGAAGCTTCCCTTCTCTGTAACCTTTACTACTTTACTATATTATAAATTACGGTTGTAATATATTATTAATCACGGTTGTAATATTCTATAAACTATTATAAGTAAGATAAGTTAGTTAATTTATAAACTAATTATTAGCCTTCCTAAGTAAATATAAGTTTAGGTTTAATTATATAATAGCTAGATCTATTATAATAGCTTTTACTTTAAGCCTACTAGTAAAGCTAAAAATATTATAATAGATATTATAAGTGTCTTTAACTTTAATAGGGGGTATATTAGGATTTAAATTAGAATACTTAATATCTTATAACTAGAATTAAGGGGTACTACTACCTATTCCTATAATAGGCTAATTAGCCTAGCGTTTAGTAGCGCTAGTATTTAGGCCCTAGATATAAGTAGCTATTATATTAAATTATTAAATTATAAAGCCTCTACTAGATATATTAGTTTAGTTATTTACTAGATTACTTTTATTATTACTACCCTAACTATTTTTATTATTATTTCTACTATTTTCTACTATACTTAAAGCTTCTAGTAGACCAGGAAGTTCTAGTCCTATTAGTTAATTATAGATAACCTCTTCTACTAAAGTTACTTAAGTAGACCCTATTAGTATAGAAGTAGACTCTATTATTAGTAAGGTTAACCTTACTAGTAAATAGATTAAGGTCCCTATTATATATATTAGGACTAAAAGAGGGTCTTAATCCTATAAAAGGTAGGTCCTATTTAGTAATATTAAAGTTAAAGGAGGCCCTTATAACTACTATCTTATAAATATAATAGCTCGCTTAAAATAATAATTTATTATATAGAATAGACTTCTATTAATAGCCTAGTCTACTAGCTAAGATAGTTTATTAATATTAAGTAGACTTACTAGCTTTAAGGATAATAACCTAGTATAGTATTATTAGTCTTATAAAGAGTTAGAGGAGGAGATATAATTAACTTAAGGAGGTCTAAGCTTTCCTCTAATAAAGTATAAGATTAGGAACCGGCTAATCTTATCAATAGTATTAATATACTTATATCTAATATTAATAAAATTATCTATCTAAAAAGTAAGAATAAGAGTTTCTTTTAAGAGATCTAGGATAAGTAGTAAATAGGGATAGTCTAGGGATATACCTAAGTTTACTTAGTAAAATACTAGAGTTTCTCTAAGAATTCTAATAGAATAAAACGGAATCTTAATATAATTAAATAGTAGTAATAAGTAATAAAGAAGGCCCTTATTAATACTAACTCTCCTAAGGGGACCTTTATATATATCTAAGGCTATAAAAGGCTTCTTAGTAAAGGTATAATATAAGATTAAGGGCCTAGGATAATAGTAGAGTAGAAGACTTAGATAGCTAGTACTAAGGTTTCTTAGCTAATAGTACTTTAAAGAGCTAGTACTTATAGAGCTAGTTTATAATCTTAGCTTACTATATAATTAATAGTATATAATAGAGGCTAGATAGTATTACTACTAATTAGTATAATTATAGTTAAGAAGTAGTAAAAGGATATATTCTCTAAGTATAGGAATTATACCTATAAGCTAAAGCGCTAGGCCTAGTATAGCTACCCCGCGGAAGCCTTCTATAAAGGATATCATAGTAGCGACTATAATATATTTATAGTATATAGTAGTACTATACTACCCCTTTACTTATAGTATATAGAGGAGGGAATTCCCTCTAAAAGAGAAGGATAGTAATTAGTCTTACTATTAATAAGAATAAAAAGTTCTATATATAAGTATATATATACTATCTATAATACTTAATAGCTATATTATTATATAATACCCTTATATTTTAATTACTCTATCTTACTTAGGGGTAGTAGCCCGACTATTAGTAAAATAAGTAGAGAAGGGTTATTATAATTATAAGGTAAAAAGGTTAGTTAACTACTATAAATAACCTACTCAAATATAAGAAACTAAACTTATAAAGAAAGTAAGTCTTAAAAATTAGCTAATAAATTAATAATAGATATATTATAATTATAATTAATATTATAAAGGCAGCTACTAGGTATATAAACTAAGTCCCTACTATCTAATACTTAATATTACGATTATCGCTATATAGCTAGTAGCTTAGCGTAGAGAATAGAAGTCTTCTAAAGGTACGTCTTAGGCTTATAAGAAGCTTCTCTTCTCTATAACCTTTACTATTTTACTATATTACTAATTATAGTTATAATATATAGTAGTAATACTATATTAGCTACTATTAGTACTATTAACTACTAATAAGCTGTATACAGTCTACTAGCTATTATAGTACCAGCTATCTATAGTACTAGCCTTAAGGTATAAGTCCTTATAAGTCTTCTATACGCCAGTCTATTTAATACCTATATAGGGTAGTTAAAGAAGCCTTCTATAACTAATAATAATTATAGAAGCCTCTTTAAAACTTATAATTAATAAGAGCCTTATTTATTACCTATTACTACCTCTTAATAGTATTAGGATTTAATTTACGTATTAGGATTTTTAGAGAAACTTCGGTATTTTACTAAGTAAATTTAGATATTTAATAGATATTTCCCTACTTACTACTTACTACTTATCCTAGCTACTAATAGAGAAACCCTTATCCTTATTTTCTAATTACACGATTTTATTAATACTAGATATAATTATACTATTATTATTAATAATATTAACCGTTTCCTAATAGTACTTATTATTAGCGGGAATCTTAGACCTCTTTAGACTAACTATAACTCTTCTAATTCCTTATAATAATAATAGTACTATACTAGGTTATTATCTCTAGAGCCGGTTAGTCTTCTTAATATTAATAAACTATCCTAGCCTACTAACTAGGCTATTAATAAAAGCTAATTCTATATAATAAATTATTAAAAGCTACTATATCTATAAGGTACTATCTATAATAGCCTCCTTTAATAACTACCTCCCTAATAGAGACCTTAATCCGTTTACTACTAAGGTTAACTTTACTAATACTAATAGAGTCTACCCCGTCCTTAGTAGATATAAGAGTAACTTTAATAGAAGAGGCTATATATAATTACCTTATAAGACTAGAACTTCCTAGTCCGCTAGAGCCTTTAAATATAGTAGATAATAGGGGAAATAATAATAGTAATAGCTAGGCTAGCTAGGTAAATATACCTATTAGAGGCTTTACGCCTAAATAGTTTAATATAATATCGGCATTTTTCTAGAGTATAAATAGTAGGGTAGGTAGATATTAGACCTATTAGCCTATTATAGCTTTAGCCCTAGCTCTTATAATTAATACCCCTTTATTTAGGCCCTATAATATTAGGTATTTTAATTTAGATCCTAATATACTCTTAGTTAAAGTTAAAGATAGTTATAATATCTATTATAATATTTTTAGCTTATTAATAGAGTTAAAGTAAAAGCTACTACTATAGATCTAACTCTTATATAGCTAAATCTAGACTTATATCTACTTAGGAAAGCTAATAATTAATTTACTAGCTAATTATTATATACTACCTATATTAGCTTATAAAATAACTCTACTAGTATTATTAAATAGTATATAGCTCTATAAGAATATTTTTAGGACTCTCCTAGTAAGTCGCTTAGTCTACTAGAAAATATCCGCTATATAGTAAAGGACGCTTAAAATTAATAGGATCTAGCTAATTATATCTCTAGTATTATCTTAAATAGTAGAAATACTAATATTACTACTATTAAAGAAGCCTAAGTCCTCCTAGTATTTAAATATATAAACGGATAATTACGTTAGGATCTATTATTACTAACTAAGAAATTAATAATTAAGGGTCTTCTTAAAGAACTTAGATATAGGAAGGATATTTAGTTTAATATTTATAGAAATAAGGGCCTTATTAAGAAAGGCTTTAGGATAAAGTAGGATATTTATTATAATAATTAATAAGATCCTTAATTAGGTTAGTATACTTCTTATTTAAATTATCCTTTATATTAATTTAATAGTAGTAGTTTTAATTATAATAGTAGGGCTCTTAGGCTAAACTATAATAATTAGAATCTAGTTACTTAACTATTTATACTATATAGAAACTACTAAGGTAACTTTAATAATAACCCTTAATAGGTGTAAATTACTAGTCCCTACTAACCTCTATAGTTCATAAATAGAAATATATTACCTAGGTAGAATTACTATTTAAATTAAAACCTAGGTCTAGGCTAACTACTAAATACTTTAAATAGTAATCGCCTATATAAGCTATATAATTAGGCGTAGTAATAGCCTTATACCTACTAGGCTACTATTAAGGATAGGAATTCTTAGGAAGAGCTATATAATAAGTAGGTAATATATAATACTTATAAGGATAAATACTATTAGTTTATAAACTAGACTAACCCTAGTCTAAATTAATACCTAGATAATTCTTAGGAATATAGTTAGGATCCTAAAAGTTAAGAGGGCGATAATACTATTAAAACCTATTTCCTATTAATCTAGCTATCCAATAAAGCTTTTACTTATTAGAAATACTCTAATATATTCTTATCTAATAATACTTTATATAGTTATATTTATTATAGCTATTATATAATAAGGACTTTAATAGCTATTATAATATTATTAAAGGTAGCTAAGGTTAGTAGTACCTACTAAAGCCTTTTATAGATTATTATTTAAAGTACTTTTAAATAGACTATATTAGAAGGATATACCTTTAAGGGATATTCTTTTATTACTATATATATTAGGTTTATACTAGACCTTAGCCACCCTTTATATAATCTTTATATAGATATAATTTATACTATAAGTCTAATTAATAGAAAATTTCTATTAGAATAATTCTTATAAGTTAAAGTATCTAAAATACTAACGCTTATAAAGGTAAGAGGTATTAGGAGTAAGAAGTATAATACTAATAAATATATAAAACTACTAATATATATTTCTAGTAGTAATAGTACTACTTTTATTAAGAGGGAATTATATATTATTAATAACCTTTTAATAAGAGCTTTAATTAGGATTAATATTTTTAAACTTAAGGGTATTATTATTAACTTTAATAGGAATCTAATAATAATCTATTCTTATTAAAATATTAAAGTCTCTAATAAAGTCTCTAGTAAAGGAACTTATACTAGTATTATAGTATTTAATTAGGCTAATATTAGTACTAGCCCTTACTCTAATAAGTAAGTCTAGATTACTACTTCTTATTATAAATTATTAAATCTTCTAAAGGATCGAGACCTAATCTTTAAACTAGATAAGCTTAATAGTCTATTAGTTTACACTTATATTATTAACTATAATATATCCTATATCTTTATTAGAAATAATATTAATAGTAAGATTAAGTTAGCTAAAACTTAGCTAGGTTATTAAATATAATACTAGCTATTTCTTTATAGAAGCCTTTTATAGCGACTTTACTACTAGACCCCCTAAAAGGGTTAAGTTAGTTAACTAGGTTAAAACTAATCTCTAATATCTTATTACCGCTACTATAGTTTTTATAGTAATAGTACCTACTACTACGGCCTTAGAGATAGAATCTATTTACCCTTTAGGTGTAATAGTTTATAGCTCCCCCTAATTAAGGGCTTTATTAGGGGATATTATTAATAAGTACCTAAATCTATAATAAGATACTAGGATAGTAGCGTATATCCTAGAATCTTAATAGATAGATATCCCGCTTATAGATAACTAGCTAGAAATCTATAAACCTAGCTAGGCTAGGGTTTATCCCCTAGGAAAAGTAGATAAAGAAGTTATAGATAATAAATTTAATAAGTTATATAAATAGAGAAGAATAGACTAGATAATAGAGTTAACCTTATTTTTTATTTTTTATTTTTTTTAGAAGTAATCTATAGACGGCCTTTATAAAGGCTATATAGTAGTAGATATTAGGGCCTTAAATAAAATTATAATACTAGATACTTATCCTATCTCTTTATAAGCTAAGATATTAGCTCTATTAAAGGGTACTACTTATATTAGTAGGTACTATTAGTACTATAAGTTTCTTTTATTAGTAGTCTATTAATAAGTTATATTATTATTATCTTATAATAGCTAGTTATTAAGGCTAGGAGTTATTTAATATCCTAGCTATAAGATACTATAACTCCCTAGCCTATATATAATAAATAATAAATAGAATTCTCTAGCCGTTTTACATTAATAATATTATTATCTTCTTAAACTTACTTAAAGAATACTTTAACTACCTTAATTAGGTATTCTAGGCCCTTAATAATATAAATATCTACCTATTACCTAAGAAATCCTTTCTTAACTTCCGGTTAGTTTACCTCCTAGGCTAAAAGGTAGATACCCTAGGACTTACTATAATAGAGGAAAAATTAGCTACTATTACTAATCTATACTTCCTAATTAGTCTAATAGCCCTAGAATAATACCTTAATTTAATAGGGTATCTACGCTAATATATCGCCTTTTATACCGCTATTATAAAACCCCTTTAATTATAAAAGACTTATCTTAATAAGTCTATACGCGATATAACTATATAATAAGGGCCTTCTTCTAGTATTTAAAGTAAGATATATAAAAAATTAGCTTAAAGAACTTATCTTAGTAAGCCTATACTAAAGGAGCTTAATATATTCTATTAACTCTAGAAACTATTTACTAGCCTAATAATTCTAAACTATCTTAATAAGAAACTCTAACTATTTATAGATCTAGACGTAAGTAAAGAATTTAGTTTTAAAGTATATATATACTATATTATAGGTCTAATAAAGGCTTTTATAAGCGACTTCCTTAGATAGAAGTTATAACTACTAATCCTTTTCCTTAGCTACCTACTTATTAACGCTAAGACTTTATACTAGCTAATAGAGTAGACTGACCGCGAGGAATCGAATTTGGAATCGAATTCATAAAGTTATGCAACGCTAAACCTATACAGGGCATAAGCTAGCCGTAAGTAGTTTGGTAATTCGAGTCAATACCAAAAATGACCCCCAAGTACCGAAAAAACGGTCAGTCTATAATAGAGCAAGAAATTATTAGGATTATCTAGGTAGTAAAGAAGATTAGATATATAATTAAGGCTACTAAGTAGGTAACTATTATTTATACTAATTATTTAGCTACTATATTAATAGCCTATTAGATAAGTCTAAATATAACCTTAATAGAAAAGCTAAATCTTTATCTTATTTATACCTCTAAATATCTATAATATTTTTAACTAGATATCTACTGTAAGCCTAGGAAATCTAATATTATTCTAGACGCCCTTTCTAGACTAGCTACTTACGGGTACTACCCTACTAATACTAGTAACTTACTTAAGGCTATACTAGTAAAGGCTTTCCTAGTTAGTCTAGTAGAAATAAGTCCTAATTTTAAATAACGTCTAATTAAGGGCCTTATTAAACTACGTTAGGTACGATTAGACTAACCGCGTCAGGTTAGTACTATTAAAATATAGGGTCCTGCTAAGACGCTAGTATACTTAGTAATATATAACTAAGTAGTCTCTTAGTATTTATACTTAGTTTTTATATATCTAGACTTAGTAACCTAATTAACTACTCTATTATATATTTTAATAGGTTATAAGCCTAGAGGTATAGGTATTTATTTTTATTATAACTATTACTTATCCTATCCTAGTTAATATAGTATTAAAGTCTTAGTAGCCTCTAGTACCCTTTAATAAGTTAATAATTATTATAACTATATATCTTACCTAAAATTCTTTAACTTCTTACTAAAGTACTTAGCTTTTATTATTATAAGTAACCTTAGATAAATAAGTAAACTTAATTAATTTATAATTATAAGGTTTAGGAACTAGTTATAAGGGCTATTATAATATTATTATTAATATAAGCGCTATTAAATAATTATACTTAGCCCCTTAAGTAAATACCTACTTCTAACCTTATTATTATAATAAATACTAACTTTATAAATAGAAATCCTTTTAATATTCCCTTTATTAAGCCTTCTTAGGTAGACTACTACTACTTTATACTTAAGGAAAGAAAGATACTTCCTCCTCTTAAATAATTATAATAGATACTATTTTTTATAATAATCTCTACTTTACTATATTACGCCTTTTAGTATTATTAAGCTATTTCCCCCTAGAAAAATCTCTTTAAAGGAGGCTAGGAATCTAGGAAAAATCTTTATAAAAGGAGGTTAAGCCCTAGCTATTTTAATTCTTTTAGATTTTATAAAGTAACTATTAATTATTTAACTAGGCCTAAAGCTAGCCTTTTTCTATTATTATAATTACTAGCCTAGCTATTTTTATTAAGTTAGCCCCTTAAAGTTTATATCTTTAAAAGTATAAAGATAGCTTATTATAATAAATAACTTATTAATCTTCATTTTATATAATTTAAGTTAATACTCCTTAAATCCTATTTTTATTTTAATATTTTAAGTTAAAGTTCTTTACTATTATAAAGGAAGTTAAGAAGCCTATTATTAAAGAAGATAATAATAATTATAAACTATTATAACTACCCTTAAGTTATAATAATTCTAAGTTAGAAGTTAGTAAACTATTATTAAATACTCTTAGTAAAATAATTCTCTTTAATTTATTAGAATTATCTTCTTTAATATCTTTATTAATAGAATCTTTCTAAGACTTTATAAAAAAATTATTAAGCTTAACTAACTAATTACTATCTAAAGTTAAATCCTTAGAGGTAGACTCCTAGTAAGATAGTTAATAGTTAAAATAATAGTAGGAACTATCCCCTTACTTTAATTATAATCCTAAGTCTAACTTAGGTTATAACTATTAAGTTAAAGAAGTTAATAACTAAATAATTCTAAATAATTTTAAGCCCTTTTTAAAAGCTATATAAATTAAGGTATATATTATAATTTATAATTATTTTAGGTTTAATATTTATAAACTTATTAAAGATTCTACTTATTTTAATCTATAAGCTTAAGTTATCTTTAATAAAACTAAGATAAACTTTAAACTTATAAACTCTAATATTTATATTAAATTAGTTTATTACCTTTATATAATCTACCTTAATAGGTCTACTATTAAAAATATAAATAATTAAGGTAGATAAAAAGGTAGTTATATTAAAAGCTTATATAATCTAGCTCTATTTTATAGGATTAAATAATACTTTTAATATTTTTTAAATTATTTATACCTAGGGCTATACCTTCTTTAACCTAAGAAAGGTTCCCCTTAATTAAGTTATACTTACTACTTATAATAAAGAGTAATATTAATAAGCTTTAAAGAATTATACTATTACTATATTTAAAGCTTATAATACCTAAGGAAAAAGTAAGATAGATAATAAGTTATAATAAAGTTATAACTATTATAAAAATATTTTATATAAGTCTTATTATACTTATATTATAAATTAATACTAGGAGTAGTTCCCTTATATAAAGTCTAATAAATTTAAGAAAGCCTTAATAAAGGCTACTACTACTTAAATTAATAGTAATTTAAAGAAGTAAAAGCTTAATAATACTCTTAATAAATTTAACTTTATAAGTTATACTAATAAGTTTAATATCTATAAAATAACTAATAATAAAGTTATTATCTTAATAATAGCTCCTAGGAAATTACTTTAAAACTTAAATAATATAGTCTTTATAAACTCAGGTTATAATTAATATAATTTCTAGGATTATAATATATTTATTAACTTATAATTAATTAAAACCTCTTATATTATTAAGGGTATTAGCGGCGTCTATTATATATTATAAGGTAGTAGGACTATTAAGATTAATTATAATATTAATAATAAACTTAAGTTAATACTTATACTTAAAATTATATAAGTACTTAATCTAGGTATTAGTAGCCTCCTATTTATAAGTTAGCTCTTTAATATTAATATAAATATAGCTTATACTAAAGTAGGCTATATTATCTTAAAGAGTCTAGTAGTTTTTAATATTAACTAATTTATAAGAGTCTTTATACTAGACCTATAAAAGCCTTTAGCCCTTAATACTTATATATTCCCTTTAACTAAGTTTAATAGCTATAATATACCCGTATAAGGTACTTTAAATAGTAAAGTATTAATAAATTACTAGTTATATAAACTAGGATTAATTTTATAAAGCCTATATTTAATAAACTTATATATAAGTATTATATTTAAGGCTATTAAAAGGCGGTACCTTATAAGGATATTATTTAACTAGAGAAGTATTTAATAGAGTTTATTTATAATAATATTTATAGCCCCTTTAACTTAATAGGTTTTAAAGGGAGTTAATACTTTATAATATTTAAAGATAATTTAATTTATATCTTAGTTATTATTTATTTGAAGTATAAGAGTAATATTTATAGTTATTCTAGTAGTATAAGGTAGTTTATAAGTATCTAAATTATTATATCTATTACCTAAACTAGGGTATCTATTATAAAGCTATAATACCTAGTAACCCTTAAATAAATAGGATAATAGAGTACTTTAAGTAGATTATTATTATATAAGATCTAATTAATACTCTTTAGCTCTAGGTTTAATAAATCTTTTTAACCTAAGCTTATATTTATAATTAACTATCTTACTATCTAGTCTTTTAATATAAAGTTAGAAAAGACTCTTTATAAAGCCTAATATAAATACCTATTAAAACTCTTATACCTTTAAATAATAGGCTTAGTAGCTTATACCTTATATTAAATTTAAAAGAAGTTAGAAGATAAGAGTAATAAATACTACCTCTTTAATTATAAAGGGGATTATATCTTTTAATTATAAAACCCTATAAAATAATAAGTTATATAAGTAAATAATTACCATTTCTAAAAAAAATACCCTTAGTATATTAGTATTAATAAATAGTAGTAGCTAAACTTTAGGCTAAATAAGCGCTTATAAATATCTACTTTAAGGGAGAATAATAAGAAGTAGAATATTTAGGATAATATTAACCCTATTTAATAAGTTATAATATAATAATAGCTTATAACTCCTACTTAATAATAAGCTTATATCTATAAGGAAGAATATATTAATAGGGAAGAATAGGCTATTTAATAAGTAATATATAATTATTTTAAGCTAGCTATACTAGATTTATAGGACTTGTTACTAGACCCTCTAGTTATAATAGCCTTTATACTCCTTATTAATATTAATAGAATTAAACTATTTAAGCTAAAGACTTATTAATAAGTAATAGAGGATTACTATAATATCTAATAGAGCCTTAAGATAGATAATAAAGTTAAACCCTTATAAGAAAACAATATTTAGAAGGTTATTAGTCTACTTATAAGTAAGTATACTTTAAGAGGTAAATAAGTTTATACCTTAAAGTATAGCCCTTAGGGATACGTTATATATTATAAAGTATACTAGGTTATTTATAAGTTTAAGTAATATAAAGGTATTAATTATAATAAGACTTTTACCTTAATAATAAAAGTTATAAGTTATAAGGCTATCTTTACTCTAATAGCTATTATAAACTAGGACTTAAAGTAAATAGATATTAAGATAGCCTTCCTTTATAATAGTATTAATAAAGAGATTTATATTAACTAACTTATAGGTTATAAATAAAGAAATAGGGTTTATTAGCTTTATAAGTCTCTTTATAGACTTAAGTAGTTATTATAAATATAATATTATACCTTTATTAACTTTATAAAGGAATTAGGCTTTATACTACTATTTACTAACTTAAGTATTACTATTAACCTTAAGGAAGGGACCTTAATAGCTCTTTATATAGATAATATCTTAATTATAGGATTAAATAAATAGGCTATTTAATAGATTAAAGATACTTTATAGCTAGTTTAAGATAATAGATTTAAGTTTATATACTTATTACTTTAGTATAATAATTACTTAAGACTATTAATAGTAAGTATTATAACTAAGTTAGGTAGCTTATATTAAATAAGTATTATAAGACTTTAATATATAAAAGTATAAATAAGTTATTATACTAATAAAAACTAGTACTTACTTAAAAAAAAGTAGATAAAAAGTATAAAGTAAACCCTATATTTTAAAAGAACTATTAAAAGGTTATAAGGTTTCTTATATATATTATATTAAGAACTTAGCTTAATATTATTTATATAATATTAGCTATTAACCGTTATACTATTAACCTTAATAAGTTATACTAATTAATTATTAAGTATATCTTTTAATATTTATAAATTATAATTAAATTATAAATTATATTTTAAGGCTCTTTATAAGATAAAATTAAGTATATTAATTATAATTAATTAGGTAATTATAATATTTATAAGTTAACCTTAGGCTATATCTTTAATATTAGAAGTATAACCCTTAGCTAGTCTTTTAAGTAATAGGTTATAATAGCCCTTTCTTTATATAAAGTAGAATATATTAGCTAGATATAAGCCTTTAAAGAAGCTATTTAACTAAGGAACCTCCTTAGTTAACTCTATTCTAGGGAGGCGCCTAAGATAGTAATTATTTATAATAATAACTAAAGTATAATTACCCTTATAAAGAACCCTAAGTTTTATACTTACTTTAAGTATATTAAGCTCTAATATTACTAATATTACTAAGTAAGGGAGTAAATTACTACTAGAATTATTAACTTTAAATATATTCCTATAAATTAATAGTTAGCTAATAGCCTTATTAAACCCCTTTATAAGGAGATATTTATTACTTTCTATAAGGGACTTAGCTTAGAGGAGGTCCTTTAATATAATAAGAGTATTATTACTAGTAGGAGTAAGCTTAAGGATCCCCTAAACTATTATTAAGTTATAGGGACTAACTATTCTAAAGACTAGTAACGGCGACCCTATAATAATATAGAGCCTTATAGCTATTTACCTAGCTATTATAAGTACTATTAAGCTTAGATAATAATAGTAATAACTAATAATATATTAATAGTTAATAATAGTTACCCTTTTATAATATATCTAACTATATTTTAGTATAATTTTACTATATATAACTTTATCCTAGAATAAAAATCTTAAATAACTATATTTTTTTATAAAAAGTGGAATTTATAGTTTAATATAATTACTTTTAGTATTTAGTAGTTTAATATAGTTATTTTTAAAATATTTTTAAAATATTCTTTAACTTTAAGGGTATAGATAGTTTTATTAAAATGTACTCTTAGTAAGGAAGGTTTATTAAGATAACTAAGTATAAAGTCTTAGTATATATAGATAGATACTTTTATAGTCTTAGATAAATTAACTAAGTATTCTACTCCTACTATTTTAATAGGTTATAAGCCCGGACGTAGGGTATTTATTAAATTACCTCTTATTTAACCTACTAGCTTATTAAATAAGTATGCGAAGTCTAGGGCGCTATATATATATACTACGCGATATACGCACCGTACTATAAAGTACCGCTTATTTTAAGGGAAGCCTTAAGGCTTAAAGTTATAATTTTCTAGCTACTAGGATTCTTCTAAGGAAGTTAGTACTATTAGGTTTTTCTTTATAATAGTACCTACTAATAGGCTAAGTATACTAAATAATACTAACTCTACTTATATATAATACTAACCTACTTAGTAGGATAAATATACTATAGTAGTAAGAAAGGAGGTATAACCTTAATCTATTAAGTAAAGGTAATATTAAAACTACTTTACCTACTCTAAAAAACTACTTATAAGATAGTTAATATAGCCTTAGCTAAGTAGTTATTAATATACTTTAATACTACTATTACTTATAAACTTTAAAGTAAAGGTAAAGAACCTCCTATTAAGCTAAGGGTTAAAAGAATTAGATTATTAACCTATTATAATAACTTTTAACCTTTTTAAATATAAGATATAATCTCTTAGCCCTCTTAAAATATAATAGTTACTAAGATTATAAGGTTAAGGATTATAATAGGTATTTAAATCCCCTATTTTTTCTAGGATAATTATCTTCTAATCCTATTATAATTTTATTAAATAAAGATATTCTTTTAAATAATTCTCCTTTATTTTTTAATATTTTAAGCCTATTATTTATAAGCTCTTCTTTTATTTTTAATTAAATATATATATATTAGCTATTTATCTTTCTCTTAAATACTACTATTAAAGAGTTTAAATAATAGTAGAATAAAATTAATTAAAGTTATTATATCTTTAAGTATAATTTTCTAAGGTATAATATTATATTAAATAAGGTAGCTAGGTAATATAAATATATTTAGTTTAATTAAAATAGTTAAGACTATATACCTTAATACCTCTTTAATAGTTCCCCTTCTTTAAGTAACTTAATTTAAGAATTATCCTTTAAAGCCCTTAATAGTAATAATCTTTTTAATACTATTATTAACTTAAAATTACTTAATTTAAATTAACCCTTTAAAGCCTATATTTACCCTAATAAAAAGTAATATTAAAAGAAAATACTATTATTATAAGTAAGATTAATAGCCTATTACTTTATATTAAAAGTTTAAAGGACTAAAAGGGCTTTAAATATGAACCTAAGAAATATATAAATACTTAATATCTACTTATATTTTTAAATTCTATAAGATAGACTAATTTATAATCCCTATTATTCTAGTTCTCCCTAACTATCTAATAATTAATAATATTAAAACCTATAAATCTACTTCTAAGGAGCTTATTAAATAGGAGCTTAAGTATAAATTAATTATTAATATTATTAAGAGCTACTTAGGTAATAATCTTCTTACTAATTATAAGGATATTAAAAATACTTATATATTATAAGAAGCCTTTAAGATTAATAATAAACTTATAAGCTTTAATATCCTTAATAATTTATACTATTAACTACTTAAGCTAAACCTTAGTTAATATAAAGATATTATAGATTTTATAACCTACCTTAAATCTCTTTATAATAAAATTATATTAATATCTACTTATTTAAAGTTAAAAATAAACTTATTTATCTTTCTCTTTTATATAGGTTTTAATAAGGCTTATAAAGGATATTTTATATATTATATTTAAACTTAGAACCTAATAAGTAAGATTAATACTACTAACCTAGCTTATTCCCTTAAATATATTATTAAGTACTTTATTTAGATAGTAACTAACCCCTTAATTAATTAAAAAGAATTAAACTTTATTATAATAGCTACTTATACTCCTATTATTATTAATCCTACTATTTTAATTAAAAATTAAAATAAGGTTATACTTAGACTTAATATTTAACTTATTTAAAAGTTTATTAAATATTATATATATTACTATATATATTATTATACTTAAAGGGAATATTTTAAGCTTAGGAATAACAAGCTACTTATAAAGAATAATATTAATAGTAGTAAGGAAAGAGGTAATAAGGTTAAAGGTAAAATAAATAGAGGGAAATAATCCTTTAAAGATAAGTCTAATAATAAGCTTAATAAAAAATACTATTATAATAATAGTAATTTTAAAGTTAAAACTTATATAACCTTTTAAGATAATATTAGTATAACTTTTATAACTAAATTTAATATCTAATTTAAGAAGTAGATATTTAATATTATTTACTTAATATATTTAATATCTTCTTATATAAATTTTATTAAATACTATTTACTTAATCCTTTACTAAATAATATTTAATTTATTAAAGGTATTAATAGTACTTACTATCCTCTTAATATTAATAAGGTCTATATTCCTATTATAATAGATAAGAAAAGGAAGGACTTAATTCTTATTAACTACCTTTATATCTCTAAGTTACCTATTAATTTAATCTTATAGAGATAGCTTTAGTATACCTTAATACCTCTTTAAATTATTTAAAATAGTATTAATATTAGTAGGTAAGGTATTATAACTTAATTATAAGACAATAATTCTTACTATTTATATATATAAATATCTCCTTATATTATATTATTTATAAAGATAGTATTATAAATATCTATTTTAATATTAAAAATACCTTATTCCTCCTTTAAAGGAGTTATTAAAGTCTCTATTAAGGTTATTATACTCTATATTATATTAAAGTAGAAGGAGTAGGCTAATTTAATAAATAGTATTATTCCTATTTTAAAATATTTAAACTTAAATTTAAAGTTAAACTCCTTTAACTTAAAAGGTTAAATTAATAATAATACCCTTAATTTATAATATATTTATATAAGCTATTTAAGTTATTAAAATATTAAGAAACTTACCTATCTTTTTAAAGGGATTAACCTTATTAAGGAATTTATTAATAAGGATTTATATTTATTATATACTATTTAAAAAGTAAAGTCGGTATTATATAAAGCTTATATCTAATTCAAAAGAAGGTCTTTTAACTTTATTTATAATAAAATTTTAAGCCCTTATACCCTTAAAGGTTATAAGGGAGGGTATTACTTTATTACCTTTCTTAATAACTAGGATAAATAATTTAAAGTAGAGGTAATAAAGGTAGAAAGTAAAATCTTTAAAGCCTTTAAATATTATTAAACTTATAATAAATATAATAATATTATTATAAATTACTTAAGATCTAATTATATTATTAAATATAAAGATTATAACTTTAATTCCTATTATATTAATTATAGTATCTTATAAGAGCTTATAATTCTAGGAAACCTTAAAAGTAATAGAGTTATTAAATATCTAGATTAAACCCTTTAATTAATAGTAAGTACTATCTTGTAAGATATAAGTCCTAATATAGATTTTTAACTTAAACTTATCTTTATAATTAATTATTTATAAAAGAAGAGCTTTATATCTAGTTAAAAACTTATATTATATAAGGCTTATATTAGCTATTACCCTTATTTCTCTTATATTAAATATATTAGAATAAAGGGCTATATTAATTACTAGAAACTAGCTACTAACTAGGATTATAAAAAGGATTAAGCTAAATTTAATACCTTTATTAATTTTAAAAATAACTATATTTATAAAATATTAATATCTAATAAATAAGTTATTAAGGCTTTAAAGGTTATTTAAGGAAGGGAAAAGGATAATTTACTCTTTATATTACCTATTATTATTAATCTCCTAACGCGTAAAGTATTAATAGTAGGGAAGTATAATAATAAAGAGTATTATCCTATTAATACTTTCCTACTTATAAATTTAATAAATATTAATAAATATATCTAATTAATATAATTAAGGCCCTTAATAATAGATCTAAGGCTAAAATTAATAGGAATTTATACTCCTTAATTTATAAATGTTAAAATAGGTAGAATAGTAATAGTTATTATATTACTAGCTATATAGGTGGAGAGAGATAGAATATATAGGATGCTAAGACGGGTACTAGCGCGCGTCTAGTACGCGGCTAGTCTAACTAATTATATCCTATTTTAATATATTTTAATACTCCTACTTAAATAAAGTACCTTATTAGTATAGTAGTATAACTAATTTATATTCTATTCCTACTATCTAAGATCCCCCTTCTTAACTAAATGCTAGGTGATAGGTGTAAAGGTAAGTAGACGGTAGTAGAAGTCTATTTAAAGGGTAGTAATTTAGTAGAACCCTTCTAAACGTAGATTAGATAGACCCTAATAAGGTAGGTATAGTTATAAGGTTATTAATTCTATCTATATAACTATTTCTAAGACGCACTTATTCTATAGAGGTACGCTATTAAGGTTTCTATATTATAGCGATTTAATAGCACGTTTCTTACCTTTAATATACTAGATAAGCTTATACTAGGTAGGGAGGAGGGCGTTATAAGGCCTAATTTTAGTATCTATATCTTTAATAGTATTATAGTTAAAGATAATAATATTAATATTAGGATAGAGGATTATAGCTCCCTAGTAGTACTAGTTATCCGCTTCCTATTCTTATCCTACCTAGGTATATATCTAGGTAGTAAAGATAGCTAGGCTATTACGGCTTAGAGGTATATTACGCTAGAAGCTATTATAAGTATTATAATTACTAGCGTCTAGGAATACGTTACGCTAATTCCGCTTTATATTAGAGGTAGGGTAAGAGATAGGATTATAGTAGATATATATTATAGTCTAGGCCTAATAATTTTATAAGAAAGCGGTTAACTTATCCGCTATAATATTAATTTATAACTAGGAGTAGTCCGGCGTCTAGATAATATCGCTAGTAGTATAACTTACTATTTAAGCTTAGAATATAGAAGGATAATAGAGGTAAATAGGCTTATAAAGTCTATTTTATATTCTAATATTATAGTATAGAGTTATAGGGCTAGAAGGGTAGGTAGTTAGGAGCTAGCTATCCCTTAGTGGGTAACGGGAGCGCTTATAAAGCCGCTAGGAGTACCCGTAGAGCCTTATTATACTAAAGACTCCTACTACTATAGTACTTCTAGGCCTAAGGCCTTATAAAAGGGGATAAATTTATCCTTAAAGAGGGCTTTAATAAGGCTATTAGCTACCTACTTATTAGTCCTAATATATTCTAGCTTAATATTACTAGCGGTAACCCGTTCCTATATATAGTAATATTAGATATTAATATACTTTATATATATATAAAACTAGGGGTTCTTAGCTAGGGCGATAGCTCCCTAATTATTATAATAGAGTATTATAGTAGTAGGCTAATAGGTATCCTTAGAGAGGTCTAGCTTAGTAAGTAGTTATTAGAGCTAGATAGCCTCTTTAATAGCTTATATCTAACCTATATATTCTACTTTATAGCTAGATAGGGTAATAGTAGGCTATTACTTTAATAACTAGCTTATTACTCCACTACTAATATTAAAAATATAGCCTATAATTAACTATTAAGTATCTTAGTTACCGGCCTAATTAGTATTACTATAATTAATAAGTAGAAAGATACTCTTATAAAAGGTAAGTTATAAGTTAATTATACCTTAAAAGTAGTAGAAAATCCTCTTAATAGCTATTTAATATAACTAATTTAGGTTTAATCTATATCTATTAGCTACTAAGACTATATAAGTAATATCTAGCCTAGTCCTTAGTATAATATATATTAGGGAGCTAATAGCTAACTAATATTCCTTTTAGAAGGTATTAAGGGCTATATAATCTTTCTTAAATACTTATAACTTATTTATATCTATTAGGGTTACTATAAGGTATAACTCCTATATATTAAAGTCCTTTAATACCTTTTTAATATAGGCTTCTTAGCCTAATTATAAGACCTAATTTACTTAATCCCGCCTAATTAATATACTTAAGTAGAAGGAATATAAGCTAAGGTTAGTTATTTAGAAGTATTTATTAAGTATAGCCTTAACCTAGTTAATAATAGTTTAGCTAGGTCTAGTAATTAATAAATTATTAATATAGGCCGTAATAATAACTTAGTCTTTATAGTTAATTAAGATACTTTTATTAGTTATAAGTAGTATAGAGCCCTAAGTCTTTAAGAATATAGATAGTATAAAAAACTAGACTTAAGGTAATTATTTTAGGTTATAAAGAGCCTTCTTTAAGATATAGATAAGGTATTCCTTATCCTTAACTATAAAGCCTTTAAGCTATTTAATATAAATATCTTCCTTAATATTTCTATAAAGGAAGGCCGTCTTAATATCTATCTAATCTAGTTCCTAGTTAAAGGATACGGCTAGCGCGAAGATAACTTTATAACTTATTAGCTTTACTACTAATATAAAGGTCTTATTATAATTAATCCCTTCTTATTATTTAAAACCCCTAACTACCTAGCGTATTTTATAATAGAGGACTTTATTATAAAGCCCCCTTTTTAACTTAAATACCTACTTCCCCTAGAGTACCTTCTAACTTAGAGGTAGCTATCTAAGTACCTATATATTATTCTATATAAGGGAGTTAAATTTATCTTATAATACTACTTCCTAGTCCTTTTTAGTATTATTTACTATGACTTCCTTATATAATTTAGGTTTAAAGGGCTCTATACCTTTAGCTATTATTAGGAAGGTAAATATTACTAGTAGATCTAGGAAGTTATTATAGGGTTTATTAGGAGGTATTTTAAATTTAAGGTAACTAGCTAGGACCCTAGCTAATAATAGGAGCTTATTAGTATCCTAATAAAATATTACTAGATAGGCCTAATTTAGCTTAGGCCGGACGTCTAATAGAGTCTTAGGGTAGGGTTTATCCTTAGCTACTATATCTTTAGCGTAGATTAGTAGTACATCTTTAATCTAGATTAATAATACTTTACTTCTAGAGGGAGATTACCCCCTTATACCGCTAGCTACCCGCTTAGAGTAGTAAGGGAGGTCTATAAATATATACCTTTTAGCTTTTAATTTAATATAGCTTATAAGGACTTTCTTAATAAAGTAGATATTAGATAACTAAGCGAGCTTCCTAGTTTTATTATTAATAAGATAGTAGATAGCCTCGCCTTTATAGCTAATAAGTTACCCTAGACGGGAATAGGCTTTAAAGTAACTAATTTTAGTAGTAGTCCTACTAGAATAATAGAAGGCCTAAGACCTAAAGACCCGTAGATAGGAGAGATTAGGATAATAGCTATTAAACTTCTTATAAGGTATTATCTTAATACTAGACTTAGGGGACTTATTCTAGAGGTAGCTAGCTACTTAAATAAATTCGGGCTAGTACTTATAGTCTATCCTATTATTTATAAGTATAATATAGGCTTTATCTGTTAAGGTCTTACTAAGACGCTTTATAGATCTATTAGCCTAGGGAGTATCTTATATTATACTCTCCTAAATAATACTATTAGCCTAGTAGTATTTTATAAAGGTTATAAAGTTAAATTCCCCTCTACTATTAGTATAATAGTATTATATATATTATATAAGATACTCCTAGTTTACCTTAAAGGCCTTAAAGGCTAGTAGGAACTTACTTTTAGCTTTAAGTAGGGTAATATCTAATTCCTTAATATAGTTATATAGTATTATATTAAAGAATTAGGAGCTATTATAAGTTATAGTAATCTCCTTATAAACTTTATAAGGGCCTACTAAGTCGCTATTAATACGCTTATATAGGTACTTCCCTAGGGTAATAGGATAGTTATATAAAGCCCTTATTATTTAGGTCTTTATATAGATATTATATATATAATCTTTAGAGATAATCTTATTAAGGTTAATTCTATTAGATATATTTATTAGCTATTTTAGGTTCTATTAGCCTAAATAACTTATATAGGTATATTAAAGGCTAATAGATAGGGAGACCTAAAAGGCTATAAATATATATACTTTTAACTCTAGAAGAAGTTATAATATAGTTATTAAGGCCGTAAAGGTAAGGGTTAGATAATCCTAAATATTAAGGTAGAAGATATTATTATACTAGGTATATATAAAGATATAGCCTTTATAAGTAATAATATACTCTTATAAGTTAAAGGAGACTTTAGCCTTAAGATAGAGTAGTTAAGATATTAAAATTTAATTTAATTAGGTATCTAGGATATAAAGGATATTAGTAAGATATACTTTTACCTTAATTCCCTTACTAGTCTTATAAGGGATAACCGCGGTACTACGCCCTATTATATAAGGACCGGCCTAGCTAATCTTATAAATAGGGGACTTAGGAATTACTTTATATTCTTTAAGGATATCTTAATTATTAATAATATATTAGTTATACGCTATATCTAGGAGGATAGTAGTAGTAAGGCTAGTTATACCTAGTATAGTTATAAAGCTAATAACTAGGTCTTTAAACTCTATAAGTATATAGAGATACTTACCTCTAGTATTACTATCCCCTTAATTATAACCCCCTTAATTTTAGCTCTTATCCGCCTTAGCTATCTTAAGGAAGGCCTTTATTAACTTAGGGTACTTAATCTAGTAGTTAGACTTTATATAGCTTAAGTAATTATAGTAGTTATAGTACTTACTATTATAACATATATTTAACCTAGCTTAGTAGAGTAGGTAAGTAGTAGCTATAGTAGTAGTTATAGCTAAAGACTTTATAAAGTTTTAATAAGCTTCTTTATTTATTATAACTAGTATAAGTTTATTAAATAAGACTATTATAATACCTTCCTTAGTAGTAATAGTATATATCTAAATAAATATAATCTAAAAGGTATTAAACTTCGCGCTAAGATATTAAAGGTAGGTATTAATAATAAAAATATAAGGGAGCTTATATCCTAGGTTAATTAGGTTAGAATTAATAGTTCTAAATTTACTTATATAATTACTAATATCTTTATAATTAGCGTAGTAGAGAGTATTAAAATTATAAATAGTTTTATTAAAGATACTAATACCTTAAGGCTTATAAAAGTCCTTAAGGATCTTCTAAATTATTAAGGGGATAGTCTTATCCTTTATTATATTATAAGTATTAGTATTATAACGTGCCTTTATTACCTTATAAGCCTTATTATACTTATTATCCTAAATCTCTTTAAGGTTTTAGGTTATAAGGATAATATAGTCTATCTTAAAGATAGCTTTAAGGCTATTAAGGATAATATAAGACTATATATTATAGGAGTATAACGGCTAGTTATAGCTAGATTCTAGTATAGGAATAAGTATAAGGGGGTAGTTACTACCCCCTCTAATCTCTACTTTAATACTAGTAGGAGGTATATCTTTAGTTTTAATATCTAGATTATATAGATTTAGCGTTAGAGACTAAGTTAATACTAGCGTTAATAATTATAAATATATAGAGGATAGTCTTAACCTTATAATAAGGCTAAAGATAATACTTTTACCTAGTATTCTAAGGCCTTCTATTAAAAATAATAGTAATTAGTTTTAGGGATAAGGTTCTAGCGTAGACTAACCGCGAGGAATCGAATTTAGAATCGAATTCATAAAGTTATGCAACGCTAAACCTATATAGGGCATAAGCTAGCCGTAAGTAGTTTAGTAATTCGAGTCAATACTAAAAATGACCCCCAAGTACCGAAAAAACGGTTAGTCTATTCTAGCGTTAGTAAAGGTATAAAGGAGGTATTATCTAATAGTATTCCCTAATAGTTAATAGTAGTAGCTACCTCTTAGTTAATTTTATAGCTAATATCTTAGTAGAGATATAGGAAATTAAGGAAGTAGTAGTTTACTTAAAGGTTAGCTAGAAGACCTTTAAGGTAAATATTAATTAACTATTAATAGATTTCTTCTTTAGATTCTTTAAGTTCTAGTATAAAATAATTAGAATAATAAGAAGGAGGGAGAGAAGAGTCTAAGGAAGAAGGGATAGATATAACTAATTTATAAGGAGGTTAATAAATATTCTTAACCTTCTCTATCTTCCTAGCCCCCTTTTATAAGAATACTATATATTATCTATAATATTAGCTAGGTAATAGGTATAAATAACTATTACTAAGGTAGTTAGTATATATAAGGAATAGATATTATTTATATAATTAGTAAACTACTATATACCGCCGCTAAGGGGTTATTATTATTTAAGTTAGAAAGGATTTTAGCTAGGTTTTAGCGTCTTAGCGGAAAACTCTACTAGTAGATTCCCTAACCCCCTTTTTTATAGTAGTAGTAGTATTAATATAGAGGTAATCTATAAGGGATAGTATTAATAGTAGTTATAAGGTAAATAAGTAAATAAATACCCTACGCCTAGGCTTATAACCTATTAAAATAGGTAGAATAGTAATAGTTATTATATTACTAGCTATATAGATAGAGAGAGATAGAATATATAAGATACTAAGACGGGTACTAGCGCGCGTCTAGTATACGGCTAGTCTAACTAATTACATCCTATTTCAATATGTTTTAATAGAATAAGGTAGTAATATAATACTTTAATTACTAATAGTATAAGTATATAATAGGGTATTATAAGAGCTTAATATAATATAAGATTTATACTAATAAATATAACTTAAGGGAATATAAGATAAAAGAAGGGGAAGTTAAAAGGTATAATAATTATTAAAAAAATAGTTATATAACTTAAAAGTAAAAATATATAATTAAAATGAAGGAACTTAATAAGCTCTATTAAAAGATAATAAAAAATAAGAAGAAGTTATATAAAAACTTTATAAAGAGAAGTAGATAAAAGGATATTTAAAAGTAGCTTTAAGGGGAGTAAATAATAGTAGTAGTAATGAAGAAGAGGAAGCTTATATTGAAATTTAGAGCCTTAATAAAGTTATAATATAAATAGGTCCTTAAAAGGATATAAGGGAAAAAGGAATTATACTACTATTAATAATAATATTGAAAAATAGGCTTAAAAGGCTAATTATCCTTTAAGTAATAAAAATAGGTTAATAGATATTAAAAGATATATTAATATAAGAGGCCTTAATTATTAAAGGAATAGAGGTTATAAGGGATATTTAATAGGAATCCTTATAAGGGTATAAAAGATAATAAAACTATTATAATATAATATATAAAGGAAGTAGATTATAATAATAATAGTACTATTAAAAGATAAGGAGGTATAATAAATAGATATCTTAGCTATCTAAGAGCTATTATATATAAAAAGGATAGGTTTAATATATAATCTAAGTAGAGGAGTATTCTACTTAGTATATAAGGTTAAAAGGGATATAAAGATATTTTTTTTTATAAATAAATACTAGAATATTAATAAATAATAAGTTAAATTTATATTAAAGGACTTATACTCCCTAGAGATATAAGTTATAAAGAAGGAAGGGGGTATATTAATATATTTCTAAATATATAATATATATAATTCTAGCCTAAAGTCTAGGACTTTAATAGATAGCTCCTTTATATTACTAGGGGTAAAGGAGTAATTAAGCCGGCCTAGGGAATATATATTAATAGGAGACTTTAACCTCTATTACTTAAATTAGAATAATAAGGGTAGATATATATATTATAAAATAGTAGATATATTAATAGATATTATAAAAAAGAGAAATAAAACTTATCTTATTAAAGAATATAATAACTTAAAGAGTAAAGAAAGTAAAAAGTACTATTAATTTAATTTTTATAATAAAAGCTATTAAATAAATACTATTAAAATATTATATTAAGTTAAATCTCTATTATAAACTTAATTATATCTTAATATATATTAAGGTTAACCTTAAGGTAGAAGTAGTAGTCTTATACTTATAAAAGATATAAAAGATAGTAGACTTAAAGGAGATAAAAAAATACCTAAGTAGGTACCCTTTAATATTTATTACTTAAAGGGGAATTAATAACTAGGGAATAAATTAATAAAAATTATAAAGAGGGTAGTATTATAAGTAAAGCCCTCTTTAAGGGTAAAGTCTTTTCAAAACTCTAACTATATAAAGGTTATAAAGGTAGTATTAAAGCTTAGAATAAAATATAATTATAAAAGAAATTAAAAGAGCCTAGAGGTATAATAAAAGGCTTAAAGGGCTAAAGGAAGGGTATTAAAAAAAGTAAAAATACTTTATTTTAAAAAGGGAGTATATAAAGTATCCTAGTTACTTAATAGACTCTAGAAACTAGTTAAATAGGGCTAAAAAAAGTATACTACTTTAAGAACTCTTAAAGTTCCCTACTTTTAAGAGGGGTAGAGAAGGCCTTAAAGTAGAGTTATTTTAAGAGAAGGTAGAAATCCTTTAAAAGACTTTCTTCTCCCCCCCCTTTAAAGGTAGATTTAAGTAATATCTAAGGGTTTTAATATAATATACCCCTAGAAATAAATATAAAGGTTATTAAAGAGGAAGTTTATAAGGTAATTAATAGGCTAAAATAAGATAAAGTATTAAAAATAAATAAAATCCTAAATAAGTTTTTAAGAATAATAGAGAGGGAGCTACTACCCTACTTTATATACCTATTTTAGGTATATCTAAGGGTTAGATATTATTTAATAGAGTTTAAAAAGGCTAATATAATAATTTTAAAGAAGTTAAAAAAGGAGGATTATTTAAAATTAAAATAATACTATTTAATTACCCTACTTAATACTTAAAGGAAGGTATTAAAGGTAGTTATTATAAAGAAACTAGGTAATTTTATAAAGAAATATAAATTACTACCCTTATAATAGATAGGAATAAGAAAGGGAAGGTTAATAATAATATCCTTTAAAATAGTAATAGAGGTAATATATATAATATAGAATTATAATAAATCTAATATAATAAATATATTATTATTAGATATTATAAGGGCCTTTAATAATATCTTTTATAAAAGGCTATTATATAACTTAAAGAAAAAAGGGTTTTTAATTCTTATTATATGTTAGGTATAGAGCTTTCTAATAAAAAGGATAATAGTAATTATACTAAGCTAAGAGATAAGTAGGATAGAGATAATAGAAACTAGGATCTTTTAAAGATCTTTAATATTACCTATTTTATTTCTATTTTTTAATTCCCTATTTATAAAAGAGTATATAAAGATAAGACTCTAGGTATAAATTAAAGGCTTTATTAATTATATTTATCTAATAATATATAATAAAAGTATTAAGGAGAATTATAAGATCTTAATAAAAATATATAAAACATAATTTTATTAAGTAAGTATATATAAGACGACTTTTACCCCTTATAAGTATAAGTTAATCTATTTATTAAAGAGCTTAAAGAGATTTAATATAAAGGTAATAATAGACCTTAAAGTAATAATAATATACTTAAAGGTATTAATAAGAGTCCTTAGACTTTATATTAATAGTAAACTAAGGTAGGGCCTATATATTAATAGAGTAAAGTTAAAGATAAAAATATAAAAGCTAACCCTATTAATTATTACTAGCTTATTATAAGGCGTTATACTTAATAGGGTAAAATAAGTTTATAGTATTATAATCTAGCTAGTAATAACCTATATAATAGAGATATAATATAGTTTAAAGGAGATATTAGAGATAAAGAAGGTTAATATTATAGTACTAAAAACTATATAAAATAAGTACTTAAAGATAGTACTTAAGGCCTTTAAAGTAACTAGTATATAGGTATTAAAGGTAAAACTAGGGGTCTTATTAATAAAGATAGGCCTTAACTAGTTACTATTATATATACTAATAATATAGGGGATCTACCTACTTATAGACTAACCGCGTTAGGTTAGTACTTTAAACTCGAGTCGAGTACCCGACTCGACTCTTAGCGAGTTAATACTAAATTCCTAGCCCGAGTATTTAGGTTAGTACTAATAGTTAGTACTAAGTATTTAAGTTAATATTATAGGGTAGTACTAAGTATTAGTACTAAAGTATTAACCTAACTCGCTAAGACTTTAGTTTTAGTTAGAGTATTTTACTAGATTATAATATTAAGAATACTTTCTAGTAATATTGAAAGGTAATATAATTATTTTATAATCTATAATAGATAGCCTATTTATCTAGTTAGATATCTCTATAATTTTATACTTATAATCCTTCTATTTATTACTATCCTCTTTATTATTATTATACTTACTATTATTATATTTATTATAACTACTAGTTTTATTAGTATCTTCTAACTTATACTCCCTATCCTTTTCTTTATCCTCTTTAGTAGTATACTTAGTTTCTTTCCTATTAGTACTAACCTTAATTAAGATACCCTCCTTATCTTAATTCTACTATATAGGGTTAGGTATAACGCGTTCCTTTATATTAAACGCGTTAGTATACTATTATATAAATATAATATAGGTATTTATAATATCTAAGTCCTTAGTATCTTTTAACTCCTTTAAACCCTTATAATATATAATCCTTTACTTAATAATTTATAAGATTAGTAGATTAAACCTAGTAAATTTAAGCTTAATAGTATCTACATCTTCCTTAGAAGTATTTTAAAGGTTATATTAATTAGAAGATAGGACTAAAGATAGATTATATATTAACTTCTTTTATAAAATTAATTATACTATTTATATTCTTTATATAATTTACCAGTTTATCTAGCTTAACTTATTCCTTAATAGCCTCTTTATTATCTTTAAAGTATAACTCTATCTTAAAATAATCTACTATATAATATTAGCTATTTAGGAAGTATTATATTACCTAATTATACTATTATAAATCCCTTTTTTATATCTTTCCTCCTTTATAATATCCTTAACTCTTATTACTAACTTTATATAATCTTCTTTAGAAGCTAACTTTTATATATCTAATGCCTTTAACTTCTTAATCCTTTTTAATACTACTACGCGGTTAATATATACTTTTATATATAATAGCTTATTATTATTATCTTAGTCTTTTACCTATTCTCTACTTATAATTAATTTAGGATTCTAGTTATAAAGACTTAATATTATTAAAGTATTATATTAGCTTATCTATTAAGTAATATATTTAAGTAATATAATTAGTAATAAATACTTATTATATATTAATAGCCTATCTTACTATAATATCTTAAGTATATAGAGTTAGGAAGAGTTAGAAAGAAGATTTTAAGGGGTAATTATACCTATAATTATATTATAATTACGCGGAATATTCCGCCTAATATTACTTTACCTTATATTAAAACTTTTAAACTTTATATTTCTTCTTTTATCTACTATTATATATTTTTAATAACTTTAATAATAGCTTATACTAAGTAGACTTATAATATCCTTTAATAATATATTTCTTACTTTATATATTAATAGGTAGATAGTATAAATAGCTAATAAAATATTATAATTCCTAGCTAAGAAAGTTAGAGGGGTAAAGCTTATATAAGGTAGGAGGGGGAATATATTATTAGAAGGGAAGGGAAAGGTAATATAAAAGGGTAATATATTAAAGTATAATTAATTAATCCTTTATAACTAGTAATATTTATAAGATAAAAGTATAAGGTTAACTTAGATCTTAAAACTTTAAGGGAGATAAAATAATACTAAAAGACTATTAATAATTTTATCCTAAAGCTATTATTTAATTATATTATAAGGGAGGTAATAATAGATATTATAGGAGTTAGTATAAATTTATATTAAATCTAAGGTTTAGCTTTAATAGTATTATAAGGTATTATAAAAGTATTTATAATATCCTATCTTTTAAATAAATATATTACTATTTTATATTACTATTTACTTACTAATATATCTTATAATATAGATTCTAATCTACTTTATATCTATACTAAATCTATTATTATAATAAAGAGGGATTTATAACTTATAAGGGAATTAATAAAGAGCTTTAATATTATACTATTTAGTACTTAAGGGTAGTAATAGTTTTATAATATTAGGAGTAAAGGGTAGGTATAGGATAGTATAGTACTCTTAATATTATAACGCTCCTAGTATTATAGCGCTCTTAGTATTACGGCGCTCTCAGTATTACGGCGCTCTTAATAAGATAAAGAATTATATTACCTTCTTATATTACCTTTATATTTATATATAGAAATTAAACCTACTTTATAAATATACTATTAAATTATTAATTAACTTTAAAATTATAACTATTAATCTATTTATCTTAAGATATCTATTAATTTTAACTTAAAAGGATCTTTATTTTTATTAATACTTTAATTAGTATCTTCTTCCCTTTAAAGAATATCCTAGGGCTTAATAAAAGCTTCTTTAAGATCTAAACCTATAATATAATTATAATACTTTAGAAGTATTACTTATTTTATAAACTCTAGTTCTAATTATATATAATCTTATAAATATACTCTTTAAGTAAGATTAAAGACTCTCTTAATACCTATAAATAATATTAGATATAAAAGGATATCCTTAGCTATTTATATTAGATTTAAATAAGTTAAAGTATTATCCTTCTAATATTCTTATATAAGAATATCCTTTAATAGACTTTTAGAATAAAAGTATTAAATAGCTTTACTTTATAATAAAGACTTATAATTTAGATATTAAAGTAGACTTCTCCTTACTCTTATTAAAGGCTATTACTAGTTAGTATAAATTAAAATATATTACTATATTATATTACCTTATTAATATTTTATATATCTTATATATTAGTCCTTCTAATAACTAGTAATATCTTATAATACTTATAAAAGTAGTTAGTAAATTTATTCTTATACCTCTCTTTATAAAAAGTTAAAGTATTATTATTATTTAACTCCTTTTATTTATCCTAAGTTTTATATAAACTTAGTTTTATAAAAGGGTTTAGAATATTAATAAGGTTATATATTAATCTACCTTTACCTTTTATTTTAAAATAATACTTAGCGAGCTTTACTAAGGCTACTTTATAAGTATAAATAATACCTACTTTACTAATAATCCTATTATTATATATTATTATTTTAATATTATTTTAATATTTAAAAAGAGTATTATATAATTAGAATCTTAAATATATACCTATTTTTATTATCTAAGAAATTATTAAGGTAAGTTAATAGATAGGATTTAATATATTATTAAGTAGTAATATAATTAATTATTTATATTTACTAAGGCTAATTATACTAATTTTTAGATTAATTATATTTTTATCTATCTAAGTATTAATAAAGTTATATAGTTAATATATATAATAAAGTATTAAGTATATAAAACTTTAATAAATATAAATATCTTATATAAGTTTTTAAGGTCTTCTACTAGAGTTTTCTTATAATTATAAAAAATAAAGCTTTTATTAAGGAGATAAGTTAATTCCTATTATAAGAGCGCGGATCTACTTAAAATATTAGTAAGTATATCACCTATTTATATTACCCTTATAATATTATACCTTCTTAATAATAGTTAATAGACTTATATTTACTTAGATATCTTTAACTTAAGTATCCTCTAGTAATATTATAATATTATCTAAAGCTTCTAAGTCTAGGGCTTTAATAAAGTCTTATATTATAAGGTTAAAGATATAAGTTATATAAGGAATAAAGTTTTATAGTTTATCCTATTAAATATCTTATTAAGCTAGAGATTTCTCTAGTTTATTATTTAAGGTTCTTTTATTACTAGTATTATTAATAATAACTCTAAAAAGCTTATCTTTAATTTTATAAAGGGTTAATATCTTTATTATTTCTATTATAAGTAAATACCTAGAATACTAGATATTAAGTAGTATAAAAGTAATAAGATATTCTTAATATTAAAAATTAATATTAACCTAGTAGACTAGTACTCTAAGGTAAGTAACCTTTTAGGGACTAAACTAGCTATCTAATATAAGAGAAATATATTAAGGATATTCTAGATCTACTTTAATTTTTATATATATTCCTTTAAAATATAAAAAGATTATACTCTATAATCTAGTATAATAGATTAGGGTTAAATCTAGATAAGTAATTAATAGTAATTACTAAAACTCTAGTTAGTTAATAGTCTAGAAAGACTAGTTTAAGGTAAGAAAGTATTTATATAATTATTTATTCTACTTCTCTTAATAAAAGTTAGTAGAAAACCTAGTATTATTTTTCTTTTAAAGTTATCCCTAAATAATTAGTTTTATATTACTAATTTATATTATTATAGATAATATACCTAACTTAAAGAGAGTTCTATTTATAATAATAGGTTAAGCTATTTATAAAGAAAGTATTTATTTATTTTAAGATATTTCCTTATATTAGATATACTTAAATTACTAATAGCTATTAGGTAGTCTAGAGTTTTATTATACTTCTTATAAGTAATCTTTAATAATCCTTTAATTATTAAAGTAATTTAGATAAAATTATCTTAAATATTAGCCTATTTACTTAATATAGTCTTCTTAATCTAGAGTAGATCCTTAATTTTAATACTAGACTTTATTTTAATACTTAAACTAATAGTAGTTTACTACTACTATACTTTAAACTAGACTTTAGTATATTAACTCTATTTAATAAATTTACTATTCTTTATTAGAATTAAGTCTAGGAAATCTTCCTTAATAGCTTTAATAATATTCTAGAGAAGTACTTTCTTTTCTTAAAAGGATCTATCTAATATACCCTATCTAACCTAACTTATAAATTAGCTAGGATAAAGACTACTAGATATAGAATTATTTATATTAAGATTATTAAATTCTAATTAAATAGCTTTATTACTAAGGCCTATAAAACTTAATACTTCTAAAGGATATAAAGGGACTAATAGATTCTAGGTACTAATAGTAAAAGAATTAAGGGTAATATAGAATAGTAATATAGACTATTATATTATATAGAATAATAAGTAAAGAATATTAGGTATAAGATAAATTCTAATTATATAAAACTATTTAAATTTATATTATAAGGAAATTATACTAGAGTCCTTTACTATTTTATTAGTGGCCTAGCTTCTTAGTAATACCTTAGTAAGTTAGGTTAGTCTAACCTAACTTACTAAGATACTAAGGGCTTTTTAGATTAGTACTAGAGACTAGTACTAAGTACTCGGGTTAGTACTTAAATAGGTACTAAGTATTCGGGTCGGTACTAATATATAGTACTAAAACCCGACTTGACAGTTAGTCTACCTACTAATTAAGGAAGGGAACGCGAGGATCTACTATAAGCTAAGGGGGAAAGGGGGAAGGGAGAAGAGGGTTATAAAGACTCTAATAGAAGAAAAGTAGTCCTAGGTAAGAGGAGCCCTCTAGGTAGTAGTAGTAGGAGGGGATATTAAATAAAATAATAGCCTAAGGGCCTAGAGGTAGGGGGGTTATAAGGGGAGATAACTTTACCCTTAAAGAGATTATAAGGTAGGTAAAGGAGAAGTGGAAAGAAAAATAACTAAGATACTAAGAAGATATCCCTAATTATAATAAGATAGTAGTATAAAGAGGTAAGATCTAGGAGATAAGAGTTGATCTTTATATAAGGCTTTTTAAGGCTAAGAGCTTTATAGGTATCTAGTTATATATAAAGAAAATAGGGCTACGCGCCTTCCTATATAAGAGGAGGGTATTAAGGGTAGATAGATTTAACTATAAATATAGATAGAGGTATTAAGATATTAAGTATATACTTATATTCTACTTTAATTATATAGAAGGGAGGAGGTTAATACTTTAAAAGGCGGGGTTAGATAATTTCTATTAAATAATATTAACCTTAAAGGGGTTAAAGGTAGTAATAAAGTAAGTTATTTACTAAGGTATATTTAGCTAGTTTATACTAATAAGAGAATAACTCTTTAAGGTAATATAAGAGTAGATAAGCTCTAACTAGAAGGTAAGAGAATAAGTAACCCTAGTAAAAGAAGAGAGTAAGACGGTATAAAAGATATAGGATAAAGTAGTATATAATATCTAAAGATCTAGGAATATAATAATAAATAAGGTAGGAGATAAGGTTTTCTTTTATAAATTATAGTTTCCTTTAATAAGCTAGATATAAACCGCCCTTATTAGCTCTAAGTAGCTAGATAGTAGAGTATAAAATATAAATATAACTATAATTATAACTATAATTATACTAAAATACTATATTAGTAGTAGTACTATATTCCTAAATAGTCCTTATATTAAGTTAAGTCTATTAAGTACTTAAGTACTTAAGATTAATTATTAGCTCTTACTTTAATCTAGGTAATATATAAGCCTAGTAGAGTTTTAAAACTTAAATACTTAGTACTAACTTTTAATAATAATTAAATACTTAGATTAAGCTATTAGTACTAATTAAATACCTAGTACTATTATCTAGTATTAGCTTACTATAGTATTACTAAGATACTAAGCTACTAATAAATTAATAAGAAGGCCTAGTTTTTTATAGAAAAAGTAGTACTATTTTAAAAGTAAATTATTTTTTAATTATAATCTTAATTACTACTTTAATTCTTTATAAATATATATTACCTTCTTATATTACCTAGGTAATAATAATAATATAACTTAGTAATATAATAGTGAATTATATAGTAGTAAATATTACTATAAATACCTTATAAGAAGCTTATAATATTTAAATAGCTTATTAATAAGTTAAGAATTTTAAGAATTTTTTTTAATACAGGTAATTAACTCTTAGCGCGAAAAAGTTAATATATAGAGGGGTATAAATATATACGCGGATATATAATCTAGTATCTCTATTAAAGCTACTAAGAATATAGTAATATAATCTATCTTATATTAAATTTAGTACTTATCTTAGTTATACCTTAGTAAAAACCCCTAAGATAAGTACCTTACTAGGATATTAAGCTTATATTACATACTATATATTAGTAGTAAGAGTAGTCTTAGTAAAAGCGATCTATATAGTAGGTCTAGATATAGAAACCTTACTACTAAGACCTAATTTTTAGTAGTAATAGCTATTATATAAAATCCAGGGTTTCTAACTTAGACCCTCTAGGGGGTTAGCTATATTAGGAAGTTTAATAATTAATTAGTTTACGTAGTAAGGTAGAGCTAGCCCGTAGCATCCCCCTAAGGATCTGAGGTTTCTAAGACTAGGGCGAGAGGTATATTTAATAATATGTGTATTATAATGTTTTAAGTCTATAATGGCCTCATGTTTCTCGTCTCCGTCATATACAAACGGCCATGTAACAAACATAAATAACAAGCCTCCATTGACTTGTGCCCCCAAAATCACCGCCCAGTAGGGTGCGCTTGAGTAGCTTGAGTAGTTGACACAAGGCGACGAGGTTTGACTCCCAGATAGAGGAACTCGCCCAGGTTCTTCCTAATGCGTCGCCACTGCACTCCACGATGATCCTCTTCGTATGCAAGCTCAATTATTACAACGGTGGGGTGAGGGAAACGCGGATGATAAGAGCGTTCTGATCATGGTTCTTTCAGAGCCTTCCTGTAGGATGTACAGGATATTTCGAGGCATTGGGCCTGTTCTATGGCTCTATCGTCTTCTCGAGGCTCAAATACTTGCGCTGTCCAACGACGGGTTTGGCACAGAATCTAACGGCGCCGCGTGAAGGGGTGGCTTCGCTTTCTTACCCATGGTACCATTACGTTTTCGTTCCATTGCATTAATGACCCACTGAGAAACATCCTTGTCAACAACACTTGGGACTACAGCCTCGCTAGACTGGGTATCTTCAAAGGTGTCCTCGTCTTCCTCGGAAATCGTTGGGGGTAGAAGCAAAGGAGCTAGCCACGCGTGCCTCAGCAACATGGCGTAGGTTGGTCGAAGCTTGGGAATTTTGTTCAAGGCGCCCCTTACGAAATCCCTCGCGGCTTCAGAGAACGTCTCAGCCGGTAAATCGGGCGGTTCACCATCAACAATGGCCTACCTAGATTAGTAGGTCGCAAGGCATCCAAAGAATGATGACTTACACTTAATTGACTGAAAATATTATCATATGTTTCGGGGGGATAAGGGTATTGACCGAGCGCACATTCGATGATGGTCAACCCAAGACTCCAGATATCACTTTGCACGCTGTAGGTACCCCCACCGGGGTTCGCACCAGCCTGAGCAACACCGCCACCAGAGATGCGTTCAGGTGCCATATAACTCTGGCACCCGATATTCGTTTTTGCAATGCTTGCAACAAGATTGCCGCTGACTCCAAAATCGCAGATCTTGACCTGACCTTTGGTGTTGACCAAGATATTTGTGGGCTTTACGTCGCGATGTATGATATGGTGATCATCCTTCAGCGACTTAAGGCCCATCACCGTTGCCATTGTAATTTTCCGCAGGACACTTTCAGGTACACCATCGCCATACAGCTTATCGATGGATCCTCCGTCCATGTACTCCATGCAAATGTAGACAGCTCCTTCCTGGAAAAAGGCGCCGTAGAAGTCGACGATGAACGGCGATATGCACCGATGCAGAATATCCAACTCCATGATGATGGCGGCGAACTTAGCCTCATCCAATTCGAGACGGATTTCCTTCATGGCCATTACAACACCTGTAGTGTTGCCAGGAGTGACTGACTGAGGCAAATCGCCCCCGGACGATTCCTCACTCTTTTTCGCTGCCCCTGCCATCGATAGTGGCGCCTTATTGCCAGCAAGGCCTTGACCAGGACGGCGCACCTGAGGGCGACTATGCCGTACCTTATAGACAGTCCCGTAATTACCTTTGCCTAGCTCATCTAAAGTGTCTACCTCGTCTAGCGAGATATTAAAGCTTGTACCGCTCGAAAAATCAACCCCTTTACCGTGTATAGTAGCTTTGCCCGCAAACTTCAAGGTGCCTGCCTTGGTGTCGACATACTCCGAGTACTTATGGAATAGCGAACCAGATCCTCCACCATCAGTGTTGTCCACCGCTCCTGAGCCAGCATTACTTGAGCCCTGCGCAAGACCCGAGTCTCCCTGCGCCGGAGCACCTGTGGCTTCCGATAACTTCATGCCTTTGTTGAGACCCCTTTTGGCTGCCAATCCTCCCATCTTGGGATGCATCTTTGATCCGGGGACGGCGGGAGCTGAGTTTGGGAAGTTCGGCGCCGGAGGTCGACCACTGGGCGGAAGCCTCAAGCCTCCATGTCCACCAGCGAGGGGCCCAGTAGTGGTTATAGCTGAGGTTGCCAATTGACCAACCTTTGGTCCGCATGGGGCGGGGCCAACTATCGTAGGGACTTGGGTAGTAGAATTTGCCTGCAATCCTACACTCGGAGGCATCCGAAGACTCTGTAGCGGAGGGACGCCTTGCCTAGACAGATGGAATGCCTTCATCTTTGCTTGCATATCCTGGGGAAGCTGACTGCCACGAGAGCTACCGATAGAGGCTTGAGGCATAGGAGGTCGTCGCGCAGCGTTTAAGTTCCCAAGAGGCGTGGATGAGGCGCTCATATTCGCCGCGGTTGGAGCATCGTTCGCATTCCGCAAAGAGGGAAGCCTCGGCGTTTGATGAGCCTTAGAGGGTAATTGTGCAAAATCCTCCACCTGTGATGTGGAAGGTTCAGAGGAGCTCACGCACTCCGAGGATGTAATTGGTGCAGTCGATGGAGAACTCATAATTACTGCGGATATGTGAGAGGACTCTAACGAGACGGAACGTAAGGATTGATCATATGTAGGAGTGGATTTAGGTCGTAGCTGCAGAGCGAATGGTGGAGGAGAAGGGAATGTATAAGCATAAGCATTGACAACGTTCGTCATGTAGATGTTGAAACATGAGGCGAACGATTAGACTAGCCGCGTATTGGACGCTGTTGGAAATCAGCTCGGGTAAACCTCGGTGATTACAAATCACGGTCTCAGTAGATACTAGAAGAGCTTTTCCTTCTATATCTCCTTTCCTATATAGCTAATATATTAACTATTAGTTATTAATACTATCTTCTTACTATAATAGAATATCTTTAATTTAAGACCTTAAGCTTATTATAACTTACTAGTTAGTTTATAAGTACCCTAGATTCCTTTCTTAGACTAGTATAAATATTAGAACTCTAAAATTTCTTTATATTCTACTTATATTTATACCTACTATTTATAATATTTTCTATTTAAATAAAGTTATATAATATATTTATAACTATTTAAGACTTTAAAAATTATAAAGATTAGTATAATAGTTTAATAGATATATTATTATAAATAAATTTACCTACTAAATTCTATATACTAATAACTAGAATAATTAGATTAATAATAAAAATCCTATTATTATTTATAAATTATTTATCCTACTACCTTACCTACTAATATATTTAATATTAGCTTAAATAGGAGGAAATTTCCATCTTATTACTAGGTATATAATACTATTATATTTATAAGCTATCTACCTACTAACCTATCTAATATACTTCCTACTATATACCTTACCTACTAACGTGTCTAATATTAGCCTAAATAGGGGTAAATTATTATATATATAGCTAGTAGTTTACCTTAGCTAGCTTATAGAGAGTAGAAGCCTTCTACTAGGGTACTTTATATCTAGGAGAGGCTTCGCTTCTCTAATAATTAATTATATAATTATATATTAGTCTTATAAATAATTACTATTATAATAATAGTAGTAATACCTTTATTTATACTAATATCTTCTATAAATATTATATAACTATTTAAGAAGAATTAAATACTATCTTTATAATACTAGTATTAAGTCCTCCTAGCTTAGGGAAGACTTCTATAAATATTATATATTAATAATAATATATCTTACTATTAAAGACCTTAATAGTATCTTAGAGGCCTTATATAAGTATTATACTAATAAGACTATTATAGTAGACTTCTTATTTATAGAAGCCTTTACTAACCTTCCTTATACCTCTAAAGAGTTAGTACTAAAGTAGGGAGTTTCTATTAAGATTCCTAATAGATTTACTACTCCTTTTTAATATTTCTTTATATTCTATTATCGTAGCTTTCTAAACCTCTTAAGAGGTAGTAGAGCTTATATTTTAGCTAGACAAATTTATATAAACTAGTTATATCTTTATATCTTTAATTAATAATACTACTTATTATATTATTTCCTTAATTATAAAGGATACCCTTAGGCCTACTAGATTAGGCTAAGAAGCTTCTACTAGATAAGGAGGTACCTATTCTAGATTTATATCCTTAGAAGTAGTTAGCCTCTTTAGGACTTTTATATAATCTTAGCTTTAAGACTAGGTAATTAATAAACCTACTATTTATAAGGCTATCTTATACTTTAATAAGGGAATAGAAGCCTATTATAAACTCCTTAAAAGTCCTCCCTTATTAAGTAAATTATAGACTACCTCGTCTCTTAATAGTACTACTAATACTAGGTAAATATTAGTTAAAGAGGCTATTTATAAATACCTAATTAGCCTAGAACCTAATCCTTCTAGCTATTAATAATTATCTAGTAGTATAGTAACTTACGCTATTAACCTAATTATATAAGTAACTATTAATACTACTATAACTTAATATATCTAGGAGAACCTAGCTATACCTAGGCTACTAGGTCCTTCTAGACTAGCTAGCTAGCCTAGTTAACCTAGCTAACTAGGTAAAGTAGGTATATTAACTATAGTTAATAGTAGCGATAATTATTCCTAATAGAACCCTAAGGACTTAGGATTCTTCGATCCTATATATAATAGTAAATCTATTAGTACTAGCTTAGCTATTAAGTATACTAGAAAGGATACTTACTTTTAGGATATTTATATATTTACTAATTAAGCTAAGTAAATATACTTACTTAAGAATCCTACTACTATTAGAAATAACCTTTAACTAAGCCTTTATAAATAAGCGCTAAAATAGTATAATAATAAGCTCTTTAAAATAGAATAAAGGATTATAACCTTTAATAATAATATTAATAAATAGGTATATAAGTATAACTACTATTAAGAAGGTTCTAATAGCTATTAAATATCTCTATTAATAGTATATTATACGAGAAGTTTATTATAAAGGATACTACTAGCTATTATAAGTTATAAGAGTTTAATAGTAAAATATTATACTTTATAGAAAATACTAGGTTAAAGGATATAAGGATTTAACTTAATATTATATATAATACTATTAATTTAAAATTTTATTATAATATTTACTATCCTACTAATTAGACCTCTATTAATAACTTCTTATTAGAACTTAAGGATAGAAAGTATAAGTAGTAGGTCTATATAAGTAGGTAGAGAGCTTCTATTAGTACGCCTAATAATAGGCTATAATAATATCCTAGTTATAAATATAAGCCTATTAAGTAATATAATTAGTACGGTTTTTCTAATAATAGAGTAGGGTACTAGCTATTTTAGTAGGGTAACTAGTCTTATAGTAATACTTACCCCTAATTTTTACCTTTTTAAAATAATAAGGCTTATTAGATAAACTAGTAGCCTTATTAAAGCTAGTAATTTTATTAAAATACCCCTTAAATCTTACCTCTTATATAAAGGCTTTAAATTATAATTAGCCTAGTAAATATATTAGATTTTATATAGTAACCTAATTAACCTTAGCTCTAATAACTATTATAGCTTATAAGACCTAGTTAAGAGAATCGCTAGTTAAGTAGTTAATTATAAGATAGTTATATACCGTACTTTCTATTATAATAAGTATACTAGGCTACTATAAAGGATATAGTAGAAGACTTTACTAATAGTAATCCTAATAGTTATTAGAAGTATTATACTATAATATAAGGCGACGCTTATAGTATTAAATAACTACGTTAGTAATTTCTAAAAACCTAGAGGGGTACCTAGGGCCGGCCCTAGGCCGCCCTAGGTCCCTAGGGCTATAGTTTAAGAAAGCTTGCCCTAGGGCCGTAGGGGTAGATATAAGTCCGCCTAGGGCTAATCTAGGTACCCTAATTACTATACTTTCAGCTTATAACTATAATTCTATACTAGGGACTATTAAAGGCGTACTTAATATTATTAATAATTCCCTAATCTATATTAAAAAGGTTATTAGTATAAGTAAGGTATATTATACTATATTTATATTATAAGGATATTATATTAAGAGTACGCTAATAGTAATATATTAATTATATAATATAATAACTAATTATACTATTAATTATATAGCTATATAAAGCGCTAGATATAAAGAATATTAAAATTATAAGAAGTATAAGATATATAATATATACTAGATATCCCTAATATATAAGATATATAAGATATATAATACGTACTAGATATCCTAAATATATAAGATATATAAGATATACTAGATATAGACTAACCGCGAGGAATTAAATTTGGAATCGAATTCATAAAGTTATGTAACGCTAAACTTATACAGGATATAAGCTAGCCGTAAGTAGTTTAGTCATTCGAGTTAATACTAAAAATAACCCCTAAGTACCGAAAAAACAGTTAGTCTAAGTCTAGATATATAAGATATACTAGGTATACTAGGTATACTAGATATACTAGATAAACTATATTTCCTTTATATACTTACTACCTAATTATTACTCTTATCTATTTAACTAATAGATAATTTAAGACTAATAAGTATTATATACTTATTCCTATCTACCCTAGTCTAAAAGAGGGTATAATTATCCTCTATTACTAGCTAGTATTTTTAATAGTTATTATTATAAAAGGAATACTAATATATTTAAGTCTTATCTAGATTAATCTACTTATAAAATATATCTTATAATAGTTAATATACTAACCTATAAATCTACCCTTTTAATAAGACTATCTTATAAGATCCTTTATTACCTTCTTTATAAATAGCCTTAATACTATTATTTAGTACTACTTAAGTTAAGTATAAGTCGCTAGTATTCTACTTAAATAGATATATTTACTAATACTATACTATAATTCTACTCTACTCTAGGAAGATCTATAATCTAAGAGACTAGTATATTTATAAGAAGATTATTAGAACTAGTTCTATTACTTATACTATCTTTAATTACTCCTATCTTTATAAATATTATACTATAAGTCTAAGTTAAATATATAAGTAATAATAGGCCTTTATATACTATTTATTAGTTAAATAGTAGTAGATCTTTTAATAAAGATTAAGTTTAATAACTAGAATTAGATAATATAATATCTCCCTTATAAAAATTATTATTCTTATTAAGTATATTATATAGGTTTCACCTACTACTATAACTAGCTAGAAGTAAGCCCTAGCTAGTATCCTTATATATATTATATAGTAGATAGATTATATTATCTCTATTATTATTTATAAGAGTTATATTTTATTAACCCTATCTTATAAATACTTTATAACCTTCTCCTATCTATCTTTACCTTAGTTAAACTATATTAGTATATAAAGATTAAAGTTCTTTATAAGAAATATTAATATTTAGTAAATTGATATTAGTTATAATATATCTTTAATAATAAGGCCTTAATATAAGTAATCTATCTTTTTATTTAAAGATATATATTCCTTAATTATATAGTAGATTATTAAAAGTAGAAAGTAGATTCTAATTATCCTAGGGTGGAATAGCTAAAAAAGGTACCTTATAATTACTAGGAAGCCTAAACTAATAGATATCCTTTTATAAAATACTTTAATAATTATATTAATAATAATATTAGCCTAGAACCTTATAACTATCTAATAAACTAGATTAACTTTAGTTCTATTTATCTACCTTCCTTAATATTAAACCTTTAGATTATCTATATTATAATATATAAAGATATATTTATTTAAAAGTTTTATAATAAGTTTATAAGACTACTTAATACTTAAGAAATAATAATATAACTTAAATAGAGTTATAATCTTAGGTATAATATAAGACTAAAATAAACTTATACTATTATAAAGCTACTATTATATTAATATCTTATTAATATATTAATAATTAGAAATATATTTCTCCCTACTAACCTTTTACGCCTTATATACCTTTAAGATATTATTAATATTTAGTCTATAATTATATTATTATCCTACCTTTTTAGTATAGTACTTCTATACTTTAATTATTATATTACTAAAATTAGCTAGATTATATTTAAGCTAAGGTATATACTATTTACTACTACTACTAATAAATACTAATACTTATAAATATAATATAACCTTAGATAAGATAGCTTTATAACCTATTATAAAGATATTTTATATTTCTTTATAATACCTTAACTAACTTTATAAAAATTATACCCTTACTCTTTTTTACCCTTAAGTACCCCTACTATTAGCTTATTATAATTATAAGGTAATCGCGGTCTTTAAGCTCTTAAGAGGTTCTTATTTAAGGATAGAGATATAGTATTATAAGGGGATTTAGTATAAAATATATACTTTAAATTAGATAATATTATATTAAGTCTTAATTATTAAACTAGTTATAAAGCTAATATACTACCCTTTATATTAATAATAATATAAGCTACTTCTATTAATATAATAGATTAATATAGGAACTTATAATATAATATACCCTCTTTACTAGTTATAACTTAATAGGTTCTTTATCTAACTCTTCTTTATTAATAATATAGTTATCCTATCTCCTTTATCTTAAGTTTAAATCTATTATATTTAGTAATAGCTTTTACTTTATAACTATTTAATTCTCTTAAATATAGGATTTACTATTACTAACCTCGCTATTATAGTTAATACTATTAAGTATATTAGATAAACTATAAGCTCTACTAGCCTACTTAAATAATTAGCTCCTATTGTAAATAAGTATAATATTATAAGTATAGATATTATATATAAGACTAGGAGTAGCTTAAATCTCTCCTACTTCTACCTACCTTTACCGTAGTAAGCCTCTAAGATATTATACTTTAATTAGGGCGAATAGTCTTTAATTTAATAGGATAAATATTTCTTATAGAAATAAGAGTACTAGAGAATAATAATATAATAGGTAAATAAGTTTATAAAAGAATATTTAAGAAATAAAGAGATAGCCTATAATTAAAAGAAAAATAAGGGGTAGAGATCTAACTATATATTATATACTTTTTATATATTATTATTATTACTTTTAAGTAAAAATATATTAGACTTAGTAAAAACCCTATTTAATATATAAATATACTAGTCTATTATATCTAATATATCTAATAAGATCTAGCGCGTAATTCTTATATTTTAATTATCTAAACCCTCTAGAAATTATTAAATATTTATTTAGAACTTATAATAAATATAACTACTTTAAATTACCTACTCTCTAATTATTATCTCTTATTATTCTAAAGCTTTACTCTTTTTTAGTATACTATCTCTTTAAATTAAAATACTTAGCTTTAATTATTATATATAATAGATAGTATAAAATAATACTTTTTACTTTATCTTAAATTATACCCCCTATCTAATATTCTCCCCTTTATAATAAGATAAATACCTAAATTAGAGGTAGATATTATACTATTAATAATATCTTAGCTAGTCTCTCTTTCTCCTTAATTACTATATATATAATAACCCTATAATTATTTATTTTAAGATATAAATCTATTAGCTTATAGATTATTATAAATTATATATAGTTTAATACCTTAAGATTAATACTAATATAGTAGTTAATAATATAATAGAGGTAGTACTATATTAAGTAATTTCCTAGGGGGTAGAAGGTACTACTATACTTACTAATATTTATACTACTTATAGTAAATAATTTTAGTCTACCTTAATATAGATTAAATTACTTAAGGAGGAACTAATCTCTTTATAAGTAAATAAGTATTATTAGCGGGAGAGAACTTATAAAGTATATTAAAATCTTAATTATACCTATTCTAAAGTTATAACTTAGGATTCTACTCCTAGTATAAATAGCCCTCCTTTTATTTATAGTAATATTAATAATAATACCTAATTAGTCTATTAAAATACCTAGGATAATTACTAGAGCTATATAATAGGAGGAGTAATAATAAGTTCCTCTATTTAATTATATTAATATCTCTTAAAACTTAAGTTATTAGATAGTTAACTTTATATAAACTCTAATCTAGTTATTTATTACTATTATCCTCTTAATACTATTTTAATTATAGTCTTATAAACCTAATAGATATAGAGCTATTATAGCCTTAATCTTATTAGCCTTTTATTATTTATAGAATATCTTCCTCTACTTCTTTAAGCTTATAATTATAGGTATCTTTACTCTTTTAAACTTTTATATATATATTAGGGGTATAAAGGTTATATATAAGATAGTATTTATTACTATATTATATCTCTTAGGTTAATTCTAGCTATTATTATTTTCTATATATCTCTTATAATTAGTAGGTTATAAAGTAGTAGATATAGGGGTTTATATTATTAATAGTAGCTTAATATTATATTATATAATAGAGCTTTTATATTAATTTAGCTTATACCTACTAAAGTCTAAATATTTATTAGTTACTATTAATTATCTTTAAGTAAAGCTTACTATTTAATAAGTTATTAATTATAAAAAGTAATTAGCTAAGCCCTAGTAAATATATTTTAGATAATATATATCTTTAGAATTAAGTATTTATATATTCTATTCCCCTAATCTATTTAGGCTTATAAAATATAGAATCCTAGTTAATATTAAATCTAATATCTTCTTATAAGATTTATATAAATAAATTAATATATAAGTTATTTATAATAATCTTATTAATAGCCTTATTAGATATAACTAGGTCTTAAGGCCTATATATCCTAATTTTCCCCTTATTCTTCTTATAATAGCTAATATTTATATTACTAAAGGTAATATTATATAATTAAAGTATTAGTATTATTCCTCTTATAACTATTAATATAGTATTAACCTTACTCTTATAATACCTTCTTTACTTTTTATTATTATTATATTTCTAGGCCTAGTATATTAAATACTCCTCTTTCTAAGCTAGATTAATATTACTAAAAACCTTATAAAATACTATATAACTCTTATAAAAGCGGGTTATAACTCCTTCTTTATAATAATATTATTAATTTTATCCTCTAGATTCTTATATATATTAATCTCCGCCTCTAGTATTATATATACTACCTTATATATCTTATTATTAATAGTAAGACCGGCGTAAATCTAATTATTTACCTAATAGTTAACCCTTAACTCCTTCTAGATCTATTCCTATAAGGTAGCTAGAGAGTATTATAAGTTAACCTCCTACTCTATAATATATCTATTTATATATATAATTCCTACTATAAAGTCCCTAACTTTATATAGTTAATTACTATTATAATAACCTATTTTAATTATAAGATATAGGTATTTAATCCTAGAGGGAAAGTAAGGGTAGGGTAGTACTAGAAAAATTATATTTTATACGCGATTATAATACTAGTATATCTTATATATCTTATATATCTTATATATCTTATATATCTTATATATCTTATAACTCTTATTTATCTTATTTATCTTATATATATCTTATATATTATATTATATATCTTAAATATTATATATATTATAAATATTATAAATATCTTATATATCTTATATATCTTATATATCTTATATATCTTATATATCTTATATATCTTATATATCTTATATATCTTATATATCTTATATATTAGTCTTAATATATTTATAGAAAGGTATATATAATAGAATTTAAAGTATATATCTTAAAATAGTAACGTAATTAATAATTATAAAAGTAGATAGCTTAGTAGTATATTTTACTATCTTAAACTTCCTAATTTAGACTAACTTCTATAAATAGGGGGTTTAAGCTAGTAATATTTAATATTTATATTATAAGGGCCTAATAGACGCGTAGCTTTAGTAGAATAGAGTTAAATAGGAAGGTTATACCTACTACTTACTAGATTAACCTTATAACTAAATATTAGAGAGAGACCTACCTTATTCCTCTTACTAGCTACCTCTTTTTAATAGTAGAAATTTATTACCTACTTAATAAACTTAGGTACTAAGAACTAACTATTAATAGTAAAATATTATAATAAGAAACCTCTACTATTTATAAGATTAAAACTATTTATTACTTAAGAAATACCTTCTAATCCTTCTAGTTAAACCTTAAGACTATATATATTATAATTAGTATAAACTAATATTAATTTAAACTTATAATTTAAGTATACTTTAATACTTTAAGCCTAGAAGATTTTATATTAGCACCTAATAGAGATTATTATTATTCTCTATTTTATAAACTCTTACCTATTATTATATAATAGTAATAATATAATATATAATTATTATAAATAACTTAAAAGTAGTATTAATATTAAAGATAAAGGGTATAACTTTAATTTTAATTTAATTATAACTCCCTTATTATTATAATAGTTTAGATTTTAATTATTATACCTTAAGTTAGGGATATTTATATAAATTTTAGAGTATTTCCCTATCTTTTAACTAGCCTATTAATAAGGTATATAACTTTTATAATTCCTAGAGAACTTATCTACTATTTCTTTTATAACTTTATAGTAGGCGTCTTTAATATTATTATTAATAGTTTCTAAGATATTAATATTTATAGTTTAAAGATACCTTACTATTACTATTATAAAAAAGGCTACTTATAAAGGAGGTCTAATAGGACCTTAATAGTAGTTTAATATAATAAACTTTATATTTTTTAACCCCTAGCCTTTATATTATAGCTTCTTAATTTCCTTTAAAGGTACTCCTAAAATACTTATTTCCTTATAATTCTTAGGCTTATAATTAAAGTATAGAATTATTTATAATATATCTAGCTATATCCTTATCTCCTCTTTATTAAAGACCTTTAATAAGGTTAATAAGTTATACTAATTAAGTAGTATTTTTTATAGGCTAAGCTTACTATTACTAGTTATAAGGTTAATAAGGTATATATTAAGCTTAAGAAAGAATATAATAATAAAGTAAAGATCTTTACTAGATTAAAATCTAATATTATATTTTTAATAATTACTATTATATACCTTAGTATATAATAGCCTTCTTATATTATTAAGTATATAATATTATTAATAACTACTTCTTAAAAGAGAATTATATAAAGCTACTAAAAGCTAGGGGTAAAATATACTTAATTTAGATAAGTTTTATTAATTTAGTAAGCTAGATCCCGTATATAAAGACTTTTATAATAATAGAAGATAAATATATTACTAGACTTATATACTTTTCTATACTATTAAGCCTTTATTATAGTAGTAAAATAGGTATTAATAAGTATATAAAACCCCTTTAATATAGTATAAAAGGAGATTAAGTCCTTAATATTAAGGTTCTTTATAATTTTAAGAGTTAGTTTAGAATAATTAAGGATAGTAATAAAAATACTAAATTAATTTATATCTACTTTATTTTCTAGTTATAAGATACCTAGTTAACTATTTATATAGTATCTTCTCGCTAGTAATAAGAATATAAGAATATAAGTAGGAGATTTACTTACTTATTAATTATATAGGAAGCCTTTATTAGGTAATATAATAATAGAGTTATCTATTTTAGTTATAGGTTTAGTATTAATTAGTATAGTAGTATCTAATAAATATTAATAGTACTTTATTAGGGTAGTAAAAGCCTTATTATCCTAACTAGTAGTTAATAGCTAAGAGATAGTCTTATTATTATCCCTTATAAAGACTATTACTTAGGAGTTATTATCCTCTCTAGTAGAGTCCGTAATTTAAGGAGTAGTATTAGTAGTTATAAGTTCCCTTACTTATAAACTATCTAGTATTAGATTAAGAATAGTATATAGGTCTATAATTTAAATAGATAAAAAGGCCTATTAATATATATATTACCTATTAAGTTATAATCTAGGGTTACCCTTTTAATTAATACTATTCTAATAGAACTACCTACTAGGACCTTATTTAAAGTTCCTAATATACTATTTAACTATTTAAAAATAGATATTATATTATTTTAGGAGGTTTCACTTATAAGATTTTTATAGGGAGGTAGGGTAGAATTAAGGTTATAAAGATATAAGTCTAAATTAGTATACTATATTTATTTATTTATAAATTATATACGCGTCTATCTAAACTAATAAAAGATAATTACGGGGGCCTACGGGTATTTTATAGTCGCTATAACGGTAGCCGACTCGTAGGGGAAACCGTATACCTATACCAAGTATAGGCGCGGGTAAAAACCCTTACCTTTCCTACCTTCTCTATAACTTCTATTCCGTTTTCTCTTTATATTATATTCGGTCCTCTATAATAATAGGCGGTCGTGTTTACTACTATATTAGTCTAGCTCCCTAGGGCTGGCTTATATACTATAAAAGTGAAATTCGCTCCGGTAGTAAAGATTTACGTCTAAGGTCGGCTCTAGTATAACTACTTCGCTGCGAGCGAGAACTAGCCTAGTAGCCTAGTCTAGATTATCTATCTCGCTACTCGTTTTACCCCCCCCGCCTTCGCGAGTATCTTATAGGCGTCTACCGCGCCTAAGGTATCCTTTAGCTCTTAGCGGCGGTCTTAGAGCCTAGGGTAATAGATAAGGATATACTTCGTATCCTACCTACGCTAGCCGTACCCGTAGCTTACGGATATATAGCTAGGGACTCTATACTAGTATAAGAAGGCGGCTAGCCCGATCTTTCCCGTCCTTATCTACGTAAAGACGGAGCTCTTAGCCTTCTAAAGGCCCTTATAAAGGGTCCTCCTACCGGTCTATAAGCCCCCGAGCTAGGCGGGGGGGCGATCCCTAGCTCCTAGTCCCGACTAGTATTCGTCTTATATAGTATCCTAGGAGGACCTCTACTAATAGTATATTATCTTCTTAATCCTCTAGGGGGGGGGCTACCTCCCTAGTTATAATCGCGCCCCCGTCGTCTAGGCGTAGGGAGCGTAGAGCCCACTCGTTCTTCTCTTCCGCGGGGGATTTTACTACCTCTCTCCTCCTCCCCCTCTTAGCGTTTAGCTTCCTTTAGATACGTATATTCCCTATTATTATTACTAGGTAGATCCCCTTTAACGTATACCGGCGGAGAACCGAGTAATCTAGTATTAGTTATATAAGGGCTATCCCCGACTCTACCTCTAGTACTCGCGTTAAGGTAGCCTTATATACCCCTAGTACGCGTCTTAAGTAGTTATTTTAGATAACTTTAAGCTTCCTTACGTACGTCTTCTTTATATCCTTTAGTCTTTATAATATATACTATAAGGCGGACGCGTAGGTTATAACTAGCCGTACTATCGCGTTATATACTTTCCTTACCCTACTAAGGGTAGCTCCCTAGGTTAATACTATCGTTATAGATAGGGCGAGGCTCTAGGTAGCGAGTTTCGCCTATACCCTCTTTAGGTACGGGCCCTACCGTAATTTACTATCGATATATAGTTCTAGGACTTAGATCTCCGTTTATAACTTTATTATTATATACCCTAGGTTAATAACTATACCTATATTAAAGCGACGGGGGTAACAGGTAAGGTAGACTAATTTATATTTCTAGGGGGCGAAACTTACCCCGTATATTAAAGCCTATTTAAGGTAGATCTCATGTACTAGTTCTAAGGTCTTATAGTTACCTTCCGTAGTTTTCCTATATACTAGTAGGTAGATATTATCTATAAACCCTTTAACTTATAATTATAATTTAGCCGCCGTATACTCCTTAATAAGTGGCGCGTTAAAGAATAGGAAGAGGATAGGGGAGATTAGTAACCCCTAGGGAATCCCTATCTCTACCGGCTCTATCCTACTTATCATCCCCCTAATTATAATAGACGAGGACCTTTCTACTAGGAAACTTTCTATCTAGCCTATAATATAGCGAGGGATCCCCTTATACTAGAGGTTATAGATAAGCCTCCGGTGGGAGATATTATTAAAGGCTCCTGTAATATCTAGTAAGAGGAGGCTAGCTATATTACCTCTACCGTAGTCCTATACTATATATACCGCGTCTATAATTATTTCTAGCGCTATCTCTATTAATCTATTCCTTCGCGCCCCTATTTATTATTACGGGAGGAGGCCTCGACTTTTAATATAGTTACTAAGTCGCCCTACGACTATTAATTCTAGGGCCTTTCTAAGGGTACTTAGTAGCGCTATCGGACGGTACGCCTTAGGTACTATATAGTCCTCCTTCTTCGGTTTCTTTAAGACGACCGTATTAGCCTTCTTAAATTCCCTTAGGTAGTAGCTAAGGTAGAAGCATATATTAAATAAATAAGTAAGCTCCTTAAGGAGCCCGTCCGCTATTAGCTTAAGGAACCGATTCAGGATCCTATTAATCCCCGGGGCCTTATCTTATTTTAGCCTACGGATAGCCTATAGGACTTCCTCGCTTATAATATTACTACTATTACCTACCGGTAGTAGGTATTCTATGCTATCGATATCTATTAGGTCGGCTTATAGGGGGGGTAGGAAGAATATCATCCGCAGGACTTCTACTTTCTCCTTAAAGGTCTCGGCTACCCCTTCCCTATCGCCCCTCCTTAAAGAGGGGAACTTAGGGAGGGGTTATAGCGACGAGCTATCGTTCCTCGCCTACTTAATAAAGCCTTATATACCCTTTCAGGACTTAGTAGTATTATAAATCTTTCTTCTAAAGTCGATCGCCTTCTCCGTTCTTAGTACCCTATTTCTTTCCTTAATAGCTGCGTTCTTAGCTCCCTCCGTAGTAGTATCTCTATACCTCTAGAATACTTTTATACTTCTTATAGTATCCTCGGTAGTATATCGGCATTTCGAGTTCTAGAAGGTCTTTCTCCTACCCCTAGGCTTCGCCTAGGGGACCGTCTCGTCTACGACCTCCTTTAGGCCCTATTATAACCGTGAGAGGTAGTTATCTATTTAGTTTATAGTTTCTAGTAGTTAGAGACCTAGTTTCCGGCTTAGCGCCTAAGCCCCTTTCCTAACTTCCTTAAGGTCCGCCGTCTTCTACGACCTCTTTAGTGCGCTCTACTACTCCTCTACTCTTAGGTCGAGCTCTATATATATAGGAAGGTGGTCGGAGCTAAATTATAGCTTAAGGCGTACCCGGTAGACTTATACTACGTTAAGAAGTCTAGGCGTAGTAAAGACTAGGTCAATCGCGCTCTTAAACCCCCTCGCCCTTTAAATAACTATCCTATCTAGTAAGGCTAGGTTTATATTATTATTAGCTATAATTCCTGCTAGTTAGTCTACTTCTAGGTAGTATAAGAACCGCCCCGGGTTATTCCAGTTAGGGTAGTAGAGGTTAAAATCCCCTACTACGATATACTTACTAGGTCGCCTAACCTCCTCTCCTATAATTAGTAGGCTTGACGGGTTCTCGTTTATTACTAGTAATAGGCTCGGGTTATATATATTATATAACTAGAAGCGGGCTAGGTGTTCCTTACCCTCCTAGGTAGGGAGCTAGAGCTTCAAGGTACTAATATCCCTTATAGGGAACTCTACCTCCTAGCTATCTACCTGAAGCCTCTTATTAATATAGAAGCACGTTCGTATATCCCGCCTAGCTTTATACGCTAGGAAGAACGCCCCGGAGCTAGGGTTATAAGACGATCGGTTTCTAGCGTTATAGTAGGATTCTTATATCGCTAAGATATCTATTTCCTAGACGACCCTATCTTCTAGTATAGTATACTATATATTAACTAGTAAACTAAATAAAAGATAAACTTAATAGGCTTACTTAATATATTTAAAAGGTCTAGAGAGCTTATAATAGAGTACTTAGATAATTATAATAGATAATAGTATATAGATAAAGATATATATTAAGATTTAACCTATTTATACTCCTAGTAAAAGAGATATAAGTATTAAGGCTATTATATATCTTATATATCTTATATATATCTTACTAGTTTTATATATAATATCTTTTTAATCGCGTATTTCACCTATATCTCTTATATCTACCCCTTTTATATATAATTAAATACTTATTAATAAAGCCTCTAATATAACTTAAATATTATATACCTTATATATTATCTAAGTAATTAATACCTTCTATTACTAGCTCTTAGAAGTTAATCCTTTTATACTTTTTTCTAGATATAATTTATAATTTAAGTCTCCTTCTTAATAAAATCCTTATTATATAAGTAGTTATATTAGTCCTAATTAAGGAAATTATTTATATAATTAATATATAAGGTATTACTATATCCTAGTATTATATATATACTACGAATAATACTATCTAGAGTAGATAGACGCTTATTAATTAGACCCTAGGGAGTTATAATTATAGCTATTTACTATTTCTCTACTTTAATTATACTATATAAAGGATTAATAGCGCCCCTATTTTATATCTTAAGTAATTTAACTATTACTTTATTATATCTTAGGGGTTTACCCTTTCTATTATAGTTCTTTATATCCTAAATAATAACTAGGAGCTATAACTAACCTACTAGTTTCCCTCCTTAAGGGTACTAAATACTAGACTAATTAGTAATATCTAGATAATACTCTTAAACCTATATATAGTCTTATTACTAATAGCCTTTATTCTACTAATTAATAGAGTAATAATAGAATTCCTCTAATAATTAATTTAGATTAGCTATATTTTTACTAGATCTTTTCTAGGTCCTTAATAACCTATAGATTTATACTAGGTAGCGAGAAATCTAAGAAGGGTTATCTTCCTATATATTACTTATATCTTATATAAACCTAGGGTCTATTACCTTTATATACTCCTACTAGATAAATATAGCTAATATATATAGAAGACTTAAGACTTTACTTTTAGTAGTAGTAGTAGATATTATATATTATAAGTTTAGATTATAATATAAATAATATAGCTAACTCTACTCTTACTTATCTATCTTATATCCTAGCTTACTTAATAGTATAGTAGCGCTAAGTTAATTAGTATATATCTTATTATTATAATTAACCTAACTTAGTAGGTAACTAAGACTATATTTCTTAATATTAGCTATTATAAGAATACTAGAAAATGCCTATAAAAATTCAAGATTTTTACTTAAGAAAAGTATACTTAAAAGTATAGTTCTTTTATTTATTTATAAGTAATAATAATTATAAGGTAAATTTAAGTCTAAATATAATAGATATTTATATAAACTCTTATAAATACTAAGACCCCCCTTAAGTATTATAGGTGTTATAAGGTAAGTATTACTAAAAATATTAATTTTAAATTAAAGGGATTATTTATAATAGTTACCTAGTACTAGAGTATTAATAAATAGTTATTAGGCTTACTTATATTATAACTCTATTATAATATTACTATTTAGGATTAATAGGATATAACTAAGTATACTATTATTAGATAACTTATTATATTAGTTATTATTAGGAAAAGATATTATTATTATTAAGATAGAAGTATTAAAAGACTAATACTATCTATTAAGTACCCGACTAATTATAAGATATCTAGTATAATAAAATTCTAATCTACTAATAACTTCTATACTACTAAATTATTTAATATAATTCTTAAATTATTATATCCCTTATATTATAATATATCTTTTATACTCTTATAATAACTATTAATAGTTATACTAAATTTATTATATTAATATAAAGGAATCTATTAGATATAGGAGTTTATATAACCTAGTATTTATCCGGCCCTTTAAAGTTTAACTAGTAGTATTTAATAAATTAAATAGTAGAATAGCTTATTTTTATTATTAGAAAGTCTAATATTATAGTCTAATATAAAGATATAACTATATAATTAAGTATAGTATTAGGCCGTTTTTATACTTCTAATATTATAATTAATATTCTTATAAACTATTAAGTAGCTATTAATAGGATTTAAATATTAATAATAAGTTATAATTAATATATTAAGGGTAGTTTATTTATTATCTAATAGTACCTACTTATATATAATATTTCTTATTATTTAGTTGAATATATATTTAGGAGTTTTAGGCCTAATAATATAGAGGTTTCCCTATCTTATTACTTATAATAAAGTTATATATAGCTAATTATAGTTAAAAGTAGGCCTAGTTTATAAGTTAATATTTATATACTTTATTAATTAGCCTTATAATTTATTAATAGTTATAAGAATACTAGTTAGATAGGGTACTACTTATAAATAAAGGGGGTAGGAATCTACCTATTATTTTCTTTAAATTATAATAGTATCTTAAATAGTATTACCTTTTTACTATTATAAGTACTACTTATAATCTCCCCCTTAAAGATATATTTATTATATCTTATTACCCGTAGTTATATCTTATTATATAGATATAATAGATTAAGGTTCCTTAGTAGTATAACTAGTACGCCTAGCTTAATATATAACTTATAAGATAGTAGGGAGGGTTTATAAAACCTATAAAAGTACTTAGGGGGGAAGAGTTTATTATCTTCTTTTAATATAGTATAATTAATACTCTAATATATTATTATATTACTAGGGATATATAATATTATCTTAGTATTAATACTAATAATATCTTTATTAATAATAATAAGAATAGCCTATTTTAATAGATAAACCCTTTAAAAGATATTTATTTTAATATTAATATAGATATTCTTAACTAAATTATTAATAGTATTTCCTAGGGTATAACTATATTTCTAATATAATATATCTTTATTAGTAGTAGGGCTTTTTTAGATATTAATACTATTATTAATAATAAGGAGATTACTTATAAATAATCCTATTTTATAATATATAGTATCTATTAAATTAGGATTATTAAGTTATTTATTAATAGTAAGATTTAAATATATAACCTTATTCTAAAAATAGGCCTTTTAAAGATACGCCTTAATAACCTAGCTACTAGATCCTCCTAGAATAACTAGGAGTATTTATTAGAAGTTATTATAAAAGTAGACTACCTTACCTCTAAAATAAGCCTAGTTATTATTATAAATATCTTAAAGGTTATAACTAATAGCTTTTATATTATATTAACTCTATATAAGAGATTTATCTTAAAAGATAATATAAGCTCGCTTAATTAGCTTAGTAAGATTAATACCCTTTTTAATCTTATATAAAAAGGTAGTATTAAAGTCTAGGGGTATCTTAAATTATAAGTAAGTAGTCTAACTACTCTATAATAGCATTAATATAATACTAGAAGATACTACTATTAAAGTAACCTTTTACTAGGAATATAGCCTTTTTATAATAGTATTTTAAACTATTATCTTACTAGTCCCCCTAGTACTATTAAGAAAGAATAGTATATTTAGAGTACTAAATTTATTATTAGTATTAATATTAATAGCGGTAATAATCTAATTAATAGCGTAGTATTAGTTAGTATTTAGCCTATTTTATAAGACCTTAGCCTTATTAGGGGTAATTTAGTAAGATATTTCTTCCCGTAAAAGTCTATTTAGAATATTATTAAAATTATTAAATAGAATAGTTAGAATAGGTAGGCTATATTAGGCTAGATCCTTAGTATATTTAGGGGTTAATTAATATTCTAATTAGCTATTAATTAGGTAAAGGGCGTATTATTTAGTAAATAACTATTACTTATAATAATTATCTAGGATCTAAAGTATTGAAAAATCCTATTATAAGAGGTATAAGTAGTTATTTAAGATATACTCCTTATATTTATTCTATAAGGTAAGGGCGTTAGTAGGTTAGAGTTTAACTAATATTAATATAAAGAGACTTCTTAACTTATAACCTCCCTAAAAATCCTTTCCCTTATTAAGGATCTTATTAGTATATCTATTATTTTTAGTTAACTTAAGCTTTATATAGGCCTCCTTCTATCCTATTAGCTAGCTGTCTACTATCTATAGGTTATTAAATGATATAGCCCCCTTAATATAATAGAGGAGTAGTTAGTAATAGTAGAGATCCTTTATTTTAGGACTAATAAAATTAATACGCCTAAGAGTCTCCCCCCTTTTATATATTTTCTAATATTTATTTCTTTTATTCTAGGTAAAGACTTTAGGAAAATCGGCGTATAGATAGTTAAGTAGATCTCTTATAATAATAGGATATTTCCCGTTCTATTTTATAAAAGGTAATAGCTAACTATTATTATAAGCTTCCTTAATAAGATAGTTTATATTAAAAAACTCTATTAATATAGTCTTACGGAGCTTATTACTATCTATTAGCTTTTATTTAGTAGCCTTATTAATAGCCTAATTATTAACTAGCTTAAAAAGGGTATACTATTAATCTAGGAGGTAGATCTATAAACGCTCTATATAAGGCTTTATAATACCTATATTAAATAAGAGTATCTTTTAAATAGCTTTAATAGATCTAATCTAATAGGCTAACTAGAACTTTATAATTTTATCTATTAACTCCCCTTACTATTATAGCTAGCTATTAGGAGCGGGGTTATTATTATTACGCGTATAATTCCTAGTAAGGGAGATATTAGCCTAATTAGGTCCCTTATAAATATATTTATATAGATAGAAAATAGACTTAATAGAGCTATAAATCTTAATATTAATAATAGTACTATATTTCTTTAATAGGTATAAGTTATAGGGGATAACCTACCTATTATTAATAGAGGAATTAGGTTTAAGGGGGCTAACTAGATACTTATAGAAAGGATAACTCATATTAAGTATAAAAGATATCTCTTAATAAAAATCCTTTAAAAAAGCCTTACTATAATAATTCTTCTCCTAACTAAAATATCTATTACTAAGGGCCCTAGTATAGTAATTATAAACTATATATTATAAGACTAACTCTTATAATATATTATTATCCTATTAAAGGGGGATAAATACTTAAATAATACTATTAATATTACTAATTATCTAGATCTAATCCTCTTCTTATATAATAAAGAGAATATAAGTATATAAGAGACCTTACTTCTAAAACTTAATAATATAATAGTAGCCTATATAAATACTAAGGATATATTACTTAAGGAGGTCCCCTATTAACTCCTAAAGCTTCTAATTAAAGATATAGGTAATTAAATTATAATAGTACTCTAATATCTAACTAGGTTTTAGTAAGCTTTAAATATTAGGCTACTTAAAATTATATATAAAGGTAATAAAAAATTTAAGTTTACCCCTTTTTTAAACTATTATTATAATATTTTATATTCTTACTTTTATAGTATATAGGCTTCCTAGTACTATTAATAGGAGGATAGTAACCTTATTATTAATATCTTTAAGTAAGATATCTAGATTAATACTAAGCCTATCTATTAGGCTAGAGTAGTAGTCTACTTTAATAGTCTATTAATTCTAATAATATTAATTTAGGTTACTAAGCTCTATTAATATCTTAATATTAGTAGCCTAGTAGCTAAATAGATATCTATAATTAATAGTATAATTAAAGAAATTAAGCTAGATCTAGATATTAATTAGCTAATTATTTAAATTATATTAACTACCTCCTAGCTATTATCTAAATAATTTAGAACTATTTATAATTAAGTAGATTTAGGTCTAGAAAATAACTAGAGAAATATATTAAATAGTCTTACTTATATCTATTTTATATAAAATTATTATCTTATTACTTACTAAGACCTATTATAACCTTAAGGTACCTACTTACTAGTAATATACTAGTCTAGCTCCTACTTAGGGATACTACTATCTTACTACTCTAGTTTATTATTACTACTAATTAGGGTATACTAGGTAAGTATACTAGTAATATAGTTCTATTATAATATATATAGTAGATAGTTACTTAGAAGTTAATAGCTAGCTAATAGGAGGTAGTTATATTATAACTATTTATTAAATAGAAATAGGAGTAGATATTAGAAGGCTATATAAGAAGGATATTAATTAGGGATTAATATAAGGCCCCCCTTAATAGTTTTAATATAAATATCCTACTTAATCTAGCCTCTTATAGTATTATTAGGAGTTATTATAATATAAGTAACTTCTATAAAGGTAGGGTAATTATAAGTACCCTTATCTTATTATTTAGGATTTAACTATTAGATATAAACGCTTATAATATTAATAGGATATTATAATTTATCCTCTTTAAGGTAATTATAATAGGATTTAAACCCTTAAATATATAGGTTAATAGACTAGAGGGTATACTAAGTAGAAGTAAGGGTATCTTAATTTAAATTATTAAAATATTAATAGTAAATATCTAGTTACTCTTATATACTATTTAATATATAAATCTAGGCGAATTTTAGCCCAAAGCTATTATTAATAATAAGAGGACCTATTAGATAATAAATAGACCCCTAGATCTAGAAGGTAGTTTAATAAATATAGGTATTAATATTAGTTATACCCTTACTAGTAAAGGAGAGATAATTATTATAATTAATAATATTATTTAAAAATTCTTTATTATATATAGTCCTCCTTTTTATAAACTATCTATTAATAGTAATATAATCTATATTATTAAGTAATTAGTTAATAAATTATACTTTAAGCTCCGCCTCCTTTTAAGGCCCCTTAAGTAATAAGTTAATATTAGCTAGCTTATATAACTAGTTAGGAAATAGCTAATTATTCTTCCTACTATAATAATATAACTATTAACTACCCCTTATATTAGTATATAAATTTTTTTATAATAGTATATTATAATATAGATATCTATTTATAAGGGTATTAAATAATCTATTAACTAGGTAGGATATTATATCTCCTACTTTCTAAGGATCCCTATATACTTAAAATCCCTAGCCTAGTATCTACCCCTAATATATATTATTCTAACGCTAGTATAAGCCTTATTAAATAGGAGGTTAATAGTTAATATTATTATCTTTATTAGCCTATTAGTAGGCGTATTAATAATATATAAGGAGATAATATTCTAAAGGTAGCTAAGAAGTAATTTTTTAGAAGGCTTCTAGAAATATTAGGGGAGTAGGTTATTTAAGGTTCCTAGGGGAAATAACTACTTAAATAGTTATATTAATAAGGGCTATATACTACTAGGGGGTAATACCCTTATTAGGGTTATTATAAGGGTAAGTACCTAATAGTATTTCTTTAAGATAAGGTTCTATTAATATAATATCTCTAGGGTTTAATAATAGGTTCCTAGATCTAACTTAGGTTCTTAAATTAGTCTTCTTTAGGTATCTAATACGCCTTATACTATTAGTCTTATAAGATCTAACCCTCTTATTAATAGTATTAGGGTCTAGCTTAGAAAGAGCTACGCGCTTAGAAGGTATTAGTAGGGAGCTAGAGGAGCTATATTTAGTATAGGAAGGGTAATAATATATACTTTAAAGATAATTAATATAACTTATAAGGCGTAGGTTATAAGGGGGAGGAATAATATCTATAAGAGGGTATTAAATAATAAAAATAAGGTAGGAAGAAAAAATTAGTTAGGTAGTAAGGATATACTAAGATATTAGATAGTTAAATTAATATTAGTAGGTAAAACTATCTATTTAGATATATCTTTTAAACTATTATACTAATTTTTATTATTTTTAAAGTATTAGATAGTTAAAAGTAAGCTATATAACTTTATTTAAATAGAAAATATTATAAAGTATTAGTATATAGGTAGGTAGAATAGGAAGAAATATTATAGTTCTAATATTCGCGCTAGTCTAGGAAAGGAATCTAGGGTACTTGTTAATTAACTAATAAGGTACGATAAGCTTAGGGTCCTAATATTCCTATTTTCTATTATAGTAAGAAGATATATAATAGGTATAATAGCTTAGTATATATATCTTTAGAAAGTTAAAGTAGTAACTATTATAATAAGGTCGTAGATAATCCTTTACTTAATTAAATACCTTTAGATAATAATCTAAGTAGGCTATTATATCTTATATATAAGAGATATATTAAACTACTATTATAAAATCTACTAATACTTTAATAGTAAGTATTAATACCTAGCTACTTCTTATCTAGTAATAGGATTATTATAGGAAGTAACTACTAAATAATCCCCTTATATTCTACTCCTAACTACTACTTAACCTCGCTAAAATAATTAAAGTATTTAAGACTAGGGAATAGTAGGACTTAATAGTAGGCCTAATCTAATTAAACTATTATAAATAATTCTAGAAGTACTCTATTTCTAGTTTCTATTTAAGTATACTTTTTCCCCTTTATCTTTTATATAAATACTCTAATTATCTTATTAACTTATATAAGTAGGTAGTCTCTAGCTACCCCTTTAGATAATTAATATAAGATATTAGATAATATATACTTATAAATATTTATAAGATAATATTTCTAGGTAAAATTATTAGTAGGATAGATATATTAATAGTCTAATTAAGAATAGTATTTATTCTATTATAAAGTTAGTTATAAGGTAATTTATAATTTTATAGGTTTATAGGTTTATATAAGTTAGAAGCTATATTAGTATAGATCTTTCTATTTCTCTTAAGGTATCTAATAAATAGGGTAATATTATAAACTTTTAATACTTATAATTAGGACTTACTCTTTATAGTTAGCTAAAATTCTAGTAATAATAAGATACCCCCTTTAGGTTTTCTTATTTATATAAATTATTAGAAAACTATCTACTATATACTACTCTAATACTAGTTAAATTATAAGTATTAATAATTAAGAATTATAGCTATATAAGATATATACTTATACTTTAATATAAGCTCTATTACTATATAATAGACTTCTAATTTAATTTCTCTACCTAGCTTTTATAAGATAGGTATTAAACTTAGAAGTATTATACTTAGCCTACTATATTATTTATAAGTCTCTCTATCTAAATTACTAATCATTATATAGATAGGCTATATTAATAGGTTACTTATAAAGGTTATTAATTATATCTTATCTATTACTAATAGAATTAGTATTATAATAGTATTATTTAATAATTAAGTCTATTATTCCTACTACTAATTTATAATATATATTTTACTCTAGATTTATAAATCTACCTTTATAATAGAAGGATTATTAGGATTATTTATTATATACCTATATATAAGGGCGTATACTAAGTTACTAATTAATAGTTAATAGCTAATTAGGAATTTAATAACTTTTATAATATCTTAATAATAGATAGTATATTACTTAGCTTTAATACTATTTATATTTACTTAAATCTTAATCTTTAATTCTACTTACTTATTATTAAAGATATTATTCTTTATTATATTTAATATATCTAGCTATTTTATACTACTCTTAAAACTAATATATCCTTATAATAAGTAGAGTTATAAATTATTAAAGAAGCTATTTATATCTCCTTAAATATACTCTACTTATAAAAACTATTAAATAAGAGTATAATCTATATTATATTATATTCTAATTTAAAGAGTTATAAGTCTAATATTTTTAGTTAAGGCTTTACTTATCCCTTTAGTAGTATAACTTATATACGCGCCTCCCTTAGCTCTACTAGATATAATTATTATAAAGATCTTAATATTAAATATTAATAGGAGATTCCTACTTATACTTATTATACTTATATACGCCTTCTTTAGTCTTTAAATATTATAACTACTTTAAACGCTAGCTTTAACCTCCCTTAACTTACTAAATTCTAGTAAACCTTTAATAGGCTTATTTAATAATATTATTACTACCTTTACTACGCCTCCTTTACCCCCGCTATTATTATAACTCCTATTAGGGTTAATTTAACTATTACTATCTATATTATAAATACCCTAGAGGGTATTCTTAATATCCTTTATTAGTATATATATATTACTCTATCTCCCCTTTTAAAGTACTTTTAAAGCCTTACTAATATATTATAAGAGCGCCTCTCTCCTATTATAAAGGATAAAGAAGAGGATAATAAGGAGGATACTCCTATTACTAGTAGTAGTAATAATAATAGGCCTAGTACTACTACTAGTATAATATAATAGCCCTCTCTTATAACGCCCTTAATAGTCTAGTTATATTAGGTATCTTTTCTTTTTTATTTATAATAATAGAAATTATTTCCCCTCTTATATAATATAAACTTTATACCTTAAAGTAATTCTACTTAAATCTTTCTAATATATCTAGTATATTAATTAAGTCCTACTTATATAGCTATTAATTATAATTATAAGATTAACCCTTTTACTTTATTAAATACTAAGGTTTATTATAAGAGATTTTATAATTAAAAATAGCTTTAACTTCTTATTTATCTTTATTATTTATAAGCTTTACTTATATAGCTTTTTTAATACTCTTATTATTACCCTAATATAGCTTTATAAGTAAGATATAAAAGATATTATATATATAAAAGGTATTAAATAATTATAACTTATATACTTAACTATTAATATAATTAAGGACCTTAAAAGGCCTTAGATAATATTATAATAGTTTTTTAGTTACTTATATTAATTTAATATACTTTATATTTAATAAGATATAATTACCTATATTATATTATCTTTACTTTTACTATTTATTTATATACTCTACTTATATAACTTATATTTAATATAAGTACTACTTTAAACCTTCCCTTTATTTCTAAAGTAATTTAATCCTTTCTTATATTAATAGGACTTCTCTTAATAGTAGCTTTAAAAACTTTATATCTAGCTTAGGTAAGTAGTTATAAAGCGCCTTATATAGAGGTAACTTAGTACTAGTATACTTTATATAATTATATATAAACTCTACTAAATAAAGTAACTCTACTTAATTATCTTATCTTTAAGTAGAATAGTAGTATAAATACTACTTAAGCGTGCTATTCTATCTCTCTATTTAACTATCTATTTAAGGGTAGAAAGTAGTATTAAGCTTTCTTTTTATATTAGTATAATAATATATAACTACCTAGAAGCTACTTATAAATACTATCCCTTATAGTACTATATTCCTAACTAGTCCTTATATTATCCTAATCCTCCTTAATTATTAAATTTAAAGTAAATAACTTATTAATTATAACTTATATAAGGGTAATACTCTACTTAAGAGGTAGTATAACTTAAAGGCTTATTTATAAAAGAATACTTAAAGCTATTTTATATTATTTATATTATTTATTAATATATTTTAAGAAGGCTTAATTAATCTTTATAATAAAATTATAACTATTATATACTTAATTAGCTATTTAAAAGGAAGGGATAATAATAGAATAATTTAATAAGTTAAGTATAAATATATATAGTAGAATATAAGTATATATAATATAGTATAATAGAACCTTTACCTTCTTTAATTAGATTTATTAGTTAAAGAGAGCTTAAATAGATTAGGATAGAACTAGTATATTACTTAAAAGGCGCGCTTTAATATATAAGATATATAAGATTATAGGATATACTAAATATATAATATAATAGAATTAACTAATATATACTAAATATAAGTAATAGCTAGTATATAAGATATATAAGATTAAAAGATATATTAGATATACTAGATATATAATATAATAGAATTAATAATATACTAGGCTTAAGATACTAGTTAATATATAAGATATATAAGATTATAAGATATACTAGATATATAATATAATAAAATTAATAGATATTACTAGGCTTAAGATATACTTTCTAGATTAAGTAATAATTAGTATATAAGATATATAAGATTATAAGATATACTAGATATATAATATAATAGAATTAATAGTATACTAGGCTTAAAATACCGGCTTGTATCTTCTTACTATAATAGAATATGCGGAAATTAGGATTATAAGCTTATTATACCTTATTAATTAGTTATAAGTACCCTAATTACCCCTCTAGGACTAGCGCGAATATTAAAAGTCTGATAATTCTTTATATTCTACCTATATTTACACCTACGCTCTATAATATTTTCTACTTAAATAAAGTTATATAGCTTATTTTAGCCTACTTAACGCCTTAAAAATACTAAAAATCCGTGTAGTAGTTTAAAAGATATATTAGAATAAGTAGATTTACCTACTAAATTCTATACGCTAATAGCTAGAATATAGATTATAAATAATAAAAATCCTGATATTATTTATATTTTACCTATTCTATAATAACGCCTACTAATATATCTACTATTAGTTTAAATAGAGGGAAATATCTATCTTATTACTAGGTAGGTAATACTATTAGTATAATCTAAATCGGCCTATTACTATATTAGCTAATACTATTATATTTATAAGCTAAAAACCCTACTATTTATATTACCTACTAACGTATCTAATATCAGCCTAAATAGGGGGAAATATCTATCTTATTACTAGGTAGGTAATACTATTAGAATAATCTATATTAGTCTATTACTATATTAGCTAATACTATCGTATTTATAAGCTAAAACTTCTACTATTTATATTACCTACTAACGTGTCTAATATACTCCCTACTATTTACCTTACCTATTAACGTGTCTAATATCGGTTTAAATAGAGGGAAATATCCGTCTTATTACTAGGTATATAATACTATTAGAATAATCTATATTAGTCTATTAGTATATATATATAATATAGCTAATACTATTATATATATAAGCTACCTATTAATATATCTAATATACTCCCTACTATCTACCTCACCTACTAATACGTCTAATATTAGTCTAAATAGGGGGAAATATCTATATTATTAATAGCCTAGTATATCTAATATACTCCCTACTATTCACCCTACCTACTAATATATCTATTATACTCCCTACTATCTACCCTACCTACTAACGTGTCTAATATCAGTCTAAATAGGGGGAAATATCCGTGTTATTAATAGCCTAGTATATCTAATATACTCCCTACTATTCACCCTACCTACTAACGTGTCTAATATACTCCCTATAATCCATATTACCTACTAAACGCTAGGTAGTAGGGGTGATTTTCACTTAGGAAAAGTATACTTAAAAGTATAATTCTTTTATTTATTAGTAAGTAATAATAGTTATAAAGTAAATTTAAGTCTAAATATAATAGATATTTATATAAACTTTTATAGATACTAAGACCCCCCTTAAGTATTATAAGAGATATAGGGTAAATATTACTAAAAATATTAATTTTAGATCTAAGGGATTATTTATAATAGTTACTTAATATTAGAGTATTAATAAATAGTTATTAGGCTTACTTATATTATAACTTTATTATAACGTTACTATTTAGAATTAATAGGATATAACTAAGTATACTATTATTAGATAACTTATTATATTAATTATTATTAGGAAAAGATATTATTATTAGAAAAAGATATTATTATTAAAATAAAAGTATTAAAAGTCTAATTAATTAATTAATTAATTAATTATACTCCTATACTAGCTAAAAAGCTAATAAGGGTAGGCTATTTAGGGGTACGTATCACGTATATATTATTCGGGGAGAAACCCTACTATAGGGATAAAAACTCCACCTGATAATTACGGTTCTCTTAACCATTTACAGCTCCTTCCCTCCCCCCCCTAGCAGGCCTGCTACTAGGGAGGTAGTGGAGGGGTTAGGTTTACTACCTATTACACTAAAGTTTCGTCTGCAGGTGAAACTTCTTTTCCTTGTCTAGGGCCTAGCCCCTTTCTCTTTTCTATCTCTACCGGCTATTTTTAATCTAATCTATTTAGCGTAACGGATAAATCCTTATAACGGATAATTCCTTATAGTCCCGGTTATAACGTCCGTGACGGGGAGGGTGTATACGTAAAGGGAGGTGATAGAACTAGTACTTACCTACTAGTCTATCGGTGCTAGGTACTACTAGGTGAGGAGGCCAGCGGCCCTAGCGTGCTTGCAGACCATTAGGTAGGAAGGCTAATATCCACGTATCTCTATACGGGTTAGGCCTCTACTACCTACTACTATACCGTAGGGACTACCTAGGTACGGCTAAGTATCCCCCCGCCGTATAGTAGTAAGGTAGCGGATACCCGGTATATTTACCGCGGTTATATCGGCCGCTACTATTGAGGTATATACGTGTAGAAGATAATAGGTACCGTTAGCTAACTAGACCGGCAGCCCTATCGCGCTTATAGGCTATTAGGTGAGGAGTCTAATACCCACGTCCTGTTTCAGGTTAGGTGCCTACTACCTGTAGCCGTACCGTAAGGACTACCTAGGAAGGGGACTGGAGTATCCTCGCCGCCGTACGGCAGTAATAGCGGTAGTATATACCCGGTATGCTATCTGGCTTACGCTCGATTATTAAGAGGAAGGAAGGGCTAGCTCTATAGTATTACTATCTTTTCATTATACTATTATTATCTGTGTGTACTATAGCTGCCCTGAGGTAGGCAGACTCAGGCTACCTAGACCGCGCGGAGTAGAATCGGCTAGAGTGTAAAGACGTGGCCTCGTAAGAGACCTTATAGCGGGTATAAGTATAGAAGTATTATATATATCCTGTAATACTATAAAGGCTTTATATCGGTAGTATTTCTATCGTCTTATACTAGTATTACTAGTATTACTAGTATATCGCGTTTATAATACGCGTAGGGAAGCGGAGGCTATATTAGGGAGAGGTAGAAGGGTATTTATATAGTATATATTTTTTATCTATATCTGTATATTCTATCGCGTTAAATCTTTTACCGTAATCTTCTTAGAGTTCTCCTTCTATCTTCTCTATTTCTCTATCGCGTTAGCGTTCCTATTCTCGTTATTACTATACTCTACCTACGTGTCGATTCCGTAATAACTAGATAACCCTAGACGGTGCTTCTAAAATACCGTAAGATCTCTTAGCTCTCCTAGTACCGAGATACTAGAAGGTTCGTAGCCGGTACCACGTATAGGTAGATCTCGTCGCCGGCCTTAAAAGTCTAATACTATCTATTAAGTACCTAATTAATTATAAGATATCTAGTATAATAATATTCTATTCTACTAATAATTTCTACGCTACTAGACTATTTAATATAATTCTTAAATTATTATACTCCTTATATTATAATATATCTTTTATACTCTTATAATAACTATTAATTATTATACTAGATTTATTATATTAATATAAAGGAATCTATTAGATATAAGAGTTTATATAGCCTAGTATTTATCTAGCCCTTTAAGGTTTAACTAGTAGTATTTAATAAATTAAATAGTAGAATAGCTTATTTTTATTATTAAAAAGTCTAATATTATAATTTAATATAAAGATATAACTATATAATTAAGTATAATATTAAGCTATTTTTATACTTCTAATATTATAATTAGTATTCTTATAAGCTACTAAGTAGCTATTAATAGGATCTAGGCGTTAATAATAAGTTATAATTAATATATAAGGTATAATCTACCTATTATCTAATAGTACCTACTTATATATAATATTTCTTATTATTTAACTAGATATATATTTAGGAGTTTAAAGCCTAATAATATAGAGGTTTCCCTATTATATTACTTATAATAGAGTTATATATAACTAATTATAATTAAAAGTAGGCCTAGTTTATAAGTTAATATTTATATACTTTATTAATTAGCCTTATAATTTATTAATAATTATAGTAAATACTAGTTAGATAGAGTACTATTTATAAATAAAGGGGGTAGGAATCTACCTATTATTTTCTTTAAATTATAATAGTATCTTAAATAGTATTACCTTTTTACTATTATAAGTACTACTTATAATCTCCCCCTTAAAGATATACTTATTATATCTTATTACTTATAATTAGGTCCTATTATATAGATATAATAGATTAAGGTTCCTTAATAATATAACTAGTACGCCTAGCTTAATATATAACTTATAAGATAGTAGGGAGGGTTTATAAAACCTATAAAAGTACTTAGGGGGGAAGAGTTTATCATTTTCTTTTAATATAGTATAATTAATACTCTAGTATATTATTATATTACTAGGGATATATAATATTATCTTAGTATTAATACTAGTAATATCTTTATTATTAATAATAAGAATAGCCCGTTTTAATAGATAAACCCTTTAAAAGATATTTATCTTAATATTAGTATAGATATTCTTAACTAAATTATTAATAGTATTTCCTAGGATATAATTATATTTCTAATATAATATATCTTTATTAGTAGTAGGGCTTTTTTAGATATTAATACTATTATTAATAATGAGATTACTTATAAATAATCCTATTTTATAATATATAGTATCTATTAAATTAGGATTATTAAGTTATTTATTAATAGTAAAATTTAAATATATAACCTTATTCTAAAAATAGGCCTTTTAAATATACGCCTTAATAACCTAGCTACTAGATCCTCCTAGAATAACTAGGAGTATTTATTAGAAGTCCCTATAAAAGTAGACTACCTTACCCCTAAAATAAGCCTAGTTATTATTATAAATATCTAAAGGCTATAATTAATAGCTTCTATATTATATTAACTCTATATAAGAGACTTATCTTAAAAGATAATATAAGCTTACTTAATTACCTTAGTAAGATTAGTCCCCTTTTTAATCTTATATAAAGAGGTAGTATTAGAGTCTAGGGGTATCTTAAATTATAAGTAAGTAGTCTAACCTCCCTATAATAGTATTAATATAATATTAGAAGATACTATTACTAAAGTAACCTTTTATTAAGAATATAGCCTTTTTATAATAATATTTTAAACTATTATCTTACTAGTCCCCCTAGTACTATTAAGAAAGAATAGTATACTTAAAGTACTAAATTTATTATTAATATTAGTATTAATAGCGGCGATAATTTAATTAATAGCGTAGTATTAATTAATATTTAGCCTATTTTATAAGACCTTAGCCTTATTAGGGGTAATTTAATAAGATATTTCTTTATATAAAAATCTATTTAGAATATTATTAAAATTATTAAATAGGATAGTTAGAATAAGTAGGCTATATTAGGTTAAATCCTTAATATATTTAGGGGTTAATTAATATTCTAATTAGCTATTAATTAGGTAAAGGGCGTACTATTTTATAAATAACTATTACTTATAATAATTATTTAGTATTTAAAGTATTAAAAAATCTTATTATAGGAGGTATAAGTAGTTATTTAAGATATACTCCTTATACTTATTCTATAATATAAGGGTATTAGTAGGTTAGAGTTTAATTAATATTAATATAAAAAGACTATATAGCTTATAACCTCTCTAAAAATCCTTTCCCTTATTAAGGATCTTATTAGTATACCTATTATTTTTAGTTAACCTAAGCTCTATATAGGCCTCCTTCTATCTTATTAGTTAGCTATTTACTATCTAGAGGTTATTAAATAATGTAGCCCCCTTAATATAATAGAGGAGTAGTTAGTAATAGTAGAGATCCTTTATTTTAGGACTAATAAAATTAATATACCTAATAGTCTCCCCCTTTTTATAGATTTTCTATTATTTATCTCTTTTATTTTATATAAAGAACTTAGGAAAATCTATATATAAATAGTTAAGTAGATCCTTTATAATAGCTAGATATTTCCTATTCTATTTTATAAAAGGTAATAGCTAACTATTATTATAAGCTTCCTTAATAAGATAGTTTATATTAAAAAACTCTATTAATATAGTCCTATAAAGCTTATTATTATCTATTAACTTTTATTTAATAGTCTTATTAATAGCCTAGTTATTAGCCGGCTTAAAAAGGGTATATTATTAGTCTAGGAGGTAGATTTATAGATACTCTATATAAGGCTTTATAATACCTATATTAAATAAGAGTATCTTTTAAATAGCCTTAGAAGACTTAATCTAGTAAGTAGATTAATACTTTATAATCTTATCTACTAACTCCCCTTACTATTATAACTAGCTATTAGGAGTAGGGTTATTATTATTACGCGTATAATTCCTAATAAGGGAGATATTAGCCTAATTAGGTCTCTTATAAATATATTTATATAGATAGAAAATAGACTTAATAGAGTTATAGATCTTAATATTAATATAAGTACTATATTTCTTTAATAAGTATAAGTTATAAGGGATAACCTATCTATTATTAATAGAGGGATTAAGTTTAGGGGGGCTAACTAGATACTTATAGAAAGGATAACTCCTATTAGGTATAAAAGATATCTCTTAATAAAAATCCTTTAAAAAAGCCTTATTATAATAATTCTTCTCCTAACTAAAATATCTATTATTAAGGACTTTAGTATAGTAATTATAAACTATATATTATAAGACTAACTTATATAGTATATTATTATCCTATTAAGGGGGGATATCTACTTAAATAATGCTATTAATATTATTAACTATCTAGATCTAATCCTCTTCTTATATAATAAGGAGAATATAAGTATATAAGAGACCTTACTTCTAAAACTTAATAATATAATAGTAGCCTATATAAATACTAAGGACGTATTATTTAAGGAGGTCCCTTATTAGCTCCTAGAGCTTCTAATTAAAGATATAAGTAATTAGATTATAATAGTACTCTAATATCTAACTAGGTTCTAGTAAGCTCTAAATATTAGGCTACTTAGAATTATATATAAAGGTAATAAAAAATTTAGATTTACCCCTTTTTAGATTATTATTATAGTATCTTATATTCTTACTTTTATAGTACGTAGGCTTCCTAGTATTATTAATAAGAGGATAGTTACCTTACTACTAATATCTTTAAGTAAGATATCTAGATTAGTACTAAGCCTATCTATTAGGTTAGAATAATAGTCTACTTAAATAGTTTATTAATTCTAATAATACTAATTTAGGTTATTAAGCTCTATTAATATCTAGATATTAGTAGCCTAGTAGCTAAATAGACATCCGCTATTAATAGTATAATTAAAGAAATCGGGCTAGATCTAGATATTAATTAGCTAATTATTTAAATTATATTAACTATCCCCTAACTATTATCTAAATAATTTAGAACTATTTATAACTAAGCGGATTTAAGTCTAGAAAATAATTAGGAAAATATATTAAATAGTTTTATCTATATCTATTTTATATAAAATTAATATCTTATTACTCGCTAAGACCTACTATAATCCTAAGGTACTTTATATACTCGCTGGTAATATACTAGTCTAGTTCCTACTTAGGGTTACTATCCTCTTCCTACTCTAGGTTATTATTACTACTAATTAAGGTATACTAGGTAAGTGTACTAGTAATACGGTTCTATTATAATATATATAGTAGATAGTCACCTAGAAGCTAATAGCTAGCTAATAGGAGGCGGTTATATTATAACTATTTATTAAATAGAAATAGGAGTAGATATTAGAAGGCTATATAAGAAGGATATTAATTAGGGATTAATATAAGGCCCCCCTTAATAGTTTTAATATAAATATCCTACTTAATCTAGCCTCTTATAGTATTATTAGGAGTTATTATAATATAAGTAACTTCTATAAAGGTAGGGTAATTATAAGTACCCTTATCCTATTATTTAGGATTTAGCTATTAGATATAGACGCTTATAATATTAATAGGATATTATAATTAATCCTCCTTAAGGCGTTTATAATAGGATTTAATCCCCTAAATATATAGGTTAATAGACTAGAAGGTATATTAAGTAGAAGTAAGGGTATCTTAATTTAAATTATTAAAATATTAATAGTAAATATCTAATTACTCTTATATACTATCTAGTATATAGATCTAGGTAAATTTTAGCTTAAGGCTATTATTAGTAATAAGAGGATTTATTAAATAATAAATAGACCCTTAGATCTAGAAGGTAGTTTAATTAATATAGGTATTAATATTAGTTATACCCTTACTAGTAAAGAAGAGATAATTATTATAATTAATAATATTATTTAAAAATTCTTTATTATATATAGTCCTCCTTCTTATAAACTATCTATTATTAATAATATTATCTACGTTATTAAGTAATTTATTAATAAATTATACTCTAAGCTTAGCCTCCTTTTAAAGCCTTTTAAGTAATAAGTTAATATCTACTAGCTTATATAACTAGTTAGGGGATAGCTAATTATTCTTCCTACTATTATAATATAGCTATTAACTATCTCCTAAGTTATTATATTAATTTTTTTATAATAGTATATTATAATAGGGGTATATATTACTAATAATATTAAATAAATTATTAACCTAATAAGGCTCTATATATCTTATTATATAAAGATCTATATATACTTAATATCCCTAGCCTAGTATCCGGCCCTAATATATATTATTTTAATACTAGTATAAGCCTTATTAAATAGGGGGCTAGTATTTAATATTATTATCTTAATTAGCCTACTAGAAGGTATACTAGTAACGTGTATCTAGATAATATTTAGCAGCTAGTAAAGGAGTAATTTCTTAGGGGGTCTCTTTAAAGATAGGGGGCGTAGGTTATTAAAGGTTCCTAGGCGGAATAACTACTTAAATAGTTATATTAGTAAGGGCTATATACTATTAGGGAGTAATACCTTTATTAAGGTAATTATAAGGGTAAGTATCTAATAGTATTTCTTTAGGGCGAGGTTCTATTAATATAATATCTCTAGGGTTTACTAGTAAGTTATTAGACTTAACTTAAGTACCTAAATTAATCTTCTTTAAGTATTTAGTACGCCTTATATTATTAGTCTTATAAGATTTAACCCTCTTATTAATAGTATTAGGGTATAGGTTAGAAAGAGCTAGGCGCTTAGAAGGTATTAGTAGGGAGCTAGAGGAGTTAAATTTAGTATAAGAAGGATAATACTATATTATTTAAAGGCGGCTAGTATAATTCATATATTATAGATTATAAGGAGAGGTATTAATATCTATATAATAGTATTAAAAATATAAAAGAGATAGGAAGAAAAATTTATTAATATAGTAGGGAGGTACTAAGATATAAGATAGTTAGATTAAATTAGTAGGTAAATATAAAGATTTAGATATATCTTTTTAACTAATAAATAGATTTTAATAGTTCTTAAAGTATAAAGTACCTTAGAGTAAGCTAAGTAATATTATCTATATAGAAAATATTATAGAGTATTAGTATAGATAAAGATAGAATATAAAGAAATATTAGAGTTTTAATATTCGCGCTAGGCCTAGAGGGGTAATTAGGATACTTATTAACTAACTAATAAGGTATAATAAGCTTAGAGTCTTAAATTATATATTTTCTATTATAGTAAGAAGATATAAGATTATAAGATATATTAGATATATAATATAATAGAATTAATAGATATTACTAGGCTTAAGATATACTTTCTAGGTTAGGTAATAGCTAGTATATAAGATATATAAGATTATAAGATATACTAGATATATAGTATAATAGAATTAATAGATATATACTAGGCTTTTTAAATTAGGTAATAGCTAGTATATAGGATATATAAGATTATAAAATATATTAGATATATAATATATTAGAATTAATAGATATTACTAGGCTTAAGATATACTTTCTAAATTAAGTAATAACTAGTATATAAGATATATAAGATTATAAGATATATTAAATATATAATATAATAGAATTAATACTAAGTTAGAGATATACTTTCTAAATTAGATAATAGCTAGTATATAAGATATATAAGATTATAAGATATATTAAATATATAATATAATAGAATTAACTCTTAAATAGTAGTTATATAAGATATATAATATTATAAGATATATTAAGTATACTTAATATCTTATATATTAACTACTTCTTATAACTTTAACCTTTTATTAGTACCCTATTTTATTATATAAATAATACTATTAGGGATAATAGTTATATAGAAAATATAATATTATAAGATATATTATATTTATTAAATAAATAAATAATATAATTAATAGATTAGATAGTATAAATCTTTAATATATAAAAGATATATTTTTAATAAGAATATCTATTATAAAAACCCCTTCTCTCCTATTTATAAATAGTAGAATCTATTAATATATAAGATCTCTCTTAAAGGTATTAATTATAATATATATTATATATTATACTCCTTATTATTTACCTTATATCTTAATATTTAAAGCTAATTTTTTTAATAGAGCTTATATCTACTTTATCTTATTAAATTATATAATCTTAAATTTTCCTTAGATAAAGAATTTAACTTTAGCCTCTCCTCTCTTTTTATATTATTTTACTTAGATTTTTATTACTTTTATAATATAATATATCTTAACTCTTTTATTACTCTTATATTAGACTTTATTCTCTTTACTATTTTATCTCTTTATCTTTAAGAATTATTCTAAGTTATTATAAGTCTTAATTAGTCTTTATATTTACTTATATAACTTAACCCTTTAATTATACTATTTAAAAGAATAAAGAAGCTAAAAATAATTAAACCTAGCTTAGCCTAATAATAATTATAAAAGAATATTATACTTTTATTAGTTAAATCTTAGATAAGCTTATAATAGCTAGTTTATAATATATAAATAATATAGCCTTACTTTATAATTAAGTAGCTATTAAACTAGTTTATTAATAAATAAAGGATTATCTCTAATTTATATTTAAACCGCGGCTAAATATTAATCTAATTAACTAGATTATTAAAATATTAAAATATAACTATTACCTTTTTATTAATAAGTTAAAGTATATAGTTAAAGTACCTAAGAAGGTTAAGACTAGTACTATTAAATAGAGAGTAATTAAAACTAAGGTTAAGTTAGAAGGTAAGTTAAGTATAAGGGATAATAAATATATAACTAGCTATATAAAAATAGTTAAGAGAGAGAAGGTTCCCTTTATATAAAGGGTTATTTAATATTAATATACTAATAAATATTAAAGGAGATAATTAGATTATCTATTTAATTAAGGATATCCTTAGTAAGAATACTAAGACTAAAGACTTAAATACTTTAAATTATATTAATTTAAAGGCTTATTATAAGATACTCCCTACCTAAGTACTATTAACTAATTATAAGATATAAATACTTATAAGATAGATACCCCTTAATAAAAAATAAATAAAGATTAATAATTATATTAATAATTTTAAGATATTAATTAAGTTATAAGTTATATAATACCTTATAAATAATATCTACTTTTAGGTCCTAGGATTATATAATAAGTAACTTACTATAATATACTTAGGTACTTAGTTAATATTAACTATTATAGTTAAGAATTTAATTATAAAGGTTAAAGAAGAATTAATCTTACTTATAACTCTACTCTAGTCTTTAATACTTAATAATATCTTTAAGCGGCGTATTAATAGTATTAGAAAAGGTATATTAAGGAATAGTACTCTAACTAATAGTCTTATAAATTTATATGTAATTGTTAATTTACTAGTAGAGAAGAAGTCTCTTAATAGGCTAATATTAGGCCTGTAGAAGGCTTCTATCTCCGCCTGGTAAGTAATTACCTAATTTATAATAACACGTCTAAATAATCTATAATAATACTAGTAGTAAAGAAGAAAAGTAATATCCTCGTTACTGTAATATTAGTAATATATTCCTAATATACGCTATATCGCTACCTAAAGTCTTCTATAAATACTATCCTATTAATAGTCTTATTAGGCTATTAAGGCCCTTGTTATTATCTATCCCATAGCCTCTTATAAGGCCTTTCTCTTTATAGATAACTAGTAATATTATCTAGTAGAACGTACTTAATTAGATCGGGTGGAATATACTTAATAGTAGGAGTAACGGTTACTAATAACATTCTTGTTAATATCGGGTTCTATAGTAGTATATCCGGTACTATTATTATATAGCCTGTAGAAAACTTTATTAGGGTAGTATTTAAAGTCTTTAGTAAAGGCGTCTAAATCTAAATAGTCTTATTATAAATAGGCTGAGGCTAATTAGCCTACATCTAAATCTAATTAGCCTGAGTCTAATTAGCCTAAGTCTACTTAGCCTTAGTCTAAATAGTCTTAGTCTAATTTAGTTAAGGCTAAGTGGCCTACTTTTAAATATAAACGGCCTAAGTCTAAATAGACTAAGGAATAGCTAGTAGACTCTATAGTAGTACGTCTAGTACTATCGTTATATAGCCTAACTAACAAGGCTGTATTAGGGGAGCATTTAAAGTCTTTAGTAAAGGCGTCTAGGTAATAGGAATAATAGTAGGTACGTCTTAAATAAGGTCCTTATTATCTGTACTAGGATATTTATACTAGAAGTTCCTTAGTAGTAGCTATACCTATTACTCCACGCTATTACTATACGTTATAAGACGTCGTTTAGTATCTAAATATCTAGTCTACTACTCTAATACCTAGTTATATAGACTAAGCTATAGGTTATTATAAATAACTTATAGATCCTTTACTAAGTAGGATTATTTAGTACGCTTAATAAAGAGGTATATATTATTATATATAGGATTAAAAAAAGCCTAGCTCTACTAAACCCTAAGGTAGATACTCGAGGAAGTACTAAGTGATAGTAGTATTAACGGTAGCTTATAAACGGGTATTAATAGTAACGACTATAAGAGAGGGTACAGGGAAAAGCCCTAGTTTACTTAGTATAATAGTATAATTCTCAAGTAATCTCTATACTATTTAGGCGAGGCGTAAGGTAGCCTATAACTAAGGCCGTTAATAACTAATAACTTTCCTAGTAGAGGATATATCTAACCCTAAGGAAGGCTTCTATAGATAGTCTAAATAGATGTTAAATAGTCTTATACCGGCCTATTAGACTAGTACTAGAATGGAATAGTAGTTAGTACTAGAATAGCTAGTAAGGGACTAGTAATAAGAGGGAAGTCTTATTAATAATAATATAGACTTAGTAAAGAGCTAGATTAGGACGACTTAATATTATTAGGCGAGGTAGGAGGACTAATAGATCGGTTAGTACTATAGAGATAGCATTAGTACTATAATAACGGCGTTAGTTCTAACGGGTAATTAATAGTACCTAACGGATATTAGTACTATAATAATAGCGTTAGTTATAATAGTATTACTACTATTATTAAGGAATAGTACTCTAACTAATAGTCTTATAGATTTATATATAATTATTAATTTACTAGTAGAGAAGAACTCTCTTAATAGGCTAATATTAGGCCTGTAGAAGGCTTCTATCTCCGCCTAGTAAGTAATTACCTGATTTATAATAACACGTCTAAATAATCTATAATAAGGTAGTACCTCTTCCTTATATTTATAGATTTCCTATAGATAGCTAACTTATATATAGCGCTAAAGGTCTTCTTTAAGTCTAGATATTCCCTACTTAATTATATATTTTTATTCCCTTTATAAGCTATTTAAATAGATCTTCTAAGTAATAAGTTTATTAAGCCTTTTATTACCAAAGAACTAAATACCTATCTACTATTAAGTAAGTTAGGTAAATTAAATAAGGAGGGTATAAAGATACTAGATAAGACTTAGTAGAATATAAACCTACTTAATAAAGAGTTTAATATTATAAAAAAAGATTATATTAATATTAATAGTAATAAAGATTCTATATTTAAGCTAAGTAGTAAGGATATAATAATAGTAGATAGTAATAAAGAGATAGTAGAGAGATTTATAAAATAAGTCCTATCCCTTTAATTAATTTATAAGAATAGAGTTAAGACTTATTAATAGATAGGTATAAGCTATTAGAGATATTAAAGTAATAGAGTATTTTAATCTAGGCCTATTAAGATAGTTCGCGCGCTTTTATAAAGTTATAATAAAGGATATAAAATATAAATTAAAGGTTAATTAAAAGCCCTAAGAGGGGAAGTTTAAGGTATTAAGTCTTAAGATAAAGGGTATTAAGTAAGTAGTCTATTATTATTATTAATTTACTATCTTTATTATACTTAAGTTTAAGAACTCTATAATTAATAGGATAATCCTAGCTAAGGAGATAGGACTTAGAAAGGTTAGTAATTAATATAAGCCTTTAACTATATTTAATAAAGGGAGGAAAGCTAACTTATTATATATAATAATTTAGACCTTAAAAGTAATTATATACTTTATATATTAACGCTAGATTAATATTATATAAAGTAAGATTAAATATAATTAAAAAACTACTTAAACTAATTAATATCTTCCTAGGAACTAATAATCTAATAAAACATACCTATTATAAAATTAATAGCTATTCCTTTATATATATATCTATAATAGACTAATAAGTAGCTTCCTTTTATAATATAGACTAAACCTTATCCTTATACTAGTAAAGTTACTTAATAATTAGGTAAATAAATAGGCTAATTAATTTAATAGTAATTATTAGTAAATACTTAGTATATATTTCTTTATATATTATATAAATTAAAATCTTAGGCCCTATTATCCTACTAATACTAAGTTAAACCTATTTAAGATAGGTAAAGGCTTCCTACCCGCTTATACTAATTAGTAAGGGATATTTATTATAATACTAGGGGTATTAATTAAAGAAGTTTAAAGTTAATTTACTAATTTTAAGTATTAAAATATTAAGTAGGGAAGATATATTATATTTATAAAAGTCTTATAACTAAAACTTAAAGTTAGTTATATAATAGTTAATAAATAGTATAAGTCTAAGGGAGACTTAATAAGACTTATAAGTATCTTAAGAGTAATTAAAGTTTATTTAAGATTCTATATAATTATTACTATATTAGGAACCCTTTAAATAAAGGTACCTTTAGACCTTACTAGTATATTAATAGTAATAAAGATAGGATATAAAGATTAGTAATAGCTTAATAATAATCTCTAATAAGCTAAGTTAAAAAACTTTAAAGATATCTATATAACTTTTAATAGATTAATAAAAGTTATAAATATATTTTAGATAATAAATAAGCTAGTAGATTATATTACTTACTTATATATACTTATTAAGGTTATAATACTTAGCTATTATTCTATTTTAATATAGTTTAATATACTACTTATATAGTTACCTAAATAGTAGCTCTAAGTTATAGATATTATAGCTAATTTCTTAGTAGTACTTATTCTAGCCCTTAATAAGTAAGAGTAAATTATTTAATAGGAGGTAGATATTAATAGTATTAGGAAAATAGAGTAGTAGAAAAATATAGTATACTTCTAAAAGGTATTATAACTAAGAGCTATTATATCTATCCTAGGGTTATTACCTATACTAGAAGAAGATAAAGTATTAAAAGTAATATAAATATAATAAAAGGAATATAAAATATTAAATATTAAATATAAGAATTTATACTTTAAAAGACTTAATAAATTAGTTATATCTACTTTAAAGTTTAAGTTTATTATTAATATTATTAAAGGGCTTAATATTATAAGGTATAAAAAAGGCTCTAATAGGTAGCCTAATATAATAAGAGAAGCTTATAATTATTAGAATAAATATAATAGTTTATATACTCTTAGTAAAGGTATATTTATATACTTAATAGCTCTCTTTTATTTTAGTCCTTTTTATTATAAATACTTTAGGTTATTAAAGGTTATATTAACTTTAATATAATAGTTAGAGGCGGATCTTACTATTATAAAAGGGAAGAAGGTTAGAGTAGTTTATAATAATATATAACTATCTAATTAATAGGATATTATTAATACTTTTTAATAAAGACCTAGTAGTAACTTAGATTTAAAGTATAATATTCTTACTTTTATAATAAGTCTAATTAGGACTAGTATTAACTTAATAAGGATAAGGAAGATTATTATACTTAATATAAAGTACTTAAAGGTACTTATATAATAGGTAATCTTCTATATTTATAAAATTAAGTAATAGAATAAGATATATATATAGGTTTTATAATACTTAAAGGTTAAAATAGATAAGAGGATATATAATATATAAAGAAAGTAAAGCTAGCTAATAGCTTAATTTATAAGGACTAGAAATAAGGTTAGAGAGGAGGTAAAGAAAATATAAGAAGTTATAAAGGTTATTATATAATAATATAAGCTATATTTAATCTAATAAATAGTATATATAATAAGGGAAATACTTATAATATCTATAATAAATCTAGCCTATTAATATAAGATACTAGAACTAAGGTATTAAGTATTATAAGATATTTAATATTATTAAATATATTAGATATACTTAAAATTAGGAGCTAGAAACTATATATTATATATATTATATAATAGGGTATACTAGTAGGCTACGGCTAGTATATAAGATATATAAGATTATAAGATATACTAGATAGTAGATAGTCGAGTTAATAGAGTATTAAGCTTAGGCTACGGCTAGTTAGTATATATAATATATAAGATTATAAGAGATTATAAGATATACTAGATATACTAGATAATAGGTAGATAACTATATAAGGGAATTAATAAATAAGTACTAAGCGAGGTATACTCTCTAATTTAGGCTACTACTAATATATAGGATATATAAGATCGCGAGATATACTAGATATATAATATACTAGAATTAATAAATATATACTAGGCTTAAGATATACTTTTTAAATTAAGTAATAACTAGTATATAGGATATATAAGATTATAAGATATACTAGATATATAATATAATAAAATTAACTCTTAGATAGTAGTTATATAAGATATATAATATTATAAGATATATTAAGTATACTTAATATCTTATATATTAACTACTCCTTATAACTTTAACCTTTTATAAGTATCTTATCTTATTATATAAATAATACTATTAGGGATAATAGTAGTATAAAAAGTATAATATTATAAGATATATATTAAATAATACTAATTATATAAGTAGCCTTAATACTCCTTCTTATATTAATAAATTTACTTAATTAACGCGTCTTAGCTATTAAATATAAATACTCTATTATTACCCTAGCCTTTTATAAGCCTTAATATAAATATTTATTATAATAATAGATACTTAAGAGTAATATAATTAATTATATCTACTATAAGCTATTTAATTAATATACCCCCTAGATAGGCTAGAATAATAGGAAAGTATATCCCTTTAACTTAGACTTTTCTTTTATTTATAACCTAATCTACTTTATATCTATCTATTTATTTATAAGTAGCTTAAGCTTCTTTATTATATTAGTTAATACTACTTCTCCCTCTTTTTAAAAGTTATTCTTTAATTTTATTTACTTTCTCCCTTAATCTACCTTCTCCCTTATCTATTTACTTACTCCTTAAGTCCTACTTCTACTCTATTAATAGAGACTAACCTTTAAGCCTTACTATTATATTTACTTACTTAATATAGCTTAGCCTTTTTATTATACCTTTTAAAAAAGGAAGGAGAGTATATTAAGAGGAGAATATAAGGTAGTTTAAGGCTCTTAATTAAAGAGCCTTATAATTATTATATCTAGATATAATATAGTATTATAATAGCTAGTTTATAATATATAAATAATATAGCTTTACTTTATTATTAAGAGGTTATTAAGTTAATATATTAATAATTAAAAGATTGTCTTTAATTTATACTTAGATTACTACTTAATACTATCCTAGTTATTTAGATTAATAAGATACTTATATATAATATTATTATAAACTTATTAATAACTTAAAATATAAAGTTACTACCCCTAAGGATATTAAGACTAGTACTATTAAATAGAGAGTAATTAAGATTAAAGGTAAGTTAGAAGATAAGTTAAGTATAGGGGATAATAAATATATAACTAGCTATATAAAAATAATTAAGAGAGAGAAGGTTCCCTTTATATAAAAGGTTATTTAATACTAATATCCTAATAATATTAAAGGAGAAAATTAAGTTATCTATCTAATTAAAGATATTACTAGTAAGAATATTAAGATTAAAGATTTAAATACTTTAAATTATATTACTTTAAAGGCCTATTATAAGATACTCTCTACTTAAGTACTATTAACTAATTATAAGATATAAACGCTTATAAATTAAGTACCCCTTAAGAATAAAGAGATAAAGATTAGTAATTATATTAATAATTTTAAGATATTAACTAAGTTATAAGTTATATTATATCCTATTACTAATATTTACTTCTAAGGTCTTTAGATTATATAGTAAGTAACTTATTATATTCTACTTAAGGACCTAGCTAATATTAACTATTATAATTAAGAATTTAATTATAAAGGTTAAAGAACTAATCTTATATATAACTCTACTTTAGCCTTTAATACTTAATAATATCTTTAAGCGGCGTATTAATATTATTAGAAAAGGTAATACCTCTTCCTTACCTTTATAAATCCCTTATAAATAGTTAATTTATATATAATATTAAAGGTCTTCTTTAAGTCTAGATATTCCCTATTTAATTATATATTTCTATTCCTTTTATAAGCTATTTAAAGGGATCTTCTAGGTAATAAATTTATTAAGCCTCCTATTACTAAAGAACTAAATACCTATCTACTACTAAGTAAGTTAGGTAAGTTAAATAAAGAGGGCGTAGAGATAGTAGATAAAACCTAGTAGAATATAAACCTACTTAATAAAGAGCTTAATATTATAAAATAAGAGTATATTAGTATTAGTAGTAGTAAGGATCTTATATATAAGCTACTTAATAATAATATAATAATAGGAGATAATAATAAGGGAATAATGGATAGATTTATAAAGTAAGTCCTCTCTCTTTAACTAATTTATAAGAATAGAGCTAAGACTTATTAATAAATAGGTATAAGCTATTAGAGATATTAAGGTAATAAAGTATTTTAGTTTAAACTTATTAAGATAGTTTATATACTTTTATAAAATTATAAAGGAGGATATAAAATATAAATAAAAGATTAACTAAAAGTATTAAGAGGGGAAGTTTAGAAAATAAAATAATAAAATAAAAGGTATTAAGTAAGTTTACTACCTTTATTATATTTTAGTTTAAGAACTCTATAATTAATAGTATAGTTATAGCTAAGGAGATAGGACTTAAAAAGGTTAGTAATTAATATAAGCCTTTAAGTATATTTAATAAAAGGGGTAAAGCTAACTTACTTTAAGTAATATTTTAGACCTTAAAGGTAATTATATACTTTATATATTAATACTAGATTAATATTATATAAAATAAGATTAAATATAATTAAGGAATTACTTAAATTAATTAATACCTTCTTAATAGTTAATATCCTAATAATACCTACCTATCTTAGAATTAATAGCTATTCCTCTACGCGTATATTTATAATAGACTAATAAGTAGCTTCCTTTTATAATTAGGATTAAACTTTACTAGTATACTAGTAAAGGTACTTAGTAATTAGGTAAATAAATAGGCTAATAAGTCTAATAATAAGTATTAGTAAACCCTTAGTATATAATTTATTATATATTATATAGATTAAAGTTTTAAGTCTTACTACCCTACTAATATTAATTTTACCTTATTTAAGATAGATATTATATATAATAAATAATACTTAAGTAAGGGAGACTCTATTAAGCTTATAACTAGTTAAAAAGAGATTAATAACTAAGGGGGGTTTATTATACTTAGCGCTATTTTAAGTACTTTATATAATAAAGTTCTAACTAATCTAAGTAGTATTCTATTAGTTATAAGAAGGATAAGAGAGCTAGTAACTTATTAAGCCTAGCCTTTAATAGACTTTACTAGAAGATTTTAAGGTAATTAGCTTAGCTTTTAATAGTTTAATAGATTATAAGGGTATAATTAGTACTACCTTAAAGCTAGAAGAGTATATTAATTACTTATATATTATTATTAAAGTTATATTACTTAACTACTATTCTAATTTATTCTAATTCTATCTACTATTTATAAAGCTACCTAAGTAGTAATTTAAGTTTATAAATATTATAACTAAGTTCCTAGTAATACTTATCTTAGCCCTTAAAAAGTAAGAGTAAACTATTTAATAGGAGGAGGATACTACTAGTATTAAAAAAATAGAGTAGTAGAAAATATAGTATATTTCTAAAAAGTATAATAGCTAAGAGCTATTATATTTATCCTAGGGCTATTACTTATACTAGAAGAAGATAAGAAGTTAAAAGTAATATAGATATAATAGAAGGAATATAAAATATTAGATAATAAATATAATAATCTATACTTTAAAAGACTTATTAAACTAGTTATATCTACTCTAAAGTTTAATTTTATTACTAATATTATTAAAGAGCTAAGTATTATAAGATATAAAAAGGGCTTTAATAGGTAGCTTAGTATAATATTAAAGAAGCTTATAATTATTAGAATAAATATAATAGTTTATATACTTCTAGTAAAAGTATATCTCTGTTCTTAATAGGCCCCTTTTATTTTAGTCTTTACTTATTAAATCTTATAGTTACTTAAAGACCTTACTAATTTAAATATAATAGCTTAAAGGGGATATTATTAATATAGAAGGAAAGAATATTTAAGTAGTTTATAATAATATAAAAGTATCTAATTTATAAGATATTATAAGCGCGTTTTAATAATATTATATTAATAAATTAGATCTTAAATATTACCTTTATATTTAAATACTAAAGTTAATAGTAACTTATTATTTAAGTTAATAAATAAAGATAGTTAGTACTTATAATATAGATTAAATAGAGGGTATTTATACTTTATATAGTTATTCCTACTTAATAAATAGGGTAAGAGACGGAGATATATATATAATATATATAATACTTAAGGGTTAGAGTTAATAAAAAGGGTTATAAGTTATAAAGGTTATAAGAATTCCTCTAATAATTACTATTATCTAGTATATTATATGTACTTAATATAACGGTAGCGTTTATAACTTATAAGATATAAGATATAACTTAATATCTATATATACTAGTTATTATAAGGTATATAAGATATAAGATATAAGTTAGATAGATAATATCTTATAAATAAGAATTAAGGTATATAATATATATTATATCTCTCTAGATATACTTATTATATTAGAAAGCTCTTAACTAAGATAAAGACTTCCTAGTACCTAGTCTAGAGCTCTTATAATACTAGGGGCTAGCCCTAGGCCTACGGGTAAAAGGTCTTTACTAAGGGTATAGGGGCGAGTTAAGATCTTACTAATATATAAAGAGTTATCTTAATAGATAGTAAGGTAAGCCTTTATACCTATTTACCTAATAGTATCTTTAATTTATATTTACTTTTTATAATATAATTTCTACTATAGTTAGATTAATATTAATAGATAAATCTATCTATCCTAATATATCTTTTAAACTACTATATTAATTTTAAAGAATTTTAAAGTATTAAATAGTTATAAGTAAGCTATATAATTTTATTTAAGTAGAAAATATTATAAGAGATAGGTATATATATAAGTAGAATATAAAGATATATTAGAGTTCTAATATTTATACTAGTCTAAGAAAGGAATCTAGGGTACTTATTATTAAATAGTCTTAGGGGTCTAATAGATAATTTAGCTATACTAGATATCTGAAAAGGTGAAAAGGTATCTAGGAATAAGATAACAAGATAATAAGACCATATAGATATAGCTACTTACTTATTATCTTAGTAGAAGGGCTTATTTCTAATACTTATAAATTAACTAATAAGTTATAATAAGTTTAGGGTCCTAAATTACCTATATTCTATTATAGTAAGAAGATCAGTCCAGCTATAGATCTACAAAGCGACAGTAATCTAGCCTAAAAGAACCCTGGAACAAGACCCCGGAGTCCGGCAATTGGAACCTCCGGGACGCTAGCCCCTTAGGGCTGGACCAGAAGTAGCAGCGCCACAAGGAGATTTTCCGGCTTGGCACCCTAGACCTGCAGAAGCGCTGTAAGCGATGTCGATCATTCTCGAGCACTCTTCCAGCACCACTACGTCCTCTCCGAACATTGCAAGTCTTCGACTTAAGGGTCTTTCAGAGCAGGATCATGACAGTTTACACCTTGTGCTAGTGGGGGAAATACTAGAGTGAGCCATATGGAGCCGGTGCGCAACTGCAATCCTCATTTGGAAAAGCCTTGAAGCCTACCGGACTAATCAATCACTGCAGACGATAGACTCCCGAGAACTTCACGAATTTGCAGTTCGATCAGAGTCAAGTCGGTGGATCAGCCCTACCATGACTGTACCGATGCTCTTCCTCAAAAGGAGTCATTAGAGAGTCCATATTGACGACGGTTGAAATTGCGTTACAACACACCTTTCTTGTAAATCCTTGGGGACAAATGCACTCTTTCGGTTACATCTTTGCTATCTGGTCACCTTAATTCATCTCCCGTTTGAACGTGTCGGATATTCCCCTTCGGCGCCCTGATCTCCGGTTGAGGACATTCGGTCCTATCATAAGTCGTATATAGCCTGCGGCATCGTGAACAAGGTCCCTACAATGGCTTGGCACCCGGAGACAGAGCCATTGAAGCAGCTAGTTGCCTATTTGAGGGATGCCTTGAGCGGTCACGACCAACATGCACAGAAACACGCCACGTTGGTGAGGTTCAGGATAATACAAAGCCCGGCAGGTACGAACATGTAAGCTGACATTTGAGGTCTGAACAGATGCTTACGCAGGCAAAGTCCTCGCCCGACATGGTCAACTACTTAACGTATATCTTCTCAAACGGACAAATGCTCCAGTCTCTAAACCTTAGCGCGCCCAATGTGGACCTTGTACGGAGTTCGGCAGCTTTGAACCTCAAGAATACTATAAAAACGTCATATAAAGATATTCCAGAGTCTAGCCGGGCGTATATCCGTGCTTCGGTACTGGGGTGTTTGGAAGACTCAAACCCGCAGATAAGAAATTTTGCTGGCACTGTCATCACAGAAACAGTATTGAGAGGTGGTGTACTTGGATGGCCCGAAGTGCTCCCGGAATTACTCGCGATAGCTGGCAATGATCGAGGAAATATATCATCCGCAGCGCAAGAGGGAGCAATGAGTGCACTTGCCAAGGTATGCGAGGATAGCAGAAAAGAGCTCGATCGGGAGTATGAGGGGTCACGGCCTCTCAACTTCATAATTCCACGCCTGCTCGAAATCACATCCAGCACTATTGCCAAAGTTCGCGCCCTCGCCTTAGCCAGCATTAACTCTTTCATACTTCAGAAACCCGAGGCTCTACTGGCATCGCTCGATGCTATCTTAGCCCGGCTCTTCCAATTAGCAAATGACCAAAGTGACGACGTTCGTCGTAATGTATGTCGATCACTTGTGCTGATCGTCGACATCAGACCTGATACGGTTCAGCCACACATGGCAGGGTTGGTAGACTACATGGCTGCGCAGCAAAGGAATACCGATGATCCAGATTTAGCATTGGAGGCTGCTGAGTTTTGGCTTGCAATTAGCGAGAACGATAAAATGTGTGCCACTCTGGATCCATATTTGGACAAGATCGTTCCTGTCCTGTTGGAGAGCATGGTCTATGATGAAGAGGCTGTCATGCGCCTCGAGGGAGGGGAAGACGACGCGGAAGTAGAAGATCGAGCAGAGAACATCAAGCCGCGTTTTGTCAACTCGAAGACCTCTAAGGCAGTCTCAAGCATTCGCGAACTTACCAATGGCCAGGATTATGAGCAGCTAAATTTCACTAGTGGGGACGATGATGGCGATCAGAGTGAAGGCGAGATCGTGGAAGAGGACGAGGACCGAGGTGCCGAAGTCGAAGAACAGTGGAACCTTCGAAAATGCTCCGCTGCGGCTTTGGACGTCCTTGCATCCACGTTTCACGCCTCTGTATTCAATATTGCGTTGCCCTACCTAAAGGAAAACCTTCGGCACCAAGAATGGCCGAACCGAGAAGCGGCCGTGCTCGCCATTGGTGCTGTTGCAGAGGGTTGTATGGGTGCCATAACTCCTCATCTTCCTGAGTTGGTTCCGTACCTCGTCTTCTTGCTCGGCGATGATGAGCCCGCAGTCCGAGTGATTACCTGCTGGGCACTGGGACGGTACTCTGGATGGGCTTCACATCTCGAAAGCCCAGCTGGCAAGAAAGCATTCTTTGAGCCCATGATGGAAGGGATTCTATACCGTATGTTAGACAAGAACAAACGAGTACAAGAATCGGCAGCATCAGCTTTCGCAAACCTGGAAGAAAGAGCAGCGAAAGAGTTAACCCCATACTGTTTGCCAATAATACGACAATTTGTACAATGTTTCGAGCGATATAAAGACAAGAATATGTTCATTCTCTACGATTGCGTACAAACGCTTGCAGAACACGTCGGTCCACCACTGCGAAGGCCGGAACTCATCAACCTTCTAATGCCGGCAATTATCGAACGGTGGGGTAGAGTTTCTGATGAGTCACAAGAACTTTTTCCCCTGCTCGAGTGCCTCTCCTACGTTGCCACTGCTTTGAGCGATGCTTTCGCGCCCTTCGCGATACCCATATTTACGCGATGCATACGTATCATTCACCAGAACTTGGAGCAATATCTCCTCGCAGTTCACAATGAGCCCATGAATACGCCTGATAAAGACTTCCTGGTCACAAGCCTTGACTTGTTGAGTGCCATCATCCAGGCACTAGAGCCAGCTAAGAGTGAGGAGCTGGTAGGCTCATCCCAACCCAGGTTCTTTGATTTACTCATGTTTTGTATGGAGGACCCGAGCAACGACGTACGGCAATCATCATACGCCCTACTTGGCGACTGTGCAGTGAACATCTTTCCACAGCTACACCCATTTCTTCCCCCACTCATGGCTGTTCTGATTCGGCAATTGGACCTGGAAAACCTTCGTGATGATCACGCCGATACCGGCTTTAGTGTGATCAACAATGCTTGTTGGTCATGCGGAGAAATCGCGATGAAGTATAAGCGGGGGATGACTCCCTTTGTGGAACAAATATACCGCAACCTCATGAGTATCATCACTAACCCACAAGTTCCAATCTCAGTCAGCGAAAATGCAGTGATTGCGCTAGGTCGCATGGGCGTCGACAACGCCCAAGTCCTGGCACCACATCTTGGTGAATTTGCAAAACCATTTTTACACATTATCGATCCTGTTGAAATCAATGATGAGAAGGGGCATGCGTTCCTTGGTCTGAACCGAACAATCGAGACAAACCCTGAAGCAATGGAGGATTGCTTGCTCGAGTACTTCAAGGCCAGTGTCTCATACAACAAAGAAGACTACATCCCTTCTCATGGTGATGAAACCATTGGCGGATCATTTCAAAGGGTATAATGGATTGTTGGCACAATTTCACCTTCTATAGCTGACACTGCCACAGAACCTTACGGGATACAAATTGCTCATGCCAAACTTCGATGCGTTCATTGCGCAGCTTGCTCCTTCGGAACAGCATAAACTTAGAGCATCTTATGACCTCTGACAGCTGTTCAGACATGTGAATCCGTCGATCCAGGCCATCGGGTTGCCCACAGTATTGAAAGTCTCAATAGAAGAGTTCACCCCCCAGAGCTAGGCGACGGAGTATGGAGTCTCGAAAGCTCCGGGTCGCTAACCCCTTAGGGCTGGACCACAAGGGGGTGGACCCTTCCACTTACCATAGCTCCCTATATGTTGATCATTAACATTGCTGAAGGTGAGGAATCGCTTGATATATACCATCTGCGACGGAGAATCGATCACAGAAGCGAAACTAGAAAAGTTGTTTTCTAGCCCCCCTAAAGTCATCATCACGATATCCAGTGTTAAGATCATGGATGTCACTATAGCGTCGCTCGCAGAGTCAGGCATTGATGCATCATGGTATATCATAGCGTTGCGGCAGGTCGTAGCAGACCATGTCTATATTGCTGCACTGTGGTGTAATGCTCAACTGTGGTGCAGGGGGAACGCCTCACACATATCGAGCGTTTGTTCGACGCAACATGCCACAATGTAGACTCAGAGTGGGCGAGATTGTGACAGTGAGTTACAGCATTGGCTCAGTGTGCTGATTGAGTCAAGAGCTGAGTCTTTCCGAATTCATGTCAGCTTGTAGAGACCAGGAGGAAGCTTGGTATCTGGAACTGCTTCCCTAAAGAGTCACGGCGCTTCGAGGCTGTGCATGTTCCTCAGAGAATCGGTGGAACGGTCAAAGCTTGCACGATTCACCATGTCGCAATGGCGGTGAACATTGGAGGTCTAAAGTGCACCGTTAACAACATCGAGTTCTGCAAGGAAGGAGACAAGTTTGGTCCTCGATGCTTGTGCATGTGCGCAAGGGGGCCAGATGCTCGAGCGTATGGCGCGCAAGCAAGAGGCGGTCAGTTATCCTAGAGTGATATTCCCTCGGGAAGTCTCACCATCTCTCAGTCATCGGGTTGGACATCTGATTCCATGGACGAGTAGGATGTTCTGGTCGAGCACCGTATGGGTTAGCCGCGCCAAGAAGTCTCCATTGCGCGCTAGTATTTGACGGGTCCAGACGAGCTCCATTGTTTGAAGTCTCAAGCCAGATGGGGAGAGGTAGTCGAGGTTGCAGCTAGGGCTGGCAGCTAAGGCTGGCAGATATGTTCGTGCCTTCAATCTGACTGCAGCAGTCATGCGTTAGTTCTGACGATGAATAAGGGAGGAAATGAGTCAAGGATGAGAAGGAGAGTGATAACGTTAGATGGTAATATCGGAGAAGCACGAGGAGATGATGGAATCGAAGGAGATTGAAGGCGTATGATCAGTGAATCAGAATCGTCAAGGGTGGTATGTCTTTCGGTCCCAGCTTCGGTCGCTCTCAGGGCGACCGTAAGGTACTGTGTGTTCGCGAGCTGCATGAATGCACGGCTCGCTTACTAGGTCACACTAAGGACTGGATTGGTAAAGCGTCAAAGCTGCTCCAAAAATAGAATATTCTAGCATGGCACCATGGGACCATGGCTACAATGTAAGAATGTATCACTGGTTCGGAGCAGAGGCAGCCGCAAAAACACTTAAGTCAAAACTAGCGATTATGCATGGCACACCTACACAGCCCCATCTTGATGTCATCCTCCTGCGCATTGCCAATGGATGTGTGTCCGGTCTCTTCTACTAAGTGAGCTCTCGTGCCCTACTGGTCTCTGGTCGCTGGCCCTCTTCCCACGTCTTCGTTATTCTTCCTAAATTGACGTTGCTGCGGCCCAAGTGACCTTGCAGGGCTTGCGCTTGCTCGGCCCGCCTCGTGTTGCTGGATAAAGAAAGACTGCTCTCGGCCGAATCGAACTAAGTTGCAGCACACTACGATAGTATACAGAAGCTTCGACTTCTCTGCCTCTCCTAGATGCAATCGTCAAAGCCTCAGATGCCAGACCGTCCAATCGTGGCCTTCACTTCGACTGCAACAGTGCAACCAACCCTAGAGGGACCGTCGGATGCACCAACCAGATTCGACGTTCGTTCTTACATACACCTCTCAGACTACTCGGGTCGCTAGTCTCACTATTCTACCTTACTACTCTGCATCCACACGCTATTCATTCCTAGTACTACATACCTTCTGTGTACCTCTCACTCCCCCTTTCTACGCTTACCTACTTTACAACTTATCGCGAGGGCACGACCGTCACGACCGTCACGGCTATGTCATAATGCTACCTTGACTTGGTAGGTCTTGCCGCAACCTTCGTGGGAGCCAGACCCGGCGGACCCAAGCGAAAGCTACTTCTGTAGGTAATCTGCACCTCTGCGCTTCTATTTTTGAGGTGTCATGCTCCTTTGTCATTGAGGCTGGCTGAATAACTCGTACTTGTCGCAGGTGTTTACTAACCCTTCTCTGTATAATCTACACCGATGCCTCTTCGTTATTCCCCAATATCATCGACTACTTAGTGACCATTCCACCACACTCGTTTGCTGTCTCTACTCTGTACTCTAATAGTAATAATTCAAGATCTCACGCATCTCTCTTTCATAACTATCACAACTACGATTACTGCGCTCAATCAGTATTTCAAATTATATAGTGGCAAATTCTTCCTACGCTTCCGAGACTCTCCGCTCCTTGCAGTCCGCGCTCGCTTTCTACATATCATTCCTGTCTTTCGAAATAGGGACATCCATCGACTGGCCTATGAGCGTGAGCTACACCAGGTCAAGAAACAAGTTACTTGCACCACATTTATCTCTTCCGTCGACCAAAGGGAAATGGCCCCACACGGAGCTGGTCCCACGCGTAAGAGTCACACCAAATCGAGGAAGGGTTGCAGAACGTGCAAGAGACGCCACATTCGCTGCGACGAGCTTTTCCCGCAATGGTACAGTCATACGGCCATTGGATCGGCGAAATCAATGACTAATCGACGATTAGCAAAAACTGCACCAAACACAACTGCAGATGCGATTATATGGATAACCCACCTACAGAGGAAGCCTCTAGAAGCCCAAGAGAGCCAAATCTGTTGTGGACCCCAAGGGTCGAGCACGACATTGACACATGGCAACGTAGCGGCATCTTCCCCTTCCCGGAGCTGAACTTGCAGACTTTCCAGCATTTTCGCGGATTTTCTGTCATTGATTTGCGGCTTATACACCATCTGTCGAGCATTTATCGAGACATGAGGCTCGCAGACTTCGTCCAATGCACACTTTGGGTACAACAGATTCCTAGGTGGGTGTCCATGACGGGACTGTCCTAGCATGGCATCGTTACTGACACGTCAATTCAGCCTTTTTGAAGCAGCTGTTGGCCACGAGTTTGTCATGAGCTCAATACTTGCCCTTTCCGCTACACATATGGCATGGATGACCAACTCGCAGGAGACGCATAATCTCGCCTACTTTCATCGTGGCGTGGCATTGAAAGGACTGCAAGAGGCTATCGGTAATTTCTCACAGGCGAATTCGGACGCAATTCTGGCAGCGTCGATCTTGCTATCTTGGCAAGTGTCGGATTGGTAAGATGCTATAGCTCCGATACGCACGCGAATCGCTTACACTCCTCCTAAGGGATGGTTGGACGTCATTAATGCATGGCATTTCCACGGTAAATCTCAAAGATCGGCCTGAATCAATATGGGCTGACACAGAATCAGGTAACCAGTTCTATGAATGCGTGGAAAGACACATCGCTGTTCTTGAATTTCATCGAGGATAATCCTGCCTTCTTTTCGCCCCAGTCTATACCGGCCACATCCGTGGCCTTTGACGACGAGTCCTTGTATCAGGCAATCAATGCGCTCCAGCGCCTGTCAGCCAGATTGCCGAACGTTCATCCTCTTGCACAACGCTTGCATGAGATAGTCACATTTGCTCAGGACTTCCAATCCGGTAGCACGTCTATGCAAAGCAAGCAGCTTTTCGAGAAGCTACAATGCCTGAGGGCGTGGCTCTTCTGGATGCCAATCAACCTGATTAAAGCTAATGATATGGGCAGTTCAGCAATGGTCCTTCTTGCTCAACTCTATACACTGTCTTTAGCGATCGACTCTTCCATTCCAGAATTGAAGGGCGCGGCGCTTGGATCCTTGACCGTGCAGGCTATTGAGCAAATTGATATGAAGCTTCGATATAAAAAAGCTACTACTATAGGAATCGAGATGAATTTCTCAGACCTGGATGACTTGATGCAATTCTCTCGGATGACAGCGGCTCGTTTCCAGCTAGCGTCGCAGTCTGTCTCAGGCCAACCTAAGCTGGAGGATATGGAGGGACACGCTGGTGCTCTACCAGTGGCCCAACACAGCCCATATAATTTTCGGCCCTTGAGCGTTGGATCACAGCCAGGATCTCCCAACTATCCACCACCTGGAACTCCTGGATTTTCCAGTACTCCACCCATGCTATCTAGCCATAGCTTTGAAGACCTCAGCCATCCGCCATCTCCATTTCTTCGTTATGATAGCCCCGTCTCCCCCCAGCACTCGCACCTGGAAGCATCGCCGAGGCCTCAAAGTCTTTCTTTCGATAATCATTCTTTATCCGGGTATGAATATAGCCTCAAAGGTGACTCACCCGCATATTCGCCCGTAGCCTATTCGCCTGGCTTCATACCGGATGCCGAAGAAGAAGCATGGGCTTTTGGGGGACCTTCGCCGTACTCAGTAGGGTTCGTGTCTCAACAACTTCGGACGTGAAAGGCAGAACCTAATCCGAGACTCAGGAATTTTCAATACGATGATGGCCTTGAAAAAGCGAAGCAGCCGCGAATGAGCTGAGCAGCCAGCGCAAGCCGCTGACCTTTCATTATCTACTTTGTACAACATGTGCACGTACGACACAGCGCATTCAGACACGGGCGGATGATGGGAATGATTATCAGTCCAGGCTCCTTGATCCGAGGCGACAGTATGTTCTTTTAAGCTAGCCGCGATTAATGATTTGGCAAAAAATATCGGATTGCATGTTTAGCGAGTTCGTGAAAATCTTGTACGATTGTTGAATTTTAAAACCAGGTGTCATGGAGCGATATTCCCATGGTTAGGTCGACCTTATTAGCTAGTCCTAATAGTAGTATTAATGACTATGAGCGATCTACTGCGCTTTCACCCAGTCTTTAGCCTTTAGGGGTACCATCAGTCTACCACCATTTCTTGACAATCTAGATAGAATATTGACAGTTGATGGCAGAATGTTGCGAACGAAGTATCGCGATTATAGAGGTGGACATCATGATTCAACACCGCATGCCCGGTCGTCGATCCTCGCAAGACAAGCTCCTTTCCACCATCGTCATTGCAGCTGTATCTCAATATGTCTTCGGGATGGAACACCATCGAGTCTGACGCTGTAAAAGTCCTTGCACACTCCGAAGCTCAGCCATACTAATCTCTCCAGGGTGTCTTCACCTTTTTGATCGACAGTCTCGGTGTCAAGAATGTGCAGTTTGAAGAGCTCGTAGCTCTTGACGCGAATTTGCTCAGGCAGCAGAGGTGCGGATCAGTTCTATCTGTATGGTAGTCGCATGTCTTATCGAACTGACTCGGAGCAGTCCTGTGTACGGCGTCATCTTTCTCTTCAAATATCCGACGGGCGAGAAGCCGAATGACATTCCAAGGGACGGGAGCTTTGACTTTGAGGGTGCCGAGAGCCTCTTCTTTGCCGCGCAAATGATTCAAAATGCCTGCGGAACCCAGGCTCTGTTATCTGTACTGCTCAACAAAGACGGCGAGGTGGAGATTGGCCCGCAGCTGAGGGAGTTTAAGGAATTCACTGGTGCTTTCCCATCCGAGGTACGAAGACCGTTTGATTCTGGCTCGTTACAGAATTACCGTTGACCTTGACCAAAGTTACGAGGGGAGGCGCTATCCAACTCTGAACTCATACGGGATGTGCACAACTCCTTCGCACGATCGTCACCCTTTATTGACGAGGCTCAACGTTTAGCAACGGAGGATGACGATGTCTATCACTTCATCGCATATACGCCCATCAACGGTATACTCTATGAGCTGGATGGACTGCAGCCTGCTCCCATATCTCATGGAGCTTGCACTTTCGACGACTTTCCGGACAAAGTCATACCCGTGTTGCAGCGCAGAATCGAGAGATATCCAGCGGAGGAAATCCGCTTTAATTTGCTCGCCATGGTGCGAGATCTACGATTACGGGCGCAAGAAATTGGGGACCAGGACATGTTATTGCAGGAAGAGGAAAAGCGGAATGCATGGCAGTGGGAAAATGCTCTCAGGCGGCACAATTTCGTTGGATTCATTGGGGAATTACTGAAGGCTGTGGCTGGATCGAAGCTCAAGGAAGGGGACGGAGCTTATGAGAAGTGGATTGATCATGCCAAATCCAAAACCAAGGCTCAGTTTGAGGAGAAGAGAAAGGCGTAAGCCGGCGAAGTGGAATTAGACCTAGGAATACCAGATGAAGGATTATCCGGTTTCTGGTGATTCAAAAGTCCCGCACAATCTACGAGACTGCCTCGGTCGATAGATTCTTGTTAGACTATAGCTTCTTTTCCCAACCCATCAAAAGCAGATCATAATGATGTTTTTTTTGCACTATTGGGAAGGCTTATGAAGGTCCCAAAGAGACGAAAGCAGAACATCGTCTTGCTTGGAAAGGGGGTCGACATTTGACTTCAGGAATCCTATGGCCTGCAAACCACCTTTACATGAGGATATCGAAAAGTCAGGGTCATGGGGTAAACTACCTTGATTACTACGTTCCATATTCTAGGTACGTAGTAGTAAGTAGTTGGTATTTAGAATACGTTGCTTACTTAAGTAGTTCTAGTTTTAGTTCTAGTAGTAAGGTAGTTCTAGGCGTCCCAAAGGCTGACGGTTGGCATCCCCACTCCCGCAGCACACGACTAGGGCATCGTGGGCATCCACCGATGTACCACAAGAACCGCATAAGCTACCCAAACACTTCGCAGAGCCTACGTCGCCGCTCGAACATTCCTTTACATCGACGTCGACGCGTCTCTTCCCTTGCTGTATGCTCTATGTCTCGATAGCATCGTACCATGACGATGGAACAAATCCTGGCAACGCCGCCGCTGCCAACCCTCACCAAGTCATACCTTCCTACAACTCCAACACCGATAGACCACAGATCCCCATGGCGGGAACCGCATCCGGATGGTATCAACATGGCAATATACGCCGACAGCAATGATGGCTCCACAGGCAAGGGCATCCTTATTGGCATGCTCTCTGCCTTCGGCTCAGCCGCATTTGTCGTTCTGATATTTGCCATCTTCTACTTATTCAGGTATACCAATCGCGGACGAATCTTTCTAGATAGGATAGGCCGGCCTGGTGAGTTCGATGACGAGCAGACACTGGCAAGGGAGGAGGCAGAAGCTATGGAGCAGATGGATGACCTCGAGAGAGGGGAATATCTGAAAGCGAAAGGTGTGTTCAGAGGCGGCAGCCCACTCCATCTTTTGACTATGGCCCAAAGTTCTGACCTCGTGTAGCTTTCATCCAGGCCAACCCACCCGAGACATTACCGACAGACATCTCACTATCACAGTTCTTGGCAATACAAGAGAAAGGAGTGTCCGCGTGGGAGTTTGAGCCAGAGCTGGAGATTGCCAACTGTTTCGTTGAGGGACGAACAGAGATCGAGTTTTTCGATTCCGAATGCAGCGTCCAAAGCAATCTTCCCATACCAAAGCAGAATGAGGTCTACTACTGGGAGGCGAAAATCTACGACAAATCGGACTCCTCTCTTATCAGTATTGGGGTATCAACAAAACCATATCCTCTATTTAGGCTTCCAGGTCTGTGAAGTCGTGCTTCCTGATTCCATGTGATCGTACTGAGTTTTCGCAGGCTGGCATAAATCCTCGATAGCATACATCTCTACTGGCCAACGTCGCTACAACCAACCCTTCACTCCCACAAACTATGGTCTTGAATACGTGCAAGGTGACGTGATAGGCGTCGGGTATCGTCCCCGAACCGGAACCGTCTTCTTCACACGTAATGGCAAGAAACTCGACGATGTAGCCCACGGCCTCAAGACCCAGAATTTCTTTCCTACGGTGGGTGCCAACGGCCCTTGCACGGTGCACGTGAACTTCGGCCAAAGTGGGTTCGTTTTCATCGAGGCGAACGTTAAGAAATGGGGTCTGGCGCCTATGACAGGCAGTCTTGCGCCACCACCACCGTATGGAAGTGAGCAGGGGAGCATACTCCTCGAAACAGGAAGAGATGGCGCGAGGCAAACGCCAGGCAGTTACGTCCCACCAGGACATGGCAGATCACGGAGTGGGAACATAAGGACGCCCATGAGCCCTGGCCCGCCGCGATCGCCGACCGATATCTCGCTGGGGGAGCTAGCGCACATTTCGTCGAATGATGATGTTGGTGAAGGGACGAGTCGGAGCGCGGCGAGCGTCCCTTCGGATCAGCAGGTGACAGATCGCGACCCGCAGGACCTCTCGGCTCCACCACCTGAATATACGAGCCCGATGGGATCTATGGATAGCAGTCGGAGAAGTAGCGAGGGGAGTGATAGCGATGGTGGTGGTGGTGAGGAGGGGTCGCTCATACGACCAGGAACGCGGAGACCACCGATACCGAGCTACGACGCGGCCACGGCCAATGATTTACGGTCGAGGGAGAGGTAGAACATAACCCACAGGTGGCGATTGATGATTTGATGCAACTGTCTCTATATATCCTGGTACATTAGGGGGGGCGCGTTATCGCTTATGCGTATCATGAAAAGCGACGGAGGGGGCGTTGAAAGGATGGGAAAGTTGGGAGTTAGGCGAAAGATGTTTCGGTCTGGTCAACACCGCCATAACAATACCTACATGATACCATAACTAACGACTTCTTGGTCGCCGAATTCTATGCTGTACAGAACATATCCTGCTCTAAATTTGGGGTATGGGATCTAGATCTTGGCTCCTTGTGAATCGATCTTGGAAATACTTCGCAAACGCCGATGGAAATAGTGCTGCAGACGGCCACCCATACAGAGACCCTCCTATAGCTACCGGAAGGGCTATAATGATCCCAGAAGATATCATCAGGTCTACATGGTTGAACATATCCTGTCCAAAGAACACGCCAGTGGATCCGGCACCATGTTCACGCCAATGCTATCAGAGCCAGATAGAAGTGCCCGTCCTGGATATAGCAAACGTGCAACCTAGCTGCTCCTCCCGTTCATCCTGCTCCAATTGCGCCAATATGGTCTCTCCCGGCTCCGGCCCATCTTTCAGCGTTTCCTTGACGTGTATGATGATGACTTGAATACCTCGAAGCGGTCTCGCCTCCCCACCGCCACTGCTCGAGTCCTGGTCAACTTCACTGATTGACTCAGGGAAGTCGGTTTTGAAGTATTGGGCCGGACGAGCCATCCCGAGGTCTTCTGAGATAAAAGTAGCATCTGTACCGGGGCTCATCGTTGACCTCCTCGTCTTTCGCCCAGATTGACTTGATGCAGGGCCCGGTCGAGGGCGTGTTTCCACTTCCTCATGCATCCTCAGCCCGTTGCTCTGACGTTTCCGTTTGCGCGCAGATGGTCCCTGCTCAACAGGCTTTAGGGCCCTGACCTTGTCCGCAAGTACCTTTAGCTCTGCAATCAGATGGCGCGGAGCCAGATGCCCGAAAAGAGTCTCGTCGGATTGGGAATTATCATACGAACATTCGATCAAGATACCTGTTAGTAAGCCGGCGGTAATTTTCGCGGCAGCATCAGTCCATACTTGATTTGTCCTTGGGGAGAGTGATAAAGAATCAGGCTCCACGTCGCCAAAGATCAAAACCTCACTTCCGGTATGGTCATCGCGCAGAAAGAAAGCAGAGCTATCAACTGGACGCATCACGTCACCAGGGTGTGCGTAGCTCGGGTTGTGTTGCAGGCCAGTGGGTGTAGTTGTTTGTTGAGAAGCTCTTCTGGAAATGGCGTCATTGTATGCTTCATGGCTGGTACCACTGGCGCTGCCACTACTACGGTGCTTGCGCATACATTGCCCATGACTGACGCTCCAGCATTTGACCGCCAATCCGTCGCACACCTCAATGTAACCCCTACTTTCCCCATCTCCGAACTGTATGTTGCCACCTTCCACTAAGCGCATATAGCTCACGAAGCCAATACCTCCATCCTCGTCCGACATATTTGGCCAGATAACGTCGTTAAAGATATGAGTTTTGATTGCATCAATCGTAGATGGCAAAGCTGCGACCCGTTTGGGGCGCGACGTATGCTGGAAGGCAGCAGTATTGATGGCGAAACCCGAGATGTGATCAAGATGCGGATGAGTGATGAGGTAGGTTGAGATCAGGTCTCGCATGAAATAAGATGCATTCGCTCGAACAGATTCGAAGGGAACTTCTAGATCGGTGAAGGGGCCCGTGGTGAGTGAACGTGGCGCAACAGCCACGTCAGTCTCTCGCATGGGAGTGGCTCGTCCATTGCTGTTGGCTTGCGAAATGGAGATTGAACGTTTCAAGGATCTCGAGCCATGGGTAGAGCTGGCCCTTGGCCGTGCCCCATTATTGGCAGCCGAGGCTGAAGGATCTGACAAGTCTACCGGCACTGCTTTTGGTAGATGCTCATTGAAGATTCTGACTACGGCGGCGAGGTGGGTACCGGCATCAACAGCCAGGACCGAACCTTTAGCCCAATTCGTAGCCGTTGACCGGACTAGGAGGCCGGTCACATTGTCCTCGTTGGGCCCACCCCCGGATCCCTGATCGCAGCAAACATGTTAGCCGACACACGTGAGACAGAGAACAAAGAAGAACACACACCAAGTGCCATGCGTCTCATGCCAAGATGGTGCTAAGGGAAACTTGCAGAAGGATTGCCGGCGCATTGCCAATCACTTTATGAAACGATACGTAGGACATAAATTACGGTGTGCAAAGCGAATCGATAGTCTCACTTACCAGCACTATGATCTGAAATGCTGGTGGCTTCAACTCCTCATCAGCCCCAGCATCTTCCGAATTCACATGATCCGCTTTCATCGAAGATGGCTTTGACCCCCCAACTCTTCAAGACGCTTTCGAAATATGTTACCCAACAACCTCCCGTGACCTAGCAGCCCAATTACCCTTTCCTTCTTTCTCCACCTCGCCCTCAGAGCCAGCCACGAAGAGGCAAGGGTCAGCTATGTGAGAGTGTGATTGACGATCTTCATCGGCCTCTTTGAGGCTCCATATGCAGTTATCCGATATGAGAACAGTTGGGTGAGACACGTCGCGGGCGGAAAGCGGGAAGAGGTCCTGGGAGACTGCGGTGTAATCAATACCCATGCGGATTGGGTGGCAGTGTTGCTGGATGTATGTGAAGAGGATTAGAGGAGAAAGCGAAAGAGAGAGGGAAGAGGGAAGAGAAAAGCAAGTGAAAGATGCTCGCGGCAAGGGCAATGGCAAGGACAGACGTTACCAGAACTGGCAGAAATGTCCCAGGTAATTGCGGTCCATAGTCGTCGCGAGGTCAAGTAAGTATTCTATGGAGCGCTAGAGTAGCGAACGAAACGCGGCTTGGCGACAGGCACGACAGGGTATATGACGGTACCTATATATGATAATCTTTATCTACTCATCATTGTCAGGCAGCTAACATTCCCGTATTCAGTTGCGTCAGTGAGCAAGCTTAAGCGTGTGGTAGATGTTTCCGAGGGTTTTTGGGGAACATCCTTTGTTTTGTTCTTTGATCTCTGTGCTGTAAGTTACAAAATACTATGTCTAAAAACCCCCAGTACAATACTCAAGCCCACACCATCTTCTTGAGGGAATGACTCCACTGCTCGATCAGTCCAGTACTCTTTCTCGCCTGCTCTAAAGAGATAATCTCTTCATCCACCAAGAATCCTGGTAAGTCACTGTCTTCGCCAATAGCCGCTCTTCTGATCTCCTCGCATACGCTGTCGACCACTTCTTTCTCGCTCATGCCCTGCGTTCCATGACCATCCATGCTGGTGAGGCTATCCTGCGCCGCAAGTGCTTTGAACGCAAGTATCTTGAGGTCAGGCGTTCCTTCTTCCATGATACTTTGGGTAGAAGCACCCTTAGCAATGGGAGAGTGTTGATCATCCGAACCCACCGCGCTGCTCAGCGATCTAGTATTTACCCGTGCTATATTCTCCTTTCCAGGCTTGTACTTGATCACGAAGCCAACGTTGCGTTCGGAATCGGACTGCGTGGTAGCCAAGGTCGATGTGATGTAAGTCCCTCTGATGATGCCAGTGATACTGCGCAAACCCACCCTCTCAAATGAAGACACCTTCTCAACATTCCAATCAAATTTCACGCGATATAACGCAGCATCTGTAACAAGTAGGACGCATTCATCGAATGGGAAGGTTCGGACGGTATTTTGATCATGGGGGCTCATCTGCACAATCTCAAGAGTCAGCATTGTTCCTCTCATAATTTGTACATAGGTTTTGGCGACACCGATCCCTTCCCAAATATTAGCATCAAATATGGAAGGAGAATCATGTACCAGAATCCATTCTCCCACAAGATCTTCTTCCTGGTCTGCGATGACAACCTTTGAACTTGTCTCAATAGCGCTTGCTCGGATTTTGTCCATTGATATTGCCGGGTCCCTGTTCCCCAATGTCGCTTCGAATTCGTCAAAGACTTGAGCAGTAACATTTCCTAAAAGATAATCAATTGCAGCTTGAGAGAAATAGTCTAGATCTAGTAAGTAAGAATTATAGCATATATTGCTTTGCACGTCATACCATTGACAATGTTGTTGTAATATCTAGAGAGCGTAAGACCAAGATCGTTGATCGCTCCTCGATAATTGCGCTGTCGTGTGCGAGTATAATCGCCCTTCAGTGCTGCTGTGCTGGAGTACTCTCTTGATATCTGATCACCATTATCTGCCCAGAGAGTGTTGAACCACTGAGTCGTGGTGTCAGTGTGAAGGTCAATTTTGAACCCCTCTTCCTGTAACTGCTTCTCCAACGCCCTCTGACCACACGCGCTTTGAACCACGTTCGTTCTGTCAAGGCAGTCCATACAGTTTGTTCGTAAGATTCCGGTCTGCTTTTTCTGGATTACGCCCTCAATCTCGACGGTCTCATCGAATTCATCAAGTTTTGAGCCCAGGGCATCCATGAGAAGACTGACATTCTCGAATTTCATGCCGCGGCAGACGGCGTGAAAGTCGAACCATTCGAAGTCGAGTTTCTTACCTGCCTCACTGTGCTCTGAATTGAACTTGGCGGTGCTCTCTTCATATTTTCGACCAATCTCCGCCTCGCCACTCTTCTTATCTACAAGGAGGGCAATTTGTACATTGCCATACCTGCTAAGGATATTGGTAAAGTGACGCTCGAAGGCTCTCTGGTTCATCTCTGACGAATGTTGCAGGACAGGGACTGGCTTAAATGAATAAGGGGATTGAGAAAAGAACAATGGTATAGAGCCTCGGATCTGAGTAAATGAATACACTTTCTCCTTCAAAGCCCACGAAGCCTTGGACAGAATCTGCTCAGTCTCCACAGTGTTTGCTGTGTCGCCTTGATCATCAACCCCGCGTCTTAGATAACGCAACCCCGGTCTCTTGATGGACCTCCGCGAGATCAGCGTAAGTGAAAAATCCGAGCTAGCGGTAATGTTTGTGCAAGTCTGAACTTGCTGTTGAACAACACCAACGCTTTTGGATCCCTGCATAGCATCCGAGACAGCGTCTGAGAATTTTCCTGCCGTGTTGTCGACAGAAAATACATGCTGACCAACGAAGCCTTGCATAAGAGGTAAAACAAAAGCGTGGTGGCCAGCATCAGTGAAGGGCTGACATAGGTGGTGATTCCAAAAGAATAATTCATCCACAGACTTGTGTAGCGGTACCTCAGAAGATGTATTCCCCTCACCCAATCTTCTAGTGATGTCAAATTCATAAGAGAAAAAGAAGCTTCGGGATGTCAGGAGCATCCGTGTCGTCCGTAGCAATTTCGGCAGGAGAGTATTTGCAGCATCTGTGGTACCATCTCGAGACCCAAGATTGTTATAAGTTAACTTCGCATATTGAGGTCCAGGTTGCGGGTTGTGAAGCGCCTCACCGTGAGCGCTGGTAGACGGAAGCTTTGGAGCATCGTCCGTACTCACTATTGGGTTGCAGTCAGCCATAATATTTTCAGAAATAGACGGCGCTTTGTACTGCGGCTGAGGAGCGAAAAAGACCTAATAATGGACCGGCCTGATCGAAAAGAACTGCAATTTCTAGTACATAAGAACGTCCAAAAGTATCAGGCAATGCAGCGGCGCAGCAGAAAGTGGCTGCATTGCGGCTATGAAGATGGGCGGGCCCAATAGGAAAAGACGGTCATCGAAAAGGAGTCTAAAAAGCACTCCCTGAAAGACGGTTACGCAGCTGGAAATGGGTATGAAAGAGAAGGTTGCCCTCTCAAGGAGCGTTGCCGAATGGGAAAGAAGCATGAAAAACCGTGCTTTACTTCCTTGTGCCCTCCGCTTCTCCGTACTCCATCCCTTTCTTGAGAACCACCTTTCGGCGAACCTGCCATATTGACCTTTCCTAGTGAGGACATCCTGCGCGACGTTACTCGTAGTCCTTTCACACCCCTCTCGTTGTGCTACCGGAGAATCTCCCTTAGACCATGAGCTGGTTGGAGAGCTCTGTTGGTCCTCTTCAGCTATGACCTCAAGGTGTACTTCTTCGTCATCCGAGGTGTCGATGTCCTCGGTCACAATGCCCTGATAATCTAGCCCTTTTTTTAGGCTGTCTTTCGCCTGGTCTATGGCTCCTCTGGCCTCGCTTTGCGAAGATAAAGGTATAATCGCGACACCTGTGATAACGTATATTGGAATGCCCCTAATCTGGGCTACTTGTTCACGGCATAGGACTGTGATGAGATACGCGACATTGGTGACGGTGAGAACTCCTTCGGGCTAGCTATCAGCGAGGCATTGGCGTTGCGAAATTGGGTGTCACGGATACCAATAACGCCATAAGCTTCTACAGATGTAAGGGAGCTCGGGGATGAAATATATCCAAGAGAAGAGATTTTGTGAGTTGCGTATTGGATCTGGATTGGCCGCTGAGCACGCTGACCAAGAGGATGCAGAATCAGTCCCTCGACGGCAGCAACGACAGAGACTTTCTTGATAGGGCCAAGCATTACTGGCTCATAACCTCCGGGTCAACGAAGCTGATGTAGCGACCTCTTACAATCAAAGAGCGCTGGATAAGGTAGGTGATGGCAGACGTACGTCATGCGAACGTCCGTAAGGCCGGCAACAACAGCTCCAGGTACGGAGTAGCTCTACTCTAAGGTACCTGAGGTAATTCCGATGCAGGAGCTACCACCACGCCAGCCCCTTCCAGGCGCTTAGATAGGTACGCTTGCAGGGGCCATAAGGCGTCAAGCGCCGAAAGAGTACCTTAAAGTAGGTAGGATCTCAGCTAGTATTCGACCCTTGTCGGGGCCCCCACCCCCTAAGTCGCAGAAGTAGGAGCTTCGACTTAAAAGCTTCAACAACTTAGGCGGCCCCAATTGAGAGACCATTGAAAAGTAATCATAAGCCACGCTGTCGTAATTTAATACATGCCTATATCTATCATGTAACATTCATGTATATTACTATCTAACGAAGTAGATAAAGATTGAATAATAGTGGGAAGCTATGAAATACAGCGTTCTAGTAGTAGATTGTCCTAAGCCCGAGGGATGACGGTTACTGATGTTGGACCCAAGGCTACCCTTGACTGATGCTCAAGAGCACTGCATGGCTCAACGCTACAAGAACAGGATGCGATTGAGATCATCCTCTGACACACATGTTTCTCATCATCCAAGCCTTCATGAAAGACATCTGTACAAATCCGAAGAGCTGGCACATGGCTATGTTAGAAAGGTTGACATTCGGCATATATATACATGAGATAACATGAATCGCCGGTATACCTCCATGGGTATCATGCACTGAGATTTACAAGCACCGTCACCTTGGTGCCACATGTGGAACGCCAGATAGTGCCATCAATGCATAATAAAGCGGTTTGATCGAAGTCCTTCGACATGCGCCGCCTTCCTCGAGGCTAGTACTTCGCTTTCGTAACTATAAGAAAACATTGTCAAAGGCTCCCACAATCGTTCAAGGATGAGTCTTCTTCCATCTGGAGAAAATAGATGGAAGATGCCGGTTTTATCGATCCTCACTCTTAGCATTATATCTGCCATTCGGGCTACAGCGTCCGTTCTGACTTGGACGCCTCATCTCTTTGTCCTCGTCACTGTCTTCTGTAAGATCCTCGAGCCCCACGCTACTTTCTTCAAATGAGTGCATCAGGACCCCTCGTTCGCCTCTACCCAAGGTTGCACTGCCAGTGCTGGCTCGACTGGCGTCAACGCTCCGACGCGTCTGCATACTCCGTCTTGTTTGCAAGCCTGTCAAACCATCCGTAGGTACGCCATCCAAGACGCGGCCATTTAAAAGCTTATGACCATCAGGATCTCCTCGCGATAGGTTAAGAAGGTATACCCCAGTAAAGATCACCAGGAAACCGCTCAAGAGCGATATTATACTCACGGCATCTGTGGTATTAAAGCCTCGGAAGAGGACGAAAGAAGCAATCAATGTGGCTGTGGTAAATGTAACATAGTAGAGCGGGTTGACACTGTAGACTGGGTCAATGCTTATCCTGCCATGACCTTGCAGTCAACTCACATAGAAGTGGGAAACTGGCTGAGGGCTTTGTTGAAGTAGTTCATCTGCGTTAGGATGCAGCAAACGGTCACAATGGCAAAGGCGTAGGTCGACGGATGCGTAAGTTGGTTATTCCCATTCAGCGTCAATTTCAAGGCAACCCCAAATGCTTTGACCGACATGACCGACACAGACCCAACGGTCGAACAGATGGAAATGTATATGAATGGGGAGTTCCTCCCATGCCTGGGAGCCACTCGGTAGATCATTATGCTGGAGAAGATGGCGACTGCAGCGCAGTAGAACAGAAAGCCTGTAGAGCCAATATTAGGCATCGTCACTAAGAGGCATTGTCAAGATTTCCTTACCAGGCTGAATGGCATACTGCAGGATCTCATCCACCGTCTGGATCTCTTTATCCGGAGGTGCATGTAAGACTATGATGACGGATCCAATCAGACACAAGGCACATCCGAGCTTTCCCAGCGTTCCCAAATCTTCTTTCAAGAAGTATGATCCGAGTACAGCACCGATCAAGACGCTGAGGGCTCCCAGAGGAGTTACCAGTATTGCTGGTGCAAAAGCATAGGCTGCGAAATTGGCAACCTCTCCAAGGACCATTGTGATCATGCCTCCCCACCAAGTGGGACTTTTCAAGTAGGCAAACCCCTCGCCTTCAAAGCCGTGTCGTTCGCTTGCCTCCAATAACCCTTTCTTCGTTATGACGAAACTTGTCCCGATAGCCATGGTGGACAGTATGGCAAGCGCCAAACCCACATATTTATCCTCTACCATAATTGCAGAGCTGACGATACCCGGAGAGCCCAAGTAACCCTGACCAATGCGTGCCTTGTGTGTCTTCTTTGCCTGCAAAGCCACGTAGCGCCAGCGCAACGTCCTTTTGATGACCCGAACCAGGAACTAATAGGCTACCTTGAGTTGCCCATGGATGTATAGATCTCTGTTGAGTTCCCCAATACCAGTCTATTTGCCCGCGGTAGAGAATGGTGGTAGACTCGTAAGGACGTTCGCGACACGATGGGGGATGCGCCGCAGATATCGCTTCGTTGGGCCACCTAGGGCGAAGGTGAAGTGTATGGAAAAGGGCGCTGAAGGCACGGCATAAACGAAGGTATGTGGCAAGGGATTAGGGAGCGGGGACAATGAGAGAAGTAACGGGGAATAATATGCAGTATTCTTTGTCGATCGAGTCTTCAAGGAGGTTACCTATTTTGGGAGAGAAGCCTACGGGCGCTACTTACCTATCTAAGCATATAAGGTAAGGTCTATCAGACGCCCGCAATCGCGCTAGTGTAAGGTCCAGGATCAGTCTTGAATTACAGGGCTTCCATCAACTATAAAAACGCATTATTGACGATCGAAGGAGACACGATTCAGCATTATCGATTATGTGATCGGACTAGCGTCAATACCTTGTATTATTGGCCGGTGCAATTATGACTATTGCAACGTTTTCTCAACGTTCCTATGCAGTGAACACCAATTGCAGACCACGGAAACAATCCACTCATCCTTTCAGAGTTCCATCTATGCCGCCCACGCTCCACCCATGCATATACGTCGAGTGGCGAAGGTGCCAGAGCTGAGAACCCGTATCTCATGTGGAAAAAGGTGATTATCGGTAAGTTAGCTGTGCAGCCGAGTAGGCTTTAGAACGCCTTGCAATGCGAAAATATCGAAAGGGTATCATGCGCATAAGGAGGGGGATGACAGGTTAGTATAGGGGGGGTGTGGAGGTGGAATGATAAGCTGCTACTGCCGTAACTTACTCCTCCGACCTACCTTATATCATGAACCAGACTCGGGTCCCCACTAAACGATCGCATGGCACCAGACGAGTACTGTAGTCGACAGGCACTCACGGTGAAAAATCGCCTTCACCGAAGTTAATGAGGGAGTACGGCTGTCTATGCCGCCCGATAATGATGGGGGTGCTGGAATGCTGGAATACTGGAAGGCGCAGCCTCGACACCTAGGATGGGGACGGCTCAGGGATTGAATAGAGGTTTGGCAAAGGAAGACCAAGGCGAGGGACTTAAATCGAGCGGATACGTTTAGCATCTGTGCAGGGACGATCAGTGGATGGACTAGACAGCACCGAGTACAAGGCAGTCTGCTTACCTTGTAGATCATCCTCTATGGCATCGTCGTCTTCGTGAAGACGTCGAGCACGCTTAAGAGGACCTGGGCTTGGAGCGCTTTTGTGATCTGGGAGAAGTGAGTCCGTCGAAGTCTGCTCTTCATTTCCTTCATCTCCATATGTGATCTCGTCGTCGTCGTCGTGAGAGTGACCCCTGCCATCAAATGAGAGCTGGAATTCTGTCTTGCCGATTGTTAAGACATCTTCATCATTATCTCCACTGTCAATAGCTGGAGTGAGAGTCGGTGCACCAAGCATCGTATCTTGATTATCATCATCAGTCTCGCCCTGGATGTCATCATTTCGAAGCACGGAAACAGTGTTATCATAGTCAGCCTGATTAGCGTTGGATTGGTCTTCATTTTCTTGCTCATTGTCTACTTGCGTAACCTCCAAATCATCATGGCCGTCGCTGACCACGTATTGCTGTTCTTGGGACGCGTCAGTCTGGAGGGACGCTAACTGTTGTTTGGACTGCTTGAGTCCCTCCTTTTGATTTTTGTCGACGTTTTCGGCGAGCAAAATGTCGTGATTCTGGGGTTGGCCGGATTGCAAGTCCTGCAATAATCTCGCTCCTTCGTCGGCCGAGGCCGCATTGTCTTGTTCCCCAGTGTACTCTAGATATTCTGCACGGTGATCTACACAGTCAGGTTGTTCTTGCTCTCTCGCTATCGCGATGGAGTCATTGCTTTTCTCGTTTAGAGTGTCATATGTCACCTTTGATTCATCCACAGTACGCTTGCGTATTGCACCAGCACCTCGAAGCTCTGCGGGCTCTACTTGTGATATATTCTCTTCTGAGCCCGGAAGAATCTCGTAAGCGGTCACGCCGAACGTTTCGCCCAGTGACGTAGATGGTCCATCTGCATTTCCTTGCGCAGGCTCTTCATCGTTTTGATAATCAATGAAATCGTCGTCATATGCGATATGCTTTTCCAATCCTTGGTGCTCGGAACCAGTAGGTGGATCAGGTTGAGGAGACGATCTTGTCGAATCGATCCGAGGACCCTCACTGCGCTGGCCGTCCGCCACAGACCAATCATTTTCAAGAGTGGTGGAGTCAGTGGAAGCTTCATCGTTACCCCTCTTGGTGTTTTCAACGTTGGCGTTGACTTTCGGAGGTGGCGATACGGGCTTAGACTCGTCCAGCAGGCTCGATGAGGCTAAAGGATCATTATGGGCGGGCTCTTCAACATGGCTGTCTCTGGCACTTTCGTCCTGCGAAGATATGGCCACTTTGTCATCCCGATCAGCTAAAAGAGAGTCGTCTCGATCATGGGGGCCTGGCACTCCCTCAATTTCAAGTTGCTGGGGCTCCTCGAAGGCGTAGGAAGACCGGGTTTGTGAAAGTCCTCTTTGGTCCGCGATAGCGAACTGTAGGGATTCCAGACGATATGAAAATCTAGCTTTCGTATTTAGGGTCAAGTAAAGCGGCGGAGGACTGTCGAGACCATCGTGATGCTGTAGCTGAACGTAGATCTCTATCACCTCTGATAAAGAACTACTGGAGCAGTCTGTGGAAAACTGTGATGCATTAGCATTTGGCACGAGCGGGGCGGCGCAAGTGATAACTTTACTTCGCTTATGTGAAGACCTAAATCTTCGATGTCAATTGTCAATTCGTCTTGCTCAATCATGCTCTCCCCTAATGCGGACCTTAGTGCCTCAAAAAGGTTCTGGAAACTATCCCTTGCAAGCTGCTCGTCATCCAAGAAAAATGTTAACGAATGCCCTGTCTCATCATCTTCGCTTTGTTTTTGGGTGACGGGAGGAAATAAAGAAATCTCATTGTCTTGGTAGACTACTACAACAGGATGGACATGGTTGGAGGCCGCGAAAAACGCGCCGTCTGAGGCAACCGGCTGGTCATGCGATTCAGGATCAATGTTCGATGATGGGGCCGACTTCTGTCGTATCGGAGCCACAAACTCTAATTCCTCAGTCTTAGAGTTTGGTGCATTCTCCAAATCCAGAGGTGAGGTAGTGACCGTGCCCTCTATCCTATGATGCCTAAGGCGATCGAGTCCACTGTGGTATTCCGTGTGCTCATCCTGCGAGGGCTCGTGTATTGCTGGTTCAGTTTCATCATGGCTGATCGCCAGTGTGCCTTGCTGGGGCTCACCGGGGTTTTCATCAAAACTTAGCGAAGATTCTGGGTTTATGAGCCGAGATTCACCGTGGGTAAAGTTCGATACCCTCTTCTGTGCATCGGAAATTGTGTCCCTCGTGGCATGCACATCGCTTTCGGACGTGCTCAGTTGCTGTTCGTAGTCCTCGTCTTTATGGTTTGAGACGTTGCATGCTTGGGTGTCATGTTTTTCGTCGTGAATCCAGTTGGCGTCAACATGCTCTTCATCATCAAGTAGATCCGAAGTTGCATCAGACGGATTTTCGACCGCGACTTCCACAACAGGGTCTTCGTCAATTCCAGGCTCATCATCAGCATCTTGCAGATCTTCCTCATGGATTGAAGATCTCCCCAAAACCGACCCTTCTACATACCCGCCATCCGCCATCTCGTCATCATTGGCTGTGTTCGAGTTTTGCGCATCAACGAGACATGGATCTATAAGCTCTTCATCGTCTTCGCCCATGTATTCGTCTTCCTCGTCCGGTTGAAGATCACCAGGGAGATCAAGATCTATGTCAATATCCTCACCAGCCTCGAAGTGACGATTCACGTCAGTGGTGACCTCCATAGGATCTTCTGATACTGCAAACAAGATGTGAGGAGTAGGATGTGGCGTCTGGATAGTCATCATATTGTGGATCAAAGGGTATTATGATCAGTGTTGTTGAGCATATCATCTGCGTAGCTACCGGTAAAATTTCCTTATAACGTGAACCTACCAAGACAATGAGGAGGATTTTGCAGACTTCTGTAGCGTAGAGATGTGCGACCGATAGTCCCTTGTCGTAGATTGCATTGGTTGTGTCAAGTCTCCGAATCAGTGGACTTTTCCAGACACTCTGAGGTGTAAGGAAAACCACACTAAGACAGGCTTTGTAATTTGGTTTTTATCCCAGATGGATAGACATAGTCCGTAGGTTAGAAGAGCTTGAAAAGCTACGCGCAGTGTGAAGAAAGGAATAGTGGTTGAACAAAGAGCAACCTCGCGCGTCTGATACAACTGCCGCTTAGGGTTTAGCCCTATCATATCCCATCATTATAGGTGGGTGCAGAGCTACCCCGGCGTCCAGGTGTTGAGTTCGTAAGTGCATTAGTCTAGCTTGTGGGCATTGACGATATCTTATGTATCGAGGGTCCCTCATCTGAGTTTCGACGAATATGAGCGATTGATTGGCTCTTTACCGCAGCTCCAAGTGTTGCACAACCATTATGGTATGTTCATCGAGATATTGCATGTTTCAGTCTACTGACTGTGGCCAGGTTGTACTCGCAGCTTCAATATGCACAAGAGGAGGGAAGGCCGTGCTTTCTCGTCAATTTCGAGAAGTGGCAAGGTCAAGGATCGAAGGACTTCTGGCTTCCTTCCCAAAACTTGCAGACTCTAGCACACAGCACACTACTGTTGAGCAAGACAACGTTCGCTATGTCTACCAACCCCTTGACGAGCTTTATATGGTGCTTATAACCAATCGGCAATCGAATATTCTGCAAGATATTGATTCCCTACACCTCTTCGCCCAGGTTGTCACTAGCATATGTAAAAGCTTAGACGAACGGGAAATACTTCGCAATGCCTACGAGCTGCTCAGCGCGTTTGACGAGCTCGTCACCTTGGGACACCGGGAAAACCTATCACTGAGCCAGATTAAGACCTTTCTCGAGATGGAAAGTCATGAAGAGAGGATACAAGAAATTATCTCAAGGGTACATGATCCTTTAGCCCTCCTCGGACGTAAGCTAAAAAAAAATTTAGAACAAAGAGCTCGAGGCTACAGAAGAACGGAAAAGAAAAGCCAAACAGCTTGAGCTTCAGCGAAAAGAAATGTCACGAAGTGGTCGAAGTGCAGTGCCTAGAGCTCCTTCATATCCCACCTATAGCCCGCCTACACGCCCTACCGGCCTCAGTACATACGATAGCTATGAGGCTGAGAAGAGCAAGTCGTTCAAGCAAGTCTTTATTTTTGATCACCCCTATAGATAATGCTAATCAGCTATAGAACGACTGCTTCCAAAGGAAAGGGCATGCAGTTAGGCAAGAAGTCGAAGACCACCGACATGTTTGAACGCGTGAGAGGAGATCTAGGAACACAGGCAGAGGAGTCGGCACCTCTGGTTTCAAATTTCCAGCCCATTGCTACCACAGAAAAAGCGCCTTCTACACGTGTGTCTACGTCGACGGATCGCGAAGCTATCCACGTGACCGTTGGCGAGAAAATATCTGCGAGACTTTCTAGAGACGGCATCTTGAAATCATTCAATGTAAAAGGAGACTTGAATCTCCGTATTTCTGACCCGTCCATGACCAAAGTCAAGCTGGGCTTGGTGGCCAGTGGGAACCTTGGCGCGCAATTCAAGACGCACCCCAATGTCGACAAAACCCAATTTAATAGCTCAAAGGCTATCCAGCTGAAGGACACGTCTAAAGGATTTCCAGTTGACAACTCGGTTGGTGTACTGCGATGGAGCGTAAATGCTCCAGCTGACGCCACTGGCGTTCTTCCTATCACTTTCACCGTATGGGTGAACAAAGGCTCAGACGACACATTCACTATAACCGTGGAGTATGAATTGACGGGATCAGATAGTCTGCAGGACGTGGTCATGACTATTCCTTACAGCACTAGTGAACCAGCCATATCGAGCTTCGATGCTCAATACGAAGTGTCAGGGGATAGTCTGGAGTGGACCATCAATACGGTGGATGAAAGCAACTCTACTGGCGCATTCGAGTTCGAGGCTCAAGCGGAGGACGAGGCCGAATTCTTCCCGATGAGTGTCCGCTTCTCGAAAAGCAAGCCATTTGTAGATGTTGACGTAAGCGTTGGCTTTTCAAGATCTACACGCGTCGCTAACATATTGCATCAGGTCACCTCGGTCAACCTGATTGAAATGGATCAGGACGTGTCCTTTACTAAAGACATCAAGTCCGTTGCGGATTCGTACTTGATAGAGTAAGCAGTAGCGAGGTGGTAATCTGACCTTAGAACGCCGGTGGTACCGTGACGGTCCACATTCTAGAGATGAATGTGGACCCTCCCATGCATTGCTGTACCATTCTAGCCCTTAACAGCCTTGATCGTGAACAATGCGTGCTCTGCACCACAACACTGTACGTTCTCCAATGCCAAGCCTTGTAGTCCTACAGCCAAGCCCCGAGGTACATAGGGTACTGTTGATATTTTATGTTATGGACAGACGACATTTCCATCCCCACAATGCACACCAACGCACGAGACCTACAAACCAACAATGTCCATTCATTACCGTATCTGTCTTGGCGCTTTCAACAGGTTCCGTTGATCCACTTCGACACATTTCCAACGAGACACTCGGAAACATACCTAGCACTTTGTCTCCAAACACGTCTAGTACGATGGCTAGTCCAATTGCAGAAAAAGTGGTGCAGCCAGCGGTCAACCCCAAACACATGGCATACTGCCCTACTATGGATTTAATTGCATTGGCTACTGTTGACGAACAAGTACAAGTCTATAGGTTGAATGGACAAAAGGTGTTTGGTGTTCACAGTAGAGACTCGACCGCAAAGATAGGAAGAATCAAGTGGAAACCGAACGGTAAGATCTGCAATTGTTATTTGTGTGTCAAACGTGAACCTAAGACCTCATGCAAGGCCAGTCACTCGCCACTGTGTTTAGCAATGGTTATTTGTCTTTGACAAACGTTCAAACGGGCAAGGTCGTTCACCAAATAGACTGCTCCACGTATTCGAAAAGCAAGATCTGCTGTCTGGGATGGGGCATCAACTTTACGGACCCTTCCAAAGTGAACGACGAGGTCGTCAACCTCAAGGGTGGATTGACTCTAGACGATGTTATCAGTCGTAATCCTCAGGCCAAGGCGCTGGATGCCTTGCCCGATCTCCCGCTAGATCTAGCGTTCATTGATGTTGAAGCATCCCTACCGAAGCTGAGCCCACTCTCTCCAGGAGGGATCGAGTAGGTCATAGGAAAAGGGCAGAAGCAGCTATAGATGCTGAAGGGCCGTAGGGATGATGTTTTCACCTCCAGGACGTCACTAGACACTTTGTTTCAGCCATTGACAGCCGGCTCTACTGATATGGCAGACATATTGCTTGTAGGCTTTGAAGATGGTACGGTCCATCTGAGTATATACGACTTTTTCGAAATTGGTAAATTCAAACTTCAGCAGGCATTCCCGGATTTCGAACGATGCAGGCCAATTTTACATTGCTCTCATCCGTATTCAACAACCCATTCGTTGCTCATATCAGCTTCGGCTGATGGACAGGAAGCATTATACATGGTGGCCCTCGATCTTCGTTTGCTATCCAACGCAGGAAGATACTTATCATTACTAGCTTCGAAATCTACACAGCTACATAATGTCTTACGCTATATCCGTCAGGTCCAGAGGCAGATGTCGAGTGATTTTAAAGCCTCTCAAGAATTGCCCAGTAGGTTCATGGCGAACATCGAAGAAACTCTACGGGAGCTGTCTGGTTGCGACTGGACGCAGACAGCATACCACCTTGTTGCCACTGGAAATTGTCATCCAGAAGTCAAAGAATGGTTGGTCGATCAACTTGGGGAGAGGGTACAGCTGGGATCTCTAACGAGCCGCTGATGTGCCATTGGCTGATGTGACTTACATAGGGGCACAAGAGATGGGAAAAAGCCACTAGTACTGGATACGAGAGTGTACGACGGTTGGCCCATGAGAATTTGCTGCCCTCCTTGGAGAGGTTTACTGTCATATTGAGTCGTCTTCGTGGATTTTCGAAGTTCCTGGTATCCAATGTCAATTTTGGACTCTCGACGCAAGATTTGGATAACATGCTTGACACGGTCAATTGTCTCCAGCTCGTGGCGCATCGGATACTGATTACTGCTGGCACGGAGCTTCGTCAATTCCAAGCGTTCTCTGGATGGCTTCGCCACGAGATCGATACACAAGCTACTGATGCAAGCTCAGTGGAGTCCACTGAAAAGGATACCAACATTGATCACGCTAGCGCACTGGAATACATTCAGGGTCCAATGATGCACAGTCGACTGATCGATTTTTTAAACTTGGAGGAGCAGGAGGAGCAACCCTTGCAGTGGAACTTGGCAGCAGAAGGAAGCTCATTGCTAGAACTTTATAAACGAGAACACCATAATGCCATCAAAGGAAATGTTTCTGGCAAGCGGCTCTCTGGCCTTGGGAAACTGATCGCACATCTCGAATCTCAAAGCGAGACTGTATTCAATCGTATTGCAGAGACTCAGAGAAGAAACGTGAGATTTGGTGCTCCAGTATCTCTTGGACAAGGGATATTCTTGTGCATGGACGTGAGGACAGTAGTCGAGGTAATGACTCCCATAGCCATATTGGACGGTCCGGTTGAGACTCACGCATACCACCAGGAGGTCCATACAGAGAACGTTGTCACCTATCTGGCGCTCGGGTCTCGTGCCAAGCATGCTGCAGGTGAGATGCTGCAAACGAAAGTCTCGTGGACATGTGCTCAGACTAATCCTAGTACGCATCTACCGAGTTTCTGTCCAGGTCGTAAACGGTATGAGCTCTACGAGACATGTCGAGCATGCCACCATCCGAACAGCTGGCTATGAAATCAAAGACATGAAGTTTGTAGATGATGAGGAGCTGGTTATAGCAGCATGCGACGAAGGTTGCGCGAGGCGCAGACCCCTCTCTCCCGAGTGTATGCTGATGTACAATCATAGATTCCTCAAGACTATTAAGGATCTGTTATCGTAAATTGGCTGTCCATCCTCTTGGTTTGCAATACACGGCAGTAAATGATGACAAGGTACGAGACGTCGAAGGCGATCCAAAGATCGATCTTTCGGATGCAGAACAATGCAGGTCGTGCACGTGGCACGAGTTCCCAGCTGGTGTCTCCTGGGTTCCCGAGAGGCTCGAAGTCAATGGTAGGAAAGGAAGAAGGGCAATATGCGTGCTTGCTCAGGACAGTGTTCATTACCGGATCTATGACTTGGATAGCTCCTCAGGTGTCGAGGACGCAGAAGAGGTTCGGACGGAGGCAAGTGACGAGATCATGTCTTAGAGGAGCCGTCTGTGAAATCGTCTATTCCCACGATCGGGCCTCTTTGATGGAAACGTAAGGATGCAATTGGAGAGACAAATAGCAGCAGTCTGGTTCGGTGAACAGCCTTTCCTCCGTTCTCGCTGTAGTCCCAGAACGGGGCAATTCAAGTGCATGGCAGGGAGTCCACTAAGTAGAGGCTATGTCGCAGCCGCATTCGACATTGTTGGGACGACGCACGTTACAATGCTTGGGTGTGGAGTCATTGTCTGCAGTACAACTGATCTATAATCGTAGTGTTGATGGAATTCATGAAGCGTAAAATGCATGAGCAGAAATGCGATCGCGTTGCTAGTGGCAGCATTTCGCGTCGTCTTGCAATATCAATCTTCAATATATCTTCAACCTTTACCAACAACACTCATGTCGCAAAGTTGACCTAAGACACTAACACACTTCTGAGTCCATTTTCTTTCTAACACGGCACATATAGAGGGTTTTCTTAGAATTTTCTCCTTACGGGAGGGCGGCTTTTTCAATCCCACTACGGCGGTCCCGGTCGTGTGACTTCCAATATTCCCTGGCAGGATGGACGTCAACCAGGTGCTGGAGAATACGTTCTCACCAGGTGAGTCTGCCCAGTTTGTGATGATCTTTCTCTGAGTGGGCTATGTCAGAGTTGACTTTACTTGTACAGATGCGGCGGCACGCCAGAGCGCCGAACAGCAGCTTGCGCATGCTGCTGAAGTCAATCTCGTAAGCCGGAGTCACTCGAACGTTGCAACGTTAGCTGACCCTTGTCGTACAGTCAACGTATCTCATAGCGCTCGCTCAAGAGCTCGCTAATGAAAAGGCTCAACCCGGCGTCCGCCAGGCAGCGGGTATCGCACTGAAGAACACATTTTCAGCGCGGGAATACCCACGGCTACGTGAGATACAGTCAAGATGGCTTCAGCAGGTCGACGTGAAATCAAAGGCGTCCGTTAAGGAGTTGGCCTTGCAGACCCTCGCTTCCAAAGATACGAAGGCCGGCCAGGCTGCTGGCCAGTTTATTGCATCCATAGCCGCAATCGATATACCGCGAAATCAATGGCCGGAGCTTATGCCGGCGCTGGTGGAGAATGTTGGCGAGGGGGCCGATCATCTCAAGCAAGCCTCTTTACAGACTATTGGTTTCATCTGCGAAGGTGAAGACCAGGATCTGCGTGATAGCCTTGTCCAGCACTCCAATGCCATCCTAACAGCTGTTGTACAGGGTGCGCGGAAAGAGGAGAGTAACAAAGATGTTCGGCTCGCTGCTATCAATTCACTTTCGGATTCTTTGGAGTTTGTGCGAACCAACTTCGACAGTGAAGGAGAGCGGAATTACATCATGCAGGTCATCTGCGAAGCCACTCAGTCTGGCGATAACCGTATCGAAGCCAGCTCCTACGGCTGTCTGAATCGTATCATGGGTCTTTACTACGACAAAATGAAGTTTTACATGGAGAAGGCGCTCTTTGGTTTGACGATTACGGGCATGAAGAACCCAGAGGAGGATGTGGCCAAGCTGGCTATTGAGTTCTGGTGTACTGTCTGCGAAGAGGAGATCGCTATCGAGGATGATAACGCTATGGCCGCGGCAGAGGGATCCGAACAGAGGTTGTATTTCTCTTTTGCCCGTATAGCAGCGCGCGAGGTTGTCCCTGTACTATTACAGCTCCTGGCTCAGCAGGACGAAGATGCGGCGGACGAGGACTACAACATCTCACGAGCTGCGTATCAATGCCTACAATTATATGCACAAACTATTGCTGGAGAGATTGTGCAGACAGTACTAGGCTTCGTGGAGCTGAATCTACGTCACGCTGACTGGCACTTTCGAGATGCTGCTGTCTCTGCATTCGGTGCGATAATGGAGGGTCCGGATGAGAAGATGCTTCAACCATTGATCAAGCAAGGCCTGCCGGTGCTAATTGGAATGATGGATGATCCGGTCGTGCAAGTCAAGGATTCAGCTGCGTTCGCGTTAGGACGGATTTGCGAGAACGTATCAGAATCCATTGACCCACAGGAGCATTTGCGTCCGCTGATCGGGGCTCTCTTTGCGGGTCTCTCAAGCAGCCCGAAGATGGCAGGTTCTTGCTGCTGGGCACTGATGAATCTCGCTGAGAGGTTCGCCGGCGAGCCAGGAGGTCAAGAGAACCCTATGTCGGCACATTTCTCGGAGAGCGTACAACGTTTGCTCGCAGTCACCGAAGGGTAAGCCCTAGAATCCGGGTCATTGGACTGACTATGTACTAATATAAGGTCTAGTGCTGATGCTGATAATCAGCTACGGATGGCCGCTTATGAGGTGCTGAATGCTTTCGTCACTAACGCTGCCAATGATAGTCTCCCCATTGTTGCCAAGCTGTCCGAGGTCATCCTGGAGCGCTTGGAGAAAACCATACCTATGCAACAGCAGATTGTGAGTGTAGAAGATCGAATTACTCTTGAAGAAATCCAGACAAGTCTTACAAGTGTTCTGCTTGTAAGTCATCCATTCAACCAACACGACCTAATATACTGATTGTACTACTCAAGGCTATTGTGCAGCGGTTAGAGGGCGAGATCAAGCCTGCAGCAGACCGTATCATGAATGTACTTCTCCAAATCTTGAGTTCAGTCGGTGCTAAATCAAGTGTTCCGGACACCGTCTTTGCCGTCGTGGGTGCATTGGCCAACGCGCTGGAAGACGACTTTGCGAAGTATATGGAAGCTTTCACACCCTTTCTGTACAACGCTCTGGGTAATCGTGAGGAGCCCGGTCTCTGCGCCATGGCCATTGGACTTGTCAGCGATATCACAAGGGCATTGCAAGAGCTTTCGGAACCATACTGCGACACCTTCATGAATTATCTACTTGGTAACTTAAGTGTAAGTGAATTGCGAGGCGTTGGAGTGATCATTAAGCTGATGGTGCTCAGGACAAATCCACCAGCAACCAATTTCGGCCTGCGATCCTCCAAACTTTTGGGGATATCGCCCAGGCAATTGGGTCTCATTTCGAGAAGTATCTGTCTGTGGTCGCTCAGGTGTTACAAACAGCAGCTAATGTGACTGTCGGAGAAAATTCGGCTTTTGAGATGCTTGACTATGTCATTTCTTTAAGAGAAGGCATCATGGATGCATGGTCGGGCGCCATCCTTTCGATGAAGAGCAAGCGTGGGTATTCTCAAACGTTTCTTTATGACCTTGCTGATCTTGTGTAGCTCAGTTGTTGTCGTCGTACGTGGAATCAGTATTTACGATTCTCAGTGTCGTTGCACAAGATCCAAATCGAAGCGAAGCCCTCTTACGGTCAGCCATGGGTGTTATTGGGTAAGTGATTTGGACGGCTCACTTCGCCTGGCATTGTGAGGCTGATGACGATTTAGAGACCTGGCCGATACTTTCCCAAATGGCGATTATGCCAACTATTACCGTGCTGACTGGATTACGACACTCATCAAGGAGACCAAGAGTAATCGTGACTTCCAAGAACGCACAATTGAGACTGCACGTTGGGCGCGTGAGCAGGTCAAACGACAGACCCAGAGCAATCAAGCCGCTCAGATGTCTTAGGCATACGAAAGCCGCTTGCCACCAGTTTCCGCTCACGCCGGCAACAGTAGAAAAGGGCTCAACTTACGGGTCCAGAGCCATACCGAACGGCCGCGACACAGAAAGCGCAGGTTCGTCATGCTGCTGCACTGGTTCCTGAAAGCCAGATACCCATATCGTCCGACCAGGATGGCTCCACCGACCGACCCACCCATTGCACCCGTTGACAGCAATACACCTCACGAGCACCATCACCACCCTCTACACTACCCACCACACTCGCCCCCGGATATCCCTTGCACGACCGCCATCCCACTTGTGTATAGCATTTTTAAACACCGTCGAGCACTTCTACCAGCACAACATTCTCCCGATCCAGGCCGATCAATTACTGATGTTCTAGCACAGGTGCAGGCTTGTCGGGTTGCACAGTCATGTGTGCTCAAAATCATGTATTCCACTTCTAATACTAATGAAAGCGCGCCTTTTCAACGCCTTTCCCTAGTTGGCGAGAATGAGCCATTTTCAATCGCATTCATTGCATTAGTGGTTTGCGAGACCCCAAATAGATAGACTAAGAAGAATCAGGGAACTCAGTCAGCCAATCCAAATGTCCACAACCTCGATGGTACACCAATTGTGGCCTTGCAGTCTCTCTGGCACTTGAAAGTGCCCTTCTACATATGTATCCATTAATTTGTCGGTAGACATGCAGCAAGTTGTTGAGCTCCTTTCTACATGCCAAGCGACTCGTACAATATCACTATCACACGGGGTAAACTTGAAGTGAGGCCTGTCACCCATCACACAGTAGGATGGTGCAAGGATGCCCGAATACTGCGTGACTGAGAGGATATTGCGGATGTGCGCATTGATTTTTGCTTTGTCATATCGTGCTTTCAAGAGTCCAAGCCTCATGTCTTAGAAAACCTAGTTATATAATAAGCCTATTCTAGCCATTCTTACCAAAACTCGGAGACTAAAGAACCCTTCTTTCAATTTATTCTCAACGGGCTGCATCAGTTACGGACATCAACCCGGTTTCAATGACACCTTGTTGGAATTCTACTGATACGTGGAGGAGCATTGATAGTAGACAACATGGTGAATACCACAAATGGATAAGTATGAGGACTTGGTGGTAGAACATCATCAGCGTGACAATTCGATGGACTGCTGTGTTCATTACTCCGCCGATTGGGTCATTGCTTCCCTCGTTCCCAATGATTGCGGCCGATGTACATCAAGTATTCTAACCTCGGTTGGGGTGGCGGGGACTCGAATAATGTTTACCAGATGATCATACCTTTCGCTTTTACATGCAGTCTTTTCTCATCTCTGCTATCTGCTGTGGAGGGCATTATATATTCTGCCACCATCAATCCTGCAAGTGGGAGACGAGTGCCTACCGCCGACATGGATCTTCAGCGGGAGGTAACGAGAATGGACCCTGCTGTTCCCTTTCGTGCCTTTACCCACCACACACATCATACCTGGGCCAGGACCTATCACTCACATCCTGAACTCTACATACAGCCCCACACAATCGAGGAATTACAAAAAGTCATCAAGCTCGCACGAAGATGTCAGCGCAGGATTGCCCTCACTGGATGCGGTCACTCCCCGTCCGATCTGACCTGCACGTCGTCGTGGCTTGTCAACATCGATCGTTTGGAGAAAATCCTGGATGTCGACATGGACACAAACATTGTGGTGATGCAGGCAGGTATACGGCTGCACGACCTGGGCATCAAATTGAAGCAATGTGGTCTGGCCATGCCGAATCTGGGAAGTATAGATCAACAGTCAATAGCAGGCGCTATTGGGACAGCGACCCACGGGAGCTCTACGAGGCATGGCATCCTTTCACAGTCCGTGTTGGGGTTGAGAATCATGCTTGCAGATGGTCGGACAGTCTACTGCTCGGCGGAACAGAATCCTGACCTCTTTCGTGCAGCACTGGTGAGCTTGGGAGCATTGGGCATCATCACCGAAGTTACCTTTCAAGCAGTCCCAGCGTTCGATATCGAATGGTCCCAGAGCCTTCATCCTCTGGATGAGATTATCTCGGACTGGGAGAAAGATCTTTGGACACAGAAAGAATTTACGCGGATCTGGTGGTTGCCATACATGCGACGATGCATCAAGTGGAGAGCAGACAAAACGGACAAGCCATATCGCTCCCCGTCTGCAAATTGGTGGACCGGCAGCATTGGTTTCCACGCATATCGCATCCTCCTCTACTGCGCACAGTGGGCTCCAGCCATATTGCCTCTTCTAGAGCGATTTGTGACCGACGTCCAATACGGGTTCAAAGATGGCGCAGGAAATTCGGCTGTCGAAGAAGGCCGAACTGGTTTACTGATGAATTGTCTGTACTCACAATTTGTAAATGAATGGGCGATACCTCTTCAGAAAGGGCCCGAAGCAATCACTCGTTTATCGGCCTGGCTTAATGGAGACGAAGAAGGATCCATGATACCTTTCAGCCCGAAAGGTTTCTACGTCCACGCTCCAATCGAAGTGCGAGTTACAGATACCTCCAGCACCACACCCAGACCATATTTGGACAATACCGTGCCCAACGGTCCGACGTTGTACTTGAACGCAACACTGTATCGCCCTTACAACCGCGATCCGCCTTGTCGAGACCGCTACTACGAAGCCTTTGAGTGGCTAATGAAGGAACTGGGCGGACGACCGCATTGGGCCAAGAACTTCAGCACTGTAACGAAAGATGAAATACGTACCATGTATCCTGATATTGGCGAATGGGTGCGCATTCGAAACGAGGTAGATCCAGACGGAATGTTTGTCGGCGACTGGCATAGGAGGTACCTGATACCTGAAGAGGGAGGGATATCAATTCTACCAATGGAGGAAAAGAAGCTCAAGGTCACGCCCGCAAAGGAGGGAGGAGTCGATTGGGAAGGATACATTCCAGGCACGAACCAGAGCCCGCAAGGCAGCGAGGAGAGCTTTGAGATGATGGGTGGCGTGGAAGATGAGAAAAGCGTCATGTTCAAGGGTCTAGCAGCTGAAGAAGATAACGAATTGTAAGATGTATCAATGAATAATGGGACTGCTTGCTACTTTGAAGGGGCGGCAATGTTAGGGAACGATATACGACAATGTCAATATTATAGCTTTTCAACGCAGTCTTCAAGCCAAACCAGCATTGACTTGGATTTCCGTGGTCACGAATTTCACATCCCATGGCAGCAGTGTACCGCGTAAAACCATTACTAGGTAGTAAGAAGACACCATATGCTAAGCATGAAGGGGAGAAAGCCGCCGATTGAATCCCCGGTGTTTGGCCACTCCTTGTCAGGTCCAGGTAGTACGTTATTGGAGTTGATACAAGTATTACGGTAACATGATGTCCAAGCTCTGAAAAACTCTAGACCTGAATCATTTGTCGCTGAAACATCATAGTAAACTTTTGAAGCTCTAAAACAAACCAGCTCCGACTGACTTGTCGTGAGTAGGTTCGACATTTGGCACACAGGAGCCAGGGAAGGTCGGACAGCAGATATAGAGGTTGACAGGTCTCGTCGGAGCCCATATGCCAGATGTTATATATTTCGAGGTGTGATGTTTGGGACTTCCGGATGATTTTTATTTTTTGATGAAATGGCCAATTTCAATACTATCAAATTCTTCATTGCAAGTGTATTCAGCTGTTCTATGATATCAATTTTTCTTATTAGTATGCCGAGCTGTTTCCAACGTGCTATGGTGCATTTCATACTAAGTTGGTGATTCGATAATGGTGGTGTGACTCATCGGGCAAAAGCATAGTAGAGTCACCCGTTGCCCATGGACTGACAATGTCCTAGAACACGATGTCGTGCTTTCTGTTAGGCTACAGCCATGTGAGTCATCTTTGCGACTCATGATACGTCCAAAGAAGTCCAGGTATATATAAGGCGATATATCCTCTCTATATTTCTAGTAAATCAGTTCGCTAGCCCTTACCTGCTCTTCTCGTTTCATTGTCATCCCGTACGCGACCAACATGAGCCGCCACAATCGGCGTCGGACACGTGGGAAGGCTTCACCATCCAATTTGCAGATGGATTGCTATGAGTTACCCTTGCTGTCCACCGAAATACCGAATTCTAAGTTATTGATCCCTCGACACCCGAGACGTAACGATCTTTCTGCGCGACACTGGCACAATAGGTTTCTTGCCTGGCAAGTCAGAGAGAGAAAGCAAGAAGAAGAGCGGAAGAGGCTCGAGGATGAGCAGAAGCGGATTTTTGGTGGTGATAGTCAGGATGGAGTTGACGATGACGGGTTGTGTACCAAGATGATGGATTACTTTGTTGGCTTGGATTACCTTGAGGCGTAACAGTAAAATGGAATGAGCTTCACAGATTATTTCTTTCGGGACGACGACGGAAGGAAATGTTCGTTTCTTGGATAGTATGTTGGCTTGGATGGAGAAGACATAGAGGTACCTGTGTTTTCGGCTAGGTACTGGTAGTCGGAGCTTCCAACCAAAGGCCATGGAACAAGAGGCACAACTTGTAGCGATGAAGGCGTCTTTACTCGCAGCCCAGAGGTGCTGAATTGGTCCCCGAAACCTCGTCCTTTGAATCTCGTTCTATGGCACGGGTAGGGTAGCGACAAGGCGCAATTGGCCTTCGCGATTGGAGCTCGCAAATTGCCATGTTAGAAAGCATTTTGCTGGAGCTCGCTGCATAGGATGTATGTTGTAGACACAAGACAAACTTGCATGGAGAAATTCGAGGTTTAGTCACGTAATCCGGCTCGTGAATACAGAAGATCAGCGACGAGGCTCATTAGGCCCACAGTCCTCACAATGTTCAGTCATGTGTTAATTCGAGTTAATACACCAAGCTGAAAGGCGCATCAGCAAGATTACTTCAGTCGATCAACGAATAGTTTCGGGCTACAGCAACATGGATGTTGGGCTCCACGCCTAACCATGTTACGGCTTCTGGTAAATTGAGGATTAGGCGGTGGAAGAAATTGACGATTTAGAATCAAGGCGATTAATTGATGGGTGATGGACGAGACCCTGGTGTAATGTTCTCTCTCGTAGCTCACATTGACCAGCACACCCTTTACTGCAACTTATCCGATCCCAGCTTGGATGTCATATGCGGATGCGGAGGGCGGCGGCGGCACGGCGGGACATCGGTAGTCTAGGGCTGGACACTAAGCTCGATACGGACGCTATAGTTGGCCTTAACGATTAGATATTCAATGCTGCAATTCACTGCGACGTATTCCGTTTTATTGGCCTTGCATGATATTGCGGCTCCTTCCCCGCCTGTTATGCGGCGTCGTCTAATCATACACCGTTGATCGCATTGTTCTGTCGTCTACTGGAAGCAAAACTGCAAACAAGCCCCGGGGCGCTCCAGTCCTCAAGATGTCGACCGACTATAATTACGACGAGCAGGTAGATATGACCAGATCTTTGCATGTATATGACACTGACCTTGAAATCAGGGCCAATTCTTCCCCTACTTCATTCTGACCATTACCGCCCTCGTTACACTTCCACTATCCTATACGCTCCTCAGACCGAACAAGGGTCAGTCACTATGCCATGTGCGTTGAAAATCAACAAGGCAGTTATTGACAGCGTAACAGACATAGAAGAGACTGCTCCACGAATAAGGGCAGATTTCAGACCTATTGACGATGCCCTAATCCAGGGGCAGAAAATGAAACAATGGAGGCGAGAGAGAAGGTTGAAGCGAATCATCACCGTTGCAGTTGGATGGTCCACTATAGCCTTGATGATATACTTAATAGCAGTGACGAAGACGACTGCGATGAAAATATGGGATCCATATGACATATTGGAGATCTCGAGAGTGAGAATCCTTCTATGCAACGTGTGCTGGCTTGCTGACCCTCTTAGTCTGCGAATGATAAACAAATAAAGAAGCGATATAGAGATCTGTCGCGCGTCTATCATCCCGATAAAGCGATCGCCGATGAGTCGAAGAATCAAACGGTTGAAGGCATCAATGATTATTGGGTGGAAGTGTCGAAAGCTTTTAAGGCGCTTACCGACGAAGAGATACGGAACAACTACATTCAATACGGTCATCCTGATGGGAAGCAGAGTTTCAGCATTGGCATTGCTTTACCAAAATTTATGGTCACAGATGGGAACGGAAAATATGTGCTTCTGGTGTATGGGCTTTTGCTTGGGGTTCTGCTCCCATACGTTGTTGGAAAGTGGTGGTATGGGACACAACGAATGACTAAGGACAATGTTCTTCTCGCCAGCGCTTCTAATCTGTTCAAAGAGTACCAAGAGGACATCACAGATGGAGGTATCGTCAATGCCTTGAGTTGTGGTGAGGAGTTCAAGGACGTTCTGAGTGGTAGCAAAGTGGATTCAGGGTTGGGCAAGATTGAGAAGCTCGTCTTACAGGATACAGTCGCTGCTGATGCGGTCAATTTCACACTTCAAGACCGAGACAAATTCGGAAGCTATGAGGGAGCTCGAAGGAAAGCCTCAGCCTTACTGTGGGCATATCTTGGACGGAAGAGGCTTGACGGGTCTGAACTGGATGATCGTCAGTGTCCAGAGCATTGGGAGCTCGCCAGCAGGCTAATCTTTTCGCAGAGAAGTATGAGGCAGCGCCCCTGGCTCTGAAATTGAACGATTCGTTCATTGCGATTACTCTTGCTTTTGGCAACGTACCCCAGCTCCTCGCTGCCTTCCGAGTGTCACAACACCTGATACAAGCGGTCTCTCCAAACGCATCTCCCCTTTTGCAACTTCCATACATCACATCGGCAATCGCCCAGAAGATCGAAGGGCCAGATTCGAGGAATCATCTCACGGTCCAGCAGTTCATGTCAATGCCAGAATACAAGCGAAGAAAGCTAGCAACCGACCAACCTGGTGTTTTGACCCCAGCGCAATATAATGACGCTGTATCCGTAGCTCGGCAGCTTCCTTTCCTCAATGTTGAAAAAGCGTTTTTCAAAGTGATGGGCGAGCGCTTCATCACAACGGGCTCGCTGGTCCAATTTGTCGTCAAAGCTCGAGTCATTCCACCAGGCACAGTCAATATTCCAGAAGTCAACGAATTGGACCTCGAAGATGTCGACCCAGATGAGGGTGATCTCGACGCCCTGCTTGGTCGTAAGCCGTCAGCCAGGAGCAAAAAGCCCAAGCTCCTGGAAGGCGATGTAGCTAATCCGCCAGATTCTGACCAGCCCTTACAGCCTCCTCTCGCCTACGCCCCTTACTTTCCCCACGACCACTCACCTCGCTGGCACGTTTTCCTCTCGGACAGCAAGCTAGGCAAGGTTGCTGTCCCACCTTTTACAATGACAACCTTCAACAAACCGCTGACCGACGACAACGGCAACCCAACCTTCAATGTGCAAACCTTCAAGATGCAATTCCAAGCCCCACCTCAAGCCGCGAAATACCCATTCGTGATGCACCTGGTCTGCGACAGCTACATTGGTATGGATAGTAAGAAAGAGGTAGTGCTGGAAGTAGAGGATAGTGCCAAGGCGGTCGCAATGGACAATGCTGAGGATGATATTAGCGAACCAGATGAGGGCAAGTCTTCAGCTTTCTGCAATTGGACTGAAATCATTCGCTGACCATGAACTCAGATTCTCTCGCTGGCCAAATGAGCGCTCTCAAGAGTGGTAACGTCTCAGGTCTGACGTCGCCGCCCAAACGGCCCAAGAAACGCGTCCAAGCCGAATCCAGTGACGAAGAAAGTGACACTGAAGGCGAGGCGGAGGACGCGAGCGACACAGATACGGATACCGACACGGAAGACGAAGGCAAATGAAAGGGGGTTGAGCCACAAAGGATGGTGATTTGACATTGCGACCGGCGTTACATGCTATCTTTTAGGTTTATACCGCTCCGTTGCATGCAATGAGCTTGGATTGTATCATACGCCCCCACCACTTGTAGGAGCATTCTTCTCACACAGGACAAAGATTCCGAAACGAGATCGCACAGGGTACTAGTCGTACTAGAATACATGAATACTCACTTGCAAACGTAATCGATTTGAACAATCATCCAGCTATCAAATGCAACAATACTGTTCTAAGTATGCGCCGGCCTTGGTTGAAATGCCCAAGCTTTACGGTCTTTCCTAGCGCGGAGCGCTTGTTGAATTGAGCGACATTGATCCTGCACTGCATCTGCAAGTGGGAACATTCTTCCAAGTGGTGAAGTGCAGAGTCAAACCACGGAATGGGCAGTCATTGTAGAATCCTATCATGTACCCGACCTGTCCGCATCCTTCATGGCTTGTCAGTGCCTTGAATTACAGAATCCCGGCTCTAGCTACATTATACAAGAGTTCTGTCTCTAGATATGCAACAAGATATCGATGCCCATGGTCCACTGTTGCGAGCCCCTCGCATCTCCGCCTTCTTGAGATATGGAGTAGTCCCATTGTTCTAGCATCTCTCCTACTGCTAGAATACATGATTTCATGGCGACTAGCTTCCTGTCAGCATGCTTGCCATTCGGTCACGTTCATGCTTGCTTCATGTCATAATTGCTTCGCTGACCTGATTTCATTGTTGTCTCTGATTGCTGTCTCACGCTGTCGCTAATATCACTGACCTCCTAATATCCAGACGATCTATGCTCTTCTATCATTGAAGATTCACTCACCCTCACAAAGACAGTCACAGTCCCATCAATCAACCACCATTAGCATGGTGGGAGCTTTCCAACGACCCTGATTGAATGTCAGAGTGACACCGAGGCTTTCCGATCGGGTCCTTGTACTACGTATTCAGTGCTAATTGGGGAAGGAGCGGACCTCAGCAGGTGCCGAGCTCCACCAGCAACTCCCACCCTCAACGACATTTGTTAACTCCTGTTTTCTCTACCATTACACATCATTATTATTTCTCTCTGGAATCAACCATTTGACGAGCATTCTTATTTCTCTCAGTCGTTTATCAGCAGGCAAGGTGCTATTTTCTTCTAACTAGATCACGAGAATAATTCTTTACGATCATCTACTGATAAAGCTGTTGACGAATTCAAGTTCCCGGACGAGCCCAGCTCCATATCCACAACCACTGCCATGAATCGTGGCGGCCGTGGTTCGGACAGAGGGCGTGGTGGTGACTCTTCTCGGGGAGATGGGAGATCTCGCGGAGATGGAGGAGCATACCCTCAAGCTAAAGGAAGGGGCCGTGGAGACGGAGGACGTGGTCAAGGGCCCAGAGGAGGGGGAGGTACGCGTGGTGGATTCATCGAGAAATTGGGGGACGATGATTACACGAAGGGGAGTTTTGTCGAGGGGTAAGTCCAGGCCTCTTTTGATCACCCAACGCTGTTGATACGTTGCTCTAGCCCCTCAGGACAAGAAATGCAGCCCGACAAAGACGTCATGAGCAAGGAGGACATGGTCATTCAGTCCAATCGAGAGTTGTCACTTGATACCCTTCCAATCTCCAACATCAAACTCCCTCTCCGACCCGGATATGGAAAAGAGGGCCGTAGAATTGTTCTCAAAACCAATTATTTCAAAATGCAGGTTGACACCTCAAAACAGCTATACAGATACCATGTCGATGTAAAGTCTGATCGGAGGAAGAAGAAGCAACCAGGCGAGAGTGGGAAAAAGGAGGACCCAGAGCCGGAGGTCTTGGGTAGGCGGACAGTGAGAAGGGCTTTTGCCCTCCTGTTCGGCTCCTTGGATTTCGAAAGCCTTGGTGAGGGGGTGGCCACCGACTTTGTTTCAACCATAATTACGACAAAAAAGCTTGAGCTGGGAGCGAGTGGGAAGAAAACATTCCGCATTGTGTACCTTGAGGCGGAGGAAACTGCACCTCGCCGACACCCAACCACTTACACCTTCACTATTTCCTCGTTAGGAACAGTACCTACAACGGAGCTTCTCAGATACCTTGCATCAACGACGACCGACCCTAGCGATTTTGCTGGAAAAGACGATACTGTTCAGGCGCTGAATATCATCGTCGCGCGAACACCAAACTTCACGTCAGGCGTCTATCAAGCGGGTAAAAATAAGTTCTTCCGGTATCCCAGCGATGTGGAAAAGTATAACCATCTGTCCGGGGGTCTGATTGCTGTACGAGGATACTACTCCAGCGTTCGAACATCAACTATGCGAACTCTTCTCAATATTAATGCACAGTGCTCTCCATTTTATCCAGCTATCAATATGGTAGAGCTTATGAGCAAACACAGCGGGTTTCAGGGTAGAGACTGGGAGGCGCTCGAGAGATTCATCGAGAAGCTCCGGGTCAAAACCCGGTACCTCAAGAATGAGGACGGATCTACGGATTTCAGGGTGAAGACCATCACCGGACTATCGCATCGTTTTGAGGAAAAAAAGCATCCGGTTACGGGGAAGGTAGTGAAATTAGGCAATGCCCGAGGTGACCATGGCAATGCCGAGCAGCTCAGCTTTGACTGCGATGAATTTCCCAACGATAAGCCTATCACTATTGAGAGATTCTTCAAGAAGAGTAAGATCGCGTTATTGGTTTTTGCCAGTGGCTGACGTGCACTCAGAACATGGATTAACCCTAACACAGCCAAAAGCATGGGTACTCAACTGCGGTATGCCTTCAGTTGCGCTGATTGAGTGACCAATGGCTGACACAGCAGAAAGGCACCCATCAGAACCCCGTTTGGATTCCACCCGAGCTATGCGAAGTCATGCCAGGTCAACCGTATCGGGGAAAGCTGTCCGACTTCCAAACAACTAAGATGCTCACTGTGGCATCAAGGCCCCCTGCGGAGAACGCCCGCAGAATCATCGGTGATGGACGGCAAGTTCTCGGCTTGAAAAGTCGGAACCCAGCCCTAGTAAGTGCATTGTCTTGGTGGATCTGCGATGCTCGGGTGACTGACCGTGATGCAAGGCTGCCTTTGGATTAAGCGTCGGTAAAGATATGATTCTCGTTGCTGGGAGAATTTTAGAACCGCCGGCCGTTCTGTATAAGAACAGTAGTGCTTCACTCACAGCAGGGGCTTCATGGAACATGATAAGAAAACATTTTGCTCAACCAGGTCGGATGACGAAATGGTCGGTCTTGACCCTAGGATCTGCCTCGTTCCCGTACCTCGATCTCTTCATGAAAGCTTTGAAAGACTGTGGATTGGCAGTTGATGCACCGATAAGCCCACCAGGGACAAAGGGTTTCAAAGCGCAATTGGACACCGACGAGAATCGCGCTGATACTTCGATCATGAATATCTTCAACGATATGTGCAGCGCTGGAGTGAAAACGGTCTTAGTTATCTTGCCAACAAGTAGTGCGGTGATATATGCACGAGTCAAGTACTGGGCAGATGTCAAAGTCGGTGAGTTCGTGTCAATTGCACGACCGTCGACAAATGACTGAGAGGTCCCACTAGGCATCCATACTGTATGTGCCCTTGCAAATAAGCTCAATAAGGGGCCAAATTACTACGTGAGACTTCCACCTATATTTACGAAATTGACTGACCATTCACAGGCGAACATAGCGCTGAAGTTCAATCTAAAGTGCGGAGGAGTCAATCAGCTTCTTCCAGCGCAGAAATTGGGGTTCCTCGCGCAAGGGAAGACAATGATTGTTGGGATAGATGTGACGCACCCAGCACCAAAGAGTTTGGAAGGGACACCGTCTATCGCGGGCGTTGTAGCTAGTGTGGATGGAATGTATGGCCAGTGGCCGGGCAGCATCCGTTGCCAGGAAAGTCGTAAGGAGATGGTACAAGACCTGGACATCATGATGAAAGAGCGCTTGGACCTTTGGAAAGAGAAGAACAAAAGGCTTCCCGAACGACTACTAATCTATCGAGACGGAGTTTCCGAGGGACAATACCAGACTGTTCTGACCGACGAGTTGGGTAAGATACGAGAAGCATGTCAGATTTATAGGCCTGCACCCGACCCCAAGATTACCATCATTATCGTTGGCAAGCGACACCATACTCGATTTTACCCCACCAGAGACGAAGACGCCGACATGTCAAAGAAGGGAAATCCGAAGAATGGCACCATTGTCGATCGCGGTATCACCATGGAGAAGGGGGTAAGCATTTCTTAGACTCATCTTTCTAAAAGAAATGCTAATCGAGTAGAATGATTTCTTTCTTCAAGCGCATGCGTGTCTACAAGGAACCGTCAGCGACCCTGTCCCCTCGTGGTCTACGTTCCACTAACCAGATCACAGGCAAAACCAGCGCACTACGTGGTAATACTCGACGATAATAAGCTGGGCGCGGACGAATTACAAGGTCTGACTGTAGGTGCTTCCCAGCCCGAGATCTTGTAGGAGTCATCAAAGCTTGAGTATCGAGAGCAATCACCCCTCTATTATGACTGATAAATCGAGAAGTCGCTTCGATAAGAGAAATACTAATCGTAAGGATCATCATAGCATCATCTCTGCTACCTCTATGGGAGAGCTACGAAGGCCGTCTCCATTTGCCCACCAGCGTATTACGCAGACCTCCTGTGTGAGCGTGGGCGATGCTACCTACAGAAATATGTGAATGCCCGCTGGCCTCCGGGCAAGAAATTTGATATTAGCGAAGCACCATTTTACCATGGTGGAGTCCATAGTGCGTAAGTAGCAGCCCCGATGTCTCCTTCATCTGGTCATGCTCCCGCTAAACGTTCTTCAGTTTGAAGAACTCAATGTTTTACATCTGAACCAAGCGTTGGAGAACCGGCAGCATTTGTTTCTTTGGTTTCGGTGGCTTGCTAGGCTTTCTGTTTTCTTGAATGGAATTGTGGTCCTGACGACATACTTTATGCCTTTGGCCTCGTGAGAGGTACGAATTGATGGTATCACGATGATTACGAAATTGAGATTGACGGCAGTATCATGATAACGAAGAAAAGTCATTGTGCTATGGCTTTTTCCATACATGCATTCCTTATCAACCGCTTCGAGCCATTATTAAAGCTCGAGACCTTTCTTTTTATTTATGATGGCCTGCCTTTACGATCAGGGAGGTGCCCGCCACTTACCCAATCAATCTCGCCATAGACGCATGTTTGGGCGGTACAGTCGCTCTTTGTTTCAATCTTAAAAGTCAAGGAGTACGTCGGCTTTGGGCACCATGTTGCAGGCCAGGACAGACGTCCTTGTTTTGTGATTTTGAAAATAACATGTTTGCATGGCAGATACCTTACCTATCAAGCAAACACCCGAGCCCTCTATATCATTATGGTATACCACATACCAACATCCAATCCAGACCCTCCTACGACGGAACCTTGAAGGGGTCGCAGATCATGTTACAAGATATCAGATCATTCGTGACGAGTTTAGTTTTTGAATGGTGGGTGTGCTGTGCTGTGGGATTCGTCGTGGGTTGAGGGATGCTTGATGCTGGGTCGTTTGAGAGGTAGGAAGGGGGGTGGAAGGGGGGTGA